>Ga0209437_100039_pt1 | contig 448321 bp, 378 predicted proteins | sample AraplaL_Cvi_mTSA_FD_184266 | JGI IMG/M metagenome (GOLD analysis project Ga0209437, IMG submission 184266) | Arabidopsis root microbial communities from the University of North Carolina, USA - plate scrape CL_Cvi_mTSA (SPAdes) (version 2) | ecosystem: Host-associated > Plants > Roots >...
GCTGCAGTGACTTGTGCGATTGAAGAGTCGAGGCATGCACGAAATCGGTTTCATTCGCGACCTGGCCGTGGTGATGATCGTGGCTGGCGCCGCCACGATCCTGTTCCAGCGCCTGCGTCAGCCGGTGTTGCTGGGTTACATCCTTGCCGGCGTGCTGATCGGACCGCATACACCGGGGATGCTCGTGGACGATCCGCGTGCGATCGACGACATCTCCAATCTCGGTGTGGTGCTGCTGATGTTCACGCTGGGCCTGGAATTCAGCGTACGCAAACTGCGTGAGGTCGGCATCGGCGTGCTCGCCGTGGCGGTGGGCGAAGTCGGCTTGATGTTGTGGATCGGTTATGGCCTTGGCGGCCTGTTCGGCTGGACCGGCATGGACGCGCTTTTTCTGGGCGCGATCATCTCGCTGTCATCGACCATGGTGGCTACGCGTACGTTGGCCGAAGGAGGGCAGCGACAGCGGCCGTTTGCCCAACTGGTGGTGGGACTGCTGGTCGCCGAGGACATGCTGGCCATCGTCATGCTCACGCTGCTGACGGCGGTGGCGATCGGTGGCTCGGTGCAGGCGGAAGCGGCGTTCACGCTGATCGGTCACCTCGGTCTGTTCGTGGTCGTCGGGATGATTCTCGGTCTGTTGCTGCTGCCGCGGCTGGTGGACTACGTGGCCGGTTTCGGTCGCGATGAAACATTGCTGGTCAGCGTGCTGGGCATCTGCTTCGGTGCCAGTCTGCTGGCGGCCTGGATGGGTTTCAGTGTGGCACTGGGCGCTTTCCTGGCAGGTGCAGTAGTGGCTGAATCACGCAGCGTGGGGCGCGTGCTGCGTCTTGTCGAGCCCTTGCGCGACATGTTCGCCGCACTGTTCTTCGTGGCCATCGGCCTGAAGATTGATCCTGCGATGCTGCTGCAGTACGCGTTGCCGGCGTTGCTTATCGCGGCGGTGGTAATCATTGGCAAGACGCTGGCGTGCAGCTTGGGCATCTTCGTGGTTGGTCACGACGCCCGTACTGCGTTGCGCTCCGGGTTGGGCATGGCGCAGATCGGCGAATTCTCGTTCGTGATCGCCACGCTCGGGCTATCGCTCGGCGTGATCAGTCCCTTCATCTATCCGATCGCGGTGGCGGTGTCGGTGCTGTGCATGGCGGCATCGCCGTATCTGACCCGCTCGGCTGGCGGACTTGCGAATGGCCTGCGCCGGGTGACACCGCGCTCGGTGCAGTTGCTTGCGAGCAGCTACAGCGGCTGGCTGGAGAATCTCAAGCCGGTCAACGAGAACGCCGCGATTGCCGCGATTTTCCGGCGGCTGCTGTGGCATATCGCGATCAACATCCTGCTGGTGGTGACGTTGTTCATGATCGGTGCCTACGTCAATGGACACAGCTGGGGCTGGTTCTCGATCTTCGGCATCCACCGCGATCTGCGCCACACGCTGATCTGGGCGTGCGCACTGTTCCTGTCGCTGCCGATGCTGATCGCGATATACCGCAAGGCCGAGGCGCTGGGCATGTTGCTGGCCGAGATCGGCATACGCGAACGGTTTGCCGGTTCGTATACCCAGGCCATTCGCAACGTGCTGGCCCGGATCATCCCGCTGGTCACCCTGCTGGCGCTGGCATTGCTGGTCAGTGCCCTGGGTTCGACGATCCTGCCGCCGCGCGGCATTGCGCTGTCCCTAGTGGTGCTCGGCGTGGTGCTGGCGGTCGTGTTGTGGCGCGGTCTGGTGAAGATGCATGCGCGTTTGCAAGCCGCGCTGAAGGAAACTCTGGACAAGCCGGGACCATCCGGACACGGCCCTGGCTGATAGGCGAGGTCGCCGCGACGGTGCGTGAACCTTTCTGCCGGCTGACGGTCAGAGCCCTGAATCGTTGCCAAAGACCGGACAAGCACCGCACAATGCGAGGCCTGCCTCCATCGGGGGGGCCCGGCCGGCAATGCCGGCATTTCCAAACATGAGGGAGTTACGAATGAAGCATTTTCTGCGTCCCACGCTGACGGCGGTCGCGATGGCCGTTGCGCTGGGCATGACGGCGGGCGTATCCGCCCAGACGGCCGGCGCTGCCGGTACCGTCGACAAAGCCAAGGCCAGCTATGTAGTGGGTTGGGAGATTGCTTCCCAGGTTCCGCCGATCATGCGTGACGAGCTGGACCCGAACGCGGTGGCGAATGCGGTCAAGGCTGCCCTGTCTGGCCAGAAGCCGACCATGAGCGATGCCGAAGCCAAGCAGGTGCATGACGCGTTCATGGCGAAGATCCAGGCCAAGTATCAGGCTGAGATGACCAAGCTCGGCGCCAAGAACAAGGCCGAAGGCGATGCTTTCCTGGCCAAGAACAAGACCGCTCCGGGCGTGAAGAGCACCGCGTCGGGCCTGCAGTACCAGGTGATCAGCCAGGGTACGGGTGCCCGTCCGGGTCCGAACGATACGGTCGAGATCAACTACACAGGTACCTTCGTCGACGGTACGGTGTTTGATGCTTCGGCCAAACACAATCCGCCGGGCGCTGCCAAGATTCCGCTGGCTGGCGTGATTCCGGGCTTCCGCGAAGGCCTGCAACTGATGCAGATCGGTGGTCATTACAAGCTGTTCATTCCGTCCTCGCTGGCCTACGGTGCCGAGCCGCAGCCGCCGATGCCGCCGAATGCCACGTTGATCTTCGACGTGACCCTGGTCAGCACCGGCCCGACACCGGCTGGCGCAGCTCCAGGCGGCAAGTAATAAAACAGTCGCGGTTTCACGACCGTGCAAGCCGGAAGGGCGCGAAGCGATTCGCGCCCTTCTGCTTTGTGGGGGCCACGCACAGCCTCGGTTACCCGCTACGCGGTTAGAATAGACGGCTGGTTTTCGAGGGAGTCGCCACAACGATGATGAAGGTCACTATTTTCGGTACCGGCTATGTCGGTCTGGTCACCGGCGCCTGTCTGGCCGAAATGGGCAATCATGTGGTCTGCGTCGATATCGATACGGCCAAGGTTGAACGCCTGAAGCGTGGTGAGATCCCCATCTTCGAGCCGGGTCTGGAGTCGATCGTCCGGCGCAACCATGTCGGCGGGCGACTCGATTTCACCACCGATGCCGCCCCGGCGATTGCGCATGCCGAGGTGATCTTCATCGCTGTCGGCACACCACCGGACGAGGATGGCAGCGCGGATCTGCAGTACGTGCTGGCCGTGGCCGGAACCGTTGGCCGGCATCTGGATCGCTACGCCGTGGTGGTGAACAAGTCGACCGTGCCGGTCGGCACCGCCGACCGCGTGCGTGAAGCGGTGGCTGCGGAATTGGCCGCGCGTCACGCCACGGTCGAGTTCGACGTGGTGTCGAACCCGGAATTCCTGAAGGAAGGCGCAGCAGTGGACGACTGCCTGCGGCCGGACCGGATCATCGTGGGCGCCTCCAGCGCACGCGCGGTGGCGGTGTTGCGCAAGCTGTATGCGCCGTTCAACCGCAACCATGATCGTATGGTGGTGATGGACGAGCGCTCGGCCGAACTGACCAAGTACGCTGCCAATGCGATGCTGGCGACCAAGATCAGTTTCATGAACGAGATCGCGAACATCGCCGAACGGGTCGGCGCCGATGTGGAGCTGGTACGACAGGGCATCGGTTCGGATCCGCGGATCGGCTATCACTTCATTTACCCCGGTGCCGGCTATGGCGGTTCGTGTTTTCCCAAGGACGTGCAGGCGCTGGAGCGCACGGCGCACAGTTACGGCTATGAAGCGCGCCTGCTTGGCGCGGTCGAGGCGGTCAACCGGCAGCAGAAGACCAAGCTGTTCGAATTGATCTCGCATCACTTCAACGGTGCACTGGCGGGCAAGACGATCGCGCTGTGGGGACTGGCGTTCAAGCCGAATACCGACGACATGCGCGAAGCCTCCAGCCGGCAGTTGATGGAAGCGTTGTGGAGTGTCGGTGCGAAGGTGCGTGCGTTCGATCCGGAAGCGCGCGAAGAGACCCATCGACTATACGGGGATCGTGATGATCTGGTGTTGTGCGAGCACGCCGAAGATACTCTGCAAGGGGCCGACGTACTGGCGGTGGTCACCGAATGGAAGGCGTTTCGCAGCCCGGATTTTGCGGCTATCCGCGCCGCGCTGGCCGAGCCGGCCATCTTCGACGGGCGCAACCTGTATGAGCCGGCCACGGTGGAGGAGGCGGGACTGGCTTACTACGGTATCGGTCGTGGCCGCAGCCTGCAGATGCGTCGATGAGTGATCGCGACGAGATGATCGAACAGCGGCTCAACGAGATGGAGGTCAAGCTGACTTTCATCGACGACGCGGTGCAGGCGTTGACGGCGGCGGACGCCGACCAGTCGCAACGCATTGCCGCACTGGAGCGGGCGCTGCGCGATCTGCGTGGCGAACTCTCGTCGATGCGTACCGCGCCGGCGGATGACCCGCACAACGAGCCGCCGCCCCCGCACTACTGATATCCCATACCGATCACGGAACACCAGCATGGCCGATTCCCTGCGCGATCAGCTGCTCAAGAGCGGCATCGTGAAAGAGGTTCAACAGAACCGGGCTCAACAGGACCGGGTCCGCGAGCCGAAACGCCCGCCGTCTCCACCGTCCGGCAAGCCCGCGCGCAAGGGCGGCGGCAAGCCGCATGCGCCGTCGCACGCGGCACGGCCGTCGGGCCAGAGTCGGGAGGAAATCGATCTGGCCAGGGCCTATGCGATACGCGCGCAGACCGAGGCGAACGAACGCAAGCGGATCGAGCAGGAGGCCGCCGAACAGGCCAGGCTGCGGCGCGAGCGCAAGTTGCAGATCCAGCAATTGCTCGACGGCAAGGCGTTGAACAAGGTCGAGGCCGACCAGCCGCGCAATTTCGAATACGGCGGCAAGATCCGTCGCGTGCATGTCGACGCAGCACAGCTGGCGGCACTCAATGCCGGCGAGCTGGGCGTGGTGCAGCAGGCCGGTCGTTACCTGCTGGTCAGTCGCGAGATCGCCGAACAGGTGCGAGCCATCGATGCGCATCTGGTGGCGCTGCTGGTTGATCCGAATGCGAGCGGCATGGGCGATGATGGCGTGCCTGACGATCTGATGTGGTGATGGTGGTTATGGCGCAGTTGAAGTCGGCACCATAAAAAACGCCCGGCTGTGCCGGGCGTTTTTACTTGAACGTGCCAGTCCTGCTCAGTTCGCGGGAGCGTCCGGTGTGTCGAAGCCACTCCGTGCCAGCGCCGGGTGATCCCAGCCGGTCTTCGGCTTGAAGCGGTCACCGTAACGCTGGGCCAGCTGTTCCAGTCGGGCCTTGAGTTTGTCGACGCCTTCGCTGCGTGCGTACTGGATCGGGCCGCCGCGGAATGGCGCGAAGCCGGTGCCGAAAATCACGCCGGCATCGAGCAGGTCGGCATCATCGACCACACTGTCGGCGAGGCAGGCGATCGCCTCGTTGACCATCGGCAGGATCATGCGCTCCTGCAGGTCCGGCGGCGGCATGTAGTCCTTGTCGACCTCGGGTTTCTGCGGCTTCCCGTCCTGCCAGACATACAGGCCCTGGCCGTCCTTCTTGCCGCGCTTGCCGGCTTCAAGCTTGTCGTCCAGACCCGGTGGCACTTCCAGTCCGAGGAACGGCGCAAGCTCCTTGCCAACCGAGGCGCAGACGTCCAGACCGACGGTGTCGGCCAGTTCGATCGGGCCCATCGGCATGCCGAATTTCTTTGCTTCGCGGTCCAGCACCGGGCCGGGTACACCCTCGCTGTACAGGCGCATCGCCTCAAGCAGATACGGCATCAGGATGCGATTGACCAGGAAGCCCGGTGTGCCCTTGACCGCCACCGGCAACTTGCCGATCGCCTTGCAGAACGCCAGCGCACGCTTCTCGATGGCCGGGTCGAGCTGGTCGTGGCGCACCACTTCGACCAGCGGCATCTGCGCGACCGGATTGAAGAAGTGCAGGCCGAGGAAGCGCTGCGGCGCCTTCAGGCCTTCGCGCAACTGATCCAGCGGAATACTGGAAGTGTTGCTGGCAAGGATCTCGTCGCCCTGGAACTGCGGCTCGATGGTGCCGTACAGCTCGCGCTTGGCCGCGGCGTTCTCGTAGATCGCCTCGATCGCCAGATCGGCCGAGGCGATGCCTTTGCCGTCGACATCGGCGCGCAGGCGACGGACGGTAGCCTCGATCTTCTCCGGCGTCTTCAGTTTCTTTTCGTACAACTGGCGGGCACGATCCAGCGCAGGCTGGATGTATTTCATCTCGCGGTCCTGCAGGGTCACGTCGAAGCCCTTGAACGCGGCCCACGCGGCGATGTCGCCACCCATCACGCCGGCACCGACCACGTGCACGTGCTTGATGCCGGGATCGGTCCCGCCACCCTGACCCTTCAGCCGTTCCTGCAGGAAGAAGATGCGGATCAGGTTCTGCGCGGTCGGCGTCTTCGCCAGCTTGGCCACCGAGCGCGCTTCGAGTTTCAGCCGCTGCTGGATATTGGAACCACCGCGTTTCCACACGTCGATCATCGCGAAAGGCGCGGGGTAGTGCTCCTTGCGGACTTTCGCGGCGGTCTGCTTGAACACCATCGGCGCGAGGATCTGGCGGGCCAGCCAGGTGTTGCTGGCCCAGGCCTTGGCGCGCCGCGCGAAGGGATGGGTTTGCGGGCGACGCAGCAACAGGCGTGCCTCCACCAGCAACTCCTCGGGACGTGCCGTGCGATCGATCACGCCCAATGCCAGCGCCCGTTTGGCCGACAGCGGTTTGCCCGTCAGCATCAGCGGCAGTGCTTCGGTGGCGCCGATCAGGCGTGGCAGGCGTGCGGTACCACCCCAGCCGGGATGGATGCCCAGCATCACTTCGGGCAGTGCGATCCGGGTCTTGTCATCGTCGGCGGCGATGCGCTGGCGACAGGCCAGGACCAGTTCGGTGCCGCCACCCATGCAGGCGCCGTGTATGGCAGCCACGGTGGGACAGGGCAATCGTGCCAGCGATTCATAGACGCGCTGGCCGTGCTCGATGTTCTCCAGCACGGTGTCATGCCTGGCGTACTCGACGAAAGCCTTGATGTCGGCACCCACCGCAAAGCCTGATGGCTTGGCCGAATGGATGATGACGCCAGCAGGCTTGTCGATCGCCAGCCGCTCGACGATCTGCTCCAGCTCATCCAGTACCGCGCGCGAGATCGCATTGACGCTGCTGTTGGCGCGGTCGAGCGTCAGTGTGACAACGCCATCGTCGCCTTCGCTGGTCTTCCAGTGGTTGAAGCGCAATCCTTCGAACATGGGCATACAGGCATGGTGGAGGAGGTCTGAACCATACCGTTCTGCCGCCTTGATTGCGAGTTGTGACGGGCTTGCTTGACCACACCGTGGCACCAGTGTGAAATCGGGTAACCGCCGGAAAGCGGCCAGCCGGGGCCGGCTGAGCGGGGCATGCGGTCGCGCTATGGGCCACACATGCTGAACAATCAAGCAACTCATCGTGGTTCAATGGACCATGTAATGGTCTGGCAATCCCCGACAAGCCACGCGGTCCATTGCTGGCATGACAATTCACATGGCACTACTGCCGACGCTACGGGACGGGGACGCAATGACTTCCGCAATGGCCTCCGTTTCACCGCACGCCGGCACCGAGATCTTCGAGCGGATTCTGGCCGCTCCCAGCGGCCTGGTTGTACTGGACAGCAAGGATGTCCACGCCTTGATCGACCAGTTTCGTGCGATTGCCCGGCATACCGGACAGGCGGTGTATCTGTGGCAGCCCGACACAGGCCTGGGCAGCCTGCGCGACGCGCATGCACGGGTACCGGATTGCCAGCGCCTGGGCAATGCACTGCGCTACATGCAGCAGAGCATGCACTTCGGGGTCTATTTCCTGCTGGGGCTGGAATTGCCGTTGTCGGCGATGGACGCCACCTTGCTGCGCCAGCTTGCCCGTGCGCCGAAGGAGCATCTGCGCCGCGTCGTGCTGATCGACGCGCCGGCGGCCTTGGCCGAACACCTGGGAGAGACGGCCGTGCGCTTGAGCAGTGAAGACAGCCAGCCGCGGCGCCTGCGCCTGCGCGATGGCCGCTGGCTGGTCTGAGGCGGACACGTCGATGAACTCCGGCATCCTGGTAGTCGCTGCACAGCGCGAATTGCGTCGCAGCCTGTTCGATGCACTCGATCAGGCGGGCTATGCGCAGATCCACAGTGCGCGCGATGTGGCGCACGCGGCGATCCTGCTGGAGGGCCGCCCGTCATTGCCGCCACTGCAACTGATGGTGATGGTGCTGACCGGCGATGAGCAGCAGACTCGGAGCAGTTGCGAGCAACTGCGGCGTCTGCCGGGTGGGGCCGATACGCCACTGATTCTCGTGCTGGCCGAGGAAGCTTCAATCAGTCCGGCCGACCTGCCGGCGGGGATCGCGGACTGGCTTTCTGCCGCCCAGATCGGCAACGAACTGGTGGCGCGCTGGCGTCGCTCGCAAAGCGGCGATCCGGGCTCGCGCAAATTGGCTGTCGCGCCAGCCGGTGATGTCCATGAGGATTACCGCTACGTCTTCGAGGAAGGCGACAGCGAGTGGCTGATTGCCGATGCGCTCACCCTCCGCCTGATCGAGGTCAGCCCGACGCTGGCCCGGCACAGCCGCATGCACGCCAGTCAGTGGGAAGGGCTGCCGCTGACCGGGGTGCTGCGTTTCGAGGGCATCCCGATCGCGCAGGTGCTGGCCGAGGCTGACCGCAGCTGGTATCCGTGCCAGCGCAAGTCGGCGCAGGGAGTCGACACCGGCCAGGCCAGTGTGAGGCGCATACGGCATGCCGGACGCGACGCGCTGGCGCTGATGTTCCGCAGCGATCGCGCCGATCTGCGTGCCGAGGCTGCCTTGTCGCTGCTGTCGCGGATATTCGCCTCGACCAGTGGCGTCGATGCGCAGATCGCGACCGGTCGCCTGTTGTTCGACGAACTGGGACTGGATTACCTCGCCGTTTGGTCGGCGCGTCAGGACGGTGCCGACGCACCGACCCAGCTGCTGCAGTTGTGGAACGGTGACGATCCGCCATGGCCACCAGCGCAGTTGCAGAGTTCCCTGCAGCTGGTGCTGGGTGGCAAGCCGGTCCTGTATCGGTCCGAGGCAAAACGGTTGGTACCGATCGATCCCTTGCTGCAGCAACTCGACCTGTCCGGCTTTGCCGGCTTGCCGCTGTACGACGAACGCCACACCGTGCTCGGCGCGATGCTGGCTGGCAGCCGCAAGAGCTTCGGCGAGATGGGCATCATCGAGCCGGTATTGCGTTGCGCCGCGGCCCGTTTCGCGCAGGTGCTGGAGCTGGGACGCACGCGCGAGCAGGGTCGTGCCGAAGGCCTGGTCGACGCGTTGACCGGCTTGCCGAACCGGCTGCTGTTCAACGACCGGCTCGACACGATCATCCGCGAGGCGACCCGCAACGGCGAGTGCTTTGCCGTGCTGTTCGTCGACCTCGATCGCTTCAAGGCGATCAACGACACCTACGGCCATGCCGCTGGTGATCAGGTGTTGCGCATGGTCACGCAGCGTTTGTGCGGCAGCATCCGTGCCTCCGATACGGTGGCGCGCTATGCCGGCGACGAGTTCACCATCGTGTTGAGGCATATCGTCAAGAACGACGATGTATCGCGCGTGGCCGAAAAGATCGTGCAGGTGATGGAGACGCCGCTGTATCTCGATGACGGCACCGAGCTGCAGGTGACCGCGTCGATGGGGCTGAGCTTCTTCCCCGACGATGCAGGCGATGCGCAAACCCTGCTCAAGCATGCCGACGAGGCGATGTATGCAGCCAAGCACCTCGGTCGCAACAATTTCCAGATCTACGAAGTGAGCCCGGAGTACGCGCGGGAACATGGCATGGCGTTGAAAAGCCGCTTGCGCCATGCCGAAGGCAATGGTGAGCTGCGCGTGGTCTACCAGCCGCAGGTCAACACCGAGACCGAGGACATCGTCGGGATGGAGGCGCTGGTGCGCTGGGAACATCCCGAGCTGGGCATGATCAGCCCGGCGGTGTTCATCCCGCTGGCCGAGGAGACCGGCCTGATCGTCTCGATCGGCGAATGGGTGATGCATACCGCCTGCCGCCAGGCAAAGGAATGGGAGCAGCGTTATGGGCTGCGTCTGCGCCTTGGCGTGAACCTGTCCGCGGTACAGCTGATGGAGCCTCAGCTGCTGGATACCGTCGCCAAGGTGCTGCGCGAAACCGGCCTGGATCCCACCTTGCTGGAGATGGAGGTCACCGAAAGCATCAGCATCAAGGCTGCGCCAAACCTGGTGGAGAACCTGCACGCGCTGCACAAGCTGGGCTGCCATATCGCGATCGACGATTTCGGCACCGGTGCGGCATCGCTGGATTATCTGCGCCGCTTGCCGGCCGACCGGATCAAGATCGACCAGAGTTTCGTGCGCAATATCGGTGTCGATCCCGACGACGAGGCCATCGTGCGCGCCACCATCGAGATGGCCCATCGACTGAAGCGCGCCGTGGTGGCCGAAGGCGTGGAGATCGAGCAGCACATGCAGTTCCTGCGCACTCATGGCTGCGACGAGCTGCAGGGTTACCTGTTCTGCCGGCCGCTGCAGCCGATCAGCTTCGACAAGCTGCTGGCCGAACGGCAACGCCTGCTGGAAGGGCGTGTGGCCGAGCCGGCTTGAGCCTGTGACGGGCGTCCCCATAACTGCAGGCATGAGTCCATGACGGACTCGGGGGCAGCCTTTCCGCACATGACAACCAGCCAACAGTTGCTGCGTTATGGTGGATGGGCGATCCCCATGCATGCTGAACTCCGACGCCCGACTGCGGTCTGAGCGCCGCGTTCAGTTCAAAACAGCTCCGCAGCGGATGACGGCATTGACGACGGATACGGCCCGGATGGGCGAAAACGAACTGGATCGCGCGCTGGTCGAGCGTGTCCAGCAGGGAGACAAGCGGGCCTTCGACCTGCTGGTGCGCAAGTATCAGCACAAGGTGATCGGGCTGGTGTCGCGCTATGTGAGAAGCCATGCCGAGTGCGAGGACATTGCGCAGGAATCGTTCATCCGCGCATGGCGGGCGATCGGCTCGTTTCGCGGCGACAGCGCCTTCTATACCTGGCTGTACAAAATTGCGGTGAACACCGCCAAGAATCACCTGGTGGCGATGGGGCGGCGTCCGCCGGCCGGCGATATCGACGCCGATGACGCCGAGTTCATGGCCGGTGCCGAGCGCATGCATGACAGCGCCACACCCGAGCGCGAGCTGATGCGCCAGGAGATTGAACAATCCGTGTTTTCCACTGTCCAAGCCTTGCCCGAAGAGCTGCGGACAGCCATCACGCTGCGCGAGGTGGATGGCCTCAGCTACGATGAAATCGCCGAAGCGATGGGCTGCCCGATCGGTACGGTGCGTTCGCGTATCTTCCGGGCACGTGAAGCGATTGACGAAAAGCTGCGGCCCCTGTTGTCGGACCGCTGAGGATCAGACATGAATCAGGCAGACATGAACCAGGCGGACTTGAATCCAGATGCCCCGGAAAGTCTTTCCGCCGGCATCGATGGCGAGTTGTCGAAGGAGCAGCTGCGTTTCCTGCTGCGACGGCTCGATCACGATCCCTCGCTGCAGTTGAGTTGGGCGCGTTACCACATCGCGCGCGACAGCTTGCGCCGGCAGTTGCCGCCGCTGGCATCGGCCGGGTTTGCCGCACGGGTGATGCAGGCGATCGAGCGAGAGTCGACGCCAGCGGTCGCGACGTCCCGGCGCAGTCACTGGCTACGCTGGTCCACTGGTGGTGCGATTGCCGCCAGCGTGGCTGCCGCGGCCTTGATGATCGGTCAGCCCACGGGCGATGCCGAGCGCCTGACGGCATCCACCACGCAGCAGGCAAAGACGGTCGCCACCGTCATGTCGACCAGCCAGCCGACCGCTCCTGCTGCCGTGCCGCCATGGCTGAGCGGCAATTCCGCCGGACTGCTGAGTCAACAGGCCTCGGCTACGCTGGGTGCGCCATTCGGCCAGAACCAGCCGGCGTATGCGCGTCGTCTGTCGACCTACCCGCCGATGCATCGCTACCGCACGCTCGACAATAACGACGGCAGCTATCTGCTGCTGCTCGACCCCGAACAACAGGCCTCGGGTGCCTCGCGTCAGGCTGCTGCCGTCGCGCACTAAGGCGAGTGCGCGCGTGATTGCCCGCGGCTCGTTCCCCCACTGGTTTCGCCGCCACCGGTCCGACGCATGGGCCGGCGGCAGGCGTGCATCCGGACCTGCCGCGACGCGCCATCGTTGAAGTCATTCCATCAGCCTGAAGTCTTGCCGGCTGAAGTCAACCAAGGAGGAGTCATGAAACATTCCATCTTGCGCACCCTGACGTGCTGTGCGTTGCTGGGTCTTGCCAGTGTCAGCGGGGTGCAGGCGCAAACCACGGCCGCGACGGCATTGCCGGATTTCACCGGCATCGTGCAGAAAAACGCACCTGCGGTGGTACATGTCGAGGCCAAGTACAACGGCGAAAAACAGGAAACGACGAGCCGCAGCACGCGTGGCAACGCGATGCCCGATCAGGGCATGCCCGACGATCCCCAGGCCGAAATCTTTCGCCGTTTCTTCGGCATGCCGATGATGCCGTCACCGCAGGAGCAGAAGCACACCTCGCTGGGTTCGGGCTTCATCATTTCCAGCGACGGCTACATCCTGACCAATAACCATGTCGTCGATCATGCGGACAAGATCACCGTGCGCCTGCAGGATCGACGCACGCTGACCGCCAAGGTGATCGGCACCGATCCTACCTACGACATCGCCGTGCTCAAGGTCGATGCCGGCGGCAGCCTGCCGGCGGTGAGCCTCGGCGATTCGCGCAGCCTGAAGCCGGGCCAGTGGGTGCTGGCGATCGGCTCGCCATTCGGTTTCGACTACACAGTGACCCAGGGCATCGTCAGCGCGGTGGGGCGCAACCTGGGTCAGCGCGACCAGCCGTATACCTCGTTCATCCAGACCGACGTGCCGATCAACCGCGGCAATTCCGGCGGCCCGCTGTTTGACCTGCAAGGTCGCGTGGTAGGCGTCAATTCGCAGATCTATTCCAATACCGGCGATTACATGGGCGTGTCGTTCTCGATCCCGATCGACGTAGCGATGAATGCGGTGCAGCAGATCAAGAGCAAGGGCTACGTGTCGCGTGGTCAGCTCGGTGTGACGATGGGGCCGGTCAGCGACGACATGGTCAAGGCGTTCAAGCTCGACAACGGTGCGGGTGCCGCAGTGGTCGATGTGAATCCGGACAGCGGTGCGGCCAGGGCCGGCATCCAGGCGGGCGACATCATCCTGTCCTACAACGGTCAACCACTGCAGCAGGCGGCCGACTTGCCGCCGCTGGTCGGCATGACCAGGCCGGGCAGCAAGGTTCCGGTGGAGATTCTGCGCAATGGCAAGAAGCAGACGCTCGAGGTCACCATCAGTGAGGCCTCGCGTGATCAGGCTGCGGTGAACCATCGGAGCGCCATGCCACCATCAAGCCAAAGCGGTTCGACGACGCTGGGCCTGACCGTGCAATCGCTGGACAATGACACCCGCAAGCAGTTAGGGCTGAAGTCGGGGCAGGGCGTGGTGATTGGCGGCATCACCGGCCCGGTGGCGGCACAGGCTGGTTTGCAGGCCGGCGACGTGATCCTGATGGTCAATCAGCAGAAGGTCGGCAGCGTGGCCGAGTTCCAGGCGGCGACCAAGGGAGTGAAGCCCGGCGATACGGTGCTGTTGCTGGTGCGTCGTGGCGACCAGAGCAACTTTATCGGCCTGACGATACCGGACGACAAGTAATCGGGCCGGGCCGAGCGCTTCAGCATGCGAGCGGCACGGGTACCCCGCCCACAGCGGGCGCCCGTCCCGCGTCGGTCGGCGCGGTGGCGAGGGCGGGTTCCATGCGATAATGCCGGGTTAGCATCACTCCTCGGTGATGTGTTGCTGCGCATGGTGCGCGGCAGTGAAATCCAAGCTCGACAGGCCGCCAGCGCTCCATGGAATTGATCCGCAACTTCTCCATCATTGCCCATATCGATCACGGCAAGTCCACGCTCGCCGATCGCATCATCCAGATCTGTGGCGGTCTGGCCGATCGCGAAATGGAAGCGCAGGTGCTGGACACCAACCCGATCGAGCGCGAGCGAGGCATCACCATCAAGGCGCAGTCGGTGTCGCTGCCGTACACCGCGCGCAATGGCAAGACCTATCAGCTGAACTTCATCGACACCCCCGGTCATGTCGACTTCTCGTATGAAGTCAGCCGCTCGCTGGCGGCCTGCGAAGGTGCGCTGCTGGTCGTCGATGCGGCGCAGGGTGTCGAGGCGCAGTCGGTGGCGAACTGCTACACCGCGGTGGAGATGGGCCTGGAAGTGGTGCCGGTGATCAACAAGATCGACCTGCCGACCGCTGACATCGAGAAAGTGAAGCTTGAGATCGAGGCAGTGATCGGCGTCGATGCCACCGATGCGGTGGCGATCAGTGCCAAGACCGGCCTGAACGTGGTCGAGGTGCTGGAGGCGATCGTCGCGCGCATTCCGCCGCCGAAGCCGCGTGATACCGACCGCCTTCAAGCGCTGATCATCGACTCCTGGTTCGACAATTATCTGGGCGTGGTGTCGCTGGTGCGCATCATGCAGGGCGAGATCAAGCCCGGCGACAAGCTGCTGGTGATGTCGACTGGCCGTACCCATGAAGTGGGCGATGTCGGTGTGTTCACGCCCAAGCGCAAGAAGCTGGACAAGCTCGGCGCCGGTGAGGTGGGTTGGATCAATGCCTCGATCAAGGACGTGCACGGCGCGCCGGTCGGCGACACGCTGACCCACGCCGGCAAGCCGGCCGACAGGGCGTTGCCCGGTTTCCAGACCATGCAGCCGCGCGTGTTCGCCGGCCTGTTCCCGGTGTCCTCGGATGACTATCCGGCGATGCGCGAGGCGCTGGACAAATTGCGCCTCAACGACGCCGCGCTGTTCTTCGAGCCCGAATCCTCCGAGGCGATGGGCTTCGGCTTCCGCTGCGGCTTCCTCGGCATGCTGCACATGGAGATCGTGCAGGAGCGGCTGGAGCGCGAATACGATCTGAACCTGATTACCACCGCGCCCACCGTGGTGTACGAGGTGCTCAAGACCGACGGCTCGATCCTGATGCTGGACAACCCGGCCAAGCTGCCGACGAACTCCAGTCTGGTGCAGGAGATCCGCGAACCGATCATCGTCGCCAACATCCTCACCCCGCCGGAGTACATCGGCAACGTGATCACGTTGTGCGAGGAGAAGCGCGGTGTGCAGCGTTCGATTCAGTACCTGGCAACTCAGGTGCAGATCAGCTACGAGATACCGCTGGCTGAAGTGGTGATGGATTTCTTCGACCGGCTCAAGTCCGTCTCGCGCGGTTACGCCTCGATGGACTATCACTTCGATCGTTTCGAGGCGGGTCCGTTCGTGCGTACCGATGTTCTGATCAACGGCGAGCGCGTCGATGCGCTGAGCCTGATCATGCATCGCACGCATGCCGAACGACGCGGCCGTGAGCTGGTCGAGCGCATGAAGGATCTGATCCCGCGTCAGCAGTTCGACGTGGCGATCCAGGCGGCGATCGGCGCGCAGATCGTCGCGCGTTCCACCGTGAAAGCGCTGCGCAAGAATGTGCTGGCCAAGTGTTACGGCGGCGACGTCAGCCGCAAGAAGAAATTGCTGGAGAAACAGAAAGAAGGCAAGAAGCGCATGAAGCAGGTCGGCCGGGTGGAGATTCCGCAGGAAGCCTTCCTCGCCGTACTGAGAGTGGATAAATAAGCCTGATCTAAATAAGCATGATCAGCGATGATCTGCCAGGCAACCTGGAGTTAAGGCATGGAATTTGATTTTTCGGCGATTCTGCTTGGCCTCACCGTGCTGTTCGGCGTGGTGTGGGGCCTGGATCGACTGTTCCTGTACAAGAAGCGCAAGGCGCGCCTCGACGCCTCGGGTGACGAGTATCGCGATCCGATGCCGGTGGACTGGGCCCGTTCGCTGTTTCCGGTGGTGCTGGTAGTGTTGCTGCTGCGCTCGTTCGTCGCAGAACCCTTCCGGATTCCGTCCGGCTCGATGATGCCGACGCTGGACGTGGGTGATTTCATCCTGGTCAACAAGTTCGCGTATGGCCTGCGCATGCCGGCGTTCAACAACAAGTTCGTCAGCCTGGACGAACCGAAGCGCGGCGACGTGGTGGTGTTCCGTTTTCCCGGCTATCTGTGCCAGGACGGCGGCGCGCTGGTGCGCAGCGGCGACATGAGCTGCAACGATCCGCATGCGCCGGTGCCGCAACAGAACTGGATCAAGCGGGTGATCGGCCTGCCCGGCGACAGCATCGAGGTGCATGGCGCCGACCTGCTGATCAACGGCCAGCGCGTGACGGCTGACGAGATCGGCCCGTATCAGGGCAACCCGCAGCGCAGCGTGGACCAGATCATGCTGAACATGGGCGCCACGGTCTGGACCGAGCACCTGCATCGCGAGGATGGCAGCGTGGTCAACCACACCACGGCGCAGATGCCGGCCTACACCACACCCAACTCGATTCCGAACGACCGGGTGCCCTCGAAGGTGCCGGCGGGCTGCTATCTGGTGATGGGCGACAACCGCAACGACAGCCTCGACAGCCGCTGGTGGGGCTGCATGCCGGAACAGAACTTGGCCGGCAAGGCGTTCCTGATCTGGATGAGCTGGAAGGGTTGGGGCACCGGTGGCGTGGATTTCTCGCGGATCGGTACGGTGATCCACTGAGTTGTCGATGGACCAAAGCGTGATGGGGTCGAAACGTCCCGTACGCGCAGGTTGCCAACAGTGCGAGAATCCGCTGGCATAATCGGCACGACAAACATCCATAGACGATGGGCACGCCGCAGCACGCGGCATAGCGAGGGGACTATGAAATCGAAGCAGTCGGGCGTCACCCTGATCGGGTTCCTGTTCATCATGGCCATCGTGGGCTTTTTTGCCTTCATGGCGATGAAGTTGTTTCCGTCGTATTCCGAATACATGGGCGTGGTCAAGGCGATGAACCAGGTGGCCACCGAAGGCACCAATGGCAAGTCGCTGGACGATATCCGCCGTGGCCTGATGTTCAAGATGGGCTTCCAGTATGTCGACGACGCCACCATCAAGCCCGCCAACATCACCATCAAGCGTGATGCCGGTGGTGCCAGCCAGCTGCAGGTGGCCTACGACAAGGACATTCCGTTCATGTACAACATCGACTTCCTGCTGCACTTCAACAAGAGCGTGCCGTTGCAGGGCAATGTGGAACAGTAACTTTTGAAGCTGAATTATCGTTTTCGCGATCCGGCGCTGGCGCAGCTGGCGCTCACCCACCGCAGCATCGGCAAGCCGAACAACGAACGTCTGGAATTTCTCGGCGACGCGCTGCTGGGCGCGATCATCGCCGAGTTGCTGTACGAGGTTCACCCCAGGTCCAACGAAGGCGAGCTGTCGCGGTTGCGCGCGCAGCTGGTCAATGGTCAGGCACTGGCCTTGGTCGCGCGCGAACTGGAGCTGGGCGATGAGTTGAAACTCGGTCCCGGCGAACTGAAGACCGGCGGTTTCCGACGCGATTCGATCCTCGCCGACGCGTTCGAGGCGCTGGTTGCGGCGGTCTATCTGGATGGTGGTTTCGATGCCTGCCGCGACACCGTGCGTGGGTTGTTCGCCGAGCGGATCGCTGCACTGCGTCGCTCCTCCAAGGACGCCAAGACGCGGCTGCAGGAACATCTGCAGGCCGGCGGCTGGCCGCTGCCGCAGTACGAGCTGACTGCCAGTCACGGCGAGGATCATGCCAAGACCTTCGATGTCAGCTGCACGATCGACGAGCCGTTGCCGCTCACGGCCGAGGCCCGCGGTGGCAGTCGTCGCGCCGCCGAGCAGGATGCGGCCGAGATCGTGCTGAACCAGCTGCTGGAGCAGCAGCGCAAACCCTGATCCGGATCGCTGCCGCAGATCCCGACTCCTCCGTCTTCATCCATGCGCCAGCAGGGCCGCCGCACGCCGAGGCATGCGCGCGACCCCGCCGAGATAGCATGCCGCTTCCGGCGAAGCACTACACTAGGGATGCTCTGATCCATTCTACGCAGGCGGCATGATGTCCAGAAGGCGCGCAGGGTGTGTTGCGCGGCGCAGGGAAGACTGGCCGTCTTGCCAAGCTGCGCGGCGCAGCCTGCGCGCCTTCTGGACATCACCCCAACAGCCTGAATTGCATACGTGGGGCCGTCACTGTCTGTCCGCATGCCTTCGGTCCGCCGTCTCGACAGACGACCAGTCTGCCTTCGACGACGGCCCTGTGGCCTGCGAACAGACAGTCACGGTGACGCCTACGTAGAATGGGTCAGAGCATCCCTAGCCATCCGACTTGTCGAGCACATCACGTCATGAACCACGAACTGGATCCCGCCGCCGGCACCTTGCCGCATGAGAATTTCCGCTGCGGCACGGTCGCCCTGGCCGGGCGTCCCAACGTGGGCAAGTCGACCCTGCTCAATGCGCTGATCGGCTATCGCCTGTCGATCATCAGTCCGCGGCCGCAGACCACCCGCCACCGCATCCTCGGCATCAACACCACCGAAGCCGGGCAGATCATGTACGTCGACACGCCGGGGCTGCATCGCGGCGCCAAGCGGGCGATGAACCGCAGCCTCAACCGCGCCGCGCGTTCGGCTATCAGCGACGTCGACCTGGTCGTGCAGGTGATCGAGGCCGGCCGCTTCACCGACGAGGACGAGGCGCTGTACGCCGCGCTGGTCGAGCAGTCGTCGCCGCGTTTGCTGGTGATCAACAAGGTCGATCTGAACAAGGACAAGACGGTGATGCTGCCGTTCGTGGCCGACCTGGTGGCCAAGCACAGCTACGACGAAATCCATTACGTCAGCGCGCTCAAGGAGCAGGGCCTGAAGGAACTGGAGCAGGCGATCCTGAAGCGCCTACCCGTGGCACCGCCGGTGTACGGCGAAGACGAAGTCACCGACCGCAGTGAGCGATTTCTTGCCGCCGAAATGGTGCGCGAACAGCTGATGCTGCGGCTCGATCAGGAGCTGCCCTACGCGACCACGGTGGAGATCGAGCAATTCAGTGACCGCCCCGACGGCATCGCCGAAATCCACGCGATCATCTGGGTCGAGCGCGCCGGCCAGAAGGCGATCGTGATCGGCAACGGCGGCGCCCAGCTCAAGGCCATCGGCACCAGTGCGCGTCGCCACATGGAGCGCATGTTCGAGCGCAAGGTGTTCCTCAAGCTGTGGGTGAAGGTGCGCGAGGGCTGGGTCGACGACGAGAACATGCTGAAGAAGTTCGGCTATACGGATTAGGCACATGGCATCGGGAGCTGCCGCGGCAATGCGTGGCTTTTCCGATTCATCCTTGTTGATTCCACCGCATGCGCCTTGAACAGCAACCCGCCTACGTCCTGCACGCGCGGCCTTACCGCGAGACGTCGCTGTTGCTGGAATGCCTGACCCGCGAGCATGGCCGGCTTGGCGTGGTGGCTCGCGGAGTACGCGGCGAGCGGGCGCGTCTGCGCCGGGCCCAGCTGGAACCGTTCCAGCCGCTGTCCATGGATCTGCTGTTGCGCGGCGAGATGGCCACGCTGACCGCGATCGAAGCGGTGGGAACGCCGATGCGCCTGGCTGGCGACGCCGGTCTGGCCGGGCTGTATCTCAACGAACTGGTGGTGCGCCTGACCGGCCGGCAGGATCCGTTCCCGCTGCTGTTCGATGCCTATGCGCAGACCTTGGCCCGGCTGACCGCCGGTGAGTCGCTGGCATGGAGCCTGCGCCGTTTCGAGCGCGAGCTGCTGGAGGCGATCGGTTATGGCCTGCAGCTGCAATACGACTCGGACACCGGCGAAGCCCTGGCACCGGAGGCGTTTTATCTCTATCGGGTCGAGCAGGGTGCCGTGCGTTGTGCTGCCGGCAGCGCGCATGCCCTGCGCGGCAGCGACCTGCTGGCGCTGGAGCAGGACCAGATGCCCGACAACGTCGGCCTGAAAGCACTGCGCGACATGATGCGCGAGATCATCCGTTTCCATCTGGGCGGTGGCGAATTGCGTGCCTGGCGGGTTTTGGCGATGGCGGTTTCGCGGCAACCAGTGAACCGTTAGCGGTCCAGCGCCTGCAGGGTCGCCAGCAGCGCCTTGCGGAATCTTGCCAGTGCGGCTGGAGTCGCGCCGTGGTGCGACAGCTGTTGCTGCAGCAGGATGGTTTGCGTGGACAGTGCAGTGGCACCGCAGAAACCACAGGATGAGCGCAGCCGGTGCAGCCGCTCGCTGAAGCCGTCACGGTCGCGACTCAGCGAGTCCAGCTCCTGGTGGAGCAGGGCCAGCTCCTCGCGCAACAGCAGGCGCAGTGCACGCATGGTGGTGGCGTCGCCGCTGGAGTTCAGCGCGGCGCGGTCGTCGAGTACACAGGCGTCGAACCGATCCGGCTGCACCAGCGCCAGCATGCGCCGCAGATCGGCCAGTCCGCAGGGTTTGAGCAGAATCTCGCTGAAACCGGCGGCGAGCAGCGGCTGACGGTCCCCCGGCTCCAGTTCGGCGGTGGTGGCTACCGCCAAGCTGTCCACCGAACTCGCCATTGCGTCGTCACGCAGCAAGTCGAGAATCTGCAGCGCGCCGGCGCCCGGCATGCGGCAGTCCAGCAGCAGCAGGTCGAACGCTTCGGTGCGGGCGCGTTCCAGCGCTGCCAGGCCGTCTGTGCACGATTCCGCCTGGGCGCCCAGCGAGCGCAGCCCGTCGCACAGGAAACGGCAGCTACCAGGGTCGTCGTCGGCCACCAGTACGCGCGGAATGGTGGCATCGGCCGGGGCGAAATCAGGCTCGGCGAGGGGGCTGGTCATGACGAAATCCTTGTCGTTCAGCTTAATTTGGCAGAATGGCGCGACATGCGCCCGACATCAAGCCATCTTTTGCTGTGCTGCTGCCTCCTGCTGGGGATCGGCTGGACGCTGCCCGTGCAGGCGGATGTGCTGTTGACGGCAAAGTCGATCAACCTGCCAGGCGTGCATTTGCAGACGGTGACCGCCAGGCTCGGCGAGGACACCGCCGGTGGACTTCAGCTGCAGTTGCGCGCCGGTCAGGCGGATGTGCCGGCGATGGGTTGGCGACGCCTTGGCCTGAGTCTCGATGGCAACTTGCAGCGGGACGATCGCCTGCGCTGGATACTCGACGGCACGGTACGTCTGGCCGGTGCGCCGGGCGGGGCGCTCGGCGACGCCCATGTGAACATCCAGCTCAGTGCGGCGGCGAATACCCTGCTGATCGACATCCTGCAAGGCAAGGCGCATGCGAGTGCCGCGCTGCCGCTGGATCAACCCACGCATGCGCAGATCCGCCTGAACAATCTTCCCGCCGGCTGGATGCAGGGGTTGCTCGGCACGGTCTGGTCAGGCCGCCCCACCGGTGGCCGGCTGGACGCCGAGCTGGCGCTCGATCTGCGCGATCGCGGCCTGCAGTCGTCCGGGCAATTCACGCTCAATGGCGCAGGCTTCGACACCCCAACCGGGACCCTGGCCGGGCAGGGACTGAACGGCACGGGTCGGTTCGATCTCGACACCACCGCCGGGCCGGCGCGGATCGATCTGGATGCCAGCCTGCATGGCGGCGAGCTGTTGCTGGGGCCACTGTATGCCAGGTTGCCGGATCATCCGGTGCAGCTTGGCCTGCATGCGAATGCGCAGAACGGCGCCTTCGAATTGAGCCGGTTGCATATCAATGATGCCGATGCGCTGCAGCTCGATGGTGCGCTGGCATTCGATGCGAAAGGTGAGCTGAAAACGCTGAAGCTGGATCGCCTGCACGCGAGTTTTCCGGCCGCTTATCAGCGTTATGGCCAGGCCTGGCTGACCACGCTCGGTCTGCGCGACATGCGTATCGCCGGCCAGCTGAGCGGCAGCCTGGACCTGCGTGCAGATGGCCCGCACAGTTTCGCGTTCTCAACCGACAACCTCGATCTCGCCGATGCGGATGGGCGGCTGGCGGTCGACAACCTGCACGGGGGACTGGACTGGGCCAGCGACGGCGAACGCCCGGCGACCACGCTGGGCTGGCGCAGCCTGCAGTTCTATCGGGTGCCCAACGGTGCCGCACAATCAAAGTGGCAGAGCCGTGCCGGCACGCTCAGTCTGCAGCAGCCGCTTGCAGTGCCGGTGCTGAAGGGCCAGTTGCGGATCGGCGATCTGGACTGGCGCCCGGCGGCAGCGAAGGGCCAGCGACTGTCGACGTCGATGGTGCTGACCGGAGTCGACATGGCCGCCTTCAGCACGGCGATGGGCTGGCCGGCCTTTCCCGGCACGCTGGGCGGCGCGATTCCTTCGCTGCGCTGGGTCGACGATCGCTTCGAATTGCAGGGCGGGCTGTCGGCCAGTCTGTTCGGCGGCTTCGTCGACATCACCCGGCTTTCGCTGCAGCAGCCGTTCGGACCGAACCCGGTATTGAATGGCGACATCGCCATGAAGCAGATGGATCTGGCGGCAATCACCAGCGTGTTCGATTTCGGCAGCATCAGCGGACGGCTGGACGGCTCGGTCAACGATCTGCGGCTGGTCAACTGGAACCCGGTCGCGTTCAAGGCGAGCCTGCTTGCCGGCAGCGGCGGGCGGATCAGCCAGCGTGCGGTCAACAACCTCACCGCTGTCGGCGGCGGCGGGATTGCCGCCGGCCTGCAAGGTGCCGTGCTGAAACTGTTCAAGACCTTCGGTTACAAGCAGATCGGCCTCAATTGCACACTGCAGGGCACGGTCTGCCAGATGAGTGGTCTGGAGACGACTGCCGACGGCTACACTATCGTCGAAGGCAGTGGCTTGCCGCGACTGCAGGTGATCGGCCATCAGACCCAGGTCGACTGGCCGACCCTGGTACGACGGTTGCGCGAAGCCATCAATGGAACGGCTCCGGAAATTCACTGACCGGGTACGGGCTGTCTGTTATTTCCCTCATGTTTCAACTGTCGGAGTCCGCCATGCGCAAGCTCGTCTACGTCATCCTGACCTCACTGGCCGTGGCGTTGGTCGGCTGCGTCACCATCAACGTGTACTTCCCGGAAGCGGCCGCGCAGAAGGCGGCCGATCAGTTCATCGGCAACGTGCTGGATACGGTGGCTCCCGCGACCACGCCAGCACCGAAAGAGCAGAAGCCGGCACCGAAGAGCGATGCCCGGCATCCCTCGGCGATGCTGCTCGATCTGCTGATCCCGGCCGCGTATGCCGCCGATGTGCCGAACATCAAGATCCAGACCAGTGCCACCGAGGCGATTCGCGGGCGCATGCACGAGCGCTTCCAGGGCGCGCTGGGTGAGCTGCTGGACAGCGGCGCGGTCGGTTTCACCAACGACGGCATGGTCGCCATGCGTGATGCCACCAAGGTGCCGTTGAGCGCGCGCGCGCAGGCCAATGCCACGGTGGCCGACGAAAATCGCGACCGCACCGCGCTGTACGCCGAAATCGCCAACGCCAACAATCATCCGGAGTGGGCGCCGCAGATCCGTGCCACCTTCGCCAAGAGCTGGATCGAAAAGGCCCGTGCCGGCTGGTATTACCAGAACGCCAGCGGCGCCTGGCAGAAAAAGTAAGTCTGTTCGCCGCGGCGGCGCCTCCGGGCGTCGTCGTGGCCGATCTGGGATAATCGGCGGCCAGCCCCAGCGGCCTCAACCGTCCGAGCCTCATGTCCCGATCCAACTCCGTTCCGTCGACCCCGTTCGAAGCCCATATCACCGACCTCGGCCATGACGGTCGCGGCGTGGCCCGTATCGACGGCAAGACGGTGTTCGTCAGCGGTGCGCTGCTGGGCGAACAGGTACTGGCCAGGTTGCGCAAGCGTCATCGCCATTTCGACGAGGCCGAAGTCGTCGAGGTGATCGTGCCATCGCCGCATCGGGTCGAGCCGCGCTGCCAGCATTTCGCGCATTGCAGCGGCTGCTCGCTGCAACACCTCGACGCGCCGTCGCAGATTGCGGCCAAGCAGCGCGTGCTGGCGGAAAATTTCGAACGCATCGGCAAGGTCACGCCGCAGCTGTGGTTGCCGCCGCTCACCGGCGAGCCGTGGGGTTACCGGCGCAAGGGCCGCCTGTCGGTACGCAACGTGATGAAGAAGGGCCGCGTGCTGGTCGGTTTTCGCGAGGAACAGAACCCGCGTTTCGTCGCCGAGATCCAGCAGTGCGAAGTGATGCATCCGGCGCTGGGCCCGAAGGTCGGCCTGCTCGCCGACCTGCTCAGCGGCATGGACGCAGTCGACAGCATCCCGCAGATCGAGTTCGCCGCCGGCGACGACTTGATGGCGCTGGTGTTCCGCCATATGCAGCCGTTGAGCGAGCGCGATCTGGCGGCGCTGACCGCGTTCGGTCAGCAGCACGGACTGGCGATCTACCTGCAGCCGGGCGGCAACAGCAGCGTGCATCCATTGTGGCCGGAGAACCCGCGGCTGGCGTTCCGCATCGCCAGTGGCAACGCGGGTGTCGCCGACGTCGAGCTGGAATTCCAGCCGCTCGACTTCGTGCAGGTCAACGCCGACATGAACCAGCGCATGATGGCGCGCACGCTGGAGCTGCTCGATCCGCAGCCGACCGATCGCGTGCTGGACCTGTTCTGCGGCCTCGGCAACTTCACCTTGCCGATCGCCCGCCGCGTCGCCGAAGTGGTCGGCGTGGAAGGCGAGCACGGGCTGGTCGAGCGCGCCGCGCAGAACGCCGCGCGCAACCGCATCGACAACGCACGCTTCCACGTGGCGAACCTGTTCGAGGATCAGCGCGCTGCCGACTGGGCGCGCCAGCCGTGGGACAAGATGCTGCTCGATCCGCCACGCGCCGGTGCGGACAAGGTGCTGGAGTATCTGCCGCACAAGCAGACCCGGCGCATCGTCTACGTCTCCTGCCATCCGGCTTCGCTGGCGCGCGACGCCGGCATCCTGGTCAACCAGCACGGCTTCACGCTGAAGTCGGCCGGCGTGATGGACATGTTCCCGCATACCGCGCACGTCGAATCGATCGCGCTGTTCGAGAGATGAGATGGCGATAGAAATCGAACGCAAATTTCTGCTGGCCAGCGACGATTGGCGTGCAGCCATCGAACGCAGCGAGCCGATCGCACAGGGTTATCTGGTCGGTGCGCAGGCGCTGCGCGACGGCAATGCGCGCGCTTCGGTGCGCGCACGCCTCGCCGGCGAACTGGCGTGGCTCAACATCAAGGCGGCCACGCCGGGTATCGCACGCACCGAGTTCGACTATCCGATACCGGTAGCCGATGCCAGGACCATGCTGGCCAGCCTGTGCGATGGCGTGCTGGAAAAAGTACGCCATCATGTGCGGGTCGACGGCATGTTGTTCGAGGTCGACGAGTTCGAGGGCGACAACCACGGGCTGATCGTGGCCGAGGTCGAGCTGCCGGCCGTCGATGCACCATTCCCGCGACCGGCATGGCTGGGCCGCGAGGTGAGCGCACTGATGCGCTACTACAACGTCAACCTGATCGCGCATCCGTACCGGCAGTGGTCGCCGGCCGAACGCGCTGCCGAGGATGCCGCATGCTGATGATCGGCGTGGCCGCGCTGGAACTGGCCGAACACGAGAAGCGCTGGCTCACCGCGCCGGGTGTCGCCGGCGTGCTGCTATTTGCGCGCAACTACCAGTCGCGCGAGCAGCTGATCGCGCTGTGCGATGCGATCCGCGAGGTCGGCGGCGATCATCTGTTGATCGCGGTCGATCAGGAAGGCGGTCCGGTGCAGCGCTTCCGCGACGGCTTCACCCGGCTGCCGCCGCTGGCGTCGATCGGCGCGGTGTACGAGCGCGATCCGACCGAAGCGGTGCGACTGGCCGAGGAGCACGCCTGGGTGATGGCCAGCGAGCTGCGCGCCAGCGGCGTCGATTTCAGTTTCGCGCCGGTGGTTGATCTCGCGCGAGGCAATGCGGCGATCGGCCTGCGCGCGTTCCACGCCGATCCGGCGGTGACCGCCGAGCTGGGGCAGGCCTACGTGCGCGGCATGCATCTGGGCGGCATGGCAGCGGTGCTCAAGCATTTCCCGGGGCATGGTTCGGTCGCCACCGATACGCACAAGGCGCAGGCGATCGATCCGCGCAGCCTCGATGAGATCCGCCGCGACGACCTGCTGCCGTTCGCCGAATGCATCGAGGCACGGGTCGAAGCGGTGATGATGGCGCACGTGATCTATCCGGCGGTGGACAGCCAGCCGGCTGGCTATTCGAAAGTGTGGATCGAACAGATCCTGCGCGGCGAACTGGGTTTCGCCGGCGCGGTGATCAGCGACGATATCAGCATGGCGGCGGCCGGCGCCGCCGGTAGCGTCGGCGAGCGCGTGCGTGCGCACCTGGCTGCCGGCTGCGATCTGGTGCTGGCCTGTTTCCCCGAGGTGGTGGACGAGGCGATCGCCGCGATGCAGGTCGACGCGTCGCCGATGCCGCCGCAGTTGACCGCCATGCGTGGCGCACTCGGCGCGAGCTGGGACAGCCTCACCAACAACCCGCAGCGCGATCGTTTCGTCGCGCGCATCATGGCGCTGCACACCGATCAAGGAATCGCATGAATACTCCAACACCTTCGCTTTCCGATGCGCTGGCGCAATCGGATCTCCTGCACGGACGCGGCGAACTGGAAGCCGTGATCGCCGACATGGGTCGCCGGATCGACGCCGCGCTCGACGGCGAGCGCGCGGTGTTCCTCACCGTGATGAACGGCGCGCTGATCTTCGCCGGCCAGCTGGCATTGGCGATCCGCACCGATCTCGAATTCGATTACGTGCATGCCACGCGCTATCGCGGTGCCACCTCCGGCAGCGACCTGCACTGGCTGCGTGAACCACTCGTGCCGCTGGCCGGTCGCGTGGTGCTGCTGGTCGACGACATCCTCGACGAAGGCCACACGCTGAAGGCGGTGCGCGAGGACTGCTACGCGCGCGGCGCGAAAAAGGTGCTGATCGCCAGCCTGTGCACCAAGCGGCACGACCGTCTGGTCGACGGCATCGCCTCCGATTTCAACGGTATCGAACTGCCGGACCGCTACGTGTTCGGCTACGGCATGGACTACCACGAGCAGGGTCGCAATCTGCCGGGTATCTACGCGCTTAAGTGACGTTTGCGCTGCGCCCACGCGCACGAACAGAACAGGAAATCGCGCATGAACATCCTCGGCATCTCCGGCAGCCTGCGTGCCGCCTCCTTCAACACCGCCCTGTTGCATGCCGCGCAGGAACTGGCGCCGGCCGGCATGTCCATCACCATCCATCGACTGCATGACCTGCCGTTGTTCGACCAGGACGTCGAGGAGCAGGGTGATCCTGCCTCCGTCGCCGCGCTGAAGCAGGCGATCGATCAGGCCGACGGCTTGCTGCTGGCTTGCCCCGAATACAACGGTGGCGTCACCGGCGTGCTCAAGAACGCGATCGACTGGGCTTCGCGACCGGGCCAGAGCCGCCAGACGGCGGCGCTGGCCGGCAAGATCGTCTGCATTGCCGGTGCCAGCCCCGGCATCACCGGTACGGTGCGCGCACAGGACCAGTTGCGCCTGATCCTGCGCCGTGCAGGCGCGCAGACGGAGCCGCAAGGCGAGGTGCTGGTGTTCCAGGCGCATACCAAGATCGTCGAAGGCCATCTCACCGACGAGCGCACCCGTGACGCGCTGGCCCGTCATCTGCAAGGCTATGCCACCCGGCTCGCCGCCCTGCGCGGCTGAGCGCACCATCCCCGAACGCACGATTCATCGAGAGCAGGACTGACCCGTGAATATTGATCTGGCCGTGATCGGCGGCAGTGGCCTGTACAACTTGCCTGGCCTGGAGAATGCGTCGCGCCACCGTGTGGACACGCCGTACGGCCCTGCGTCCGGCGACGTGGTGACCGGCGATTTCGCAGGCAAGCGCCTTGCGTTTCTGGCTCGCCATGGTGAAAGCCACACGCTGCCGCCGCATCGCGTGAACTACCGCGCCAACCTGTGGGCGCTGCACAGCCTCGGCGCGAGCCGGGTGATCGGCGTCAATGCGGTCGGTGGCATCCGTGGCGACATGGGGCCGCGGGTGATCGTGGTGCCTGATCAACTGATCGACTACACCCACGGCCGCTACACCAGCTACTGCGATGTCGACGGTGCCGAGGTGAAGCACATCGACTTCAGCGAGCCGTATACCGAATCGCTGCGTCAGCGCCTGCTGGCGGCAGCGCGCGCCGCAGACATCGCGGTGATCGGCAGCGGCTGCTACGGCGCCACCCAGGGGCCACGGCTGGAAACCCGCGCCGAGATCGCCCGCATGAAGCGCGACGGCTGCGACCTGGTCGGCATGACCGGCATGCCCGAGGCCGCGCTGGCGCGCGAGCTGACGCTCGAATACGCGTGTCTGGCGCTGGTCGCGAACTTCGCCGCCGGCTGCGGCGACGAGGCGGAGATCAGCATCGAGGAGATCTTCGCGCATCTGGCGGCTGCCACCGCCGAGGTGCCGCGCATCCTCGCCGCGATGCTGAAAAGCTGAGCACAGCCCCCGGCTTTGCATGGCCCAGGTGCCTTGTCGTATTGCGCTCGGCCTTCACATGTTGATACTTTTCGCGGGCCAGGGCGGCGAACCGAGGGGAGCACGTGGTTCAGCGCGAAGCCTGGCGCACCCATTCCATGGATCCAGAGGTTCGCGCAATGAGTTTCGGTACGGTCAAATGGTTCAACGACGCCAAGGGCTTCGGCTTCATCTCACCTGAGGACGGCGGGGCGGACGTCTTCGTCCATTTCTCGGCGATCACCAGCAAGGGCTTTCGCAGCCTGCAGGAAGGTCAGCGCGTGAAGTTCGACATCACCCAGGGCCCGAAGGGCGCCCAGGCGTCGGCGGTCGAAGCCGCCTGATCAGCCAGGCAAGGTTGTACAGCAAGAATGAAACCCCGCATCCTGTGCGGGGTTTTTGCTTTTTGGGACCGGGAGAACGCAATGACTGATCGCAGGGGTTTCCTCAAGGCCTCGCTGCTCGGGGCTTCGGCCTCGATGCTGGCCTGGGGGGGCAAGCTGGCCGCCGGACCGATAGATCGAAGTGGCAAGGTCGCCGCAGGGCCGGCAGTTCAGCCCTCGAAAGCGTCAACGGCCAGAGTGGTCTCGACCTGGGACTTCGGCGTCGCTGCGAACCAGGCCGCCTGGACGATCCTCGGCAAGGGCGGCCATGCGCTGGATGCGGTCGAGTTCGGCGTGCAGGTGCCCGAGTCCGACCTGAAGAACCACAGCGTCGGCCGGGCCGGCTATCCCGATCGCGACGGCCACGTCAGCCTCGACGCCAGCATCATGGACGCCGATGGCAACTGCGGCGCGGTCGCCGCACTCGAACACATCGCCCATCCGATCGCGGTCGCGCGCCGGGTGATGGAGCGCACGCCGCACGTGCTGCTGGTCGGCGAAGGCGCGTTGCAGTTCGCGCTGGAGCAGGGCTTCAAGAAGGTAGAGCTGCTCACGCCGGAGTCCGAAAAGGCCTGGCACGAGTGGCTGAAGACGGCCAAGTACCAGCCCTCGATCAACAGCGAAGTGCACGACTACGGCAAGGGCGATGCCATCGGCATGCCCGGCGGCGCCAACAACCACGACACCATCGGCATGCTGGCGATCGACGCGCAGGGCCGCCTGGCCGGCGCCTGCACCACCAGCGGCATGGCGTGGAAGATGCGCGGCCGCGTCGGCGACAGCCCGATCATCGGCGCCGGCCTGTACGTCGACGGCGAGGTCGGCGGTGCCACCTCCACCGGCGTCGGCGAGGAAGTGATCCGCAACGCCGGCAGCTTCCTGGTGGTCGAATTGATGCGCCAGGGACGCTCGCCGCACGAAGCCTGCAAGGAGGCGGTGCTGCGCATCGTCAAGAAGCGCCGCGAGGCATCCAAGACCATCCAGGTCGGCTTCCTCGCCATGAACCGTGCCGGCGAAGTCGGCGCCTATGCGATCCAGCACGGCTTCTCCTACGCCGTGTGCGACGCGCAGAAGCAGGACGGCCTGATCCCGTCGCAAAGCGTCTACACCACGAGCTACTCGTGATCCTGGAAATCGCCGCCAACTCGGTCGCCTCCGCACTGGCCGCCCAGGACGGCGGAGCAGGGCGGGTCGAACTCTGCACCGCGCTGGAACTGGGCGGCCTCACGCCATCGCACGCGCAGATCGCGCTGGCCCGCGAGCACCTGCACATTCCGCTGTACGTGCTGATCCGCCCGCGCGCCGGCGACTTCCTCTACAGCGACCTCGAATGCGAAACGATGCAGCGCGACATCGAAACCTGCGCGGCGCTGGGTTGCGACGGCGTGGTGCTCGGCGTGCTCGATGCCGAGGGCAACGTGGACGCCGCGCGCTGCCGCGCGCTGATCGCCGCGGCCGGAAAACTCGGCGTCACCTTCCATCGCGCCTTCGATCTGACGCGCGATCCGTCGACTGCATTGGACGACCTGATCGAACTCGGCTGCGAACGCGTGCTGACGTCGGGAGCACAGACCAGTGCGTTGGAAGGTGCGCAGTTGATCCGTCAATGGGTCGAGCTGTCGGCCGGGCGACTCGTCGTGATGCCAGGTGCAGGAGTGGGCGCCGGGAACATCGGCAAGTTGCAGCAGATTACCGGCGCCAGCGAGTTCCACGCATCGGCGAAACGGCAGCATTCGTCGGGCATGCAGTGGCAACCGGAGTTGCTGAGGGACATGCAGGGTGGAGAGCTGCGCAGCGATGTCGAGCAGATACGAGGCATGGTGACGGCGTTGAATGCTGTGGCTGCTTCGCGCTAAACGGGAAGTGTTCTATTGAGACATGCTGCAGAGATTGGACTTCATTTCGAAATCTACCTGGCGTCAGGCCTCACATGAAGCTTCAGATTCCCCCGATGACCCCGTGGAAAGATGTGCTGGTCCATTTGGCGATATGGGCTGTCTTGCTGTCAGTTCCGTCAATCATTTATTCGTTCTTTCCAAAGCCTGACTTCGATGCTGCGTTGCGGAGTAAGTACCCTCATCAAATTGCGCTGGTCATGGGTGGCAGGGATTCGTTCAGCGGCAACACAACGTATGCGCGCCGATCCTGTTTGCTGGTTCCGTCTGCGTTTCAAGTGCCAGAGTTCGTACAAATTGCGCAGGTAAATTCCGAGCCCCCAACGGTCGTTGTGCAAGCGAATCTGTTCCTGGTATCGCTGGCACTTTTTATCGGGTTCAGTTGGTACTATTTTCGAAAACGGTGGCGCATTCAGCAGAGTGATGCCTGACCACTCATTCGGGCGGACGGTTCCGCCGCCGGTTAATTCCCACGTCAAGCCGCAGCGAACATCCACACAACCATCGACACACAGGAGAAAGCCGTGAGCAAACAAATATTCGTCAACCTCCCGGTCGCCGACCTCCCGAAGTCCATTGCCTTCTTCGAGGCACTCGGTTTTTCACGGAACCCGCAGTTCGGCGATGACGCTGGCGCGTGCATCGTCATCAGCGACACGATTTTCGTGATGTTGGCTACGCACGCCCGGTTTCGTGACTTCACGCCCAAGGCCATCTGCGACACGAGCAAGGCCGTCGAGGTTTTGCTCAATCTCCATTGCGAGAGTCGCGACGAAGTCGATGGTCTCGTGGCCAAGGCGCTCGCCGCGGGCGGGTCGACCTACGACAAGCCGGAAGATCTGGGCTTCATGTACTCGCACAGCTTTGTCGACCCGGACGGCCATGGCTGGGGACTTTTCCACATGAGCGCCATGCCGGCAGAGAAGTGATCTGGGTAATTCAGACACGAGATCACGCGGGCCAGTCATTCGTTCAAGGCGGGCGCCTTCGGCGCCGCTGATTCCAGCATTGGGCGCTGCGAACTGCATGCGCCGTGTACGACAAAGTGAGATGCCATGAGCAACGCCAATGCTGTTTTCTGCGCCCTTTATCGCTGGCGCCTGCACCCGGGGGCCGAGCAGGCCTTTGTCGAGGCCTGGTCGCGGGTGACTCCGTTGCTGGTGAGCGAACGGGGCTCGCTGGGCTCGCGCCTGCATCGCGGGCCCGACGATATCTGGTACAGCTACACCCAGTGGCCATCGGCCGAGGCCAAGGCGGAAGGTCTGGCGCGTCCCTCGGTCGATGCGGAAGCCTGGGCCCGGATGCGTGAGTCCATTGCCGAAAGCCTGCCGGAAATCATCCTTGAGCCGGTAGCGGACTTCCTCGTTCCGCTTCCGCATGACGGCGCCTGAGCATCCGGCCTTCCGTAGCAGCGACTGCGATGACCAGCTTCGCTGTTGAAAAACAGCTCCGGCCTTCGCCGGGATGACGAATAAAGCCGGGTCACTCGAACCTCCCTACGGCAGCGCATGGCCCTCCAGCTTGGTTAAGATGGCGAATTGCCGAACAGCTGCAGGAGCCATCGAGTGATCATCAAGCCCAAAGTCCGCGGTTTCATCTGCATCACCGCCCACCCGGTCGGTTGCGAGCGCAACGTGCTCGACCAGATCAAGGTCACCCAGGCCGCGGGCCACGACAAGGCCAAGGGGCCAAAGCGGGTGCTGGTGATCGGCGCCTCCACCGGCTACGGCCTGGCTTCGCGCATCACCGCCGCGTTCGGCTACGGCGCTGCCACGCTCGGCGTGTTCTTCGAAAAGCCCAGCAGCCACGAGAAGACCGGCACCGCCGGCTGGTACAACTCTGCCGCGTTCGACAAGGCGGCCAAAGCCGCCGGCCTGTACAGCAAGTCCATCAACGCCGATGCGTTCTCCAATGAAACGCGCGCCAAGGCGATCGAGATCATCAAGAACGAGATGGGCGGCCCGATCGACCTGGTGGTCTATTCGCTGGCCTCGCCCGTGCGCAAGCTGCCGGACACCGGCGAAGTGGTGCGCTCGGCGCTCAAGACCATCGGCCAGCCGTTCCACAACACCTCGGTCGACACCAACAAGGACACCGTGATCGAGGCCACCATCGAGCCGGCCACCGAGCAGGAGATCAAGGACACCGTCACCGTGATGGGCGGCGAGGACTGGGCGCTGTGGATCGACGCGCTGAGCGCCGCCGGCGTGCTGGCCGAACATGCCAAGACCGTCGCCTACAGCTACATCGGCACCGAGATCACCTGGCCGATGTACTGGCACGGCACCCTGGGCCAGGCCAAGCAGCACCTGGACAACACCGCGAAGCAACTGCGCAGCCGCCACCCCGGCCTCGAAGCGTATGTCGGCGTGATGAAGTCCGTCGTCACCCAGGCCAGCGCTGCCATCCCGGTGATCCCGCTGTACGTGTCCATCGCCTTCAAGGTCATGAAGGAGAAGGGCATCCACGAAAACCCGATCGAACAGGCCAACCGCCTGTTCCACGACCGCCTGTACCGCGCCGACGGCGCGGCGCCGGCCACCGACGACGAAGGCCGCCTGCGGCTGGACGACTGGGAGCTGCGCGACGACGTGCAGATCCCCTGCCAGACCCTCTGGCCCACCGTCACCACCGAAAACCTCAAGCAGATCACCGACTACGCCGGCTACAAGCACGAGTTTTTGCAGCTGTTCGGGTTTGATCGAGCGGATGTGGACTATGACGCCGAGGTGGAGGCGGATCGGCGGTTTGATTGTTTGGAGTTATAAGATCGGGAAGACAGGTGCCGTAAGTAGGTAGTTAGGAGGAGTGAGCCAGAAGGCCATCGCAGCTGATGTGTCCTTGGGCCTCTTCGGCATTTGCTTTAATTGAATAACGAGTTCCATGGACTGGGGGATGACGATGGCGAACTGGGGGTTCCTGCCCAATCCGGGCCGGGAAGAAGAAGGCCTTGGCCATGCCGGGATCGAGACGTTCAAGGGATCACCGTATCCAGGTATTGCACGCGAGTGCTCGCAGAACAGCTTGGATGCTGCTGCACGCCTGCCTGATGGTTCTTCTGCTCCCGTGCATTTGGTTTTCAGGCTCCTGTCCGTACGGGCGTCGGAAATCCCTGGACTTTCAGAACTGAAAAGCACGCTCAAAATCTGCCTGTCTCAATGGAAAGAGCAGAAGAAGGAGAGAGAATTTTTCGAGCGTGCAGCCAAGGTCGCCGAGCAAACACGAATCCCTGTCTTGTCCATCGAGGACTATGGAACAACTGGGCTCATTGGACCCGCGATCAAAGGCAGGCCATTCCACGCACTGGTCAAGTCATCTGGCGTAAGTCAGAAGCCAGATGCGGATGCCGGCGGCTCATTTGGCATTGGCAAGAACGCTGCATTTGCGATTTCCAGTCTCCGCACAGTGTTCTACTCCACCCTCTACAACGAGGGAAAAGGAGCGACGCACTTGGCTCAGGGCAAGAGCATCCTTGTTTCACACGATGACGACACTAACCCCAAGCGTTCGACTGGTTACTGGGGCAAGCCGGACTACATGCCAGTTGAGGACGCAGGCAAGCTTCCGGAATGGCTGCGTCGGTCGGAAACGGGCACAACTGTGGCCAGTGTTGGCTTCTCCGAGGAGCATGACTGGCATTGGTTGATGACCGAATCCCTGATTCGGAACTTCTTTTCTGCAATCAATAACGGGGCTATTCGGTTCACGGTTCACTGGTCTGACAAAGACTCCATCGAAATCAACGCAAATTCACTGGAGGAGCTGTTCGCCCGTCAGGAAGTGCGTGACGCAGCTGAAAGTTCCGGCACTATCGAGGACCTGGACTTCAGCGATGCCATGCTCGCGGCATTGAAGTCTCAGGACTTGGAAAAGAAGGTCGAGAAATTCGACAACATCGGTAGGTTCCGGTTGACCCTTCTTCAGAAGGATGGATTTCCAAGGCGCACAGGCATTCTGCGCAATGGCATGTATATCGCGGACAACCTGCGTCACTTCGGTCATCCAATGGCTCGTTTCCCCATGTCCAGGGATTTTGTCGCCGTTCTGGAGCCAGATGACAGAGATACCAGTGGTCGAGTCAGGGATCTGGAAAGCCCGAGGCATGACGAAATCTCGGCGGAGCGTCTTGACGACTTGGTTCAGCGCAAAAAGCTCAAGGCGGCGATGAAGAAGGTCGGAGAATGGGTCAGGAACACAATCAGGTCAGCGACCACAAAACCAGCTGATGCAGATGTCCTGCTCGACGAAATGAACCGTTTCTTCTCGAAGCCGAGTGCGGGGCAGTCTATCCCGGACCCAGCCAACATGAACGATGATCCCGAGCGGCCGAAGATCACCTCTAACACGACTCCACCGAAACCACTCATCGGGAGTGGCAATCAGGGAGAATCCGGATCGTCAGGTGGATCGAAGAAGAGCAAGGCCAAGGGCGGAAAAACTGCCGGTGGGCGCGCAGGCGGCGGTCGTGGTGCGGTTGGCGGCAGAGGCGGCAAAAGCATTGCTTATGTGGCTCTGCGAAATTCGGTGTCAGGGCGTGGTGAGTTGAGAAAAATCGCTTTCACTCCTGAGGCATCGGCGACGGCGACTTTGGAAATTGCTGCCATCGGCGTTTCCAATGATGAAACCTTGACCATCCAGTCCATCAATGGCCAACCATGTTCAAAGTCGCCCAAGCTCGAATTGAAGCAGGGCGAGCGCATGAATCTGGAGATCGTATTCGAGACTCCTTATGTGGGGCCGATAAGCGTGGTTCTCAGCTCAGTCGCGGAGAATGCCGATGCGAGTTAAGCCATCTGCCAGTTTCCCGCATCCGGTTCTCGCTGCAGGTACAGGTGATTACGGAGACCGGGCGTTTCAACTTGCTTTGACTGTCCAGGAAGATCCGGAATCTGGCCACGCCACTCTCAATGGCACAATGGCCTTGGATGATCCTTCGATTCAGAGCCTCTTGGATGCTGGTCATGCCACCGCTGGCTTGATGATCACGTGCCTGGATACCTACTTGGACAACTTCGTGAGATGTGAGCTCGGCGATGTCCACATCGATCTTTCCGGCGGAAGAGTGCGAGGGCCGGTTCTTGTTCGCGGCACTGTTGTTGCCACACAGGACAATCTCGCTTTGGGCTCCAAATGGATCGATTCGGAATTCCCGGGTGAGGCAAGAATTGTCGGGATGGGCGATTTCATTGCCCTCACCGAAGAGCTGAGATTTGAGGCTGGCTTGGAGAAGCTTGCGCCGTTGGAGTCGATATTCCATCTCAAGCTTCATGAAGACATGATGGAAGGGGCCTTCAAAATCGACCTTGAATGCGAAGCCATCGAAATTCTGGTCGCTCCAAGTCTGCATGGTTTCCTGAGTTTGCTACGCGGACATCAAATGAAGGACACGCTCCTTTCGTCACTTTTCCTGCCTGTAGTGATGTCAGTGCTGGAAGCTATGCGCAGCGAAGACGCTTATGCCGATAAACGCTGGTACGGCGTAATGAGCGCTCGCTGCAACGCGGAGGGAATCGACATCAAGCATGGCGACTTGGCTGATTCAGCTCAAAAATTGCTTGATTTCCCACTGGGGTCCCTGCAGAAGGTCTTCGTGAGGTTCAGTGCATGAGCAAACTCCTGTATGTGGGCCAGCAGATAGCCGATGATCTGAAGAACAACATTGCCGAGAACCTCACTCGCTACAAGGAAGGTGATTTTCTGGACTTGGAGGCGGCAGGCGATTGGCGCATTCCCCTGTCATTCGACGCCGACCTTGATGGATTGAAGGATCTGGCAGCGGAGGGTGGTTCGGAAAACGAAATCCAGAATTCCATCATCGTTGGTTATGCCCTCAGTAAATTGACCCCTACGTTGGCCAGAGAGAACCGAATCTGGATTCGGCTCAGTCACGTCGAGTGCCTTGAATATTCGCGAAAGCGCTGGCTTCAAGCCAACATGGATGACGAGAAATTGGCGAAAGACGTGTCCAAGCATTTTTTTGCTCCGACACTCACTGGCTGCCGTGACGACCACGCGATTTCCCGCCTCTGGTGGAACCATCACATCGCCAGGCAAATCATGCCGGACAATCCAGCACGTGCACTGAAGAAAATACTGGCCTTGGCCGACATCCGTCAGGGGCTTGTCGAACGTCCCGGCATTGGTGCACGCCCCATACTCGGCAGAGGCATCATCAGGCTTCTGGAAAAGGAAGAGAGGCTTGTTGAGGGCAAGTTGTTCGGACAATTCATGAAGAAGATGAACTTGACGGGGGCCGGGATCGCTTTCGAGGTTTGGGACGACAGCAAGATCGACCAGTTCTTGGAGAAATGTCTGGAGCAGGCCGAGAAAACGTGACTTTATTGATTGCCGCGGAGCTTGAACCGACTTGTTCGGGGAGGCGACCGGCATTCTCAGCTTTTGAGATGGAAACAGGACATAATGTCCGCATTCCGTCCCACCGCCGAGGCGCCCCATGCAAGACGTCCGCAAGCTCCTCACAACCCTCCGCGGCCGCTACAACCAGCGGGAACTCGCCGAGGCCTTGGGCATTGCCACCCGTACCCTTCGCCGCTGGGAAGTCGGGGAATCTGATCCACCGCCGTATGCCGCCGACGCCATCCGCCAGCGCCTGCTGCCGCTCGTTGATCCGTTGGATAGCGGAGATTACGACTTCAAATTCATCGACCTGTTTGCCGGCATAGGCGGTATCCGCATGGCCTTCGAGGCCCACGGCGGGCGCTGCGTATTCACCAGCGAGTGGAACCATTACGCACAAAAGACCTATCTGGCCAATTTCCCGGAATCCACCCATACCTTGGCAGGCGACATCACCGAGGTGGACGAACGCGACATCCCCGAACACGACGTGCTGCTGGCCGGCTTCCCCTGCCAGCCTTTCAGCATCGCCGGTGTATCCAAAAAGAATGCGCTTGGCCGCGCCCACGGCTTTGCTGACGAAACCCAAGGCACCCTGTTTTTCGACGTAGCCCGCATCATTGCCGCTAAGCGGCCGGCGGCGTTCCTGCTTGAAAACGTCAAGAACTTGGTCAGCCACGACAAGGGCAACACCTTCCGGGTCATCAAGAAGGTTCTGGAAGAAGAGCTCGGTTACCACATCAATTGCAAGGTCGTGGATGGCGCGCACTTCGTCCCGCAACACCGCGAACGTATCCTGATCGTCGGCTTCCGCGAGAAGACCGACTTCGACTTCAAGGACGTGTGCTTGCCGGAGAACAAGCCGAAGCTGTCCAGCATCCTGCACCCGCAGGATGGCACCGAAGCGCCGGAAGCGCATTACACGGTTGGGCCGAAGGCCAAGGTGGATGACCGTTACACGCTCACGCCCAAGCTGTGGGCCTATTTGCAGGCCTACGCGGAAAAGCACCGTGCCGCCGGCAACGGTTTCGGCTTCGGGCTGGTCAACGGCGACAGCGTGACCCGCACGCTCTCTGCCCGTTACTACAAGGATGGCTCGGAAATTTTGGTATCCCAAGGCCCGCGCAAGCGTCCGCGCCGGCTCACCCCCCGTGAATGCGCCCGTCTGATGGGTCTCGCGGATGATTTCATCATTCCGGTCAGTGACACGCAGGCCTACAAGCAGTTCGGCAACAGCGTGGTCATGCCGGTGATGCGTGAAGTTGCCCGCGTGATGAGGCCGCGCATCCTTGAGTTGATCGACCCGGAGCTGGCTAGGCAGAAGTCTCTGCTGGTCGCCTGATCCAATGGATGTCGTTGACCAAGCCACACGAAGCCGGATGATGTCTGGCATTCGTGGCAAGGACACGAAGCCGGAACTGATCGTGCGCAGCTTCCTGCATCGCGGGGGGCTGCGTTTCCGCCTTCATACCAACCTTCCTGGCAGGCCCGACTTGGTACTACCGAAGTATCACACCGTCGTTTTCGTGCATGGTTGCTTCTGGCACCGACACGAAAGTTGCCGCTACGCGACGACGCCGACGAGCAACGCGGCGTTCTGGCAGGAGAAATTCTCTGCCAACGTGCGCCGCGATGTGAAGGTGAAGCAGCAACTGGAAGAGCTGGGTTGGCGTGTGCAGGTAATCTGGTCCTGTCAATTGAATGGACCAAGTCTGCAAGGGCTCGTCCGCAAAATTAAAAAAGGGGCATGACAATGGGTCTTCATACGGTATGGGGTGATATTTCCGCTTGGATCAGCCGCAGTGAACGCATCTTCATCAAGAAGCTGTCGCGCAACGATACCTCTTGGGCCGATAGCGCCAAGAATGGACATCAGAACGGTTTTTTCATCCCTCGACCTGTTGCAGAGTCCGACTTCTTCCCGGAGCTGAAAAATTCCAATCCTGACAAACCACACATTTTCGACACCGAGTATCTGACGTTCTGGCCAGCCTCTGGCGAGGTCAAGGCTTCGACCATCAAATATTTTTCGCTGCGCAATCCTGGCAATAAGGAGAAATCCAAGCCAAGGTACGAGTGGCAGCACACGGGAGTGCCCAAGGAGCACTTCCAGTCGCTTTCCCCTGCCTCATTACTCGTTGTCGGAAGACTGAAGCAAGCGATGTTTGGCACGAGCTATTGGTTTATCGTCGTCGACTCTGTAAGCGAAGAAACAGAAATCATCGAGACTGCATTTGAGTTGGATGCCGATTTTCATTTCGGCCTTTTTGATCCCGCTTCGCTTGTAGCGCCTGCATCTGAAACTGACCAGCTTGTTTCCGAGCTGTCACAGGCAATCAAAAGTGGAACCTTGGAACAATTCATCAATAAGCAGATCCTGCCATCGCCGGAAGTGTTGGCGGGACAAGCGCAGACCACATGGCTTGATGAGAACAACCTTGATGGCTTAAATCCCTACTTCATCTCGCAGCCCGGCGATGCTGTCATGCGCATCAGCAGGGATATTGAGTATTCAATATACAGGCGGGCAGAGCTTCGTTTTCGTGCCGCCCAAGTCGCCCGAATCCTTCTTCATGGAGGCGGTGATCCGGTCTCCAATCTTGTTCGGGGATTCTCCGAACTGGATTCCATATTCCTCAGCGCGGCGCAAACACGAAAGAGCAGAGCCGGTCTCTCATTCGAGCATCATGTAGATCGGCTTTTCAAGGATGGTCGTGTCCGCTACGAGGCACAGGCCGTCTTTCGTGGTCGTCGCCCGGATTTTGTCTTGCCAGACGTGAAAGAGCTGAACGCGAAGGGTGATGCAGTCATTGTTTCCTTGAAAACCACTTTACGTGAACGATGGAAACAACTTGCGCTGGAGAAGCCATTCGGGACAATTTTTCTTGCAACAGTTGATGATCGCGTATCGGGCGAAGCAATTGATGAGATGGAACGTAATTCCATTTCGCTGGTGGTTCCGGAGTCACTGAAAAGATCGAAAGAATCGGTCTACGAAAGCTACAGTAGCGTAATAACTTTCAAACAATTTTTCGATGATGAAGTGAAATCCAAACGCCCCTCGTTGATTCTTCCTTTGTAATCGCAACTGCCCCTTGAAAGAGACTCTTCGGAAAATGGGATGTAAACCAGAGCCGGGTCAGAGCCCGTTACCGTGCTGGCAGTTACGCCGAGACGGTTAGCCGCTTGCGCCAGCTTATCCAGCCGACCACAAGTGACCATGTCGCCACGACGAGTGGCGGCACAGCGTGCCCGTATTCGCCGTGGATCATGACGGTCGCGAGGGCGGCAAGCATGACGGTGCAGCCGAGCGCCGCGCCCAACAGGCGACTCGGCGTTCGGAAAAGCAAAATGGCAGCGGTGAGTTCCAGCGATCCGGTCACGAAATGGAACCAGTGCGGGTAACCCCATTTCAGATATTCCTCGTAGATGGATCCCGGCGCGAGGATGTTGCTGAGTGAACCCACGACGAAGAAAGCGGCGAGAGCTAGGGGTAAGACTTGGCGCCAGGAGATTTTAGACATGGGTGCGATCTCGGATGATGGGTTTGTTGCCGATGGGATGCGGATCTCCGGAGTGGATTGCGAAACTCGTATCCCATCGCTGATCCGCGGATCTATTCCGCAGCGGCCTTCCGGGCCGCCGCGAAGACATCGCGGGCGGACGTCGTGCCCGGGACGTGCTCCGTACCCTTGACCCCGAGGTCCATCCAGCCGGAGTTGACGGCGTCAAACATCGCCTCCGCTGGTCCCGTCTGGCCCTTCGGAATGCCGAGCTGCTCGAACGCCGCCGGCCACCCGGCCCGCGGGACAGCAAACGCTTTGACGTCGACCTTCAGGACTTCACCCAATTGTGTCGCTACTTCATCCGCGCTGACCATCGAGCCGAGCTCGATGACTCGATGCCCCGACCATGCCGGCCCGGTCAGAAGTGCTGCGACTTCGGCGCCGACATCATCGGTCGCGACCATGGTCGATTTCCGATCTGTCGGGTTGTAGTAGACGGGGAGCGTTCCACCCTGGGCAACATGCAAGCCGTAGAGGAAGTTTTCGAAAAACCCGCCGGCGCGCACATAGGCGATCGGCAATGTCAGGTCGCGAAATCCCTGCTCCAGAAGCGACAGGGCCGTGATCATCCCCAGCCCGCTGGTTCTGTTCGCCCCCATGGATGAGAGTGCTACCACCCGCGGCGGTGCTGCCCGGGCAAGCGCACCGACGTAGTTTGCAATCACGGTCTTCGCTTCCTTGTAGTCGGGCGAAGGCGCCCATATCGGTGGCAACATGACAAACGCGCCTTCGACATCTCTAAGCGCCATCTCGATGGCTGCCGAATCATTCCAGTCGCCGTCGACCAGTTGCACGCCTTGGTCGGCCCATTTCGCCGCCTTTTCGCGATTCCGGACGAGCGCGCGTACTTCTTTGCCTTGCGCCAACAGATGTTTTGCCGTGGCGCCGCCAACTTTTCCCGTAATTCCCATGACTAAAAGCATGAGCGTTCTCCTGATCTGTGAGGTTTCTACATGTAAAGGCCAACTGAGAGGCCTGGGGTAGGTCTACTATAGAGACCGCCTCTGCGTGCCGTAAGGAGGCAGTTTTTGTAACCAGCAGATCTCGAGGAATTCCGCATGAGCAACGCATTGAGCGCCATCGAAAGATTCAGCCGATATCCGTTGGGCGAATCCCAGTCCGTGCACTGCCCGGTGCGCGACGTGCTCGACCGTATCGGCGACAAATGGAGCATGCTCATGATCATGGCTCTCGCGATGCGACCGCACCGCTTCAGCGAGCTTCACCGCGCTGTCCGTGACATTTCCAAGCGCATGCTCACCCAGACCTTGCGCGATCTGGAGCGCGACGGACTGATCACCCGCCACGTCTTTCCGACCAAGCCGCCGAGTGTTGAATATCGTCTGGCCCCGCTGGGCCAATCGCTGCTGGATCCGATGGCGGGCCTCATCGATTGGGCGGACCGTTGCCATGGCGACATCCATGCCGCACGCGCCCGCTTTGACGGCAGGCCCGGTGATGTCCCACGTCAGGCTGTTCCTGCTCGATCGAAGGTGCTGCCGGCTCACAAGAAGATGGCATGAGGCTCGGTTGACCCACTTCACGTCCACTTGCGATCGAGCGCATGGGTCGAAGCCTGTTTCCCACGCGTTGCGTCCAGGCATCGTCGCTGACATCTCCTCCGGCGATTTTCCGCTGCCGTTGAATCGCGCCAAGATCAATCGCAATGGCATCGCATCTGGAGTTTCCGTGAAAACCGCGACCATCCCTTCGCTGCGTGTTGAACCCGTGCTGCGCCGCGCCGCAGAGGAAGTTTTGCGCGACGGGGAAAGTCTGTCCGGCTTTGTCGAGTCTGCGGTGCGGGCGCAGATTCAGCAGCGCCAGGAACAGGCCGCTTTCATCGCTCGTGGTTTGGCTTCGCGTGATCAGGCCAAAGCTACCGGCGTGTACTTTTCGCCTGGCGCCGTGCTGAAAAAGCTTGAAGCGCGATTGGCCAAGGCAAAGAAAGCTTCGGCATGACATTCAAGATCCGCTTCACGCAGGAAGCGTTAGCCGACCTTGAACGGTTGTATGAATTTGCCTTAGCGCAGCAGCGCTAAGATGACCTCGCATGGGCGAGCGGAGACGGGGATGTGGAAGCGGGTGGTCGGCTACGGGGCGCTGCTGGCGGTGGGTACGCTTGCCCTGCAGTGGCTCGACTATCAGCGTCTGGCGCGGATGCATTCGGGCGACGTCTACCTGTTCCTGGTCGCGGCCGCCTTCCTGGTGCTGGGCATCGTGCTGGGCGTGCGGGTCTTCGCCGCGCCGACGCCGACCACCTTCGACGGCAACCCGAAGGCGCAGGCGGCGCTGGGCCTGAGCGAGCGGGAGCTGGAGGTGCTGCACGAGCTGGCTGCCGGCCACTCCAACAAGGAGATCGCCGCGCATCTCCACGTTTCGCCGAACACGATCAAGACGCACGTGGCGCGGCTGTTCGAGAAGCTGGGCGCGAAGCGGCGCACCGAGGCGATCCGCCGGGCGCGCGAGCTGGGGATCGTGCCCTGATGCGGCCCTATTCGGGGTGAATACACCGAAATCACCCGTTCGGGCGATTGCCGAACGGCGCCGGATCGCGGTCAATGGCGGCCCTGTCCACCACTCAAGGAGTCACACCATGTTGCGCACCATCCTGAAGTACGGCGTGATCGCCGGCCTGGTCGTCGGCGGTTTCGAGCTCGTCACCTTCGTCGCGTTCTCCGGGATGCCGCCGATGAAATACGGCATGGTGATCGGCTATACGACGATGCTGATCGCACTGAGCGCGGTGTTCGTGGGGATCAAGCGGCACCGCGACGTCGACCGTGGCGGGGTGATCGGGTTCTGGCCGGCGCTCGGGGTCGGGCTGGGCGTCAGCTTCATCGCTGGGATCTTCTACGTGGTTGCGTGGGAAATAGTGCAGGCGATGATGCACATGGATTTCGCCACCTCGTATTCGAACGCGATCATCGCAGGCGAAAAGGCGAAGGGCGCCAGCGCCGAGGCCCTGGCGAAGCGGAGCGCCGAGATGGAGGCGTTCAAGGTCCAGTACGCGAACCCGATGTACCGCCTGCCGATGACGTTCGCGGAGATCTTCCCGGTCGGCGTGCTGGTGTCGCTGGTCTCGGCCGGACTGCTGCGCAACAGCCGGTTCCTGCCCGCGCGGCGGGGTTGAAGCGTTTTGCGACTGCGTGTCGATTCAGCGACCAGTCGTTCGTTGCATAGATGGATGGATGACTACACCGCTGAGACGTGCGACACACGGGACTGCCGCGAATGTGCAGGCCGCAGAACGTGGGTAGCAGCCCTCCGCGTTGCCAACCCTGATCGGGACCCTTCAACTTATACGGAACAACTTGGCATGAACAACGCTATTCGAACGGCTTCCCGGCGACTTGCCGCCGGCTCGCTCGTCATCTTGCTTGGTGCGTATTGCGCCATGTCCCGCGCTGCCGACGCGCCCAAGCCACCTGCCATGCCCATGGCCGCGCCTCCCGCCGGCACGTACCAGCTCGACAAGTCCCACGCGAGTCTGCAATTTCGTGTGAACCACATGGGCTTCTCGACGTACACCACGCGGTTCAGCCGCTTCGATGCCACGTTGACGTTCGACCCGGCCAACATACCTGCGTCCAGACTCGTAGCCACCATCGACGCGGCGTCGCTGGAAATGGATGCGGCACCGAAGATGTGTACGGATATCGTGCAAGGACCTCAGTTCCTGGACACCAACAAGTTTCCCAGGATCGTCTTCCGTTCGGGAAAAATCCGGATGACCGGCGCCAAGTCGTTTGAAATCCTGGGCACCCTGGATCTGCACGGCGTCACTCGCCCCCTGGTTCTGACGGGCACGTACAACGGTGGGTATGCAGGCATGCCCGAGATGGACCCGCATGCTCGCGTCGGATTCTCCGCGCATGGAGCGTTCAAGCGCTCGGATTTCGGCATGGGATATGGCGTGCCTGCTCCAGGCACCAGCATGGGTGTAGGTGACTTGATCGACCTGTCCATCGAGGCCGAATTCACCGGGCCGGCGCTGCGGACGGCTGCCGGCAGCCCACACTGACGCCAGTGATGAGAGACGGGGGCAAGGTCCGCCTTCGCCCCCTCCGCGCAGCCGTCCAGTGGCCACTTTCATGACCTCCAGTCGACCGCCCGGCTCCGGCCGTGCGCTGCTTTTCGGACTCGATGTGGCCATCGCCGCGTGAGTCCATCCATGCGCAATGCGGACACCGCCAGATTTTTTCCGATGACTGGTCGAATTCCGGATCGGCCGTTCGTCGATATCGTGAAAGCAGCCCATCAGCGCCTGTCGCGGGCGGACTGAAACGTAGCCGTTGTCAGGAGGAATCCCATGCAAAAAGCGAAGCGCGCCATCGAAGTCATGAGCTTTGTACTACTGGCGATGTTCGGCGCATCGCAGCAAGCGCTGTCGCAGGATACGCAGAAGCCTGGTGTGGCACCGCCATATCCGAAGATGGCCCCGGTTGACCAATACCTCATGTCGAACCGGGACGCCGAAATAGCGCTGGCGCGAAGTGCGGCGCCGGAGTCCATTTCCCGTGACGCCACGATCCTGGTGCTGGGGCGCAAGGGCTACGAAAAAGCGGTCGAAGGCAAGAACGGGTTTGTCTGCGTGGTGGGTAGAAGTTGGGGCGGCCCGTTTGACTGGCCTGAATTCTGGAACCCGAAAGTGCGGGCTGCCGATTGCCTGAACCCCCAGGCGGCACGTTCGATCGTGCCCATCTTTTATCTGCGCGCCAGCATGGCGATGGCGGGTCGTTCCAAGGCGGAGATGCTGTCGGCACTCCACGCCGCGTACAAGAACAAGCAATTGCCGGACCTCGAAAGCGGCGCCATGGATTACATGATGTCGAAATCGTCGTATCTGACTGACGAAGGGGGCCACAACATGCCTCATCTCATGTTCGATACCCTGGTCAAGGACGGCAAGGATTGGGGCTCCGGCGCACAGGGCTCGCCGGTCATGTCCAGCCCCTATTGGTTCTTCTATCCGCACCAGCAACCCCAGATGAAAGGTTTGCCGCCCATGCTCGTGTTCCTGGTCGGGGTCGCAACCTGGTCCGATGGAACGCCGGCGGGCATGTCTGGTCACTGATGCTGTGGCGCTTTGGCATTGGGAGCAGCCTCGCGTGTTGGCGACCTTCTGCGGCGATCGCGATGCGAGGGCTGCAGAAGGTTGATCGAGAGATGTCTATCCGTGTCTTGAGAACGCGGGGGGCGGTAGATGTCCGCTTTCGACGGCGGGTTCAATTGATCGAGGCAACACGTTGCCGATGACGGTCGACAAGCAGACAGGTATTCACTGCGTTGCGACGCCCAGCGTCTTGCGGAAGAACGCCAGCGCACGGGCGTTGATGCGCTGGTGCGCCGTGACGCGATCGACGCCCGGCGGGTCGTTGCAAATGCCCGCTGCGTCCTTGGCGAGTTGCGGCGAGCAGGGTGCGAGAAACACGTAATGCCCCGCTTTGGGAATCATCCTGATGCCGGCGACCGTCCTGAGTAGCGGAGCGATGTGCAGAACGTTTTCCTGTGGCAGCAGCACCTGGTCGTCCTGTCCGTAGTAGAGAAAAACCGGGCGATCGACGTGGGCAAGACCGGGCTTGTCGAACACCAGGCTCAGCGGCGCCATGACGAAGGCGGCTTTCACGCGCGGGTCGTCGGGTTTGCCCCACTGGTCGAGGCTGGCTTGCAGTGCGGCGAGGGCCGCTGTCGCGGTTCCCTGGGATTGAAGCTTCTGCAGCATCCCGCAGTCCGGATCGCGGGGATGTCGTGCACAGTAGCCGACGTAGAGATCGAAACGCGGTACCGCGCCGACCGCCATCAGTGCGGCGTAGCCGCCTGCGGAAAACCCGGTGACGCCGATCCGGTTCGGATCGATCAGCGTCTTCCAGTGCGGATCGTTCAGCAGTTCGCTGATCGCGGCCTTTACCTGGATCGGTCGTCCGTCCAGTACAGCGGCGGTTCCCACACCGCTCATGTCGTGGAAATTGTCCTTGGGGTGTTCCACGGTCGCCACCACAAAGCCGTGGCTCGCCAGGTAAACCGCGAGATCGTGATGGCCGAGGTCTGATCCGCCGTGGCCATGCGAGATCACCACCAGCGCCTTGGCGCCGGCGATGGGCGGTGCGTCGGGCGTGGCATGCAATTCATAAGACCCGCGCCAGGTGATCTTCGAAGCTTGCGCGGACGGATAGAACACGTAGCCGGGCGTGGTGCCGCCGTTGACGGGATCGTGAATCGCGATCGCCTGAAATCCGACGCCAGTCACGGCCTGGGCGACGGCGCCGACCGGCGCGAGGAACAGCAACAGGCTGAGCATGCGACTTGCCAGGGCACAGCGCGAACGACTATTCATGCGGTCGACCTTCCACGAAAGGAGGCGGAATTGTATGGCGACTTGACGCGTGGCGCGCTTTCGCGCGATGTGCTCGGCCAGTGAGGCGCGTCACTAGCTCTTTCCACGCGCCGACACCTCGACAGCGCGTCGAGATCGAGGATGAGGCAGTGCGTCTGGATATCCGCCTCGGCCGTGCCCGGCAGGGCGGGGATGTCATAGCCGACTTCGCAGTCGGCGAAATCCATCGCTGTGTTCACGGGAATCTCCGCAATGCTCAAGTGGCTTGTCGAGATCGGCCTGGCTTCCGGCGATGATGACATTGACGCGCTTGCCCGAAGAAATCCACGGAAGCGGCTGCGACCGGCCCGATGCGGCAGGCAGTATCGGAAGAGGGATCAGGCCTGAACGGCACATACCCAGGGGGTAACCCGACTCCCAGCCGTTCGCGTTGAGCGTAGCCAGCGCAGCGGGCGGAGTCGAAGCGTTGCCTGGCGTGGTCAGCCCATCGCTGGTATGTCCTTCGACTTCCGCCTTTGGCCTGTGCTCAGGACGAACGGATGTCGAGTGAGTGGCATTCGGCTGAGACTCGATTTCCCACCCCGATCGCACAACTTTGGCGAGCGCCAAAACGGAGGAGTGTCATGAAGCTTTGGATCATTGCGCTGTATCTGCTGGCCGCATGCGGCGGCGCGCATGCAGCGACGGCGGTTTGGCAACCTGCAGATGGAAACACTCAAATACCGATCTGGCCGGGCGCGGCACCGGGAGCAAAACAAGTTCCCGGCCCGGAAACAGCGACGGTGAGCGACAAGTTGCTGGCTGGCAAGCCAACGACCGCGGTGACCAACGTGACCAGGCCCACGATGACGGTCTACGCGCCCAAGGGGAAGAACACGGGAGTTGCGGTCGTGGTGTTTCCGGGCGGCGGCTTCCAGATCCTGGCCATGGACCTCGAGGGCACCGAAACCTGTGACTGGCTGACATCCAGAGGCATTACCTGCGTGCTGTTGAAGTATCGCGTTCCGAGTATCCCTTATGTCTGGCAATGCGATTGCCGTCCGCACAATTACCAGCTATCGGTACCTTCGTTGCAGGACGCGCAGAGAACCATGCGGCTGGTGCGCCATCACGCCGCGGAATGGCACATCGATCCGCACAAGGTGGGTGTGATCGGGTTTTCCGCAGGTGGTTATCTGGTGGCGGAGATCAGCACGAACTTCAATCGGCGCCTGTATGCGCCCGTCGACGACGCCGACAAGGAAAGTGCCCGCCCGGATTTCGCCATGCCCATCTATCCGGGGCACCTCGCGGTCGACCACGACAGCAAGCTGAATCCGAATGTCCCTGTGTCACGTGAAACGCCACCCACGTTTCTGGTGCAGGCCGAAGACGACAACGTGGACGGCGTCCAGCAATCCCTGGTCTATTTCACCGCGCTGAAGAAGGTCGGCGTGCCGACGGAAATGCACCTGTATGCCCACGGTGGGCATGCGTTCGGGCTGAGGTCAACCTCGAATCCGATCACACGCTGGCCAGCCCTGGCCGAGACGTGGATGAGCACGATCGGGATGATTCCCGCTGCAGGTCCATAAACCGTGGTCGCGGAAAATCGCCGGCTGGATGCCTTTGCCTACGCGGTCTGCCGTTGCAGCAGCTCGCTGGCCGAGGCGAGGACAGCGAGATCGTCGCGCCCCCGGCTCGAGCAGGCGATGTAGCCATCGGGGCGGATCAGCGATACACCGGACTGTCGCGACAAGCGCAGTTCGACGAGTTCGGCAAACGAGTCGGCGAGTTGTCGCGCCGCCTCGATGGTTGCGGGTTCCGCGTCGCTGTCGACCATCAGCAGGAAGCGGCTCAGGATGCCGTGGCCGCCGCGAATCGAATCATCGAAGTAACGCGCACCCGATCCATCGACGATCGGGCTGCCGCGATAGGCAATGCCGAGCTCGGACAGACGCTGCACGAACGCATGCTGGAACGGGGCCAGCCGCGACACCATGGGGATCACGGCGTCGCGCAGTGCCTGGGCGAACTTGCTGGGTGTCCCCATGGCCTTGGTCAGCAGATCGGTGATGCCGACGACGCTCTTGATCACTGGCAGGCGCTCGGCTCCGTAACTGTCGAGCAAACGCTCGTTGCCATGCCCGTGCAGGACGAGGTCGAGCTTCCAGGCCAGGTTCCAGACGTCCTGCAAACCGGTATTCATGCCCTGACCGCCGAATGGACTGTGGATGTGGGCGGCGTCGCCGGCAACGAACATGCGCCTCTCACGCAACTGTGCGACGTGCCGATGATGGATATGAAAATAGCTGCTCCAGTGCAGCGTGCGTGCTTCGATGCCGGCGGGTGCGCGCTGACTCAGTATCTTCCGCACGAGATCCAGCGACGGCGCATCGCCTTGCGGATTCTGGATCATGGCCACAATGCGCCGGCGAGTGGCGCTCATCGGAAAGATCGCCACCGGACCCAGTTCATGTGGGCATAGCTGGAGCTGGTCGGCGGGCAGGGTGTCGTTGGTCTCGATGTCGGCCAGCAGGAACAGGTCGTGATATTCCGCGCCCTCGAACGACAGGTTCAGTTGATGCCGGACTGGACTATGCGCGCCATCGCAACCGACGACGAACACGGCATTGAGTTCCGTGTGTTGGCCGTTGTGCTCCAGCGTCACGCTGACGTAGTGGCTGTGCTGGACCGCGGAAACGAACGTGGTCTCGTATTCGACCTCGCCGCCGCTGCGGTGCAGGTGCTCGACCAGCAACCGCTCGGTCACGTTCTGGGGGACCATGGCGATGAAGGGGTAGGGACTGTCTTCCGGCGCAAAGGGCATGTGGGCCAGGGTGCGCCCATGCGCCATTACTGCGACCGAGGTGACGCGGTTTGCCAGGTCGAGGAACGGCGCGACGATTCCCGCCATGTCGAAGATCTCGAGCGTTCGCGGAAAAATTGCCAGCGCCTTGGAATGCTCCGACTGCGCCGCGTGCGCTTCGACGATGCGGTAACGCAGACCCCGCCGAGCGCATTCGTTGGCGAGAAACAGGCCGACGGGACCTGCGCCCACGATCAGGACATCGGTATCGATCTTCGTTTCCGGCATGGAGTTTTCTCCGGCGCTGCGCATGAATCAAAAGGACTGAGGTAACCGAATTCCCTTAATTGCCTCGGCCCTCTTTTTCGTTGTTCTCTGATCGATGCGGGCTTTCCTTCAGCAGCCCGAGCCGCAACAGGCTTTCGGCGGTGGCGACGATGGCTTCCTCGCTCGAACGCGGTGTCCAGCCGAGCACGCGTCGGGCTTTTTCGCTGGTGGCGTTCTTCGGTTTTCCGAGTTCGGGAAGGATCTGTTTGACCGTGGGGTCGCGCAGCGCGGCCAGGCGCAGCAGCCAGTTCGGCAATTGCCGGGTCGGCACCCGTCTGGCCGCTGCACCCATGCGGCTCTTCAAGATCCGGGCGATGTCGCGTATCGAGAGGAAATCGCCGGCCACGGCGAGGAATCGCTCGCCCTTGGCGGCGGGATCGGTCATGGCGCGGATGTGCAGATCGGCGACGTCACGCACATCGACGGCACCGAAGCTGAGCTGCGGGCAGCCGGGCATGGCGCCGTCCATCAGCCGCTGCACCAGCAGGATCGAAGTCGAGTAGTCCGGCCCCAGCACCGGGCCGAACACGCCGACCGGATTGACCACGGCAAGTTCGAGGGCGCCGCCTTCGCTGGCGATGAAATCCCACGCCGCGCGTTCGGCCAGGGTCTTCGATTTCGCGTAGGGCTGCACGTCGTCGCCGGCGGGATCGGTCCAGTTGTTTTCGTCGAACGGTGCCTGCTGCACTTTCTGCCCGTAGCCGATCGCGGCGAACGAGGAGGTCAGCACCACGCGCTTGACGCCAGCATCGCGCGCGGCGCGCAGAACCCGCAGCGCACCTTCGCGCGCCGGCACGATCAACTCGTCCTCGTGCTTGGGCAGGGTGGGCGGAAACGGCGATGCGATGTGCAGCACGTATTCGCAGCCGGCAACGGCTTGCGGCCAGCCGGCGTCGCTTTCGAGATCGGCGACGACAAAAGAGAGCCGCTCGGTCGACTCGGCGCCACCTTGCTTCAGCATCGCGCGTACCTCAGCTTCGCGCTGCAGGCTGCGCACCGTGGTACGTACCAGGTGGCCCGCAGCCAGCAGTTGCAGGATGGTACGGCTGCCGATGAAGCCGGATCCGCCAGTTACCAGAACGGTGCTCATGGTCATTCCTGTGGTTGGAGGTGTGGGAAGCAAAGGAAAGGTAACGTTGGTCCGTGATGATAGACGTCTCACGATCCCCGGTCAGATGGCACTTTAGCGGGCCTGATCGCATGTGCGCCGCGCGCCACCCGGACACTAGCCCGATATCATGGTGGCCCCGCATACCTCCGGTCAGCCACCCCATGGTTTCAGCTCTCTACATCCGCCTGCTCACCGCCGCACTCTGCCTGACCATCTCGCTGCCATTGGCAGCCGACCAGCCGCATGCGCCGACCATTGGCGAGCAACGCGAGGCCGTGCTGTTCTGGCCGCAGGCGCAGCGGGAGGCGCAGTTCCGGCAGCTTTACACGCTGTTTCCCAGCGACCGCGCCGCGCATGGCGCGCATGTGCATGAACTGCCGCCGGGCAAACCGCTGGCGCTCGGCGGGCATGGCGCGTCGGGGGCGTTGGCCAGCTACATGGACCAGCACCACCTCGCCGGCGTGATGGTGCTGGAGCATGGGCGTGTCCGATTGCAGCGTTATGCCCTGGGCTTCACGCCGGAGCAGCGCTGGGAGTCGTTCTCGGTGGCGAAGTCGGTTACCTCCGTCTTGTTGGGGGTCGCGCTGCAGCGGGGTGACATCCACAGCATGGACGACACGCTGGGCATGTACATTCCGGAGCTGCGCGACAGCGCCTACGCCAAGGTCACGGTGCAGCAGTTGCTGACGATGACTTCCGGCGTGCACTGGAACGAGGACTACGCCGATGCCAAGTCGGACGTTGCGCAGATGTATCTGCACGCCTGCGTTGACGGGCAGGCGCATGTGCTGTCGTACCTGCGCAAGCAGCCGCGGCAATGGCCCGCCGGCGCGCACTGGAATTACAACACCGCGGAAACCGACCTGCTCGGCATCCTGGTGCAGCGTGCCACGCACCGTTCGCTGGCTGCCTATCTGTCGCAGACGATCTGGAGGCCCTATGGCATGGCGACCGATGCGTACTGGCTCAAGGACGAATGCGATGGCACAGACACGGGCGGCAGCGGCCTGTCGGCCACCCTCGGCGACTACGCGCGGCTGGGGCAGTTCATGCTCGACGGCGGCCGCATCGCCGGCAAGCCGGTGGTCGCCAAGACATGGCTTGCGGGCGCGATACGCCGCCAGGAAAACGTCGACGACCCGGACCGCGGCTACGGCTATCTGTGGTGGACGGACAAGGATGGCAGCTATGCCGCGATCGGCATCTTCGGCCAGATGGTCTACGTCGATCCCTCGCGCCAGCTGGTGATTGCCCAGGTCGGCGCGTGGCCGCATGCCACGTCCGACGAACTGGTTGCCGCACGGTGGGCGTTCGTGGCTGCGGTCAAGCGTGCGGTGGATGCGGAGCGGAAGTCGTCGACGCACTGAATGACGTTGCGTGCCGAAAGCGGGGTATGCGATTGGAGCCACGCACACCAGGTGCGCGAATTTCCCCGGCAAACGAAGAAGCCCGGCGCCATCAACGCGCCGGGCTTCCGTCACCATTGCAGACGCCATGAATCAATCGCGCGACTTGGCCACCACGCTGCCATCGTCCGGATCGACCAGCAGGTCGACATCGTCGCCATGCGGGGTCTTGGCTTCAGCGGCCCACAGGCCGTCGTCGAACTTCACGTCATCGATGTTCTGGTAGCCAGCCGTCGCCAGCTTGGCGCTGATCTCGTCCTTGTTGAGTTTGGACGGTGCATCGGCGGGATACACCTTGCCGTTGACCGGCCCGACCGCAAGCTCGACCCACTGCTTGTTGCCGCCACGGGCCTTGCTGCGCCACACGCCATCCTTGAATTTCAGGTCCTTCACTTCCTTGTAGCCGGCGTTGGCGATCGCGGTCTTGACCGCCTCCTCGGTCGATCCGCCGGTGGGCGGCTGGACTGCCCACTTGGTCGTCGTGGTCGTGGTCGTGGTGGAGTGATACGTGCTCGCCGACCGGGCGGTGGCAGGCATGTCCTGCGCGAAGGCGGCGCCGCAAACCGATAGTGCAATCAACAGGGGAAGCATGCGCTTGATCATGGGGAACTCCTTGGGTGCTGAAACGGATCGGTGTCGCCAGCTAGTGCAGGCGTCTATCCGATGCGCGAGTCCGCGGATGACAATCCGCACGACTCATGCAATCAGCATGGGACCACCACGTTCAGGACGAGGGCGTGAAAGCGCGCGTGACTTTCAGGTGAAAGCAGGGGCGGGGTTCATGGATGTCGAAACGGTGTTTGGCGCGCAGCCTCGACCGGAACCCGGATCACAGTGAACTTTCGGATGCCGGCTCGTGGCCGGAGGCCATTCCCGGCAGCTTTCCTCAGGCCACGAACTGCAACCGCGCCAGCTCCGCGTACAAGCCACCCTCGGCCAGCAGGCTCTCGTGCGTGCCCTGCGCCACGATGCGGCCGCCGTCCATCACCACGATGCGATCAGCGCGCTGCACGGTGGCGAGGCGGTGGGCGATGACCAGGGTGGTACGGCCTTTTTCGAGCCGTTCCAGCGCCTGCTGGATTGCCGCTTCCGATTGCGCATCGAGTGATGAAGTGGCTTCGTCGAGCAACAGCAGCGGCGCATCACGCAGGATCGCGCGGGCGATCGCGATGCGCTGGCGCTGTCCGCCGGACAGGCGCACGCCGCGTTCGCCCATCTCGGCGTCGTAGCCGTCGCTGAGTGCGCTGATGAAGTCGTGTGCTTCGGCGGCGCGGGCGGCGTCGCGCACTTCCTCGTCGCTGGCGCCTGCGCGGCCGAAGCGGATGTTGTCGGCGGCGCTGCCGCTGAAGATCACGGTTTCCTGCGGCACCAGCGCGATCGCTCCGCGCAGGTCGGCCAGGGTCAGTGCGCGCAGGTCGATGCCGTCGATGCTGATGCTTCCACTTTGCGGATCGTAGAAGCGCAACAGCATCGCGAACACCGTGCTCTTGCCGGCACCGGACGGGCCGACCAGGGCCACGGTTTCGCCGGGGCGGATGTCCAGCGTGAAGCCGTGCAGGGCGGCGGCATCGGGGCGTGTCGGATAGTGGAAGGTCACATCATCGAAACGCAGCGCGCCATGCATGGGCCGCGGCAATGCTGTCGGCCGGGCCGGGTCGACGATCTCGGCGCGCTCGGCCAGCAGTTCGCCGATGCGCTCCATCGCGCCGGCGGCGCGCAGCACATCGCCCCACACTTCGGACAGACCAGCCACCGAGCCGGCGGCGAACACTGCGTACAGCACGAACTGGCCCAGCACGCCGGCATCCAGCGTGCCGGCCAATACGTGGCGGGCACCGGCCCACAGCACCAGGGTGATCGCGCCGAACACCAGCACGATCACCGCCATGGTCAGCAGCGAGCGCATGCCGATGCGGCGACGCGCGGTGCCCAGCGCGCGCATGATCGCGCTGCCGTAGCGGGTGCTCTCGATGTCCTCGCGCGCATACGCCTTCACCGCGGTGGAGGCGTTGAGCGTCTCGTTGGCGATCGCGGCCGCATCGGCGAGGCGATCCTGACTGGCGCGCGAGAGTTTCTGCACGCGGCGGCCGAACACCAGGATCGGCAGCATCACGGCGGGAATCACCAGCGCGGTGAGGCCGGCCAGCGACGGAGCGGTCCACACCATCGCCACCGCTGCGCCGATCAGCATCACCGCACTGCGCAGCGCGACCGACACACCGGAGCCGATCAGCGCCTGCACCACTTCGGTATCGGCGCTGAGGCGCGACAGCAGTTCACCCACGCGGCTGCGTTCGAAGAAGCTGACGTCAAGCCGGATCACCTGCGCATACAGTTTTTGCCGCAGCGAGGCCAGCGCGCGCTCGCTGAGCAGGGTGATGCAGAAATAGCGCGCGGCGGTGGCGACGGCGAGTACGAGCGCCACCCCGAACAGCGCGATGAAGGTCTCGTTGATCACCGCCTGGCTGGAATGGCCGAAGCCCTGGTCGATGATGTGGCGGAACGCCATCGGCAGCATCAGCGAGGAGCCCGAGGACAGGCCCAGGAACACCAGCCAGCCGATCGCCAGCGCGCGATGGGGTTTCAGGAAGGGCCAGAGCTCTCGCAACGCGCCGATGCGGCGAATGGGGCGGGGCGTTTCGGTAGTGGCGTCGCTCATGGGCTCTCGCAGGATGGATCGCAGGTGACACGGGCCCGCGCGCGGGCAATGCCATTCAAGGTGGGGTGCGTCGTGGCCGATTCAATCCTTGCCTCGGATTGGCCGACTCAATCCAGACGCTTCGCGGTGCTGCGTCCACGGCTGATGTCGCTGATCCGCAGCTGGGCTTCGGCAACGAGGCTGTCCGGCAGACGCAGTTGCAGATCCACGCCATCGGCGCCGAACACTTCCTGTTCGACCTCGGCCTGCAACTCCTTCAGACGCGCCTTGAACAGGGCCAGTTCGGCGAAATCACAATGCACGCCGAGCCGCGTCATCGCCACGATCGGCACGCGTTCGGCGCGGCGCAGGCATTCGGCTGCGGTGCCGCCGTAGGCGCGTACCAGACCGCCGGCACCGAGCTTGATGCCGCCGTACCAGCGCGTCACCACCACCGCGACACGATCCATCTCCTGCCCCTCGATCGCCTGCAGGATCGGTCGCCCGGCGGTGCCGCCGGGTTCGCCGTCGTCGTTGAAGCGGTAATCCTGGCCGATGCGGTACGCCCAGCAATTGTGCGTGGCGGTGGGCTCGCTCACCTCACGCACAAACGCCAGCGCCTGCTCGGGCGACGCCACGGAGGCGGCCAAGGCAAGGAAGCGGCTCCTCTTGATCTCTTCCTGATGACGGCACGACTGGGCCAGCGTGGACAACGTTCCGCTCATGGCTTGCGCAGTTTCGCCTGCAGATCCAGTGGCAGATCCCAGCGCGGATGTGCGAGGTGGAAGGCGGTCAGTCGCTGCTGCGCTTCGTCATCATGGCCCAGCGCGAACAACTGGCGGATCTTGTCCAGCTCCTGCGCTGGCGTATCGCTGGCGTACGAAGTGGTGTCCATGCCGGCAGCGGGCGTGAATGGCGTCGGCGCCACCGGCATCCTTGCTCGCACGCGGGGCGCCACGGGCGCGGCTTCGTCCGGGGTTGGCGTGGTGGCGGCATTCGTTGCGGAAACGCCGGCGGCTTGCGGGGCCGTGGTTTCATCCGCAGGCGGCGCGGCCGGCGCCGGAGCGGCCCTCGTCACGGGCATTTTCGACGCGGGCTCGACCGAGTTGCTGGACGTCTCTTGCAGCGCCACGGATGGCGGAGCGGGCGCAGCCATCGGGGCCGGAGCGTACTGACGCGACTCGCCGGCTGCCTTGGCCTTGCTGGAGGTGCGTTCCGCTGCTTGGTCGGCGATGGCCTTGCGCAAAGCACTGGTCGTTGACGCGCGCAATGGTGCGACCACCATTTCCGGTGACGATTGTTCGGGTGGCTTCATCGGCGAGGAGGAGGGCGCAGGTTCCGCCGACTGCATCGCTGCGACGGGCGGCGTTGCACGCGGCAGCGACGCAGCAGCAGTGGCCTGTGCCGGTGCTGCGCTATCCATCTCTGTGGGTGCCGATGTGGCCGGAGGCAATTCGCGCATGTGCAAGGCGAGCCCGGCAGCGAGTACCAGGGTGGCGGCACTGCCCAGCGCGATCGGCCAGCGTGGCCTTCTCCTGGCGCCGCCTGCAGGCGCAGACGCAGCCAGCGATGAAATGTTCGATTTCGGGGGTGTCTCGCCGCCGCGTTCGCGTTCAGCCCCCAGCACCGTCGGATTTGCTTCGTCGGGTGCCAGCGCCTGCGCCGCGGCACGCAGCACGGCCGCGTCCAGTGCCGGACTCGGTTCACTCTTCGGCAGCTGGCGATACAGCGCCGCCAGCTCGGCTTCGCCGGGCAGTTTTTCGTCGGGCTCGGGTGGGCCTTGCGGTGGCAGTCGGGTAGTCATTCGGACAGCACTTCGCGTAATCGGGTCATGGCATAGCGCAGGCGCGACTTCACCGTCTCGCGGCGGGCGCCGGTAACCGTGGCGATCTCCTCCAGACTGAGTTCCTGCTCCAGTCGAAGCAGCACGGCGGTGCGCTGTTCGTCCGGCAACTGTTCGATCGCGCGCTGCAGACCGCGGCGGCGCTGGAACTCGGACAGGGTGTGATCGGGTTGTTCCTGCTCCGGTGTGGCCACGTTGGCCAGCGCGATCTCGCCTTCGTCGCCATCGGCCATCGGTCGCTGGCGGCGGGCGCTGTCGATCATCAGGTTGTGCGCGATCTGCAGCAGCCAGGTGCTGAACTTCGCCTGTGGCTGGTAGCGTGCTCGCGCGCTGATCACCCGACTCCAGGTTTCCTGGAACAACTCGTCGGTACGGTGCGGGTCGCGCACGCTGCGCAGCAGGAACCGGTACAGCATGCCTCGATGACGCACATACAGCGCCTCGAACGCGGCGAGGTCGCCGCGTGCATAGGCAAGCATCAGCATTGCATCGGGGTCGACCGCAGCATCCATGGGAAGTGAGCGTAAGCCAAATCGCCTGTCGGCAGGTAACGGAAAAGTCATCACCAGCTCCGACCCCGTTGCGCGCTGGCGGCGGGGGAGGACTGCAGCGGGGAGCATGCCTGCAGTCACAGCCGCGGTCCGCGCAGCGGGGCCGGAAACCTCAGCGCACGCCCCTGCTGTTGCCAGCCTGGCCATACAGCCGGCCGTGTTGCAGTGCTTTCACATTCATGGGGCGGTTCTCCTCCGGTTCGTGAAAGATGAAACGCGGGCATGACGCAAACGGGGTTGATCGCCGCGCGGTAACATGGCGCCCTCAGCGAGCTCCATCGGAACGACATGATCAACAACGACGTACTGCGCGCCATTCGCTACATGCTCGACCTCAGCGACGGCAAGGTGGTGGAGATCACCCATCTGGCCGATCCGAATTTTCCGATCGCGAAGGAAGACGTGCAGGCATTCCTGAAGAAGGACGAGGAGCCGGGTTACGTCGAATGCAGCAACGCAGCGCTGGCGCATTTCCTCGACGGCCTGGTGTTTTACCGTCGCGGCCGCGACGAAAGCCTGCCGCAGCGCCCGGTGGAAAAACGCGTCACCAACAACGTGGTGCTGAAAAAGCTGCGCGTGGCGTTCGAACTGAAGGACGTCGACATGCACCAGATCCTCGAAAGTGCCGGCTTCCCGGTCTCCAAGCCGGAGCTCAGTGCGCTGTTCCGCCAGGCCGACCACAAGAATTTCAAGTTGTGCGGCGATCAGCTGCTGCGGAATTTTCTGAAGGGACTGACGATGCGGGTGCGCGATAACGCCTGAGCAGTTTCCGGAGCGGGGAGGGCGGGAGCTCCTCGTGGAACCCCGCCCCAACCTGTTTACTGCGATTTCACGCTGACGTCGTCGATCACGAACGAGGTCTGGCTGGAGCTGTCTTCCACACCGTAGAAGTTGATCTGGACGGTCTGGCCGATATAGGCCGACAGATCCACGGTGTGCTCGACATAGCCAGTGGCCGCATTGAGGTTCGACCAGGTCGCCAGCGTCACGTACTTGCCGGCGGAGGTGATCACCTGCACGCTGAGCGTGTCGTAGACCGTGCTGGTCGTGGTCTCGGCGGTGTCGATGTGCATGAAGAAATCCAGCGTGGCCTTGGTCGCCGTGGCCGGGATGGTGATGGACTGGCGCACGTAATCCGTGTGCGCACTGCCGTAGCCATCCAGCCACGCCTTGTAGCTGCCGGTATGCGCTGGCTCGCTTGCGGTGTTGTTGATCACCCCGCTGGTCTGCGTCCACGACGTGGTGCCGCTTTCGAAACTGTTGTTCTTCACCAGTTCGGTGGCGGTGCCGCTGCTGTTGGCGACGCTGAAGCTGACCGCGCTGCTGGTGCCGACGTTGCCCGCTGCGTCATAGGCCTTGGCCACCAGGCTGTGGGTGCTGTTGCTCAGCGTGGTGGAGTCGATGGATGCCTGATAGGGCGAGCTGGTCGAGGTGGCCTTCAGGACGTTGTCGACATAGAACTCCACCTTGGTCACGCCCACGTTGTCGCTGGCGCTGGCCGACAGCGTGATGGTGCCGGAGCTGCCGCTTTCCGACGCGCTCGCCGTGGGCGGCGTGGTGTCGCCGCCGGTGCTGTTGGAGACGCTGAAGCTCACCGCGGTGCTGGTACCGACATTGCCGGCTGCGTCATAGGCCTTGGCCACCAGGCTGTGGGTGGTGTTGCTCAGCGTGGTGGAGTCGATGGATGCCTGATAGGGCGAGCTGGTCGAGGTGGCCTTCAGCACGTTGTCGACATAGAACTCCACCTTGGTCACACCCACGTTGTCGCTGGCACTGGCCGACAGCGTGATGGTGCCGGAGCTGCCGCTCTCCGACGCGCTCACCGTCGGTGGCGTGGTGTCGCCACCGCCCGCACCCTGGGTGACCCACACCGGCGCGGACCACAACTGCTTGCCATCTTCCTGGGTGATCTTGGCGTAGTAGAAGTGATCGCCATTGGTCGGCGTGATGGTGGTGGTGGCGGTGCTCGAGGTGGTGGCGATCGTGCCGTTGCTGCCTGGCACGCCTTCAAACACCTGCACGCGCTGCGCAGTGTGGCCGGCACTGCTGGCGTAGTTGACGGTAAGCGTCAGCGGGCCACTGTTGCTGAAGCGTTCGCCCATCACATGGCTGTTCGCCGTCAGCACGATCTGGCCGGTCTTGTCCTCGGTGGCGAACACGCGGCGGGCCCGTACGGCATCCAGGAATGCGGACAGGCTGAGCGCGGTGCCGTTGGGGATCAGCACACCGGTGCGGTTGGTGTAGCTGGCGCCCCAGTTGGCGCAGTGATTGTCCTGGTCTGAACTCGGCGCCACGTGGTAGCCGCGTTCGAGCAGGATGTTGAACGCCGGCTCGTAGCTGCTGCGGCTGGTTTCCGTCTCGGTGGTGTTGGTGGAGAACGCCGAGCTGTTGAGCACCTCGGCCAGGGCCATCACGGTGTCGCCGTCGGCGGTGTAGGCGAGATCCGTTCCGCCGACGTTGAACTGGCCGCTGCTGGCGGGGTGGTTGAACTGTCCGACCCAGCCGTTCGTCTTCATCAGCGTGTACAGCGAGCCGTAGTCGCTCTTGGCGGTGAACACGTCGCCGATCAGCTGATTGGAGCTGTTGTATTCCCATTCCAGCAGGCTGGGCGTGTTGAAGATATTGAGATGGCCGCCGTTGCTGATGACACCCCATTCCAGACCGTAGATCGCCAGGAAATTCGTGTGCGCGGCGTTGAACGTGCTGGCCGCCTGCAGGCCGGACTGGTAAAGGTTGTGCGCTGTGGTCGGACTGGCCGACGTATTGGTGCCGGTCGAGCCGTCATACATGTGGTTGTGCTCGGACGTCATCAGGATGTCCAGGCCGCGGTTGGCCGCGTACTGGTAAGCATCGGCCGGACCGTACGGCGCGCTCTGCGGATTCTGTGCGCCGGTGCAGGTGGACAGCACGCCACCGCCATCGCTGTGGTTGGTCTGGCTGTGCAGATTGCCGAAGTAGATGGTGTACGGCAGGCTGCCGGTGCTCACCGACATCGGCGACAGCGCCGAGGTACTGGTGTGCTGATGCAAGGCCTGGAAGTGCGGCATCACCGGTGCGGCCACGGAGCCGACCAGCACGTCGTAGCGTTGTTCCTCGATCAGCTCCGGTGCCCGCTGCTGCGCTAGCGTCAGCGCCTGGTCGGGCTGGCCGGTGCCGATGCGGGCGGCTGTGGCGTTGTCCAGCGCAACGGCACGCAGCCGTACCGTCACATAGCCGGCGGGTACAGCCTTGCTGTTGCGATCCAGTCCGTCCCACAGCACCTGCGCCTGCGTGCTGCCGGCGTCGATCGTGCTGCGCCCCTGCCATGTGCGCAACGCACTTCCATCGGGGCCGAGCAGGGTGACCTCCCACGCCACTGGTGTTCCTGGTGTCGCCCCGGGATAGGAAAAATGCATCGTCACCGGGCGCACCCCGGTGCTGCGGAACGGCACCTGCAACGCGGCGTCGAATTCCTCGTGATCCGGCAATGTACCGGCGAGTGCCGGAACAGCAACAACTGCGCAGGCGAGCAACAAGCTGCCTGCGAGCTTGGTTTTCCAATTCATCGACATAACCCCCATCCAAGTAAGTTAAGCAAGGTCCCCCCAGTCCTTTATCTCAACCAAAGATGACAAGAATGGAAGCGTCGTCGCGTCGGCATTTGAACTGCTGCTCAAAACCGTCATGTCTTGAACGAAAGTTCATGCGACAGGGCGCCGAATCGTCGAGGCCAGCCATGGATAAAGGGGATCGCCGAAGGGGGCCGAGCACGGCGTGCGCGTGTGCAGGCTGGGGCGGTGCAAAGGTATCGGAAACTGCACGTGGCGCTGGCTGGGACAAGATGGCGCCAATCCGCTTTTGGAAAGTCTGCTTGCGACGGTGGATTCAGTTTGTTGATGCGGCATCCGGATGAGTGTTCAAGCAACGAGGATCAAGGCATCCACGCATCGCCCGCGAGTCATGCCGTACATTGCTGTCAGACGCTGTCAGCAATGGCGACGGCGAGGCGGTCTGTCTGGTAGGTTTCGTCCGGCGCTGCGTGCATCATGGGCGCACTGTTCTCCCGCCTCGGCTGCGCTCATGTCATCACGGTCCATGATTGGTCCGCTCGCGCTCGCGGTCGGCATGCTGTTGATCAGCATGGTCTCGTACCAGTGCGGCGCATCGTTGGCCAAGCACCTGTTCCCCCAGGTCGGCGCGCAGGGCGCTACTGCTTATCGGCTGGGGTTCAGCGCGCTGATCCTGCTGTTGTGGCGGCGGCCGTGGCGCCGGTCGGGCAGCCGGCGCGACTGGCGCGCGCTCTGGGGCTATGGCCTCTCGATGGGCGCGATGAATCTGGTGTTCTACATGTCGTTGCGCACGATCCCGCTGGGTATCGCGGTAGCGCTGGAATTCACCGGGCCACTGTCGCTGGCGCTGTTTGGTTCGCGCCGGTTGCTCGACTTCGTCTGGATCGCGCTGGTGGTGGCCGGGCTGGCCCTGCTGCTGCCGCTGCGCGGGCAGATGCAGGCGCTCGATCCGGTCGGCGTGATGTATGCGCTGGCCGCTGGCGTGGGCTGGGCGTTGTATATCGTGCTGGGGCAGAAGGCGGGGGCGGCCTACGGCGCAGACGCGGTGACGCTGGGCACCTCGATCGGTGCATTGCTGGCGATCCCGTTCGGTATCGCGCATGCCGGCAGCGCCTTGTTGTCACCGGCGCTGTTGCCGTATGCGCTGGGCGTGGCGGTGCTCAGTTCGGCGCTGCCGTATTCGCTGGAAATGGTCGCGCTGACCCGGTTGCCGGCGCGCACGTTCAGCACCTTGTTGAGCCTGGAGCCGGCCATTGCAGCGGTAGCCGGCGTGGCGTTGCTGGGCGAACGGCTCAGCCTGCTGCAGTGGCTGGCCATCGTGACGATCATCGTGGCGGCGGCGGGCACCGCGTTGAGCGTGCGTCGACCCATGCTGGCCGAGCCGCTGGCGAATTGAGAACCACCTGCGTCGCTCACGATTTCAATGCGTCACTGGTGTTCACGGTCGCCTTGCGATCCTGCTTGCCCCAGCCGACCGATGGCCCGCGGATAGCCGTCCATACCGAGCGCACCACCACGTAGTACATCAGCTGGCGGTAGCCGAAGCGCTGCAGCACGAGCCACCACAGCAGGCTCCATTTCTCCTTCTTCTCCATCGCGAAGGCGAGTGCCGCCGCGGCGAGATCGACGGCCATGAAGGCGGCATAGAAGATCAGCATCCTGATCAGGTTGGTGTCGTCGAACTGGCCGCGGTGCTGCAGGTAATCGAGGCCGGTGCTGACGATCTGCCAGACCAGCACCAGGTCGACCAGCGGCGACACCACCGAGAACGCGATCTGGAACAGCCACACCTGCGGCAGTGCGACCGTGCCGAGCGCGCCATAACGCGGGCGGAAGGTGGCGTCGCGGTGTTTCCACAGGCATTGCAGGGTGCCGTAGGCCCAGCGGAAGCGCTGTCGGGCGAGGCCACGCGCGCTGTCGGGTGCTTCGGTCCAGGCGATCGCCTCGCTGTCGAACAGTGTGTGGTAGCCGGCTTTCTGCACCGCGATGGTGAGGTCCTGGTCCTCGGCCAGCGTGTCGGCGGGGAAGCCGCCGAGCTGTTCCAGCGCCTCGCGCCGCCAGGCGCCGACGGCACCGGGGACGACCGTGATCGCGCCGAGTGCGGCCAGCGCGCGGCGTTCCAGGTTCTGCGCGGTGATGTACTCCAGCGCCTGCCACAGGGTGATCAGGTTGATCCGGTTGCCGACCTTGGCGTTGCCGGCGACCGCACCGACCTTCGGATCGACGAACCAGCGCACCAGCCGCGGGATGGTGTCGGGTTCGAACTGGGTATCGGCATCCAGCGCCACCACCACCGCGCCTTTCGACGCATGCAGCGCGGTGTTGACCGCGTGCGCCTTGCCGCCGTTCGGGATGGTGATGAGCCGCACGCGCGGCTCGTTCGCGTAGTGCTGATTGACCACCGCCGAGGTGGCATCGGTAGAACCGTCGTCGACCACGATCACTTCGAGGTTCGCGTAGCGGCTCTTGAGGATCTGCCGGATCGAACTGGCAATCACCTTTTCCTCGTTGTAGGCGGGGATCAGTACCGAGACCAGCGGCGGATCGTCGCCGAGCACAGGTAATACACGCCGCCGTTCGCGCGCGCGGTTCCACAGGGCAAGTCCGCCGAGCAGCAACAGGCGTGCGACGCCCAGCGTGATGGCTGCAGTCAGCAACCAGCGGATGAGATGGCCGAACGCGCCCAGGGCGAGGAAGACCGAGCGGTCAGCCCATTGCGAAAGTGAACCGGGCGTCAGCGGCGGCATCGTCTGGTCGTGGGTGAGTCCGGCCAGGGTCGACACAGTGACGAAGTCGTAACCCTGCGCGCGCAGACCGTCGATGATGCGCGGCAGCGCCGCCACCGTCTGCGAGCGTTCGCCGCCGCTGTCATGCAGCAGCACCACCTGGCCCTTGCGATCGGTGTTGGTGGTGGCGATCTGGGTCAGCACGTTGTTGACGATCTGGTCGGCTCCCGGCCGCTGCCAGTCCTCCGAATCGATGTGCAGGCCAACCGAGAGGTAACCCATCTTCTGCGCGATCTGGATCGGCACCAGTTCGTCGGCGGTCGTCGGTTCGGCATCGCCGAAGTAGGGTGCGCGGAACAGCCGCATCGAATGCCCGGTCAGCGCCTCGAACAGCCGCTGGGTGGCGTTGAGTTCCAGCGCCACGATGCCGGGCGGGCTGTCGCCCAGGTTGGGATGGGTGAAGGTGTGATTGCCGACGTCATGACCTTCGTTGACCTCGCGCTGCACCAGCCGCGGCGACATCTCGGCGTTCGCGCCGATGATGAAGAACGTCGCCGGCACGTGCTTGGCCTTGAGGATGTCCAGGATCTGCGGCGTCCACTCCGGGTCGGGGCCGTCGTCGAAGGTCAGCGCGATCTTGTGCGGCAGCGTGCCGGCGCGCTGGATCACGTAGGAACTGGGCAGCGCCGTGTAATTCTCGTCGTCGATGCTGCCGTCGTCCTTGTTCAGCTCGACGGTGCGGGCGCCGGGCGATGGTTCGGCGGCAATCTCGAGCACCTCGCCCTGGCCTTCGATGTCGATGTCCTCACCCTGGCCGATCGCGTGCAGGGACTCCGGTGCCGCCGCGCCATAGTTGCGGCCCAGCACCGACCAGATCGACGGATCCTCCGCACCCAGCCGCCACAACGCGTAGCCGTAGGGTTTGTAATCGTCGGCGGCGTGGATCTGGTTGTATGCGGTGACGCCGTCGAGGAACCAGACCTGATGCTTGCTGCCGTCATCCTCGCTGTAGGAGAAGTGCGGGTTCTGCGTGTCCGGATCGAACGCGATGTCGGCCTGCGCATCCGCGGCGCGATCCATCGCGTCCTGGAAGGTCAGCGTTTCGGCATTCTGCCCGTGCGACCAGTCATAGCCGTAGCTGCCGATCGCGACGATGGTCTGGTCGGAGTCGAGCACCTTCATGCGCTTGTCGAGCGTGCGTTCGAACCAGTCCTGGCTTGCGATGCTGCCGGGATCCTTGCCGGCCCAGTGTTCGTCGTAGGCCATCAGCAGTTCGAAATCGACGATGTCTGCGAAGCCGGCGTAGTCCCACGACGCGTCGTCGAATGGCACCGACAGCACGATGCCCCAGCCGTGCGGGTCGAACGCATCGTTGAGTTCGGACAGGAAAGCCTTGAGATCCTTCTGCGATTTTTCGGGGACTTCCTCGAAGTCGATGGTCACGCCCTGGAAATGGTTGGCAGCGAGGAAATCGACGATCTGCGCGATGCGTGCCTGGCGTGCGGCGGGATCGGCCAGCATGCGCGCCAGCCCCGGGCCATCCCAGTTGCCGCCCACCGCGTTCTGCAGCAGCGGCAGGATCGGCGTGGACGGCTTCTGCTTGCGGATCAGGTTGAGTGCCTTGGCGTCGATGCTGGTCTGCAGCGCCATGTCGGGGCCGCTCAGACTCATCCAGGTCGGGATCACCCAGTCCAGCGTGGGCAGCGAGCGCTTCAGCGACGGGTAACTGGTGTCATCCCAGTTGACGTAGAAGCCGATCGCCAGTGACCGGTTGGCCGGTTTGTCCAGCGACGGCGGTGGAGTGTGCACCGCATTGGCCTTGTTGACGTGCGCGCGCGACGGATGCAGCAGTTTCTGCCTGGCGCGCAATTCCGCCGCCAGCTTGGCGGCCGGTTTCAGCAGTTCCGGCGCAGCGGCCTTCACGCCGGTCAGCCCGTGCCGGCTCTTGCCTTGTCCGCCAAGATGCAGGCCGTCCATATTCGGTCCGACGAACAGGCTGATCGCGCACACCACCACGAACAGCGTGCTGACCACGCCAGCGATCAGTACGAGTCGCGAGACATGGATGGCACGCCGGCCGGTGGGATCGAAGAAAATCGGTTTCTTGTGCATGCCTGGGCGGGGTCGACGGACGCGAGGAAGTGGCAGTGTGCACGGCGCGGCTTAACCCTGCCGGAGTGCATCGTGATGATACGGGATCGCTCAGCCGATCACGTTGCCGGGCACGGGCTCGCTGAAATCCTCCGCTGCCAGTTTCTGGGTCAGCCGGAACACGCCTTCGTGGATCTTGCGCGGCAGCACCACGTCGAGCACGGTGGTCTGGTGCGGGCCGAGCATGCCGAACAGGTCGTCGGCGGCGGCGCTTTTCGCCAGCGCGTGGTGGACCAGTCCGCCGAGATCGGTAGGCTGCACGCTGGCGCCGTAGGGGCGGTGGCTGGCGACGGCGGCGCGCAGCGTCTTGCGGCTGTTGCGCGGGTCGGCCACGCGGTCATCGCCGGCCAGCAGGCTGTAGTCGAGAAACAGCGAAATGCTGGTGCGGCACTTCGAGTTGGCCTGGCGATCGAGCATGAAACCGTCCGGCAACAGGTCGGCGCTGGCCTGTGCGCCGGCAGTGAGCAGGAAGCCGGCGCCGGTCAGTGGTTCGCCGTCCTCGTCGGTGAGCCGCACGATCAGCAGGCTGCGCGGATCGTGGATGTGCACGCGCGGGGAGAACGGGCCGGCCGGCTCCAGTTCCACCTTGTCGGCGTCGCGCGCGGCGTTCTCCCGGTCGAATGCGCCGCAGAGCGCGCCGTAATCGGTGGCGCTGCGGACCTGCAGGCAGCGCAGGATCGCCTGTACGGTGGCCGGCGCGGCGCTGGCCATGATGCCTTGCGCATTGCCGGAATGGGCTGCCCCGGCGATCAGCTTGAACGCGCAGCGCGGACCGCGAGTGAGGTTGAGCGTCAGCGCATCGACACTGCCTTGCGCACCGCTTCCCTGCGGCGACGGCACGGCGTGATGAGCGTTGAGATTGGCGGCGGCGAGGCGCACCACGCCATCTGAGCCGTCCTCGCCGGTGTAACTGTTGAGATGGTCGTACAGCGAGCGGTCCGGCCGGTCGCCGGCCAGCACGAACTGGAATTGCCCACGCAGGATGGGGTCGTCGCTGTGGATGTAGTCGAGGTTGAGCGACAGCGATTCGGCGCTGCCCAGTTCCAGCCAGTCGAGAATGCGCTGGCCCGGATCCACGCCGGCAAACGCGGACTTGAGCCGGCCGAGCACGCCCTTGCCCAGCTGCGCCAGCGCGGAGCCGAAGTTGGCCGGCGCCAGCATCACCAGATGACTGAGCTTGATGGTGCTGTGCGTGCCGGGCTTGTCGCGCTGCGCTCGCAGCCATTCGCGCACCACCGGGCCGCCGGTGGAATGGGTGATGCAGGCGAAGCTGGCGTCGAGCAGGTGCAGGTCGCGCAGTGCGTGATCGAAGGCGCGGACCAGGTCGGGCATGGTCACCGCATCGTCGAAGCTCACGTATTCGGACAGCCAGATGTCGGTCAGCGTGAGCGACAGGCCGGCGGCGGCAGCCTGCTGCTGCAGCTGCGCCGGCAGCTGGCCGTAGGTCGAGGTGTTGGTGACGCTCCAGCCGTGGACGAACACGAGGGTGGTCATGGCTCAACTCCGCGAGGCGGGACATCCGCATGATGCCGGTTCGCGCTGAGGCGAAATACCGGCCGATTCGGAACAGGTCCGAGCGTATACCCGGCCGACCCGCCGGCGGTGCGTCGCCTTCGTGCGGCCGACATGCGGGCTGCGTTACGCTGCAGATCGTTTCCCCGGGACCCGTCGTCATGACCTTGACCGCGCTTGTGCTGCTGTTGTTTCTGGCGTTCGTGGCCAGCTGGCGGAAGCGGCATTGGCTGGCACGCAGCCTTGTCGCGCTGGCCCTGCTGCTGTTTCTGGCGATGGGGTGCGGTCTGTTGCCGCGCTGGCTGCTGTCGCGGCTGGAGGCGCCGTACGCGCTTCAACCTGCGCTGCAGTGGGCGCCGAACAACGCGATCGTGCTGCTGACTGGCGACGCCCTGCATATTCCGCATGGCGCGGTCGAACCCAGTCTCAGCGCCTACGGGCGGATCACCCAGGCAGCCATGCTGTACGACGACTGCAGGCGCGCCGGCATGGGCTGCAAGCTGCTGGTCAGCGGTGGCGATCCTTCGGATCTGGGCACATCGCTGGCGGTTTCCTACGGTGCGGTGCTGCGCCGGCTCGGCGTGCCCGCGGAGGATCTGATCCTCGAGTCGCGCAGCAACACCACCTGGCAGAACGCGCAGTTCAGCCGTCCGCTGCTGAGTGCCCTCGGGGTACAGCGGATCTGGTTGGTGAGTTCGGCGTTTCACCTGCAGCGCAGCCTGCTGTACTTCGCGCACTTCGGCATCGGCGTAACGCCGGTGCGTGGGGATTACCTGAAAGCCGAGTTCAGCGCATGGCCCCGCTGGTCGAACCTCAGCCTGGGCGAAGTCGCCTTGCATGAGTACGTGGGCATCGCCCGCTATCACATCTACAACGCGATGGGCTGGAATGCGCCGCGGATGCCGCCGCTGATGTTGGCGCCGGCGCGCTAGGCGCTAGCGTTCGCGCATCACCATCAGGCGAATCTCGGTCATGTCCTCGATCGCGTAACGGATGCCTTCGCGGCCGAGCCCGGACAGCTTGATGCCACCATAAGGCATGTTGTCGACGCGGAAACTGGGAATGTCGTTGACGATCACGCCGCCCTGTTCGAGTTCGTTCCACGCGCGCATCGCGTGTTCGAGGCTGTCGGTGAAGATGCCGGCCTGCAGACCGTAGTCGGAATCGTTGACGAGCGCGATCGCGTCGTCGAACTCCTTGAACGGGGCGAGCAGGGCGAACGGACCGAAGGCTTCCATGCGGTTGGCCTTCGCATCCTGCGGCACGTCTTCCATCAAGGTCGCTTGCAGCATGTTGCCGCTGCGTTTGCCGCCGCACAGGATCCTGCCGCCGGCTTTCCTGGCTTCATCGATCCAGTCGTGCAGGCGTTCGGCGGCGGCCTCGTCGATCATCGGGCCAAGGAACACATCCTTCTGTTTCGGGTCGCCGGCCTTGAGCTTCCTCGTGGCCGCGACGAATTTCTTCTTCAGCGCGTCGTAGACATCGGCATGCGCGTAGATGCGCTGCACGCCGATGCAGCTCTGGCCGGACTGGTAGAACGCACCGAACACCAGTCGCTCGACCACGCGATCGAGATGCGGGCCCTGGTCCGCATCGACGATGCACGCGGCATTGCCCCCGAGTTCCAGCACCACCTTCTTGCGGCCGGCGCGGGCTTTCAGCTCCCAGCCGACCTGGCCGCCGGTGAACGAGAGCAGCTTGAAGCGCTCATCCTCGACCAGCGGCGCGGCATGCTTGCCGTCCAGCGTGAGGATCGAGAACGCGCCTTTCGGCAGGTCGGTCTCGGCCAGTACCTCGCCGATGATCAACGCGCCGATCGGGGTTTTCTCGGCCGGCTTCAGCACGAACGGACAGCCGGCCGCGATCGCCGGCGCGACCTTGTGCGCGACCAGGTTCAACGGAAAGTTGAACGGCGTGATGAACGAGACCGGCCCCAGCGGCACGCGTTTGGTGTAGCCGTGATAGCCGTCCAGACGCGAGGCCAGTTCCAGATTCAGTGTTTCGCCGTTGATACGCACGGCTTCCTCGGCGGCGATCTGGAATGTCTCGATCAGGCGGGTGACTTCACCCGCCGCATCCTTGATCGGCTTGCCCGCCTCGATGCACAGCGCCTCGGCCAGCTCGTCGCGGCGCTCGGCAAAGCGCTTCGCGCAATGCTGCAACACCGCCTGGCGCGCCCACGGCTTGAAGTTGCGCATCGGCGTGGTGGCCTTCACCGCGGCAGCGATCGCCTTCTCGACGGCCTTCGCGTCAGGCACCGCGACCCGCGTGGCGACCTTGCCGCTGTACTTGTCCAGCACAGCCAGGTCGGTATTCGGCTGCTGCGGCTGGTTGGCGAGATAGTAGGGGTAGCTTTTCTCGAGCATGGCTCTTCGTCGGTGAGGGCATCGCATCAAGCATAAATGCGCGCGGTGTTCAGCGAATGTGAGCCGCTCAGTCCTCGCTGACCCGCAGCGGCAGTTCGCCATCGGCCAGGCGCGCGCGCAAGGCGGTGCCGACGGCGAGGTGCTTTGCCGAGCGCAGCACCTGGCCATCGGCCTCGAACAGAATCGCGTAGCCGCGCTCCAGCGTGGCCAGCGGGCTTACCGCGTGCAGTGCATGACCGGCATGGCGCAGCGTCGTCTGCCGGCGTTCGAGGATATGCGCGATGGCGCGACGCAGGCGTTGATCCTGTTCGGCCAGTCGGCGCGCCAGCAGCGACAGCCGCGCGCGCGGATGCTGTGCCAGCAGGCGTGCGTGCAATCGTTCCAGTCGGGTGTGGCGAAGCTGGCTCTGTTCGCGCAGCACGGCAGTCAAACGGCGCTGCAGATGCAGTAGCCGCTCGTGATCACGCTGCAGTCGCGCCTGCGGTCGCTGTGTCTGCAGTCGCGCCAGCAGGTGATCGACGCGCTGCGCGAGTGCCTGCAGTTGACGTTGCTGCAGGGTGATCATGCGCTGCTGCAGCTGCTGCAGATGTCGGTCGATCGCCACTGCGTCGGGCACCAGCAGTTCGGCCGCGGCCGAGGGTGTCGGCGCGCGCAGGTCGGCGACGAAGTCGGCGATGCTGAAGTCGATCTCGTGGCCAATGGCGGAAACCACCGGCACGGCGCTGGCATGGATCGCCCGCGCCACGACTTCCTCGTTGAACGCCCACAGGTCTTCCAATGAGCCGCCGCCGCGGGTCAGCAGCAGCACGTCGTAACGCCCGCTGGTGGACGCCTTGTTGAGCATCGCGACGATCGCTGGCGGGGCCTCACGGCCCTGCACCGGCACCGGCAGCACCTCGACATCGGCCAGCGGCCAGCGGCGCGCCAGCACGCTCAACACGTCGCGTACTGCCGCGCCGGTGGCCGAGGTGATCACGCCGATGCGCCGCGCATAACGGGGCAGTTCGCGCTTGCGTGCCTGCGCGAACAGGCCTTCGGCATCGAGTCGTGCCTTGAGCTGTTCGAACTCGCGTTGCAGCGCACCTTCGCCAGCCGGCTCCATGTATTCGGCGACCAGCTGGAATTCGCCGCGCGGTTCGTACAGGCCGACCTTGGCGCGCAACAGCACCTGCATGCCGTCGACAGGGCGGAAGCGCAACGCCATCGCCTTCAGCTTGAACATGGCGCAGCGCACCTGCGCGCCGCTGTCTTTCAGGGTGAAGTACAGATGCCCGGACGCGGGCTTGGCCACGTTCGACAGCTCGCCCTCGATCCACACCTGCGGCAGCGCGTCGCCCAGCAGGTCACGCACCAGCCGGTTGAGCGAGCTGGGGGTCAGGACGTGACGCGGTGTGGTGTCGTCGGACGGCGCATGCATAAGGGGAGCGAGCCTAGCATGGTGAAAGTATCAAGTCGTGAAAAAACATCCGCTTGAGGGCGGGAGTGCAGAGAGCACTTCAAGCAGGCTTCGCGACGTTCAATCGTTGTCGGCTGGGGCGCGCCGCTTGCGTACGCGCCAGGCGCGGATGCCGAGGTTGAGTGCGAACCAGCCAGCCAGTGCGCCGAACGGCCAGCCGATCCACGCCGGCCACAGGATGGCGATCACCGCCAGCGCGATCAGTGCCACTGTGCCAATGACCAGCGGGCCGCTGGAGGTGTCGCCGAGCACACGCTTGTCGGCGGTCAGCGCGGCGCCGACCCTGTTGGCGATGCGCAGGGCACCGGCGGCGGCGCGACCGGAACTGCCACCACCGCGCCGCACCCGTGGTCGCGGTGCTTTGCTGGAGCGAACGCGCGTGCTGCTGCCATGGCGACGGGGGGCGAGCACGATCTCGGTGGCGTTGCCAAGATCCTTTTCGTACTGCCTGGCGAGCTGACCGGCGAAGCCGGCATCCTCGACCGCCACATCGAGCTCTCGGTTGCTGAGCCAGCTGGCGATATTGAGGTTGGACGAACCGACCCGCGCCCACTGCCCGTCGGCCACCGCGGTCTTCGCGTGCAGCATCGAGCCGTTCCACTCGAACACGCGGATGCCGGCCTTCAGCAGCGGCCGGTAGCCCGAGCGCGAGATGCTGGCCACGGCCGGAATATCGCTGCTGCCGGGTACCAGCAGGCGTACGTCGACGCCATCGCGTGCGGCGGCGAGTAGCGCCTGCACATACGGCGCGAGGCCGACGAAGTAGGCATCGGTGAGCCACAGCGTCTTGCGCGCCATCGAGGCGATCAACTGATCGAGCCGGTACATGCCGGCGGTGGCCGGCTGGGTGGCGATCAGCCGCAATGAGACATTGCCGGCGGCCGTGGCGGATTCCGGCAGCGGCACAAACTGCCGCAGCGCGGCACCGATCTCGCTCCAGCTCTGCGCGAACGCGGCTTCGAGTTCCGCCACGGCGGGGCCGTGCAGCGCCACGCCGGTGTCGCGCCATGGCGGCACGTTGCGCGCCGGGTCGCCCAGCCATTTCGCGCTGATGCATACGCCGGACAGGAAGCCATGCACACCGTCGACCACCAGCAGCTTGCGGTGATCGCGGCTGATCCAGCCGAACGGCTGGCCCAGCTGCGGTGGATTGAACACGCGTACCTCGCCGCGCGCCGCGCGCAACGGCGCCCAGAACGAGTTGCGCGACTGCCCGAGGCAACCGACCCAGTCCACCACCACGGCGACGAATACGCCATTCTGCGCGCGCTCGACCAGCGCATCGCGGAATGCACGGCCGACCTCGTCGTCGCGGATGATGTAGTTCTCCAGCAGCACGCGTTGCTGCGCGCCACGGATTGCCGCCAGCCAGGCGTCGTAATGCGCGGCGGCGTCGATCAGCAATTCCACCGCGTTGCCGTTGAGCAGCGGTGCGCCGGCGGTTCGGCTCAGCGCCTGTTCGGCCAGCAGGCGGCTCGGTGTGGAAGGGATCAGTGGCGTGAACATGCGACGAGTGTAGGCGATGGTCTGTCTGCACGCTGTCTTTGGCAGGCTTCTGGCATGATCTCGCGCATGCCGATCGAGCACCGCTATACCGACACCGAAGCCTGCGCGCACTACCTCGCCGAAGAACTGGGGGCGGACCTGCGCATCGCTGCGCCGCTGGGTCTGGGCAAACCGCATGGGCTGCTCAATGCGCTGTATCGCGACACCGCAGCCGATCCGACCCGTTCGTTGCGCCTGTACACCGCGCTGTCGCTGACCCGGCCCCAGCCGAAGCCGGGGCTGGAGCAGCGATTTCTCGGGCCGTTCCTCAAGCGTCACTTCGGCGCCGACCAGGTCGATCCGCAATACGCGCTGGACCAGGCGCGCGATGCGCTGCCCTCGAACGTCGAGGTGCACGAGTTCTACCTGCAGTCCGGCGCGCTGCTGCATTCGGGCAGCGCGCAGCGCAGCTACATCAGCCAGAACTACACCCACGTCGCCCGCGATCTGGTGGTGCAGGACATCAACCTGCTGGTGCAGCTGGTGGCGCGCCGCGAGGGACCGGACGGGGTGCGCTACAGCCTGTCGTGCAATCCGGACCTGACCCTGGATTTCCTGCGTCAGGTGCAGCTGGCCGGCAAGCAGCGACCGATGTGCGTGGCGGTAGTGCATCCGGGTCTGCCGTACCTGAGCGGCGACGCCGAAGTGGCTGAAGCCTATTTTGATGTGGAGCTGCGTCCCGAAACCATGCCGCCGCTGTTCGCGCTGCCGCGGCTGCCGGTCGATCTGGCCGAATACGCGCTGGGCCTGCATGCCAGTGCGCTGGTCAAGGATGGCGGCTGCCTGCAGATCGGCATCGGCGCGCTGTCCGATGCGCTGGTCAAGGCGCTGCTGTTGCGCCAGCAGGACAACACCATGTGGCGACGCGCCTTGGTGGCGCTGGATCCGCACGGCGCTACGCATGCGCTGGCCGGCTGGCTGGGTGGTCTGGCGGCGTTCCAGGCCGGCCTGTACGGCGCCAGCGAAATGGTGATGGACGGCTTCATGCATCTGCAGCGCGCCGGCATCCTCAAGCGTCGCAGCTGGGACAACCTCGCGCTGGAACGGGCCTCGGTCGCCGGTCGACTGGCCGACGACGTGCCCGGCGGGCACTACCTGCGCGGCGCGTTCTTCCTCGGTTCGCACGAACTGTACGAATGGCTCGATGCCACCGAGGCGGCCGATCCGGATGCGATCGACATGTGCCCGGTTTCCAATGTCAACCAGCTGTACGGCGATCATCAGGCGCTGGCGACGCTGCAGCGGCGTGGCGCGCGTTTCTTCAATACCTGCATGATGGCGACCCTGCTCGGTGCGGCGGTATCCGACACGCTGGACGACGGCAGCGTGGTCAGTGGCGTCGGCGGCCAGTACAACTTCGTGGCGATGGCGCACGAGCTGCCGGAAGGCCGCTCGGCGCTGCTGCTGCGCGCAACCCGGCAGGTGCGTGGCGGCATCGAGAGCAACATCCGCTGGAACTGCGGCCAGACCACCATTCCACGCCATCTGCGCGATATCTACATCACCGAATACGGCGTCGCCGATCTGCGTGGCAAGAGCGACAGCGAATGCGTCGAGGCGATGTTGTCGATCTGCGATGCACGCTTTCTCGATGCGCTGTGTGCGGAGGCGAAGGCACATCGCAAGCTGGCGGCGGATTTCGTGATACCCGAAGCCTGGCGTCGGCATCGCCCGCGCTACCTGCGCGAGGCACTGGCGCCGCTGCAGCAGAAAGGCCTGCTGCCGACATTTCCGTTCGGCAGCGACTTCAGCGAGGTCGAGCAGCGCCTGCTGCCGGCGCTGAACTGGCTGAAGGCCTGCGGCAGCCACTGGGGCGGCCGCTTCCGACTGTTGCGTGCGGCCTGCCGACCCGGTGCTGCGGTTGCCGGTGAAGCCGACGCGCTGGCGCGGATGGGCCTGGGCGCGCCGGTGACACTGGCTGACCGATTGCAGCAACGCCTGCTGCAGGCCGCACTGCGGCGGAAAACGTAGCAGCCAGCCAGCGAGCCCTAGCTGTCTTGCGTGGGCGGTTCGGTTTTCTCGGAGGGCTCCGCGGCGGGCCCTTGCCGCGGCGGATCATCCAGCAGCGGCAGGATCGCGGGACTGTCCAGATCGTCGAACTGCTGGTGGTTGACCGCCCAGAAGAACAGCGCCACCGCGACCACGATGACCAGCAGGGTGACCGGAATCAGCACCAGCAGGATGTTCATGCGCGCAGCTCGCGTATGCGTTCCGCGGGGCTGGCCGGGTCGGGGCGCACGGGCGTCTCATTGCGGCCGACGCGCAGCGCGTTCAGCACGACCACCAGCGAGCTCAGCGACATGCCGATGCCGGCCAGCCACGGCGGCACGAAGCCGAGCGCGGCGAACGGCACGGCGCACAGGTTGTACAACAGCGACCAGCGCCGGCTCTGCGTCATTACCTGTTGCACCTGACGGGCGATCACTCGCGCATCGATCAGGCCGTCCAGACGTCCATCCAGCAACAGCAGGTCGGCATGCGCCTGCGCCAGTTCGGTGCCGGAGGTCAGCGCGGCAGAGACGTCGGCGCCGGCCAGTATCGGCGCGTCGTTGCTGCCGTCACCGACAGCCAGCGTGAGATGACCGTCGCGGCGCGCGGCCTGCAGCCGTTCGAGCTTGTCGGCGGGCGACTGGCGCGCGTACCAGTTGTCGATGCCGAGCCGGCTGGCCAGCGTAGCCACGCGCGTTTCGCCGTCGCCGCTGGCGATCGTCGGCACGATGCCGTCGGCGCGCAGGGCATCGAGCATGCGGCGGGCATCGGCGCGCGGTTGTTCGTCCAGATGGAACGCCGCGATGGCGCCTTGTGCATCGGCCAGCAGCAACGCGCCCGCCGTATCGGCCGACACGGGCTGGCCGCTGGGCGCGAGCGCGAAGTCGGCGCGACCCAGGCGCAGGCAGCGGCCATCGATCTCGCCACTGATGCCGGCACCGGCGCTGACCTGCACCGACTGCGCACGCAACGGCAGCGCGTGCTGGCGGGCGGCCTCGGCCAGCGCGCGGGCCAGCGGATGCGAGCTTTCGTGGGCCAGTGCGGCGGCCAGTTGCAGCACGTGTTCCAGCGTGTCGCCGCGCAGCGGTTCGACCGCGCGGCGGTCCAGTTGCGGCACGCTCAGGGTGCCGGTCTTGTCGAACAAGGCATGGTCGACCTGCGCCAGCGTGGCCAGCGCGCTGCCATCGGTGACCAGCACGCCGCGACCTGCCAGCACGCCGAGCGCGCGGGTCAGCGTGGCCGGGCGGGTCAGTGCGAACGCGCAGGGGCAGGCCACCACCAGTACAGCCACGGCGGCCTCGAAGGCGCGCGCGGGTTCGACCAGCAGCCAACCCAGCGCGGTGAGTGCAGTCAGCAGCAATATGCGGCCGACGAAGCGGCCGATCTCGCGATCGCTGCCGCCGAGCAGGCTGCGCGCCTGTCGCGCACGAGCGGCCAGCGCACCCAGGCGTGCCATCGTGGTGGCTGCGCCGCCGTGCTCCACGCGCAGCTCGGCAGGGCCGGAGAGCAGCACGCTGCCGGCGATCAGTCGCTCGCCACGTACGCGGCGCAGCGGACGGGATTCGCCTGACAGCAGCGCCTCGTCCACCTGCACGCACGCGCTTTCCAGCATGCCGTCCGCCGGCACGGTGCCGCCTTCGGCGACATGCACGCGATCACCGGGCAGCAGGGTGATTGCGGCAACCGTTTCCAGTTCGCCATCGGCGCGTCGGCGTTCGGCCAGCAGGGGCGCTGCGTCGATCACCGCGTCGCCGAGTGCGCCGCTGCGATGGCGCGAGCGCAGTTCCAGATAGCGACCGCCGAGCAGCAGGAACACGAACATGCTCACCGAATCGAAATAGATCTCGCCACTGCCGCGCAGCGTGTTGAACGTGCTGGCGAGGAACACCAGCGCCACCGCCAGCGCCACCGGCAGGTTGATGCCGAGCCGGCGTTCGCGCAGTTCGCGCACGGCGCCGGCGAAGAACGGCTGTGCCGAGTAGAACACCAGCGGCACGGTGGTGATCAGGCCGAGCCAGCGGAACAGGTGACGCGTGCTGAAGTCGACGAAATCGACCACACCGATGTAGATCACGAACGCATAGGTCATCACCTGCATCGCGCACATGCCGGCGACCAGCAGCCGCTTCAGCGCATCGTGCTGTTCGCGCGAGCGGGCGTCGTCGATGCTGTCGAGTTGCAGCGGTTGCGCCGGGCATTGCGCGGCGGAAAAGTTGTCGAGCAGACTGGGCAGCGAAGTGCGTTGCGCGTCCCACACCACCCGCACGCGTCGGGCCGGGCGATCGATAGCGACATGCTGCACGCCGGGCAGGGCACGAATGCGTTGCTCCAGCCACAGCACCTGCCGCGGGTCATGCAGCGATTCGACGCGCAGGGCGATCTCACTGCAACCATCGCGGCGACGGCGCAACACCTGCGCGGCGAGTTGTGGATGGCCCCACGCTGCGTAAGTGCCGGCCGCATCAGTGCTCGCTGCATAAGTGCTCGCTGTGGAAGTGCTCATCGCGGCGGGTCGGCCGGAGGATGCGGCGGACTGCTGTGTGCGCTGACCGGGACGCCGAAGACGGTGTGCGAAGTATCCAGCGGCATATCGGCGTGATGCGCGCCGAGTACGATCATCCACACGCAACCGGCCAGCGAGGCCACGAAGATGACGACGCCCAGCCACAGCACCGGCTGGCGATGCCAGGCGGTGCCGTGGCGGGCGCCGATGTCATTGGCTGCTGGCAGCATCGGCATCGTGCGACAGGTGATAGACGTAGGCGGCGACGGTGTGGATCTGGTCGTCGGTCAGTCGCGGACTCCACACCGGCATATGGCCCTGGCGACCCTCGCCGATGGTCTTTTCGATCTCGGCCACGCTGCCGCCATGCAGCCAGATGCGGTCGGTGAGGTTGGGCGCGCCCACCGCCGGATTGCCCTTGCCGTCGGCACCGTGGCAGGCAGCGCAGGTGGCGAACAGCGGTTTGCCGGCGGCGGCCTTGGCCTCGTCGTGCGGCGAGCCGGACAGGCTCAGCACGTATTGCGCAAGGTTCTTCACATTGTCCGCGCCGAGGCTGGCCCATGGCGGCATCACGCCGTTACGGCCGTCATGGATCGAGGTGGTGATGTCCTTGCCGCTGCCGCCGTACAACCAGTCGTTGTCGGTCAGATCGGGCGCGCCGAGCGCCACGTTGCCTTTCGCGCTGCGCTGGTGGCAGGCGGCGCAGTTGTCTTCGAACAGCACCTTGCCCATCTGCTGCGCGGCCGGATCATTGGCCAGCTGTTCGACCGGGTACAGCCTGAAGCGATCGATCAACGGCGCGAGCGTGGCCTCGTTGGCCGCCACGTTGCGCGCCAGTTCGCCGTGCGAGGTCCAGCCCAGCACACCCTTGAAGCTGCCAAAACCGGGAAACAGCGCCAGGTAGGTGAATCCGGCGGCGAACATCGATCCCGAGAACAGCACCCACCACAGTGGCAACTTGCGCACGCCTTCGCGCAGCACACCATGGGCCCACACGTGACCGCTGGTGCCGTCGGGCAGGGTCGGGATCTTTGCGCGCGGTCCCCACAGGTACAGAAAGAACGTGATGCCCATGTTCAGCACCACCAGGAACATCACCCACAACGACCAGCCCGTACTCATGGACGATCCTCTTTGGTATCGGCAGCGGCCACGGCTTCGTCTTCCATCGGCAACCGCGCCATGCGATTGAACGTGGGCTTGTGGTACTTGCGCCAGGCCCAGATCCAGATGCCGATGAAGGTGAACATCATCAGCAGGATGATGGCGCCGGCGATGTGGCCCCAGGCCGGGTTCATGGGCGTCATGGCGCGGCTCCATCACTGGCCGCTGCAGCGGTCGGTGCGGGTTCGTTGCGGATGCCCAGGCCTTGCAGATAGGCGATCAATGCATCCATCTCGGTCTTGCCTTCCACCGCAGCCGGCGCGCCGGCAATGTCGGCGTCGCTGTACGGATCGCCCAGCCGGCGCAGGGTGCGCATGCGTGCCTGCACATCGGCGGCGTCAATCTTGTCGTGCGCCAGCCACGGATAGCCGGGCATGTTCGACTGCGGCACGACCTGACGTGGATTCATCAGGTGCATGCGCTGCCAGTCATCGGAGTACTTGCCACCGACCCGCGCCAGATCCGGCCCGGTGCGCTTGGAGCCCCACTGGAACGGGCGGTCGTAGACCGACTCGGCGGCGGTCGAGAAATGACCATAACGCTGGGTCTCGAAACGCAGCGCGCGGATCATCTGCGAGTGGCACAGGTAGCAGCCCTCGCGCACGTAGACGTCCTTGCCCATCAGCCGCAACGGATCGTATGGATGCACGCCAGCCGGTGCCTTGAGCGTATGCGCCTCGACGAACAGCGGGGTGATCTCGGCCAGACCACCCAGCGACACCATGATCGCGATCAGGATGCCGAGCAGGCCGGCGTGTTTCTCGATCGCTTCGAAATGCTTGTAGGCCATGATCTCGTCCTCAACCGGCCGCAGGCAGTGGGGCGGGTACCTGATGCGGCACCGGCTCGGGAATGGGCACCGGGATCGGCTTGATCAGTCGTGCCCGCGCATCCGCCGCGGTGTACCAAAGATTCCACGCCATGACCCACATGCCGGACAGGATGAACACGCCACCCAGCCAGCGGATCAGGTACATCGGCTTGATCGCGATCAGGCTGTCCAGGAAGCCATAGGTGAGCGCGCCATCGGGATTGGTGGCGCGCCACATCAGGCCCTCGGTGGCGCCGGCGGTCCACATCGAGCCCACGTACAGCAGGGTGCCCGTCATGTGCAGCCAGAAGTGCAGTTCCATGCTGCTGCGCGAATGCATCTCCGGACGACCCAGCGCGCGCGGCGCCATCGCGTAGAGCGAGCCGATGGTGATCATGGCCACCCAGCCGAGCGAGCCCGAATGCACGTGGGCAATCGTCCAGTCGGTGTAGTGCGTCAGCGAGTTCACTGTCTTGATCGCCATCATCGAACCTTCGAAGGTGGACGCGGCGTAGAACACCAGCGACATCACCATGAACTTGGCAGCGGGGTCGGTCTTCAGCCGCCACCACGAGCCATTGAAGGTGAGCAGGCCGTTCGCCGCCGAGCCCAGACTCGGCATCAACAACACCAGCGAAAACGCCATGCCGACCGACTGCACCCAGTCCGGCAGCGCGGTGTACATCAGGTGGTGCGCGCCGGCCCACATGTAGACCGAGATCAGCGCCCAGAAATTGACGATCGAGAAGCGGTAGCTCCACAGCGGCTGCTGTGCCTGCCGCGGCACGAAGTAATACATCATGCCGAGGAAGCCGGCGGTGAGGAAAAACGCCACCGCGTTGTGGCCGTACCACCATTCCACCATTGCATCGACCACGCCCGAGTAGATCGGGTACGACTTGGTCCAGGACACCGGCAGCGACAGGTGGTTGACGATATGCAGCAGGCCCACCGCGATGATGAAGGCGCCGTAGTACCAGTTCGCCACGTAGATGTGCTTGATCCGACGCCGCGCTAGGCTGGCGAAGAACACCGTGCCGAAGCTCACCCACACGACCGCGGTCAGCAGCGCGATCCACCATTCCGGTTCGGCGTATTCCTTGCTCGTGGTCAGACCCAGCGGCATCGAAACCATCGCCAGCACGCAGATCAGCTGCCAGCCCCAGAACGTGAATCCGGCCAGTTTGCCGAGTGCCAGCCGCGCGTGGCCGGTGCGCTGCACCACGTAGTAGCAGGTGCCCATCAACGCTGAGCCACCGAATGCGAAGATCACGCCGAAGGTATGGTCAGGTCGCAACCGGCTGAAAGTGATCCAGGGGATATCGAAGTTCAGTGCGGGCCACATCAGCTCGGCGGCGATATACACGCCGACCGACATGCCGATGATGCCCCACACCGCCGCGGCCAGCAGGAACTGGCGCACGACCTTGTCGTTGTAATACTCGGTATTCGGCATATGGCTTCCCTGGTCAATCCCTACAGTATTCGCCCAAGCATGGCGCCTCGCCATGACCACGATCAATTTGCTGCGGCAATTCGCCCGATCCGCGCACCGGCGCCTGTCGCGTGATGGGGCAGAGCCGTCGCCCCCGCCCATGCCGACCTCATGGCGACCGCGCGGATCAGTGACGAGCCACAGCTTCGGCTTGCGCGGGCAGGACGCATGGCTGGCCTGTTCCGATCATGCGCCAACGGCGTGCCCGGCTACGGCCCGCTGATCGTCAGCCTCTGGACCACGATGCGCCGATTTGCCACAGGATGGCAAGCTCGATCGGGTATCCTTGGCGGTGTCGTCGCGGACCATCGCGACCTGTCTTCCGGTTGATTCCATGAGTGAGATTGCTTCGCACAAACCGCGTCCGGCCGAACCGGCGCTACGCCGGCCCAGCGTGGCCGTGCAGATCGGCAAGATCCACGTCGGTGGCGGTGCGCCGGTGGTGGTGCAGTCCATGACCAATACCGACACCGAAGATCCGGCCAGTACTGCCAGACAGATTGCCGAGCTGGCCCGTGCCGGCTCCGAACTGGTGCGCATCACGGTGAACACGCCGGCGGCGGCTGCGGCGGTGCCGCGCATCGCCGAACGGCTGGCGATGATGGGCGTGGACGTGCCGATCATCGGCGACTTCCACTACAACGGTCATCAGTTGCTGGAACGCGAGCCGGCCTGTGCCGAGGCGCTGGCGAAGTACCGCATCAATCCCGGCAACGTCGGCTTCGGCAAGAAGAAGGACAGCCAGTTCGGCGCGATCATCGAGATGGCGCTGCGCTACGACAAGCCGGTGCGCATCGGCGCGAACTGGGGCTCGCTCGACCAGAGCATGGTCACCGCGCTGATGGATGAGAACGCGCAGCGCGCCGATCCGTGGGATGCCTCGCACGTGGCGCGCGAGGCGTTGATCCGTTCGGCGCTGGATTCGGCTGCACTGGCCGAGAAGATCGGGCTGGCCCGCGATCGCATCATCCTGTCGTGCAAGGTCTCCGGCGTGCAGGAGCTGATCGCGGTGTATCGCGACCTGGCGGCGCGCTGCAACTACGCGTTGCATCTGGGGCTCACCGAAGCCGGCATGGGTTCGAAGGGCATCACCGCCTCGAGCGCCGCGCTGGCGGTGCTGCTGCAGGAAGGCATTGGCGACACCATCCGCATCTCGCTCACGCCCGAGCCGGGCGCCTCGCGCACCGGCGAGGTGATCGTGGCGCAGGAACTGCTGCAGACGATGGGCCTGCGCTCGTTCACACCGCTGGTCACCGCGTGTCCCGGTTGCGGCCGCACCACCAGCGAGTTCTTCCAGGAACTGGCCAAGACCGTGCAGGAACATGTGCGCGCGCAGATGCCGGTCTGGCGCATCAAGTACGACGGTGTGGAGAACCTGACGCTGGCGGTGATGGGCTGCATCGTCAACGGTCCCGGCGAATCCAAGCACGCCAACATCGGCATCTCGCTGCCCGGCAACGGCGAGGCGCCGGCGGCGCCAGTGTTCATCGATGGCGAGAAGGCGATGACCTTGCGTGGTGACAATATCGCCAACGAGTTTGTCGGCATCCTGGACGATTACGTGGCGCGCAAGTACGCCGTACGGGCCGGCTGAGGTTTCTGTCACACAGCCGCACCGGCTCGTGCCTCACACTGCCGCGCCTGACCGCAAGAAGCGTAATGTGTGTGTCGTGCTCAAGACTTTCTCGCCGGAGCCTTAGCCTTGACGATCAGTCCCCAATTCCGCACGGCCTTTTCCTACGTGCTGCTGTCCACGCTGTGGATCTGGTTTTCCGATCGCGCACTGAATGCGATGGTGCATGGCCAGGCCGAGCTCACCTTCCTGCAGAGCGTCAAGGGTGGCCTGTTCGTACTGGCCACCGGGGCGCTGCTGTACTGGATGATCGGCCGCGACCTGCGCCGCCTGCAGATGGCCAACGAGACCTTGCGCAACGGCCACAAGCAGGCGTTGCGCGTGCTGGTCTCGGCGATGGACATCCGCCACAAGGAAACCGGCGACCATTCCGACCGGGTGATGCGCATGTCTGCCGGTCTGGCCCGGCTCGCCGGCGTGCATGGCGAAGCGCTGCGCCATCTCACGTTCGGCGCCTTGCTGCATGACATCGGCAAGCTGGCGTTGCCGGACTCGATCCTGATCAAGCCAGGCAAGCTGGATGATGACGAGATGGCGGTGATGCGCCAGCACCCGCAGCTCGGCCATGACTTGTTGCAGCAGGTCGATTTCCTGCGCAAGGCCAGCGACATTCCGTACAGCCATCACGAACGCTGGGACGGTACCGGTTACCCGCAGGGCCTGCGTGGCGAGGCGATTCCGTTGGCGGCGCGGATCTTCAGCGTGGTCGATGTGTGGGATGCGCTGATCACGGCGCGGGTCTACAAGCCGGCGTGGCCGGAACCCGACGTGCTGGACTATCTGCGCCAGGTCGCCGGCAGCCAGCTTGATCCCGACCTGGTGACGCTGTTCCTGGCCCACTACGACGAACTCAAGATGCTCGGCCACGCTCCGGCTGGCTGAAACTGGCCGTCGTCAATCGCTGGCGCAAGGCTGGATCAGGCGTGGCGTGAACGCGGCCCAGCTGCCGACGAGTCCGGAGCGCTGGCCGAGCTGGACGACCTGCTGCAGAAACTGCGCGCGCGGTATCTCGATCGCACCGAGGCTGAGCGTATGCGCGTTGCTGACCTGGGTATCGATCAGCGGGAAGTCCATGTCATGCAGCAGGCGGGCGAGCGCGATCAGTGCGATCTTGGAGCCGCCGCTCTCGGCGCTGAACATCGATTCGCCGCAGAACAGCCGGCCGACCGCGACGCCGTAGATGCCGCCGACCAGCCGCTCGCCATCCCAGACTTCCACACTGTGTGCGTGACCCTGACGATGCAATTGCACATACGCATCGATCATTGCCGGCACCAGCCAGGTGCCCGAGTCGTTGACGCGTGGCGCGGCGCAGGCGCGGATGACCTGGTCGAACGCATGGTCGACGGTTAGCCGCCAGTGCCGGCCGGCCAGCTGACGGCGCAGGCTGCGGTTGATCCGTGCTGTTCCGGTGCGGAACACGCAGCGCGGATCGGGCGACCACCACAGGATCGGCTCGCCCTCACTGAACCAGGGAAAGATGCCGAGCCGATAGGCGGCCAGCAGGCGTTCAGTCGACAGATCGCCGCCGAAGGCGAGCAGCCCGTTAGGCTCCTTCAAGGCGCTGTGCGGATCGGGAAAGAGCTCCGGTGCATCATGGTCGAGCAGGGGCAGGCGGAACATCGTCGGGCTGGTGATCGCTGCGGGGAGGGGCGGGTGATGCCATGTCGTCATGTTCTGATCGACAGCCCGGGTATTGCGCCTGTAAGCATCCCGGTCACGGCGATTCCCAAACAGCATCGATCGGATAGTGGCATGAATGGGCCAGCCGTGACGATGGCGGGGCGGCAGCATCGCCGTCGAATCGAACAGTTAGCGCGAGCCTCGGCCGAGTGCACCCATCCGGCTCGTGCCGGATGAGTGCATGTGACTCAGAAGCTGATGTTCAAGGCCATTCTGGCGCCCTGATCGGCGGCGTCACTGGCGAACTGGCCATGGTAACCAGCATCGACCGTGACGTTGCTGGCCACATTGAAGCGTATGCCCAGGTCAAGGAGGCCGGCGTTCATCGCCACCGGCAGGCCGGTCACGCTGAAGCCGGTCGTGCCGCCCTGGACAAATGTCTGTCGGTTGACGGCAGACAGGTCGCCCCAGGCATGCTGGAAGCCAAGGCTGGCATACAGCTGGGTGCCCGATGTCGAATCGAACACGCCGCGCAGACCCACCGTGCCATAGTTCACATCGCTGGTATTGGCCTGCACTTGCAGTGCGGCCGGGTTGCCGCTCTCGCTGATTGCACCCTGATGCATGCTGACTCGCGCCAGATTGAGGTAGGGTGTCAGGTTGCCACGCGCCAGCTGGAACCGGTAACCACCATCCACATAGGCTTGGGTGACACCATTTCGGTAGCGGGCCGTGGCCACGCCGGCAATGCCTGCCGTCGCGATGGCGCGGTGGCTGTCCGTCTGGTACCAGCTGTGTGCCACGCCGCCCTGCAACTGCCAGGCACCCAGATCGACGCCGCTGTAAAGGCCAACCACGGTCGCTGTGCTGTGTGCATTCGCGGCGCCATCGGTGCGGTCGGACAGCTGTCCGAGCCCGGCTACCGCGCCCACCCGCCAGGCACCCAGATCGCGATCGGCACCGACAAGCAAGCCACTGCCGTTGCCGCGCATGGCGGCAGCGTTGCTGTCGCTGTCATGGTTGCCGCCGTGCCCCCAGGCACTGGCCCAGGCGCTGCCCTGGGCGTTGTTCTGCGAGATGCCGCCGGCGCTCTGCACACCTTGCAGGTGACTGTTGATTGCATCGCGCACGTAGTGGCTGTCATCGATGATTGCAGTGCGCGTGCTGGCGAGGCTGTCGTCGGCGAGTTCGTTGAAGGCCGCCCGGGCCGGAGCGGCCGCCAGCGGCAGTACGGTGTTGTACAACGCGTTGGTCGGTCCCAGAGCTTCGACTGCGCTGGCGGTCTGCACCTGGTTGGCGGTAATCCCCACCGATGGGAACGTGGTCGCATTGCGGGCCAGGGTCAGGTACGCATGGTTGGCGTCGTAGCTCAGAGTCGGGGTCAGGAATGCGAAGTTCGAGCTCGCCGTGCCGAAGTTGCCGCTTATACCGTTGTCGGCACTCACGATGATGTAGCGGGTCGAGGCCGCCCAGTTGCTGCCTGCAGCTAGTGCGACCACTGAACCACCGGCCAGGGTGGCCGTGCCGGTGGCATGGATCAGGTCGCTGCTGTCGGTGTCGGTCGCATCGACGTGATAGCTGGCGCCGGAATCGATGCTGAGGTTGCCGTTCACCGTCAGCGTGCCTATGGCATTGCCGCCCGGGGTGACGGTGGCGCCGCCGGCGATCGCCATGCCCCCGGTGCTGCCGGTGCCGGTCAACGTCGCGCCGCTGTCGACGCTGACGCTGCTGATGAGACTGCCTCGAACGTCGAGCGTGCCGGCTGCGACTTCGGTGCCGCCTGTATAGGTGTCGACACCGGTCAGAATCAAGCTGCCCGCGCCGGTCTTTACCAGATCACCCGCCTGCGTGCCATCACTGATGCCGCCGCTGAGCGTGGTGTTCAGGCCTGCGCCCACGTTGATGGTAGGGTCGCCGGACAAGGTGATCGCGTTGGCCAGCATGAAGCTGCTGCTGAAGTCGAGTGAGGTATTCGCAGCCATGGCCAGCGTACCCGTGCCGATGGCCGAGGCGTTGCCGAGCGACAGCGTGCCGGTATCGAGAGAGGTTCCGCCGGAGTAGGCATTGGCACCGGTGAGGAACAGCATGCCACCGCCAGCCTGGCTCAGGCGCCCAGTGCCGCGGATGATATTGCCGAAGGTGACGGTATCGGAATGAGCGAAGGTGATGGTGCCGTTGTCGGTGACATCGCCTGTGATCGAACCGCTGGTGCCGCCGTTGCCGATCTGCAGGGTGCCAACACTGATCGTGGTGCCACCGGCATAGGTATTGGTGCCGGTGAGGATCAGCTTGCCCGTGCCTGCCTGCGTCAGGCTTCCGCTGCCGCTGATGACTCCATTGAAGCTCATATCATCGGAATGATCGAAGGCTAGCGCAGTGTTGTCGGTAATGTCGCCGGTAATCGAACCGCTGGTGCCGCCGTTGCCGATCTGCAGGGTGCCACCGCCGATCGTGGTACCACCGGCATAGGTATTGGCTCCGGTGAGGATCAGCTTGCCCGTGCCTGCCTGCGTCAGGCTGCCGCTGCCGCTGATGATTCCATTGAAGTTCACGTCATCGGAATGATCGAAGGCTAGCGCAGCGTTGTCGGTAATGTCGCCGGTAATCGAACCGCTGGTGCCGCCGTTACCGATCTGCAGGGTGCCACCGCCGATCGTGGTGCCGCCGGTATAGGTGCTCTCGCCGGTCAGGATGGTGGTGCCGGCCAGCGCTTCGACGGTACCCGCACCGCTGATGGCCGGTGCAAACACATAGCCCGCGTCGGTGTGGTTGAACACCAGCATGCCCGTGCCCGAACCAAAGTAGACGTTACCGGTGTCCAGCGTGCCGGCAGCCACGGCTGTAGCGCCTGCCGCGGCACCGATGTTCAACGTGCCGATCGAACCGAAATCATTGGCGATGACGACGCTGTCGCCGGTGACCCTGCCGCCATCGGCAATCGTCAGCGTACCGGTGGCGTCGTGGTTGCCCACGGCCACCTGCCCACCCGATTCGGTGACGGTCGATCCGTTGCCCGTCACCGTCACTGCGCCGTTGGAGCCGGCGGCGTCACCGATCGAAAAGAAGCCGTTGACGATATCGACTGTGCCGCCATTGGACACTGTCAGCGTACCGCTGCCGTATTTGCCGATATTCATGCTGTAAGCGACCGTCAACGCCGCGCCACTTGCGATGGTCACCGCGCCCGCATCGCCAGCATTCAGGCCGATGTTGAACTCGCCTTGGCTGCTGACCGTGGCGCCATTGCTGGCCGTCAACGTGCCGCTGCCATTGCTGCCCACCAGGAAGGGCGTGCCGCCGCTCGTCGCGGCGATGCTCGAACCATTGCCGTCGACGTTCAGGGTGCCGTTGACGAGGACAAATGAGGTGTCCGCGATGCTTCCGCCGTTTTTGATCGCCAGCGTACCGCCATCGACTAGGGTGGATCCGGTGTAGGTGTTGGTGCCGGTGAGCGTCTCGACGCCACCGATCACCGCCAAGCCGCCATTGCCGGCAATGGCGCCGCTGAATGTGTCGGTGGCATGGGTCAGCGTCAGCATCTGGGTGCCGAGGTTGACTGCACCACTGCCGGACAGCGAGGTGATCGCTGCCCCACCGATGGTGCCGCTGATATCGAGCGTGCCATTGTCGACGACACCGCTGGAGTCGGCGATGCTGCCGCCGCCACTGAGTGCCAACGTGCCGGCATTGATGGTGGTGAGGCCGGTATAAGTGTTGCTGCCGCTGAGGGTAAGTACGTTGTTGCCGAGCTGGATCAGGTTGCCGTTGCCACTGATGGCATTGCCGAAGCTCAGGTCATCGGAGCGGTCAAAAGCCAACGTGCCGTTGTCGGTGATGTCGCCCTGTACGGAACCGGTGATGCCGCCGTTGCCCAACTGCAGAGTGCCCGCGCTGATCGTGGTGCCGCCGGTATAGGTGTTGTCGCCAGCCAGAATCAGCGTACCGAAGTCGCTCTTTACCAGCCCGGCGGTGCCGGCAAGTGCATTGTCGATCTGGGCCACATCGCTGGCACCGTTCGTCGTGCCGTCACCCACGCGAATCGTTGGCGCATTGCCGCCGCCGTCGGCAACCAGAGTCAGCGTGTCGCCATTCAGGGCATATCCATCGCTGGCGAACTGCATGCCGGTGACGGTCACCGCGCCGGCGCTGCCATCGACCGTGACCGTTCCGGAGGCTCCGCCAAAGATGCCGAAGCCCGGCTGAGGCTGCAGCGCTGCGGTGATATCCCCGTTTGCATTTGTCCAGTTCAGCGAGGTGACCGACCACGTACCGCTGCCGCCCCCCATCTGGGAGGAAGAGGCCAGGCCATTGCCGTTCCAGAAGTTCAGGGTCGAGCCCGTCGTGTTGAGCAGGTTGATCTGCTTGCTGGCGGTAAGAGTCTGGATGTTGATGGTGGTGCCCGTGGGCACGCTGCCCAGAGTGATGCCACCGTTGGTCTCGGTGAGTGCGCCACCATAACTGAACACGTTATAGAGACCGGGGCCAAAGCCCGTGTCCGCGTTGACGTTGAGGATCGCGCCGTTCAAGGTGAGGTTTCCACCAACGCTTGTCTGATCGCCGGTGCCCGGGGTGCTGAAACCCGTGCCGGGAGCACCGAACTCATAGTCGAGGATGCCACCCTGCGCGACTGTCAGGTCGCCGTCGACAGTCAACGTGCCGATGCTGCCGCCCGGCGACAGATGTGCGCCGTTGGCTACATCCACGTTGCCGCCAATAGTGCCGTGACCACCCAGCATGGCACCGGCATCGACATTCACGTCGCCGGCAATCGACGCACCCGGATGGGCGCTGTCGCCAACCAGCAGGCTGCCGTTCGCCACCGTGGTACCGCCGCTGTAGCTGTTTGCGCCATTGAGTACCAGGATGCCGCTGCCGTTCTGCGACAGCGAGCCAGTGCCGCTGATGACACCGGCGAACGTCACCGAGTCGGAACGATCAAACACCACGGAACTGTTGTTGACGACATTGCCGCCGATCGAGCCGCTGGTGCCGCCGTTGCCGAGCTGCAGGCTGCCGTTGCTGATCGTGGTACCACCGGAGTAGGTATTGTCGCCGGTGAGGGTCAGGTTTCCTGCGCCGAGCTGAACGAGCGAGCCGCTTCCGCTGACGCTGCCGCCGAAGCTCGCCGAATCGCTGCGATCGAAGACCAGGCTGCCATTGTCGCTGACATCGCCAGCGAGCGTGCCGGTCGTCCCGCCATTGCCTACCTGCACGACACCGCTGTCGATCTGCGTGCCACCGGTATGAGTGTTGGTACCGGTGAGGATCAAGGTGCCCGGCGTCTGCAGTTCCAGGGAGCCGCTGCCGTCGATGTCACCGGCAAAGGTGAACGAATCAGTGCGGTTGAATACGAGCAGGCCATTGTCGGTGACATTGCCGACGATCGATCCATTGCTGTTGCCGCCGATGATCAATCCGGCATTGGCAGCGATCGTGGTGCCGCCGGTGTAGGTGTTGTCGCCATAGAGAATCTCGGTGCCGCCCGTCACGGTGAGCCCGCCGCTGCCGTCGATAACGCCAGAGAAGCTGTCCTGTGCGCCGGTCAGGGTCAAGGTTTGCGCGCCGAGATTGACTGTGCCGCTGCCGCTCAGCGATGTTATCGATGCCCCACTTGTCGTATTGCTTATGTCGAAAATGCTTGAGTTGGACACGCTGGAGGAGCTGGCAATACTGCCGCTGCCACTCAAGGCCAGCGTGCCGTTGCCGATGATGGTCGCTCCGCTGTAGCTGTTGTTGCCAGTCAGGGTTGCCGTGCCGGTGCCGAATACCTCCACGGCACCGCTGCCGCTGATCGTGCCGCCGAAGGTGACGTTGTCGCTGCGATTGAAGTCCAGCACGCCGTTGCTCATCACCACGTTGCCGAGGATCGATCCCGAGGTGCCGCCATTGCCCAGATGCAGGGTCGCACCGTTAACCGTGGTGTCCCCGGCATAGGTATTGGCGCCCGTCAGCCAGAGGTTACCTGCGGCGACACCGACCTGGCCGCTGCCGCTGATCACACCGTTCAACGTCGTTGTACCGCTGTTATCAAACACCAGCGAGCTGTTGTTGAGGACGTTGCCGGTGATCGAGCCAGTGATGCCGCCATTGCCGATCTGCAACGTGCCGGCTGTGATCGTGGTGCCGCCGGTGTAGGTGTTGCTGCCGGTGAGGGTAAGCACGCCATTGCCGAGCTGGTTGAGCGCGCCGGTACCGGAAACCACGCCGGCAAAACCGACGTTGTCGCTGTGACTGAAGGCCAGGGTGCCGTTGTCGTTGACATTGCCGACGATGGAACCGGTCGTGCCGCCGTTACCGATCTGCAACGTGCCGGCCGTGATCGTGGTGCCACCGGTGTAGGTGTTGCTGCCGGTGAGGGTCAGTACGCCATTGCCGAGCTGGTTGAGCGCGCCGGTGCCGGAAACCACGCCGGCAAAACCGACGTTGTCGCTGTGATTGAAGGCCAGGGTGCCGGTGTCGCTGACGTTGCCGGTGATCGAGCCGGCGGTGCCGCCATTGCCGATCTGCAACATGCCGGCCGTGATCGTGGTGCCGCCGGTGTAGGTGTTGCTGCCGGTGAGGGTCAGTACGCCATTGCCGAGCTGGTTGACTGCGCCGGTACCGGAAACCACGCCGGCAAAGACGACGTTGTCGCTGTGACTGAAGGCCAGGGTGCCGTTGTCGGTGATATTGCCGACGATGGAACCGGTCGTGCCGCCGTTGCCGATCTGCAACGTGCCGGCCGTGATCGTGCTGCCCCCGGTATAGATGTTGTTGCCGGTAAGGGTGAGCACGCCTGCACCACTCTGGTTCAGGCTGCCGGCACCGGAAATGACGCCGGACATGGTGAGGCTGTTGGTGCTCGTGTCTGCCGTCATGGCCGAGCTGTTGCTGTCGAGCTCGATGGCATTGGACAGGGTCAGGCCGCTGTTCTGCGCCGCGATGGTGGCTGCGGCGCCGGCATCGAGCTCCAGCGCGCCATGGATGATCGAGCCTGTCTGCAGGTTCAGTGTGTTGCCGGTGCCGGCGAACTCGATGGCATCCGCCTGCGCTCCGCTTCCGCCGGTCAGGCCACCGCTGATCGTGCCGCTGTTGGTGATGGTGTTGTTGCCGCCGGCAAAGATACCGACGCCGCCCGCGCCGGCAGCAGCACCGATGCCGCCGTTGCCTCCGCTGATGCTGCCCGTATTGGTCAGGCTGGCGTTGATGCTCATCAACACGCCTGCGCCGCCGCCGCCTGCGCCACCCGTGCCGCCACCGTCAATCCCACTTGGGGGCAATGCGCCTGCGCCGCCGTTGCCTCCATTGCCGCCGGTGATCGTGCCGTTGTTGCCCAGTGAAAAGCCTGCGCCGATAATAGCGCCCGCGCCGCCGCCACCGCCGGCACCGCCGCCGTTGAAGTACTGTAAAGTGTCCGCGCTACCGTCGCCGCCATTGCCGCCGTTGCCGCCGCTTACTGCGGTTGCGTTGGTGGAATTGCTGCCCACGGAGAGCCCCACGCCCGCGCCACCGCCGCCACCGCCGCCGTAGTAGCCGCCGCCGCCGCCACCTGCACCGATGCCTGACGTATTCAGGCCGCCACCGGCGCCGCCGCCGCCGCCGCCGCCATAGAAGAAGTTGGGTCCCGGGGCCGCGGCACCATTCCCGCCCTTGCCGCCGCCGGCGCTGACACCGCCGGTGCCACCAGCGCCACTGCCTGCGCCGCCATGGCCATCGCCGCCAGCGCCGCCCGTGCCGCCGCTACCCGCGGCACCGCCGCCGGTCCCGCCACTCGACGTGTAAGTTTGACCACCGTTGCCGCCGCCATTGACTCCCGGGCTGCTGCCCGCTCCACCGGCGGCCCCACTGCCGCCTGTTGCAGTACCAACGCTACCATTTCCCCCGTTGACACCTGCCAGTACCGGAGTGCTTGTGATGACCAGGCCAAGCGCCAGCGCCACTGCGCATGCGTGAGCCAGGGGCTGGCGGCGCAAGGTGCTTACGCCACCGGCCTGATCGCTGGACCCGCCGTGCGGCGCGCGTGCGAATTCGGACGCCACCTGCAGAACGCGCAGGGTGCGATTCCAGACCAGACGATAGATACGATTCATTCGAGGCGATTTCCGTGGATGGATTTGCAGGCGGGATCGCCTGGATGTCATTGGGTGGCGGCGGGTAGGGCTGCGCCTGATGGCGCAAGCGCAAATGAAAGAGAGGGAGGACGGGAGCGAGTGGAGTGCTCGAGCCAGCGGCGGTCAGATCACCCGCACCCCGCGAAGATTGAGTTGCGGGTCGCGCCAGAAGGCGTCGTTTTCGAAGCGTCGGAACACGTCCGGTGGCAACACGGTTGCGCGTTCTCGAGCCTCGATTTTTCGGCGCACGGTATGCAGGCCCGGGGTGCCGGCGCGCACGTCGAACTCGTTCGCGTCGTAGCTGACATTGTCGAAGTCGTGCGTAAAGGCGGCTTCGCCGATGAAGTCGTAGATTTCCTTGATTGCGTGGGCCGGGTTATTCACCAGCGTCTCGTATTGCAACAGCAGCAGGTTGGCCGTGTCCTCGCCGTAGTACGCCTCTTTCAGCGCGTTGTAGGCAAAGCCGACCATGCCGTCCCCATTGGCCAGACCTTCACTGCGCGAATAGACGGTGCCGCCGGGCTGGTAGTTGAAAATGGCAGAGGGTTGCAATGCGTTGCGACGGATCAGCTGCTCGATGCTGTCGATGATCCAGGGCAGGTGGCGAACGCAGGCAATCACTTTCGCCTGAGGAAAGAGTTTCTTCAGGATGCGCAGCTTGCTGCACCAGAGCCGGTTGGTGTCGAAGATCACCTCGGTCTTGAATTCATCGCCGTAGTAGTTCTCGAACAGCCCCTGCAGCATGCGCTGACGTTGGGTGTCGGTGATGAACACGGAATACTCGTTGCGCCCGCTCATCTCACCTTGCAGGTTGTTGAACAAGCCGCCTACGGGGCCGCTCATGCCGGCATGGAAACGCGGATTCTGGCGGAGCACGCCAGAAAGCAGAGTCGAGCCGGATCGGGGCAGGCCCGAGATGAAGTGGATTGGACGCAGAAATTTCCCCTGATACTTCAGCTCGCCACGTGCAGCAATCTTTGTGCCACGGGATGCTGGAACTGTGAATCGAATCGCACTCTATCCGGCCTTCACGGATGGTGGCAATACCCTTTTTGCGCTACGGCTGGGGTGAGCTTATGGGTCACAATCTGACGCAAATCCGTCATAAAGCATTAGCCGCCGCGAAGCGGATGGCCAGGTCTTTGCGGGGACGGGATGTGGTCGGCGTGGACGCTTCAGATCGATTAACTTCGATCATGGCCACAGGTGATGCGCTACTCCGGTAGTCGCAATTTGGGTAGGTCGGCATTGATGCGCTGGAACGGCCTTCTATCCCCGTGGTCCGGTGACTAAGATGCGTCGTTCTCGCTGTGCGCGAACGGACTATGTGCACGCAGGTCTTGCTCGTAGGCGTCGACGGCGGATGCCTCACGCTCAAGCGCGGCCGCTACCGCCGCACGAAAGTCGGGATTCGCCAGGTAGTGCCGCGAATGCGTGCGTGTCGGCAGGAATCCACGCGCCAGCTTGTGTTCGCCCTGGGCGCCGGGCTCGAAACGGGCAAGCTGATGGGTGATCGCGTGCTCGATGCCGCGGTAGTAGCACAGTTCGAAATGCAGCCCGGGAATGTCTACCGACGCGCCCCAGTAGCGCCCGTACAGCACGTCGTCGCTCTGCACGAACAACGCCATCGCGACGATGGTCCCATGCCTGCGCGCCAGCGCGAGCTGCGCGGTCTGGCCCAGTTCGCCGAGGTGATGGAAGAACGCCGCGGTCAATGCCGCGTGGTTGCCTTTCATGTCGAACGTGGCTTCGTACAGCGCGTGCACCTGGCGCCATTCGTCATGGCTGAGCGTGTCGCCGCTGCGCCATTCGATGGCCACGCCGGTGGCTTCCACCTGGCTGCGTTCGCGCAGGATGTTCTTGCGCTTCTTGTGGTTGAGCGTGGCGAGAAAAGCCGGGAAATGGCGGTAACCGTGGTTGTGCCAGTGGAACTGCACATCCGAGCGAGTCAGCCAGTCTGTGTCGAACGCAGCGAGTTCGCTTTCCTGCAGGAAATTCGCATGGACCGAGGACAAGCCCATCCGGTCGGCTTCGCGGCGCATCGCTTCGACCAGCGCCCGCTGCAGCAGTGATGTCTTTTCATCATGGCCGGCGAGCAGGCGCGGGCCGGGTACCGGCGAGTAGGGCACGCCGCAGAGCAGCTTCGGGTAGTACGCGCCGCCGGCGCGTTCCCACGCGCTGGCCCAGCTCCAGTCGAACACGAACTCGCCGTGCGAGTTGCCCTTCAGATACAGCGGCGCGGCGGCGACCAGCCGGCCATCTTCATGCAGGCTCAGATGATGGGCTTGCCAACCCCAGTCGGGGCGGATGCAGCCGCCGTGTTCCAGTGCAGCGAGGAACGCGTGCGACACGAACGGGTTCGCGTCAGCGCGCAGCGCGTCCCATGCGTCTGCCGGCAGCTGATCGATCGCCGGGTGGAAGCGTGCCTCGATCAAGGCACGCTTGAGCTTGCAGTCGCACTGCCGTGCAGGTTCATCAGCCGGCCGGGGTCTGCTGGTCGAGCCAGCGTTCGGCATCCAGCGCGGCCATGCAGCCGAAGCCGGCCGAGGTCACCGCCTGGCGATACACATGGTCGGCCACGTCGCCGGCGGCGAACACGCCCGGGATCGAGGTCATCGTGGCCATGCCGTGCTGGCCGCTGTGGATCTTGATGTAGCCGTCGTGCATGTCGAGCTGGCCTTCGAAGATGCCGGTGTTCGGCGTGTGGCCGATCGCCACGAAGAAACCGGTGGCCGCGATGTCGCGGGTGACGCCGGAGTTGACGTCCTTCACGCGCACGCCGGTGACGCCGGTATCGTCGCCAAGCACCTCGTCGATGCTGTGGTTCCACACCAGTTCGATCTTGCCGGCCGCAGCCTTCTCGAACAACTTGTCCTGCATGATCTTCTCGGCGCGCAGCTTGTCGCGGCGATGCACCAGGTAGACCTTGCGGCCGATGTTGGCGAGGTACAGCGCTTCCTCGACCGCGGTGTTGCCGCCGCCGATCACCACCACGTCCTGGTCGCGGAAGAAAAAGCCGTCACAGGTGGCGCAGGCGGAGACGCCCTTGCCCTTGTACTTCTCCTCGCTGGCGATGCCGAGGTACTTCGCGGTGGCGCCGGTGGTGATGATCAGCGCGTCGGCGGTGTATTCACCGGAATCGCCCTTGAGCCGGAACGGGCGCTGCTTGAGGTCCGTGGTGTGGATATGGTCGAAGATCATCTCGGTGTGGAAGCGTTCGGCGTGCTCGGCCATGCGCTGCATCAATGCCGGACCCTGCAAGCCTTCGACGTCGCCCGGCCAGTTGTCCACGTCGGTGGTGGTCATCAGCTGACCGCCCTGCTGCAGGCCGGTGATCATGGTCGGCTTCAGGTTGGCGCGCGCCGCATACACCGCAGCGGTGTAGCCGGCGGGGCCGGAGCCGAGGATCAGCAGGCGGCTGTGCTTGGGGGTGCTCATGGTTGTTATAATCCTTGGGTTTACTGATGGCCTGGAGCTTTATTCGCTGCAGCTGCCCCGACGGTTTCATTGTCATGGAGGCGACTTGCGAAGATGGCCCACGAATCCGCAAGGATGGGGAATACACCCGGCCGATTCAAGGTAGGCGACAGATTCAACGACCCCACCGCGGCGTCAATGCGATGGATTTACAACGTGCTCCCACAGGATTCTCTCTCCATGCGTATCGGTATCCCCTCCGAAACCAAGACCCTTGAAGGTCGTGTTGCCCTCGTTCCCGCCGCTGCCGCCGATCTGGTGCGCCGTGGCCATGAAGTGTTCCTGCAGGCTGGTGCTGGCCTGAAGAGCGGCTTCGCCGACGAGGTCTACGTCAAGCAGGGCATCAAGATCGTGCCCGACGCCGCCGCGCTGTACGAGGCGGGCGAACTGATCGTCAAGGTGAAGGAACCGGTTGCCGGCGACCTGGCGCTGCTGAAGAAGCATCACCTGCTGTTCTGCTACCTGCATCTGGCCGCCGAGCCGGCGCTGACCCGGAGCCTGCTCGACATCGGCCTGACCGGCATCGCGTTCGAGTCGGTGGAAGAGAATGGCGCGTTGCCGCTGCTGTTGCCGATGTCGGTGATCGCCGGTCGCATCGCCACCCAGATCGGCACCACCCTGCTGCATCGCCCGCAGGGCGGCAAGGGCAAGCTGCTGGGCGGCATGGCCTCGACTCCGCGTGGCAAGGTCGTCGTGCTGGGCGCCGGCGCTGCCGGTGGCAACGCTGCTGCGCTGGCCGCCGCTGCGGGTGCCAACGTGGTGGTGTTCGACAAGCGTCAGGATCGCCTCGCCGAGATGATGGCGATGGGCCCGAACGTCACCGCGCTGTACGCCTATGAATCCTCGGTCGCCGAGGAAGTGCGTGACGCCGACATCGTGGTCGGTGCGGTACTGATCCCCAGCGCCAAGGCGCCGCGTGTGGTCACCGAAGCGATGGTCAAGACGATGGAGCCGGGCTCGGTGCTGGTCGACATCTCGATCGACCAGGGCGGCTGCTTCGAGACCTCGAAACCGACCACCTGGAAGGAGCCGACCTACGACGTGCACGGCGTGACCCACTTCTGCGTGACCAACATGCCGGGCGCCGTGCCGCAGACTTCGTCGGTGGCGATTTCCGCCGCGATCCTGCCGTACGTGCAGCGTCTGGCGGCCGGCAACGAATGGCGGGAATTCGCCCCGCTCGCCGGCGGCATCAACGTCGACGGCGGCAAGCTGGTACATCCGGCATTGCAAGGTATGCTCTGACCCTGTCCGGAACGATCCGGTCCAAAAAAGGGAAGCCCTCCAAGGTGGCGCGAAGCGCGAACGTCAAACCACAACCGAAGGAAGGCCTCAGCGAGGAGCTGAAGCGCCGGCTGCGTGAAGCCGGCGCTTTGCTGCTGATGCCGCTTGCGCTGTACCTGCTGATCTGCCTGCTGACCTACGACGCGCGCGATCCCAGCTGGACCAATGCCAACCAGATCAATCTGGTGCAGAATTTCGGTGGCACCTTCGGCGCGCACATCGCCGATCTGCTGCGCTGGATTTTCGGCTACGTGGCGTATTGCTTTCCGCTGCTGCTGCTGGTGTTGGGCGTGCAGGTGCTGCGTCAGCGCGGCGAGCGCTCGGCGCACGCGTGGGAGCCCTCGCTGCGGCTGATCGGCTTCGTGTTTTTCTTTGTCACCGGGCCTGCGCTGCTGTATCTCAATTTCGGGGATAACCCCGTACCTCCGCAAGGCGCCGGAGGCATCATCGGCCTGTGGGTCGGACGTCCGCTTTCGCAAGCCCTCGACAAGGGTGCGCCGCTGCTCCTGCTGGCCCTTTTCCTGGTGGCGGTGACCCTGGCTACGGGGCTGTCCTGGTTCAAGGTGATGGACTGGACCGGGCAGGCCGTGTTGCAGCTGGTCGAGTGGCTCAAGGGCAAGCTGCGCGAGGCGCCGCAGGCGATGGCTGCGCGGCAGGCGCGCAACGAGCGCGAAGTGGTCAAGAAAGCCGACGCGGTGAAACAGGCCAAGCGCGAGCCGGTACGTATCGAGGCCGCGCCCGCGCCGGTGACCAAGAGCGAGCGGGCCAAGCTGGAAACGCAGATTCCGCTGTTCGTCGGCGCCGCCACGCCGGGCGAACTGCCGCCGTTGTCGCTGCTGGACGAGGCGCCGCCTCAGGGGCCGGGCTATTCCGAGGAAACTCTCGAAGTGCTCTCGCGCCAGGTCGAGTTCAAGCTGAAGGATTTCAAGATCGATGCCAAGGTGGTCGGTGCCTATCCGGGCCCGGTGATCACCCGCTTCGAGATGGAGCCGGCGGCCGGCGTGCGCGGTTCGCAGGTGTCGAGCCTGGACAAGGACATCGCGCGCGGTTTGTCGGTGGTCAGCGTGCGCGTGGTCGACGTGATCCCCGGCAAGAACGTGATCGGGCTGGAAATCCCCAACACCCACAAACAGATCGTCTACCTCTCCGAGATCCTGCGCTCGGACAAATACGACCAGCTGAAGTCGCCGCTGGCGCTGGCGCTGGGCAAGGACATCGGCGGCAAGCCGGTGGTGGTCGACTTGGCCAAGATGCCGCATCTGCTGGTCGCCGGTACCACCGGCTCAGGCAAGTCGGTGGCGGTCAACGCGATGGTGCTGAGCCTGCTGTACAAGGCCAGCGCGAAAGACGTGCGGATGATCATGATCGATCCGAAGATGCTGGAGCTCTCGGTCTACGAGGGCATCCCGCACCTGCTGGCGCCGGTGGTCACCGACATGAAGGAGGCGGCCAACGCGCTGCGCTGGTGCGTCGCCGAGATGGAGCGCCGCTACAAGCTGATGGCCGCGGTCGGCGTGCGCAACCTCGGCGGTTTCAACAAGAAGGTGAAGGACGCCGAGAACGCCGGCCAGCCGTTGCTGGATCCGTTGTTCCGCCCGAATCCCGACATGCCGAATCTGGCGGCGGAGCCACTGGAGCCGCTGCCGTATATCGTGATCATCATCGACGAGTTCGCCGACATGATGATGATCGTCGGCAAGAAGGTGGAGGAACTGATCGCCCGTCTCGCGCAGAAGGCGCGTGCCGCCGGCGTGCACCTGATCCTGGCCACGCAGCGCCCGTCGGTGGACGTGATCACCGGCCTGATCAAGGCGAACATCCCGACCCGCATCGCGTTCCAGGTGTCCAGCAAGATCGACTCGCGCACGATTCTCGATCAGTCCGGCGCCGAGGCGCTGCTCGGTCATGGCGACATGCTTTATCTGCCGCCCGGTACCGCTACGCCCGAGCGCGTGCACGGCGCCTTCGTCGACGATCACGAGGTGCATCACGTGGTCGCCTGGCTGAAATCGCAGGGCGCGCCGCAGTACATCCAGGGCGTGCTGGAGGAAGTGCAGGCCACCAGCGACGGCAAATACATCAACGACTCCGGCCTGCCGCAGGATGGCGAGGAAGGTGGCGGCGATGCCGACACGCTGCTGTACGACAAGGCTGTGGCGGTGGTCACGCAGACCCGGCGCGCCTCGATCTCCGGCGTGCAGCGCCACCTGCGCATCGGCTACAACCGCGCCGCGCGGCTGGTCGAGCAGATGGAGCAGGACGGCGTGGTCAGCGCTCCGCAGCACAACGGCAATCGCGAAGTGCTGGCGCCGCCACCGCCAAAGAACTGACGGCTGGGGTCCATTAAGCGATCGCTGCGCACACTGCCAGCCTTCGCCACCATGTTCCAAGGGAATCCGATGAAACGCTTCATGCTTGCCCTGTCCGCCGTCGTGTTGACGTTGTCGCTGAGCGCGCTGGCGCACGCTGCCACCGGTCCGGCGCGCACGCGGCTGGACACGTTCGCCACTGGCCTGCATTCGCTGACCGGGCAGTTCACCCAGTCGCTGACCGACATCAACGGCCACAGCACCAAGTCCAGCTCCGGCACGCTGGCGCTGGAAGCGCCGCGCCAGTTCCGCTGGGACACGCTGGCGCCGTACAAGCAGACCATCGTGGCCGACGGCAGCCGCGTATGGATGTACGACCCGGAGCTGGAGCAGGTCACCGTGCGCATCCAGAGCACCGAAGAAGCGCACAGCCCGCTCACCGTGCTGACCGACGTCAAGCAGCTGGACCGGAACTTCAAGGTCGCCGAACAGGGCGAGCACGATGGCTTGGCTTGGCTGCGGCTCACCTCCACCGCGAAGGACCCGCAGTTCGACTACGCCGACCTCGGCTTCGACGCGAACGGCCTGGCGCGGATGACGTTCCGCGACCAGCTCGGCTCGACCACCGACATCCGTTTCTCCGGTTGGCAGCGCAATGCGTCGATTCCGCCGTCTGCCTTCAACTTCGTGCCGCCGAAGGGCGCCGACGTGATCGGCGACGTGCCGGTGATCAGCACCCAGCCGCTGAAGGACTGATCCCGCGATGCCGGTGCTGCGCCAGTTGCCACGCTGGGCCTGGATCGGCGGCGGCGTGCTCGCGTTCATCGCCGGCATGGTCAACGCTGCCGGCTACATGGGCTTCCGGCACCAGTCGATCACGAACCTGACCGGTTCCAGCAGCCTGCTCGGCGTGGCACTGGGTACCGGCGACAGCGGCGAGGCATGGCACTGGGCGTTGTCGATCGGTGCTTTCGTGATCGGTGCAGTCCTCAGCGGATTGATTGTGCAGCAGCGCACGCTGAAGCTTGGCCGCCATTACGGGGTGGCACTCGTGCTGGAGTCGCTGCTGCTGTTCGCCGCGGTGCCGTTGCTGGATGCCGGCAGCTCGATAGGCCTGTACCTGGCGGCGATGGGTGCCGGGCTGCAGAACGGCATGGCCAGTACCTACAGCGGCATGGTGTTCCGGACCACGCATGTATCGGGCATGTTCACCGACCTGGGCATCTATATCGGCCAGCGGCTGCGCGGATTGGAGGTGGACACGCTGCGCATCCGCGTCTGTGTGCTGGTGGTGGTGACCTTCACTCTCGGCAGTGCGGCCGGCGCGTTGCTGTTCCGTGTGCTGCAGGAACGCACGCTGTTGATTCCGGCCGCGCTCACCGGTTTGTGCGGTGTGACCTACGGCATGTATTGCCACTACACGATGAAGTCGGTCGCAGGTATCGGTACAGACTGACAGCGGCGCGCTTCAGCTCGCGGTGGCGCAGCGATTGCGGCCGTTGTTCTTGGCCTCGTACAGCGCCTTGTCGGCACGCGACAGCCATTGTTCGATGGACTCGCCCGTATGCAGCGCGGCGATGCCGATGCTGACAGTCACCGGGATCGAGCGCCCATCGTGGGCTACCGAGGTGCTGGCCAGTGCCGCGCAGATGCGCCCGGTGATTTCCTGCGCATGCTCCAAGCTGGTGTCGGGCAGGCACAGCACGAACTCCTCACCGCCATAGCGGCCGACCAGATCGCCTTGCCGGCAGTGCTGCTTGATCACCTCGATCGCGCCGCGGATCACCGCATCGCCTGCCAGGTGGCCATGGGTGTCGTTGATCTGCTTGAACCGATCGAGGTCGAACAACGCGATGCAGACCGAGCGCCCCTGCGCCTGTTCGCGCACGCCGCCGGCCAGTTCCAGAAAACGGCGCCGGTTGTAGACGCCGGTCAATCCATCGGTGCTGGCCAGCTCATCGAGGCGCTGGTTGGCGGCGAGCAGGTCGCGCGTGTGCTCGTCGATCTGCTGTTGCAACTGGGTGGCCTGCCGGCGGAGATAGAGCGTACGCAGATGTACCAGCACGACCACCAGTGCGATCAGCAACAGGACGGCGATCAGCCGGCTGATCGTGGTCTCATACCAGCGTGGTTTGACCGTGATGGCGACACGGGTTTCGACGGTGTGGGGCTGCATGCCGTGGGTCGCCGCACGCAGGTGCAGCTGGTAGTCGCCGTGGGGCAGGTTGGTGTAGATCGCGCTGGGCAGGCTGCCCCTGGGGATCCTGGTCCAGTCGTCGTCGAGGCCTTCCATGCGGTAGCTGTAGGACGTTTCCAGCGGCGTCTGGTAGTCGAGCAGGGCGAAGTCCAGCCGCAGGTTGCGGCTGCGAGAGTCCAGCTGGATGGCCCGGCCGTCGCGGGGAAGCTGCCCAAACGGCAGCTCGTGGCCGTTGACGATGGCATGGGTGATCGTCAGCGGCGCGGCTGCGGCTGCCGGCGCCCGCCAGTGCGGCCGGATCACGGTCAAGCCGCCGAGACCGCCGAACAGCAACTCGCCACCGGGGGCGCGGGCTGCGCCCAGGTAGACGTAACTGGTGATGTGCAGACCATCGCGCGGACCAAGGTTGTGCACCGTCTGCGTGCCGTTGTCGATCATCGACACGCCGTTGGAGGTGCTGACCCACAGGTTGCCCTGATCGTCGTCCAGCATGCCGCTGATCTTGTCGTTGGCCAGTCCCTGCGCGATGCCGATGGTGCGGAAGCGATAGGGACCGCCGGGCGAATAGTGGTCGATCACGCCCAGCCCGCCGAAGGTGCTGACCCATAATCGCTGGCGCGAGTCCAGCGTGATCGAGCTGATGTAGTTCTGCGGCAGGCTGGAAGGATCGTCGCCACGATGGGTCAGGTTCTTGAAGCCGTCACGGGCCAGCGTGTTGCCGGCAATGCTGATGCCGTGGGTGGTGCCGTACCACCAGCTGTCGCCCACGCGAGCGATTTCGCGCACCGTGTCGCTGCCGAGGCTGTTCGGATCATTCGCAGCGTGCCCGACATGATCGAGTGCCCCGCCAGCCGTGTCGTAGCGATACAGGCCGTCATAGGTGCCGATGAGAATGCGCGAGCCATCCCGTTGCAGGCTCAGTACCGGCTTGTTCTCCAGTGCGGGCAGTATCGAAGGCTGGATCGCCAGCGTATCCGGATTGATCCGGGCCAGGCCCTGGGTGCCGACCAGGATCGAACCATCAGCCGTTTCGACGAAGGTCTGCACGTCGCGGTGAAGCTGGTTGCCGCTCAGCTGCAGGTGGCTCATGCGGCCGGCCGCGAGGTCGATCATGTCGATCCGGCCCGAGCCCAGGCCGAGCCAGATGCGGTGGCGCGTATCGACGTAGATCCCGCGCACGCTGGTGTCGCTCAGCGCGTTCTGTTCCAGCGGCGAGGGCAGCAGCGAGAAAGCCATGCGCGCATTGGGATTGGTGTGTGCGAGGCCGAGGTCGGTCGCGACCCAGATGTTGCCCGAACGATCCTGCAGCAGGCTGCGCACCGAGTCGCCCGGCAACGAAGAGGCGATCGCGGCATCGTGCTTGATCTGGCGCAGTTGGCTGTCGCCCACGGTATACGCGAGCACGCCGCTGCCGTCGGTGGCGAGCCACACCGTGTTCGGCGTGACCTCCAGAAGATCGCGCACGGTGGACTGCTGGACACCGTTCCGAAAGCCGCTGAAGCCCGGCACCGGATGCCATTGGCCATCGGTATCGCGATAGGCCGCACCGGCTTGCCCGCTGCCCACCCACAGCCGGCCGGCACGATCCTCGTGGAGGGCCCAGATCTGGTTGCCCAGCACGCTGGCCACGATGCCGGCTGGATACTCGGGCCGTTCGAACGTCGTTGTGCCGGCACGGCGGACGAACAGCCCATTGTTGTTGCCCAGCCACAGATTGCCGGCGCGATCCTGCATCACGCTGAAATTGCGCGGTGCGGCGCCTGCGCCGATTTGCAGCCGGGTAATCGCGTTGGTGCGCAGATCGAGGTGATCCAGTCCCGCATCGGTGGCGATCCAGACACCGCCGGCATGATCATCGGCGAGGTCGTAGATCTTGCTGTCCGAAGTGCCGTTCGCGCCGATCGGATAGCTGCGGAAACGATTGGTGGCCGGATCGAGACGTACCAGCCCGCCAGCGTTGGTGCCGATCAGCAGGCCGCCGTCGGGCAGCGCGAGCAGGCTCCGCACATAGGCATCGGGCAGCCCCGCGTTGCTATCGCTGCGGGTGTCGAACACCTGCGTGCGATAGCCGTCATAGCGGGCCAGGCCCACCATCGTGCCGACCCAGATCAGGCCGCGCTGATCCTGCGCGATCGAAGTGATGATCGACTGTGGCAGCCCTTCGACGGTGCCGGCCTGATCGAACCAGGGTGCGTTGAACGGCGCCCATGGATCGCTGCCTGCGCTGACCGAACCACACAGGAAAAACAGCAGAAGCAGCCCGACGAGGCTCGGGGCATGACGATGGATTCGGTGAGGTAATCCGCTCATGCGCTGCCTGACATGCAGTATCGCCGTGCGCAGGTACGACCTGCCACGACTGTCCTTCCTCTGGAAGGAATCGGCGTCCTCACCTTCACTTGCTTCTGCCCCCCGGCGGTGCGCTGCGGATCAAGGCCGCAAAACGAAAGGGCATCATAGCGGCAATCTGCCCCGTCCTGATGACCGGCAGCCCGCTGGGCATGCCGTATCATGCCGGCATGTCACGTTCCATCCCGACGCCCACGCCCGGCCTGTTCGCCGAACCCGACGCGCTCAAGCCGCTGGCCGAGCGCATGCGCCCGCGCAGTCTCGACGAGATCGTCGGCCAGCAGCGCCTGGTCGGCCCGGACAAGGCGCTGCGCCGTGCGCTGGAAGCCGGCAAGATCCATTCGATGGTGCTGTGGGGCCCGCCCGGTTGCGGCAAGACCACCCTGGCGCTGCTGGTGGCGCGCTATGCCGATGCGGATTTCCGTGCGATCTCCGCGGTGCTGTCCGGCCTGCCGGACGTGCGCAAGGCGCTGGCCGAGGCCGAGGTGAATTTCGCCCAGGGCCGACGCACCGTGCTGTTCGTCGACGAGGTGCACCGCTTCAACAAGACCCAGCAGGATGCCTTCCTGCCGCATATCGAAAAAGGCGTGATCATCTTCATCGGCGCGACCACCGAAAATCCCTCGTTCGAACTGAACTCCGCACTGTTGTCGCGCTGCCGCGTACACGTGCTGGAGCCGATCTCGACCGATGACATCGTGGCTGCACTCAAGCGTGCGCTGACCGACAGCGAGCGCGGCCTCGGCGACATGCAGCTGCAGATCAGCGATGCCTCGCTGGAATCGATCGCCCAGGCCGCCGACGGCGACGTGCGCCGCGCGCTGACCCTGCTGGAAATCGCCGCCGAGCTGGCCGAGAACCACCACATCGACGACACCACGCTGACCCAGGTGCTGGCCGACCGCACGCGCCGCTTCGACAAGATGGGCGAGCAGTTCTACGACCAGATCTCGGCGCTGCACAAATCCGTGCGCTCGTCCGATCCCGATGCGGCGGTGTACTGGCTGTGCCGCATGCTCGATGGCGGCGTCGATCCGCTGTACCTGGCGCGGCGGATGACCCGCATGGCGGTGGAAGACGTCGGCCTGGCCGAGCCGCGCGCCTGGCGCATGGCGCTGGATGCGTGGGATACCTATGAGCGCCTCGGCAGTCCCGAAGGCGAGCTGGGGCTGGCGCAGCTGGCGATCTGGCTGGCGATCTCGCCCAAGAGCAACGCGGCCTACATGGCCTACAACAAGGCCCGCGCCGCGATCCGCGAAGGCGGCACGCTCGAAGTGCCGATGCACCTGCGCAACGCGCCGACCAAATTGATGAAAGGCCTCGGCTACGGCAAGGGCTATCAGTACGACCACGACGCGGAAGGCGGCATCGCGCTGGATCAGCAATGCCTGCCCGACGAGCTGGCTGGAAGCGTGTTCTACGAACCGGTCGATCGCGGGCTGGAGTTGCAGCTGCGCGAGAAGCTGCTGGCCCTGCGCGCGGCGCGCGAGAAGGCACGCAGCAAGTAGCGCGACAGGCATCCGCGGCTGCTGCGCGCGCCCTTGCACGGCTTTCGAGGTCCGACTTAGATTCGGGCCATCAACCGGGGAGGGCGAATCATGCGTGTACTCGTGGCGGGTCTGATCGGCGGCATCATGATGTTTGTCTGGGGCGTGGCGGCACACATGGCGCTGGGGCTGGGCGAGGTCGGCATCAAGCTGCCCACCAACGAAAACGTCGCACTCAGCGGTCTGCAACAAGGCCTGGGCGAACAAGCCGGCGTATACATGTTGCCGTCGCTGGATCCCGGGAAAATGGGCGATGCGGCCGAAGTGAGGGCGTATTCGATCAAGGCTGTCCGCTCGCCATACGCCTTCGTGGTGTACCAGCCGCAAGGCACCGACATGACCCAGATGGGACCGCAGATCGGCCGGCAGTGGGCGTCCGATACCCTGAGCGCGCTGGCGCTGGCGTTCGTGATGGGGCTGGCCGTGGTCGGCTTCCGCCGCCGTCTCGCCATCGCGGCGGCGGCCGCGCTATTCGCCTGGCTCAGCACCATGCTGCCGTACTGGAACTGGTACCGCTTCCCGCTCGACTTCACTCTTGCCGCGTTGGTCGAGCAGCTCGTCGGCTGGCTGATCGCCGGTGCCGCGATGGCGTGGTGGCTGGGCCGCAGCGAACGCAAGCTGGCAAGCTGACCTTCCAACCGTTCGCCCTGAGCGCAGCGAAGTCGAAGGGCCGCCCTTCGACTTCGGCCCTGTGGGCCTACGCTCAGGGCGAACGGATCTATTGGCGGCACGGTTCGCGTTCCCTGGTTGCATTGCGGCAACAGCCACCAGACAGCGATAATTCGCGGTTCAAGCCTTCATCTGGACTCGATCATGCTGGATCCCGCACTGCTGCGTTCGCGCCTTGCCGAAACCGCCGCACGCCTCAAGGAAACCCGCAACTTTGATCTCGACGTGTCCGCCGTCGAGGCGCTGGAGAGTTCGCGCAAGCAGCTGGCGATGGAGACGCAGGAGCTGCAGAACCTGCGCAACACGCGCTCCAAGTCGATCGGCCAGGCCAAGGCGAAGGGCGAGGATGTCGCTGCCCTGATGGCCGAAGTCGCCGGTCTCGGCGACAAGCTCAAGGCCAACGAGCAGGCATTGGCCGAGGCGCAGGCGAAGCTGGCCGAGATCGCGCTGGGCATTCCCAACATTCCGCACGAGTCGGTGCCGGTCGGCAAGGACGAGCACGACAACGTCGAGACAAGCCGCTGGGGCACGCCGCGCAGCTTCGATTTCGCGGTGAAGGATCACGTCGAGCTGGGCGAGCGTCATGGCTGGCTCGACGGCGATGCCGGTGCCAAGCTGTCCGGCGCGCGCTTCACCGTGCTGCGCGGCCAGCTCGCGCACCTGCATCGCGCGCTCGGCCAGTTCATGCTCGATCTGCACACCTGCGAGCACGGCTACCTCGAATGCAACGTGCCGGTGATCGTCAACGCCGACAGCATGCAGGGCACCGGCCAGCTGCCGAAGTTCGAGGAAGATCTGTTCGCCACCCAGGTCAACGACACCAGGCGCTACCTGATCCCCACCGCCGAAGTCTCGCTGACCAACCTGGTGCGCGACACCATCCAGGACGCCGACGCGCTGCCGCTGCGGATGACCGCGCACACGCTGTGCTTCCGCGCCGAGGCCGGCAGCTACGGCCGCGACACCCGCGGCATGATCCGCCAGCACCAGTTCGAGAAGGTCGAGATGGTGCAGATCGCTCGCGCCAACGAGTCGTATGCGCAGCTGGAGGAAATGGTCGGCCACGCCGAGAAGGTGCTGCAAAAACTCGGCCTGCCGTATCGCAAGTTGCTGTTGTGCACCGGCGACATGGGCTTCGGCTCGACCAAGACCTACGACCTTGAAGTATGGCTGCCCAGCCAGCAGACCTATCGCGAAATCTCCAGCTGCTCCAACTGCGAGGACTTCCAGGCACGCCGCCTGCAGGCCCGCGTGCGCAACGCCGACACCGGCAAGCCCGAACTCGTGCACACCTTGAACGGCTCCGGTCTTGCCATCGGCCGCACGCTCATCGCGGTGATGGAGAACTACCAGAACGCCGACGGTTCGATCGGCGTGCCCGAAGCGCTGCGCCCGTACATGGCCGGGCTGGACCGCATCGCATGAACTCGCCGGCACCCGTTCGCGGAAAGTGGGACAAGGTCGAGTTCTACACCAGCTACTTTCTGCTGCTGGTGCTGGTCTCCTTCATCGGCACCCGGCTGGGCTTCGCCACCGTGTGGCAACTGCCGACCATCGACTTCGTCCTCTCGGTGATCGCGATGCTGCTGCTCATCGCCAGCTTCTGGTTCGGCCGCCAGAGCCGCCGCTGGCGCCTGTGGACCATCGCCTTCGCCACCGCCACCCAGATCGTGCCGATGGTGATCCGCGAGCCGGTGCTGCTGTTCCCGCTGATCGGCGCACTGATCCCGATCGCGATCCTGGTGGGGTGTCTGATGGCGCTGTCGAAGAAGGACGCCAACGTTCGTCCGCCTCAGGTTTCCTGACCCCCGCCGGCAGCGTACGTCGGCTGACGACAAGTTCCGCAGGGATGGTCGAGCGCTTCAAGGTCGCCGTCATGGAATCTTCATCAGTCGGCGTTGCCCTGTGACGTCGAAGGCCGGGAAGCCTTACCAGTAAAGAATCAAGCCGCCTCGTGGGCGGCTTCGAATCTCCATGCTTCCCAGGGTGACATCACGGTTTCATGCGCCCGATTTCCTGATCGATCCCGCTGCGAAGCCGCTTCGCCAACGCCGGATTTTCCACGTACCGGATGCTTGATCGAAGAGCCTGCAAATCCTGTCGCCAGCCAAGCTTGTCCGCCAGACGACGCAGCGAACGGCTAGATGGCGCTTTGCGTTTGACCGCTTCGAGGCCTTTCCAACTGGCCGAGGCCTTGGTCCCATTCAATGTTTCGAGTTGCAGCCGAAGGCGACGCACACGCTTGCGCCAACGATGTATACGGCTCGACGAACCTTCTGCCCGCGCAGCACCATGCGCCTTCTCCAGGCGCTTCAGGCTGCGCAGGACACCGTTGCGCACCATCTTCCTCGTCAGCTCAGTCCATGGCAAATCCGCTATCGCCAGTTCGATCCGGCTTATCCGGGCGCGCCGTTTCGAAAAATCCGGATCGCGGCGCAATGCGGCGTCAAGCAAAAGGTCGCGGCGGTGCTTCAGCTGACCGGATATCTTCTTCCAGTACGGCTGGCGATCGTTCGCCAGCTTGGCTGCAGCCTCCACCACCACCTGGGCGTCGCGAAGCACGGACAAGCCATCGGCCAATCGATCCAGCGATTTGTCGATTGCATCAAACTCCGCGCCGAAAACGTCCCGGCCCAGGGCCAGCGTCGCTCGAAGCCTGCGGATCGCTTTGCGGGCCGCGTGCACAGCCAGGTGGCGATCACGCTTTTTTTCGAGCGCCTGCCGCACTTCGTGCGCCTGCCTGGAAGCTACTGCAGCCAGTTCCAAGCCCAACGATTTCGATGCCATATGGCGCAGGCTTCATTGGAAGACAGGCAACCAGTCTAGTCTGGCAAGCCTCTCCTCGCGCAGCTCTCGCAAGTGACACCGCAGTCATCTTCGGTGAACCATGAGCCGGGCCAGACCGCTGCGTTGGCTAGCGGCGCGACTGGCCGTACAATGCGCGTTCCGCGGAGAGTGGTTCAAGGCAGATAGAGCTTGACGTGGAGGCAGAGCCTGCCCTGGACTTGATCCGGGGCAGCCCGAAGTAAAACTGTAGTAGCGGCGCGCATCGCGCACCTTGCCGCAAACAACGAGTTTATGGAGAGATGGCCGAGTGGTTTAAGGCAGCAGTCTTGAAAACTGCCGTAGGTGTGAGCCTACCGTGGGTTCGAATCCCACTCTCTCCGCCAGAAAAGCAAAACGCCCCAAGTGGGGCGTTTTGCTTTTCCAGTGGTGACGACGGGGATGAGAACCCACCGGTTCGACAAATTCGTCGGGAACGAATTAGGACAGCCGCAGGCTGGCCCCGTAGCGCGCAGCGCGAAGGGGTGAGGCTCATGGATGAGCCGAACAATCCCACCCGTCATGCCACCGCGGCCACCTACTACCCAATTTGTCTCTGACACCATTCTTCGCCATTCTTCGCGCTGCGATCAGCTTTGACGGGATAGGTTACGCCAGGTCCACAATTCAAGCCCATACAAATGACCTGGATATCTAATTTCAGGCGGGAACCGTTCGGGGTAGAGTGAGGAAGGCAACCCAGCAAAGGATGCTTCATGGCAATTCAAGACTCACAGGACGACTCGGCCAAGAAAGTCGACGCTGACTTCGAAGCACTCATGGAGCTTGATGTCAGCGACTTTGTGACGGGAACACTGGCAACAGTTTTAAAAGAACCGTCACCGATACCCGAGAAATTTGCAGACTGGCTTCTTGCTGGAGTAGCTGCGGCTCTCGCTCTCTTCATAAACGACATTGACAAGCTGCAAGGGCTAATCCCACCCGGTAACTTGATGGGTAGTATTCGACTTCTGGCGGCAGGCTTATGTATGGGCGTCATTGGCAAAGCGCTTGGACTACTTGCTAAGGCACAACTGACTGCATTCGAAAGCGTTATCAACAGAAGTAATGAAATAGTAGGCCTCAGGGAGCAGGAGCGCTCGGCTGTGTTCGATCGCGCGAACAAACTGGGACTGGATTTGAACGCCGACGCCAGATTCACCCAGCGCTTTCGCGAGAGATATCTACAGACGTTCATTCCGGTCACAGCATGGTGGATTGGTCGGCAGATGAAGAAGCAGCTGGCAAAATCCAATTCGACTTTGGCTATATACACAACCATCGTTCGCAAGCGCCAATGGCGGGTGATTTTCATCAGCCTATGCGTATTTTTTGCGGTTTTTGGAGCCACACTCGCAGCAGTGTCGATCAAGTTTCCCAAGGTCTCCGTAGCTAGGCCTGCTTCGCAGGAGCAAATGCAGCAAGGCAGCGCTGTTCCCTGGGTTAACGCAAAAGCGAACATGCCTTCTCGCATGCTGACACATCGCTCTCAATCGAATCTGCCCGCAAGCGGGCTCTCGAGCGACCACTGATTCGAAAAGCGAAAAAGGTGTCATCATTTTTGCTTCACCGCCAACTCCCTCCTTGAGCACCTTCAGCGTTTTCGCCACTATGCCCGGGCGCCCATGCAAACCGGCGCTCAACGGCCACGCCTGCATTCCGCAGCCTTGGCATCCAAGGGGGCGATGATGACAAGGATGTTGCGTTTGGGCTGCCTGGGCATCAGCGCCTTGCTCGCCAGCCACGCTTGGGCTGACGGCTGCCAGTTGAAGGATTACGGTACGTTGCCGGTGGACATGGTCGGCGGGCAAGCCACGACCTTGGTGAAGATCAACGGGGCCGATACACGCTTCGTCCTGGATACCGGGGCTTTCTTCAACACCATGTCGCGTGCCAACGCGTTGTCGCTGGGACTCAATCTGCGACCTGCGCCATTTGGTTTTCGCATCGGTGGCATCGGAGGCACGGCGGATGTCCAGTTCACTCAGGTGAAGGATTTCGGCATCCTCGATACGACGCTCCACAAGATCGCCTTCATCGTCGGTGGCACGGATGCGGGCCATGGATTGCTCGGTGCCAACCTGCTTGATCTGGTCGATCTCGAAATCGATCTGGCGCATGGCAAATTGACCTTGTTCAGTGCGATCGACTGCAAAAAACACTCGCTGGCCTATTGGTCCAGGGATGGCAAGTACAACGAGGCCGACATCGTGTCGACCGACAACGAGCACGACCGGCGCACTTTTTTCAACGTGGTGATAAACGGCAAGAAGGTGCGGGCGGTACTCGATTCGGGGGCCTATGCCACCGTGCTCACCCGTCGCGCCGCCGAGCGGGTCGGCATCGACCTTGATGCGCCAGACGTCAAGGCTGGCAGTAGCAGCATCGGCATTGGCGCCAGGTCGGTCAAGACATGGACGGTGCGCATTGATTCGTTCTCGGTCGGCACGGAAACCATCCAGCACAGCCAGATGCAGGTGCTTGACACAAACATGGGTGACACCGACATGCTGCTCGGGGTGGATTTCCTGCTCGCCCATCACATGTTCATCGCCAACAGCCAGCGGAAAGCTTATTTCACGTACAACGGCGGTCGCGTGTTCACCTTTGCCGACGCGCCGAGCGACAGCGATAAACCCGATGACGGCACTGCTGCGGACGACACCGGCGCCATGCCCAGGACCGCGCCCGATTACGCTCTGCGTGGCGAAGCTCGTCTGTCGCGCGGCGAAGCGAAGGCTGCCGTGGCCGATCTGGACGAGGCGATCCGCATGGCGCCCGATCAAGCCGCTTACTACGTTGCCCGTGCGCGGGCACGTACGGCGAACAAACAGCCTGATGCGGCGCTCGACGATCTGGACAAGTCCCTGAGCCTGGACCCGAAGAATGTCGATGCGTTGCTGCTGCGCGCCGAACTTCGTTTCGTGCACAAGGACCGCACGGGTGCGACAGCCGACGTGACGGCGGCAAGCACCTTGGCGCCGGCGGGCTCAACCCAGGCGCGCACGATTGCCGGTCTCTACGTCCAGCTCGATCAACCCGCTGCGGCGCTGCCCATGCTCGATGACTGGATTCGGCTGCATGCCAATGACGCCATGCTCGGCGCGGCGCTCAACCAGCGCTGCTGGGCGCGTGGACTGAGCAATCAGATGCTTGATGACGCCTTGAAGGATTGTCGCAAGGCGATCAAGCGCGATGGCGAAAAGCCGGCCTACCTCGACAGTCTCGGCATGGTGCGGTTGCGACTGGGACACTATGCCGAATCAATCAAGGCCTACGAGCAGGCCGTCGCGCAAAACCCGCATGCTGCATGGTCACGCTATGGCCTTGGCCTGGCGAAGATCCGCAGTGGCCAGGCGGACGCGGGCCATGCCGATCTGGTCGCCGCGCGCGCGCTCGATCCGGACATCGAGGCGCGTGCTACCAGGTTTGGTCTGGCCGGGGCGGGGCCATAGGTCGCGTGGGAAATATTCCCGGACACGATCTGCAACACCATCGGCGGGGTCGAAGGCGCGACTGGATCGCTTGATCGTCTTCGACCAATTGTCATCCAGGATCGACCCAACCTCGGCTACAGTGGAGCTTCACCACTGCTGAGGTTTGATCATGAGTAAAGACAAATCGCACAAAAAGGACAAGTCGAAAAAGCACGACCTGTTTTCATTGATGCTGGAACAGAGTGAAGTCTTCAGGGACATGGTGGCGCACTTTCAGAGCGCCTGGGCGCCGAAAATGTTCGTGCACATGAGTGGTGAGGCAGCCAACACGGCTCCGGCTTCGGAGACGGTGGTTGCGAAGAAGCCGACCCGGGCTGCCAAGTCCGCGAAGAAACCTGTCACGAAGAAGGTTGCACCGGTATCGAAGAAGGCGGCGGCCGCACCAGCCACGAAGAAGCCAGCAATCGCAACGAAGAAGAGTGCCAAGAAGGCTTCAGGTGCGAAGAGCCCCGCGCCTGTCGCGACAAAGAAGAGCGCGGTCAAGACAGCGCGGCGTCCGGCAAAGAAAGGCTCGCCAGGGAAATAGCCGTCTGCGCACTCGGGGATAGACAGCCTGTCGCTGTCCCCGGGTGGTCTGCTGAAACGGTCTGCGGATTCCGGTCCCCATGGGATCGGGGTGAGGCTGCAACAGCAGCCTCACCTCCGGGCAGCGACTCTCGGGTCCGGGTAAGTGACGCAACCGACACCGATCACTTCCCCCAGGTCGCAAACATCACCACCGCCGCCGCTGCCATCGCCAGCGTCGCCACCCACCCGAACACCTTCAACGGCCACGGCATGGTGAACTTGCCCATGACCTTGCGGCTGGATCCCATCAGCATCATCACGATCATCAACGGCACGGCGGCCACGCCGTTGATCACGGCACTCCAGTACAGCGCCTTGATCGGATCGAGTGGGGTCAGGTTCAAGGCGATGCCGGCGAGGCTGGCGAAGGTCAGCACGCCGTAGAAAAACTTGGCCTGGAGTGGCTTGTACTGCAGGCCGCTGCGTTGGCCGAAGGCGCCGGCCGCGGCATAAGCGGTGGCGCCGGCCAGTACCGGCACGGCCAGCAGGCCGGTGCCGATGATGCCGGCCGCGAACAGCGCGAATGCCAGATTGCCGGCCAGCGGGCGCAGCGCTTCGGCGGCTTCGGACGAGGACTGGATGTCGATCTTGCCGTGGGCGTGCAACACCACGGCGGCGGTGAGGATGATGAAGAACGAGATCAGGTTGGAGAAGATCATCCCCACCGTGGTGTCGATGCCGATGCGGCGCAGGGCACTTGGTGCCTGCAGCGGCGCTCGTCGCAATGATTTTCGCCGCTTGTTCGAGCCGATCTCTTCGACTTCCTGCGCTGCCTGCCAGCAGAACAGGTAGGGGCTGATCGTGGTGCCGAGCAGGGCGACCAGACCGACGGCGTATTTGGCGTTCCAGCTGATCGGTGGCATCACCAGGCTCTTGAGCACGGCCAGCCACGGCACGTCGATGACCAGCACGGTGGCCACGTAGGCAAACAGGCTCAGCGTGAGCAGCTTGAGGATCGGCGAGTAGCGCGTGAATGGAATGAAGATCTGCAGCACCAGCGACAGCACGGCGAAACCTGCGGCATACAGCAGCGCCGGTCCGCCGATCAGCAGTTTCAGCGCGGCGCCCATGGCGCCGATGTCCGCGGCCAGGTTGATCACGTTCGCGATGAGGACGGAGGCCATCAGGACATACACCAGGGTGTGCGGATAGTGCTTGCGCATGCCATCCATCAGGCCGTGGCCGGTGACCCGTCCGATGCCGGCACTGATCGCCTGGATCGCGATCATCAGCGGCATCGTCACCAGGACGCACCACAGCATGCCGTAGCCAAATGCGGCGCCTACTTGCGAGTAGGTGGCAATGCCGCTGGGGTCATCGTCGGCCGCGCCGGTGATCAGGCCCGCGCCGAGATCTGCCCATGCCGGCTTTTCGATGCCGCCGTCTTCGGTGTTTTCACGATCGACCATGAGATGTTTCCGCTGCTGCTTGAATACCGGAGTTGGCGCGAGGCATCGGGACAGAGTGTCCCTGCGGCGGCAGCATGGGTGTGTCCATGCGGTGCGGATGTGAACCTCGCCTTGCCGGCCTGCGGGCTGGCCGGTGTGTCCGGGATCTGGCGCATGGGGCGACGATCAGCTCTGGTGCTGTTCAAACCCCGATGCGGTTGGCCCTTCGGCACCTGCGATCAAACTGCTGTTTCATCCACTCGCCCCGACGCCACTCCGATTGCCTCCAGCAACTGCTCGCCGCCAAACGGCTTGCGCAGGAATACTCCGCGCTCGGGAATCTCGGCGCAGTGAACCTCGGGATCGGCGGTGATCACGACGACGGCGATGCGGGGGTAGCGGTCGATCGCCTTCTGGCAGAGATCGATGCCGCTGACGCTGCCGCTCAGGATGACGTCGGCGACGATGACGTCGATGCTCGGCGCATTTTGCATGTGGCTGATCGCGCCCGCCGAACCGCGCACCCGAATGGTCTGAAAGCCCTCGGTGGCGGACAGGTGCAGGTCGATGGATTCCAGCACGAGGTCATCGTCGTCGACGATGAGTACGGTTTTCTTTGCTTCCACAGATTTCCCCCGAAATCATTCAGCGCCGTCCAGCATATTCTAGTCCGGTGCCAACGGGGCCTGACTCACGTCAATGCAAGAAATTGCCGTGCAGGACACCGGATCGCTCAGCCCTTCACATCAGGCACCTTGACCGTGCTGCCACTGCCGCGCTTCAGCAACCAGGCCAGTACCGGCGGCGTGACCATGGCGGTGAGCAGCGACATCGCCACGATGATGGCGTAGATGCGGTTGTTGAAGACGCCGGCGGCGAAGCCGAGGCTGGCGATCACCACGCCGACTTCGCCGCGCGGCACCATGCCGAAGCCGATGATGGTGGCGCTGCGCTTGCCCAGCGACAGGGAGCCGAGCCAGCCGCCGATCAGCTTGGAGACGATCGCGATCGCGGTGACCGCGGCCAGCATCAGCAGCGCATCGGCGCTGGCCAGTTCGCGCAGGTCGATCTTGCTCCCGGTGACCACGAAGAAGAACGGCGTGAGCAGGGCGAGCAGCGGCATGGTCTGCTGTTCCAGCGTGTGCTGCTGGCGCGTTTCCGAGGCGATCATGCCGGCCAGGAACGCGCCGATGATTGCGGCCAGCCCGAACAGGGTGGACAGGTAGGCCAGGCCGAGGCATAGCGCCAGCACGATCATCAACGGCGAATGCGGGCCAAGCGGTTTTTCCAGCCAGCTGGAGTTCCAGCGCATCACCCGCGCGCCGCCGAGGCCGACCACGGCGATGAAACCGATCGCACCGGCCAGCACCAGCAGCAAGTGCGACAGGTTGAAACCGCCGCCGCCCTGCATCGACACCACCACGCCGAGCAGCAACATGGCGAGAATGTCGTCGATCACGGCGGCACCGAGGATCACCTTGCTCTCGATCCGCTGCAGTGCGCCCAGTTCCTGCAGCACGCGGGCGGTAATGCCGGCCGAGGTGGCGACGAAGGCGGCGGCGATGAACAGCGACTTGTCCCATTCGAAGCCGTTGCCGTGCGCCCACACGCTGCCCATGCCAAACGGCACCAGCACGCCCAGCACGCCGACCAGGAACGCCACCTTGCCGACTTTCTTCAGGTCCTCCAGCCGCGTTTCCAGGCCCACCGCGAACAGCAGCAGCACCACGCCGATTTCGGCCAGTACGTCGAGCGGCGTGCCGGTGGCGATCTGTTCGGGGGTGATCCAGCCGAGCAGGGAAGGGCCGATCACGCAGCCGGCGGCGATCTCGCCGACCACGCCGGGCAGCTTCAGCCGCTGCGCGATCTCGCCGCCGATCTGCGCGGCGACGAATACGATGAACAGGGTGAACAGTATGTCGCTGGCGTGATGCATGCGGTGCAAGTCCGTACAGTCGGCAGAGCCTGCATGCTACATGCACGTCGGCGCGCGGTGGCAGCGCCGATCGCGCGTTTGGTTACTCGGTCACGGCGGTTCCGGGCAGCGGGCGATCGTGCCGCAGCCGACTGAACACGCGGCTGGCCGCGGCGGTGATCGCTGCCAGCAACAGCACCGTCCAGCGGAACGCCACCACGTAGTCGTCGTGCGCATGACCTTGCAGCATCGCTTCCATCAGGAGGGTGGACAGCGCGATGCCGAAGCTCATCGCGAGGTACTGCGCAGTCGAAGCCATCGACGAAGCCATCGAGGCGTGCTGGATGTCCAGGTCGTTGTAGATCAGCGTGTTCATCGCGGTGTACTGCAGGCCGGCGAAACAGCCATAAAGATAGGTCAGCAGCGCGATCAGCCAGACCGGCGAGCCCGGTCCGAGCAGGGCGAACGTGGCCAGCAACACAGCCACCATCAGCGTGTTGCCGAGCAGCAGGCGGCGGTAGCCGAAATGGATCAGCGCACGATGGATCACCCACTTCGCGCTGATCGAGCCGAGCGCCTGCGGCACCATCATCAGGCCAGCCATCAACGGCGACCAGCCACAGCCCACCTGCAGGAACAGCATCAGCAGCAGGAACATGCCGGAGATGCCGAGCCGGGTGAACAGGCCGCCGGCCAGTGCGACCGATACGCTGCGCACTTTCAACAGCCTCAGGTCGGCGACCGGGTGCGCGGTGCGCCGGCTGTGCCACACGTAGATCGCGCCCAGCAGCACGGCAGTCGCGCTGCACAGGCCGATCGGCGTCCACGGCACCGGTTTGCTGCCGGCCAGTTCCGACGCGGTGAGCAGCAACGCCGAAGCGGCGGCAAACAGCAGGAAGCCGAGCAGGTCGAAGCGATTGGCGCGATCGAGTCGGTAGTCGGGCATGTCGCGCTGGTTCATCCACACGCCGGCGATCGCCACCGGCACGTTGATCAGGAAGATCAGCCGCCACGAGGTGAACTGCACCAGCGCGCCGCCGAGCAGCGGCCCGAGTACCGAGCCGAGCAGGCCGAACGTGGCGACCGTGCTCATCGCGCGCACGAACTCGCGCTTGTCGATGCTGCGCACCAGCACGTAGCGGCCGACCGGCATCAGCGAGGCGCCACCCACACCTTGCAGCACGCGCGCGGCGACCAGTTGCGGCAGCGTCTGCGCGACGCCGCACAGCAGCGAGCCCACGCCGAACACGATGATCGCGATGCCGAACACCCGTCGCGTGCCGAGCCGGTCGCACAGCCACGGGCTGGCCGGGATCAGGATCGCCAGGGTCAGCACGTAGCTGGTCAGCGCGGTGCGCATGCCCAGCGGAGTCACCAGCAGCGCCTCGGCCATCGCGGGCACGGCGGTGTTGACCACGGTGGAATCCAGCGCCTGCATGAAGAATGCAGCAGCGACCAGCCACAGCAGGCCGCGGAAGCGTTCGCGCGAGGACATCCCGGACAGATCAGGCTCGGGCAGACCGGTGGAAACCGGCGCTGGTGTGGACACAGCGGAGGCGGCAGCGTGGAGGTCCGCGGCGGCTTGGTGGGGCATTGGCCGGCATGATACCTGCTATGACAGCTTGCTTTTCGTGAGCGGTATCCGCAGAGTCAGCCTTGTTTCATCTGCCGGTCATGCCCAGATAGGTATTGGCGGCCATTTACGACCACACGCGCCGGGGCGGTTTCGTTCCGGCGCGTGCTTTTGTGCGGCAGGAGCCGCAAATATCAGGAAAAGCCATGAGCAGCAAACCACCGATCACTGTTTCACGCATCGACCTGGCCCGCATCGAAGCGTTGCTGGAGCGCCTGCCTGCCGTCGAGGCCGCGAATCTCGACGCGCTGCGTGCCGAGCTCGATCGCGCCGACGTGGTCGAGCCGGCGGCGATGCCGGCGCATACCGTGACGATGAACTCCGTCGTCACGTTCGAGGATGAGAGCAACGGCGAAAAACTCACCCTGACCCTGGTCTATCCGGCTGCGGCCGGCGCGCCGGGCACGGTGTCGATCCTGGCGCCGGTGGGCAGTGCCTTGCTCGGGCTGGCCCGTGGCCAGCAGATCGACTGGCCGACCCCGGATGGCCGCAAACGCCGCCTGAAAGTGCTGGAAATCGCCTATCAGCCGGAAGCGGCGGGGCACCTCCACCGCTGAGTGTCGCGGCAGGCGACCGGAATTCGTCGGTATCGCTAAACTGCGGGAGATCCAGAGGAGACCCGCATGACCGAACGCCCGGCCCCTGCCGAAACCGTCGCCCGCGCCGCCGCGCTGCGGGCGCAGATCGAGCAGGCCAACTACTGCTATCACGTGCTCGACGAGCCGGAGATCACCGACGCCGAGTACGACCGCCTGATGCGCGAGCTCGAAGCGCTGGAAGCCGAATACCCAGTGCTGGCTTCGATCGATTCACCGACGCGCAAGGTGGGCGCGCGGGCGCAGGGCGGTTTTGCGGAGGTGAGGCACCAGTTGCCGATGCTGTCGCTCGGCAATGCATTCGAGCAGGACGGCGGGACCGAGCGCGAGCGCTTCCGCGAAGTGGCCGAGTTCGAGCGGCGCATCGAGCACACGCTGAAACGGACCGAACCGGTCTTTTCGGTCGAGCCGAAGCTGGACGGCCTGGCGATCAGCCTGCGCTACGAGCACGGCGTCTTCGTGCAGGGCGCTACCCGTGGCGACGGTGAGACTGGCGAGGATGTGACCGCAAACCTGCGCACGGTGCGTGCGATCCCGTTGAAGTTGCGCGGCAAGGGCTGGCCCGACGTGCTGGAAGTGCGCGGCGAAGTGGTCATGCTGCGCAAGGATTTCGAGGCGTTCAACAAGTACGCCCGCGCGCATGACGAGAAGCCGCTGGCGAATCCGCGCAATGGTGCGGCCGGCTCGCTGCGCCAGCTCGATCCGGCGATCACCGCGAAGCGGCGGCTGAGTTTCTTCGCCTACGCGATCGGCGTCGTCGAAGGTGGCGAACTGCCGTCGACGCATTCCGCCACGCTGCGGCAATTGCGCGAGTGGGGGTTTCCGGTATCGCCGGAAGTGGATACCGCGCGCGGCTTCGACGGCCTGCTCGCATACTTCCGCCGCATCGGTGCGAAGCGCGATGCCTTGCCGTACGACATCGACGGCGTGGTCTACAAGCTGGACGACTACGCCGGCCAGCGCGAGATGGGTTTCGTCTCGCGCGCGCCACGCTGGGCGATCGCGCACAAGTTTCCGGCGCAGGAGCAGACCACCACGGTCGAGGCGATCGAGATACAGATCGGACGCACCGGTGCGGCAACGCCCGTGGCGCGGCTGGCTCCGGTGCAGGTCGCCGGCGTCACCGTCACCAATGCGACCTTGCACAACGCCGACCAGATCGCGCGTCTGGACGTGCGTGTAGGCGACACCGTGATCGTTCGTCGCGCTGGCGATGTGATTCCGGAAGTGGTTCGGGTGATCGAGGATCAGCGCCCTGCACATACATCGCCGTGGACGATGCCGAAGCGCTGCCCGATCTGCCATTCCGCCTTGATTCGCGAAGAGGGTGCGGCGGCCTGGCGCTGTTCCGGCGGCCTGATCTGCGCCGCGCAGCGCAAGGAGGCGCTGATCCACTTCGCCTCGCGCCGGGCGATGGACATCGAAGGTCTGGGCGAGCGTTTCGCCGAGGCGCTGGTCGAGCTGGACATCGTGCACACGCCGGCGGATTTGTACGGACTGAGTGTTGACGATTTCGTCGACATGAAACGGCGCATCGACGAACGCGATGGAACGACGCCGGAGACGGTGAAGGCCGGCAAGGTCGCGACCAAGTGGGCCGAGAATCTGGTCGCGGGGATCGAAGCCAGCAAGCACACCACGCTGGCGCGTTTCCTGTTCGCACTCGGCATCATGCATATCGGCGAGAGCACCGCGAAGACACTGGCGGCGTGGCTGGGCCGGCTTGAGTTCGTGCGCAGCATGCCGGCGGCGGTGTTGCAGGTGTTGCCGGACATTGGCAGCGAAGTGGCCACGTCGATCGCCGGATTCTTCGCGCAGGAAGGCAACCAGCAGGTGGTCGATGCGCTGCTAGCCGCCGGCATCGTCTTCAGCGACGAGGCAACCCCATCGCCGCTGCTGCGCGAGCGCCTTAACCTGGGCGTGCTGCTGGACATGGCCAGGATCAACAAGCTTGGTCCCAAGAGTTGCAAGCTGCTGGCGCAACATTTCCCCACGCTCCACCAGCTGCTGAAGGGGGGCACGGCGCACTGGATTACCGCCGGTGTGCCGCAAGCTGCGGCGACTGGCCTGGAAATCTTTCTTGCCGATCCGGTCGCATTGGCCGAACTGCGCGCAACCGAGGTGGCGATGCAGCGCTTGCTCGAGGCGATTCCGGCAACCGCGGCGGTGGCGCAGGCACCGCTGGCGGAACAGACCATCGTGCTCACCGGCACGCTTGCCTCGCTCAGCCGCGACGAAGCGAAGGAGCGGCTGGAGGCGCTGGGCGCCAAGGTTTCCGGTTCGGTGTCGAAGAAAACCAGCTTCGTGGTCGCCGGCGAAGCCGCCGGCTCCAAACTCGACAAGGCGCAGGAGCTGGGTGTGCCGGTATGGGACGAAGCGCAGTTGCTGGCGTTGCTGAAAGAACACGAGGCGGGTTGATGGATACGACTCGGATTGCCTCGCTGCAGTTGCGCGCGCGGCTCTACGCACTGATCCGCACGTTCTTCGCCGACCGCCACGTGCTCGAAGTGGAGACGCCGATTCTGTCTGCGGCCGGCAACACCGATCCGAACATCGAGAGCTTCAGTACGGCATTCAGCGGCCACGTCGATGCCGGCGCGCGCCAACGCTGGCTGCGCACCTCGCCGGAGTTTCCGTTGAAGCGCCTGCTCGCTGCCGGCATCGGCGATTGCTGCGAGCTGGGCCGGGTGTTCCGCAACGGCGAGGCGGGTGGTCGGCACAATCCAGAGTTCAGCATGCTGGAGTGGTATCGGGTCGGCTGGGATCACCGCCGCCTGATGGGCGAAACCATCGAGCTGGTCGAGGCGGCGCTGGCGATGGTCGGGCGCCGCGCCGAGGTGCTGATCGAAAGCTACCGGCAACTGTTTCTGGATGAGCTGGGCATCGATCCGCTGCATGCGCCGATCGACGAACTGCGCGCGCCGCTGGCTGAGTACAACATCGACCCGGACGGACTGGTACGCGATGACTGGCTCGATCTGCTGATCACGCACAAGCTGCAGCCGGCGTTCCCGCGCGACCGCATCACCCTGATCCACGACTACCCGGCCACGCAGTGCGCGCTGGCCAGGGTCCGCCCCGGCGAGCCGCCGCTGGCTGAGCGCTTCGAGCTGTACCTCGGGCGCTACGAACTGGCCAACGGCTATCACGAGCTGAACGATGCGGCGGAGCAGCGCGGGCGCTTCGAGCGCGACAACGCCGTGCGTCGTGAGCGTGGTCTGCGCGAAGTCCCGATCGATGAACGTCTGCTCGGTGTGCTCGATGCCTTGCCCGATTGCGCCGGCGTGGCACTCGGCGTGGAACGGTTATTGATGTGCCTGGCCGGCACCGACGCGATTGCCGACGTGCTTGCATTCCCCTTCAATGAGGCCTGAGTCAACCATGGGGAAACCGCTGCTGGGCGCGATCCACCATGTCGCGCTGATCTGTTCGGACTATCCGCGTTCGCGCGCGTTCTACAGCGAAACGCTGGGACTGCCGATCGTGCATGAGATCTATCGCGAAGCGCGCGATTCCTGGAAGTGCGACTTGCTTGTCAGCCCGGGTGTACAGCTGGAGCTGTTTTCCTTTCCCGACCCACCGCCGCGACCGTCGCGACCGGAAGCGCAGGGCTTGCGTCATCTGGCCTTTGCCGTTCCCGATATGGACGTGGCGATCAGCGTGCTGGGTGAGCGCGGGGTGAGTTGCGAACCGATCCGGGTCGACGAATACACCGGCAAACGCTTCACCTTTTTCGCCGATCCGGATGGTCTGCCGATCGAACTTTACGAGGCGGGTTGAGCCGTCCTGAACCCCGCCCGTCGCCGGGCGGGGCAGGTGACATCAGGCGTCGCGGCTTTCCAGCAGATAGCGATAGATCAGGCCGCCGATCACGCCGCCGATCAGCGGTACCAGCCAGAAGAACCACAGTTGCTCAATCGCCCAGCCGCCCTGGAATAGCGCCACGCCGGTCGAGCGCGCCGGGTTCACCGAGGTGTTGGTGACCGGAATGCTGATCAGGTGGATCAGGGTCAACGTGAGGCCGATCGCGATGCCGGCGAAGCCGGCCGGTGCGCGCTTGTCGGTGGCGCCGTGGATGACGATCAGGAAGAACGCGGTCATCACCAGTTCGCACACCAGCCCCGCCGTCATCGAGAAGCCGCCCGGCGAATGCGCGCCGTAGCCGTTCGAGGCGAAGCCGCTGGCGCTGGCATCGAAGCCGGCCTTGCCGCTGGCGATCACATACAGCACGGCCGCGGCCGCAATCGCGGCGATCACCTGCGTCACGATGTACGGAACCACATCCTTCGCCGGGAAACGGCCGCCGGCATACAGCCCCACGGTCACCGCCGGATTGAAATGGCCGCCGGAGATATGTCCGACCGCGTAGACCATGGTCAGCACGGTGAGACCGAAGGCGAGCGCCACACCGGCGAAACCGATGCCGAGTTCGGGAAAGCCGGCCGCCAGTACGGCACTGCCGCAGCCACCCATCACCAGCCAGAACGTGCCGAAGAATTCGGCAGCCAAACGCTTGCTCATGCTCATCAGGAAATTCCTTGTCGGTTGAATGCAGGCGCGCGCGGACACCGCGAGCGCTACTCGTCACAACATGCGAAGACGTTTTCCCCAGAACCCGCTACGGGCTGCAGCAACACGTGTCGACGGACATGCGCGGCCACTCCCGACTTCACCCGGTATCCCTGCCGGTCGCGCGCAGCATAAGCGATGCCGGCGTTCCGCTACGAGTCTCGTCGCCGGATCGCTCTCCATCGCGCGGCGATGCGCTATGTTGCGCAGATTCTTGTCTGAGCACCCCGTGGGCCACCGATGATTGATGCCGCCACTTCGTCCCCGTCCAAGGCTTCAGCATCTGCTCGAGCACTCGGTCGACGCGACCTGCGCACGCTGAGCCTTGCCGCGCTTGGCGGCGCACTGGAGTTCTACGACTTCGTGGTGTTCGTGTTCTTCGCGATTCCGCTGAGCCAGCTGTTCTTCCCGCACGACACCGCACCGTGGCTGGCCCAGCTGCAGGTGTACGGCATCTTCGCCGCCGGCTATCTGGCGCGCCCGCTCGGCGGCATCGTGATGGCGCATTACGGCGACAAGCTGGGGCGCAAGAAGATGTTCACGCTCAGCGTATTCCTGATGGCGGTGCCGACGCTGGGCATCGGCCTGCTGCCGGTGTATGCGCAGATCGGCATGCTGGCGCCACTGTTGTTGCTGTTGCTGCGGGTGGTGCAGGGTATCGCGGTGGGCGGCGAGGTACCGGGCGCGTGGGTATTCGTGGCCGAGCACGTGCCGACGCAGCGGATCGGTTTTGCCTGTGCCAGCCTCACCTCGGGATTGACCGTCGGCATCCTGATCGGCTCGCTGGTCGCGGCAGCGATCAACCGTGAACTGACCCCGGCTGCAGTGCTCGATTACGGCTGGCGGCTGCCGTTCCTGGTCGGTGGCGTATTTGGTTTCTTCGCGGTATGGCTGCGCCGCTGGCTCAGCGAGACGCCGGTATTCGAGGAGATGCATGCGCGCAAGGAGCTGGCCAGCGGCTTGCCGCTGAAGCTGGTATTCGAACGGCATCTGCCGAGCGTGCTGTTGTCGATGCTGGTGACCTGGATGCTAACCGCCGCGATCGTGGTGATGATCCTGATGACGCCGACGTTGGTGCAGTCGGTATTCCACATCGAACCGGCGCGGGCGTTCCTCGGCAACAACGTGGCCTCGTTCGCGCTGGCGCTGGGTTGCCTGTTCTATGGCTGGCTGGCCGATCGCATCGGTCATGCGCGTGCTTTGCTGTTCGGCGCGATCGGGTTGCTGGTTTGCAGCTACGCGTTGTACCTCGACCTGCAGGCTGACGCTGCGCATTTTGTTGCCTTGTATGCGCTGGCCGGTTTTGCGGTCGGTGTGGTCGGTGTGGTGCCGGCGCTGATGGTGGTGGCGTTTCCGCCGGCGGTGCGTTTCTCCGGCCTGTCGTTCTCGTACAACATCGCCTATGCCTTGTTCGGCGGGCTCACACCGCCGTTGATCGGCTTGCTGCTGAAGCGATACGGCGTGCTGGCGCCGGCCCACTACGTGGCGTTTACCGCGGTGATCGGGATGGCGGTTGCGTTGTGGTTGATGGCCGCGCAGCGTGACGTGCAGCGGCGCTAGAACTCCAGTTCCTGCGCCGCGCACAGATAATCGACCAGCGGCGCCGTGCGTTTGAACTTGGCCACCGTCCACGGCAGCAATTCGGTGGAGCATGCCAGTGCTTCGTCGAAGTTTTCGCCCACGGCGAAATCCTTGCGCTTGAGGTCCTCGATCAACTCGTGCGCGGGATCGAAGCCGCGCGGCGGGCGGCTCAGCGATTCACCCCAGAAGGTCAGGTGCTCGCGGAAGGTCTTGCTCTGCGTGGCGCGCTTCCACGCGGCTGGATTGTCGGCGAGGAAGTTGCGGATGCGTTTCAGCGCATCCGGTTCCGGATGCCACATGCCGCCGCCGGCAAAGCAGTCGCCGGGCTGGATGTGCATGTAGAACGACGGCGCCGGGATCTCATGGCGGCGTTCGTGAAAGAAGCGCGCGCCCTGCCACGGCTTGTACGGCAGCTTGTTGTTGGAGAAGCGCGTGTCGCGAAAGATGCGGAACAGCGAGCCACCGTTCTTGCGCGGGTCGGCGCGGTAGTGCGGGCTGATCTTCGCCAGCGGTGCCTGCAGGTCGGTGATCAGCTGCAGGAACGGTTCGCGTACATGGCGCTCGTAATCGTCCTTGTGCGCATGGAACCAGTCGCGGCTGTTGTTGCGATCGAGCGCGTGCAGGAAGCGGAAGGTGGCGGGGGTGAAATAGCTCTGAGGCATGATGGTCGATAGGCTTGAAGGTAAGGATGGTTCAGTCGATGCTGGCGGCGAGCTGCTCGCCCCAGACCTGCAACTGATCGAGCAGGGCCAGCTTGTCCTGCGCTGCCGGATCGTTGCGCAGTTCGCCGAGGCGGGTGAAGTAGTCGTCGAGGGTGAGGCCGGTCAGGGCAGTGTGTTTCGTCAGCCGTACCTGGCGGAAATTTTCCCAGCGCGCGTGTTCGGCGGCATTCAGCGTCTGTGGCCAGTTGCGCGCGCGGTAGCGGAACAGAAGCTCCGGATAACGCGCATCCCGGAACGGAAATGCGCGTTCGCCCAGTTGCGCCGGCGGCGTGGCGCGCACCTGGGCGAGCAGTTGCTTGTCCGCGTCGGGCAGGAAGCCGCCGCCGTACAGCGCCAGTTCGGGGTCTTCCGGCGGCGGCAGTTCGGCCGCCCGCTGGAATACCCGGCGCAGTTTTTCGGCCAGTCCATCGACCGCACGCAGCACGTCGCGATGCGCCACGCAACGATCGAGGTCGAGCTGCAGACGCTGCTGATCCACGCCTTGCAGCACCGACAGCGGCGCCAGCGCCGGCGCGTGGTTCGCGCGCACGGTGCGCAGCGGAATGCGTTCGATGCCCTCGGGCAGATCGGCGCGGGCGGTGAAGATGCGGTCGGCGATCTCGTCCTCGTCCAGCGCAAGCCATTCGGCCGGATCGGTGCCCAGGTCGTACACGATCACTTCGCCGGCACGGCTGGGATGCGGCGCCAGCGGCGCAATCACGGCGAGGCAATGGCGGCTGGCCGGATAGCGTGAGGAGACGTGCACCACCGGCGTCATGTTCACCACGTCGAGTAGCTCGAATACTTTCTGCTTGCGGCGCAGGCCGTAGTACCAGTCCCACAACCGCGGCTGGCGTACGCGGATCAGCCGGGCCAGGTCGACCAACGCGTAGACGTCGGACAGCGCATCGTGGGCGCGCTCCTGCTTGAGCTGGTTGGCGCTGGCCAGGTGCTCCAGCTTGAAGCTGGGCGAGCCGTCCTCGCGGGTCGGCCAGACGATGCCTTCCGGCCGAAGTGCCTGGCACAGACGCACCAGGTCGATCAGATCCCAGCGCGAATTGCCGTTCTCCCACTCGCGGCCGTACGGTTCGTAGAAGTTGCGGTAAAGCATCTGCCGGGTGAATTCGTCATCGAAGCGCAGCGAGTTGTAGCCGACACCGCAGGTACCCGGCGTGGCCAGCTGCTCATGCACGCGGGCGGCGAATTCGGCTTCGTTGACGCCTTCGCGTTCGGCTAGTTGGGGCGTGATCCCGGTGATCATGCAGGCATCGGGGTGCGGCGGCATTTCCAGCGACGGCTTGCCGTAGAACATCACCGGCTCGCCGATGATCTCCAGCTCCATGGTGGTGCGGATGCCGGCGAACTGCAGCGGCCGGTCGCGCCGCGGATCGGCGCCGGAGGTCTCGTAGTCGTGCCAGAAGAAGGTCTGCATGTCGAAGCCTGTCCTCGTGGCTCGGGTGGCCCGCGCAGGGAGCTGTTTGCTCGCAAGGCAAGGAAGAGTGAGGAAGTGTATGTCGATACACGACCGAATGATGACGCTGTCTTGCGGGTAAACAGCCCCTGCCCGTTGGGTTGACTTCCCTTGGCTGCCAGGCGGTGTTGCGCAGCTCGACCTGACAGCCAGTCCGGTGCTTCGCTACGCAACACCGCCTGGCAGCCAAGGGGAGACAGCGCGGACCATCCGAGCCACGAGGACAGGCTCCCAAATCATCGCATGCGGGCAACGCTGATAAACTCCCGCCACAAGGAGAGCTCATGAGCCAAGCCCACGAAGACAACCTGATCTGGATCGATCTGGAGATGACCGGCCTCGACACCGACAACGACTCGATCCTCGAGATCGCCACGGTAGTCACCGACAAGGATCTGAATGTGCTGGCCGACGGCCCGGTATTCGCGATACGTCACGAGATCGACCGGCTGGAGTCGATGGACAGCTGGAATACCAACCAGCACCACAAGTCGGGTCTGTGGCGGCAGGTGCTGATCTCGGAAACCGATCATGCGATGGCCGAGCAGGCCACGGTCGATTTCCTGCGTGCGTGGGTGCCGCCCGGCAAGTCGCCGATGTGCGGCAATTCGATCTGCCAGGACCGCCGTTTCATGCATCGGCAGATGCCACGGCTGGAACGCTACTTCCACTACCGCAATCTGGACGTCTCCACGCTCAAGGAGCTGGCGCGGCGCTGGGCACCGGAGATCGCCAAGAGTGTCGGCAAGGAATCGGCGCACACGGCGCTGTCGGATATTCGCGACTCCATCGCCGAGCTGCGCCACTACCGCCGTTTCATGGGCGAGCTGGGCGGCAAGATCGAGGCCTGAATCCGCCACCGGTTGCCGGATCCAGTGAGGTAATCATCAGCGAGGTAAACAGCATGTCGAACGATCTGTTTGCGACGGTACTGGATTGTGCCGGACGTCCGTTGCGGCTGGATCGTGCGCGAGTGGTCGGCATCCTCAATGTCACGCCCGATTCGTTCTCCGACGGCGGTGCGCATGCCAGCGTGGAAGCGGCCGTGGAACATGGCCTGCGCATGGCGGAGGAGGGGGCCGACATGCTCGATGTCGGCGGCGAATCCACCCGGCCGGGCGCCGCCGAGGTATCGGTCGAGGAAGAGCTGCGGCGCGTGCTGCCGGTGATCGAGCAACTGATCGCGCGCACCACGCTGCCGATCGCGATCGACACTTCCAAGCCGGAAGTGATGCGCGCGGCGGTGGCGGCCGGCGCCGGCATGATCAACGACGTGTATGCCTTGCGCCGCGACGGCGCGATGGACGCGGTCGCCGAACTTGGCGTGCCGGTATGCCTGATGCACATGCAGGGTGAGCCGCGCAGCATGCAGGCCGATCCGCATTACGCCGACGTGGTCGGCGAAGTGCACCGCTTCCTGACCGATCGGCTGTTCGCCTGCGAAATGGCCGGGATCGACCGGCGCAAGGTGCTGGTCGATGTCGGTTTCGGTTTCGGCAAGACGCTGGAGCACAATCTGGCTCTGCTGTGCGCGCTGGAGCGCTTCGGCAATCTGGGCAGCGGCGTGTATGCCGGGCTGTCGCGCAAGTCGATGATCGGCACCTTGACCGGACGAGCCGAACCGGCCGATCGCGCGGCGGGTTCCGCCGCGGCGGCGCTGATCGCCGTCCAGCGCGGCGCACGCATGGTGCGCGTGCATGACGTGGCTGTCACGATGGATGCGCTGGCGGTGTGGCAGGCGGTACATGCGGTCGACGCCGTGCCGCGACGAAATGAAAAAACCGCTGCGCCGCGCTGGCCGGATGACGACTGAGCGCTTCGATGCAGTTGGCGGCGCAGCACTATCCTGCGTCAGCGGTACCGGCAATCTTTCAGGACGGCAGCACACATGAATCAGCGCAAATATTTCGGCACGGACGGCATCCGCGGACTGGTCGGGCAATGGCCGATCAGCGCGGACTTCATGCTCCGCCTGGGGCGTGCCGTCGGGAGTGTGCTGGTACGCGAAGGCCGGGATCGCCCCAAGGTGTTGATCGGCAAGGACACCCGCGTTTCCGGCTACATGTTTGAGGCTGCACTCGAAGCCGGCCTGGTTGCCGCTGGCGCGGATGTGGGGTTGCTCGGCCCGATGCCGACGCCGGCGGTGGCCTTCCTGACCTGTTCGATGCGTGCCAGCGCCGGCATCGTCATCAGTGCTTCGCACAACCCGCATCATGACAACGGCATCAAGTTCTTCTCCGCCAACGGCGAGAAGCTGTCCGATGCGGTCGAGCTGGCAATCGAGCAGGAGGTGGACGCCGACTTCGTCACGGTACCGTCCGAACGGCTCGGCAAGGCTGTTCGCATCGACGATGCCGTGGCGCGTTATGTCGAGTTCTGCAAGGCGACGGTGGCGGAGAATTTCAGTCTGCGCGGGCTTAAGCTGGTGCTGGACTGTGCGCACGGTGCCACCTATCAGGTGGCGCCGAAGGTGTTTGCCGAACTCGGCGCCGAGGTCATTGCGATCGGCGACAAGCCGGACGGTTTCAACATCAATCGCGAGGCGGGTTCCACCCACCCGCAGGCGCTGCAGCAGGCGGTGCTGGCGCATGGTGCGGATCTGGGCATGGCGTTCGACGGCGATGGTGATCGATTGATACTGGTCGATCGGCATGGTGTCCTGGCCGACGGCGACGACATGCTTTACGTGCTGGCACGCAGCTGGCACACACGCGGGCTGCTCAAGGGGCCGGTGGTGGGCACCTTGATGAGCAATTACGGCCTGCAACTGGCGCTGGCGAAATTCGATGTGCCGTTAATCCGCGCCAACGTGGGTGATCGCTACGTGCTGCAGCAACTGAAGCAGCACGGTGGCGTGCTTGGCGGCGAAACCTCCGGCCACATCCTGTGCCTGGATCGCGCCACCACCGGTGACGGCATCGTCGCCGCGCTGGCGGTGCTGGAGGCACTCGCGTTGTCCGGCCAGGATCTGGTTTCCGCACGCAAGGGATTGGTGAAATTGCCGCAGGTCATGCTCAACGTGCGTGCGGTCGGTGCGCGCGAAGCGCTGGCCAGCGACGAGGTGCAGCAGTCGCTGGCCGACGTGGAACGGATCCTGCACGGCCGTGGCCGGGTGGTGTTGCGCGCCTCCGGCACCGAGCCGCTGGTGCGCGTCACCATCGAGGCAGCCGATGCGGTGGAGGTGCAACAATTGGCAGAGAAGCTGGCCGGGATTGTAAGATCCGCAGCCGAACGCTCGTGAACCTGTAGCAGTACTGGGTCGCCATGGATAGGCCCGACGTGCCCCGCCCTTGCGGTGGCGGATGACCGACCGCACGCCCTTACCTAGTGGACTACACCCATGAAGCATGTTCCCACCCTCGATATCCGCCGTTACGACACCGACCGCGATGCGTTCGTCGCCGAACTGGGTGCGGCCTACCGCGAGTTCGGTTTCTGCTGCATCAGCGGACACGGCATTGCCCGGGAGCTGATCGACGGCTCGTACGATGTGTTCCAGCGCTTTTTTGCGCTGCCGACCGAAACCAAGATGAAGTACCACATCGCCGGCAGTGGCGGTGCGCGTGGCTATACGCCGTTCAAGGTGGAGACCGCCAAGGACAGCAAGTACGCCGACCTGAAGGAGTTCTGGCATATCGGTCGCGAGATTCCGCGCGATTCGAAATTCGCCGACGTGATGCCACCAAACCTATGGCCTGCCGAAGTGCCGGACTTCAAGCAGTACGGCTATGGTCTGTACGAGGCGCTGGACCATCTCGGCACGCGTGTGTTGCGTGCACTGGCGCTGCATATCGACCAGCCGGAAAACTTCTTCGAGGACAAGACCGACGTCGGCAATTCGATCCTGCGTCCGATCCATTACCCGCCGATCACCCAGGACAACATTCCCAACGTGCGCGCCGGTGCGCACGAGGACATCAACTTCATCACCCTGCTGGTCGGTGCCAGCGCCGAGGGACTGGAAGTGCTGAGTCACGGCGAGTGGTTGCCGATCACCACCGAAGGCGATGCGATCGTGGTGAATATCGGCGACATGCTGCAGCGGCTGAGCAATCACGTCTATCCGTCCACCTCGCATAGGGTGGTCAATCCGCAGAACGAGAATGCGCGCAAGCCGCGTTATTCGGTACCGTTCTTCCTGCATCCGAACCCGGATGTAGTGCTGGACCCGCTCGACTCATGCATCACGCCGGACAATCCGCGCCGCTACGATACCTCGATCAGCTCGCACGAATATCTGATGCAGCGTCTGCGCGAGATCAAGTTGATCTGAACAACGGTGCGCTATCGGATCGACAGCCTAGGCATCGGCATTCCGGTAGCGCTTCGATTCGCGTGCCGATAGCCACATCGCCAACCGATCCGGCATCAGCTGGATGATGGTCTTGATGATCCGGTTGACGCGACCAGGGATGTATACGGCCTGGCCGCGTTCGACCGCAGCGATGCCCTGGCGCACCACATCTTCCGCACTGAGCCACATGAAGCCCGGCATCTGGTTCATCTTGTCGCGGGTACCGGTGACGTCGTGGAATTCCGACCAGGTGAAACCGGGGCAGAGGGCGCAAACATTCACGCCAGCCTCGCGGCTCTCCAGCGCCAGCGATTGCGAGAACTTGATCATGAATGCCTTGGACGCCGCGTACAGCGTGTGCCCTGCGGGACCAGGGACGTGCCCGGCCAGCGAGGCCACATTGATGATCCGGCCGTAGCCTCGTTTGCGCATGCCGGGCAGCAGTCGCCAGGCCAGCTCGGTGGGTGCCGTCAGCAACACCTGCAGGAAGCCCGCGTGGGTTTCCCAGTCGTTCGCCAGGAACGAGCCAGGCACGCCGTAACCGGCATTGTTGATCAGCCAGTCCACCTGCAGGTCAAGCTGCTGCAGTGAATCGCATAGGGCTTGTGGTGCGCCCGGATCGGTGAGGTCGTTCGGCAGCACGGTCACGGAGATCTTGTGCTGTTCACGTAGTTCCCCGGCCAGGGCCTCCAGTCGATCGACGCGTCGCGCAGTGAGTACGAGATCGTGTCCCAGCATGGCCAGTTGCCGCGCAAAGGCAGCACCGATGCCGGCAGAAGCGCCGGTGATCAAACTGAGGGGACGGCTGGGCGGCATGGGATATTCCTGACGGTGAATAGCCATTCTTGACCGGGCGCACCAGCCGACGCCAGTCATCCGAGAGGTTTGCCGATACTCCGACCCATCGGTAAGCTTGCGGTTTGTTCGCAACGGAAGCAGACCATGCGCAAGAAATTTGTCGCCGGCAACTGGAAAATGCACGGTAGCCGTTCGATGGCCACGGCGCTGGTCAACGAGATCGTCGCCGCCAAGCCGGATTCCATCGATGTTGCCGTGTTCCCGCCGTTTCCGTATCTCGCCGAGCTGGCCTGGCAGCACGCCAGCTCCGGACTTGGCGTCGGTGCGCAGGATGTCAGCGAACATGAAGGGCAGGGTGCTTACACCGGCGAGGTGTCCGCCGCGATGTTGGCGGACATCGGTGCGCAATGGGCGCTGGTAGGTCATTCCGAGCGCCGCCAGTATCACGCCGAGGGCGACCAACTGGTTGCACGCAAGTTTGCCGCGGCACGTGCCGGTGGCCTCACGCCGATCCTGTGTGTCGGCGAGACGCTGGAGCAGCGTGAAGCAGGCGAGACCGAGGCGGTCATCGCGCGTCAGCTGCAGGCCGTGCTGGCCCTCAACGGCATCGCCAGCTTCGATACGGCGGTGATTGCATATGAGCCGGTCTGGGCCATTGGCACCGGCCGCACCGCCAGCCCGGAGCAGGCGCAGCAGGTCCACGCCTTCATTCGTAGCCAACTGGAAAAGGAAGATGTTATGATTGCCCGTCTGACCCGACTGCTTTACGGCGGCAGCGTCAAGGCGGCCAATGCCGCGGAATTGTTCGCGCAAGCGGACGTGGATGGTGGGCTGATCGGCGGTGCTTCTCTGGCCGCATCCGACTTCCTTGGAATCTGCGCCGCGGCGCATCAGGCGCTACAGGCTCAATAGAAACCTTATGTTCGTCATTTTCAGCGTGTTTTACATTCTGATCGCTGCGGCGATGATCGTGCTGATCCTGCTGCAGAACGGCGCAGGCGCCGAGGCCGGTTCCGGTTTCGGCGGAGGCGCGTCGGCTACGGTGTTCGGTGCGCGTGGCTCGTCCACGTTCCTGACTCGTGCCACGGGAGTCCTTGCTGGGCTGTTCTTCCTGCTCAGTCTCGGCATGGGCGTCTACCTGCATGGCAACGGCGCTCCGCGCAGCAAAGCCACCGATCTGGGTGTCATGGCTGCGCTTGCCGACAAGCCGGCTGCCGCCAAGGCCGCACCTGCCGCGCCGGCTGGCTCGGAAGTGCCGTCGGCTGTCCCTGCTGCAACCAACACCGCCGTACCGGCTTCCCTGCCGGCGGCAACCCCCGCCCCGACCCAAGGTCAGGGCGAGGTGCCGGCAGCTGCGAAGCCGCCGGCCAAGCACTGAGCAACACACCTGCCCAGGTGGCGGAACTGGTAGACGCACTACCTTGAGGTGGTAGCGACGTAAGTCGTAGGGGTTCGAGTCCCCTCTTGGGCACCAATAGAAGAGCTCCAGTGAATATCACTGGAGCTCGATGGAAACAAAAACCGCCTTCGGGCGGTTTTTTGTTTGTGGATAGATGGGAGGTCTGTCCAGTGCGAACGCGGGTCAAGGGTGTGCCATGGTGCCAAGAGGGGACTCGAACCAGCGCAGCGATGTGTGAGCAGTCAGAGCAGGAATCGTGCGCCGTGATCCCGTACATGCTGTGTGGGTGCCAGCCGACATAACCGCAGTTTTCGGCATGGCACATTGCGCTCCATTGATGACACTCGCTGCGTGTATCTGCCCCGTCGGGCCGTTGCCGTTTCATCGCTGAATGGGGAGCTGGCATGGTGACGATTTCGCTCAAGCAATCGGCTGCAAGCCGTTGGCGTGTCTGTCGTTGGCAGATCGCGCTGTTCAATGATCTGCCACTGGGATCAGCGATCAGGCTGGCGAGGGAAATGGCGCGTGATGAACATCACCGCATGGGGCATCAGGTATGCGTGAAAATACCGGGCCCGAGTTCCACGATCGTGCTGGCGCGTTATGCAGATGGCATTGGTGCGCGTGTGGCCAGCGCGAAGATCGCCTGAGTTTGGCTGGTGGTGAGTTACTGTGCCGAAGCAGGATGACGGGTATGGCCGGAGCCCATGAGCCGTTGGTGACGCTGTGCGGTGACAAATCTTGTCGTATTGCACACAAGGGGCTGCGGATTGCTTGCAATAGGGTGCTGCGCAGCCTAATTTCAGGAAGCCCAACCAAGGAGGGCGTCAAGTGATCAATGTGGTTCTGGTGGACGATCACGAGCTGGTTCGTACCGGCTTCCGGATGATTTTGCAGCAGCAGTCGGATATCAACATCAGTGGTGAGGCAGGTACGGCCGAGGAAGGTCTGCGCCTGATCCGCACGCTGACACCAGACATTGCTCTGGTCGATGTGCACATGCCTGGCATGAGCGGCATTGAACTCACCGAGCGCGTGTGCCGTTCGAAACTGTCCACGCATATCGTCATCGTGACGGTGGTAGACGATGCACGCTTTCCAAAGCGTCTGCTTGATGCCGGTGCGCTGGGTTACCTGACCAAGGGCTGCAGTGCCGACGAGCTGGTGTCTGCGGTACGTCAAGTGGCCGGCGGTCGACGTTACCTGGCCCCGGCGGTTGCGCAGCAGCTCGCATTGGCCACACTCGACGGCAGTGCGTCGCCGTTCGATGTGTTGTCCAGTCGCGAGCTGGAAGTGGCGATGATGCTGGTGCGCGGCAAGCCGCTGACGATCATCGGCGAGCAACTCAATTTGAGCCCGAAAACCGTATCGACCTACAAGCAGCGTCTGATGGAAAAGCTGCATGTGGATCATGTGCTCAGCCTGGCTCACCTGATGACAGTGCATGGGCTGATCGATACGCCGAATCATCGCGTAGGCAATTGAATACGCGGTGGTTGCCAAGACCCTTGATTGCGGCATGAGTCAGGGCAATAAAAAACCGGACTTGCGTCCGGTTTTTTATTGCATGGAACAGTGAGGCGGCAACTCAGCCGTGCGAGTCGCTCTTGTGCTCGCTGTTTTCGTCATCAGGCAGAACCGTTGCCGGCTTGCTTTCTTCGTGGCTCGACGCAGCCGGTTTTACCGGATGGATCGGCTGGGCCAGCAGATCACCCTGTTTCGGTAATGGCAGCGAAGAAACCGGGCTGGCAACCGCCGGCTTTTCCGGCACGCTGACCGACGGGGGCGGCGCCACAACGCTGGCGGGTTTGCTGACCGGCTCGATGACGGGAGTCACTGCTGCCGGAGTCGGCTGTACTGTCGGCTGAGCACGGGGCTCGTGGACAGGCTGGCTGATCGGCGTTGCAGTCGGCGTTACGGCAACCGGCATGACGGCTAAGGGCGCAGGAACGTTGGTGGTATCTGCGGTTGTGTCAATACGGTCAAAACCGGCGACAGCTGTGGGTATGACTTGTGGTGTGCTGCTGGTCGGAATTGGAGCCGTTGCTGTTGAATTCGCCTGATCGGGGATCGGCGGCAGGGTAGGCAGATTGAAGGCCGTCATGGTTGGCGCGGCAGCGTTGACCGCAGCGGCAGCTGGTGGGGTGATCGGCTTCGGCTGGTTATCCATTGCCGAGGGGGCGGTCGCGCTGACAGCCGCGGTCTTCTCGACGGGCTGCGGAGCAACCGGGTGGTGAACTTCGGCTGCCGGTGCTGGCGTAGTGTCATCTGCCGCACCGACTGTCGAGTTGACTGCACCCGCCGCTGTCGCGCCGGCAGCGAAAGATGCATGTGACGGCTCGCTGCGGGTTGTCGCAACGGTGCCAATGGCTTCATCGCGGTCCTCATCATCGAGTGCACGTGCCTGCGCGGTGTCGAGCTCCGTACCGTTCGGAACGGCCTCGTCATGGCGGCGCCGACGACGACCACCGCGCCGACCGCGGCGACGACGCGACTGGCTGCCATCTGCGTCGAGAGCATCATCGGCGGATTCTGGTGTAGCCGATGCGGCCAGCGGTGTGAGCAGTTCGGCTTCCTTGGCGGCGGCGTCCAGCGGCGCGGCGAGCGGACGTTCGCTGGCGGCAGGACGTGGCTGACGCTCGATCTTCGGCTGTGGTGGATTGGGCTTGCGCTCGGTCCGCGCCTGGTTGCTTTCGGTTGCGACAGGCTTTGGTTGACGTTCCACCTTCGCGGTCTGCACTTGTGCCTGCTGCGACTGGCGCGGCTGCGCCTCGTTGTTGCGCTGGCGGTTGTTCCTGGCCTGCTGCTGTGCGCCGGCTTTCGACGGATTCTGCTGCGCCGGTTCGCGCCGCGGCTGACGCGACGAAGATGCATTGGAGGTATTGCCGGCGCGAGTGCCGCGCTCGTCACGACGATTGCGGTTGTTGTCGCGGTCGCTGTCATCGGTACGTTTCGGTGCCGGTGCCGGAGTCGCGGCTTCGGCACTGCGGAACCAGCCAAGCAGGCGCGAGATAATGCCGCCCGTCGGTGCCGTGCGGGTGGTCGTCGCCATGGCGGGCTGGCGACGGGCTGCTGGCGCAGCAACTGCGGCTGGCGGTGCGACTTCCTCGCGCAGCGGAGCGGGGCTGGAGGGCACGACGCCGCTCACGGCGGGCTGCTCGCTGCTGCCCAGAGTCTGGCCCATCTTGGGAAGTTCGGCGGTCTCCACCGTGGTCAGTCGTTCATAGCTGGGTTTGCTGTGCTCGCCCATGTCCGCTTCGCGGATACGCTGGATCTCGATATGCGGTGTTTCCAGCTTCTCGTCCGCAACGATCATCACGTGCACCTTGTGGCGCAGTTCGATCTCGACCACGCTGGCGCGCTTCTCGTTGAGCAGGAAATTGACGACGCTCGAGGGCGCCTGCACCAGCACCTGGCCGGTGTTGTCCTTCATCGCGTGTTCTTCGATGAGACGCAGGGTCGACAGCGACAACGATTCCACGCCACGGATATGGCCATGGCCTTCGCAGCGTGGGCAGACGATCTGACTCGCTTCGCCGAGGCTGGGGCGCAGGCGCTGGCGCGACATCTCGAGCAGGCCGAAGCGCGAGATGCGGCCGATCTGCACGCGGGCGCGATCCTGCTTCAGTGCCTCCTTCAGGCGATCTTCCACTTCGCGCTGGTGCTTGGGACTGTCCATGTCGATGAAATCGATCACAATCAGGCCGCCGGCATCGCGGATGCGCGCCTGGCGGGCGATTTCCACCGCGGCTTCGCAATTGGTGTTGAACGCGGTCTCCTCGATGTCGCTGCCCTTGGTGGCCTTGGAGGAGTTGATGTCGATCGCGGTCAACGCTTCGGTCTGGTCGATCACGATCGAGCCGCCCGAGGGCAGGCGCACCTGGCGATCGAACGCACTCTCGATCTGCGTCTCGATCTGGTAGCGCGTGAACAGCGGGGTATCGTCCTTGTACAGCTTGAGCTTGCGCAGCGCGTTCGGCATTACCTGCTGCATGAAGTCGCGAGCGTCGTTGTACAACGATTCCTCGTCGATCAGGATCTCGCCGATGTCGCTGCGCAGGTAGTCGCGCAGGGCGCGAATGAACAGCTTTGATTCCTGATAGATCAGGAACGGCGCGCGCTGCTTGTTGGCCGCTTCGGAGATCGACTTCCACAGCTGCAGAAGATAATCGAGATCCCATTGCAGCTCTTCGGCGTCGCGGCCGAGGCCGGCGGTGCGCACGATCAGGCCGACATCGTCGGGTACGGTGACGTGGTCAAGCGCTTCCTTCAGCGCCTGCCGATCCTCACCCTCGATCCGGCGCGAAACGCCGCCGGCCTTCGGGTTGTTCGGCATCAGCACCATGTAGCGACCAGCCAGGCTGATGAACGTGGTGAGGGCAGCGCCCTTGTTGCCGCGCTCTTCCTTTTCCACCTGAACGACCACTTCCTGACCTTCCTTGATCAGTTCGCGGATGCTGGACTTGTGCGGGTCCAGGCCCGGCGTGAAGTACTCGCGGGAGATTTCCTTCAGCGGCAGGAATCCGTGGCGTTCGGCTCCGTATTCGACGAAGCAGGCTTCGAGTGAAGCCTCGACACGGGTGATACGACCCTTGTAAATATTGGACTTTTTCTGTTCCCGCGAAGGGATTTCAATGTCCAGGTCGTACAGGTTCTGGCCATCGACAATGGCCACGCGCAACTCTTCACGCTGAGTCGCGTTGATCAACATACGTTTCATGCTAGTAATCCTCGGCTTGCCGCGCGTCGCGTGCCGCGGTGGCGCCTCAATGGCGGCCTGCCGGGGATCGCGCCGCTGCGGTTAAGCGGCAAAAAAACGGCACCGTTGCCGGTGTCGGGATGATTCGGTCAGCTGCGCCTGCCGCCCCGATACCTCATGGCATCGGACAAACAGCAGCCCAAACCGTTACGATGAAAGGGAGCCGCGACCGGCCGCCAAGGCAACCGGCGCAATCCTCGCCGACGTTACGGGCGGGCACTCGACCCGATCCAGACATCGATGGGCAGAATGTAGCGCCCGCCGAGTATCCTATTTCAGCAGGTTTTTTTCAATGCAGACGGTAACTTCCCCCGACGCACCTCACGGTGTACGTCAAGTCGCGATTGGTCCCGAACGGGATGGTCAGCGCATCGACAACGCGCTGATGACCCTGCTCAAAGGCGTGCCCAAGAGCATGATTTACCGGCTTTTGCGTACAGGTCAGGTGCGCGTCAACGGCAAGCGGGCCAAGCCGGATACCCGTCTCGCGGACGGTGATACGCTACGCATCCCTCCTGTGCGGGTGGCGGAACGGCCCGAGGGTAATGCACCTGCCGGCGGTCTGGTGGCCTCGGTGGCCGACGCCATCATTTTCGAAGACAAGCACTTCCTGGTCATCGACAAGCCCGCCGGCGTGGCCAGCCATGGCGGTAGTGGGGTCAGCCACGGCGCGATCGAGCTGCTGCGCGCGGCACGGCCGCAGGAACACCTGGAACTGGTGCATCGACTCGATCGCGACACCAGCGGCGTGCTGGTATTTGCCCGGACGCGGGCCGGTTTGACCGGCCTGCAGGCGGCGATCCGTGCCGGTGAAGTCACCAAACAATACCTGTGCCTGATGCTCGGTCACCCGTCCAAGGCCAAGTTCGACGTCAATGCGCCACTGCTGAAGTCCGTGCTGCAGGGCGGTGAACGCATGGTGCGCGTGGCCGACAACGGCAAACCGTCGCTCACATTTTTCCGGGAAATGGAGCAGTACCCCGGCGCCCGCCTGATGCAGGCCACCTTGGGCACGGGGCGTACCCATCAGATCCGTGTGCATGCCGCGCATATCGGCCATCCGTTGGCCGGCGATCCGAAATACGGCGATCGCGAGATGAACAAGCGTTTCCGCGAGATGGGCCTGAACCGGATGTTCCTGCATGCCGCGCACATGAGTTTTGAGCTGGACGGGCGCGCCTACAGCTTCTCCACACCATTGCCGGATGATCTGAAAGACTTTCTCGATGTGCTTTCCGTCAAGGGCAAGCGGCTGGTCTACTCGCGGGACAAGTCGCGCACGGATTTCTGATCAACGTGCCAGCAAGGCCTCGACCCGCGCGGCACAGATGAAGTCGTTCAGCGACAGGCCGCCGACGTCATGGGTCGACCACAACACCTGGCAATGGCCGTAGCCGGCTTCGAGGTCCGGGTGATGATCCTCGTGGTTGGCCATGAAGCCGACCGCATTGATGAAGCCCAGCGTGTGGTGGAAGTCGGCGAACTTGAAGTCCTTGGCGATGGCCATGCCATCGTCGCGCAGCTGCCAGCCCGGCAGTTGCTGCAACAGTCCGGCTACCTGCGTGGCGTCGAGCGCATGCTCCCTGCCTTTGCGCGGCTGGCAATGCTGCTTGGCCAGATCATTGGCGTTCATGTGTATCTCCGTGCAGGCTGAAAGTCAGGGATGCGAAGGGTCGGAGTTGCGCGCGCAAATGTCAAAGCGCACATCAAGCTGGAAACAGGACTAAAATGGTGCTGTTTCGCTGGCGAGGTTCGCCGGCGCCCGTTTGGTGACACTGGAGCAGGCATGATTGATATTTCGGAACGCGCGCAGCAGCACTTTCTGCGGCTTCTCTCGCAGCAGGGCATCGAGGGTCTGAGCATCCGTCTGCGGGTCACGGCGGCCGGTACGCCAGCGGCCAACTGCGAGCTCGAGTTCTGCGAGCCGGCCGACCTTGCCGGTGGGGAATGGACGATCGAATGTGCCGGCTTCAACTTTCACATCGACGGCGACAGCGCCAGCTGGTTGGATAGCGCGACCATCGATTTCGAACCCAATGCCACCGGCGGCCAGCTCAATATCCGTGCGCCGAAAATCAAGGGCGAGGTGCCTGGTGAGGCAGCGGGGTTGGTCGAACGGGTGCGCTATGTGCTTGAGGCCGAAGTGAATCCGAAACTGGCTTCGCACGGTGGCCGGGTTACTTTGCTGGAGGTCAATGCCGACGGTGCGGTATTGCTGCAGTTTGGCGGCGGTTGCCATGGCTGCGGCATGGTCGATGTGACGCTCAAGCAGGGCGTGGAAAAAACGTTGCGCGAACGTGTGCCGGAAATCACCGCGGTGCGCGATGCGACCGATCATGCCGGCGGCGAAAAGCCTTATTACAGCAAAGCCGAGGGCAAGTCCGCGATCGCCTGAGTCAAGTCAGCTGCTGCTGTGGCAATACGCCAGATGCACAAAGGCCCGCCAGAGCGGGCCTTTGTTTGTCCTGGGACAGGAGCGGGCAGGCTTACTTGGTGCCCTCGACATGACCTTGCAGGGTATCGAGCTTGGTCGGCAGGCTGGAGAAGTAGGTGGCAACGTCTTCGATATCCTGATCGGACAGGGTAGCCACCATGCCCTTCATGATCGGATTCTCGCGCTGGCCGTCCTTGTACTCGTGTAGCACGTGCTGCAAATACAGGTTGTACTGGCCGGCCAGGCGCGGGTACTGCGGATCGACCGCATTGCCGTCGACGCCGTGACAGGCGAAGCAGGTGGCTGCCTTCTGCTTGCCGTTTTCGGCATTGCCGCTGGCCAGCAACTGGGTGGAAGCGAACGCCAGCATGGCGCCGATCGAAAGCAGGGTAAACGCACGTTTCATGCGGAAAGTCCTTGGCAACTACTTGGCGAGGCTGGAAAGATAGGCGGCGACGTTCTGGATGTCCGCATCGGACAAACTCTGCGCCTGCGCACCCATGGTCGGATGCTTGCGATCGCCACTCTGGTATCCATGCAGCGCATTGACGATGTACTGCTCGTTCTGTCCGGCGATCTTCGGCACCGGATATTGCGGATAGGCGTTGGTATAACCGGGTACGCCATGACAACCGGCGCAGGTGTAGAGCAGTTCGCGTCCGGCAGCCTTGTTGCCTTCGGCGTGTGCGTTGGCAGTGGCGAAAAGGGCTGTGGCCGCGGCCAGGCCAAGCAATTGCAGTCGAGTCATCGAGATCATTCCCACGAGTACGGCGGGTACAGGGTCATATAAGTCGGCAAGTATAGACGTTGCGTCCGCGCGTGAACAACACTCCGCTCGGGTGTGGGCAATGTTTGAGCAAGGTTCGCTCGACGCCGCGGCGTGCCGATTCTCATGGCACGTCGTGACCTCTTCACGAAACAGGCAAAGAGCTCGCAGTAAGTTTCGTGCGCTCACTCGCGGATTCTGTCGTCGACCACTTTGCCCTCAATGCATCCAACGACATTGATGCTTTGGCCATTGGCCCCATATACTGGCGAGGTCATATCGTTTTCCCCGGGGGTGTCCTGGCTTCGACGGGGGTAGTGAGATGACTTGGTGCATGCCGAGGGGGCAGCTTTCCTCGTTAATCCAGCAGCAAACTTCTAGTTGCCAACGACGACAACTACGCTCTCGCCGCTTAAGGCGTAAGCCCCGAACCCACTTGTGCTCATGCTCGTCGGTGTAGGGTCATTATCATGAGATCGCTGAACGCTGCCGCCTGGCGGTTCTAGGTCAAATCAATCAGGCTGGTTCCGCGGTGCGCTTTGCCCATCGTGCTTGTCGCGGAACGAGATCGAACGGTGAGCTAAGCATGTAGATCCGGGCATTTAACGCCTTCGGACGCGGGTTCGACTCCCGCCACCTCCACCAATAAACAAAAAAGCCCTTGATGATCATCAAGGGCTTTTTTGTTGCGCGATCCCTTGCGTGGCTTCAGGCACTGCGGTTGTGCGAGCGCATGGTGCGCTGCTTCTCGATCTGCCAGTCACGCTGCTTCTCGGTGTCGCGCTTGTCGTGTTCCTGCTTGCCGCGGGCGAGGCCGATCTCGACCTTGACCTTGTTGCCCTTCCAGTACATCGCCGTGGGCACCAGTGTGTAGCCCTTGCGCTCGACGGCGCCGACCAGCTGATCGATTTCCTTGCGATGCAGCAGCAGTTTGCGGGTGCGTCGATCTTCGGCGATGACATGGGTGGAGGCACTGATCAACGGCGGGATGGAGGTGCCGATCAGGAAGATCTCGTTCTTCAGGACGACCGCGTAGCTGTCGCCAAAGTTGATTCGCCCGGCACGCAATGCTTTCAGCTCCCAGCCTTGCAGGGCAATGCCGGCCTCGAACCGCTGGTCGATGTGGTATTCGAAACGGGAGCGCTTGTTGAGCGCGATGGTGCTGCCGCCCTTGTTGTCTTTATCCTTCGCCTTGGCCATGTCCGTTAAACTCGGGCCTTGTTGCCCTGATGCCGATTCCGCCGCATACCGGGCCAAACCAAGCGTGATGTGAAGAGGTTGCCGTGATCGAAATCCGTCGCAGTGCACTGGTGAAGTATTCGCCGATGCAGATGTTCGACCTGGTCAATGAAGTTGAAGCATACCCAAAGCGTTTCCCCTGGTGTGCCGGTGCCGAAGTGCTCGAGCGTGAGAATGATGTGCTGGTGGCGCGGCTGGATCTCAAGTTTGCCGGGTTCCGCCAGAGTTTCACCACGCGCAATTCGGTCGATCCGCCCAGACGCCTGCAGATGAGTCTGGTCGATGGTCCGTTCCGCAGCCTCGAAGGCGTGTGGGAATTCATCGCATTGGGTGATGCCGGTTGCAAGGTCGCGTTCGCGCTGGACTTCGATTATGCGGGGCGGCTTGGCGGGAGTGCGTTGAAGCTTGGCTTTCAGGGGTTGGCAGGGCGCATGGTTGACGATTTCTGTCGGGAGGCCGAACGAGTCTATGGCTGAGCGCACGATCACGGCAGAGGTGGTTTATGCGGCTGCCGGACAGCAGATCCTGCGCCGGTTCGAGCTGGCCGAAGGCAGCACGGTAGAGCAGGCGATCGACGCTTCAGGAATAGCCGGGGTGCTCCCGGAGGGTGCGATCGACGCGCGCTACCTCGGTATTTTCGCTTGCAGGGTGGCGCCGGATCAGGTCGTGCAGAACGGTGATCGGATCGAAATCTATCGGTCGCTCATGCTCGGTCCGATGGAAGCGCGTCGGCGACGCGCCCGTTGAGTCGGGATCGGGAGGGTAGACGCTGCCCGATCCATGGCGGTGATCAGTGGCCGTCGTTGTTGCCCTGGCCGAAGCCGCCGCCGTCCTTGTTGTCATTGGGGGACTTGCTCTTGTCGCCCTCGGTCTCGTTGACCGGGTAGCCGGCGTTGTACTTCTTGCTGTCCTTGACCAGTTGCTGGGCATCCTGTGCGAAGAAGTCGCCCTCGGTGCGCACCAGCGTGTCGTTGTTGAAGGTCAGCGTGAATGTACGCACCTTGATCGGGCTGCCACGATGCGAAAAGGTGGACACATAGTCCCAGCGACTCTGATCGAACGGCGTGCTGACCGAAGGCGTGCCCATCAGCACCAACACTTGATGCTTGGTCATGCCGGGCTTGAGCTGATCCACCACTTTCTTGTCGAGCAGGTTGCCTTGCTGCACGTCGGGTGTGTAGACGATATGGCAGCCGGTGATGGAGAGCGCCAGCATGGCGAAAACCAGCAGGGTGATCAGCTTTTGCATGCGTGTTGCGTCCGGATCGTAAAGGTGTCGGATGATACACTACCGGCCTGGAAACGCCGTGTGCGGAGAGTGGGTCATGGAACAGGAAACCAAAGAGCTGCGCCGGGTTGGCCTCAAGGTGACCCATCCGCGCATGCGCATCCTGCAGATTTTCGACGAGGAAGGGGTGCAGCATCTCACGGCCGAAGACGTCTACAAGAAACTGCTTGCCCACCAGGAAGATATCGGCCTGGCAACGGTGTATCGCGTGCTCACCCAGTTCGAGGCGGCAGGCATCATCGTCAAGCACAATTTTGAAGGCGGGCAGGCTGTCTACGAGCTTGATCGTGGCAAACATCACGACCACATGATTGATGTGGACAGCGGGAAAGTGATTGAGTTCGTCAGCGAGGAGATCGAGCGCCTGCAGCACGAGATCGCCGCACGGCATGGCTATGTGATCGAGGATCACAGTCTGGTGCTGTATGTGCGGCCAAAGCATCACCCACGCAAAAGCTGAGCAAGCAAGACCGGCAATGCCGGCCTGTGGCTCCTGCTGGAGTTTTCGAGCAGTGCGCATAAAAAAGCCGCGAGGAGGACTCCTGTCCGCCCGCGGCTGCTCCCCTACCTGTCCCAGTCGGCGTACGCGATCGACTCGCGATGGCCTGCACTCGTCGCCAGGTAGCGGCGAAACGGCATCCTGCCGTTGTTTCAGAGCCCCCGTCCCCACGGTGACTCTGATCCGCCATCTTGCGATGGCAGCTCCCCCACATCGATGAGCCGATCGTAACGAGCCCTTCACGTTTCCGGTATCGGAAAAATTCCTAGTTCTGTCGGCGAGTATCTACGGGACTGTTGTTGCTTCGCAGCAAAATTCTCAGATGCACGCCGGCATGTTCGGGGCGCAGGCGGAATTGACCGCCAAGCGAGGTCACACGGTCGCGCATGCCTTGCAGGCCGCGGCCACCACGGGGCAGTCGGCTGGGCAGACCGGCCCCGTCGTCGCGCAGGTCGAGCACTGCCAGCGCGATACCCTGACGCTCGCCGATACGCAGGCGCAGTCTGAATTCGCTGGCCTGTGCATGCTTGACGGCGTTGGTTGCGCTTTCCTGCACCAGTCGATAAATCGCGGTGCGCGTATCGTCGTCGAGCAGGCGCGGATCACCGTGCAGTTCGGTGTGGTACGCCATGCCGGCGGTGTTCAACAGGTCACGGATCGGGCCTTCGTCGAGTGCCCGCAGCAGGCCGAACTCGTCCAGCACGGCTGGCCGCAGGTCGTCCAGCAGGCGGTGCAGGGCGCGGCGCATGTGCGCCAGAATGGTATTGATCGAGGTACTCATGTCCTCCATGCCGGCCTGGTGCAGGCGCGCCTGGGCCAGCTTTACGTGGGTCTGGATCGCGGTGATGTTCTGGCCCAGTTCGTCGTGCAGTTCGGCGGCAAGATGCCGTCGCTGGTTTTCGTCTGCCTGCAGGTTGCCGCGGGCGGCGTCGCGCAATTGATGGGCAAGTTGGTCCAGTCGGCGATTGACCGCGCCCAGATAGACGTTCTGCTCGGCGACCCGCTCGCTGCTTCGCCGCAAGGCATCGGTAGCCGAACCCAGCATCAAGGCACCGGTGCCGGCGACAGCGAGAAACAGGTAAGCCGCCGCGGTCGACGGGGCGTGACCAAGATGCTGGTCGACCAGGGTCATGCCGAGACTGGTGATGAGCATCGCCAGGCTGGCGCCGCGCCAGCCGTGGCGAAACGCAAAAAACAGTACCGGTGCCAGTGACAGCACACGGGCAAATTGCGGTTGCGGTGCGGCCTGTTCAGACAGCACCAGCAGAATCGTCATCGACGGCAACATCACCAGCAGGCCATCCATGAGTAGGCCGGCCAGGGCGCGCTGGTCGAGCCGGGTGCGCAGCAGCATGATCATCAACGGCACGATCAGCAGGATGCCCAGATAGTGGCTGAGCAACTCCTCGCCGAGTACTCGCAGCATCAGGTCCGGTGAGTTGGGTGAATGGATCATTGCCAGCAGGGCTGCGTCCACCGCTGTCGTGGCGGTTACTACCAGCACCACGGAGAGCAGCAGCCGAGTCACCTCCTGTGGACTGTGCAGGCTGGCGTGCAGATTGAATCGCCGTAGCAGCCACAGACTGGCCGCCATCACCAGCGGCTCGGGCAATTCGCCGATGGTGAAACCGCTCCAGCCCAGTGGCAGGCCATGGGCCACGCTGATGCCCGCGGATGCGGCCAGTTCTGCGCCAAGGAGCCAGCCCCAGTGGCGTATGGGCGTGAGCAGCAACGCGCCGAAGCGCAAGCCATACGGCAACATCCAGAACGGTTGTACGGTCGGCCACAGCAACAGCCATAGCAGTACATAGCCGGCGGCCAGCAACGGGCCGGAGTTGGGCAGATGGAATGATTTCAGGCGCATGGACGGATGGTACATGCGCGATCCGCATCGATGAGCCAGCACGATTGTTGACGACGGACGCGCATAAAGTTCGGATCCATGTGTAAAGTAGCGGGATGTACAGCATTGTTCTGGTCGATGACCACGCCATCGTTCGTGAGGGCTTCAAGCGGCTGATCGAGATGGAGCCGGATCTTGACGTCGTGGCCGAATGCCGCAGCGCCGATGATGCAGTGGAGGCGGTGGGGCATTGGCGTCCCGATCTGGTGGCGCTGGATCTGTCCTTGCCGGACGGCAGCGGTCTGCCGTTGATCGAGCACCTGCTCAGCGTGGCCGCCGAGACACGTATCGTGGTGCTGAGCATGCATGACGGCGAGCCGTACGTGTCCGAGGCTCTGCGTCGTGGCGCCAGTGGCTACGTGACCAAGGGCGTCGCGCCTGAGGAACTCGTTGCAGGCCTGCGTGCGGTGATGCAGGGCGAGTGCTTCCTGAGTTCGGATCTGCGCCAGCGCCGGGCCGATCGGCCGAACGCGGCACTTGACCCGATCAACCGTCTGACCGCGCGCGAGCGCGAGGTATTCCTGTTGCTGGCCGGCGGGCGTGCACCGAAACAGGTGGCGGCGGAACTGGGGATCGGCCAGAAAACCGTCTACATCCATCGCGCCAGCCTGATGGGCAAACTGGGCGCGGGTTCGGAACTGGATCTTTACCGGATGGCGACCGAACGCGGGCTGTTGCCACCGAACAGCTGATCCGGCCCGGGCAGCGCTCAGGCGGTCTGCGCCCGCTCCAGCATCTGCTTGGCGTGTGCCCGCGTCTCACGAGTGATCTCGACGCCACCAAGCATGCGCGCCAGTTCGTCCCGACGGCCACCGGCATCGAGCTTCTCGATTTGCGTGCGGGTGGAGTCGCCGTCGCTGTGCTTGCTGACCCGAAGGTGCGCGTGGCCCTGGGCGGCTACCTGAGGTAGATGGGTGACACACAGCACCTGACGCTGGGCCCCGAGCGCGCGCAGTTTCTGCCCGACCACTTCGGCCACGGCGCCACCGATGCCGCTGTCGACCTCGTCGAAAATCATGCTGCCGACGGTGTCCTTGCCCAGGGTGGCGACTTCGATCGCCAGGCTGATACGCGCCAGTTCGCCGCCGGAAGCCACCTTGCGCAACGGCCTTGGCGGTTGGCCGGGATTGGCGCTGACCAATAGCTCGCAGCGTTCCTGACCTTGCGGGTCCGGCTCTTCTCCAGCAACGGCGTCCAGTTCGATGTGCAGCAGGCCGCCTGCCATGCCCAGTTCGGTCATCAGTACGCTGACTTCCTCGCCGAGCCGTGTTGCCGCCATTGCTCGCGCCTGACCCAGTTGAGCTGCCGCACGCGTGTAATCGTGCTGCAGTTGCTGGCGCTGCACAGCCAGTTGTTCCAGCGCATCGCCGGCACCTTCGAGTTCAGCCAGCTCGGTACGCAAGGCGCCGAGCCTGTCGTGCAGCTCGGCCAGCGGCAAACGATGTCGACGCGACAATTCGTGCAAGCGGGCCAGGTGGTTGTCGACCTCCGTGTAGCGTTCCGGGTCGAGGTCGACGTCCTGCGCATAGCGGCCGAGGCCATCGGCGGCTTCGCCGAGTTCGATGCCGGCGTTGTCGAGCAGCTCCAGCAGCGGTGCCAGCTTGTCGTCAAGCGCAGCGAGTTTGCCGAGTTCGGCATGCGCGCGACCCAGCGCACGGCGCAGCGCGAATTCGCTCTCCCCGTCCAGCAGTTCGACCACGCTGGCGCTGCCTTCGGCCAATCGGCCGGCGTTAGCCAGGCGCCGGTGGCTTGCCTCAAGTTCGCCCAGCTCAGCGGTCGGCAATGCCCATTTTTCCAGTTCGCCCAGTTCATGACGCAGCAGTTCGATGCGCTGATCGCGATCCTCGCCACCGCTAAGCTTGCGCATGCGTGCACCGAGTTCGCGCCACTGCAGCGCGCCATCGCGTACCTGCGCAAGCAGGTCATCGTGGCCGGCATAGGCATCCAGCAGGGCCAGTTGGTGCGAGCGCGACAGCAATGCCTGATGCTCGTGCTGGCCATGGATCTCGACCAACAGCGAAGCGAGTTCACCGAGCTGGCGGGCGTTGGCGGGGCGGCCGTTGATCCAGGCCTTGGAACTGCCTTCGGCACGGATCACCCGACGCAGCTGGCAGCCGCCGTCTTCGTCCAGTTCCTCGCGCTGCAGCCAGTCGCGAGCTTCCGGCAGTTCGGCCAGATCGAACTCTGCAGCCAGTTCGGCGCGATCGCTGCCAGCGCGTACCATGCCGCTGTCGGCGCGGGCGCCGGCCAGCAGCATCAGTGCGTCGACCAGCAGCGATTTGCCGGCACCGGTTTCACCGCTGACCACGGTCAGGCCGGGACCGAACGCGATCTCGGCAGCCTCGACGACAGCAAATTGACGGACGTAGAGCGAAGTGAGCATGGGCAAGAAACTGATGAGGTCGACGGATTGTAGCGTCAGCCCGGCGATGCAAAACATCGCCTCCACTTGCAAGCTGCGCGCGCAGACCTTATTTCTGTCGGGTCTCAAGGACTGCTACACCATGGATCACCTCAGCGCATGATCAACCCGCATGGCCACGATCTCGATGCCCGCGCGCGACGCCTGTTGCGCACGTTGATCGCCCAATATCTGGTCGATGGCGAGCCGGTCGGCTCACGCACGCTGTCGCGTTCGTCCGGCCTGGACGTGAGTCCGGCGACGATCCGCAACATCATGGCCGACCTGGAAGACGCCGGCCTGGTCGCCTCGCCACATACCTCGGCGGGCCGCGTGCCGACGCCGCGCGGACTGCGCCTGTTCGTCGACAGTCTGATCGAACTGCAGCCGTTGCCGCATGCCGAGATGGCGCGCCTGCAGCGGGAACTGCCGCCGGGGCCGACCACGACACGGGACCTGCTCGGCAATGTCTCGACCCTGCTGTCGGCGATGACCCATTTTGCCGGCGTGGTCACGGTGCCTCGCCAGGTCGATTTCCCACTGCGGCATATCGATTTCGTACCGCTGCCGGATGCGCGGGTGCTGGTGATCCTGGTATTCACCGACAACCAGGTGCAGAACCGCATCGTGCAACTGGCCAAGCCTCTGCAAAGCAGCGAGCTGGAGCAAGCCGCCAATTACCTTAACAGCCAGTTTGCCGGGCTGCGCGTGGACGACATCCGCATGCATCTGCTGGCCGAATTGCGCGAAACCGGCAGCGAGCTCAACCGGCTGCTGGCCAGCACGATGGAACTGGCCACCGCTTCATTCGCACCACAGGCCGGCGGCAACGACGTGCTGGTCAGCGGCCAGACCAATCTGATGGCGTACTCGGAACTGTCCGACTTGCCGCGCCTGCGCGAATTGTTCGAGGCGTTTCAGCAGAAGAATGAGTTGCTGCAGCTGATGGAAGTCTGCGCCAGGGCACCCGGCGTGCGCCTGTTCATCGGCGAGGAATCTGGCTTCACCGCGCTCGATGGCTGCAGCGTGGTTACCGCAAGCTACGGTGCGCAGGGGCGCGTGCTGGGCGCGGTCGGAGTGATCGGACCGACGCGGATGGCGTACGAGCGGGTGATTCCGGTGGTGCAGGCCACCGCCGGATTGCTCAGTGACGCCTTGAATCGCGCCGCCACGACCCTATAACCGCTGCGGGAGGCGGGGTTTCTCGCAAATCTGGACGGTCGGCATGCGTGCCGGCCATGACAATCGTTTGGAGTAATGCATGCAGAACAACGATCCGCAGTCACCGGGCGCGGCGCCACCACAGGGCCAGCCGGGTGAGTCGTCGACCACTGATCTGGAGAGCCTGCAGGCACGCGTGGCCGAGCTCGAGGCCAACAATGCCGAGTTGCTCGAAACCGTGCTGCGCGAAAAGGCCGAGCTGGAGAACCAGCGTCGTCGCCTGCATCGCGACCTGGAACAGGCCCGCCGTTTCGCCAATGAAAAGCTGCTGAACGAGTTGCTGCCGGTCTACGACGGGCTGGAGAGTGGCCTGGCGGTCGAAGGTGGTGACCTTGCCTCGATGCGCGAAGGCATCAATCTGACCCTGAAGGCGCTGTTGAAGGTGGCCGAGAGCCACGGCATGGCGCAGATCGATCCACTCGGCCAGCCGCTTGATCCGGAACGCCACCACGCGGTGAGCATGGTCGAGGCGCCGGGGCAGGCGCCGGGCACCGTGGTCAGCGTGCTGCAGAAAGGCTACGTGCTGAACGATCGTCTGTTGCGCCCGGCGCTGGTCGCGGTGGCCAGGGACTGAGCCAATCCTGGACTGAATGATTCACTCGCTGGCGTCTGCCTGAATGGCGCGTCGGGGAGAACAACCAAATCGCATCCGGGGCGTTGCCGGCATTGAATCGCCAGAGCAGACCCCCATCTGGAAACCATCGCGGCCGCGGGGGCCGCAAGCAAATTTGGAGAGCACACTCATGGGCAAGATCATCGGTATCGACCTGGGCACCACCAACTCCTGCGTGTCCGTGATGGACGGCAGCACCACCAAGGTCATCGAAAACTCGGAAGGTGACCGCACCACACCATCCATCGTCGCCTTCAACAAGGATGGTGAAGTATTGGTGGGTGCCTCGGCCAAGCGCCAGAGCGTGACCAACCCGAAGAACACCTTCTATGCGGTGAAGCGCCTGATCGGCCGCAAGTTCACTGACGCCGAGGTGCAGAAAGACCTGCACATCGTCCCGTACAAGATTGTCGCGCACGACAACGGCGACGCCTGGGTCGAGACCTCCGACGGCAAGAAGATGGCGCCGCAGGAAATCGCCGCCAAAGTGCTGATGAAGATGAAGAAGACCGCCGAGGATTATCTCGGCGAGACGATCACCGAAGCGGTGATCACCGTGCCGGCGTACTTCAACGACAGCCAGCGCCAGGCGACCAAGGACGCGGGCAAGATAGCCGGCCTCGACGTCAAGCGCATCATCAACGAGCCGACCGCGGCCGCGCTGGCCTACGGCATGGACAAGAAGGGCGGCGACCGCAAGATCGCGGTGTACGACCTCGGCGGCGGCACCTTCGACGTGTCGATTATCGAGATCGCCGAAGTCGACGGTGAGAAGCAGTTCGAAGTGCTGGCGACGAACGGCGATACGTTCCTCGGCGGCGAAGACTTCGACATGCGCGTCATTGACTACCTGGTCGACGAATTCAACAAGGAGCAGGGCATCGACCTGCGCAAGGATCCGCTGGCGCTGCAGCGTCTGAAGGATGCCGCCGAGCGCGCCAAGATCGAGCTGTCCTCGAACCATCAGACCGACGTGAACCTGCCGTACGTGACGGCGGATGCATCCGGTCCGAAGCATCTGAACATCAAGCTGACCCGGGCCAAGCTCGAGGCGCTGGTGGAAGAACTGATCAAGCGCACCATCGAGCCGTGCCGCACCGCGTTGAATGACGCCGGTCTGCGCGTGTCCGACATCGACGACGTGATCCTGGTCGGTGGCCAGACCCGCATGCCCAAGGTGCAGGAGTCGGTGAAGGACTTCTTCGGCAAGGAGCCGCGCAAGGACGTCAACCCGGACGAGGCCGTCGCCGTCGGCGCGGCGATCCAGGGTGGCGTGCTGGGCGGTTCGGTCAAGGACGTGCTGCTGCTGGACGTCACCCCGCTGTCGCTCGGCATCGAGACGATGGGTGGCGTGATGACCAAGCTGATCGAGAAGAACACCACGGTGCCGACCAAGGCGGCACAGACGTTCTCGACCGCCGACGACAACCAGACCGCGGTGACCGTACACGTGCTGCAGGGCGAGCGCGAGCGCGCCAGCGCGAACAAGTCGCTGGGCAAGTTCGATCTGTCCGGCATCGATGCGGCACCGCGTGGCCAGCCGCAGATCGAGGTCACCTTCGACATCGATGCCAACGGCATCCTGCATGTGTCGGCCAAGGACAAGAAGACCGGCAAGGAACAGAAGATCGAGATCAAGGCCGGCTCGGGCCTGTCCGAGGACGAGATCGCGCGGATGGTGGCCGATGCCGAGGCGAACAAGGAAGAGGACAAGAAGTTCCACGAGCTTGTCGCCACCCGCAACAAGGCCGACCAGCTGGTGCACGCCACGCGTACTGCACTGAAGGAGCATGGCGGCAAGGTGCCGGCTGATCAGCTGAGTAGCATCGAAGGCGCGTTGTCCGATCTTGAAAAGGTCAAGGACGGTGAGGACAAGGCCGCGATCGAGTCCAAGGTCGAGAAGCTGGAGCAGGTCGCGCAGGCCTTGCACGCGGCTGCACAAGGCGGGCCCGCCGATGCCGGTGCGCAGTCCGCGCCGGGTGGCGGCTCGGCCCAGCCAGACGACGTGGTCGATGCCGAGTTCACCGAAGTGAAAGATGAAAAGAAGTAACCGGCAGCCGTAAGTTATGGAATCGACCGTGGCACGGTCGAAATCAGCAGCCCGCGCCGGGAATTATCCTGGCGCGGGCTGTCTGCTGAATGCAGGATGCGGAACCCTCGGTTTCCATCCTGGGGCGCGAAGAGCAGTGTGGATGCATGAATGAGCAAGCGTGATTACTACGAAGTGCTGGGCGTCGAGCGCAGCGTCACCGAAGTCGAGCTGAAGAAATCCTTCCGCCGGCTGGCAATGAAGTTCCACCCGGACCGCTGCCCGGACGATCCGCACGCGCAGGAGAAGTTCAAGGAGGCCAAGGAGGCCTACGAAGTGCTGTCCGACGCGCAGAAGCGCGCGATGTACGACCAGCATGGCCATGCCGCGTTCGAGCACGGCATGGGTGGTCGCGGCGGCGCCGGATTTGGTGATGTCGGCGACATCTTCGGCGACATCTTCGGCGACATCTTTGGCCGCAACGGCGGTGGCCGCGGCCGTCCGCGCCGCGGCGCCGATCTGCGCTACATCATGGAGCTGGATCTCGAGGAGGCCGTGTTCGGCGTCAGCCGGCAGATCGAAGTGCCTAGCCAGGTCAACTGCCATCACTGCAACGGCAGCGGCTCGGAGGACGGCAAGGTCAGCAAGTGCAAGACATGCCACGGCCATGGCCAGGTGCGCATGCAGAACGGCATCTTCTCGATCCAGCAGGCGTGTCCGCATTGCGGCGGCACCGGCCAGGCGATCGAGAAGCCGTGCAAGAAGTGCCATGGCGAAGGCCGGATCGAGGAAACCCGCACGCTGTCGGTGCAGATTCCCGAAGGCGTCGACAACGGCGATCGCATTCGCCTGACCGGGCAGGGCGAAGCTGGCCCGTCCGGCATGCCGGCGGGCGACCTGTATGTGGAAGTACACGTGCGCGAGCACGCGATCTTCCAGCGTGAAGGCAGCGATCTTTATTGCGAACTGCCGATCCGTTTCTCGCAGGCCGCGTTGGGCGCCGAGCTGCCGGTGCCGACATTGGAAGGCGAGGTGCCGATCAGCATTCCACCCGAGACGCAGACCGGTACCCAGTTCCGCCTGCGTGGCCGCGGCGTCAAGTCGGTGCGCAGCAGTCGCCACGGCGATCTGATCTGCCGCGTGGTGGTTGAAACGCCGGTGCGCCTGACCAAGCAGCAGCGTGAATTGCTGGAATCACTGGAAGCCACCTTCGACAGCAACGACGCCGGCAAGCACACGCCGCGCGCGAAAGGCTGGGTCGACGGCGTGAAGCAGTTCTGGTCAAAAGTCACCGCGTGATGCAACGGCACACGCGGTAGCATGTGCCGATCGACGGTTTTGACTGGAATGTGCCGATGACCCGACCTGTTCGCCTCGCCATCAGTGGCGCCTCCGGCCGCATGGGCAGCGCGTTGCTGAGCCTGCTCGGCAATGACGCACGTTTCGAGCTGGTGCATGCGGTAGTGGCGCCGGGCTCGGCCCACACGGGCCAACCGGTGTTTGCCGGGGATGCGGGCTCATTGCGTTACGCGGATGGCTGGACGCAGGCCCCTGCGCTCGATGTCGTCATCGACTTCAGTGGTCCGGCCGGCCTGACCTTGGCACTCGATCATTGCCTGGCGCATGGCACGGCATTGGTGAGTGGCACCACCGGCATCGACGCGGCGCTGGAAGCGCGGCTTGCCAGCGCCGGCAGCAGCATCGCGATCCTGCGCGCAGCCAATTTCAGTCTCGGCGTCGCCGTACTGACGCGGCTGTTGCGTGAGGCTGCTGTGGCATTACCGGGCTGGGATCTTGAAATCATCGAGGCGCACCACGGCCGCAAGCAGGATGCCCCGTCCGGTACGGCGCTGGTGCTCGGTCACGCCGCTGCAGCCGCACGCCACACCACGCTGGAAGCGGCGGCGGTATGCAGCCGCGTAGGCCAGACGGGCGAACGCATCGAGGGCAGTATCGGTTTTGCCGTGGTGCGTGGTGGCGATATTGTCGGTGAGCACACCGCGATGCTGATCGGGCAGGGTGAACGGCTGGAGCTGGCTCATCGCGCCACCGATCGTTCGATCTTTGCGCGCGGCGCCTTGCAGGCGGCGCATTGGCTGGCTGGCCGTGCGCCCGCGCTTTGGCAGCTTGACGACGTGATAGCCACCAGCAAGTAGCTGGATGTTGTGAATGCCACTACCGGATCGAATGTTGGCTTGTGCCTCGTGATCCGTACCGTTAGCATTCCCGCACGTTGTCATTGGGGAGTAGCCAGCCTCGTCCCCTGAGGCGCTCGCATCAACATACTTGGTCGTCGCTGTTTTTGACGCCATGGTGCGAACAGCAGCCGCCACCATCGGGTGGCGGTCCTGCCCGGCGAGACCTTTGGCCATCGACATGCTTACCCTAGACCGGGCGAGCGGTGTCGTTGAGCCATCGGTTATTCCGCTCGCCCGGTCCAGGTCATCCCATGTTGCTTACCCTGTGTCTGTTTCTCGGTTCGGCCGGCGCGATCTATCTCGCCTGCGAATACTTCGTCAACGGCGTCGAATGGTTCGGGCAGAAGCTCAAGCTGAGTGAGACGGCGACCGGTACGGTGCTGGCGGCGTTCGGCACGGCGTTGCCGGAAAGCGCGGTGACTTTCGTCGCGGTGATGTTCGGCAAGACAGCCGAGGCGCGCGATATCGGCGTGGGTGCCGCGATGGGTGGTCCGCTGGTATTGGCCACGATCGCCTATGCGGTGGTCGGCGTGGCGATGTGGTGCAATCGCCATCGGCTGCGGCGGACTGACCGGATCATCCGGGTCGATCATCGCCGGCTGGCGCGCGATCAATCGTGGTTCCTGGCGATTTTTGTGGTCAAGGTCGGCCTGGGGCTGGTCGTGTTCGCGTTCAAGCCGCTGCTGGGCGTGCTGTTTCTGGTTGCCTATGCCATGTATGTGTGGCGCGAAATTCGCAGCGACGACAGTGCTCCGGAAGACGAGACACTTGAGCCGCTGAAGTTTCGCACCAGTCAGATCGATCCGGCCCTGCGCTGGGTGGTGATGCAGACGGTGGCAGCGTTGGTGGTGATTGCAGCCGCATCGCGGGTGTTCGTCAGCCAGCTCGAAGCCATCGGCGTCGCACTTTCATTGCCGCCGCATCTGGTCGCGCTGCTGCTGAGTCCGGTCGCGACAGAACTGCCGGAAACCGTCAACGCACTGATCTGGGTACGCCAGGGCAAGGAGCGTCTGGCGCTGGCGAACATCTCCGGCGCGATGATGATCCAGGCCACCATCCCCAGCTCACTGGCGATCTTCGCCACGCCATGGCTGTTCGATACGCCGCTGATCGTGGCCGGCGTACTGACCGCGATCGCCATCGTGTATCTGTGGTGGTTGTTCCGCCGTGGTCGGGTAGACGCGCGCTGGCTGTTGCCGGTCGGCCTGCTGTACGGCGTGTTTGCCGGGTTTGTGGCGTGGCACTTTGCCGGCAGATGATCCGCGGGAGCCGGTTCAGTCGGGGTGCGAGGCGTTGCGGTCGCGCCCCGCGCCCAGCTTGGTGTCGAGACTGCCGAACAGTTTCTTGAACGCACGCGAGAACTTGCCGCGCTTCGTCTTGCGCAGCTTTTCTTCTTCACTGGTAAGCCATGCGACCTGGATCACCCGCCGTTCGCCTTCATAGGGCAAATGGCCGTGGAAGGAATTCTCGCAGCGCTTGAATACGGCAAACTCGCCATACAGCGGGGCCAGTTCGGGCGCAACCATACTGTCGATATCGTCGATCTTGTGCAGGAAGCGCAGACAGCCATCGCTGGTGTCGGGCCATTGCGTGTTGAGGTAGAGCAGTGCCGTGGCCACCTTGGACTTGCTGTCGGTATGGATGGTGCCGTGGCGCTTGTTGAGCAGCCGGCACAATGTCACCAGGGTCGGATACTGGCCAAGGTTGTCGATGCCCAGCCGCTGGCCGATGGCGCTGGCAAAGGCTGGCGTCGTCATGTTTTCGATCAGCGCGTTCACGGACGGACCGCAGTCGCTCGGGTCATACGGAAAGAAGCCGGCACTGGCATAGCGCGGGAAATCGCGATCCAGGTCGCTGCGCACTTCGTCCGGCAGCTGGCCGTGCGCCACCATGAACGGGAAGGGCTGGTGCTGCACCGTGGTATCCGGGCGATCAAGTCGGGCGGGATCGAGCAGGACGGCGGCGCTCATGGACATTCAGCTCCATTGAAATGGGGCTTAGTGTAGCGCCGACCGATTGGCCGCGATGGGTGCAAAAACGCATGATTCAGACTGCGTAAGGTGGACAGAAACGCCGCCGCCGCCTATCATTTCCACCCGCCCTGATCCTTTCCTTTCCAAGCTCCACAAGCCAGCAATCCTGCGGCTTGCGGACTTTGCTGCATCTAAAAGGCGGTTACCGTATGCCTACTCCTGCTCTGCTGGCCCTCGAAGATGGCAGCGTGTTTCATGGTCATGCCGTCGGCGCGACGGGCGAAACCGTTGGCGAGGTGGTCTTCAATACCGCGATGACCGGTTACCAGGAGATCCTCACCGATCCCTCGTACTCGCGTCAGGTCGTCACGCTGACTTATCCGCACATCGGCAATACCGGCGTCAACGCCGAAGATGTCGAATCCACCGCCGTGCACGCCGCCGGACTGATCGTGCGCGACGTGCCGCGCCGGGCCAGCAACTGGCGCAGCAACGAAAGCCTGCCCGATTATCTGAAGCGTCATGGCACGGTCGCCATCGCCGGCATCGATACCCGCCGGTTGACCCGCATCCTGCGCGACAAGGGCGCGCTGGCCGGCTGCATCATGGCCGGTGAGCACGTTGACGCCGAGACGGCACTGGCGAAGGCGCGGGCTTTCCCCGGCTTGAACGGGATGGACCTGGCCAAGCTAGTCAGCACGACCAAGTCGTATGTGTGGAAGCAGGGTGTGTATGACCTGGACCGCACGGCGTTCAATCAACCGGCGATGCGCTTCAAGGTGATTGCCTACGACTTCGGTACCAAGCTCAACATCCTGCGGCTGCTGGCCGAACAGGGCTGCGAGGTCACCGTGGTGCCGGCGCAGACGCCTGCCGCCGAGGTGCTGGCGATGAAGCCGGATGGCGTGTTTCTGTCCAACGGTCCCGGCGATCCGGCAGCCTGTGATTACGCGATCGCCGCTACCCGCGAACTGCTCGATGCGAAGATCCCGTTGTTCGGCATCTGTCTCGGTCATCAGCTGATGGGTCTGGCATTGGGCGCGAAGACACTGAAGATGAAGTTCGGCCATCACGGCGCGAATCATCCGGTGAAGGATCACGACGATGGTCGCGTGCTGATCACCTCGCAGAACCATGGCTTCGCGGTCGACCCGGCCACGCTGCCGGCGAACGTGCGGGTGACGCATACCTCGCTGTTCGATGGTTCGCTGCAGGGTTTCGCGCTGACCGACCGCCCGGCATTCTGCTTCCAGGGACATCCGGAAGCGAGTCCCGGCCCGCTCGACATCGGCTATCTGTTCCAACGTTTTGCCGCACTGATGCAGGAGGCCCGCTGAAATGGCCAAGCGTACCGATATCAAGAGCATCCTCATCATCGGCGCTGGCCCGATCGTGATCGGCCAGGCCTGCGAGTTCGACTACTCCGGCGCGCAGGCATGCAAGGCGCTGAAGGAAGAGGGTTACCGGGTGATCCTGGTGAACTCCAACCCCGCCACGATCATGACCGACCCGGAGACCGCCGACGCGGTCTACATCGAGCCGATCAACTGGCAGACGGTGGAACGCATCATCGCCAAGGAGCGCCCGGACGCGGTGCTGCCGACGATGGGCGGCCAGACCGGTCTGAACTGTGCGCTGGATCTGGCTGATCACGGCGTTCTGGAGAAATACAACGTCGAATTGATCGGTGCCTCGCGCGAAGCAATCCGCATGGCCGAGGACCGCGAGCTGTTCCGCGTGGCGATGGCCGAGATCGGGCTGGATTGCCCGAAGGCCGAGGTGGTGCGCACCTTCGAGCAGGCGCTCGTGACCCAGGCCAAGGTCGGCTTCCCGACCGTGATTCGCCCGAGCTTCACGCTCGGCGGTTCCGGCGGCGGCATCGCGTACAACAAGGAGGAGTTCGAGGAGATCGTCAAGCGCGGTCTGGAACTCTCGCCGGTGGGCGAAGTGCTGGTCGAGGAATCCGTGCTGGGCTGGAAGGAATTCGAGATGGAAGTGGTCCGCGACACCGCGGACAACTGCATCATCGTCTGCTCGATCGAGAACCTCGATCCGATGGGCGTGCACACGGGCGACTCGATCACTGTGGCGCCGGCGCAGACGCTCACCGACAAGGAATACCAGCGCCTGCGCGATGCCTCGATCGCGGTACTGCGCAAGATCGGCGTGGATACCGGCGGCTCCAACGTGCAGTTCGGCATCAATGCCGAGAACGGCCGCGTTGTCGTCATCGAGATGAATCCGCGCGTGTCGCGTTCGTCCGCGCTGGCGTCGAAGGCGACCGGATTCCCGATCGCCAAGATCGCCGCGAAGCTGGCCGTCGGCTACACGCTGGACGAACTGAAGAACGACATCACCGGCGGCCTGACGCCGGCCTCGTTCGAGCCGTCGATCGACTACGTGGTCACCAAGATTCCGCGTTTCGCGTTCGAGAAATTCCCGGCCGCCGATGCCCGCCTGACCACCCAGATGAAATCGGTGGGCGAGGTGATGGCGATCGGCCGCAGCTTCCACGAGTCGCTGCAGAAGGCGCTGCGCGGACTGGAGATAGGCAAGACCGGACTCAATCCGACCGGGTTGGACATCAGTACCGAGGATGGCCTGGCCGTGCTCAAGCGCGAGCTGCGCGAGCCGCGTCCGGATCGCGTATTCCATCTGGCCGATGCGTTCCGCGCTGGCATGTCGCTGGAAGAAGTGCACAGCCTGAGTCGGGTCGACCCGTGGTTCCTTGCTGCGTTTGAGGACATCGTGCTGACCGAGGCCGAGGTTGTGGCACAAGGCATCACGGCACTCGATGAACCGCGCATACGCGAGCTCAAGCGGCTCGGCTTTGCCGATGCGCGCGTGGCAGAGTTGCTCAACACGGACGAGGCTGCGGTACGCCATCTGCGTCATACGCTCGGCGTGCGACCGGTCTACAAGCGGGTGGATTCCTGCGCGGCGGAGTTCGCCACCAGCACGGCCTACATGTATTCGACCTATGAGGAAGAGTGCGAGGCGAACCCGACGGATCGCGACAAGATCATCGTGCTCGGCGGCGGTCCGAACCGTATCGGCCAGGGCATCGAGTTCGACTATTGCTGCGTGCATGCGTCGCTGGCGCTGCGCGAGGATGGTTACGAAACCATCATGGTCAACTGCAATCCGGAAACCGTCTCGACCGACTACGACACTTCCGATCGCTTGTACTTCGAGCCGCTGACGCTGGAAGACGTACTGGAAATCGTCCATCTGGAAAAGCCGAAGGGCGTGATCGTGCAGTACGGCGGACAGACCCCGCTGAAACTGGCGCGCGCGCTGGAAGCTGCCGGCGTGCCGATCATCGGCACCAGCCCGGACAGCATCGATCTGGCCGAAGACCGCGAGCGCTTCCAGCAAATGATCGAGAAGATCGGCCTGAAGCAGCCGCCGAACCGCACCGCGCGCAATGCCGACGAGGCGCTGGCGCTGGCCCGCGAGATCGGCTATCCGCTGGTGGTGCGGCCGAGCTACGTGCTGGGCGGCCGCGCGATGGAAGTGGTCCATGACGACGCCGACCTGTCGCGCTACATCCGCGATGCGGTGAAGGTCTCCAACGATTCACCGGTGCTGCTCGATCGTTTCCTTGATCATGCGGTCGAGGTCGATGTGGACGTGATCGCCGATGCCGAAGGCAATGTGCTGATCGGCGGCATCATGGAGCACATCGAGGAAGCCGGGGTGCATTCGGGCGACTCGTCGTGCTCATTGCCGCCGTATTCACTGACACCGCAGATCCAGGATGAGATGCGCCGCCAGGTCACCGCGATGGCGAAGGAGCTGAAGGTCATCGGCCTGATGAATACGCAGTTCGCGATCCAGGGCGACACCGTGTTCATCCTTGAAGTGAATCCGCGCGCCTCGCGCACCGTGCCGTTCGTGTCCAAAGCCACGGGTGTACCGCTGGCGAAGATCGCCGCCCGCGTGATGGCCGGTCGTTCGCTGGCGAGCCTGGACGCGACGCGCGAAGTGATTCCCGCGTACTACTCGGTGAAGGAGGCGATCTTCCCGTTCCTGAAGTTCCAGAACGTCGACCCGATTCTCGGCCCCGAGATGCGCTCGACCGGTGAAGTGATGGGTGTCGGCCGCAGTTTCGGCGCCGCGTTTGCACGAGGTCACGAAGCGGCCGGAATTCGACCACCGACGGTGGGCAAGGTATTCCTGTCGGTGCGTGACAGCGACAAGGACCGTTTGTTGCCGGTGGCGCGCGAAGTCATCTCGCGTGGCTTCAATCTGGTGGCGACCTCGGGTACGGCCAGCTATCTGGCCGAACACGGTGTGGTCTGCGAACGCGTCAACAAGGTGCTTGAAGGCCGCCCGCATATCGTCGACCTGATCAAGAATGGCGAGATCGTCTATATCGTCAACACCACCGAGGGCAAGCAGGCGATCGCCGACTCGTTCTCGATTCGGCGCGAGGCGTTGCAGCATCGCGTCACCTATTCCACTACCGTCGCAGGCGCCCGTGCGCTCGTGCATTCGCTGGATTTCCGCAGTGATGGCGAAGTGCACAGCCTGCAGGAACTGCACAAGGAGTTGAACGCATGAGTCGTGCTCCCATCACCAAGGCCGGTTCGGAGCGTCTTCGCGCCGAGCTGGAGAGGCTGAAGTCGGTCGATCGCCCGCGCATCATCGCGGCGATCGCCGAGGCGCGTGCACATGGCGACCTCAAGGAAAACGCCGAATACCACGCTGCGCGCGAACTGCAGAGCTTCACCGAAGGTCGCATCGGTCAACTGGAGGCATTGCTGTCGACGGCCGAAGTGATCGATGTGACCCAGCTCAACCCCGGCAACAGGGTAGTGTTCGGCGCCATTGTCGATCTGGAAGATGAGGACAGCGGTGCAGCCGTGACCTATCAGATCGTTGGCGACCTTGAAGCCGACATCAAGCAGCACCTGATCGCGGTATCCTCACCGATTGCCCGTGCGTTGATCGGCAAGAGCTCCGGCGACAGCTTTGAATTCACTGCGCCGAACGGCGTCAAGCACTATGAGATCATCGACGTCCGCTACGAATGAGGGAAGCGCCATGGCGTCCGCTTGCAGTGCGACGGACGCCCACAAAAAAGGCCGCTTGCGCGGCCTTTTTCATGACTTCGTTCGCAACTGGCCCGATTGAGCTTAGCGCTGACGAGCCTTGAAACGGGGATTGCTCTTGCAGATCACGAACACCTTGCCACGACGACGCACAATCTTGCAATCGCGGTGCCGCGCCTTGGCGGACTTCAAAGAGTTAAGCACCTTCACGGCCAGCTCCTGACACTAAACGAAAATGTAAGCGGGCAAGTGTAACGAGTCCAATGGTTTATCACAAGTCTGATGCGACGACAGTTTCGGCAACCGTGACCAGAAACTGCTGCAATGCCGGCGAGTGATCGCTGGCGCGACTGGCCACTGCCAGCAAGAGGTAAGCGCCAGAGTCTTCCAGCGGTACGTAACTGACTCCGGCCAGCCGCACGGCGCGCATGCTGGCAGGCACGAGAGCCAGCCCCAGACCCGCTGCGACGAGTGCCAGAAGGCCATTGATCTGCTGTGCGTGCTGGACGATCGTTGGCTGGAAACCTGCCGCAGTCGCCAGTTTCACCAGTCGGTCGTAAAGCGTGGCGGCGAGTTTGCGCGGTTGCGAAACAAACGCATCACCTGCCACTTCGGCCAGTCGCACGCTGCTGCGGCTGGCCAGGGGATGGCCGGCGGGCAGGGCAAGCAGCAGGGGTTCGCGATCAATGACACTGAGGCGCAAGTCGCGGGCATCCTGTGCATGAGCCGGTTCATTGCGAACAAAACCGATGTCGATTTCACCGGCCAGCAGCGCAGCGAACTGAGGCTCCGTATACATCTCACTCAGTTTCAGGCGGACATTGGGCGCGATCTGGCCATAGCGCAGCAAGGTCTGTGGCAATGCAGGATGAAACGAGACCGAAACCGTATACGCCAGGCGCAACTGCCCACTGTAGCCGGCGGCGGCGGCAGTCACCTCGCTGCGTGCCTCATCAGCCATGGCCAGGATCTGTCGGGCTTGCTCCAGGAAGACCCTGCCTGCTTCGGTAAGCGCCACGTGACGCTTGGTGCGCTCCAGCAAACGTACGCCCAAATCCAGCTCCAACGACTGGATCTGTTGGGACAACGGTGGCTGGGAGAGATGCAGGCGCAGGGCCGCACGGGTGAAGCTCAGCTCCTCGGCCACGGCGACGAAATAGCGCAATTGGCGAAAATCAAACATATAACGTTTTTGAATTAATGTGACGCTAAATATATATTAGATACTTTATTGCGTCGATCATAAACTCTCTTCCGTCCCGCCACTTCCCCTCCCCCCTAGTGGCGGCGGCCCTCGCCCCGCAGCGACGCTAAATACGATATCTGGTTCAACTCCCCCCTGAGCCCATATCGATGCGTCTTCCCTGCGGGGCGCTTTCTTTTGCATTTCCGACGCCGCTGCCTTCCAGGCTGCGGCGTCGGCGTTTCTGGCGATGGAGTCAGATCTGGCTGGCCAGCCGAGTGCCTTGGGCAATCGCGCGTTTTGCGTCGAGTTCGGCGGCCACATCGGCCCCGCCAATGACGTGCACTTTCAGGCCCGCTGCGATCAATTCGTCAGCGATTCGGCGATTCGGCTCCTGGCCGGCGCAAATCACCACATGGTCAACCGGCAGGACTTGTGGGGTGCCATCGACGTTAATGTGCAGACCCTGATCGTCGAAATGCTGATAACTGACGTTGCCCAGCATGGTGACCTGCTTGGCCTTCAGCGTGGCCCGGTGTACCCAGCCGGTGGTCTTGTTGAGCCGTGCGCCCGGGCGCCCCTCGCTGCGCTGCAGTAACCAGATCTGCCGGGCAGGAGCTTCCGGTTGCGGCTTCTGCAAGCCGCCACGTTGCGCCAGCTGCATGTCCACCCCCCACTCACGGGTCCAGCGGGCTACGTCGGTGGTGGGCGAAGGCGCGTGTTCGACCAGAAACTCGGCCACGTCGAAACCGATGCCACCGGCGCCGATGATCGCCACCTTCGCGCCAACGCTATGGTGACGGGCGAGTACATCCAGATAACTCAGCACACGCGGATCATCGCTGCCGGGGAAGCTCACCGTGCGTGGCGTGATACCGGTGGCGATCACCACTTCGTCATAGCCGTCGGCGTGCAGTGACGCGGCATCTGCGGTCTGGCCCAGTTGCACGTTGACACCGGTATCGTTCAGTCGATGGCGGAAATAGCGCAGTGTCTCGTGGAATTCTTCCTTGCCCGGAATCTGCTTGGCGTAATTGAACTGGCCGCCAATCTCGCCGGCTTTGTCGATTAGCGTTACCGCATGGCCGCGCTCGCCCAGCGTGCTGGCGCAGGCCATGCCAGCCGGCCCAGCACCAATCACGGCGATGCGTTTGCGCACACGGGCTGGTTCGATCTTCAGCTCGGTCTCGTGACAGGCGCGCGGATTGACCAGGCAGCTGGCCCGCTTGTTCTGGAACACATGATCGAGGCAAGCCTGGTTGCAGGCGATGCAGGTGTTGATGCGCTCGCTGCGACCGGCTCTGGCCTTGTTGGCCCAGTCCGGGTCGGCCAGCAACGGGCGCGCCATCGAGACCATGTCGGCCTCGCCGTCCGCAAGGATGCGTTCGGCGACCTCGGGCATGTTGATGCGGTTGGTGGTGATCAGCGGAATCGCCACTTCGCCCTTGAGCTTCTTCGTGACCCAGGCAAATCCCGCACGCGGCACGCTGGTGACGATGGTGGGTACACGCGCCTCGTGCCAGCCGATGCCGGTGTTGATGATCGAGGCACCAGCAGCTTCGATGGCCTTGGCCAAAGTCACGATCTCGCTCCAATCCTGGCCGCCTTCGACCAGGTCCAGCATGGATAGCCGGTAGATGATGATGAAGTCGCGGCCTACCGCTTCGCGCGTGCGGCGCACGATCTCGATCGCGAAACGCATGCGGCGGGCAGCGTCGCCGCCCCAGGCGTCATTGCGCTGGTTGGTACGCTCGGCGATGAACTGGTTGATCAGATAACCTTCCGAGCCCATCACCTCGACACCGTCGTAGCCGGCCTCCTGGGCCAGTTTCGCGCAGTGCATGAAGTCGTGGATGGTGCGCTCCACGCCGCGAGAGGACAGCGCCCGCGGAGTGAACGGGGTGATCGGCGACTTGATCTTCGATGGCGCCACTGACAGCGGGTGATAGCCGTAGCGCCCGGCGTGCAGGATCTGCAGGCAGATGCGACCGCCTTCAGCATGCACGGCATCGGTAAGCTTGCGATGCCGTGGCTTGTGCCAGGGCATCGTGAGCCGGCCACCAAACGGCTTCAGCCAGCCCTGGATGCTCGGCGCGATGCCGCCGGTGACCATCAGTCCGATGCCGCCCCGCGCACGTTCGGCGAAATAGGCCGCCAGCTTGTCGTAATCGCTGGCCTTGTCCTCCAGCCCGGTATGCATCGAGCCCATAAGGATGCGGTTGGGCAGGGTGACATGGCCCAGATCGAGCGGGGCAAACAGCTTCGGGTAATTCATGCGACCTGCACTGGATCAAACGATCGTATGAATGTGCCGGTGTTGGGTGTCGAAAAGCAAGCGCCGCGGCAAACTCAGGCCGGGACGTTCATGCCAGCAGCTGGTGCACCAGTGCGATGTAACGGCGCATGGCTTCCTCTTCGGATACGCCATTCAGTTGCGCCCACGCCGCGTGCTTGGCGGTGCCGACAAAGTCGAAGAAGCCCGGCTGGGTCCGGCGCAGATCGCCCTCCGAGCCTTGCTTGTACAGGGCATACAGCTTCAGCAAGGTGTCGTTGTCGGGGCGCGTACCCAATTGCTGGATGTCCTCGGCGGCTTGTTCGAATTCGCGGCGAAGATCGGTCATAAGGCGGATCGGGCTGGCATGGATGCAGGGAGACCGGCTAGATAGCACGCGTTCCCGGTGGGGTCAACGCGTTAAACTTCCGCTTACTCCCGTTCAGCCAGGATCTTGCCATGAGCCATGCCGCGCCCGCTCCCGTACTCACCATCGACGGGCCATCCGGGTCGGGCAAGGGCACCATCAGCGCCCTCGTGGCAGAGCATCTGGGCTGGCGGCTGCTGGATTCTGGTGCCTTGTATCGGGCTGTGGGCTACGCCGCCGGCATGGCCGGGCTGGACTTGTCGGACGTGGATGCCGTGACCCGCTGCGCCCAAGCCACGAAGATCCATTTCCGCGCAGCCAGTGACGGAAGCCAGACCCGGGTGATCGTCAACGGGCACGACGCCACCGATGAGCTGCGCACCGAAACTGCCGGTGCAGCGGCCTCGGCGATTGCCTCGATGCCGTCGGTGCGCGAGGCCTTGGTGGCGCTGCAGCTGGGCTTCCGAAAGGCGCCGGGGCTGGTCGCTGACGGGCGCGACATGGGCACGGTGATCTTCCCGGATGCCGCGTACAAGGTTTTCCTCACGGCGAGCGCCGCCGAACGTGCGAAAAGACGCTATAAGCAGTTGAAGGAAAAGGGACTCAGCGTTACACTTGGCGGCCTTCAGCGCGAAATCGAGGCGCGTGACAGCCGCGATGCATCGCGCGCGGTCGCGCCGCTCAAGCCTGCCGAAGATGCCGTATTGGTGGACACCACCGGGATGGGTATCGACGAGGTCGTCGCGAAAGTACTTGCCGTCGTGCAGCCTTGAGTCCAGGTTGCGCGGCGGTTTCTGCGCCCCTGCTGTGGCAGGGGATTTTGGCCAATGGTGACGACGGTCGGTTCCGAGGAACCACCTGAAGACACCCTCAACCGGTGGACCGGGAAGTTCGTGCGCAACACGTCAACAAGCGCAACGGGCAACGGTCTTTTCCCACTATGGAATCAACATGACTGAAAGTTTTGCCGAACTGTTTGAACAGAGCCAACAGGCTATCTCCAAGCTGAAGCCCGGCGCCATCGTCACCGGCATTGTTGTGGAAATCCGCAATGACGTCGTCGTGATCAATGCGGGTCTGAAGAGCGAAGGCATCGTCCCGATCGAGCAGTTCAAGAACGAGGACGGCGTGCTGGAGGTGCAGGTAGGCGACGAGGTGAAGGTTGCCCTCGAAGCTTTGGAAGACGGTTTCGGCGAGACCAAGCTGTCGCGCGAGAAGGCCAAGCGCTCGATGGTGTGGGACGACCTCGAGCAGGCGTTCGACAAGGAAGAGACCATCGTTGGTCTGATTTCCGGCAAGGTCAAGGGTGGTTTCACGGTCGACATCAAGGACGTCCGCGCGTTCCTGCCGGGCTCGCTGGTCGATGTGCGTCCGGTGCGCGACCCGGTTTTCCTCGAGGGCAAGGAACTCGAGTTCAAGATCATCAAGCTCGACCGCAAGCGCAACAACGTGGTGGTCAGCCGTCGCGCCGTGGTCGAGACCGAGTTCTCCGCCGAGCGCGAGCAGTTGCTTGAGCGTCTGACCGAAGGTGCCGTGGTCAAGGGCACCGTCAAGAACCTCACCGACTACGGCGCGTTCGTGGATCTGGGTGGCATCGACGGCCTGCTGCACATCACCGACATGGCGTGGAAGCGTGTGCGTCATCCGTCCGAAGTCGTCAATGTCGGCGACGAGCTGGACGTGCGCGTGCTGAAGTACGACAAGGAGCGCAACCGCGTTTCGCTGGGCCTGAAGCAGCTGGGCGACGACCCGTGGGTCGCCATCGCCCGTCGCTACCCGGTCGGCAGCCGCCTGTTCGGCAAGGTCTCCAACGTCACCGATTACGGCTGCTTCGTAGAGATCGAGCCGGGCGTGGAAGGCCTGGTGCACGTGTCCGAGATGGACTGGACCAACAAGAACGTCAACCCGGCCAAGGTGGTTCAGGTCGGTGACGAGACCGAAGTCACCGTGCTGGACGTGGATGAGGAGCGTCGCCGCATCTCGCTGGGTATCAAGCAGACCCGCTCGAACCCGTGGGAAGCCTTCGCAGCGATGCACAAGAAGGGCGACAAGGTCTCCGGTCAGATCAAGTCGATCACCGATTTCGGTGTGTTCATCGGCCTGGACGGCGGCATCGACGGTCTGGTGCACCTGTCCGACATCTCCTGGCAGATGTCCGGCGAAGATCTGGTTCGCAACTTCAAGAAGGGCGACGAGATCGAGGCTGTGGTGCTGGCGGTCGATCCGGAACGCGAGCGCATCTCGCTCGGCATCAAGCAGATGGAGCAGGATCCGTTCGGCCAGTTCATGGCGGCGAATCCGCGCGGCACCATCGTCAACGGCACCGTCAAGGAAGTCGATGCGAAGGGTGCAGTGATCGATCTGGGCGAGGGCGTCGAGGGTTACCTGCGTGCCAACGACATCGCCAAGGAGCGCATCGAGGATGCCACGCTGCATCTGAAGGTGGGCGACAAGGTCGAGGCCAAGTTCACCGGCATGGATCGCAAGGGCCGTCAGCTGGCGCTGTCGATCCGCGCGAAGGACGAGGAAGATGTGCCGGAAGTGGCGGCTGTCGACTATGCGTCCGCAGCCAGCGGCACGACCAAGCTTGGTGCGTTGCTCAAAGAGCAGTTCAACAAGGCTGACTGATCGCAAGCGCGAGCCTGATGCGGGGCGGCACATCGCCGCCCCGCTGTTTCATGTCACGGACATTGGGGTCCCATGACCAAATCCGAATTGATCGAAGCGCTGGCCATGCGCCAGACCCATCTTGCGTTTGCTGACGTCGAGATGGCCGTCAAGAGCGTGATCGAACAGATGAGTCATGCGCTGGCTCACGGCGAACGCATCGAGGTGCGTGGGTTCGGCAGCTTCGCGCTGCATTACCGACCGCCGCGCATGGGTCGCAACCCGAAGACGGGCGAAGCCGTGGCATTGCCCGGCAAGCACGTCCCACATTTCAAACCAGGCAAGGAATTGCGCGAACGCGTCAATCTGGATCTGGAGCAGGAAGCCGGTTGATACGACACAAAAAGTTGATCGAAGGCAGGCGACGCAAGTCGACCTGCCTTCTTTTTGCCTGAAATCCGGAATGTCTGGAGTGGCGTTCTGAATCGTTGCCGCACGGATGGCCTGCTTTGCCTGTGCCTGTCACGGTCAATCGGGTAAAGTCTCGTCATGCGATTGCTCGCCATCATCATCCTGCTCATCTTCATTGCCGCCGGCATCGTGCTGGGCGCGCTCAACGCCGATCTGGTCGGCTACGATCTCGCGTTTGCCCGGGTGAAACTGCCCAAAGGCGCTGCCCTGCTGGGGGCCGTGGTGATCGGCTGGCTGCTTGGTGGGCTTACCGCATGGCTTGGGGTCAGTTCGCGCCAGCGTCGGCAGCAGCGCCAGCAATCGCGCGCGGACAAGAAGTTGCCGGCCCAACCATGAATCTCATGTATGTGCTGGCTCTGCTGGTGCCAGTTGCGTTTGTACTGGGCTGGTGGGCCTCTCGCCAAGTGGGTGCGCGCCGTTCCGGCGCCGAAGTCAGCGAGCTGTCCTCGGACTATTTCCGCGGTCTGAATTACCTGCTCAACGAGGAGCAGGACAAGGCAATCGAGGTCTTCCTCAAACTGGCCGAATACAACCGCGACACGGTCGAGACGCATCTCGCGCTGGGCAATCTCTTTCGTCGGCGCGGCGAAGTGGACCGGGCGATCCGGCTGCATCAGCATCTGGTGTCGCGGCCTGGCCTGTCCGATGCCATGAAGACGGTAGCCTTGCTGGAGCTGGGCGAGGATTACATGCGTGCCGGCCTGCTCGATCGCGCCGAAGCGCTGTTTTCCGACCTGGTGGCGATGGATGCGCACGCGCCTTCGGCATTGTGCCACCTGATCGCGATCTATCAGCACGAACGCGATTGGCACAAGGCGATCGAGCACGCGCGTCGGCTGGAGGTGATGACCGGCGAGGACGAGGCGCCGATGATTGCCCAGTTCTATTGCGAACTGGCCGATCGTTCGCGCCAGCATGGCGCGCGCGCCGAAGCCCGTGATTACCTGCATCAGGCGTTCGAGTGCCAGCCTGATTGCGTGCGTGCATTCATGCTGACCGGCCGTCTGCAATCCGAGGATGGCCATCACGTCGAGGCGGTAACGGCCTACGAGGCGGCGGTGGCTGCCGACATCGCGTTCACTCCGGAAATCCTGCCGCCACTGCTCAACAGTTACGCCCATTCGCAGCAGATGGAACGTGCCGAAGGTTTCCTGCGCAGCATGCTTGAGCGTTATCACGGCGTCTCGCCGGTCCTGGCGTTGACCCATCTGTATCGGCAGCGCGATGGCGAGCGGGCGGCGATCGACTTCCTGACAACGCAATTGCGCCTGCGGCCATCGGTGCGGGGTCTGATGGCATTGATCGACGCGACGATGGACAAGATCGAAGGCGAGGCGCGAGAAAACTTCCTGATTCTGCGCGATCTGACCAAGAAGCTGCTGGAAGGCCAGGCGATGTACCGTTGCAGCCGTTGCGGCTTCGGTGCCAAGGCACATCATTGGCAGTGTCCCAGCTGCAAGAGCTGGAGTACGATCCGGCCGATTCACGGCGTAGCCAGCGAGTGAGACGAACTTGAGGATGTACACGACCATGGGATGGTTGCTGACCAGTTTGCTGATCACGTTGCTGCTGGTGCGTGGCGCGATTGTTTATGCCCATCGCCGCGGCATGCTCGATCATCCCGGGCAGCGCCGCTCGCATCGTCTGCCTACGCCGCGCGGCGGCGGTATCGGTATCGTCGTGGCGATGCTGATCTGCCTGCCCGGCGCACTGCGGAGCCAGCCGGCCGCATGGCCGCTCAACGTGATTGCAGGTCTGCTCGCAGCGCTTTTGCTGGTGGCACTGGCTGGCTGGTGGGACGATCACCGGGCATTGCCGGTATTACCGCGACTGGGCGCCCAGGTGCTTGCAGTCGGAGTGTTTTCGCTAACCTTGTTGATGACCGGTTTGTCGTGGTGGTGGCTGCCACTGCTGCTGATCGGCGGTGTGTGGAGCATCAACCTGCACAACTTCATGGACGGCATCGACGGTTTGCTGGCGCAGCAGGCGACATTTGTCGGCGGTGGCCTTGCACTGCTGGCGTGGGGTGCGGCGCAGCCGGCGCTGGCACTGGCTGCGGCTGCCCTGGCGATGGCAGCGCTTGGTTTCTGGTATTACAACCGACCACTGGCGCGGATTTTCATGGGCGATGTCGGCAGCGGCAGTGTGGGCCTGCTGATCTTTGCGTTCAGCGCGATGCTGTGGCGGCAGAATCATGCCCTGTTGTGGCCCGCGCTGATCCTGTCATCGGCGTTCGTGGTGGACGCCAGTCTGACCCTGTTGACGCGAATGTGGCGCGGACGGCGCTGGTACACTGCTCATCGCGAACATCTGTATCAGTGGCTGGTACGTCGAGGCGGAACACATGCACGGGCGGATGCCATTTATCTTGGCTGGAATCTGCTGATTGCCGCCCCCTTGGCCTGGTTGGCCTGGAGTCATCTGCGAATGGCGCTGCCGATTACCATGGCTGTTTATCTGGGAGCGGCAGCCGCATGGCTGGCGCTGAAACGTCGTTGTCTGCGACGCCACGTGTCAGGGGCATCCCATGTCGCTGCGTAAACTCATCGGCTTCATTCACCCGCGCATCGCGGTCGTGCTGCACGATCTGGCGATGGCGGCGCTGGCATGGTGGATCGCCAAACTGTTGCGGTATGCCTTGAAGCCGGATGAGATCGTCAGCTTTCAGCTGCTTGAAATTCCGATTGTGCTGCTGGTGCAGGGGCTTATTTTCCGCTGGACCGGGCTGTATCGAAGTGTCTGGCGTTTTGCCAGCCTGCCGGATCTGTGGAACATCCTGCGCGCAGCGGTGTTCGGTGCGGGAGGGATTTACGCAGCGCTGTTCCTGTATGACCGGCTCGAAAACGTGCCGCGCTCGGTGCTGCTGCTTTATCCGATCCTGCTGGCGGCAATGTTGGGTGCTCCGAGACTGCTCTATCGGTACTGGAAAGACAGCCGCAACGATCTGCTGCATAACCAGACGGTCAAACGGGTTCTGATCGTGGGTGCGGATCGGGCCGGTGAGGTGCTTTCGCGCGACCTGCATCACGACAGTCGCTATGAGGTGGTCGGTTTCGTCGATGACCAGACCAGCCTGCGTGGCGCCAGCATCAATGGCCATCCGGTGCTGGGTCGTTTGGACCAGTTGTCCGAGGTGGCGCGCGAGGCGGCGGTCGACATGCTGCTGATCGCCTTGCCGGGAGCTTCCACCGTCGAGATGCGACGGGTGGTGTCGCTGTGCGACGAAACCGATCTGCCTTATCGGACCGTGCCACGACTGGAAGACGTGGTTGCGGGCCGGGCGCAATTCAACGAGATCAAGGAAGTGGCCATCGAGGACCTGCTCGGCCGCGATGCGGTGGAGCTGGACTGGACAGCGATCCGTGAAACCCTGAGCGCACGCCGCGTACTGGTGACCGGCGGTGGCGGTTCGATCGGCTCGGAGTTGTGCCGGCAGGTTGCACGGCTCGGCGCTCAGTCACTCACCGTGGTCGAGCAGAGCGAATACAACCTGTACCGGATCACCCAGGAACTTCGTGCGGATTTTCCCGAGCTTATCCTCGACGGCATCCTGGCCAATTGCGGTGATCATGCGGCGATGCAAAAGGCGTTTGCGAATGCCCAGCCGCAGGTGGTGTTCCACGCGGCGGCCTACAAGCATGTGCCGATGCTGCAGGGGCAATTGCGTGCGGCCTTCAGCAACAACGTGCTGGGCACGCGCACGGTGGCGGATGCGGCACGTGCGTTCGGAGTGGAGTGCTTCGTGCTGATTTCCACCGACAAGGCAGTCAACCCGACCAGCGTGATGGGCGCCTGCAAACGCGTCGCCGAGATCTATTGCCAGAACCTCGATGCGCATGCCGATACCCGCTTCATGACGGTGCGGTTCGGCAACGTGCTGGATTCGGCCGGATCGGTGGTGCCGCTGTTTCGTGAGCAGATCCGCGCTGGCGGTCCGGTCACCGTGACCCATCCGGAAATTTCGCGCTATTTCATGACGATCCCCGAAGCCTGCCAGTTGATCCTGCAGACCGCGAGCATCGGCAAGGGTGGCGAGATCTTTGCGCTGGACATGGGCGAGCCGGTGAAGATCCGCGACCTGGCCGAACAGATGATCCGCCTTGCCGGCAAGAAGCCGGGCAGCGAAATTCCGATCGTCTACACCGGCCTGCGCGCCGGCGAAAAACTGTTCGAGGAACTGTTCCATCCGCTGGAAAACTACAGCGCCACCGCACATGCCAAGATTTTCCTGGCGCAGCACCGCGAGGTATCGTGGGAACTGCTGCAGGCACTGTTGAACAAGGCTGCCGAGGCCGTCACCGTTTTCGATGAAGAAGAGCTTCGCCGCTGTGTGTCCAGCCTGCTGCCTTCGTTCCGCTGGAGCGAATCGGCGCAGCCGGACAACGTGGTGTCGATCCGCCGCACCAACCCGGAGATCAGTGAGTGAGCAAACCCCTGCGCAAAGTGGTATTTCCCGTCGCCGGACTCGGCACGCGCTTTCTGCCGGCGACCAAGGTCGTCGCCAAGGAAATGCTGCCCGTCCTCGACAAGCCACTGATCCAGTACGCCGTCGACGAAGCGGTGGATGCCGGCGCCGATACATTGATCTTCGTCACCAATCGTTACAAGCACGCGATTGCCGACTACTTCGACAAGGCCTACGAGCTGGAAGCGAAGCTGCAGGAAAAGGGCAAGGACGAATTGCTGGCGCTGGTGCAGGGCACCTTGCCGCGGCATGTCCGGGCGATCTTCGTGACCCAGCCCGAGGCACTCGGCCTTGGCCATGCGGTGTTGTGCGCCAAGCCGGTCGTCGGTGATGAACCGTTTGGCGTGGTGTTGCCGGATGATCTGATCTGGAATGGCGCGATCGGCACGGGCAAGGGTGCACTACGGCAGATGGCCGAACTGGCCGACGCCCAGCAGGCGGGCGTGATCGCGGTGGAAGAAGTGCCCCACAACGAAACCGACAAGTACGGCATCGTCGATGCCACGCCGGTGGACGAGCGCAGTGCCTTGATCCGCCACATGGTGGAGAAGCCCAAGCCGGCCGACGCGCCGTCGAACCTGGCGGTGGTCGGTCGTTACGTGCTGCCGGGCCGTATCTTCCAGCTGCTGGAGCAGACCACGCCGGGTGCCGGCGGCGAGATCCAGCTCACCGACGCGATCGAGGCATTGCTGAAAGAGCAGGGCAAAGTGCTGGCCTATCGTTTCGAAGGCACGCGTTTCGATTGCGGCAACAAGGCTGGTCTGGTGCGCGCCACCATGCACATGGCGATGCAGGATCCGAAGCTCGCGCCGACCGTGCGCGCCTTTCTCGGGCAACTCTGAACCATCCACGATGCATGCGGCCGGATCACTGCATGCATCGTGCATCCATCCATTGCCAGGCTTGAGGAATATGCTTGCTCGATCCCGGGCATCGGTGTGAACTTTCGCCGCAGCATGAATTCGTCCTCGTCCTATTACCGCGCAACGGCCACGCCGTATGCGTCTCACGCGCCACTGCTAGGCAGCAACCATGCACGGGTTGCCATCATCGGAGGCGGTTTTGCGGGGCTGAACACGGCGCTGGGGCTGGTCGAGCGCGGCGTGCGCGACGTGGTGCTGCTGGAGCGCGAACAGGTTGGCTTTGGTGCTTCCGGCCGCAACGGCGGCTTCGTGTTTGCCGGCTATTCGCTGGGCGAGCAATCGCTGCTCGATCAACTGGGCAAGGCGCGCGCGCAGGCCTTGTTCAAGCTCACCACCGACGCGGTGCAATGCATCCGCCAGCGGATCGCCGATTACGCCATTCCCTGTGATGCCGTCGACCATGGTGTGATCTGGGCCAACTGGTTCCGCGATCCGGCCGTGTTGCGCGAGCGCCAGCAACTGCTGGCCGAACATTACGGCATCCAGTGGCAGTGGCTGCCCGAGACCGAACTGCGTGAGCGCGTTCGCAGCGAGCGCTACCACGATGGTCTGTACGAGCGTGACGCGCTGCACCTGCACCCCCTCAACTACGCGATCGGTCTCGCTGCCGCGGCGGCCGGGCAGGGCGTGCGCATCCATGAGAACAGCGGCGTCCGCAGCCTCACCCGCGAAGGCCTGCAGTGGCGTGTGCGTACCGCGCAGGGCGAGCTGCTGGTCGATCAGGTCGTGCTGGCGTGCGGTGGTTATCTGGCCGGCCTGCAGAAACCGATCGATCGCGCGATCCTGCCGATAGCGACATACGTGATAGTGACCGAGCCGCTGGGTCATCGGATGGATGAGTGCCTGCATACACGCGCCGCGGTTTACGACAGCCGCTTCGCGTTTGATTATTACCGCGCGCTGCCGGACACGCGGCTGTTGTGGGGCGGCCGCATCTCGATCCGCAACCGTTCGCCGCAGGCGGTGCAACGATTGTTGACGAAGGACCTGCTGCGGGTATTCCCGCAATTGCACGGCGTCAAGGTTGATTACGCGTGGTCGGGTCTGATGAGTTACGCACGCCACCATATGCCGCAGATCGGCGGCAGCGACAACGGGCTGTGGTGGGCGCAGGCATTTGGCGGCCACGGCCTTGCGCCGACCTGTGCCGCAGGCGAACTGCTGGCAGCAGCGATTGCCGGTGGTGACAATCGCTGGAAACAGTTTGCCGATTACGGCTTGAGCAGCACGCACCGGCCGTTCGGTTATCTTGGTGCGCAGACGACCTACTGGTGGCAGCAGGGTCGCGACTGGTTGAAGACGAGGCTGGAAGGATGAGCGAAGCAGATCAGGGCGAAATCAGCTGGGCCGATTTCGAGAAGGTGCGGATTGTCGCCGGCACAGTGACGCGGGTGGAACCGTTTCCCGAAGCGCGCAAGCCGGCGTGGAAAGTGTGGGTGGACTTTGGCCCTTATCGCGAGAAGAAGACCAGTGCGCAGATCGCTTCGCTGTACAGCGCCGAGCAACTCGTCGGTCGCCAGATCGTGGGCGTGATCAACTTCCCCGAGAAGCAGATCGGCCCGTTCCGTTCGCAGTTCCTGCTTACCGGGTTTCACACCGACGAAGGCGTGGTGATCACGGCAGTCGAGCGCCCGGTACCGAACGGTACGCGGCTGGCCTGATCCAGGTCGGGTTACGACTGCGGTACGCTAGCGATCGAGCCATACCGCCAGTCCCTGCGCATTCAACTCGATATCCATGTGCAGTAGTTGGACGAGTGCCTCGCGGCCCTGTGTCCAGCCGTGAGCTGCGGCGCGACCGGCATACAGCTCGGTCAGCGTCTCGACCAAAGTCGCATGGCGATCATCCTGACCATCCGCAGCACGGGCCAGCCACACCATCGCTTCGATCTGCTGGTGCAGGTCGGCAGCAAGTCGCTCCACGTGTTCCACCCGGCCGTAATGGGTGAGGTACATCGCGGAAGGATGCAGCGCGAGCAGTCGATCGATGGAGGCGTGCAGCGCGTCCGGATCGAACTGCACCGGCGAGGTGGTGGGCAGGATGAACGGGCCCTTCGCTGTATCGAATTCGCGATACGACAGGCCGAACACGTCGCCGGTGAAGCACACATTCGCGCGGGCGTCGTAGACAGTCAGGTGATGTTTCGCATGCCCCGGGGTGTCGACGCACAGCAAGGGTCGGTCAGCCAGATTCACCACATGCCCATCCGGCGCCTCGATGACCCGCTCAGCGGGAATCGGGCGCAGCCAGCCATAGGTCTGCTCCATCACTGCCTCGCCATACACGGCGCTGGCACCGGCCCATAGTGCCGATGGGTCGATCATGTGCCGGGCACCGCGCGGATGCACCACCAGCTTCGCATTTGTCAGCTGCGCGATCAGCTCGCCGGCACCGCCGGCGTGGTCCAGATGGACGTGGGTGAGGATCAGCCAATCCACTTCGGGAGCGGTGATTCCGGCCTCGTCCAGCGCGGCCAGCATGCGCGGTACGGAAAAGTTGGTACCGCAGTCGATGAAGGCACCGCGCCCGTTCTCGACGATCAGGTATGCCGCATCGAACCGCGGTCGGACAAAACCAGTATCGATGGTGTGGATGCTCATGCCTGCCTCGCGATCAGTCGATCTGGCGAGCGTAGCAAGCCGTGGCGGGATCGGCACTTGCACCTTGGTCGAGCCGGTCGGCAGCCGCTACGCCATACGGGCTCGGCGGCCAGGCAAACTGCGGTAGGCTAGTCGCGCATGGGGAATCGGGGGAATCGTCGATGCGCTGCCTGTTCATGGTCGTCGCGCTGTTGCTGGGGAGCGCATGCTCCGCTTCTGCGGCGGAAGTCGTCGTGCATTTCAGCGATGCTCAGGGCCACGCGGTGAATGACGCGGTACTCATGTTGACGCCGGATACAGGCACTACTGCCAACCCATCCGCAGCACCCCCGGCTACCTACATCATTGACCAGCGCGACGAGACCTTCATTCCGTACGTGCAGGTGCTGCGTCCCGGAGACAAGGTGGTGTTCCGCAACAGCGACAGCACGCGGCATCACGTCTATTCGTTCGCCGCCATCAAGACGTTCGAATTCGTGTTGCGTCCGGGCGAAAGTTCACCCGCACTCAGCATGGACCAAGCCGGTGTCGCTGCGGTCGGCTGCAACATCCACGATCACATGGCCACCTATCTGTTCGTATCCGCGGTGTCGGCCGTCGCAATGTCCAGCCATGATGGCTATGCAAGGCTCGATCGTCTCGCTCCCGGTCGCTACACCGCACATGTGTGGCATCCCCAGTTGCATCCCGGCCGTGCGGAGCCGATCCAGAGCGTGATCATCGCGGGCGATGCCGAAACCGTGCAGCTGAGTTTCACGCTGTCGCTGCTGCCGGACCCGCGCATGTTCATGGATCGCGAACATCTGGATTACTGAGCCGGCCATGCCATCCATGGGTTTCCGCCTCCGCCTTGCGCTGTTCTTCGTCGCGACTTTGGTGACGGTGCAGCTGCTTACCGCTGGCCTGGTCTACGAGGTGACCCGGCGTGCGCTGGTGACCGAAGGCGAGCGCCAACTGACGGCCAATGCGCAGGCGTTCGTGGCGCAGATGGACGACATTTCGGCGCGGATCGCCGGCAACGTCGAAGTGCTTTCGCTCGACTATGCCTTGCGTTCGGCCATCGCCGAGCGCGATCGCGGCACCGTGCTGTCGGTATTGCGCAATCACGGTCGCCGGGTGGGTGCCTCACGCATGCTGCTGATCGGTCTGGATGGTACGGTCGAGGCGGATACCGGTGATGCGGCAACTGCGCGCACACGCTTTCCCTTTCCCGATCTGATCGACAGCGCGTATGACCGGCGCACGGCCGCCGTGGTCGCGCTGGACGGCAAGGCCTCGTGGATGGTGGTGGTGCCGATCTACGCGCCACAGCCGGTCGGACTGGTGGTGGTGAACGTGCCGCTGGATGACGCATTGCTGGCGCATATGCAACAACTTTCCGCACTGCCGCGGGACATCGAGCTGGCGACTCGGTCGACTCCCGGCCATTGGACGATGGTGGCACGCGGTGATCGACACACCGGGCTGGTCGACAGTCTCGAGGCCTCACACCAGGGACTGCCGTGGAAGCCGTTGCTGACGAAAGTCGACGGCAAGGAATACATGGTGCTCGCGCAACGCCTGAAGCAGCCGAAGCAGGGCACGTCGGTGGTGGCGGTGCTGGGTTATTCGCTGGACGACGCATTGAGCCCGTTCCGTTCCGTGGCGATCGCCTGGGCGACGTTGCTGGGGCTGGGGATGGTCGTGGGTCTGCTCGGCGCCTGGTTCACTGCACGCAGCGTATCGCGCCCGGTCGAGGCACTCGCCGCGGCGGTGCGGCGCATCGAAGCGGGTGATTACCGCGCCCCAGCCAGCATGCAACGGCACGACGAGATCGGTCAGCTGGCCGGCGCCTTCGGCACCATGACCGATGCGGTGCGCCAGCGCGAGTGGCATATCCGTCATCAGGCCATGCACGACAGCGTGACGGACCTGCCCAACCGCGTGGCAGCCGAAGCTACCGTCGACCAACATCTTGGTGGCGACGGTGCGGGTGAGGGTGCCTTGCTGATGGTCGGGCTGACCCGCGTGCCGGAGATCATCAAGACGATGGGGCACGCGCTGTGCGATCGCCTGATGCGTGACGCCAGCAGGCGCATCCAGCGGGTCACGGCTGCGGCCTACCTGGCACGCACCAGCGACACGCAATTCATGCTGTGGTTGTCGCGGGCCGATCAGGCGGCAGCAGTCGCGGCAGCGCTACGCATCCTTGACGTACTCAACGAGCCGTATCAGGAAACCGACATCAGCATCGACAGGCTGCCTTCGGTGGGCATCGCGATGGCGCCGGCCGACGGTTCGCAGGCGGGCACGTTGCTGCGCCATGCCGAAGTGGCGCAGTTCGCGGCCAGCGGCTCGGCCAGCGCGCTGAGTTTCTACGACGCGGCTACCGATCCGCATCGGCCCGATCGACTGTCGCTGATGGGTGATCTGCGTGATGCGCTCGATCGCGACGGCCTGTTGTTGCACTACCAGCCCAAGCTGGATCTGGTCAGTCAGCGCGTCGATGGCGCCGAGGCCTTGCTGCGCTGGAGTCATCCACGCCGTGGCCGGGTGCCGCCGGATGCGTTCATCGGCATGGCCGAGGACACCGGCAATATCCATCGGGTCACCCGCTGGGTGCTGGCCAGCGCATTGGCACAGGCGCAGCGCTGGATTGAACAGGGCCTGCCGCTGCATATCGCAGTGAACCTGTCGACGCGCGACCTGGAGGACGCCGAGCTGCCGGTGCGGATCGCTGGGTTGCTTTCGATTCATCGCGTACCGGCTTCCTGCCTGACCGTGGAAGTGACCGAACGTGCCGTGATCGGAGAGCCGGATACCGCGATCCGCATCCTGCGCCGGCTGGCCGATCAGGGTATCGGTATCGCGATCGACGACTTCGGCGTGGGGCAATCCACCTTCGCCTATCTGCGCCACCTGCCGGTGAGCGAACTGAAGATCGACCAGATGTTCGTCAAGCATCTGGCCACCGACATGAACGACCGGATCATCGTGGGCTCCATCGTCGACCTCAGCCATCGACTGGGCTATCGCGTCACCGCCGAGGGCGTGGAAGACCAGGGTGCGCTGGATTATCTGGCCTCGATAGGTTGCGATCACGCGCAGGGTTATTTCATTTCCCGGGCACTTGCCGCGGAGGCCTTTACTGCATTCGTCACCGGGCGCGGCGGGTATGCCTCCGCTGGAGTGCCGTCATGATGCGCTGCGCATGGTGGTTCTGCCTGCTGGGTTCCGCGGTGTGCCCGTCGCTGGTGTTTGCGCAGGACGTCGACCTGCATGCCTACATCGACGGTCGCCTGGTCGCGGCCCCCGGCGAAACCAGCTGGACGAAGGGCGGCCTCGGCAAGACACGCTTCGGCGATGGCGGTACGGATGCGCAATTCGGCGGGGCGGGCTTGGTCGGTACAGCGCAGCTCACGCCGGCGTTGCTGGCACTGGGCGAGATCCAGTTCCAGACCACCGATCGTCCGACCGTAAGTGTAATCGAGGCGTATGTGCGCTACCGCCCGGTCTCGCTCTCGCGCTGGCGCTGGTCGGTGCGGGTCGGTGCTTTTCTGCCGCCGATCTCGCTGGAGAACGATGCGATTGGCTGGACCAGCCCGTGGACGCTCACGCCATCGGCGATCAACAGCTGGGTCGGCGAGGAACTACGCGTGATCGGTGCCGAGGGTCGTGTCGAATGGCGCGGTGACGCCAATACCTGGGAGCTGCACAGCGCGCTATTTCGGCGCAACGATCCGGCCGGTGACCTGCTGGCTGACCGCGGCTGGTCGCTGAGCGACCTTACCTCCGGCTTGGGCAGTCGTTTGCGCGAACCTGATGAGGCGGGTAGCGGATCATCACCGGCGCACCGCTACGACCCGTTCCAGAACATCGGCAGCCGGATCGGCTGGTACGCGAATCTGGACTGGCGTGCGGCCGGCTTGGGACGGATCAGCCTGATGCGCTATGACAACCGCGCGGACCCGACAGCACATACCGAGAGCGGTGTGTTTGCCTGGCATACCTGGTTCACGAGCATGGGTGCCCGCACCGACACCGGCCCGATTCGCTGGATCGCCCAGGTGATGGACGGCGCTACCGTGATCGAGCCGGTGGATGGCATGCAATTCAAGACCCGCTTCCGCTCGGCTTTTCTGCTCGCTGGCTGGAACCGTGGCAACTGGCGTCCGGCGCTGCGCATCGAGCACTTCAGCACGCACGATGGGCGGTCCGAAGCCGGCATTCCCCAGGGCGAGCACGGCAATGCGGTGACCGCAGCGCTCAACTGGCGTCCACGTGACTGGTTGCGGCTAACCGCCGAGGTGCTCCGGATCGACAGCGTGCGCATGCAACGTGCGGATGTCGGGCTGTCACCAGCGTCGATGCTTACCCAGGTGCAGCTGGGCATCCGGTTGATCTATTGAGCGAAAAGCGTGGCACGGGAACCTCCAGCACGCTGTTGCATCCGATCCTTGGCGATTCCATTTCGTCCACGTGATGCAACCAGAGGGGAATGACATGTTGCTTTATGCAGTTCTGATATTTGCGATTGCCGCCGTCGGCGGGCTGGTACTGGCTTCCAGCGTGTTGCGCGGCAAGCTGGCGCCATGGGCGATCTCGGTGCTGCACGCCTTGTTGGGCGCCAGCGGTCTGGTGCTGCTCATCCTTGAAGTGCTCAAGGGCGCTGCACCCGGTCGCCTCACGGCGGCGCTGGGTCTGCTGGTGATCGCGGCGCTGGGTGGTTTCTTCCTCGCCTCGTTCCACCTGCGCAAGCAGGTCGCACCGAAGGCCGTCGTGTGCGTGCATGCCGGTGTCGCGGTGGCCGGTTTCCTGACCTTGCTCAGCCTGCTGCTGGGCTGAGCCATGCGACATCCACTCCATCCCGCCTTGGTCCATTTTCCGATCGCCTGCTGGTCGCTGGCGACAGCAGCGGATCTGGCCAATCTGGTCTGGGGCGAACCGGCGTGGCGTCTGGCCGGCGTGTTGTTGCTGGCGGGGATCGGTTTCTCGATCCCCGCCATGCTGGCCGGCTTTTTCGAGCTGGCCAAGGTCGCCGAGGGCAACCCGGCGATCAAGGACGTCAACCGGCACATGCTCATGGTGATGTGCGCGCTGGCGTTCTATACGGCCAGCCTGTTCCTGCGTCTGCAGCGCACGCATCTCGCCGAACCGAGCCTGCTCGCGATCGGCATGAGCGTACTGGGCTTCCTGTTTCTGGCTGCGGCAGGCTGGCTCGGCGGCAAGCTGGTGTATGGGCATCGGCTCGGCGTCAGCCCGCCGTAGCGGGTTCAGCCTTTGGCCTTCACCTTCGCCGGTCGCGGCACGCGCCACAGATACCATGCGGCGGCGGTGCGATGCGGGCTCCAGGCTTGGCCGATCAGCGCCATCGCCTTGGGCGTGGGTGCCACGTCGAGCGACTTCAGCAGCCGGTAGCCTTCGCGCACACCGAAATCGTCCACCGGCAGGATGTCGGGACGAGCCAGGCTGTAGATCAGGAACATCTCGACCGTCCAGCGGCCGATGCCTTTCAGTGCGCTCAATCGTGCGATCAGTTCGTCGTCCGGCAGCTGTTGTGCTGCGGCGAGATTCGGTACTACGCCGCTCAGCGTGGCGGTGGCAATGCCGCGGATCGTCTCGATCTTGCGCGTGGAGAAACCGCAGGCACGCATGGCATCGAAACCGGCGTCGCGCAGTTGCGCCGGCGTCGGAAACGGTTGCTGCGGATGCAGGACCAGCAGGCGCGCGAGGATCGCGTCGCCAGCCTTGACGTGCAACTGCTGGTAGGCCACTGCGCGCACCAGAGCCTCGAACGGTTCGCGCGCGGGTTTCGGCTCGTGCCCGCAGGGGCCGAGTTGCGCCACCAGCCGCGCCCAGTCGGCGTCGATCGACGCCAGATACTTCGATGCATCGGCGGATGCTGGCTTGCGGTTTTTCATCGGAACGGGATTTCCCTTGCTAGCCGGCACGGCGAAACGTCAGATTGATGCGACATTCGCCGAGCACCGCGTGATGGTTCGGCTTGAGCGGCAGTATGCCGTGGTAGCGCAGCCGCGCAGGGCCGCCCCATACGACCACGTCACCATGGGCCAGCGGTACGCGCAGCGCGCGGTCCGAACGCTGCATGCCGCCGAACAGGAACACCGCCGGAATGCCCAGCGAGACGGAAACGATCGGCTGGCCGAAGTCGCGCTCGTTGCGATCCTGATGCAGGGTCAGCCGGGTGCCCGGTTCGTAACGGTTGATCAGGCAGGCATCCGGCACGAAACTGGAAAAGCCGGCTAGTGCGGCGGCGGCTCCAGCCAGTTCCAGGAAGACATCAGGCATTGGCGGCCACGGCTTGCCGCTGTCCGGATCGATCGGGTCGTAGCGATAGCCGCGGCGGTCGCTGATCCAGCCCAGCGGGCCGGCGTTGGTCATGCCCACCGACATGCGGAAGCCGCCCGGCGTGATCAGGTGACGGAACGGCGCCTGTGACGCGATGGTGTCGATCGCCTGCAGCAGCGGCGACTCGTTAGCCAGCGCAAACCAGCGCAGCACCACGGCGCCATCGCATAGTGGTTCGTCCTGGCGCGAGGGATCGGGCACAGCGGAAAACAGATCGGTCGTGATCATTTGGCGTCGTGAAAGATGATGCCCAGCGTATGCCGATGACCGCTGCGTATCCTGCTCACGCCATGCCGCAGGTTCACCCGGTAGCTCCCGCGCGTACCCTGCACTGGACGCTGGTGCACCGCGAATACCACGGCATCACCTTGGCGCAGCGGCACCACTTGCGGCCGCGACTGCATGCGCGGGCGCTGCTCGGTCAGCACGAATTCGCCGCCGCTGAAATCGCGTTCCGGTTCGGACAGCAGGATCGCGAGCTGCAGCGGGAATACATGTTCGCCGTACAAATCCTGATGCAGGCAGTTGTAGTCCTCCGCACCGTATTGCAGCAGCAGCGGCGTGGGGCGCTGCTGGCCGGCGGCGTGACAGCGCTGGATGAACTCGGTGTGCGTGTCCGGGTATCGCACGTCGATCCCCATCGACGCATTCCAGCGGTTCGCGATCGGTACCAGTCGCGGATAGATCGCGTTGCGCAGGCTGCCCACCCTATCCGGTAACGGATAGGCGAAGTACTTGTATTCGCCGCGTCCGAAGCCGTGCCGGCCCATCACGACACGACTGCGGAAGAGCCTGTCGTCCGCGTACAGGTCGGCCAGTGCGCGGCATTCCTGCGGTGACAGCAGGGCTTCGAGCATCGCGCAGCCCTGTGCGTCGAGGTCGTCTGCGACGCCGGCCCAGTCGAAAACCTGCAGCCGCATACCGGCGTCATCCGTCGTCGCGATGGGCAGAGCGCGCAGCTGTGCGCTCATGCCTGCGCCTCGCGTGCGAGCAGGGCGCGCTTGCGTTCCACACCCCAGCGATAGCCGGACAAGCCGCCGTCATTGCGCACCACGCGGTGGCAGGGTATCGCTACCGCCAGCATGTTCGCTGCACAGGCTCCGGCTACCGCACGCACGGCTTTGGGCGAGCCGATGCGTCGAGCGATGTCGCTGTAACTGACGGTGACGCCGGCTGGTATGTCGCGCAACGCCTGCCATACACGCTGCTGGAACGCGGTGCCGCGCACGTCCAGCGGCAGGTCGAGACCGAGCGCCGGCGCTTCGACGAAACCGACCACATGCGCCACCAGCTGCTCGAACGCATGATCGCCACCGATCAGGTTCGCCTTGGGGAAGCGGTCCTGCAGGTCGCGGGCCAGCGCATCCGGATCGTCGCCGAACAGGATCGCGCAGAGGCCACGCTCGCTCTGAGCGACCAGGATCGCACCCAGCGAGCATTCCCCGACCGCGAAGCGGATGTCCTGGTCTACTCCACCGGCGCGATAGCTGGATGGCGTCATGCCGAGCATCTGGTTCGACGACTCGTAGAAACGGCTGCTGGCGTTGTAGCCGGCGTCGAAGATCGCCTCGGTCACGCTGCCGCTGCGGGCCAGTTCACTGCGCACACGACGGGTGCGATGGGCGGTGGCGTACTGCTTTGGCGTCAAGCCGGTGACGGCCTTGAACACGCGGTGGAAATGGAAGGGACTCAGGCCGCTCGGTTTCGTCAGCTGTTCGAGCGTGGGTGGCGTCTCCGCGTTCTCGATCAGCCGGCAGGCTTCGGTGATCATCGCCGCGTGCTGTTCCTGCAGCGATGGCTGATCGGGTTTGCAACGCTTGCACGGGCGAAAGCCGGCACGCTCCGCAGCGGCGGTGGAATCGTAAAATACCACGTTTTCGGGCCGGGCCGGGCGAGCGCCGCAGGAAGGACGGCAGTACACGCCGGTGGTCCTGACCGAATAGAAAAACGTGCCGTCGGCGCGCGCGTCGCGCGCCTGCACCGCAGCCCAGCGCGGGTCGGCCTGAGTGGTGGCGGCAAGTGCGGCATGTTTGTCGGACGTTTTCATGGGAGTTCTCTCCGGTAGATTATCGCGTGTTGTTCAATCTACGGATCGATGGCAGCGGCAGCACTCCGGGTCTTGCGCTTGAATTCGTGTGGTTCACCACTGCAGCATGATTTTGCCGATATGCATGCTGCTTTGCATCAGCGCGTGCGCCTGGGCCGCCTCGGCAGCAGGGAACACCTGATGGATCACTGGCCGCAGCTTGCCGCCTTCCAGCAATGGCCAGACCTTGTCGTGCAACTGACGGGCCAGCGCGCCCTTGAACGCGACGGAGCGCGCACGCAGCGTGGAGCCGGTGAGTGTAAGCCGGCGACGCATGATCGTGGCGGCATCGATGCTGGCCTTGCTGCCGCCCAGCGTGGCGATGAAGACCAGTCGGCCGCCTTCGGCCAGTGCATCGAGTTCGCGCGGAATGTAGTCGCCGGCAACCATGTCGAGGATCACGTCCACGCCGTGACCGTCGGTGGCCTGTTTCACGACTGCGACAAAATCCTCATCGCGGTAGTTGATCGCGCGCTCCGCACCGAGTCGCACGCACGCCGCGCACTTCTCCGCGCTGCCGGCAGTGGCGAACACGCGATGGCCGAACGCATGCGCCAGCTGAATCGCGGTGACCCCGATGCCGCTGGAACCGCCCTGCACCAGCAGGGTTTCGTGCACGCCGCCTTCGCCACGACCGAGCAGGCCCCGGTCGAACACATTGCTCCACACTGTGAAGTAGTTCTCCGGCAGCGCGGCGGCCTCGACCAGCGGCAGTCCGTTCGGCACCGGCAGGCACTGCGCCAGCGGTGCCACCGCGTATTGCGCATAGCCGCCGCCGGCGAGCAGGGCGCATACGGCATCGCCACGCTTGAGGCCGAACGGGTTGTCGCCGTCGAAGTCGCCATCCATCAGCTTGCCGGCCACTTCCAGGCCTGGCAGGTCGGACGCACCCGCCGGCGGTGCGTAATGACCCTGGCGCTGGAATACGTCCGGCCGGTTCACGCCGGATGCCGCCACCTTGATCAGCACCTCGCCCGGGCCGGCCTGCGGGACCGGGCGCCGGGCCAGTTGCAGGACGTCCGGTGCGCCGAAGCGGGTGATCTCGATGGCTTGCATGGTGGTCATGATGGTTTCGCCTGATGAATCAACACGTAGACACTGGCACCGGCGCGCGAGATATCAAGTGTCTGCATCGCACGGCACGGGCAGTTCGACCCGTGCGGGAAGTCAGATTTACCGCACGTCTGATCGCGTATACCTTCACCGAGTCGCGGTCACGGCAATCGGCAACGGCACCACGTCTTCATGGCCAAAGGCTCGCGCATGACGAAATCTGGGATGCGACAGGGCAGGGATGTCCGCTCAATCGCCGCGATCTTCCTGCGCGGGCGCATGGCAACCCTGGTTTTGTTCGCATGGGCATGCGGCATGGGCCCCGTCATGGCGACCACGCAGACACTCGCGACCGGCTGGCGTTTTCGCCTGGTGCCGGGATCGGCCGCCGTGCAGGCCCATCCGGAAGCGGCGGCATGGCGCTCCGCCCACGTGCCGGGCAGTGTGCAGACCGACCTGCTGGCGGCGGGTGCGACCGGCGATCCGTTCGCTCGCGTCAACGAGGCCAGGCTGCAATGGATCGGTCTGGCAGACTGGCAGTATCAGTTGCCGCTGACGGTCGATGCGGCGACGCTGCAGCACGGTCACGTCGATCTGGTCTTCGACGGCCTGGATACGTTCGCCGATGTCTCGCTCAACGGCCGCCAGCTGCTGTCCGCCGACAACATGTTCCGGCGCTGGCGGCTGCCCATGAAGGATGTACTGCACGCGGGCAGCAACACGCTGCAGGTCACGCTGCATTCGCCGATCACCCGGCTGCAGCCATGGCTGCTGACACAGCCCTATGCGTTGCCGGGCGAATTCGATTCCGCGTTCGGCGACGAGCCGAAAGGCAGGCAGACCGCCAACTACGTGCGCAAGGCCAATTACCAGTACGGCTGGGACTGGGGTCCGCGCTACGTCACCGAGGGCATCTGGCAGCCGGTGCATCTGGAGAGCTGGGACGATCTGCGTCTGGTGGATTTCCATATCGCCCAGCAGCGCGTCGATGCGGACGCCGCGCAGTTGTTGGCGCAGTTCGATATCCGTGCCGACCACGCCGGCAAGGCCCAGCTGCAGCTGACGTGGTGCGCGCCGGACGGCAGCCGTCGCAGCGCGATGCTGGAGACATCGCTGGAAGCCGGCGACAACCACCTCGATCTGCCCGTGCGTATCGAACACCCGCAACGCTGGTGGCCGGTCGGCTACGGGGCGCCGAACCTGTATCGCTTCCACGCCGATGTCGTTGTTGCCGGCAAGGTGGTTGCCAGCAGCGAGCGCGATACCGGGTTGCGCAGCGTGGAGCTGCGTCGGCAGCGTGACCGCTGGGGCCGCAGCTTCGCCTTCGTGGTCAACGGTGTGCCGATCTTCGCCAAGGGCGCCAACCTGATTCCGTTGGACAGTTTCCCCGAGCGAGTCACCGATGCGCGCATGCAGCAGATCCTGCAGTCCGCGCGCGACGCCAACATGAACATGCTGCGCGTGTGGGGCGGTGGCTACTACCAGAGCGATGCGTTCTACGCGATGGCTGACCAGCTCGGCCTGATGATCTGGCAGGACTTCATGTTCGGCGGCGCAGTTCCTCCGTATGACGATGCGTTCCGCGAGAACACGCGCATTGAAGCGACCGAACAGGTGATGCGCCTGCGCGACCATCCCAGCATCGTGCTGTGGTGCGGCAACAACGAGATGCAGACGGGCTGGGAGTCCTGGCCTGACCGGAAGAAGTTTGCCCAGGCGATCGGGCCGGCCGAACGCGCACGCGTCGAGCACGGCATGCGCACCCTGTTCGGTGAGACCCTGCGCGACGTGGTGCAGCGTTACGCGCCGGACGTTCCGTACTGGGCCAGTTCGCCAAGCACGGATTTCGACGGACCGGCCAACGTGTCGGATGACGGCGACATGCACGTATGGGATGTCTGGGCCGGTTCCGCGCCGATCGAGGACTATCTGAAGACCACGCCGCGCTTCCAGTCCGAGTATGGCCTGCAGTCGTTCCCGGCGCTGGCGACTATCCGGACCTTCGCCACACCGGCCGACCTGTCGCCGGATTCGCCGGTGATGCGCGCGCACCAGAAGTTCGACGGCGGCAATGGCAACCAGCGCCTGCTGTTCTATATCCGCCAGTCCTACGGTGAGCCGAAGGATTTCGCTTCCTTCATCTACCTCAGTCAGGTGATGCAGGCCGAGGGCATCGAGCTGGCCGCCGACCATCTGCGCAGCGCGCGGCCGCAAAGCATGGGCTCGCTGTACTGGCAGCTCAACGATGTGTGGCCCGGCGCATCGTGGTCCGGCATCGACTATTTCGGACGCTGGAAGGCGCTGCAGTTCCACGCGCGCCGCTTCTATGCGCCGCTGCGGGTGGCGCCGATTCGTCGCGAGGGGCGTACCGGCGTGTTCGTGGTTTCCGATCGCACCGTGCCGCTGGACCCGCAGTTGCGTACGCGCGTGATGGACATGGATGGACGGCTGTTGCGCAAGCGCCTCGACAAGGTGCATGTGCCTGCGCTGAGCAGTACCCGCGCCGCCGAGCTGACCGATGTGGCGCTGCTGCAGGGCGCCGATCCGCGTCGCAGCTTCGCCGTGTTCGAGCTGGTCGAGCAGGGCAGGTCGGTATCGCGCCATCTGCTGTACTTCGATCTCGCCCTCACACTTCAGTTGCCGGATCCGGGGGTGCATGCCGAGCTCCACGACAGCGCCCACGGCATCGTGCTGAGCGTGAGTGCGGAGCATCTGGCGCGCGAGGTCTGGGTCGACTTCGGCTCGCTCGATGCGCAGGTTTCCGACAACGCGTTCGACCTGCTGCCCGGCGAGCGTGTAGAACTTCAGGTTACCGGTGCGGCCGACATCGCATCGTTGCGTGATGCACTGCATGTACGCTCGCTGTTCGATGCCACCGTGCGCCAGCGCGCACCGACCACCCCGGAGGCTGCACGGCCATGATCACCTCGCGTCGCTCGTTGCTGAAGTTGATGGTCGGTGCTGCCGGTGGCGCGATGCTGGGACGCGTGCCGATGGCACAGGCTGCGCCGCGCTACATCAGTCATCGCCCGCCGATCGGCCAGCGCAGGTTCGTGAGTCCGGCGGTGGAAGCGCTGATCGCCCGCACCAAGGCGAAGATCGGCGATCCCGAACTGGCGTGGCTGTTCGAGAACTGCTACCCGAACACGCTGGACACCACGGTGCAGCTGGGCAGCCTGCATGGCAAGCCGGATACCTTCATCGTCACCGGTGATATCGATGCGATGTGGTTGCGCGATTCCTCCGCACAGGTGTGGCCATACGTGTCGCTGGCGGCGCACGACGGATCACTGCGCCGGCTGTTTCGCGGCCTGATCCGGCGCCACGCGTTGTGCATCTCGATCGACCCGTACGCCAACGCGTTCCTGCCCGACCCGCAGGCGAAGACACCGCTGTCGTGGGCGCAGCAGGATCTCACCGACATGCATCAGGGCGTGGCCGAGCGCAAATGGGAGATCGATTCGCTGTGCTATCCGATCCGTCTGGCGCATGCCTACTGGCAGGCCACCGGCGACCGCCGGCCGTTCGATGATGACTGGCGCGCCGCGATGCATGCGGTGCTGGCGACCTTCCGCGAACAGCAGCGCAAGCACGGTCCCGGCCCGTACCACTTCCAGCGACCTTCGACCAACCCGACCGATACCCAGTTCCTGGGCGGCTACGGCAATCCGACCCGTGCCGTCGGGCTGATCCATGCGATGTTCCGGCCCTCGGACGACGCCTGCATCTATCCGCTGTCGGTTCCCGGCAACCTGTTCGCGGTGAGCTCGCTGCGACAGCTCGCGGAACTGGCAACGGCGCTGCACGACGACCGCGCCTTCGCCATCGAGTGCAACGCACTGGCCGACGAGGTCGCGCGTGCACTGCAGGAGTTCGGCGTGATGCACGACGAGCACGGCAACGAGTTCTGGGCGTACGAAGTCGATGGTTACGGCAACCAGCTGTTCATGGACGACGCCAACGCACCGGGATTGTCGAGCCTGGCGTACCTTGGTTGCTCCCGCAGCGACGATGCGCGCTACCGGCGCAGTCGCGAGCTGGCCTGGAGCTCGCGCAATTCGTATTTCTTCCGCGGCAGCGCAGCGCAGGGCATCGGCGGTCCGCACGAGGGCTTGCGCATGATCTGGCCGATGTCGATCATCATGCGTGGCTTGACCAGCGACGATGGCGGCGAGATCCGCCAATGCCTGCGCTGGCTGAAGACCACGCACGCCGGCACCGGCTTCATGCACGAGGCCTTCGATCAGGACGATCCGGCACACTTCACCCGCGCGTGGTTCGCCTGGGCCAATACCCTGTTCGGCGAGCTGATCGTGCAACTGGCGGCGCAGCGACCGGAGCTGTTGCGGCGCGCATGAATACCCCGAGCCATCCCGAATACGCAACGGAGAACGCACCATGGTGACACGCAGACGTTTCCTGCAAGGCGCAGCCACACTGAGCCTGCTCGGCAGCCGGCTTGAACCGCTGGCTGCGTTCGCAGCGCCCCGCAGCGGCGATGCGATGTCGCCAGTACCCGAGCCGGATGGCTTCGCGCGGCATGTCGATGTCTTCATCGGCACCGGCGGCCACGGCCACGTCTATCCCGGTGCCTCGCTGCCGTTCGGCATGGTGCAGCTGAGCCCGGATACCAACGACGCGAACTGGGATGCCTGCTCGGGCTATCACCAGGGCGACGGCTCGATCATGGGTTTCTCGCACACGCACCTGAGCGGCACCGGCGCCAGCGACATGCTCGACGTGCTGATGATGCCGGCGCAGGGGCCGGTGCTGCTGCAGCCCGGCGCGCGTGGCTTGCCGGAGCAGAACTACCACTCGCATCACGACGGCGCGGCCGCCCGTGCCGGGCTTTCCGCCGACAGTGAGGCGCAGCCCGGGCCGGGCTACCGTTCGCGCTACGACCAGGAGCAGGCGCAACCCGGCTACTACCAGGTACACCTGAAGGATCACGACATCCTCGCCGAGCTGACCGCGACGCTGCGTGCGGGACTGCACCGCTACACCTTTCATGGCGCGGGCAGCGGCCACCTGCTGGTCGATCTTGCGCACGGTTACCACGACGATGCCGCGGTGCCGTGCAAGGTCAGCGATGCTTCGCTGAAACTGGTCGGCAACGACACCCTGGTCGGCGAACGTCGTGTGCATCAGTGGGCTGGCGGTCGGCACATTTATTTCGCGATGAAGCTGTCGCGTCCCATCACCCACGCCACCTTGTATGTCGAGGATGCGCCGCTGGCCGCTGGTACCGCCGAAGCGCACGGCACGCACCTGAAAGCGGCGCTGCATGTCGATGACATCGCCAGCGCACCGCTGCTGGTCAAGGTCGGCATTTCCGGGGTCGATGTCGCCGGTGCCCTGCGCAATCTCGACGCGGAGATTCCCGGCTGGAATTTCGAACAGGTGCGCCACGCCGCCGCCGCATCATGGGAACGCGAACTCGGCCGTATCCGCATCGACACGGTGTCCGAGGATGTGCGTCGCATCTTCTACACCTCGCTCTACCACACGATGCTGGCGCCGACCCTGTTCAGCGACGTCGACGGTCGCTATCGCGGCATGGACCTGGCGGTGCAGCAGCTGCCGCAGGGCGCCAACAACTACAGCACCTACTCGCTGTGGGACACCTACCGGGCGCAGCACCCGCTGCTCACGCTGTACCAGCCCGATCGCGTGCCGGATCTGGTCAACGGCCTGGTGCGGATGGCCGGCGAAAGTCCCGACGGCCCGCCGGTATGGCCGCTGCAGGGCGTGGAGACCGGCTGCATGATCGGTTATCACTCCGCCGTGGTGGTGGCCGAGGCGCACGCAAAAGGCTTCACCGGCATCGACTACGCCAAGGCGTGGCCGCTGTTCCGCAAGCGTGCGATGGACGACGATTACCGCGGTCTGCCGTACTACCGCAAGCTCGGCTACATCCCCAGCGACAAGGAAGGCGAGGCAGTCAGCAAGACGCTCGAATACGCCTACGACGACTGGGCCGTCGCGCAGCTGGCCGACGCTGCCGGCGCGCACGCCGATGCCACCCGTTTGCGGCACCGCTCGCGCAACTACCAGCACGTGTTCGACCGAAAGCTGGGCTTCGTGCGGCCACGCGCGAATGATGGTCGCTGGCTGGAACCGTTCGATCCGCGCGGCATGGGCCACGCCGCGAAATGGCGCGACTTCACCGAGTCGAACGCGTGGCAGGCGAGCTTCCTCAACCAGCACGACCTGTACGAGTACATGAAACTGTTTGGCGGCGAGCGTGCATTCGAGCGCAAGCTGGATGCGCTGTTCAGCACCAGCTCGGCGCTGCCGGCAGACGCGCCGCCGGACATCGCCGGCATGGTCGGCCAGTACGCGCATGGCAACGAGCCCAGCCACCACGTGGCCTACCTGTATGCGTACACAGGTTCGCACCACAAGACGCAGGCGCGCGTTCGCACGCTGCTGGAAACCATGTACGAAGCACAGCCCGACGGACTTGCCGGCAACGAGGACTGCGGTCAGATGAGCGCCTGGTACGTGCTCAGCGCGCTGGGCCTGTACGCGGTCGATCCGGTCAGCGCGAACTACGTGTTCGGCAGTCCGCTGATCGATCGCGCCGAGATCGAGCTGGCCGACCGGCGCAAGCTGATCGTGCTGGCGCCGGACAACGGACCAAGCAGCCCATACATCCAGTCGGTCAGCTGGAACGGCCAGCCGTGGAGCCGCAGCTGGATCAGCCATGCCGAGCTGGCCGCCGGTGGAACCCTGGTGTTCCAGATGGGCAGCACGCCGAATACGGCATTCGGCGCGGCCCCGGCGGACCGGCCGCCGTCGTTCGGCAAGGCCGCCGGTTAGGGCGCCGTGTCGACCAGCACCAGCTCGGCATCCTCGATCGCGGTGATGCGCAGTAGGGACTCGTCGCGGATTGCCGCACCATCGCGTGCGTCGATCCGGGTGCCGTTGATTTCCACCGCGCCGGTGGATGGCACCAGGTACGCGTAGCGACCGCTGTCCAGCGTGTAGTCGATGGTATTGCCGGCCTTGAGCGACGCACCGAGCACGCGTGCATTGGTGCGCAAGGGCAACGCTTCGGTGTCTTCCTTGAAGCCGCTGGCCAGCGCCACGAAGCGGCCGGAACGCTCGCCCTTCGGAAACGGCCGCGCACCCCACGACGGTGGCTTGCCGCTTTCGTCGGGAATGATCCAGATCTGGAAGATGCGCGTGGTACCCGGCTCCACGTTGTACTCGGAGTGCGTGATGCCGCTGCCGGCGCTCATGACCTGCACATCGCCGGCCTCGGTGCGGCCTTCGTTGCCGAGGTTGTCGCGGTGGGTGATCGCACCCTCGCGCACGTAGGTGATGATTTCCATGTTCGCGTGCGGGTGCGGCGGAAAGCCGCTCTGCGGCGCGATGGTGTCGTCGTTCCACACGCGCAGCGCACCCCAGCCCATGCGGCCGGGGTCGCTGTAGCTGGCGAACGAGAAATGGTGTTTCGCCTTGAGCCAGCCGTGATCGGCTCCGCCCAGGCTGTCGAAGGGTCTGCGTTCAATCATGGTGGTGGCTTCCGTAATGGTGGGTCGATCTTTTCGGTGCACCACGATAGATCCGATGCGTCCGCGAGCACAGAGGCAACCGCGGAACGGACTGTTGCCGAATTGAGCCATGTGTGCCGGATGAGACGAGAAAAACCGCACGGAAATCTCGGTTCATAAGCGGCGGAAATTGCGCAAATTTCAATGCCGGAATCGCAAGTTAAAACGTTTTCACCGTGCCGGTTGCGCCCGCTGTTGACACCTGCGTACATTCGCCGTTCGCCACTCTTGGGAAGCGCTTGTGCATCGTTTGCTGCCGGTCGCCGTCATCAGTTTTTTGCTGGTCGCCTGCCATCATCATTCGGCCAGCGACAGGAACAGCGGCTATGGCAGTGCTGCGTTTTCGCCCGGCATCGTCGAAGCTGATGTGAGCCAGCACGTGAAGGTGCTGGCCTCCGACGCGTTCGAGGGCCGCGCACCCGGCAGCAAGGGCGAGCAGCGCACCATCGAATATCTGATCCAGCAGTTCCAGCGCATCGGCCTGCAACCGGGCAATCAAGACGGTTGGCTGCAGGTGGTGCCGTACGTGCAGGCCACGTTGCAGCATGCCGATCAGGCGCAACTCGCGATCGACGGCGGCAAAGGCAAGTCCGAGCTGGATTTCGGCAGCGAGATGGTGGTCGGTTCACCGGCGGACGAACCGCATGCCGCGATCAAGGACTCGCCGATTGTCTTCGTCGGCTACGGCGTCGACGCTCCTGATCAGCAATGGAGTGATTACGCCGGCCTCGATCTCAAGGGCAAGACGGTCGTGATCCTGGTCAACGATCCAGGCTGGAGCAGCCAGGATCCGATGCTGTTCAAGGGCCGCGAGCTCACCTGGTACGGCCACTGGACCAGCAAGTTCGAGGCAGCGGCGCGCCATGGTGCTGCGGCAGCCTTCATCGTGCATGATGCGGCGGCAGCCGGTTACCCGTGGAACGTGGTGCAAACCGGTTGGAGCGGTCCGCGCTTCAGTCTGCCGACCAGTGAGGATGCAACGCCACGTCTGCCCATTGCTGGCTGGCTGACTACCGCCTCGGCGAGAAAGCTGTTTGCCGATGCCGGCGCCGATTTCGATGCGCTGAAGAAGAGTGCCGATGTGCATGGATTCAAACCGGTCGAACTGGACGCCAGGGCCAGCATCGCGATCGACAGCGCGATCGTTCGCGGCCGGTCGCACAACGTGATCGGAGAACTGCCCGGCAGCACGCGTCCGTACGAGGCGATCATCTATTCCGCGCACTGGGACCATCTCGGCCAGCACGACCACCAGATCTACCACGGCGCCGTGGATAACGCTTCGGGCGTGGCCGGCATGCTGGAGATCGCCGAGGCGTTCGCGCATCGCCGGCCGAAGCCACAGCGCACGATCCTGTTCATGGCGCTGACGATGGAGGAATCAGGCTTGCTCGGTTCGCGTTATTACGTCGACCACCCGGTAGTACCGCTGGATCTGACCCTGGCCGATCTCGACGTGGACGCGCTGACGGTGATCGGCCCCAGCCGCGATATCGCGGTAATCGGCTATGGCCAGTCGCAGCTGGATGACTATCTTGCCGAGGAGGCGCGCACGCAGCGGCGGGCAGTCACGCCGGGCGCGGTGCCGAAGCCGGGTTTCTTCGCGCGCTCCGGTCAATTCAACTTCGCCAGGGCCGGCGTGCCAGTGCTGTATGCGCGTTCAGGCTTTGACCTGCTCGACGGTGGCGTGGCCGCGGGCCGCAAGGCCTATGACGACTACATCGCGAACCGTTACCACCAGCCCGCCGATGCGTTCGATCCGAACTGGGACCTGCGCGGCATGGTGCAGGACTTGCGGGTGCTCTACATGGTTGGCAGCAAACTCGCCAAGGGAAATGCTCCGTTTCCGCAATGGAAGCCCGGCAGCGATTTCAGACGCCCCGGTGCGGAAGCGAAGTGATCCGACAGAGGCGAGGTTCGAACTTTCGGCGACGGATTGACGCGCTCATCCAGGGTATTCCTGGCGACGAGTGTTGATGCTGTCCAAGATGCTCTGACCCATGACCTTTGGCCCTTCGACAGAAAGCCCAACGCACATAGGCTGCCAACGGCGAGCCGGCATATGGTTTTTAGTAGAGCTCTGCCAGGGGAGGTTGCCGAGGGCGCGCAGTACAGGACGGTACGTACAGTGTCCAACTGACTTGCAAGCGAGCCGGTTATCGAATGGTCGGCGACATCCGTTCGCCGGCATGGTCACTTGAAAAAAACAGGGAGTTCCATGAAAAGCAGCTGGTACCTCAAGAGCAAATTAACCACGTGGAGTCTGGCCATTGCAGTCGTTATGGGTGCCTATGGCGCGATGGGATCCACCGCCGCTCATGCGCAATCTACAAGCGGCAGGATTTTCGGATCGGCGCCGGCAGGCGAAACGATCACGGCGAGCAGCACAACCGGCGTCCATCGTCATTCCAAGGTAAATGCTATGGGCCGCTACACGATCGGGTCGCTGCCCATGGGCGTTTACACGGTGGCGCTGGAGAAGGAAGGCAACGCTGTCGACAAACGTTCGAACATTCCACTCACCGCAGGCGGAGGCGCCGAAATTGATTTCGCCTGTGCCAACGACCAGTGCGCAGAGTCTGCGAGCAACTAGTCGCGCAGTAGCGCTGCCAACTATGACATGCCCAACGTGAAAAGCGCTGGGCACGTCGCTGTCCGCTTGGCATCGCAAGCGAACGTCACCCCACGTCACCAATCCGTCGGGCGATAGTCCTTCAGGAACTGTCCCCACACATGCTCGCCGGTGTTGATGCCGCTGATGATCGGATCGACGATGCGCGCGGCACCGTCGACAATATCCAGCGGCGGATGGAAGCGTTCCTCCCGCACCTTCTTCGCGGCCAGCTCGGCCGGATCCTCGTCGGTCACCCAGCCGGTGTCGACGCTGTTCATGTGGATGCCGTCGTTGTGGTAATCGGTGGCCGAGGTGCGCGTCATCATGTTGAGCGCCGCCTTGGCCATGTTCGTGTGCGGGTGGCGGGTGGTCTTGAAGCTGCGGTAGAACTGGCCTTCCATCGCCGACACGTTGACGATGTGCTTGTCGCGCTCGGGGGTGCGCAGCATCAACGGCTTCAGCCGCGCGTTGATGATGAACGGTGCGATCGCGTTGACCAGCTGCACTTCCAGCAACTCCACCGACGGTACCTCGGCCATCAGCAGTCGCCATGAATTGCGCTGGCGCAAGTCGATCTGCTGCAGGTCCTGGTCGAGCCGTCCTTCGGGGAACAGATGGCTTTGCGCCAGCAGTTCCTCCGGCAGCAGCGGCAACTGCGACAGTTCGGCGGCGCGGGTCAGGCCGGGCAGGTTGGCCTCGCGACCAGCGAGCAGGCCCGACGAAGCGCCTGCCTCGGGCAGGATGTTCGAGCCGCGCAGTCCTTCGTAGTGGCCGACCAGCTTGCGCACATGTTCCGGCATGTCATGCAGCGCCGCCGTCTCACCCTCCATCATATGTGCGTAGAAGTCCGGCGGCCGGCGCACGGTCTGGCAGGCATTGTTGATGATGAAGTCCAGCCGCGGCCGGGTGGCCACCAGTTCCTGGCAGAACGCTTCCACGCTGGGCGTATGACGCAGGTCGAGCCCATATACCTGCAGCCGATGACCCCATTCGGCGAAGTCCGGCTCTTCGGCATATCGCGCCGCCGAGTCGCGCGGGAAGCGCGTAGTCACGATCAACTCGGCACCGGCGCGCAGCAGCTTCAGGCCGGCCTGGTAGCCGATCTTCACGCGGCCCCCGGTCAGCAACGCAACGCGCCCACGCAGATCGACCAGCTCGGTGCGCTTGGCGTAGTTGAACGCGGCACAAGTCGGGCAAAGCTGGTCGTAGAAGAAATGGATCGTCGAATATTTCTGCTTGCACACATAGCAGTGCTTCGGCTCGATCGACTCGCGCGGCTGCACGGCATCGGCATCAGGGTTGATGTCGTGCGGTTCGAAACCCAGAGGCGCATGCACATTCGGCGTGGTGAACACCGGCCGGCGGCGCAGCTCGCGGATGCCGGTCTGGTTGAGCACTGCATCCTCGGCCTGGATCTTCGCTGCATGCCGTGCCTTCTCGGCTGCCTTGAGCTTGATCCGACGCGCACCGGGATCGGGATGATAGAGCTGCGCTACCGCCTGATGCAGGCGCTGGCGGTCATCCGCCGGCAGCCGGTCCAGCAGCTGCCGGTCGGCCGCCACCGATTCCAGCAGTTCCGCTGCGGCGTGCAGGCGCTCCAGCAGCGCGGTATCCGCATCATCCGGTGGTGGCGTGGTGGCCGTGGTGGTCGTCAAGAGTGTCATCCGTCGTCGAGTGGGGCGGGGCGCAGCAGCGCCCCCATTGCAGGCTGCGCGGTGGGATCGCACATCGCCAACCGCGTATTTTGCCTGTTCCGGCCACACTTCGGTGAAAACCGGTCATGTGGCTTGGGGTGGCTACCCCCCTATCGCCGCCTTCATTGCAACCACTTGGTGTGCAGATAGTGCCTACCACGGCACACTTCGATGGCATGGCTCATGCAAAAGTGGCAGCGTGGCCATCCAGGCTGGATGGCATGAATATCCAGGCGGATATGGTGCCAGCGGAGTTGCGCGCCATGTCCATCCACAGCGACCAAAGGTTGTCTCGTGAGTTTGCAAGTAGCAGTTGCTGTGAATGTGCAAGGGGCCGTACCGGCCTCATCCGTCGCTGTTTCAATCCCGGTTGTCGACCTCATGCTGGGTAACCTGCCCACCGCGCATCGTGCCCCGCCGATCGGGCGCCGGATCGCCGGGCAGGGCTGCCATGGCACGAGCAAATTTTCCGGCATGGGATGCTCCGCCACGTACCCGCGCACTTCCCGCATCCGCTTCGTCTACTTCCCGACGACCGACGGCAACGATCGCTGGGCCGCGTGTCATCAGCATCTGGTCATGGCCGAAGTGCTGCTTGATCGCGTGCTGGCCGCTCACGCGGCCGGGCTTCGCTCGATGGTTCCCGCGCTCGACCATGCCGCCGAGGCTCGTGCGATGGTGCGACCGCCGCGCGGGCTGTTCCATGTCGCCACGCTGGAGTACCGCCGCTGGTATCACGCAGATGGCACGGCGCGCGCGCAACCACTGACCCAGGAAGCTCTCGCCGCGCAGTTGGTGGCCGCCGATGGCCTGTCGATGGAGGATGCACGGCATCGCGCTGCTCGTCGCTCGCATGCACTGCCGGCGGCGGATCAGGCATGGCTGATCGATCGCCGCCACACCCAGCTGCAGCAGCGTCCGCTCAATCAGGCGGAGTTCCACACCCTGGTCAACGCCATCGACGACGTCTGGCAGAGTTGCGCCGGCACATCGCATGGCGAGCTCGCGAATCGCCAGATCGCGTTGCGCGTCGCGGCGATGCTGGGCAGCCTGCTGGACGAATATGTGGCCTCGCCGTTCAAGGTCGATGCCCTGGCGCAGGCATTCACTGAATGCCATCTCGGTCACTTGCGCCAGACCATCGAAAGTTCGCGCCAGGCCGAATCCACCGCGGGCGTCCTGCTGACCGGCCCCAAGGCATGGTTCGCCGCAAAGGCCACGCGGATGCGGGCCGAACACCAGATCGGTCTGGCCATGTCGCCGACCGTATTCCCCGTACTGAACCTGACCGTGCGCCCCGTGATCGCGGTCGTGGGTGGTCGGCTGCGCACCTTCGTGCACGGCTGGCGCCGCGGTGACTCTAGCGTTGCAGCAGCTGCAACGGCGTTCACCGCGTTCGGTTGAACGCCGCTCACCGGAATCAAACAGCGCTGCGATAGCGTCCAGCCCAAGAGCCGGCGAACCTTCTCCCGAAGCTTTCGATAGCGCGCCGACACGCTGGCGGAGGCGTACCATGCTGCGGTGGAAGCCTGCATCTGCGTGGAGGTGTTCCGTTATGCCCGAGACTCGGCAGGTGTCGGCCGCCCATTCGACGGACGTGCTGTTTATCACGGTCTACGCGCGTCTCAAGGCGATGGCCGCGCGGCAACTGGCCAGCCGCCGCAATGCCACCCTGGATACCACCGAGCTGGTGCACGAGCTGTATCTGCGCATGGGTCAGCGGCAGGCGTTGCAGTTCGAGCACCCGGCCCAGTTTTTCAGCTATGCCGCGCGCGCCATGCGCCACCTGCTGATCAATCGCGCGCGCGATCGTCTGCGCCTTTGCGCTGGCGGCCAATGGATGCGGGTCACGCTCGATGATCGCAATCTGAAACTGGCGCTCGACACCGCCGAGCAGGCACTGGCAATGGACGCCGCGCTGGACGCACTCGAGCAGACCGATGCGCGTGCCGCCCAGGTGGTGGAACTGCGTTTCTTCGCCGGGCTCAGCCTGGAGCAGGTCAGCGAAACGCTCGGACTGGCCCGACGCACCATCGATCGCGACTGGCGCTTCGCTCGCGCGTTCATCAAGGCACGCATGGAATAAAAGGTCGCAATTGGCGCGCAGCCGGGGTTTATCGAAGGCAAGGCATCTCGGGGAGAGTCTGTCGTGGAGTCCACACCGTCATTGCGCGACCTGTTCGAGGAGGCGCTCACGCTGCCTGTGGCGGCGCGCATGCGCCGTCTGACCGAGCGCTGCCCCGATCCACTGCGCCGCGCCGAGGTCGAACGCATGCTGGCCGCCGACGCCATCGAGGGCGAGTTGTTGTCCACCGGCGATGCCATCAACGCCGCGCGCGTCATCGGCGATACCTGTGCCGTCGAAGCGCTGCCGGCCGGCAGTCGCATCGGCCCGTTCGAACTGCTTGAGGTGCTCGGTGAGGGTGGTTCGTCCACCGTGTTCCGCGCCTTTCGCGATGTCGAAGGCGTGCGCCAGGAGGTGGCCATCAAACTGCTGGCGCGCGGCCTGTACACCGACGACGCGCAACGTCAGTTTCGCCGCGAGCGGGAGGCGCTGGCCCGCCTGCGACATCCGGGCATCGCACGCCTGATCGAGGGCGGCATCACCGATAACAACCTTGCCTATATCGCGCTGGAGTTGGTCGATGGTCTGCCGATCACGCGCTATGCGAGCGAGCACGGCCTGGATCTGCGCCAGCGGCTGGTACTGTTCCTGATGGTCTGCCGCGCGGTCGAGACGGCGCACCGTGCGCTGATCGTGCATCGCGACCTGAAGCCCTCCAATGTGCTGGTGACCGTCGACGGTGACGTCAAGCTGCTCGATTTCGGCATCGCCAAACTGCTCGACGAGGATGTGACCGGAGCCATCCGTACCCAGCATCGTGCACTCACGCCAGCCTATGCCGCGCCGGAGCAGTTTGCGCAGGAGCCGGTCACCACGGCCACGGATGTCTACGCACTCGGCATCCTGCTCGACGAGCTGGTCACCGGGCGCCGGCGCGGCGCCGGAGATGCCGGCTCGCCATCGTCGCGCATCACCCCGCCGCCCATCGCCACTGCCTATGGTCCGGAGCAGGCACTGGCATCGGTGGCCTCGATACGGCGCAAGTTGCGCGGCGATCTCGACAACATCGTGCTGAAGGCCACCGCTACCGAGCCGGAACGCCGCTACGCCTCGGCTGGTGCGCTGGCCGAGGACATCGAGCGTCATCTGGACCGCCAGCCGGTGCAGGCGCACCCGCCATCGCGCTGGTATCGCACCAGCAGGTTCATCGACCGCCACCGCGGCGGCGTGGCCACCGCCGCGGTGTTCGTGCTGGCCATCCTGGTCTCCTTGTCGGTCGCCCTCTGGCAGGCTCACGTCGCGCGACAACAGGCTGCCCGCGCCAACATGGTGCGGGCTTTCGTCGAGAGCCTGTTCGCACCGATCCGCTACGGCGTTGCCGCATCGAAACAACCCAGTCTGGACGAACTGCTGACGCGTGGCGTGGCGAAACTCGACGCCTCGCCGCAGATGGACGATGCCGGTCGCGTGGATCTACTGGCGATGTTCTCGCGCCTGTACGAGAACCTCGGCGATGCCGCGCAATCGCGCAAGCTGGCGAACCAGGCTGTCGCCTTGTCCGAACGGGCGCTGGCACCGTCGGACATCGAGGCGATTCGCGCGCTCACCGCGCGCGGCTACGCCGAGGTGCGCACGGAGGACTATGCGGCCGGTGGCGTCGACCTGCGCCTGGCGCACCAACGCATGCTCGCGCAGGGGATCCACGGCGAAGCGCTGATCGACCTGCTCGGTCCGCTGGGCGCGGTCGAGAGCAGCGAAGGGCACGGCGAAATCGCCCTGGGGCTGGCTCGCGAAGCACTGGCCGAGCGGATCGCCACCTGGGGGGCGGACGATCCGCGGGTCGGCATCGGCTACAACGACGTCGCCTCGGCGCTGGAAGGGCTGGAACGCTACGACGAGGCGATCGGGATGTGGCGCAAGACCTGGCAGTTCGAACTCGCGCACTTCGGTCCGTCCAGCAACGAGTCCACCTTGGCGCTGGCCGGCTGGGCCTCGTCCGCGTTTCGCGCCGGCCAATGGACACTGGCGCACGAGTTGTTTGCGCAAGCGCTGGCGATGTATGCACGCAACGGCGGCCGGCCGCAGCTCACACAGGTGTATGCCGCGCAGAAAGCCTGCGTGCTGGAAGGGCTGCGGGCGGATCGCGCCAGCGCGCAGGCGCGTTGCGGGCAGGCGCAATCCTGGTCTGCCGGCGGCTTCGGCGCGGATACTGCATTGCACGGCGATTCGCTGGAAGCCACCGCGTTCGGTGACGTGGAAGCCGGCGATCTCGCCGGTGCGCGGAAACGGTTCGAAGCAGCGCGCCAGTTGTACGGCAGCGATCCGGCCAACCGGATGCGGATCGGCCGCGTGGATAGCGAGCTGGCCGGTATCGACTTGCTGGAAGGCCAGCCCGCGCCGGCGCGCGCGCTGCTGCCGGATGCCATCGCCGGCCTGCGCACGCGCCAGTACCAGATGCCGCCACTGATCGCCGAAGCACGCCTGCTGCTGGCCTGCAGCCAATCCCCCGGCCCGCAATGTCCAGGCGCTCTCTCGGCAACGGTCGATCGCGACCTCGCCGCGATCGCGTCCCGCAGCGACCCGCAACTGCTGTGGGTGCACACGTTGCTGGCGCAGGTCGAGCTGGAGCATGGCGAACCGGGCCACGCGAAAGTGCGGCTGGCGGCGGCGATCCAGCGCGCCAGCCGTGAATTGCCACCGACGCATCCGCGCCGGCTCGCGGCGCAGCTGTGGCTCGCCGTCGCCGCGGCGCGCGGCGGCGAGTGTGCCTACGCCGCCGCGCAGACAAGCGCCGCACGCGCGATCGTCGAAGCCGGCGATCTCGCCTCCCATCCCGAGCTGGCCAGTGCCAGCGCGTTGCTGCGCCGGCCCATCGCGTCCTGCCACGCGCTGTTGAACTGACCCTCGCGCCTCGCCTCATGACAACCCGCGCGCTGGTCGCCGGCCTGCGCGCGCCGTGTCGCGACCATGTCGCACTTTGTCCGCCGACAGTGTTCTCCGTCATGCCACGACCGTATCGGCCGGGCAGGGCCTGAGGAACGCTCATCCAGCCATGGGGCAACCGTCATGTTCGATCACCGTTTCCGAGTCACTACACGCCAGCGACTGGCAGCCACCTTGGTGGCCTTGCTGTTGGCGGGCGCCGGCGCCACGCACGCACAGCTGGCCGATCGCCAGCCCTCGCATGCCGACCCATTGACCACCGCCGACCCGTCCGGTTGGCTGCAAACCAGCACGTCCAGCGGCAGCATCGACAGCAGCAATCCGTTCTTCCAGAGCTTCGGCAGCAACGGCCGCTCGTGCGACTCCTGCCATCGTCAGGCGCAAGGCTGGTCAGTCTCGCCTGACGAACTGCGCCAGCGTTTTGCCAGGACCAACGGCACCGATCCGATCTTCGCCCTGGTCGACGGCGCGGTCTCGCCGCTGGCGGATGTTTCCAGTGTCTACGCGCGGCGCAATGCCTACGCCATGCTGCTCAGCCGCGGCTTGATACGCGTGGGCATGCCGTTGCCGGCGAATGCCGAATTCCGCCTGACCAAGGTGGATGATCCCTACGGCTACGCCAGCGCACGCGAGCTGTCGCTGTTCCGCCGCCCGCTGCCTTCCACCAACCTGATCTGGCTCACCGCCGTGATGTGGGACGGTCGCGAGACCGCCGCGCCGTTCAAGCCGCCGATGGATGCCGGCATCAATCACGAAGACCTGTTCGAAAGCCTCGCTACGCAGGCACGCGACGCCATCGTCGGCCATGAACAGGCCAGCGCTGCACCCAGTGCCGCCATCATCGACCGGATCGTCGACTTCGAATCGCATTTGTTCACCGCGCAGCTCGCCGACCAGGATGCCGGCCGGCTCAACAGCGACGATGGCATGGGTGGCGCCAACATCCTCGCCCAGCAACGTTTCTGGATCGGCATCAATGACACCCTCGGCAACGATCCCACCGGCGAGTCGTTCGATGAAAAGTCCATGCGCCTGTTCGATGACTGGAATGATCCCAATGCGCAGTTCAGCCGCGACGCCCGCGGTCGTGCGCGTGCCGCCATCGCTCGCGGCGAGCAGTTGTTCAACACCCTGCCGATCGCCATCAGCGGCGTCGGCGGGCTCAACGACGCGACAGGCCAGCCGGTCATCCACGGCACCTGCACCACCTGTCACAACTCGCCCAATATCGGCAACCACTCGGTAGCCTTGCCGATCAACATCGGCGTCGCCGACGCCAGCCGACGCACTCCGGACATGCCGCTGTACACGCTGACCAACTACAGCACCGGTCAAACGGTGCAGACCACCGATCCCGGCCTGGCGCTGCGGACCGGCAAGTGGGCCGACATCGGCAAGTTCAAGGGCCCGATCCTGCGCGGCGTGGCAGCACGTGCACCGTATTTCCACAACGGCTCGGCGGCCACGCTGGGCGACGTGGTCGACTTCTACAACACCCGCTTCAACATCAGCATCACCGCACAGCAGAAACACGATCTGGTGGCGTTTCTGTCGGCGCTGTGAGGCGCTGCGATGAGCGGATGAAGCTTCATTCACCCGGAGCCGGAGGCGGTCAATCATGCGTACCCTGCTGATTCTTTGCTACGGTGTTCTCTGTTATGTCGTGTTCTTCCTGACGTTTCTCTACACCATCGGCTTCGTCGGTGATTTCCTGGTGCCAGCCACCCTGGATCGGCCGCAGCCGGCCGGCCCGGCGACGCTCTCGGCGTGGATCATCGACCTCGCGCTGCTCGGGATCTTCGCCGTGCAGCACAGCGGCATGGCCCGGCATGGCTTCAAGGCGTGGCTGACGCGAGGGCTGTCGCCGGCGATCGAGCGCAGCACCTACGTGCTGCTGTCCAGCCTCGTGCTGATCCTGCTGTTCTGGCAGTGGCGGCCGTTGCCGCGATCGGTATGGGACGTGACCGCCCGCTGGGATGAAAGTGCGTTGTATGCATTATTCGCCCTTGGCTGGCTGCTGGTGCTCACCGGCACCTTCGTCATCAACCATTTCGACCTGTTCGGCCTGCGCCAGGTGTGGCTATACGCGCGCAGGAAGCCCGGCACGCCGCTGCCGTTCAAGCGCCATTTCTACTATCGCATCGTGCGGCATCCGCTGATGCTCGGCTTCCTCATCGCGTTCTGGGCTACCCCGCACATGAGCGTCGGACACCTGCTGTTTGCCATCGCCACCACCGGCTACATCGTGATCGCGGTGAAGTACTTCGAAGAGCGCGACCTGATCGCGGCGCACGGCAGTGACTATCGTCGCTATCAGCGCGAAGTGCCGATGCTGTGCCCTTGGCCGCGCCCGCACGACAAGGCGTCCAGATCCACGTCAAGGGGTGACGCATTGAGTGCATCTGTCGATGCCGACGGACCTGGCCGACTTCCATACGATGCGCTCCAACATCGGAAACACGATGTGGTGGCATTGTGAGGCGCGGTTGATGACGAACGTCCGGATGCCGTACCCGATTCTCGATCACCCAAGTTCATGGTGAATGCCGCAGCTCTCGATCACGACGAGCCGCGGCATTCATGTCACTTCAATCCATCAAGTCGTGCCATCCGGAATGGACGCTGTTCTCACAGCGCCACGGCGAACCTGACCATGACCTGGCCCGACCGGTAGCTGTGGTTGAACTGGTAATCGTAGGCGCCTTCGACTGACCACCTGGTGCCGCTGGCGATCAGAAGCCCGGCGCCCAGGTCCATCAGATCCCGTCCCGGCTTGACGCCGGTGGCCGTGAATGACGGGCCGCCGCTTTCGAAGGATGCCGTACTGCTCATGGCGTCGCCGCGGAACGAATGCAGCCAGTTGGCATGCACCTCCGGACGTACGGTCAGCGGACCGGCATCGGCGAGATCGCGGGCGAGTTTCACGCCGAGGCCCGATTGCAGGAAATCGTCACTTCGTGCAGCGACCTTGAGATTGACGGCGTTGCCGCCGACTTCGCTGTAGCCGGGGGTTTTCAGACGGGTGTATTGCAAGGTGGCGGTTGGCGTAATGACGCTGCGCCCGTCACCCAGATAAAAGTGGTAGCCGGTCGCGCCGAACGCGGTGTACTGATGGCCGCTGTAGTCGGCTCTGGCCGTCTCGTTGACTCCCGGAAACACGACCCGACGTGAGCTCGAATAGTCATCCAGTCCATATACAAGGGCGCCATTGACGAACCACGGACCCGGCGCATAACCCAGATAAGCGGTTGCCTGGTAGGAACGGATGCTGCCCCGACTCTGCGAGTCAAGACCGTCGAGCGCGGAGCGGGCATATCGGACGCCGACACCGGCGGTGAGCGCCTGACTGAGCGGCATATCGAAACCGAGCATCGCGCCATGACTGTTGTCGGTATAGCCCTCGTATCCGTTGTGGTCGCGCTGCGTGCCGGCAAAGCCGAACGCGGCAGCCCACAGCTGCGGGTCCCGTTTGTCGGTTTGGCATGCTGCCGCGTCATCATTCTGGCGCTGCCTGTTCCGGGCATCCGGCTGGTCATTCTGCGCGCACGGCAGCTGGGTGCTTTCCATATGCGCGGCCCACACTCCCTGCAACTGCTGGGTGACGCGGTAACTCGCCTGCGGCGCAGCGAGGCTGGCCGCGCCCGGCTGCAGTTGCGCCAGCGCACCGGCGACCGTGGCAGCGTTCGGCAGCAGCGTGATCGCCGTCAGCAGCGGCGCGGTGCCAGGCGTCAACGGCAGCGCGTCGATGACCGGAGCGATGATCGGAGCCGTCGGATTGGCTACCGGAGCCACCACGGTCGCCAGCGGAATCTGGGTCGCGATGATCTGTACCCGGCCGTTCGTGGTGGGAGCTGCCGAAAACAGATAGCGCGTGGTGTTGCTGGTCGCCGTCACGGTGCTGCCACTGGTGCCGCTGGTGGCATCGACGATGTTGAAAATGCTGCCCACCGGGATCGGCCCGGTGACGGTCACGTTGACCTGCAGCGCGTTGCCGATGGTGGCCGCGCCGACCGGCACGATCTTGCCGTAAAGCGACGGGCTGAAGATCGTGGTGTTGATGGTGCCAGCCACCGGAGTCTTGAAGGCACCCGCCACATTGAGCGTGTTGGTATCGAGCGTGTAGGCCGCGGCATTCGCCTGGCCGGTAATCAGCGCATTGCCGCCGACCACGTTGATCTGCTTGAGTCCGCTCGCTGCGCCCACAGCACCATCCAGGATGCTGTTGGCTTGCAGGGTCAGCGTGCCGGTACCGGCACCCGCCGAGTTGGTGATGGCGGCCTTGACGGTCTGGCCCGCGCCGACATTGATGAAGCCGTCGCCGGCAAAATCCATCGTCGATCCGGTGTTGCTGGTAAAGCCGCCGTTGAAATTGACCGTGCCGGTACCGGCCACCGAGAACGTCGTCGAGTAGACCGGGCCGTTGAAGGTCACCGTGTTGGCGTTGGTGCCGGCGGAAATATTGAGGAAGGTGCTGCCGGTCGTGCCGACGAAACCGGTTACCGTCGAGCTGTTGTTGAACAGGATGTTCGCCGTATTCGCAGCGTTCGTGGTGATCGCGCCACCGGGATCATTGCCGGTATTGATGTCCTGGGCGCCCACGGTGAGCAGGCCGGGGCCTTGCGTATCGACGCCGCTGGCCACGCCGACCGGGTTGACCACGCCGGGCAGCACGACGACTTCGCGGGCCACGGTCATGGGCAGCCAGGCCACCATGGCCGAGCCGAAGAGGGGGATAAGGATGGTTTTTTTCATGGGATGTCCTGCAGGGTTTGCGAACGAAGCTCGCGGCTGTGCTTGGCCCACTGGGTCAGCAGGTGCGAAACGCTCGTCAGTCCCCGTTTGGCGTATCACCCCGGAGGTAAACGTGTATGACCTTGAAGCGGAAACAACTTTCTTCGCTGCGACGGACGTAGTGCCCGCGCAGTCGATGCTGTGGCTCTGAATGACGACCGACACGAGTGCATTCTGTGCGGCCGGCTGTGCGGCCGCGAATGTCTTGCGTCGGGTGGATGGGTGCGGAAAACAGCCGGATCAGCCCTGCTGCCATGGCCCCATCATTTCGCGAGAAATGCTGACGCCCTGGTGTGCACTAGGCACGGACGCGCGTGACGCGGGCGTGCAGGGCACACATGCCCGCTTCCGCGACATGACCGGCGTTCACTTGCAAGACATCTGCGACGACAGAAACTGCAGTCCTTTGGACAAAGGCGGCAAAAGTGCAGCAAGGTCATGCGGTGGGACGCTCATCCAGCCGGCGCCGTTTGCGCCGGCATCTGGCGCCATGCGGCCTGTGGCTGGTCGGCTGCCTGCTGGCAGCGGGCGCCCATGCCCATGGCACCGGCATGTCGGCGGCGACAAGCTCGCAAGGGCAGGCGGCCGGACGGCTGTCCATCCAGCTCAACAACGACCGCATGACCCTGGCGCTCACCAAGGTGCCGCAGGTCTATCTGTACGGCGTCATCGACGCCAACGCGCCGCAGCGCTTCGCCGCGATGGTGGCGGAAGGCAAGATCCCACTCGGCACCGACATCTACCTGAATGCCTCCAGCGGCGATCTGGATGCCGGCATGGCGCTGGGGCGGCTGTTCCGCAAGGGTGCAATGGTCACCCACCTGGGCACGCCACGGCGCAGCCGGCTGGCCACGAAGATCAGCAAGACGGCCACCTGCGCCGGCGCGTGCAGCTACGCGTACTTCGGCGGTCTCTACCGCTGGGCGCCCACGGGCAGCGACCGCATCGGTCTGTCCTCCCAGCAGGCGATGGCCGCGCAGACGTCGGAGCCGGAGCAGGTCGCCGCGTATCTGAAAGAGATGGGCATCAGCCTCGCTCCCTTCACCTCGACACTGGCGACGTCCCGCGATCCGGTGGTGTGGCTGACGGCCGACCAGCTGAACTCGGCGGGGCTGGCCAACAACGCCCGGCTTCCACTCACCGTGCAGTCGTTGCTGTCACCGCCGTCGCCGTCGGTGACGCTCGACCAGGTGGACCGCAACGGCCGCCATCGGCTGGTCATCCAGTGCCGGCCCGGCCAGCTCACGATCACCTCGTTCGACATGGTCGGTGCTGCCGCCGCACGGGAAATCCTTCGGCGCGGCACGCGGGCCTATATCGAGATCAACCGGCAGGAGACACTGCTGCAGCCGCCCGGCGGCGCACGCGCGGTTGACGATTCGGTGACGATGACGCACGCCTATCCGCCCACCCAGATCGGCCACCTGCTGCTCGCACGCACCATCGGCGCCTGGGTCGACGGCAAGAACAAGTCGTTCCGCAACGGCTTCTTCTTCGAGCTCGACCCGGTCAGGGAAGACTTGAAGAAGTATTTCAGCGCGTGCTGGAAAGCGGCCCCGTGGCCTACGGACTGAACGTCTCGAGCACCAGCGCATCACGCCGTAACCGAAGGCCCCGCAGCGCGGGGCCTTCTTTCATGGGCGATGCGGGACTATGCTCGGCCGGTATTCCGGGGGGAATGGATGACCATGCAGCGCTGGCTGATCGCCGCCGCCGTGACCTGTGTTGCCGCTACAGGCTGTAGCGAAGCGCCAGACGGGAAGACGGCACAAACCACACGCCAGCCACAACAGGCTGGCCTGACGAGTCCGCTCGTCACCGCCGCCCATCTCGCCGGCGTCGAAGCCGCGGGCCTGACCGGCGACCAGCGCGTCATGCAGAGTCATATCGAAGCGATGCACACGGACATGATGCGCTCCATGCATCTGGCCGACCCGTCGCGCCGCATCGACCACGAAGCGGCCCGCGCCGCCGTGCGCCCGCTGCCAGGCGTGCAATCCGCCGTATGGATCGACAACGCGAATCTGCTGGTGATGGTCGGCGGCAGCCAGTACCGCAACATGGCCACCATCGACAACGTTTGCCTCGCACTGGAACCGCTGGGCGACACGCTGAGCGTGGTCGTCAACCTGCAGGACGTGATGGCGACGACGTCGGAAGGCGCGGATACGTTGTCGCGGAATTGCCAGCTGGGGGCAGGGGAGCGGGCGATGTTTCAGTCGAAGCGGCAGGTGGATGTGCTGGATCCGGAGGTTAGAAGGGTGTTTATGGAAGAGCAGGAGATAGGTAAATGAGCCAATTCTTTAAGAGTTTGGAAAGTTTATGAAAGAGGCGACGCTTCATTCACTCATTACTGCGAAAGCACTGTTCGACGACGCACAAGCACTGTGCGCATCAGGCAATACCCATTCCGCTACAGCGGGGCTCATCCTATTGCAGGATGCGCTTGAATTGGTGTTGCTAGCCGCGCTTGTTGAGAGAGGTATCGATGATGCATCGCAGACGGAAAAGCTTTCTTTTGATCAAATCATAGGCAACTTACGAACGGGGGGCGTTGATATACAAAAATCAGGGACGCTGAAATCACTCAATAAAAATAGAGTTTTAGCTAAACATTATGGTCAGCTCGTTCTTCCTGAGGCAGTGCGCGGCTATCTGGAGGTCGGTAAGTCAACGATTGATAATGTTCTCATTCAAGTTGTCGGGAAAAGTCTTGACGATATATTTCTTACAGATCTCTTGGATGATGGAGAAGCGAAGAGCTTACTACGCAATGCTCACGGATATCTCAATCAAGGCGATTACCTTAACGCGCTAATAGAGATACGAAAAGCCATTTTCATTGAAATAGAGTACCCATATTCGGTACACGATTGGGTCAATCCGCAGAAGGAAATTTGGGAAACGCTCATGTATGGTGGGCGTAAAGCCATTGCCCATGCCCGTAATAAGGAATGGATTGACGCAAATGTCAAAGAGCCTACAGAATTTGTCCAAATAGATAATAATCAACTACGAGCCGATGCGGTAGAGTGGGGTGTTAATACCAATGAGCTGGCCAGTTTGCGCTGGCTAACACCAAGCGTATTTCGAGCATCTGTCGATCAGCCTTGGTGTGTAAGTCATGATATTGCGTTACCAGCGAATCAAGCGAATCTACACAACGCTCAATACTGCCTTGATAGGGCGATTTCGGTTCTACTAAAGAAACAGACTCATCAAAAAGCACTCCGTATTCCACAGCGTACCGCACCATTCAGTGCTCCGTTGGTTTACATAGGTACGCCTGTATTCGTGAAAGCTGACGCCGGTTCTCCTTCAATTCATATAATTTCACAGGACTATCTCTACACAGTAACGAAGCGAGCCACTGGTTTTGATGGTCGGACTTCGTTCTATCGACTAATAGGTCATCCAAAAGAGGAGCCCGCATGGTCAGAAAAATCTATCTATGGATTCCTGATTGAACCGGCGACTAACCCGGTTCCATTCATGCCCCAAGATTTTTCGCTTACGCCTTCGCCGTAGCCAAAGGTTCACGGGTCATACCCGTTACGCGAAAGAACGGGCGCATGGATGGTGACGAAAAATCTTCAGAGGCAATTTAGGTATAGCTATATTTTGTCGTGCAATCACAAGGAGAGAAACAATGCGTTTGATTCGATGGAGTTTGGCGATCCTGCTGCTGGCAGGTCTGACTGGTTGCCAGTCGTCGTTGATGGTGAAGTCGGGCGGTTCAGCGCCGCAGCCTGAGCCGGGCAAGGCATTGGTGGTGTTCATGCGGCCGTCGTCGTTCGGCGGGGCGATCCAGTCGTCGGTGTACGACACGCACGAGAAGCAGGACAAGTTCATCGGCATCGTGTCGAGCAAGACGAAAATCGCCTATCAGGCCGAGCCGGGTGAGCATCTGTTCATGGTGATCGCCGAGAACGCGGATTTCATGGTCGCGCATCTGGATGCGGGCAAGACCTACTACGCGCTGGTCAGCCCACGCATGGGTGTGTGGAAGGCGCGCTTCTCGCTGCTGCCGATCCACAATCAGGCCGGCGCGAAGTACAGCATGCAGTCGTCCGATTTCCGCGAGTGGATGGACAAGACCGCGTGGGTCAACGTCACGCCAGCTGCTGAAGCGTGGTACAGCGAGCACGCCGCAGACATCACCGCAAAGAAGCTCGACTACATGCGTCGATGGAATACTGCCGATGCCGAGCAGCGGGCCGAGTTGACGTTGCCTGCCGCGGATGGCATCTAGCCGAGGCTGCAATTTCAACCATCGTTGATGAAAGCGGCGCCGTATTGCTACGGCGCCGTTCTTGTTTCAGGCCACTGGATGACCGAAAAACGATGACCAGCTTTGCTGTTGAAAAAACGCCTCCGGCCTTCGCCGGAATGACGGGGGAGCTTGCGGTGTCGGGTGCCCAGCACCATGCGACTCATGCCGCTCGCGGTTCAACCCGACGCATGATCTCCTTGCGCGTGGGAAGCGTCTTGAGGTCGTACAGGGCCTGCAAATTCAGCCATGACACGGCATCCCCGCCGAAGTAGCGGGCCAGACGTTCAGCGGTGTCGGCGCTGATGCCGCGCCGCTCGTTGACGATTTCATGGATGCGTGTGGCCGGTACGCTGAGCGCGATGGCCAGCGCGTTGGCGCTCATGTCCAGCGGCGCGAGATAGTCCTCGCGCAGGATTTCGCCGGGATGGACGGGGCGCATGCGATTGACGGGTGGCTTCATGGCAATTCTCAGTGGTAGTCCACGATTTCGACGTATTCCGGGCCGGCAGCAGTCCAGACGAAACACACGCGCCACTGCCGGTTGATGCGAATGCTGTGCTGGCCGGCGCGATCGCGTTTCAGCGCTTCCAGCTGGTTGCCCGGTGGTGAGCGCAGGAACTCCAGCGTATGTGCGGCGTCGAGTTGGGAAAGCTTGCGGATGGCCGCGTCCTTGATGGTACGGAATCGCCGTGGGTCGCCACCCTCGAACAACGCCTGCGTGTCCTTGCAGCGGAAGCTCCGTATCATGCGTCGAGAGTATTACGCTTGGCGTAATGCGTCAAAGATGTGAGGGCGCCGTAAACAACAACAGCGCCCTGTGGCGCTGTTGTTGTCTGGCACTGAGTGACCCGTCGTCGAAAGGCGATGACCAGCTTCGCTGTTGAAAAACTCCTCCGGCCTTCGCCGGAATGACGAGCTTTCTTTAGAGCGCCTCGAAAATCCCCGCCGCACCCGTGCCGGCGCCGATGCACATCGTCACCATGCCGTACTTCTGCTTGCGCCATCGCAGGCTGTACACCGGAGTAGCAGCCCACCCCTTACTTCGTATCACTCCGCACCTGCGCATGGCTGATCAGGGCGAAGATGCCGCTGCCGCCGATGATGTTGCCGGCCAGCGTGGGCAGGGCGAAACGCGTGAGGTAGTCGGCGAAGCGCAGGTCGCCGGCGAAGACGAGATACAGCGTCTCCACCGAGCCGACGATGATGTGGGGGAAGCCGCCGATGGCGATCAAGTAGGTGGTCAGCGTGATCACCAGGATCTTCGCGTGTTCGGCCGATGGCAGCAGCCACACCATGGTGGCGATGAGCCAGCCGGCGAGCATGCCCTTGGTGAGCATCTGCCATGGCGAGTTCTGCATCACCTCGCGGCCGATCTCGGCGAAGGCCTGCTGGCTGCGCTGGTCGAACTGCTGCAGGTGCAGTAGGCCATAGGCAAACAGGGCCACGCCGACGAGGTTGCCGAGCAGCACGATGGCCCACATGCGCAGCAGGCGGCCGAAGTGTCGCAGGCTCGGTTCGGTCATCAGCGGCAGCACGGCGGTCATCGTGTTCTCGGTGAACAGTTGCTGGCGGGCCAGGATCACCACGATGAAGCCGAACGAGTAGCCGAAGCTTTCCAGCAGGAACTGGCCCGGCACGCCGTCCAGATACCGGTGCAGCAGGCCGCGCGCCAGCAGCGAGAAGCCCATCGACAATCCGGCCGCCAGCGACGACCAGCCCAGTGCCGCGACGCCGCGGCTGAGTTCCTGCTCGCCCTCGCGCCGGATGACCTCGTGCAGCACGGCGGCCCGCGGCGAGCGCTTTTCCTCGACGACGTCCTTCTCCGGGCCGGACAGCGCGAAGCCCTTCTTGTCATCCGGCTGGCCGTCCGCAGGATGGCTGTCGGCGGGCGTTTCGCTGTGCTGCTTTTCCATGCTCCGGCTCCCGCCACGCGGCATCCCGCGAATCTCCGGCGATGCTAGGTCGCGCCGCGTGTGGACGGCGTGCAGCATGGACGGGGCGGGCGGCTGCCGCGGACGGGTTTCAGAGGCCACGCAGCAGCGGCTTGCCGGCATGAAAAACGGCGCCGCATCGCTGCGGCGCCGTTGCTTTTGCCAGATTGACGGTGGCGATTACAGCGCCTCGAAAATCCCCGCCGCGCCCATACCCGTGCCAATGCACATCGTCACCATGCCGTACTTCTGCTTCCTGCGACGCAGGCCATGCACCAGCGTGGCGATGCGCACCGCGCCGGTGGCGCCGAGCGGGTGGCCGAGCGCGATGGCGCCGCCGAGCGGGTTGACCTTGGCCGGATCGAGCTTGAGGTCGCCCATCACGGCGAGTGCCTGGGCGGCGAAGGCTTCGTTGAGCTCGATCCAGTCCAGCTGATCCTGGGTGATGCCGGTCTGCTTGAGCGCCTTGGGGATCGCTTCCTTCGGGCCGATGCCCATCACCTCGGGCCTGACGCCGGCGACGGAGAAGCCGACGAAGCGGGCCAGCGGCTGCAGGTTGTATTCCTTGATCGCCTTTTCGCTGGCGAGCAGCACGGCGCCGGCGCCGTCGGACATCTGCGAGGAGTTGCCGGCGGTGACGCTGCCGCCGAACTGGCCGTTGCGGAACACGGTCTTGAGCTTGCTCAGCACTTCCAACGTGGTGCCCGCGCGCGGGCCTTCGTCGGCGCTGATGCTGCGGCTGTCGGTGACGATGCCGCGGGTGGCGAGGTTGGGGTAGTGGTCGTCCAGCGCGAACGGGCTGATCTCGTCGTTGAATTCGCCGGCGGCTTGGGCGGCCAGTGCGCGACGGTGGCTTTCCACCGAGAACGCATCCTGCTGCTCGCGGCTGACCTTCCACTGCTTGGCCACGTTTTCGGCGGTGATGCCCATGCCGTAGGCGATGCCGATATGTTCGTTGCTGAAGATCGCGGGGTTCATCGCGATCTTGTGACCCATCATCGGCACCATGCTCATGCTTTCGGTGCCGCCGGCGAGCATCAGGTCATCCTCGCCGAGGCGGATGCGATCGGCCGCCATCGCCACGGCCTGCAGGCCGGACGAGCAGAAGCGGTTGATGGTGACGCCGGGCACGGTGTCGGGCAGGCCGGCCAGCAGCACGCCGATGCGCGCCACGTTCATGCCTTGCTCGGCCTCGGGCATGGCGCAGCCGATGATGGCGTCGCCGATGCGGTGGGGGTCGATGCCGGGGTATTGCGCCATCACGCTGCGGATCACGTGGGCGAGCATGTCGTCCGGACGGGTATTGCGGAATACGCCGCGCGGCGCCTTGCCGACCGGGGTGCGGGTGGCGGCGACGATGTAGGCGTCTTGCACTTGCTTGGTCATGGGATTTGCTCCGTGGCGTCGCGCGTTCAGCAGCGACGCTTTCAGTTTTTGATCGTCATTCCGGCGAAGGCCGGAATCCAGTGCCTTGGGTGGTTTGGAGTCGCTGGACCCCAGCTTGCGCTGGGGTGACGACGCTTTAGTTCCTGAGCGGTTTGCCGGTGGTCATGGTGTGGGCGATGCGGGCCTGGGTTTTCTCGGTCTGCGCCAGCTCCACGAAATGCTTGCGTTCCAGCGCCAGCAGCCATTCCTCGTCGATCGTCGAGCCGCGCTCGATCACGCCGCCGCACAAGGTGTCGGCGATGCGCGTGGCGATGTCCACGTCGTGCTCGGAAGCGAAATAGCCGGCCTGCAGGTTGGCCAGCGAGGCCTTGAACGTGGCGGTGCCGACGTCGCCTGCGACGGGAATCGCACGCGCCGGCAGCGGCGGACGGTAGCCGCTCTCGGCCAGCGCATTCGCCACCTGCTTGGCCACGTAGAGCAGCTCGTAGGCGTTGAACACCACCACGTCGCTGTCGCGCAGCAAGCCAAGCTGCTTCGCTTCGAAGGCGCTGGCGGAGACCTTGGCCATCGCCACCGTCTCGAACACCTTCTTCAGTTCCTCGAACGGGTCGCCCGGGTTTGCCCTGGCGGCGCGCACGGCCAGCTCATGCAGGCCGCCACCGGCCGGCAGCAGGCCGACGCCGGCCTCGACCAGACCGATATAGCTTTCCAGCGCCGCGACGGTGCGCGCCGAATGCATCTGGAACTCGCAGCCGCCGCCGAAGGCCATGCCGCGCACGGCGGACACCACCGGCACCAGCGAATACTTGATCGCCATGCTGGTGCGCTGGAAGTTCTCCACCATCTTCTCGAAGTCGGCGATCTTGCCTTCCTTGAGCAGGCCAAGCGCGCCCTTGAGATCCGCGCCGGCGGAGAACGGCTCGCCGGTCTGCCAGATCACCACGGCCTTGAGTTTCTCTTCGGCCAGCTTGATCGCGTGCTGCACGCCGTCGAGCACGAAGTCGTTGACCGTGTTCATCTTGGTCTTGAACGAGAGAATGCCGACGCCGTCGTCGCCCAGTGTCCACAGGCGCACGCCCTCGTTCTCCCAGACGGTGGTGCCCTGGTCGAACTTCTCGCCGATCAGCGGATCGGGGAACAGCTGGCGCTGGTACACCGGATGCCGCGAACGCGGCTTGTCGGCGTTGGCGCTGGCCGAGTACGAGCCATCCTTGCCATGGACGCCTTTACGGCCATCGGTGACCCACGCCGGCAGCGGTGCCTTGCTCATCGCCTTGCCGGCGGCGATGTCTTCGTTGATCCAGCCGGCGATCTGCTGCCAGCCGGCAGCCTGCCAGGTCTCGAACGGGCCGAGCTTCCAGCCGTAGCCCCAGCGGATCGCGAAATCCACGTCGCGTGCGGTATCGGCGATGTCGGCCAGGTGATAGGCGGTGTAGTGGAACAGGTCGCGGAAGCTGGCCCACAGGAACTGTGCCTGCGGGTCGCTCGACGCACGCAGCTTGCCGAACTTCTCGGCCGGGTCCTTGATCGCCAGGATCGCGGCGACTTCGTCGGACGGCTTCTGCTCGGACGCGCGGTAATCCTTCGCGGCCGGGTCGAGCACCACGATGTCCTTGCCGGCCTTCCTGTAGAAGCCGGCACCGGTCTTCTGGCCCAGCGCGCCCTGGTCGATCAGGCCCTGCAGCCACACGGGCGCCTTGAAGTACTGGTGCCACGGATCGTCCGGCAGCGTGTCGGCCATGGTCTTGATCACATGCGCCATGGTGTCCAGACCGACCACGTCGGCGGTGCGGTAGGTCGCACTCTTCGGGCGGCCGAGTGCCGGACCGGTGAGCGCGTCGACGGTGTCGAATCCGAGCTTGAACTGGTCGGTGTGGTACATCGCCGACAGCATCGAGAACACGCCGATGCGGTTGCCGATGAAGTTCGGGGTGTCCTTGGCGATCACCACGCCCTTGCCGACGGTGGTGACCAGGAAGGCTTCGAGGCCTTCGATCACGGCCGGGTCGGTGAGCCTGGTCGGGATCAGCTCGACCAGATGCATGTAGCGCGGCGGGTTGAAGAAGTGCACGCCGGTGAAGCGGTGGCGCATTTCTTCCGGCAGCGCTTCGGCGAGGCCGTTGATCGACAGGCCCGAGGTGTTGGAGGCCAGAATCGCGGTCTTCGACAGATGCGGTGCGATCTTTTTGTACAGATCCAGCTTCCAGTCCATCCGCTCGGCGATCGCCTCGATCACCAGATCGACGTCCTTGAGGTGGCCCATGTCTTCGTCGTAGTTGGCCGGGATGATCGCGGCGGCGAGGTTCTTGTCGGCGAGCGGGGCGGGCGACAGCTTGGCGAGGTTGGCGATGGCCTTGAGCGCGATGCCGCTCTTCGGACCTTCCTTGGCGGGCAGGTCGAACAGCACGGTTTCGACGCCGGCGTTGGTCAGGTGCGCGGCGATCTGCGCGCCCATGACTCCGGCGCCCAGCACGGCGGCCTTGCGGATGCGCAGCGCTGATGAGGGTGAGGATGCAGCGGTCATTGGCTTCTCCGATGGTGCAAACGAGAGTGAAACGGGGGATTGGAAGATCAGGGATGACTGAGCCCGGCGACGGCGAAGCGGATCAGGTGCTGCGCGGTCTGTTCGCGATGGGCGTGCTCGCTGACATCGCTTTTGCGCTGGATCATGCCGAAGCCGGACATCGCGTGGGTCAGCGCGCCGGTGACCAGATCGATGCGCCAGTAAAGCTCCTGCTTGCTCAGTTGCGGCAGCAGGCGGGCGAATTCGGCGGTGAACTGGCGCATCACGTGGCCGTAGTTGGCGGACAGGAACTGGCGCAGGGTGTCGTCGTGTTCGGCGAATGCACGTGCCAGCACGCGCATGAAGAGGGAGCCGTTGCCGTCGTGCGACAGGTCCAGTGCCGGGCGGATATAGGCCGCCAGCACGGCTTCCAGGGTGGTGTCGGGATGGCCGGCAACCTTGGCCAGGGCTGACAACCGGCTGGCGTTCAGCGCATCGAGCCGGCGCCGGAACACTTCCTCGACCAGTTTGTCCTTGGAGCCGAAGTGGTAGTTGACTGCGGCCAGGTTGACCCCGGCAGCGGCCGTCAGCTGGCGCAGCGAGGCACCGTCAAAGCCACGCTGGGCGAACAGGACCTCGGCAGCGCCGAGTATCCGTTCCTTGGTGGAGCCGGAGCTGTTCACGGGCGAAACCATCCATCGGCCATGGGCCAGTTCAAACGATCGTTTGAGCATACGCGGACAGCTTGGCGGCCGTCAAACCAAGCCGGTTGCAAACAACGGGTTACTTGCGTATGAGTTAGAATCTGTCAAACTTTCGTGAGCTAAATCCGCAATCCCTGTCAGATTTAGTTCATCGCCGGCTTGGGAGCCGGCACGCCCCCTTCCCTAAATCCGTTTTTCCGGAGCACACCCGTATGGCGCTGGAGCGCACCCTTTCCATTATCAAGCCCGACGCCGTTGCCAAGAACGTCATCGGTGAAATCTACGCGCGTTTCGAAAAGGCCGGCCTCAAGGTTGTGGCCGCGAAGATGAAGCAGTTGTCGCGCCAGGAAGCCGAAGGCTTCTACGCGGTGCACCGCGAGCGTCCGTTCTTCAAGGCACTGGTCGACTTCATGATCTCCGGCCCGGTGATGATCACCGCGCTTGAGGGTGAGAACGCCGTGCTGGCTCATCGCGACCTGATGGGCGCCACCAATCCGAAGGAAGCCGCGCCGGGCACGATCCGCGCCGACTTCGCCGATTCCATCGACGCCAATGCCGTGCATGGTTCCGATGCAGTCGATACCGCCAAGGTGGAGATTTCATATTTCTTCGCTGCGACGGACGTGCTGTCGCGCTGAGCGATTCAATAAGTTGTGAGGCATTAGTTGTGAACCAGGTTGTTGTGAATCCGCCCGCCAAAGTCAACCTGCTCGACTTCGATCGCCAGGGTCTGCGTGATTTCTTCACGCAGATCGGCGAGAAGCCGTATCGCGCCGAGCAGGTGATGAAGTGGATCTACCACGACCTGGAAGACAACTTCGAAAACATGACCGATGTGGGCAAGGCGCTGCGCGCCAAGCTCACCGAGGTCTGCTACATCGGCGCACCCAAGACGCTGCTGGATAAAGCCGCCACTGACGGCACCCACAAGTGGCTGCTGGGCATGGACAGCGGCAACGCGATCGAGACGGTGTACATCCCCGAGCCGACCCGCGGCACCTTGTGCGTGTCCTCGCAGATTGGTTGTGCGCTGAACTGCAGCTTCTGCTCGACCGGCGCGCAGGGTTTCAACCGCAACCTGTCCACCGCCGAGATCATCGGTCAGGTGTGGGTGGCGGCGAAGTACCTGGGCAACATCACCCATCAGAACCGCCGCATCACCAACGTGGTGATGATGGGCATGGGCGAGCCGCTGGCAAACTTCGAGAATGTGGTGCGGGCGATGCGCCTGATGCGCGACGACCTGGGCTTCGGCCTGGCCGCCAAGCGAGTCACGCTCTCCACTGCCGGCATGGTGCCGTTGATCGACCAGTTGTCGGACGCGATCGACGTGTCGCTGGCGGTCTCGCTGCATGCGGCCAATGACGAGCTGCGTACCGAGCTGGTGCCGATCAACAAGCGTTATCCGATCGCCGAGCTGCTGGCCGCCTGCCAGCGCTGGGTCGCGCGCAAGCCGCGTACCTCGATCACCTTCGAATACACCTTGATGAAGGGCATCAACGACCAGCCCGAGCATGCCCGCCAGCTGATCAAGCTGATGCGCAAGCTGCCGACCTGCAAGGTCAACCTGATCCCGTTCAATCCCTTTCCCGGCACCCGCTACGAGCGTTCGGACGCGAATGACATTCGCGACTTCCAGACACAGCTGTTGAATGCCGGTGTGCTGACCATGTTGCGGCGTACCCGCGGCGACGATATCGATGCTGCCTGCGGTCAGTTGGCCGGGCAGGTGACCGATCGTACCCGGCGTAGTGCCGATCTTCGCAAGCGGCAAGACGAGGGGGCATTGCATGCGGTTTGACCGGGTACTGATCTTCAGCCTGCTGTTGCCGCTGGCTGGCTGCATGACCACACGCACCGACAGCAATTCGCTCGGCAAGAACCTGCCGGAATCCAGCAAGACCGACCAGGCCATGGATGCCGCACGCATCCATACGGAGCTGGCCCAGCGCTACATGGACTCCGGCGATCTGCAGACGGCGCTGGAGAAAGTGACCAAGGCACTGCAGTTCAACCCCAATTACGCGCCGGCGCATACCGTGATCGCGGTGCTGTACGAGCGCATCAACAAGCTTCCCGAAGCCGAGCAGCATTACCGCAAGGCGGTAGCGCTCGAACCGGCCAAGGGCGCACCAAACAACAATCTTGGTGTGTTCCTGTGCCATACCGGGAAAATCGCGGAAGCGAACGGGTATTTCCAGAAAGCGGTCGCCGACCCGTTCTACCAGACGCCCGATGTGGCGTTGACGAATGAAGGGGTATGCCAACTGCGGGCCAATGACGCCAAGGGCGCCGAAGCGAGTTTTCGTGACGCCATCGTGCGAAATCCGAATAATGCAGAGGCACTCTTTCAGCTTGCGAATGTGCTTTATCTGAATAAGGATACGTTTCGCGCCAGGGCCTTCATCCAGCGATTCGATGCGCTGGGCCAACCGACTGCCGCGTCACTCAAGCTTGGTCACGATATTGAATCTCGTCTGGGCAACCAGGAAGGCGCCCTCACTTACAGCAAGCGATTGCTTGGCCAGTTCCCGGATTCGGAGCAGGCGCACGCTCTTGACACGACTGCCAGCCCATGACATCCATGCAACCTCCATCGACCGAGCCCGGTGCGAACGAACCGGAACTGTTCGGCATCAATTTGCTCAACATGGATGTACCGTCGATGGAGTCTCGCACGGTCAGTTTCGGCAATCGCCTGCATGCGGCGCGTGAAGCTCGCGGGCTCAATCTGGAAACCTGTGCGCTGACGCTGAAATTGCCTGCACGCGTGCTGCGCCAGCTTGAACGTGATCAGTACGACGACATTGATTCGAAGGTTTATCTCGCCAGTTACATCGGCAAGTACGCTCGCCATCTTGGCATCAACGAGGCGTCGATCCAGGTTGAGCTTGACCGCATCAAGCAGGTCGAGCCAGCGCTGGTGGCGACCGGTGGTATTTCGCATTCGCGTTTCCTGCTTGATCGCTACGCCACGGCGGCTACCTATGTCGTGCTGACGGCGGTGATCGTGGTGCCGATGATCTGGCTGGGCGTGCGTGGCACCCTCGATCGCGACCTCAGCCATCTGGCCCCCCTTGATGCTGCGCCGGTGGCGCAACTGGATGCACCCGCGACAACATCAAGTGCGGCTGCCGGCAATCTGGCCAGTCGGGTGGTTCCATTGTCGCCGTCGCCGGTTACGCAGGCGGCGCAGCGGCAGGAACAGGAACCCCTGATGGCCTCGATGGCGCCGTTCCCGAGCATGGACAACAGCAGCCTGTCGTCGCCGGCCAAATCCGCTGTACCAGCGGCGGTCGATGCCGGTAGCGGCGGCCATAGCCTGGGTCTGAGCCTGAGTTCGGCCAGCTGGGTCGAGGTTGTCGACAGCCACGGCACGCGACTGGAATACGGCCTGCTGCCTGCCGGCAGCAACAAGATCTACCACAGTGATCAGCCGCTGGATGTGCGCATTGGCAATGCCAGTGGCGCACAGATCAGCATCGATGGCCAGTCGGTGGGACTGGATGATTACCGGCATGCCAACGTGGCGCGTTTCCGCGTGCAGATGCAGGACGGCAAGGCTTCCGCAGCCAGCCTCTGATCACCGCCCGGGCCGCTCCGGGCAACCCATTTCGGTTATGCTTGCCCATTGTTCGCTCGGCAACGAGCGGATGTGATCTGCTTTATCTCTTATTTACTGCGCAGGCCTGTGCACGCGCCTGCGGGTGCGCAGCCTTTTGAATGGTGATTGCATGGCATTTGAAGAATACGACAAGTACGAACAAAGCGAATTGGTTCAGAAATGGCTGCGCGAGAATGGTGTGTCGATCATCGTCGGTATCGCGATCGGCTTGGTCGGCATTTTCGGCTGGCAGCAATGGCGCAACCATCAGGCCCGCAATGAGGGCATGGCATCACAGCTCTATCAGCAGGTGCAGATCGCACTGGCATCAGGCAAGCCGGATGCAGCCACCCAGCTGACCGATCAGTTGATGAAGGATTACGCCAAGTCGCCGTATGCCGTATTTGCCGTCAGCGACCGTGCCAAACAACAAGTGGAAGCCAAGCAGCTGGACAAGGCCGAGGCATCGCTGGCGTGGGCTGAAAGCCACGCTGCTGATCCGGCATTGAAATCGTTGACCATGTTGCGCATCGCGCAGGTGGAACTGGCCAGCGACAACGGCAACGCCGCGCTGGCCACGCTCGATCGCATGCCGGCCGACAGCTACAAGGGGCTGGCTCAGGAACTCCGCGGGGATGTGCTGGTCAAGCTTGGACGTTCCGACGATGCGCGCAAGGCTTACCAGACGGCCTTGTCGACGTTGAGCGAGGAAGCGCCGCAACGCGGCGCCTTGCAGATGAAACTCGATGATTTGGCCGTGGCCGGGAAGCAGGGTGCATGAAAAGATTTTTACTGATCACACTGGCTTCATTGGTGACCCTTGCCGGTTGCCATTCGCTCAAGAAGGAAAATATCCAGCCGCCGACTCCGTTGGCCAAGGATTTCAAGCCTACCGTTCAAGTCACCCGTTTATGGAGCTCCCGCGTCGGTGACGGTGCCGGCGTCAGTGGCGCCCGTCTGCGTCCGGCCGTGGTCGATGGCGTACTTTACGCCGACAGCACGGACGGCAAACTGGTCGCAATCGATGCTACCAGCGGCAAGACCCTGTGGTCGAAGAGTTCGAGCACGCATGGCTGGTTCGGCTGGGGTGACAAGAAGCGCAAAGATGCCCTGTACGCCGGTGGTCCGGCAGTCGCTGGCGATCTGCTCGCCGTCGGCACGCTCGACGGTCACGTTTATGGCGTGAATGCGAAAGATGGCAGCCCGCGCTGGGAGGCCGAGTTGAAAGCCGAAGTGCTGACGTCGCCAGTGATCGTCGGTGACCTGACAGTGGTGCGAACCAGCGACGGTCGCGTCTACGCGCTGGACAGCAAGACCGGCGAGCGTCGCTGGGTCTATGACCAGGGCACCGTGCCGCTGTTGAGCCTGCGTGGCAATGGCCAGCTGCTGGCGGCCAATGGCGTGCTGTTTTTCGGCAGCGACGACGGCAAGCTGGTCGCGTTGCGACTGGACAATGGCTCGAAACTGTGGGAGCAGAAACTGGCCAGCGGCGAAGGTCGTACCGAGATTGATCGACTGAATGACGTTGATGGCGCGATCCTGCTCGATGGCGGCACGCTCTACGGTGCTGCCTATCACGGCAATCTGGTGGCTGTGGATGGCCCCAGCGGTCGCCCGCTGTGGTCACGTCCGTTTTCCAGCTTCGGCTCGCTGGCGATCAGCGGCAATTCGGTTATCGGCGTCAACGACGATTCGCAAGTATGGGCGTTCGACAAGACGGGCGGTGCGGACATGTGGAAGAACGACGCACTGAAATACCGGTGGGTCACCGGCCCGGCCGTGCAGGGCGATTATGTCGTGGTCGGCGACATGGAAGGCTACGTGCATTGGCTGCAGGTCGGCGATGGTGCGTTGGCTGCACGTCAGCGGTTGTCGAAGAAGGCGATCCGCGCCCAGCCACTGGTGGTGGGTGACACTGTCTACGTCGAGGACGTAGCGGGCCATATCGGCGCCTATCGTCTGTCCGCGCACTGATCGCGGAGACCATGTCCTCATCATGCTACCCGTCGTCGCGCTAGTTGGTCGTCCCAATGTCGGTAAATCGACCCTTTTCAATGTGCTGACGCGCAGTCGTGACGCCCTGGTGGCCGACATGCCGGGCGTCACCCGTGACCGTCACTACGGCGTCTGCCGCAGTGGCGCGCGGCCCTTCGTGGTAGTCGATACCGGCGGTCTGTCCGGCGTCGAGGAAGCCATGGACGTGCTCACGGCGAAGCAGGTGCGTCTGGCCATCGAAGAAGCGAACGTGCTGGTGTTCGTGGTCGATGCCCGTGAAGGCCTGCTGCCGCAGGACTACGTTATCCTGGGCGAGTTGCGCCGCAGCGGCAAGACCATCATAGCTGCGGTCAACAAGACTGACGGGCTGGAAGAGGAAGCCGTACTGGCGGAGTTCTCCGCGTTCGGCGTCGGCAAGATCCTGCCATTGTCCGCCGCGCATAATCGCGGCACCAGCGACCTGATTGAACTGATTCTGCCGTTGCTGCCCGCCGACGAGGAAAGCACGGTCGAAGAGGAAGGCGAGGGTGGCAGCATTCGTGTCGCCATCGTCGGTCGTCCGAATGCCGGCAAATCGACCCTGATCAATCGCCTGCTCGGCGAAGACCGGTTGATCGTCTCGGACGTCGCCGGCACTACCCGCGATCCGATCCGCGTCCCGCTGGAACGCGACGGCAAACGCTACACACTGATCGACACCGCCGGCATCCGCCGCAAGGCACGCGTCGAGGAAGCCGTCGAGAAATTCAGTGTCATCAAGACCCTGCAGTCGATTGCTGCAGCCCAGGTCGTGGTGGTGATGATCGATGCCCGCGAAAACCTGGCCGACCAGGATCTCACCCTGATCGGTTACGCGATGGACGAGGGCCGGGCGCTGGTGATCGCCATCAACAAGTGGGATGGCCTGGATCAGTATCAGCGCGACGAGTGCATGCGCGCGCTGGATCGTCGACTGGTGTTCGTCGACTGGGCCAAGCAGGTACATATCTCGGCACTGCACGGTTCGGGCTTGCGCGAGCTGATGCGCGCGGTCGTGCGAGCTCATGCGTCGGCGACCAAGGTGCTGGTGTCTTCCGATTTGACCAAGACGCTGGAGAAAGCCTACGAAGGCTACCAACCGCCACTGGTGCATGGTCACTCGCCGAAGCTTCGCTTCGCACATCCGGGTGGCAACAATCCGCCGACCATCGTGATCCACGGCACCCGCACCAAGCACATTGCACCGGCGTATCAGCGCTACCTGGAAAATTTCTTCCGCAAGCGCTACAAGCTGGAGGGCACGCCGATCCGGATTGCTTTCCGTGAAGGCGAGAACCCGTATGCGGGACGCAAGAAGGTGTTGACCAAGGAGCAGGAGCAGAAGGCCCGGCGCCGGGTCAGTGACCTGATCAAGCGCACGCGCTGATTCTCCGGCCCGCTCGTCTCGGGCTACGGCGCAGACTGCAGCAGATCGGCCGGAGTCAAACCGTACACCGCAGCGTCATGGCCTTCTCCATTCGCCCGCAGGCGCTGCCGTGCAATCGCTTCGAAGCGCGCGCCGGCTTTTTCGGCGGTGCGCCGGCTTGCATGGTTGTCGGGCATGACAACGATCTCGATGCGGATCAAACCCAGTTGTTCAAAGCCGAAACGCGCGACCAGCGCGGCGGCGTGCGCGGCGATTCCTTCGCCACGACGCGACTGGCGCACCCAATAACCGAGATTGGCGCTGTGATGCTGATGGTTGCGCTGGTTGAGCCCGGCTCCGCCGAGCAGCTCGCCGGTGTCCAGGTCGAAGATCGCGAACGCGAAGTGCTCGCCACGCGACCAGCCGTCCTGACAGTGGCTTATCCATGCGTGCGCATCAGCCAGCTCATAACCCGCATGGCACCAGTGTAGCCAGCGACCCACGCTGGCCACTGACGAACGTGCTGCCTCGAACAGGTCTTCGGCATCATGTACTTGCCATGGACGCAGCCGCAGCGGTTCTTCGACAAGCTCCAATGTGGGCAAGACCGGTTCGCTCGTCATCAGGCACCCTTTCGCTTTTGTTTGTGTGCATGCGGGCCAGTCGCGATAATGGGCAACTTCCAGTCAGGCATCAACATGAGCGCACGCATTCTCGACGGCAAACGCATCGCGCAGGAATTGCTGGAGCGCCTGCGCCTGCGCGTCGCCGAGCGGGTCGCACGGGGACTGGCTGCGCCGGGACTGGCGGTGGTGCTGGTGGGCAGCGATGCCGCGTCATCGGTCTACGTGCGCAACAAGCGCAAGGCCTGCCATCAGGTAGGTTTTCGCTCATTCGATTACGACCTGCCAGCGAACACCAGCCAGGAAGAATTGTTCGCCCTGATCGACCGCCTGAATGCCGATCCAGCCGTGCATGGCATTCTGGTGCAATCGCCGTTGCCGGAGCATATCGACGAGGATGCACTGGTCGATCGCATCGATCCGGACAAGGACGTGGACGGTTTCCAGGCGGTCAACGTGGGTCGCCTGGCGCTGCGTCGTTTCGGTTTGCGCCCATGCACACCCAAAGGCGTGATGACCCTGCTGGGCCACACCGATCGTCCGGTGCGCGGCCAGCACGCGGTGGTGGTCGGCGTGTCCAACCATGTCGGTCGCCCACTGGTGCTGGAATTGATGATCGCCGGTTGCACCACCACCAGCTGCCATCGCTTCACCCGTGATCTGGAAAGTTTCGTGCGTCAGGCCGATATCCTGGTCGTGGCGGTCGGCAAACCGGGGCTGGTCAAGGGTGAGTGGATCAAATCGGGAGCGGTGGTGATCGACGTCGGCATCAACCGTCTCGACGATGGCCGGCTGGTCGGTGACGTGGACTTCGATTCCGCAGCGGCGCATGCCAGCTGGATCACGCCGGTACCCGGCGGTGTCGGCCCTATGACCGTGGCCACACTGATGGAAAACACGCTGGAGGCCGCGGACGCACGCGCCACGATGCACAAGCTCGCCTGATCCGCGGGCTGCATTCAGCTGCACATCTGGCGAGGCTCGCGGCAGGGCGCGTATAATTCCCTCTTTGCAGCGGGACTTTTCGCATGCGTATCATCGCCGAGGCCCTGACCTACGACGACGTCTACCTTGTTCCGGGCCATTCCATCGTGCTGCCGCGTGATGTGAATACGTCAACGCGGTTCACCCGCAACCTGCGCCTGAACATTCCGATCGTCTCCGCCGCCATGGACACGGTCACCGAGGCCCGCCTCGCCATCACCATGGCGCAGTGCGGTGGCATCGGCATCATTCACAAGAACATGACGGCCGAGCAGCAGGCGGCGGAAGTGCGGCTGGTGAAGAAATTCGAGGCCGGCGTGATCCGCAGCCCGATCACTGTGGGCCCGAACACCTCGATCCGCGAAGTGCTTCGGCTGACCCATGCGCACAACATCTCCGGCGTGCCGGTGGTCGATGGCGAGCAACTGGTCGGCATCGTCACCAGCCGTGATCTGCGTTTCGAACGCAAGCACGACGATCCGGTGCGCAACATCATGACTCGCCAGGACAAACTGGTCACGGTCAAGGAAGGCGCCAGCCAGGATGACGTGCTGCAGTTGCTGCACACGCACCGCATCGAGAAGGTGCTGGTGGTCAACGACGCGTTCCAGCTGCGTGGCCTGATCACCGTCAAGGACATCCAGAAGGCGCGCGACAACCCGCATTCCGCCAAGGATCCCAACGAAGCGTTGCTGGTCGGTGCCGCGGTCGGCGTGGGTGGCGACACCGAGCAGCGCGTAGCCGCGCTGGTCGATGCCGGCGTCGACGTGCTGGTGGTGGATACCGCCCACGGTCATTCGCAAGGCGTGATCGACCGCGCCGGCTGGGTCAAGAAGCACTATCCGCAGGTGCAGGTGATCGCCGGCAACATCGTCACCGGCGAAGCGGCACGCGCGCTGCTCGATGCCGGCGTGGATGCGGTGAAGGTCGGCGTGGGTCCCGGCTCGATCTGCACCACGCGCGTGGTCGCCGGTGTCGGCGTGCCACAGATCACCGCGATCGACATGGTCGCCACCGCGCTGAAGGACGAGATCCCGCTGATCGCCGATGGCGGTATCCGTTACTCCGGCGATATCCCGAAGGCACTCGCCGCTGGCGCCTCCACCGTGATGCTCGGTTCGATGTTCGCCGGCACCGAGGAATCGCCGGGTGAGGTCGAGTTGTTCCAGGGCCGTTCGTACAAGAGCTACCGCGGCATGGGCTCGATCGGTGCGATGCAGCTCGGTTCCAAGGATCGCTATTTCCAGGACGAGGCCGATGCCGACAAGCTGGTGCCGGAAGGCATCGAAGGTCGCGTGCCGTACCGCGGTCCGCTGCGCAACATCATTCACCAGCTGATTGGTGGCCTGCGTGCGTCGATGGGTTACCTGGGCGCAGCCACCATCGATGACGTGCGTCACAAGGCGCAGTTCGTCAAGGTGACTTCCGCTGGCGTCACCGAAGCGCATCCACACGATATCCAGATCACCAAGGAAGCGCCGAACTATCGGCTCAACTCGTGACTGAAGCGCCGGCCCGAGGGCCGGCGCCTTGTTTTGCAGGTGGCAATTTTTTCAAGATCATGAGGCGTCGACGTGGCCAGATGGCCCCGCGGCGAAACCGGACCGATGACCAATATCCATAGCGACAAGATCCTGATCCTCGATTTCGGCGCGCAGTACACGCAACTGATCGCCCGCCGCATCCGCGAGCTTGGCGTGTACTGCGAAATCTGGGCCTGGGATCACGAGCCGGCCGAGATCGCCGCGTTCGGTGCGAAGGGCATCATCCTGTCGGGCGGCCCGGAATCGACCACGCTGGAAGACGCGCCGAAAGCACCGCAACAGGTGTTCGACTCCGGCGTGCCGATCCTCGGCATCTGCTACGGCATGCAGACGATGGCTGCCCAGCTCGGTGGCGCCACCGAGGCCGCCGACGCGCGCGAGTTCGGTCACGCCGAAGTCGATATCGTGGCGACTAGCCGTCTGTTCGATGGCCTCAGCGACCATGCCGGTGCGCGCAAGCTCGATGTGTGGATGAGTCACGGCGACCATGTTGCCAAGGCACCGCCAGGTTTCGCGATCACCGGCACTACTGATCGCATCCCGGTCGCGGTGATGGAGAATGATGACAAATGCTGGTATGGCGTGCAGTTCCACCCGGAAGTGACGCACACGAAGCAGGGTGGGGCGCTGCTGAAGCGTTTCATCACCGAGATCTGCGGCTGCCAGACGCTGTGGACCGCCGCCAACATCATCGACGACCAGATCGCCCGCGTGCGCGAACAGGTTGGCGACGATCATGTACTGCTTGGTCTGTCCGGTGGCGTCGATTCCTCGGTAGTCGCTGCGCTGCTGCATCGTGCGATCGGTGACAAGCTCACTTGCGTGTTCGTCGACACCGGCTTGCTGCGCTGGCAGGAAGGCGACCAGGTGATGGCCACGATGGCCGAGCACATGGGCCTCAAGGTCATCCGTGTCAACGCCGCAGATCGCTACTTCAAGGCACTCGAAGGTGTGGCCGATCCGGAAGCCAAGCGCAAGATCATCGGCGGCCTGTTCGTGGAAATCTTCGACGAGGAGTCGAGCAAGATCGCCGCCGACGGCAGCAAGGTGAAGTGGCTGGCGCAGGGCACCATCTATCCCGACGTGATCGAGTCGGCCGGCAGCAAGACCGGCAAGGCCCACGTCATCAAGAGCCACCACAATGTCGGCGGCCTGCCGACGCACATGAAGCTCAAGCTGGTCGAGCCGCTGCGCGAACTGTTCAAGGATGAGGTGCGCCGCATCGGCGTCGAACTCGGCCTGCCGCGCGCGATGGTCTATCGCCACCCGTTCCCGGGACCAGGCTTGGGCGTGCGCATCCTTGGCGAAGTGAAGCGCGAGTACGCCGAACTGCTGGCCCAGGCCGATGCGATCTTCATCGACGAACTGCGCAAGGCTGACCTGTACGATAGGACCAGCCAGGCGTTCGCCGTATTCCTGCCGGTGAAGTCGGTAGGTGTGGTCGGTGATGCACGTGCCTACGAATGGGTGATCGCGCTGCGCGCAGTGGAGACTATCGACTTCATGACCGCGCACTGGGCACACTTGCCATATGAGTTTCTTGGCAGGGTTTCAAATAGAATTATCAATGAATTGCGTGGTGTTTCTCGTGTCGTTTATGACATCAGTGGCAAGCCACCCGCCACGATCGAGTGGGAATAATAAAATCAGTCACTTGCATGCACCCTTGAGGGCCGGCAACTTGCCGGCTTTCTCTTTTTCAGATCACAATCCATTGAAATGAATAACGAAATTCATGATACATCCGGAGTATTCCCGGCCGCAGACGTGCAGTACATGCAGCGCGCGCTGCAGCTCGCCGCCCATGCACGTGATGCCGAGAATGAAGTGCCCGTAGGTGCCGTGTTGGTAGTGGATGGAGAGATCGTCGGCCTGGGTTGGAACCGCAACATCACCTTGCACGATCCAACGGCGCACGCCGAGATCATGGCGATGCGTGCGGCTGGTGAAAAATTGACCAATCACCGTCTGTCCGGCGCCACGCTTTACGTCACGCTGGAACCGTGCGCGATGTGTGCGATGGCGATGATCCATGCCCGTCTGGGTCGTGTGGTTTATGGGGCGTCCGATCCCAAGACCGGTGCGGCGGGCAGCGTGTTCGATACCCTGATCGATGCACGCCACAACCACCGCATCGAGGTGGCAGGAGGCTTGTTTGCCGAACAGTCCGCCAGTCTGCTGCGAGATTTCTTCCGCGCGCGCCGTTGAGCATCAGTTGTTGGAAGAGACGCCGCGGCATGATTCGTCGAGGATGGATAAGTTGTCAAAAAACGTGCCAAATCTCTTCCAGTTGATACAAATCACGCAATCGTAAGATTTATGCTCACAAAACATATGAAATTGTCAAGGTCATGTGATGTAATCTAGATCACAGATTCCAACATTGGCGTGGCAATCATGAAACTTCTGGGACGTCTTTTCGTGTTGTGCCTTGCATGGGCGTTGGCGGGATGTGCCACCGGCGGGAGTTTCTCCGCACCGCCTGAACCCGACAGCAGTGTCCAGGCGGTGGGCAACTACCTCATCGGTGTCGACGATCAGCTGCAGATCACGGTGTGGCATAACCCGGATCTCAGCGTGAGCGTGCCGGTACGCCCGGATGGGCGAATCACCGTGCCGCTGATTGGTGACGTCGTGGCAGGCGGCAAGACGCCTGATCAAGTTTCCACCGAGATCAAGGACAAATTGCAGTCCTTCGTGCGCGACCCGCAGGTGGCGGTGATTCTGATTGCGCTGCGCAGCAACGAATACCTGTCGCGTGTGCGTGTGACTGGTGCAGTGCGCAACCCGATTTCCATCCCCTATCGCCAGGGAATGACCGTTCTCGACGCCGTGCTGGCAGCTGGCGGCACTACTGAGTTCGCAGCTCCGGATCGAACCCAGCTCTTTCGCAAGGGCGACAAAGGCATCACCACCCCGTATGCGGTGCGTCTGGAAAAAATCCTGAAGCAGGGTGATTTGGCGAACAATTACCCGGTACAGCCGGGGGATGTGATTACGGTACCGCAGCGAGCGTTCTGATATCGGTTGGAATGCGTGGACAGGAGATGGGTTGTAGGGGGGAGTGATGAATGGGGAACTGGCATCTTTCGGCGGCATGCTGCCGGCATTGGTGAATGAAGCGCGACGGCGTCGCGTGGCGTTGGGCTTGGCGTTTGCCGTGATCGCCCTGGCGGCATTGGTCGTCGGGCTGTTATGGCCGAAGAAATACGAGGCTTCCACCAGTATCCTGGCACAGGAAAGCAGCATCATTACGCCGCTGATGGAGGGTGTTGCCTCACCCACCGCGAACAAGAACCGCGCCAGCATCGCGCGTGATGTGATCTTCAGCCGCAAGGTGATGAGTGAAATTCTGGCCAGCAATGGCTGGCTGGCCACGCATCCGACGCCGATCGAACAGGATCGTCTGATCGAAGGGCTCAAGTCCCGCACCAACGTCCAGACCTCGCGCGACAACCTGATCACGATCAGCTACTTCGATTCGGATCCAAAGCGGGCCTTCAATGTCACCCGGCAGCTGGCCCAGCTATTCATCAGCGAGAGCCTGGCTTCCAAGCAGCGTGAAAGCCGCGACGCGTACGAGTTCATCGACAGCCAGGTCGAGGCCTACCGGAAAAAGCTGACCGATGCCGAGAGCAAGCTCAAGGCTTACCGCGATGCCAACGCTGATGCGCGTCCTGGCAGCGAGACCGACACCGATACGCGGATCAGCCAGCTGCGCACCCAGATCGAAAGCACGCGCATGGATCTGATGGAGAAGCGCTCACAGTCGGCTGCGCTCGAATCCCAGTTGTCCGGCGAATCCGAAGTCAATGCGGTGCAGACGACGGAGGGCATCTATCAGACCCAGCTCGCCGATTTGCAGGGCCAGCTCGATAAGTTGCTGCTGACTTATACCGACCAGTATCCCGACGTGATCCGCATCCGCCACCAGATGCAGGACTTGCGCCAGCAACTGGCGCAATCGAATCAGCGCAAGGAGAGCGCCAAGCTGGCTGGTACGCCGGTTCCGCTGGACAACAGTGTGCAGATGAATCCTCTGTATCAGCAGCTGAAGATTCAGCTGTCGACAACGCGCGGTGACGCCGCCGCAGCCGCTGCGCGTCTCGGCGCGAGTGAATCGATGCTGCAATCCGAACTGCAACGGAGTGCGCGTATCGCCAACTCGGAAAACGTGACGTCCGAGTTGACCCGCGACTACAACGTCAACCGCGATGTGTACCAGGACCTGCTCAAGCGTCGCGAGAATGCGCGCGTATCGATGAATCTGGACGACAGGCAACGCGGGCTCACGTTCCTCATCCAGAATCCTGCCGTGATGCCGCTCGTGCCCACGGGCCTGCGCTTCATGCATTTCGGTCTCGCCGGGATCGCCCTGTCGCTGGCCATTCCGTTCGGCCTGCTGTTTGGTCTGGTGCGATTCGATCCACGGGTGCGTTCGGTCTGGCAGCTTGAGCACGCAACCGGACTGACGGTATTGGCGACGATCCCGTTTTACCCGACGCCGCGCGACCGGCGCCGCAATCATCTGCACAACATCATGCTTGCCTTGATCGTCACGGGAGTCGGTGCGGTTTATCTGATCCTGTTCTTGTTGAGGCTGAAGGGATAGGTATGAAAAGTCCTGGCAACAAGATGTTTTCCGAACGCGTAAGCCATGTGACCGAGGCTGCAGCGCACGATTTTGAAAAGCATCCATCGGCAAGCCACGAGATTTCCCGGATGAACGGTGGGGAGGGTGGCGCACTCGCACCGTTGCAGCTCGAACAGCGACGAATGATTCATCGCGAGGAGTCAGTTCGCCAGCAATCGGATGCTTTCCGCGAAATTCGCACGCGTCTGCTCGGATTGGTGGAACCCCAGCAGAACTTCATTACCCTGGTCGTGTCGGTGAGTCCCGGTTCGGGCGGCAGTTTCGTCGCCAGCAACCTTTCGACTGCGTTTGCCTTCGACGAGGCCAAGACGAGCCTGCTGATCGACTGCAATCTGCGCTATCCGGGCCAGCACAAGATGCTGAGCGTGAACCCGGCGACCGGTGGCCTGATCGATTTTCTCGAACACCCGAGAATCGGCATTGAATCCATCCTGTACCACACCGGCATTCCCCGCCTGTGCCTGATTCCGGCAGGCAAGACACGCGAGAACAGCGGTGAGTACTTTTCATCGTTTCGCATGCGCGCCGTGCTGGATTCGCTGCGCTGCCGTTACGCGGATCGTTACATCATTCTCGACGGGCCGGCGATCAATGGGTCGCCCGACGCGCGCATCCTGTCTGACCTGGCCGACTTCGTGATTGTCGTTGCGGGTTACGGGCGCGATACACCGGCAGCGATCAATCAGGCTGTCGCCAATTTCGAGCCGGGCAAACTGGCCGGGGTAGTTTTCAACCAGTTGCCTTAGGGCTTCGCCCACGGCGTTTCAATGAGTGATCCAATCACGGCCTATCCAAAGGAGAGGGAACATGCCGGCATCCAACACACTCGCTCGTGCCATGGCACTAGCGCTTGCCGCTGGTTCGGGCTCGGCATGGGGAGGCACGCTCGACTACACCTTGTATGCCGGTATTCAGCACAGCAACAACATCACCCTGAGTACACAAAACCCGGTCAGCCAGAACGAGCTGATTCCGGGCTTCAATTTCACGTATCTGCAGCAGGGTTCGACTCTGCAGGCCAACGTTATCGGTACGCTGGAATATCACGACTATCCCGGCAACCGGTTCGACAGCCAGACGCAAACCCAGCTTGCCGGTCAGGCCAACTGGACTGTGCTGCCGCAACGACTGGACTTCTCCGTGGCGGACTATGCGGGGGTACAGCCGGTCGATTCGTTGGCCAGCAACGCGCCAGGCAACCAGCAGCAGACCAATGTGTTTTCACTCGGGCCGATCCTGCATTTTCAGTTTGGCGACACAATGCGCGGGCAGGCCGAGCTGCAATACGTCAACAGCTACGCGTCAAAGGTCAGCGATTTCAATTCCTCGCGCGGTATGGCCGCATTCCGTCTGTTCAGGGATATCAGTCCGACCGCTCAGTTGTCGGCCAACGCCGAAACCCAGCATGTCTGGTTCAGTAACAGCGCGGACACCAATTTCGACCGCGACGAACTGTACGCCCGCTACACCAGCAAGCTGGCGCAGTTCGATACCGACGTGGTGCTTGGCTGGTCGCAATTGCATTTTGCCCATGCGCCGAACGACTCGAAGCCGTTGGCACGCGTGACCCTTGACTGGCGGGCGACGCTGCGCAGTACGTTCACGCTTTCCGGTGTCTACCAGTACTCCGATGCGGCACAGGACATGCTGCAGCCGCTGGACAGGGTCGTGAGTACGAGCAGTGGCGGCATCAGCACGGGTGATGCAGCCATCAACCCGCAGGTCTACCAGGAACAGCGACTTGAGGCGATCTATGCCTTTCACAGCGAGCGGTTGACACTGTCGCTGACTCCAATCATCGGCAAGCTGCATTATCTGCACGATCCGACTCTTGACCAGACCAGCCGCGGTGGCGTCGTGAGCCTGGCCTACCGCCTGCAACCGACAGTGACGCTGTCGGGATTTGCCGATGGCGAGCGGCTGACCTACAGCGATCTGGGCCGGCGCGATACAACCGTCCGTCTCGGCGTCGATCTGAGCCAGCAATGGACACCTCACTGGAACTGGCACGCCTCGGTGACCAGGCAGCGGCGCAACAGCAACGCGGTGAGCCAGAGTTATCGTGAAACCGAGATCTTTTTCGGTGTGGTGTACCGGCGATGACGATGCTGGCGACGCCACTCGAGGCCGAATTGCCGCTCTACTTCGGAGTCGGCGGAGAGTTGTTCGGGTTGTATCAGTCCGCCGGCACGCCGGCACGCAAGGCGGTGCTGCTGTGTCCGCCGCTGGGACAGGAGCAGATTCGCTGTCACCGTCTCTATCGGCAACTGGCCCATGCACTCGCTGCAGAAGGCATTCCGGTACTGCGGTTCGACTATTACGGCTGTGGCGATTCGGCGGGCGCCAGCGCACAGGTCGACTGGCAGCGTTGCCTGGCCGATGCACGGGATGCCGCTGACGAATTGCGCCAGCGCAGCAAGACCGATCGAGTCATCGCGTTCGGCGCCCGTCTCGGTGGCAGCATCGCGCTGACCGCAGCCGCGGCAGCCCGCTTCAGCGAACTTGTGGTGTGGGACCCGGTGCTGGATGGCAACGCTTACGTGGCCCGCCTGGATGCCATGCAGAATGCATTGCGACGGGATCCGCAGCGCTTCTGCAAGCCCCGCCTGGCGTCCGATGCCGCCGATCAATGGCTCGGCTTCGCGATCAGTAAAAGCCTGCGTCAGCAACTTGTCGAGCTGCGCTGCGAACCGACGACTGTTCCCACATGGGTGATGGACTCGCTGGCACCCACGACGACGCGCGAGTGGCAAAGCCTCGGCATCGATGCGTCCCGGGTGAACGTCCTGCAGCCGCCAACTCCATGGGACGATCTGGGCCGGCTGGAGCTGGCGATCCTGTCGCATGCGTTGATCCAGGCGGTGACGGCGCAACTGCGGGAGGTGGCGTGATGCGGGAGCAGGCATTCCGCTTCGGGCGCGCGGACCATATGGTCGGTATTGCCGGATTGCCGGCAGCGAGCACGCAGGCTGTTGGCGTGATCGTTTTGAACGCAGGCCTGGTCCATCGGATCGGGCCGTTTCGGCTGCATGTGGAACTGACCAGGCGGCTCAACGCCTGTGGCTACCCGACCTTGCGTTTCGATCTGTCTACCGTTGGCGACAGTGGCGCCAGCGGTGAATCGCAAACGCGGACGCAGCAAGTTTGTGCCGACGTACGCGATGCGGTGACCTTGCTGAGTCGGCAGTCCGGCTGCACGCAGGTGGTGCTGTTCGGGCTGTGCTCCGGCGCCCAGAACGCCCATACGGTGGCCTGCACCGATGCCAGCGTGGTCGGCGCAATCTTTCTCGATGGCTACGCCTACCGTACATTCGGCTATCGCCTGCGGCATTATCTTCCGCGTCTGTTCGATGCAGGGCGCTGGTGGCGCACCCTCGCGTACCGGCGCAATCCATCAACGCCGCGCAGCACCGAGCCGGTTTTTTCGGTGGTGGCCTTGCCGCAGGAGGTGGTGCGCGCCGATTTCGCCAGCATGCTTGATCGCGGCCTGAAGCTCTGCTTCATCTACAGCGGCGGCATCAGCAACTACTTCAACCACGCCCGTCAGTTCCGCGAGTGTTTTGGTCGCGTAATCGCACGCCCCGGCGTCAGCACTCGCTTCATCGCCGAAGCCGACCATACCTACGTTCTCACCGGTGATCGCAATCGCCTGCTCGACAACATCGAGCACTGGCTCTCGGACAATTTTCCTGTCGCCAACGCAGGTGCATCGCCATGAACGAAGTCCTCGTCACCGGCGGCGCCGGCTACATTGGCAGCCATGTGGTCCAGCAGCTGGTCGCCCGTGGTGAACATGTTGTCGTCATCGACAATCTGAGCACCGGTTTCCGTGACGCAGTACGCGGCGCCGAGCTGGTGGTCGGCAGCGTCGGCGATGGCGAGCTGGTTGCCCGCGTGCTCGACGAACACCATGTTGATGCGGTGCTGCATTTCGCCGCGCATACCGTAGTGCCTGAATCGGTGCGCGATCCACTCAAGTACTACGGCAACAACACCTGCAACACGGAAAATCTACTGGCCTGTTGCGCTGGAGCCGGAGTGGACAAGTTCATCTTCTCCTCCACCGCCGCTGTCTATGGCATGACCGACAGTGGCATCGCCGACGAAGACACGCCGACCAAGCCGATCAACCCGTACGGCACCTCCAAACTGATGTCCGAAACCATGCTGCGCGACATCTGTGCGACCGGTGCGATGCGGCATGTGATCCTGCGTTACTTCAATGTGGCCGGCTGCGACCCGCAGGGTCGCATCGGCCATTCCACGCCGCAGGCAACGCTGTTGATCAAGGTCGCCTGTGAACACGCGGTCGGCAAGCGCGCCAGCCTGTCGATCTTCGGCACCGACTACGACACGCCGGACGGCACCGGTATTCGCGACTACATTCATGTCGAGGATCTGGCTGCGGCCCATTTGCGTGCGCTCGACCATCTGCGCGATGGCGGCGAATCATTGACGCTCAACTGCGGCTACGGCCACGGCTACAGCGTGCGCGAGGTCATCGATGCGGTGCAGCGCGCGGGCGGCCGGCCGTTGACCGTGATCGAGCTGCCACGGCGCGCCGGCGATACGCCGATGCTGATTGCATGCAGCGACCGCCTCAAGCAGCGACTGGATTGGCAACCGCAATATGACGATCTGGATTTCATCGTCCGCACGGCACTGCTATGGGAACAGCAGCTCGCACGAAAGTCCGTGCCGCTTACTTCGGTGGCATGAATGACCCGCACCATGCCAGTACGCAAGGAGTGGTCGCATCTTTGGTCATGCCTGCGATCTGTACTCGCGTTGCGCCATCTCATGCCGGTCTTTGTCTGTGTTGTCACGATGGTCGCCGCGATATCAGCGAACGCCGCCATGACCCGGTCTGATCGATCTGACGCCGTCCATGTCGCCAAGGCGGGTCGGGTCATGTCGAAGGCCGTTCCGCCTGCCGAGGAAAAGCATGCTGCGACGCTGCCGGACATCGTGGCGGATCAGCGCATCGAACTGCATCGGAATGCCGGTACCGGTGCGGCCGTGCTGGCGTCTGTCGGCATTCCATTTCCTCCCGGCGTACTGCGTGACACGCACCTGTTGCGCATCCTCGACGAACATGGCGCGGAAGTGGCTGCGGCCGTCCAGACAACCTTGCAGTGGTATGGCAAGGACGGCAGCATTCGCGCCATCCGCGCCCAGTTCCATGCGCAGCTGGCTGGCGCGCAGCAGACGTTTTATTTCGCGCTGGGCAAGCCGCGCACACTCGAATTGGCCGGCTGGCCGTACAGCGCCGGTCTGGTCGATGGCGAGCAGGGGCTGAAGGTGTCTGCTGCGCTGGCGACACTGACGCCAGCATGGTTGTGCGATTCACTGATCGCCGGCCCGCAATGGCCAGCCAGTGCCGGCGAAGCGCAGGCTGCCTTTGTGTCCACCCAGTTCGAGTGGGCCCGAAAGTTGCCGGTGAGCGACCCTACAGCGTGGCTGTTCGATCGCCCTTCGACGCTGTACAAGGCCTACGTCCGCACCGGCCGCTACGACTATCTGCAGGCGGCCGAACTCAGCTACCACTTCTACATGAAGTACATCGAGCGCAGCGGCCTGCCCATGAGTCCGTTCTGTGCCGGTGGCTGGACGTACAACCACAAGCCATGCGATGTGAAATACGTCTATGTGGAACCGACCCTGCTGGCGCTTGGCCTGACCGGTGACGACAGCGAGTACGACACCAGTACGATCGACAAGATGATGACGCTGTGGGAGAGCGGCGGCTGGAACAATCCACCGGGGCCATATCGTGATCCCCGGCAGGAATTCACCGAACGGTTTGCCGGGCTGGGCCTGCTGGAGACCGTCAGTGCCTATGAGCTGACCGGCGATGCCCGCTATCTGGGGCGTATCAAGGATCGCATCGGCTGGCTTTACGAACATCAGCGGAACAACCCCGACAAGCTCGGCAACGATGGTTCGTGGCGCAGCAGCTGGCTTATGCACGAGGGTGGCGACTGGGATCCCGCCAAGGAAGTGCGCGGCAGCTCGCCGTGGATGAGCGAGAACATCATCGACGGCCTGTGGCATGCGTGGCTGGTGACGGGCGATCCGCGCATTCCGGAAATGATCACCGGTTTCGGCCGCTACATGGAGCGTTACGGCTGGATCCGCCCCGAGCAGATGCTGAATCCGCACGGCTGGCGCAACCCCTGCTCGGGCGATGACGGCCAGATCGCCTGGTACTGGTCGTCGGCGCATGCCAGCAAGGAGGCAATGGACAGGATCCAGGAGTCCGAAGGGTGGTACAGCGATGCCCATACGGTGGAGCTGGCGCTACCGGTCGCCGCCGCGCGCTACTTCGAGCGCGATCCCCAGCAGAGTGCGGCGCTTGAACATCGACTCGCTGCGATAGCCCATTCCTACAACAAGGCCTGCGCCGTCGATGCCGATACCTTGCGCCGGTTCAACTGGAACAACCGCGGCAGTGGTGTGGTGGCGTGGCTGATCCGGCAGCCGGCGGGCAGCGGCATGACCGTGTCCGGCGCGAAACAGGCGATGCCATGAACCGTCGCATGGCCGTATTGCGCAGTATCACGCTGGTCTCGGCGGCGACCTACATCGAGTATGCGCTTGGCCTTGTCGTCAGCATCTGGATTGCGCGGACCCTTGGCCCGGCCGATTTTGGCCGCTATGCCTTCACCCTGTGGCTGTGCGGTTGGCTGATGACCTGCAGCAACCATGCGCTGACCACTTCATCGACCAAGTTCATCGCCGAGGCCGATGGCGCCGGTGCGCCTGACATCGCCTCACATATCGCGCATCGGCTCAGTCGGTATCAGCATCTCAGTACGTTGGTTGTCGTCACGCTCTTCGTGCTGATGACGGCGATCATTCGACCCGACGAGTGGCAGCAGTTCCTGTTGCCGGTGACGGTGTACGTCGTCATTGCGGTGGCGGCCAAGGCCAATTATTTCATGCTGGTCGCCATCGAGAAGGGCCAGGAACGTTTTGAACCCGCGGCCATCTCCACGGTCCTGTCAGGTGTGATCGGCATTGGACTGATCGGCACGGCCACGTTCATCCATGCACCGGTGATCGACTTCATCGCACTGTTTGCGGTCGCCTGCCTGATCATCAACCTGATCAACCGGCTGGCTTTTCGCAGGTATTGCCAGCCGCTCACGGCCGGTCCGATACCCACCGAAACAAGTCACCGGCTATCGCGGCACCTGCGTCTGACGGCCGCCTTGGTACTGCTGATCTCGCTCAAGGCGAGCATGATCGAAGTGTTCCTGCTCAACACGTTCTCCACTTCGACAGCCGTGGGGTTCTTCGCCATTGCTGCCACGCTGACACGGGGCGCGGTCGATCTGTTCTCGGTAGGGCTTACCGCGACACTGCTGCCATACATGGCCAAATCCTTCGGTCAGAACGGTCATGAACAGGCGGCACGCCTGCTGGCCGACGCCACGCGTTTCTACTGGGCGGCAGGCCTCATCATCGCCGGTGTGGGCTTGGTGACCACGCCCGAGATCGTCACCCTGATGTACGGCCAACGCTATATCCAGGCGATTCCGGCGATCGAAGCCACGCTGGTGCTGTCGGGGCTGCTGCTGATCGGCAACAGCATCGCGGCCTTCCAGATCGTGGTCGACCGTCAGGACGACCGCGTACGCATCTCGATCATGGCGCTTGTCGTCAATGCCGTGCTTGGTATCGCGTTGATCCCGTTCTTTGGGCTGACCGGTGCGGTCCTGACCTATGCCGGTACCCGTTTCGCCGAGCTGGGGCTGGCCATCATGTATCTGCGTCGCACCACCACCGGCGGCCTGCCGGTCGCATCGATGGCACGTCTGCTGGCTGTCGCAGTGGTGGCCACCACGATTGCATGGCTGACCATCGTCCTGCTGCACAGCCGTTTCGGCTTCATCGTGGCGGGCATGGTTTTCGTCGTGGTCTTTTTGCCGGCCAGCTTCCTGGTGCGTTACTGGAGCGATGACGACTATGCGCTGATGACTGTGATCACCAACCACCTCGGGCCGCCGGGTCGCATGCTGATGCGCGGCCTTGGCGCCTTGCAAGGTACACCGGCGAAGGCAGCATCCTGAGAGGTTGCCGGTACGAGTAACCGGAACAGTGCGTCAGGCACCCAGGGTCCAGCGGGCAATATGTGGCATGAAGCCGAATTTCCGCTTGAAGCGCTGCATCGTCACAGACGCCCCGTAATAGCTTCCGTACGCGTAATACTTGACGTGCGGGTAATCCCTTATCGCGCACTCCGCCAGGCCGATGATCAGCATCGGCACGATGCCGTCGTCCTGATAGTCCGCATGTCCGAAAATGGTCTGGATCGCGCACAACTCACCCGCAATCAGGCAACTGGCATAGGCGTACAACCGGCCTTCGCGAAAGATGCCGTAATAGGGGTAATCGTGCCGGTTCGACCGTGATGGCGGATCGCTGATGCCGGCACTTGCACGGGAGAGCAGCTTCGCCGGCATCGGTCTGCCCTGGCGTGCATCGGTCGAGCCGATGATCGCCGCGATTTCCTCCACATGAGCGTTGTAGTCGAGTCGGGCGAAGCTGTAGCCGAGACGCAGCGATTTCTTGTAGTTGCGTCGCGCAGCGCCTTCGATCAGGCGGAAATAGTCATCGAAATTCCTTGGCAGGGTGCATACACAGAAACCGTATTCGTACTGCCGCACCGCCGGGAATTTTCGATGGCGCTGCCTTGCTTCGCGATAGAAGTCACGCACGATGCGCTCGTAGAAGGGATCGTTGCCTGCTGTTTCGGCACATTGCAGATCGATCTCGACCCGGGGCAGCCGGCGCACTTCGGCAGCGATCGTCGCCCACCGTTTCAACGTGTTCAGCATGACGAGAACTCCATGGCTCTGGACTATCGGTGTAATGCGCTAGCCGCCGCACACGTAGCAGGGGGCGGCAGCTCGAAATCGCGCCATGTGTTCGGATCGCCACGCTTGCCCGCCTCGGCGGCTTTGATGATGTTGTACATCTCGCGCGACGTCACATAGTGCAGCACGTGCCGTGCGCCATCGTTGTAGGCCTGTTCGAGATGCTCGTGCATTGCCTGTGCGGGGGCGCCGAGCAAGGTATCCATGTCGCGCTCCTGGGTGCCGTGGGTATGCACTTTCACGAATACCCACTCGGGCCGTCCCTCGACATGGATGCCGGTACGCACCCACGCATCCACCCGTGCAGGCGTGGGCGGGCAGGCGCGGCGCACGTCAGCATTCTCGATGCGCGGGATCAGGCCGAAACGGCGCTCGCGCCAGTTCAGTCCCAGCGGCCCCTGCACGATCATCAGGTCGCCGCTGGGCTGTCCGCCGACGCGTACCGGCACACCGGTGTCGTGGGATTTCGGGCGCAGCGGATCGTCGGTGGCGTAGTAGATCGCGTTGATCAGGCGTGTCTGTGTGTCGCTCGGCGCCGAGGGCAGGGTGAAGTCGGCGTAACAACCCAATTCGCGCAGCAGGATCAACTCGTTGTTGATGCCGCACCAGCGGCCGTCCGCGCGCGAGTTGTCCAGGCTCCAGTTGCCGTGGATGAATCCGAAGCGCAGCTGACCGGTGTTCGGATCGCGCGGCAGCGCACCGTGACGCACGTGCAGCAGTTCATTGAAGCGACTGATCGTGGCGCGGAAATTTTCCTCGTTGTCGTCGTCGTGATGCAGGTGGATCTCGATCTCGCCGTAGCCTTCTGCGCACAAGACAGCGAGCTTCTCCAGATGCTCCTCGAGATACTCCTCCTCGGGATAGAAGAAGGTGTGCTGCGGCGCCCTGCCGTCGGCGTCGCGATGGGTGGAGGCGAGTGCGCGGTAGTCGCGGCACCAGCGATCGACGCGTGCGCGCTGGATGGCCAGGTCGACCTTGCCCCACGCCGGTTCGAAATGATCGACGAAACAGAACATCACATGCACCGGGCCACTGGCGGGGCGTGCCGGCCGCCGTCGCCGCAGATAACTGCCCAGCCAGATCTGCATGTTGCGGGCGCGGATCACCCGGCTCAGCAGGAATGCGGCCAGCACCAGCGTCGCCACGAAGGCCAGCAGGATCTGCGCCATCAGATGCGCACCTCTTCCGCAGGCACCAGGGTCAACAGTTGCTCGGCATTGTTGCGCCACTGCCGCTCTCGGACGATGTAATCGCGTGCCGCCAGGCCGACGCGTTTGCGCTCATCGGCCCGGGCCACCAGCTCGAGCACGCGTTGCACGCAGACGTCGGTGCAGCCGCGTGGAAACAGCCAACCGGTGCGGCCATCGCCGATGACCTCGGCGACCGGGGCGTAGTCGGGTGCGACCACGGCCACACCCATCGCCATCAGCTCGAACAGCTTCATCGGCGAGCCGTACTCGTTGGAATTGGGCAGCACGGCGTAGTCCATGCAGGCAATCCAGGTGGCGATGTCGGCATGCGGTATCCGTCCAGGCAGCAGTACGCGATCGGTGAGGCCGCGCGCAGCCACCAGCGCGCGCACGGCAGGCAGCGTGCGGCCGTCGCCAATGAAGACCAGTGCCAACTGCGGGGTTTCGGCCAAACGGGCGGCGATTGCTTCGACAAAGCCATCGACACCATGCCAGTGCGCAAAGGCACCCACGTGACCACACACCACGCGATCGGCGAGGCCGCGTTCGGCACGAAGTCGCGCCCGGTCGAAACGCGCGGGGTCGAATTGCACCAGATCGGCCGCATTTGGCGAGATCACCGATGGCGCTATGTCGCCATACGCCCGCCGGGCCTGTTCGCGGAAGTGACTGGAAATGAAGACCAGGCCGGTGCACTGGCGCAGGCACCAGCCCTCGATGCGGCGCGCCAGCCCCTTCAGGTGCAGTGGGCGCACCCGCTCGACCAGAGCCGAATCGTTGATTTCCAGCACCAGTGGAATGCCATGCCGCCGTGCCAGCCACACTGTGGCGAACAGGAACAGCGAATAGCGTTCGTAGATCAGCTGCGGACGCCGACGTCGCATCGCGACCCGCATGCGCAACAGGGTCATCAGGTTGTAGCCGAGCTCGAACACCTCGAACAACACGCCGGGCAGGCGGGCGACAACTCCAGCCAGCCTGCCGCTGCTGGCGCTGGTTTGCACGGACGGTTCGTGTTCGGGGTCGGCGCCCGGGAACGACATCACGCTGACCTCGTGGCCGAGTTCGCGCAGGGCATGCACGATGCCGCGGATGTGCACGCCTTCAACATGCCGGCCACGCGTCCGGTGATGATAGAGGATCCTCATGCAGCTTCCCGTGACGGTATGTGTGCGCCGGTCGGTTGTGGATTCATGCCGAGGCACCGAGCAGGGCAGCCGATTGGGCCGCGACGTCGCACAGAATACGCTCCAGCCGATCGACGTTGTCGTCCCAGTGAAAGTCGCCGGCGTGTGCGGCAATCCGCGCACTGTCCCAGCTTCGCCCGGTGGCATCGATCAGGGCCGCCGACAAGGCATCGGGAGCATGTGCCGGCACCAGGATGCCAGCGTACTCCGGCACCACTTCCGGAATGCCGCCAACATCGCTGGCCACCACCGGCGTGCCGCAGGCCATTGCCTCCAGCAGCACGTTCGGCACGCCTTCGTTGTGGCTGGGAAGGCACAACAGGTCGGCTGCGTTGAACCAGTCGCCCAGCGCGACATGCGCTACGGCATCGACCAGCTGCAGGCGCCTGCTGCATCCGAGTGCAGCCGCTCGTGCGAGCAGGGCAGCGCGTGCCGGTCCGGTGCCGACATAGATCAATCGTGCCTTCGGTCGTTCCGCCAATACGGCGGGAAACGCCTCCAGCAGATCGAGGCAACCCTTGCTCGACTTCAGGTTGCCGACATAGAGCAATAACGGAGCATCGGCGGAAAGACCCAGCCGCATGCGCGCCTCGCTGCGCGAATGGCGTGTAAACAGAGCATGGTCGACGCCGTTGTATACGACATGCACGCGAGATGCATCCACGCCAAGCGCCATCGCCTTGTCCGCCAACGCACGACTCACCGCGATCACCGCACCGGCACCGCGCAGGGTCGAACGGATCTGCGGCCGGCGCAGTGCGTGATCGGCCTGCACATTGAGATCACTGCCATGCACCTTGACCACGTAGGGAATGCCCAGACGGCGCGCCAGCCAACCCACGGCGACAGCATCGGGGTAGGCCCAACTCGCCAGCAGGCAATCGTAGTGCGCCGCGCGCAGGCTTCGTCCACGCTGCCACCACAGCGAAAGCAGCCAGCATGCCGCGTGCAGCGACCGGCCGATGCCTGGCGGGTATACGAAGACAAAATGATCGATGTGCAGGTCGCTAGCCTTGACCTCGCCACGCACGCCGCGCAGCCGCTGACGGAAGTCGACAGCAGTCAATACATCGACGTCATGGCGCTGCCCCAGACGTTCGAACTGCTGGCGATTGAACGCGCCCCGCAACGGATCCCATGGGCTCGGAAACAGGTTGGTCAGGATCAGTATCTTCATCGCATTGTTCGGCCCGTCGAACCCCGGTAGATGCTGGCATAACTCAAAGCCATGGTTTCAAGTGATCCATGTTGCTCTACCCATGCGCGCGCCGCATGACCCAGCGCAAGCGCGTGTGTCGGGTCTTGCAGCAGTGCCAGCATGGCATTCGCCAACGCGGTTGGATCACCGGGTGGCACCAGTCGGCCGGTGTTGTCATCACGCACGATCTCGCCGTTGCCGCCTACCGTCGTGGCCACGATCGGCAACGCCACCGCACACGCTTCCAGCAACGCCATCGAATAGCCTTCACTCAGCGACGAGAGCGCGAACAGGTCGAAGCCCTGCAGCAATTCGCACACGTCGTTGCGATCGCCGAGCAAGTGCACGCTGCCGGTGACGCCTTCGTCTATCGCGCATTGCTGCAATTCCGCACGCAGCTCGCCGTCGCCTATCAACACCAGCGCCGTATCCGGCTGCTGATCGTGCAGCTGGCGGAACGCGCGGATCAGGCCGACCTGATCTTTGGCCCAGTTGAGCCGGCCGACGCTGCCGATCACGCGGGTCTGCAGAGGCAGTTGCAGCCTCTGCAGCAGACGCTCGCGCATTGCTGCAGAGGCGGGCTGGAAGGACTCGACACGAATGCCGTTGGGTACGACCTTCGCCTTGGCTGGCGGCACGATGCCGCGCCAGATCGCGTCACGGCACGCTGCCTGACAGACAGTGACAACCGCATCGGTGCGCGTCAGCGCGCGACGATACAACCACTCGCGCCGACCGGACCGATGGTTGCTGCCCATGCCGTGACGAGTATTGACCACCTGATCCAGATTGAGGCCACGGGTGGCCAGCACTGCCTGGTAATGCGCCACGGCATTGTGGGTGTGCAGTACTTCGGTGGCATGGCTGCGTACCATCTGCCGCGCCCGCGCCAATGCGCGTAGATCCAGCCCGGGCCGCTTGTCGCAGGCATACACCGGGATGCCCAACTCATCCAGCTCATGCGCCCGCGCTCCGCGTTCGAACAGGCATAGCACCTGGCAGCGATCGCCTTGCCGGTGCTGCAGCTTGACCAGTTCGAGCACCATGCGTTCCAGACCACCGCGATTAAGGTTCTCGACGACGTGCGTGATGTTCATGGGCCTGGTGTTCATGGGCAGGATGTTCACGACGACAACTCGGAGACGGTGACGCGCAATTTGCCGCTGGGCGTCAGCGGAATGTCGTCGACGAAATGGCAGTGCAGGGCAACGCTGTCGCCGAGTACCTTGCCGACCTCGCGGCGGATATACGCCAACGATGCGTCATCGAAACCCGCACCGCGCACGATGGAAAGATCGAGCCGGTCGAGCTGTCGCTGCACCAGCTGGAAACGCCGCAGTCCGTTCACGTCCTTCAGCATGTGCGGAAAGAATTCGCCAGGCAGCACGTGGCCGTCCGGTGTACGGATCGTGTCGAGCACGCGCCCGTCGATCTGCGCAAGCATTGGCAAGCCGCGACCGCAAGCGCAGTGCTCGGTGGATGCTGTTGCCCGATCGCCATTGGCATAGCGCACGAACGGCATGCCGTAGTTGAACAGGTCGGTGATCACCACCTCGCCGCTCCGCACATCGGCCATTGAGCCTGCTGGCTGATGCAGTTCAACCACCAGATGATCGGCATTCACATGCAGTCCGCGGTGTTGCTCGCATTCCGCCGCGATCAGCATGAATTCGCGGCAACCATAGGTGTTGAAGGCTGGGCAGCCGAAGGCCCGCTCGATGATCTCCCGCTGGAATTCATGCAACGCCTCGGCCGCACCGATGATGGAGTGCGGTTGTCCGACTCTCCGTCCGGTGGCGATCAGCCATTGCGCCAGCCGTACCAGTGGACCGACGTAACCGACGATGATCTCCGGGCGATAGCGGTCGATGGCGTCGGCATACTCGGCCAGGTTCGCCTCGCTCATGTGGAAGCTGTTGAGCACGGAGCGAGCGAACGCCGCGTTGTACAGGCGGTCCTTGAGTCGATGCGCGAGGGTGGGCTCGCCGACCGCACCGCCCCACAGGAACAGGGTGCGCCGCCCCATCCGCGAACCGGCCCATTCATAACCGCGCCACATCACCGCGGTGCGGCGATCGTTGCTTTCGCGGTTGAAGCCGAAGCGCAGCGGCTCGCCGGTGGAGCCGCCGGTGGCCTTGGTCTGCAGGCGTCCGCGCCAGCTATCCGCGGTGAGTTCGTCGAAGTGGTCGCGGATGTCGGCCTTGGTCAGCAGCGGCAGCTGCGCGTAGTCATCGAGGTTGCGGATGTCTGAAACCTCGATGCCAAGTTCGCGCCACCGCCGTCGGTAGTACGGCACCTCGCGCTGACAATGCTCGAGCAGCTGCTTCAGCCGCTCCCATTGCAGCGCGACGATCTGCTCCGGCGCCAACCACTGGTCCCGCTGGTAGGCGTCGAGATAGCCCAGGGTGTGGCGCCGGCGCAGACCGGTCTCGTAAGCCGGATAGAGCACCCGGCGGAAGGTCTTTTCATACCAGCCGCTCATGGCGTCTGCCTCCTGCGCTGCAGGTGGCGTGTGTGATCAGGCATGCGGGCGGTGCGGGTACTCATGCGGTGCGCAGCAACACGGCGACCAGTACATACAACCCGACGATGCTGCCCATCGTCGCAGGCACCCAGCGCCACCAGTCGTTGGACAGGCTGAACGCGGGAAGCCCGGGAAACCGTTGCCGCGCACCGATGTAGTAGCCGGTGACCAGCGCGGCGATCAGGTACAGCACGATCATGTAGCTGCGGCTCAGGAAGAACGCGGCAGCGAACAGGCCGCACAGCGACAGCAGCAGAGCCAGTGCCATCACCTGTTCATCCTGCCAGTGTTTCGACTGTTCCGGATCCATGGCTGCTTCCGGCCTGTGCCGCAGCACGGTCAGCATCATCCAGAAGGCATAGCCGACGAAGGCCAGCCACAGCATGAAACCGAGGAAACCCGTTTCGGCCAGCACCAGCACGAACGAGTTGTGCGCGGTGAGATCGTTGTAATCGGTGAAGTTGCCTGCGCCGATGCCGAATAGTGGGTGCGACAGGAACATATGCATGCCGGCGTACCAAGCATCCACCCGACCGAACGCCGACTCCTCGCCAGCATCGAGCTCCTGCATGCGCGATGACAGCATCTTCATGCATGCCAGTCCGATGATGCCTAGCGTGCCGGCGGTCACGATGCCACGTCGATACCAGACATAGACGCCAGCTACCACCAGTACCGCGAGCATGGCACCACGCGAGTTGGTCAGGTAGGTGCCGTAAAGCAACAGCGCGGCACCGGCAAGCCAGAACCATCGCAGCAGGTTGTTGCTGCTGCGCTGCCTCAGGAAGAACGCCATCGGCAGCGTCGCCGCAAACAGCAGGCCGAGGTCGTTCGGATCGTTGAAGATCCCCACATACTGGATGCGACCATCGTCGCTCAGCGGCACGCCGGTCCAGCCGAGGCCGGTTCTGGCCTGTTCCACACCATGCAGCGCCAGCACGATCGAGCACAGCACGAAGACCACCATCGCCACGATGACGCGTTGCTGGTTGGTACAGCACGCGGCGAACACGAAGAAGGCGATCACCGTGGGGCCGAACTTCGCCAGCTGGTCCACCGCGCCGCCGGACCAGCCGTTGGTGACCTGCGAAAGCATCAGGACCACCAGGAAGGCTGGCAGCAGCAGGAACTGGGGAGCCGCAAAGGTCTTCGCGTGGGAGATCAGCCAGCACGCGAAGGACAGCATCAGCACCACCGGCAACAGCGGCACGCCGACCAGCATCGGCATGTAGTCCTGCGGCCGGACGATGGTCAGCACCAGGTAGAGGAGGATCAGGGGGAACATGCAGGGACCTGATCGGAAGCGGTCGCATGGCTGGTGGTGGGGTAGCTCATCAGGTTGGGCAAAGTCAGCATCGCGGCAAACCAGCCCGGCCCCATGTTGCGCTCGACCGGCAGCCGGTGTAGTGCATAACGGTTGGAGGCAGGCTGCGGGTTGGTGCCGCAGATGTAGCAGACGGCCAGCTGGAAGCCGGCTGCCGTGGTGGCCTCGATCACGCGTTGGTCGAACGCGCGGTCGCCGCCCACCGGATAGGACATCAGCATCGCCGCCGGGCCGAGTTCTCGCTCCAGTGTTGCCCTGGACTGGCGCACTTCGTTTTCCATTTCGTTCGGTGGCAGCTTGGCCAGCATCCGGTGATGAACGCCGTGCGAGCCGATCTCGAAGCCGGCCGCATGCATTTCGCGCAGCTGCGCCCAGGTCATCGGCCGGCAAGCCGATGGCCTCACCGCTTCGCTCGGCATCTGCCATTCATGCTCCAGCCGTGCGATCAGCGCCGACTGCTCGAGCGCACCGATGTTCTTCATGCTCAGCAGCACCCTGCCGGCCAATGCGCGGCGCTCGGCACGTGTCTCCGGCATCGGCAGGTCCATGTCCAGTTCCGGCAGCATCAGCCGCGATGCGGTGGTCAGCAGGATCATGCGCACCAGCCAGTCATAGGCGAACGGCCGACCCGTATCGATGTGTCCGGTGGAGACGAAGAAGGTGGCCGGGATGCCGAGCTCCCGCAGGATCGGATAGGCGATGCGGTAATTGTCATCGTAGCCGTCGTCAAACGTCACCACCACGGCGTCCGGCGGCAGCGCTTCGCCGGCATCCAGCGCCGCAGCCACATCGGTCAACCGCATCGGCCGGAAACGCTGCTTGAGCAGCTGCATCTGCTCGCGGAAGCGTTCCGGCGGCGTGCTGATCAGCTCGAGGTCGAAGTCGTAGATCTGTGGATCGGGCAGCGGCATCACCCGGTGGTAGGCCAGGATGCGCAGATCCTTCTGCCACCAGCCACGCATCCACTGCAGCGAATGCAGCAGGCCACTGCTGTAGCACAGCTCGCCCAAGCGCCCGCGAATGCCGGTTGCCCGGCCGCTGTCTTCCCTCAGGGTCACCATAGATGCAGTCCTCGATTGCGGGTGAAGGCGATCAGCGCCTGCGCTGCGAACAGGTTGAGGTAGTAAAACGCCACGGCCAGTCGCACCGGAAGCCAGCGCCCCGCCACGGGCAACAGCCGCTCCACCACCACCAGCGCCATGCCAGCGAGCAGAAGCAGCAACAGCAATCCATACATCGCATGGCGGGTCGCCAGCACAGCTGCAGTCAGCGCCAACAACAACAGCAGCCACGGCGCCAGCAACCGCAGCAGCTTGTGACTGACGAAACGGAACCACAGTGGATTGCTTGCCGGCGACAGCAGCCACGGCGCCAGTTGAATCAGCTGATAGTTGCCGGCAAGCGTGCGGATCTTGCGCTTGCGCTCTTCCGCCGGCTGTTGCGACGGTTGATCCCAGGCCAGTGCGCGCGGTTCGAACACTACCCGTCGGCCGGTCGCCGCCACCCGCATGGGAATCAAAACATCATCAAGCACGGTGCCGGGCGGCAACGGCTCGAACAGTTCGCGGCGCATCGCATACAGCGCGCCGCTGACGCCGACGGTGGAGCCGGACTGGCTTTCGGACAGACGTATCAGTTTCTCGTAGCGCCAGTACGCGTCGACACTTTGCGCAAAACCGGTGGACACGTCTTCCAGATGCAGCTCGCCACTGACCGCGCCGACGGTCGGGTCGGCAAGATTGGCGACGAGTTCGCGCAGTGCTGTCGGAGACAGTTTCTGGCGCACGTCGGTCAGCAACAGCACCTCGCCGCGGGCGGCGGCGATGGCGTCGTTCAGACAGGCGGCCTTGCCGCGCCGTTCGGCGAAGTCGAGTACGCGCACACGCGGATCGCCGCAATGTCGCGACAGCACGCCGGTATCGTCATGACAGCCATCGCAGGCCACGATGATGTCGATATTGTCGTGGGGATAGTCCAGCGCACAGAGATTTTTCAGCTTGGCCCGGATATCCCTCCCGCCGTCATGGACGGCGATGACCACCGTCACGGTCGGCGTCACTGCCTGTTTTTGCACCGGCACGGGCTGCACGCGTGCCAGCAACCACATCCACACCGGATAGCCGACGAAGACGTGGAGCAGCAAGCACGCGCAGCCCCAACACGCGATGTATGCCAGCGTCATCATGTCGGCTCCCCCCGAACCGATCTATCCATGTCAGTGCAATCCGAACAGCTTGCGCAGCCACGGTCCACGTTTCGCCGGGTGGCCCGCATTGACCTTTTGAGCAGACAGTTCCGCCGCCAGCGTGCCAAGCGTACCGTTGGCAATGTCGAGCAGGTTCAGTTGTACGCCGGTTTCACGTTGCACGCGGGCAACCATTTCAACCGCCATCAGTGAATGCCCGCCGATATCGAAGAAGTTGTCGCTGCTGCGTATTTGCGCGACGTCCAGAAGTTCCGTCCACAGCTTGGCAAGCAGCTTCTCGTCCGGGGTGTTCAGCGATGGCACGGTCGTCGTCGCGGCACCGCCAGCTGGCGTCGCGGGTGACGCCGCCGGACTCGCGCCGCCGATCTGCATGTTGCCGCCGACCATCTCGTGCAAGGCTGCAATCGGTTGATGGGGATCCTCGCTGACGCGCGCGAGCATCGTCAGGTAGCGCTCGCGCAGCTGGCGAGCCGTATCTGCCTCCAGGATGTCTGCGTTGTAGGTGACGCCGCCGACCATGCCCTTGGTGCTCTCCAGGAACCACAGCCCCAGATCCTCGGTGGCGCCGCTCTGGAACAGCAGGATCTGCTCATGCTGCAGGCCACCCCAGTCCACGATGCGTCCGCGCGCGTCCTGGAATGAGAACAGCGCCTGATACAGCACAGCACCGTTGCCGTGGCCGATCTTCAATTCACGCTGCAGGTATTCGAGCGGCACATCCGGATGGCCGAAGCTTTCGATCGCGACCCGCTTGACATGGCGCACGAAGTCAATGAACGACAGCGTCGGATCGACCGTCATGTGCAATGGCAGCAGATTGTTGAAATAGCCCATGACCGATTCCACTTCGGTCTGGTTGCGCCCGCGCACGGGTGTGCCGACGACCAGGTCGCGCTGACCCGCCACACCGCACAGCAGCACGTAGTACAGCGCCAGCAAGGTCATGTTGAGCGTGGCATCGGCGACGCGCGCCACTTCGTGCATCGCCTCGGTGGACTCCTTCGTGACGCGGATCCATTCGGTGCGGCCCAGGCCGGACATTCCGGGCCGGCGCGGATGGTCGGTCGGCAGCGCCCGGGCCTCGGGGGTCTGCGCCAGCCGTTCGCGCCAGAACGAAAGCTGGCTCTTGAACTGCGGTCCATCGAGCCACTGCGTGTGCCAGGCAGCGAAGTCGCCGTAGCTCACCGGCAGCGGTGACAGCGGTGACGGTTCACCCCGCGAAAATGCCCGATACAACTGCGAGAGTTCGGCGTAGAGAATGTCGAACGACCAGCCATCCCAGATGATGTGGTGCGGCATGAAGAAGAACGCGTGGTCGTCCTCGGCCAGGCGGAACATGTGCGCGCTGAACAGCGGGGCGCGGGTGAGATCGAACGGCGTGTCGGTCAGCAGCTGCAACCGCTGCATCAGCGCGGCCTCGCGCTCATCCGCCGGCAGCCCGGACAGATCCTCGGCAGGGAACAGCGGCATGTCGATCTGCGCTTCGACCACCTGCTCGATATCCTCGCCGTTGCGTCGGAACGATGTCCGCATGATCGGCTGATGCTGCATCAAGGCCTGCAGCGCGCGCTCGAAGGCGACTTCGTCGAGACGGCCGCGCAGACGATGCGCCGAGGGGGCGTTGTAGGTGACGCGTCCTGGTTGCAATTCTTCCAGCGACCACAGCCGCTTCTGCATCAGCGAAAGCGGTGCACGGTCCTGCGTGGCACGTGGCAGGATCGGCTGGGTGGCCGGTGCCGTGCCGCAGGCCACCTGCTTGCCGATGGCCGCGGCTAGCTCGGCAATGGTGGGTGCATCGAACAGTGTGCGGAACGACAGCGTGATGCCGAATTCGCGATTCAGTCGCGCGGTGAGTTGTGCCGCCAGCAGCGAGTGACCGCCAAGCGCGAAGAAATCATCCCGCACGTCGAGTTCGGGCAAGGCCAGCACGGCCTCCATCGCCGCCGCGACACGGCGCTCGTCGTCATTGCGCGGTGCCAGCCGCACCGTGTTTGCCGCCATCGACTGCACCAACGGCGCGGGCAGCACCTTGCGATCGATCTTGCCGTTCGGCAGCAGCGGAATCGCAGCGAGCTGCATCAGATGCTGCGGCAGCATGTATTCCGGCAAGCGCTGCTTGAGCTGGGTGCGCAGCACCTCTTCGTCAAGTGTGGCGCCTTCGCGGGCAACCACATAGGCGACCAGGCGCACGTCGCCGGGACGATCTTCGCGGGCGATCACCACTGCACGTGCCACCTCCGGAACATCGGCGAGTACCGCTTCGATCTCGCCCAGCTCGATGCGATAGCCGCGCACCTTGACCTGGAAGTCCAGTCGGCCGAGATGTTCCAGCATGCCATTGGCGAGCCAGCGGCCACGGTCGCCGGTGCGGTACATCCGTGCATCGGGTTGTCCGGCAAAACTGTCGGGAAGAAACCGCTCGGCATCGAGCTCCGGTCGATTCAGATAGCCGAGGGTGACCCCAGCACCACCGATATAGATCTCGCCCGGCACACCCAGCGGGCAGGGTGCGCGCAACTCGTCGAGGATATATACCGTCGTATTGGCAATCGGACGCCCGATGAAAATGCCGGCGCGCGGCTCGGCCACCCGCCAGTAGGTCGAGTACACCGTGGTTTCGGTGGGCCCGTATCCATTCCAGACTTCACCGCAACGCTGCAGCAGCGCTTCGGCCAGATCGACCGGCAGCGGCTCGCCGCCGGAGACCGCACGGAATCCCGCGTGACCGGCCCAACCCGATTCGACCAGGATGCGCCAGCCGGCTGGAGTCGCCTGCATCATCGTCGCCTGGCTGGCTTCGACCAGCTTGCGCAGCGCCGCGCCATCGCGCACGTCATCGTGGTCCGCAATCACGACCTCGGCACCTGCGCTCAGCGGCAGCAGCATTTCCATGAACGCAATGTCGAACGACAACGTCGTCACCGCGACCAGACGATCGTCGGCGCAGATGCCGGGAACGCGTTGCATGCTGGTCAGGAAGTTCGAAGTGGCACGATGCGGCACACGCACGCCCTTGGGCCGGCCGGTCGAGCCCGAGGTGAAGATCAGGTAGGCCACCGAGTCGGGCGTGGCGGCTGCTTCGTCGCGTGGAAGCCTGGTCGCGGCAGCGGCAGCAATTTCATCGGCATCACGGGTCAGCGACAGTACGCGCGTCGACGGGAACGCAAACGCCGCTGGCGCAGCATCGTCGACTATCAAGGCGGCGAGCGCCGCGTCCTCGGCCATGAACGCCAGCCGGTCCGCCGGGAAACATGGATCAAGCGGCACGTAGCCGGCACCGGACTTGAGCACGGCGAGGACCGCGGCGAGCATGTCCGTGCTGCGTGCGATCATCAATCCGACCAGTGCGCCACGGCCCACGCCGCGTGTGCGCAGGCAATGCGCGAGACGGTTCGCGCGTGCTTCGAGATCGGCATAGCTCAGCTGTGTGGCACCGTGGCGTACGGCAGGGCGCGACGGCGACTGATCGACCTGCGCCTCGAAGTACTCGTGCGCAAGTTGCTGCACGGGATACGGCGTGGGCGAAGGCTGCAGCGATTCGAGCTTGCGCTGCGCCGATGGCGACAGCAGGCCGAGTGCCTGCGTGGTCGTCTCCGGCTCCGTCGCAGCGTTCCGCAACAGGGTTTCATAGGCACCGAGCCAGTCGCGGATCGTGTCGCCACCATACAGATCGCTGTTGTACTGGCATTCCAGGCGCAATCCGCCATCGGTTTGCACCGCGTTGACAAACAGTTCGAAATTCTCGAATGCGCGTGGATTTGCGGCGAAGTCGAAGCGCAAACCGGGGAAGGACACGGTCTTCTCGTCCAGCGCCTGATCCAGGTTGAACAGCACGCTGACAAGCGGCAGCCGACTCGGGTCGCGCGGCAACGCCAGACGGGCGAGCAGACTGCCGAGCGTGTATTGCTGGTGCTCGAAGGCGTCGAGCAGGTCGCCGCGTACCTGTTCCAGTACCGAGCCGAATGTCGCCTGTGGATCGATCGTCGCGCGCAATGGCAGCACGTTCACGCAATGGCCAACCAGGCCATCGTGGCCACCGGCAGCCTGACCGGCGCAGGGAATGCCGATCACCACGTCGTCCTGGCCACTCAGACGTTGCAGCAACACGCCGAATGCTGCGAGCAGCGTGGCGTAGAAACTGGCCCCGCGTCGGGCACCCATGCGCTTGATTTCGGCGATGAGTGCCGCATCCAGCGTCCGGTCCTCGCGCTTCGAGGTGAAGCTGCGTCGCCGCGGGCGCGGGTGATCGACCGGCAGGTCGAGCGATGGCACCGCGCCACTGAAACGCTGCAGCCAGTACTGCTCGGCTTCGTGACCGGCGTCGGTGTCGGCACGGGCGGCTTCGCCCAAGGCAAAATCGGTGAATGGATCGGGCGATGCAAGGTCGCCGCCGCGGCCGATCCGCTGTGCATACAGCGCTGCCAGATCGCGCACGATGACGCCGAACGACCAGCCATCGCAGACGATATGGTGCGCGGTGAACACCAGCAGGTGCTCTTGAGCGGCAAGGCGCAGCAGTTCGGCGCGCACCAGCGGGCCGTGTTCCAGATCAAAGGGCGTGACGACCACACGATGCAAGGTGGTGGCTATTTCGGCGTCGCGTTCCGTTTCGCCGAGCGAAGTCAGATCACGCACGGGGCAGGGCAGCTCCAGCGTGGCGGCGATGTGCAGTTCCTCACCATCGGCGCTGAGGCTGGCGCGCAAGGCCTCGTGGCGATCGGTCAATTGTTGCAACGCTGCCTTCAGTGCAGCGACATCCAGCTCGCCGGACAGGCGCAGCGATACCGACTCGTTGTAGGCAAGCGACGCCTCCGGTTCGAGCTTTGCGGCAAGCCAGATTTCGCGCTGCGGTTCGGTGGTCGGTACGACCCGAGCGAGTGCAACCTCGGCAAACGGATCGTAGTCGACCGCAGTTGCGGTGGCGGTGTCGTTCGGACTCATGCGCTGACCCTCATGAACTTGCCCGGGGCATCCGGATTGGGCACGAACCACGCCGGGTTGCCTTCCGCGTCCTTGCCCAGGCGCGCGCCGAATACCGGTGGCTTGGCGGCATCAAAAGCGAGCGTGTCGAGATTGCGGCGGCGCGGCAGGAATTCGGCCTCCTGCAGTTCGAGCACGGATTCCTTGAACGCCTTGGCGATCGCGACGAAATCCGCTTCGCTGTGCGCGGTGGTGAAGAAGCACGGGAAATTGTCCAGCACATGGATACCGCGGCTGCGCATCATCGCGAACAGCAGGTCCTGCAACGGATGCTCTTCGACGAAATTGACCTTCCATACCGAGGAAAAGTGAGTGAGCTTGATCGGTGCGCCCACGCCGGTACAGAACGCGTTGAGCTCGTCGATCAGTCCGGTGGTGCGCGCATTCAGCTGCTCCTGCAACGAGGGTCCGGCACTCTTGAGGTGATCGAGTACGGCATGCGCGGCCGCCAGCGCCAGTGGATGACGCACGAAGGTGCCGGCGAAGTAGGTCACGCCGACGGTCGGGATCGAGGCATCACCGTATTGCCAGCCGCCACCATCGAGGGCATCCATGTAACGGCGCTTGCCGGCGATCACGCCAATCGGGAAACCGCCGCCAACCACCTTGCCGTAGGACGCCAGGTCGGCATCGATGCCGAGCATCGCCTGCGCACCACGCGGATGGGAACGGAAGCCGGTGACCACCTCATCGAAGATCAGCAGAGCACCGGCATCGCTGGTGATGGCGCGCAGTTCCTCGAGGAATTCCCGCGGCTGGAAATCCGGACGGCGACTCTGCACCGGCTCGACCAGTAAGGCAGCGATCGTCGATGCCCGCTCGCGGATGATCGCCAGCGATTCAGGCGTGCCGTAATCGAGCACCAGCACGTTCTCGGCCGTGTTGCGCAGGATGCCCGGCGCCGCCGGCACCGAGCGCAGCTTCTTGGTGCCGCGCACGATCACCTCATCGAAGATGCCGTGGTAGGAACCGGTGAAGATCACCAGTGTGTCGCGACCGGTGACGGTACGGGCGACACGCACCGTGCCCATCACCGCCTCTGAGCCGGTGTTGCACAGGGCAGCGCGATCGAAACCGGTGAGTTCGCAGATCTGTTTGGCGACGATGCCGGCCAGCGGGTGTTGCGGACCGATCTCGTAGCCCTCGTCGATCTGCTTGCGTATCGCGTCGACCACGAAGTCCGGTTGCCAGCCGAACAGGTTCATGCCGAAGCCATTGAGCGCATCGACATATTCGTTGCCGTCGATGTCCCACACCTTCGAGCCCTTCGAGTGATCCACCACGATCTGGTAGATCATTTCCTTCAGCAGCGGGCGGAAGCCGTTGACGACGCGCGGGTCGGCCAGATGCGGGCGATGCTCCTGGGTGTATTCCTTGGAGTGCCGGGTGCGTTCGATGTAGCGGCGCATGAAGGCGTCCAGCCGCACACGCTGGCGTGCCGTCAGCTCGGTCGAGGTCGAATGGATGCGCGCGATCGCGCCGAAGGCCTTCTTGACATCGTACGTGGTGTGCGCCAGCGCAGCTTCTTCATCCTGCGAAGGAAATTCCGGCGCAGTCGCGGCGGTGACGGATGCCGTCACGGCCGGCGCGACCGTCGCAGCAGGCATCGTTGCGGCAGCGCGGATCGGCGGCGTGGACATCGGTATCGGCGCGGCACCCGTCGCTGCCAGCAGGGCGAGCTGCTGCTGCATGATCAGCATCTGCTGCTGGATCACGTCCTGCACGAGCCCGCTCGATGCCTGCGGCATGCCGGGTGCGGGAATGGTTGTCGTAGTCATGGGGGGCACACTCGCTGCTGGCGATGCGGAGACGGTTGTCGCTGCGACATCCGGTGGCAACAAACGATCGATATGCATGGCAAGGCGTTCAAACGAGGAACACGATTCCATCAGTTCGCGGAAGGTGATCTTCAGGGCAAAGGTTTTCTGCAGCTGCAGCGCCACCTGGGTCAGCGACAGCGAGTCGAGGCCCAGCTCGATGAAATTCGCGCTCGCATCCACACCATCAAACTCGTTGCCGGCGACGTCTTCGAACAGTTCGGTAAGCTGGGCGACCAGACGCCGGGATCGTGGGGACTCGGCGGATGCGTTGGCAGATGAGGCAGGCATGGCAGTTTCCGGAATGGGTGCGAGCGGTGCAGCGAAGGCCGCTGCGGCATGGCCGGGCACGAGCAGACTGACGACATTCGACGTCATGGCTGTCGGTGCAGGGGTGACAAGTGGCTGAGCTTCAATCCAGTGACGTTTGCGTTCGAACGGGTAGGTCGGCAATCGCACGCGACGCTTGTGCTGGCGTCGGTCGATGGCATCCACAGCCACGGTTGCACCCACGCTCCAGAGTTCGCCGACGGCATCCAGCCATGCCATCCGCTCGCCTGTCGGCGTATCCGTCAGCGAAGCCAGCGCGATCCGGCCACGACTCTGCGGATGTTGCCGCGTCAACATGGCCAGTGTCGCGCGCGGCCCGACTTCGAGGAATGCGTGCTGCGGGTTGCCGAGCAAGCCCCGCAGAGCCGTGGAAAAGCGCACGGTGCCGCGCAGATGACGGGTCCAGTAGCCCGGCGACACTGCCTCGCCATCACTCAGCAGGACGCCTGTCAGCGTCGAAGCGATCGGAATGCGGGGCACCGACAGCGTCATGCGCTCGACCTCGGCGCGGAACAGTTCCAGTGCCGGATCCATCATGGCCGAATGGAAGGCGTGCGATGTGTGCAACAGGCGACAGGCGACGCCAGCCTTTTCCAGCTCGGCCCGGAATGCCTCTGCCGCTGCGGTTTCTCCGGATACCACACAGGCATTCGGTGCATTCTCCGCTGCCAGCGAAAGCGCGGCAGGCAGGCGCGCGGTCAGCTGTGTGGCATCTAGGCGCACCGACAACATCGATCCGGCCGGCAACGCCTGCATCAGGCGGCCACGCCGTGCGACCAGCCGGGCGCCATCGGCGAGACTCATGACGTCGGCGATTACCGCGGCGACGAATTCGCCGACGCTGTGCCCGATCATGGCCACGGGACGAATGCCGTGGCTCATCCATAGCCGGGTCAGCGCGTACTCGATCGCGAATGTGGCTGGCTGGGTCAGCGCCGTCGCGCGCAGGGCGTCGGCATCGTCGTCGAACATCCGCTCTCGCAGGTCGAAGCCCAGTTCGTCCCGCAAGATATCCGCACACTCGTCGAGCGCGGCGCGAAACGCTGGTTCACTCGCGTACAACTCGCGACCCATGCCGGCGTACTGGGAACCCTGGCCGGGAAACATGAAGACGATACCGGGTGCGGGATTCGATGCGGTTCGCACTGTCGGCGCAGACCCGGCGGCGCGCAGCCGCGCGACGGCATCCTGGTTGTCGCCGGCGACGATATGGGTACGCTGCGCAAATGCCTTGCGACCGGTGACCAGCGTCCAGGCCACATCGGCGAGGTTGGCGTCGGGTTGGGTCGCGAGCTGATCGCCAAGTTGCGCGGCGGCGGCGCCGAGTGCCACTGCAGAGCGCGCGGAAAGCAGCAGCAGTTGAGGGCCGCTGGCGACATCCGAGGGGGCGCGCAATGGCGCCTCCTCAAGGATCACATGCGCGTTTGTTCCACCCACGCCAAAGGAACTGACGCCTGCGCGCAACGGGGCGCCGTCGCCGAGCCAGGGGCGCAACCTGTCGTTGACGACGAATGGCGAGTTGGCGAAATCGATCTTCGGATTGGTCGCATGCAGATGCAGCGACGGTGGCAATTGGCGCTCGGCCAGTGCCAACGCGGTCTTGATCACGCCGGCCGCGCCGGCGGCCATTACCAGATGGCCCACATTGCTCTTCAACGAACCGATCGCGCAGAAACCGCGTTCTGCGGTGCTCTGGCGAAATGCCAAAGTGAGGCCTTCGATCTCGATCGGGTCGCCGAGCGGTGTGGCGGTGCCGTGCGTCTCCACATACGAAATCGAGCGGGCTTCGACGCCGGCGCGATCGAGTGCCATGCTGATCACCGCTGCCTGTCCGGCGCTGCTGGGCGCGGTGAAGCTGGCCTTGATGCCGCCGTCATTGTTTACCGCGGCACCACGGATAACCGCGTAGATCGGGTCGCCGTCGCGCAGCGCATCAGACAACCGCTTCAGCAGCACCACGGCGGAGCCATCGCTGAACACGGTGCCCTGTGCCGCGGCATCGAAGCTGCGCGTGTGCCCGTCGGGCGACAGCATCGAACCTTCCTGCGAGACATAGCCGCTGCGCGGAGGGCAGGTGATCGACGAGCCACCCGCCAGGGCCATGTCGCACTGACCAGCGCGCAGGGAATCGAAGGCCTGGCAGATCGCCACCAGCGAGGTCGAGCAGGCCGTGTTCATGCTGATCGACGGGCCCGTCAGGTTGAGCTTGTGCGCGACGCGCGTGGTCAGATAGTCCTTCTCGTTGCCGAGCATCACCTGGAACGCGCCCAGTTTGTCGATCAGGTCGGGGCGCGTGCTGACATGCCGCTGGAAGTAGGTCGCATTGTGCATGCCGCCGAACACGCCGACGGGTCCGTCATGCGTGTCGGGCACGTAGCCGCCGCGCTCCAGGCATTCCCAGCACAGTTCGAGGAAGATCCGTTGCTGCGGGTCGGTCAGCTCCGCCTCGCGCGGCGACATGCCGAAGAAGGCGGCGTCGAAATTCTCGACCCCGTCGATGATGCCGCGTGCGGCGACGTAGGCCGGGTCGTCGCGCTGTTGTTGCGGTATGCCCGGATCCAGCTCACCTGGCCCGAAGAAGGTGATCGATTCGCGACCCGCGCAAAGGTTGTTCCAGAAGGCCTCCACATCAGCGGCCCCGGGGAAGCGCCCGGCCATCGCAATGATCGCGACCGGTTCGCTGGGCCCGTTGTTGTTGCCATGTGACAGGCGATTGTCCAGCGTGATGCGGCTGCCGCGGCCTTCGATGATGGCGGCCAGCGCGGCGGGCGTCGGCTCACCGAAGAAGTTGGCGATACTCGGCGCGGTCGACAACTCGCCATGGATGCGTGCGACGGCCTTGACCGCCAGCAGCGAATTGCCGCCCAGGTCGAAAAAATGGTCATGGCGACCGACCTGATCCAGGCCCAGCACGTCGGCGAACAGCGCGCACAGCTGCTGTTCGATCGGGCCCGCCGCGGGCACGTAGATGCCGGCGAGTTCGGGGCGGCTGCTGTCCGGTGCGGGCAGGGCGCGGCGGTCGAGCTTGCCGTTCGGTGTGACCGGTAGCGTGTCGAGCCGCAGATAGATCGCCGGCACCATGAAGTCCGGCAATGACTGGGCGAGCTGTTCACGCAAGCGCCGTGCCGTGATCGTCGCGTCATCGGCGACGTAGTAGGCGACCAGATGCTTCTGCTCCGGCCGATCCTCGCGCGCCAGTACCGCGCATGCGCGCACGCCGGGGAGTCGCTGCAGCGCGGCCTCGATTTCACCGATCTCGATGCGGTAACCGCGAATCTTGACCTGGCCGTCGGCACGACCGATGAATTCGATGACGCCTTCGGGCAGCCAGCGAACCAGGTCGCCCGTGCGGTAAAGCCGCTCACCCTCGCCGTCGAACGGGTTGGGCACGAAACGTTCAGCGGTCAGCTCGGGGCGTGCCAGATAGCCGCGTGCCAGCCCCGCGCCGCCAATATGCAGTTCACCCGCTACGCCGACCGGCACCGGTTCGCCGCTCATGTTGAGCACGTAGAGCGTGGTATCCGCGATCGGTTGGCCGATCGGTATCGAGCGAACGTCTTCGGCGAGTTCGCGCGGAATGCGGTACGTCGCCGCAAACGTGGTGCACTCGGTGGGCCCATAGCCATTGATGATGGCGATGTCAGGCAACGCGGCATATGCCTTGCGCACGTGCGCGACCGACAGCGCTTCGCCGCCGATCAACAGTTGTTCGAGGCCGCGCAACTTGCCGGCGTCCTCGTCGACGATCGCGTTGAACAACGCCGCGGTCAGCCACGCGATGCGGGCGCCGTGGCGTTCGATCGTGCTGGCGAGACCGCAGCCGCTGGGGATGCGCTCGTCGTGAACGATGCAGGTGCCGCCATTGAGCAGGGCACCCCAGATCTCCAGCGTCGAGGCGTCGAAGCCGAGCGGTGCGGCATGCAGCACGCGCGGTTGCGTGCCGAACTCGACATAGTTCACGTCGCGCACGAGGCGGATGATCGAGCGATGGGTGATTTCGGCACCCTTGGGAGTTCCGGTCGATCCCGAGGTGTACATCACGTAGGCAAGCGCATGGCTGTCCAGCGTGGGCAACGTGGCTGACGGCGCGTCGTGCTCCAGTTGTTCGAGTGACACCGTCGGTAGGGCAATACCCGCCAGCGTGGGCATCCCGGCGCTCGCAATGACGAGGGCGGCGCGTGCATCCTTGATCGTGAAGGCGAGGCGTTCGACAGGATGGCCCGGGTCGAGCGGCAGATAGGCGGCGCCGGCTTTCAGAATGCCCAGCACTGCAATGATTGCTTCCGGTGAGCGTTCGAGCAGCAGTGCGACCGGCGAGCCAACCTCGACATCTGCGGCCAGCAGCCCTGCCGCGATGCGGTTCGCGCGCGTCTCGATCTCGGCGTAGGTAACCGTGGTTTCACCCGACACCATCGCGATGCGTGACGGATACTGTTGTGCCAGCTCGGCAAACAGGCCATGCACCGTATCGCTGGCACGCCGGGGCATCGCGGTGGCATTCCAGTCGAGCAGCACGCGTTGGCGTTCGGCGGCATCGAAGCCGTCGATCGAGGCAAGCGAGACGTTGGTTGGCGCGACAAGCGCCGCGAGCACACGCACGGCGCAACCGGCAATCAGGTCGATCGCAGCGCGGTTGAAAGGTTCGCAAAAAGCCACCCGCAGTCGTGCTGGTTCCGACATATCCAGCTGCCAGCGACTGCTGATCGATACAGGATCGCAGCTGGGCTCTGTTCTGTTGCCCGTTCGCACGTCATCATCCGTGGCGACCCAGGCACTCCCGCATGCGCTGACCGGTGGCGCGTCGTCCAGTGCCTGGAACGTCGCATTGAGCCAGGTGTCGCGTTCGCCGCATCGTGGCACCGCGATCGATGTCTGCCATGACTCGTCTGTGGCGATGTGGCTGGCGACAATCCGGTCTGCTCCAGTCAGTCGTGATTCGGTCAGCGACAATGCTGCGCAGAGGATCGCCGACGGGTCAACCGAATACCGCTGGGCACAGTCACGCAGCGATGCCACCAGCGCCGTATCAAGTGCGTATTCACTGTGGCGCCAGCCGGTGTCCATGTCGCCGGAGCGCGATGGCAACACGTCGAACAGCTGCATGACGACGGCCACACCATTCGGAGTTTCAGTCTTCAACGTGTTCATCGGCTTGCGATCCCTTCGCAGGTGGTTACTGTGGACAATGTGCGTTAACCGATTTCTGTCGATCAATCCGCTATCGCGTATGCACTGTGATGTGCGAGCGACGGGCAAGCGGGCTGGTGACTTCCGGGTCCATGCGCTGCCACCAGGGTGGAGGCGGCAACGTAGGTCAACTTGTCGAAAAGCGGGTGGGTGCCCACGGCAGATGGCTCGATGCCCGTGCGGTGCATCAGGTCGTGCATCACGTGCACCATGGCATTGCGCCGCGTGGCGTCGGTGCTGTAAGTCAGGCTGATCGTGGTCGACGGCTCATCACTGGTCTCGACCATGTGCGGACAAGTCAGCGGCATGTACACACCCATGCCTGGCCCCAGCTTGAAAACATGGGCGCGTTCGCGGAACTCCTCGTGCCACTGGACCAGTTCCAGGTTATGGCTGGCGTGGAAGACGTCACGTGCGCGATCGCTGACGACCTCGGTATCCTCGGCATCCCACACGTAGACCGTCTTGGTCCCACGCACCTGCAGCAGGATCCCGTGGTTCCGGTCGATATGAAATGGTGTGATCGTGTGCGGCGCGGCAACGAAGATCCAGCCTGCGCGGTAGTACATTCCGGGGTCCTTGCGCTCGATCTCCGGCTGGATCGGGTCGAGTACCTGATCGATCAGCGCGCGATAGGTTGGGTCAGCCTGCACGTGACGCAACAGTACCCATGCCTTGGCCTCTTTGATGTTCCGCAGCGACTCTTCCACGGTCTTGCGGTTGGGATACAGGCGTGCGACCGCGTCGAAATTCGCCGCTGCGTCGGCATCATTGCTGAACGTGAACAGCCGGGTGCTGCATCGAAAGCGCTTGCCGAGTTCAACCAGCTGATCGCGTTGCAACAACGGATGATCTGACAGCCGATGACGCACTGCCTGGATGCGCCATGGGTCGAACTTGTCCCAGTCGACATCGACGAGTGCGGCTATGCTGGCCATGTTGGCGTTCATGACATTACCCCTCCGCATGATGCGGCTTTGGCTAGTGTCCGGCCCAGATCCCTTGGCGCCCATATGATGCACTTCAGTCGAGCTGACGGGATCAGGCTAGGAATCTGGTACAGGCTTCGCGAATATTCTCCGTAGTCGGGACGCTGGCTGAACCAGCCCGGCGCTTCCCTATTCCCACCGGTCTGTTCCTGTCGTCACAAGTGGCGATGCGGAGACGAATGGGCCGTGCTTTGTCACATCTCTTTTTACATTCGATAAACTGCTTTTCCATGCTGTTCATGTGCCACCTTTCCTTTCATGCATTCCAGCCAATGCTTGGTCGTCATTGATTTTTGTGTGCTTGCCGCGTTGGCACGAATATGATTTGATCCGTTTTATCTGCCGATAATGGCGCCGAAATATAATGCATCAGTTCGAGTGGAGCTTGTTCGCATGGATATTAATCCGGTAAATCGCAGTGCCATGATTAATATTGAAAGCATTCCCTTTGTGCGGCGAATGCTTGAGGCAAGGTATGAGCGCCGTTTTCGTGCTCATGTGTCGCTGATGGAAAATCTTTATCGAGGTGTCTATTCCAGTTTTTCCGAGGCCGCGGCGAGCATACCGACGACGCGACCGATGGGTTATGACAACAGCACCTCGGCTGAACTTTATCGTGATCGCACCCGCCGCGTTTTTCTGTACGACTATCCCATGATGCTTTGGCTGTCCCGGCTGTTTTCTGCCGGGAGCACCTCGGTGTTCGACCTGGGTGGCCATATCGGTATCGCCTACTATGCGTATCAGCGCTGCATCGATTATCCGGACACCCTCCGTTGGCAAGTGTCCGACGTGCCGGGGGTAAATGCAGCTGGTATGGCGTGGGCCGGGACCCATGATTCGCATAACCGCCTGACTTTCACAGCGAACCCTGCAGATGCTGACGGCACCGACATCCTGTTCGCTGCCGGATCCCTGCAGTATCTCGACTACACCTTGGCCGACCTGCTGGGTAGCCTGCGCAACCCGCCCACCCATCTGCTGCTGAACTCGGTGCCGATCCATATGAGCACGTCCTATTTCACCGTGCAGAACATGGGTGTTACCTGCTGTCCCTACCGGATCACCTCGGAGCGCGAATTCATGGATGGATTGAAGGCGCTGGGTTATCGGTTGCAAGACCGCTGGGAGAACCCGGATCGCCGCTGCCTGATTCCCTTCCATCCTGCCCATTCGCTTGATCGCTACTACGGCTTCCACTTCAGCCGTGAGGCATGAGTCCGTGCGGGGTCCGCCATACCTTTCTTCAGTTGCGCGCATTTCGCACCGGTCACTGCCTGCCTGGTAGTCGATGGGCCGAGTCCTGTTCACTGCGACGACTCCCCATTTGCCACCGCTAGTTGCCGATGTACGCGTTGCCCAATACGCGCCAGTTTGCACTTGGCGTGATCCATCAAAACATTGCGCCCCACCGGACCTGGATGAAGACCTATACGACGCATTCGTGTGTTGAACCGATGCGCATCGGTCCACATGTCCGACTGCCGCGTGCGAAATGTGAGCGCCAGCGAAATCGAAAGCTCGGACCCCGTATGCACGCGATGCGGTGCGATAAAGGGATGATGCACGCCCAGCCCGGGTTGCAACGTGTACGTCACGGCCTTCGATTCAATCGAAGGCCTGTATGGCGGGCGACCGCCAGCGTGTGCAAGCAGCAAGTCCTTTTGCGCAGGAGTCATGATTTCGTTATCGGACGGGTCCCACAGATGCACCGTCTTGGTGCCACGGATCTGCAGCAGGAAATTCATCTCGCGATCCATGTGATACGGCGTGACTGAATTGCGGGTGGAAATAAAGATATACGTCGAGTACCAGCTGATCCACGGATCCAGCGAATCGATCTGCGCTGCGACCTCGGCCAGCATGCCTTCGATAACCGGCCGAAATTCGGCATCGAGTTCAGGATTGTTGATGCAGATATAAGCCTGCTTTTCCTCGAAGTGATCCAGCGTCTCCTCGAGGGTCAGCCCATGTTTGTAACGGTCATAGGAGGACTCGAGTTCGGCATCCCCGGGAATGTTCCCGATGCGATAGAGAATGCCCTCGGAAGGCATGCGTCGACATAGCGCGAACAGCTGCGCGAGTGAAAACGCGGGGTGTTCCGTCAGTCGATGTTCCAGCAGGAATGGCTTGCGGTTGTAGCAGGAGAGCAAGGTATCGGGTTCGAATTTGAGCATCGGCGCCGCTTCTGCCCGGCCTTGCGCCAGGAGATCGGTGTATTGCCTTGCCGAAACGAATCTGCCGAGCATGACGGCTCCATTACCTCTGTTGACTTCGACGGACCTGGTTACGCTATTGCAACTACTGGCGCACTTGCCATTCATCTCATCTGGACTGGAACGCGAACAACCACAGAATGGCGCCCTGGATGGGCGCGCCTGTCCAGCTGACGTTGTACGTCCCGGCGGTAGCGACCTGCTTGTACGCCACCGCGCACTGAACACCGCTGTTGTCGGGGAGTTTCAGGAAACTGTCGATGACGCTGAAGCCATTGTTTGGTACGGCGGTCATGCGCGTTACTCCACCATCACCCCACCACAGCGCGACCAGCGTTGCCGGCCCGGTGGTGGTCACGCTGCCACTGGTCAACACGAGGCCGGTGGCGGCATAGTTTTGCGCAACGTCCTGCAGGACACCCGCTTGCCTGACTTCGATGAACGGCACGGAGATCTCTCCAACGGCATTGGCATTCTTGACAATGCTGACCGTGTGATTCGGGCCACCTTTGGCTGATAGCGCGACATAGGCCTTGACGTTGAAACCGTCGTAGCCGTTGCCGTAGGTAACCGAAGGCCCCAGTTGCTTCCACTTGTTCGAATAGCTGTCGACCGGGCGCGCAGAGTTCCCGGAATAGCCGCCATTGAAAACGATCAGCGCACTGCCGCTGGGTTGTGTCGTGATCGGATCGGTGACGGCAGGGCTCGTGCCCATTCCTTCGGACTGGGCGAGCAGGGTGTGGTCGCCTAGCAAGGATGAGGGCTGCACCTGCGGGCGCGCATCGGTCGAGCCAATGATGGGGCTGGTCTGCGCACGCGAGATGGCGGACCCAGCAGCCAGCAGTGCGGCGATGGTGGTTCCGCGGCAACAGGCAGCAACGTAGTTGCGACAGCCGTGCATGGAACAAATCCCCTCTCAGATATATGATATTGATAATTGGATCACACTAAGTCAAGCGTGAAATATGCTTGTGTCAAGCGATCCGGTTGACTTGGAGATAGAAGTCACAGGACAGGTTTGTATCGCCCGCTTGCCACCCTTTCCGGGTGCGGCAGCAGTCAGGTAATACTGGTGAGCTGGTCTTGCAAACGGCGGATCCATCAGCAACAAGGGGGAGCGTGACTTGTCCAGCGAGACTGATTTTCTCGATCTGTACCGACGGCTGAAGCTGAGCCCGGACTGCGGGTTGGATGAGTTCAAGCAGGCTTATCGCCGCCATGTATCCCTGTTGCATCCCGATCGCCGGGCAGGCGGTTACCTTGACGTACGCGCAGCCGAGATGTTGCAGCGGCTCACTGCCCAGTACAGCGCAGCGATGGAATTTCAGCGGCGTCATGGCCGTCTTCCAGGCGCGGCAGCTGCGCCCCGGATTGTTGCGCCGGAAGTCACGGCACGGATATCGCGCCCGCCGGAGCCCTCCATCGCGGCCCGGCGTTCGCACTCAAAGCTGCTCATCCTGGTGGCTGCAGCGGCGGCGAGTGTCTTGTTATGGAACATCGCTCCGCTGTCATTGTCGCCGGGAACTACGTCTGCAGACATTTCGGCGAACGAAGGCATGAGCCAGCCCGAGACAGCGGCGGCACCTGTCTTGTCGTTGGGCATGTCGCCAGAAAACGTGCGCGCCATCGAGGGTGACCCCATAGTTATCCACGATGGTCGTTGGGAGTACGGGCCATCGTGGATCAGTTTCGACCATGACGAAGTAGTCGATTGGTACAGCTCGCCACTGCATTCACTCAAGACCACCGGTAGCCGCCCGCCGAACAGGCGGCCCTAGCGCGCGCCGCGGCCGAACAGTACGACCTCGACTGTTTCGATCAAGATCACCATATCCAGCAGGAGATTGTGGTTCTTGACATAGAACAAGTCGTATCGAAGTTTTTCGGCGGCATCCTCTACCGAGGCACCATACGGATAGCTCAATTGAGCCCAGCCAGCGAGACCCGGCTTCAGGCTGTGCCGCAGGCCGTAGTAGCGGATCCTCGTCGTCAGATCAGCGACGAACTGCGGACGCTCGGGACGAGGGCCGACAATGCTCATCTCGCCCTTGAATACGTTCCAGAGCTGCGGCAGTTCATCGAATCGCAACTTGCGACATATGCGACCGACGCGGGTAACCCGGTCATCATCCTTGCTGGCCCAGCGTGCCGCACCGTCGCATTCGGCATCCGTGCGCATGCTCCGGAACTTGAGCAACCAGAACGTCTTGTTGTGCTCGCCGACCCGCTCCTGGCGATAGAGGATGGGCTGGCCGGGGCCGGATTCGAGGCGAATCGCCAGTGCCGTCAGCAGCATCAATGGCCAGCAGAGCAGCAAGATCAGCGTTGCTGCAACCAGGTCGAAACACCGCTTGCCCAGCAGATGCAGTGGCGTGGCATTGAAGCCATGCGAGAAAACCAGCCACGACGGGTCAAGCAGCGACAGCTGCAAGCGCCCCGATTCGCGTTCGAAAAACGTGGTCAGGTCGGTAATGGTGGTGCCCGATTGCCGGCACTCAAGCAGCTCGGCCATTGGCAATGCGCCGCGGCGGTCATCGACGCCAACCACGATCTCATCGATCTTCTCGTGCTTGACCAGAGTGTGCAGCGGCATGTTCGGGCACAGGACCAGATGGTCCGGAACAATCACCGGCTCATTCTGGCAGCGAATGTAGCCCACGATGCTGAAGCTGTGCCGATCCGAGCGCCGACGCATCCCATTGTGGATCTGCGCCGCGCGTTGGCCCGCACCCAATATCATTACGCGCCGCTTGAATGCCTCGATATCGACCAGGCGCATGAAGAGCACGTGGAAAGCTGCCACCGCCACGAATCCAGACACCAGCGCGATGCCCAGCACGCCGCGGCCGACGTAGGACTGCGGTATGAAGTAATACCCGATGGCAAGCCCGACGCCGCCAAGAACAAACGCCACCGCCTGTCGCGCCAGCAGGCCAAGCAAGCCTGTGCGCAGATGCGTCCGATATATGCCGAGCGCAGCCATGCCGAGAAAGATGGCGGTGGCGAATATCAGCGAGCGCAGCGTCAGGTGGCGCGAGAATGCGGCCAGTTCGTCAGGATCGCGGAAGTAGCGCAGATGCATGGCCATGCTCAGCGATGCTGCAAGTAGCAGCCACTCGCACAGGCCAAGCAACAGGATCAGCCGCGAGATCCGCAGTCGTAGAAAACCAAACATGAGCCTTCCCCCTTGAGATCCGTCCCAGCTTCCATCCAACCGATCAGGAGGGTGATTTAAATACGACCGATCAAAAATGACAAGCACTTTCTATTATATTTGTCCAGTAAAATATGTTCACAATGCGATACATATCTCACAAATGTTACAGACACCTGCACAGCAAAGCCGTTTGCCCGGCTCAAATGCGCTCGGAATGCGGCACTGGTCGGCTGGTGGTGCTTTTCTTGGCAGCGAGCGCTGCCCCGGCTAACAGAGCCAGTGACGACGGGGCTGGACTGGTTCAGTCCGCGGCAGGCTCCGGAGCCTTGTCCAGCCAATGCAGGCGGCTTGTCACGATCGTGGCGGGTACGGCCAGCGCGCCGACCAAGCCGTCAGGCAACGGTTCGAGATCGAGTACGCGACAAGGGGCCTGATCCGGGACCGAAGCTGGCGGCATGACCAGCCCGCTGCTCATCGTCGACATCAGCGAGGGGTCTTCATTGAGGCCGACGCCGAATGCCTTGAGCAACGCTTCCTTGCGTGTCCAGAGTTTCAGCAACCCGGTTTCACGCGCCTTCGTGGGCAGCCGCGCCAGGTCGGCCATCTCAGCCGGCGTGCATATGAGCGGCATCAATTCATCCAACGTCATCCGTGCTGGTGAGCGTTCGATATCGACGCCGACAGTCACGTCAGCGCAGACCGCGATCGCCACCCAACTGCCACTGTGACTCAGGCTGGTCGCATATCCGGTGCCGCGCAAGCGCGGTTGTCCGGCAGGTGTGCTGCCCAGAGGAACGTGAGTTGCTTCCATGCCAAGACATATGCCAAGAGCCGCGTGCCAAAGCGCATGCGCCAGCACATACGTGACGCGGTCGTGTTCGAAGCGGAACCGCGCCGCGCGCGCTAGCTCGCCGACATCGAGCAGGCGCTCCGCTGACACAGCGTAAGTCACCCATGCGGAGCTGTCGCACAACAGCACGCAGGCCTCGCCGGCAGCCGGGCCAGTGAAGCTGCAATGTGCCAAGACGCCCCACGCTGCCTGCGTGAAATCACGCGGCGAAGGGTGGCGATCAAGGTACGGCATGGCTGCATTCGGAATGCAGCAGAGCGCGCAGATTCTCTGCCAGACGCAAGCTCAAGGCGACAATGGTGAACGTCGGGAATGCCCAGCCTCCCGTGGGGAAGACCGAGCTGCCGGCAATATGCAGGTTGTCGATGCCATGCACCCGGCAGTGGCGATCGACCACGCCCTGTTCCGGATTGTCGGACATTCGCGTCGTGCCCAGATGATGCGCCGTGCCGTGTACTTGCGGGGTTGCATCGATATTACCGCTGAGCCACGGGTCGAGCTGAAACGTTCCGCCACATGCGCCCGCAAGCTCGCTGCCGAAAAGCGTAGCGGCGGTTCGGTAGGTATGCCGATCGAGTGGAGTAAGCCGCCAGTCCACGCAGACCTTGCGCTTTCCCAGGGCATCAACCTCGGTGCCCAGGGTGATACGACTGTCCGGATTGGGTGCCTGTTCGAAAAATCCGATCAGATCGACCTGCTTGCTCTTCACGGTCGGCTTGTCGACCAGCCGGTGCGCGAATGCCTTGACGATGTCGCCCACGCCCAAGCCCAGTCGCAAGGCCAGCATGCCAATGCTTTCCTTGGTTGCCGTTGTGTCAGAGCTGCTGGGCGGCCCATTTTCCAGTGCCTTACATAACCGCGCCTCCAGCATCGAACCTTCGTCCAGCACTGGCGGGCGCAATGCCGCGCGAAAGTCGCGCAAGGCTTGTATCCCCTTGGGCACGGCTCCTTCCACCGCGAACGGATGGACACGTCCGCTAAGAAGCTGGTGTGTTCGCTGGACTTCGCTAGACAGGCCTATCTCGGGAGATGCGGGTGCTCGGCCTTTGCCAAGATTCCGGTCGTAGGGGCGGGTGAGGCGATCGGGCGTGTCCGTCACGACGGTGCCCAATCTACCGCTAGGATGATCCATGAAGTAGCGCCCCACCAGATCCCGATCGTTGCCAAGTCCGTGCGAGACGACGGAGTCAGACAACAACAGCAGACGTGCATTTTCGATTCCACCCGAAGCAAGCACATAGTGTCGTGCGCATACCACACCCGTGCGCCCATCGAGCGCGCCAATGCGCGCCTGAGAGACAGCGGAGCCAGCGGGGAAGGGCACCAGTTCGAGGAGATTGGCGTGCAGCAGGACCTTGATGTTCGTGGCCTGGTCGAGCTCATCCCGATACGTCTGGCCGAACAGAATCGGGCTGCGGGCAAAGACCTGATTGACCAGCTTGTCGGCATCGAGGGCGAGCGGTGGACGCGCCAGCGGACTGAGGAACGAGCCATCGGCAAAGTCATGCGAGTCGAGATGGCAATAGGATCGCGCGCTCGCGTAATACGGCTCGAGGTCATCGTACGAAAGTGGCCAGCCGCTATGCGGAACCCAGTCCCGATGGCTCATGTCATGCCGGCCCAATGGTATGCAGCCGCCACCCCAGAGGGTGCAACTGCCGCCGAATACCCGCATGCGGGATGTGCCCGGGTCAAACGGCGGGCAACCGACCGAAGTGCCTTCGTACAGGGCCTGGTTCCTTTCCTCCCCGGAGAGTCCGCCGCTTTCGACGAGGCATACGCTTATCGATGTCCCGATGAACGTTCGTGCGATGGCAATACCGGCCGCACCCGCGCCAACAATGCACAGGTCTGCCTCCACATCGGCCGGAGTCACCCCATCCAGATAGTCGATGATCATTCAGCATTCCCCAAACGCCCACGCCATGATTTCGTTGTGTCATTTCAACGTTGAATCATCGTGCCTTGGCATTCGAGGCATGCCACTACACGTTGTAATACTCGCGGTACCAGCTCACGAAGTTGGCGATGCCCGTGTCTACCGAAACCTTGGGCGCATACCCGACCGCACGGATCAGTTCCGACACATCCGCCTCGGTATCGGGTACGTCGCCCGCCTGCAAGGGCAGCATTTCCATCTGCGCCTTGCGGCCGAGACATTGCTCCAATACCTCGATGTAGCGCAACAACTCCACCGGCTCTGCATTGCCGATGTTATACAGCCGGTAAGGTGCGACGCCGCTGCTGGCCGGATCGGGGGCATTCCCATTCCAGCGGTCGTCCTTGCCCGGCAGGGTATCCAGCGCGCGGATCACGCCTTCCACGATGTCGTCCACGTACGTAAAGCTGCGCTTGTGTCGACCATGATTGAACACCTTGATCGGCTCGCCGGCCAGAATCGCCTTGGTAAACAGGAACAGCGCCATATCCGGGCGACCCCACGGGCCGTAGACCGTGAAGAAGCGCAGCCCCGTGCACGGGATGCCGTACAGATGCGCATAACTGTGCGCCATCTGCTCGTTGGCTTTCTTGGAGGCGGCGTAGAGGGTCAGCGGGTGTTCGGTGGATTGATGCTCGGAAAACGGCATCGCGGTGTTGGCGCCATACACCGAACTGGTGGAAGCGAATACCAGGTGTTCCACATCGTGCTGGCGGCAACCTTCCAGAACATGCAGAAAACCGGTGACGTTGCTGGCCACGTAGATATGCGGATTTTCGGCGGCGTAGCGCACGCCAGCCTGTGCCGCCAGATTGATCACGCGCTGCGGCTTGTGCGAGGCGAAGGCGCTTTCCACGGCCACGCGATCGGCCAGGTCGGCATGGATATGCGTATAGCGCGGGTGGGTCATGAAACGCGCCAGCCGCGCCTTCTTCAGGTTGACGTCGTAGTAGTCATTGAGGCTGTCGAAACCGATGACCTCATCGCCGCGCTCAAGCAGTTTCAGCGCGACATGTGAACCGATGAAACCGGCGGTACCGGTAACGAGCACTTTCATGGCATGAAATCCTGTTCAAAGACGACCATCGACCGCCTCGCGCGGCAGCAAGCATTTCACGTCGTATATCACCGAAGCGGTCTTGCCGAAAGCGCGGATGCCATCGGGACCCATGGCCACAAATTGCTTGTGGCCGACGGCGATGATCACCGCGTCGTAGCTGTCCGGCTGCGGGTGCGCGACAGGCGTGATGGCATATTCGTGCTCGGCCTGGGCGGCATTGATCCAGGGATCATGGATATCGACCTGGGCGTTGTAGCCGCGCAGTGCCAGCACGATGTCGACCACGCGGGTATTGCGCAGATCCGGGCAGTTCTCCTTGAACGCCAGGCCCAGAATCAGCACGCGCGCCTTCACCGGGTTGATGCCCTTGCGCACCATCAGGCGGATTACTTCGTTGGCGATATACGGCCCCATGCCGTCGTTGGTGCGGCGACCAGCCAGGATCACGTCCGAATGATGGCCCACCTCCTGCGCCTTGTGGGTGAGGTAGTAGGGATCCACGCTGATGCAATGGCCACCGACCAGGCCCGGGCGGAATGGCAGGAAGTTCCATTTGGTGCCGGCAGCCTGCAGCACTTCCAGCGTGTCGATGCCCAATTTGTTGAACAGGATGGCGAGATCATTGACCAGGGCGATGTTGAGATCGCGCTGGGTGTTCTCGATGACCTTGGCGGCTTCAGCCACTTTCAACGAGCTGGCCTTGTGTGTGCCCGCGGTAATCACCGAGCCATAGAGGCGATCGACAAAATCGGCCGTCTCCGGAGTGGAGCCCGAGGTGACCTTCAGGATGCTGGTGACCCGATGCTGCTTGTCGCCGGGATTGATGCGTTCGGGACTGTAGCCGGCAAAGAAGTCGTGGTTGTAGACCAGTCCGGAGCCTTTCTCGAGGAGCGGGATGCAGATCTCTTCCGTGCAGCCGGGATACACGGTGGACTCATAGACCACGATATCGCCCGGCTTGAGTACCCTGGCCAGGGTTTCGCTGGCCTTGATCAGTGGCGTCAGATCCGGGCGCTTGGCGATATCGATCGGGGTAGGGACGGTAACGATGTAGACATTGCAGTCCCGCAGATCGGCCAGTTCGGCGCTGAAGCGCAGGCGCGTGGCTCCGGCAAGCTCTTCAGCGTCGACTTCCAGTGTGTTGTCGCAACCGGCAGCCAGTTCATCGACCCGGGCCTTGTTGATGTCGAAGCCCACGGTGTCGTAACGCTTGCCGAATTCCACGGCAAGGGGCAGGCCAACATAGCCGAGACCCACAATGGCGAGCTTGGTGTTTTCCAGATTCCGCATACGGTCATCCTGGTCGTTTCAGATAGATGCCCGCTGTGGCAGGTCATTCCGGTTGACGAAAATACTGAATCAACTGCATTTGCCAATCAACGTCCCGATGACAAGCCGACAGAAGTCAGCAACCGTGAAAGCGTGTCTGATGGCCAGCGCAGCATCACACATTGGGTCCAATAATTGGATATCCGGTCAGCCTCTCGGTGTCCGGCTACTGCAGGAAGGCCAGTGCCTGCGCGCAGGATTGATCGATCTTGAGGCTCAGCAGTGGATCGGCGCGGGTGTGGCCGATGTTCACCGCAGCGATCGGTTTGCCGGCCCGAGCCGCCGCATGGGCAAAGCGGTAGCCGGAATACACCATCAGCGACGAACCAACCACCAGCATCGCATCGGCATCGTGCAAGGCCTGCATGCCGGCAGCCACCCGCTCGCGCGGCACGTTTTCGCCGAAGAACACCACGTCCGGTTTCAGCAGGCCGGCGCAATGCGGGCAGGACGGCACCTGGAAACGGGAGAAATCCTGCCCGTCCAGATCCGCGTCGCCGTCCGGCGCATCCGCCGCATCGAGATCCGCCCAGGCCGGATTCAACCGCAACAACGCGGCTTGGAAATCCGTGCGCGACATGCGTTGTTCGCAGGCGAGGCAGCGCACCTGATCCAGTCGTCCGTGCAGGTCGACCACGTTTTCGCTGCCGGCAGCCTGATGCAGTCGGTCGACGTTCTGGGTCAGCAGCAGGGTGAGCTTGCCTCGTTGTTCCAGCCGGGCGAGGGCGTGATGGGTCGCATTCGGCTGGGCCTGTCCGAAGCGTCGCCAGCCGATCAGACTGCGGGCCCAGTAGCGCTGGCGCGTTGCCAGTTCGCCAACGAATGCCTGGAAGGTCACCGGCTGCGGGCGCTTCCAGCCGCCATTGACATCGCGGTAATCGGGAATGCCCGAATCCGTGCTGCACCCGGCCCCGGTCAGCACGAACAGGCGCCGATGTGCCGCCACGAATTCGGGCAACGCCGCAGCGCTTGTGGGTACCTCAAAGGCTTGAGATGACATGTCGCCCTTATGGCATTCCGCTGCATGGATTGCCAGCAGCGGTCACGGTGCCGTGGCAATCCGACTGGGGGTTCTGCCGACCAGTTGCAGCCGCAGTCCCCATGGCGCCATGAAGTTCACCACCGTCTGACCGGCATGCGGGCCGGTTGTCAGTGTGACCGGTACCCCGATCACCTGGACACCTTCGTGTCGCAACCAGCGATCGGCATGCGTCACATTGTCGGCAGCGAATGTGATCGGCTCACTGCCGTGATCCGCTGCATGGCGTGCCGGGGCAGGGGAGTGCATCCCGCGAGCATCGAACAACTCGACGACCGTGCCCGAATCGCAGAGCAGCAGTCGGGAAGTGGGCTGGGCATCGCGTATGGCATGGCCGGCACGCGTGCTTTCAGGCGATTCGTTGCCGGCGAGCGGGTCGACCGGCTCGCAATTCAGGATGTTGCGGAAGAACACCGTGGCCTGTTGCAGGTCGGGGACGCCGATGGTCACGTAGTCGTTGTCATGAACGCTCGCGGCGTAACCACTGGAGGACGCGCTGGCCATGGCGAGCAGCAGCCCACCAGTCACCATGGAAAGAAAGAATTTGCGCATGACCCGGCACTCGTAATCTTACTGGTGTCCTATATGGACACGATGCGCTCCGTCTGAAGTGCCGTCAGGCGACCACCGTGTTTCCCTGTGTGAACGGTCGCTGTTGCGTCAACCCCAGAGGCTGGTGTCTCGTTGGTCGTTCATCAGCGGAAACAGAACGGTCGTGTGAAGACGCTTTATCCATGCCATCGTCGTCACCATACTTTCTGCCACGCACACAGACCGGCGAGCATTGCCTGAAACCCAGGCAGTTGATCCTCCGGTCACTCCATATCGTCACGGGACTGCCAGGATGAAGCGCCATCTCAATTCACTGTTGCAACGCAAGCGAACCGAATTCGAAGGTGCCAGAGGCACCCATCGTTCGCCGCGATTTAATGTTCCCGACAAGGCAGACACCGTCGAATTGAAGGACGGTTACGACTGGCTGGCCATCATCAAGGGGGCACGGGCGTCAGTTCGAACGCACTGAAAAACCGCAGGGCGGGCTGCGGGCGTCATCCGCGACTTGTTCGGCAGGTAGACGTCCCGATGCATCTTGGGGAATGTCTTGCCCACCATGCCGATATCTATCGGCAGACCAGAACCGGAATCGTGCTTTGCAGCAAGACCTTTTGCGTCTCGCTGCCCAGCATCAGCCGGTTCAAACCATGCCAGCCATGGGTGGCCATGACGATGAGGTCGCAATGATATTCATTGACGGCTTCCAGTATGGCCTGATGGGGACGTTCACCGAAAGCGTAGCGGCATTCGCAGGGCACCTGTGCGGTCTTGGCCAACGCTTTGGCTCTGTCCAGATGGCGCGAGGCGCTTTGCACGGCTTGCTGGCTGTAACTCAGCTCGGCCGTGGCAAGAAGTTCAGCCATATACGCAATGGAATTGAAAGGCGGCACTACGTGCAATGCCAGTACCCTGGCACCGACTGTCTTGGCCAGCTCCAGACCCATGTTGAAGGCCCGCAATGACAGATCGGATCCATCGATCGGGAGTAGCAAATGCTGAAACAATGCTTTCTGCTGCCTGTCGGTGGGTTCCCGACTCAAAGCAGTTGCAATGGACATGGGTAGAGCCCTCAGCGTCTTGAAATGTCACGCCGGCAACCGGGCGCGTTAAATTCATGATGGCTGATGCGTCTGCCGTGATATTGATCGGGGTCAAGTTGCTGAGTAGTGCAGGAGAAGGCCAGTGGAATGGTCAGTTGATCAAGATCAACCGGCATGTTCTCCGATCCGCGTAGCCTGCAATAAGTGAAAGGGCTCAAGCGTGAGCACCCAGTAAATGGAGGAGAATGTATGTCGCTCAGCACTCTCCACCAACCTGCAGAGGCCATGCGGGATACCCCGCATACCTGGGTTGAAAGGATGCCCTGGGTTGAGGTGCCTGCAGACGGATCGGGGACGCCTTTCCTTCCAACCCGACCCGAAGATTGCGTCGATACCCGTGATTTCGTCAGGCGACTGTCGCCTGACGTACAGCGCATCCTCAGCGAGCATCCGCCGTGAATCACACGCTGCTGTGCGGGTCGGTACCGGATTTTGCGCATCGAGGCAGATGTCGTGAGCGAAACGACGATCGTGGATCGAGAGCAAGAACCGCGGATGTCGGGTGCACCGGATACTCCAGAAACTTCCTGGGAAGTCCGCCATGCATGGAAGGACATCATGGCTGAAATACTGGAGACGGCGATTGCCGACAGGTCGAAACTGCACGTGCATGGCGCGATGGCGATTCCAAATATCGTGGCGTTTCTGACATCAGGTACCCCGTGGAGTCCCGCCGCGGCAATGGGCGCTTCGCTGGCTTCGCGTCACGGGTCTGTGCTGACCGGCTGCTTCATCGACCCTATTCTGCGCGACTTCAGCGTGTCGGATATCGAGTCCACGATCCCGACGCTGGCTCAAGACGACGTGCTTTTCGACACGCCGAGCGCAACCGACTTCATCGCCTTTGCCAGGCGGAACGACGTGGCCGAGACGAACTGGGCTGTCGTGCAGGCAGATGTCGAAGACGCCATCACGCAGCTTGCCGCCTGGCATGATCTGGCGGTAGTCGAAAGCAGCATGATGGAAGTGCATGAGTTGCTCACCTTCCTGACGCATCTCTTGTGGAGCTGCCGATTGCCCTGCATCCTCCTGCCGAAGCTGTGCACGGACCTGCCACCCTTCGAGCGCATCGTCGTCGGCTGGAACGGCAGTCCTCAGGCCATCCGCGCGATTCACGCAGCGATGCCATTTCTGCTGGACGCCAAAGAAGTCTGGATCCTGGACGGGACTGACGAGAATGGCGAAGGCCATGCTGGCATACCCAAGTTCGATCCCTGCCGGTTTCTCGGGCAGCACGGTGTAACAGCCCATCAGCATCGATTCGATAGTGACGTGGGGATCGTCGGGGGCGCCTTGATATGGGAGGCACAGCAGCTTCGTGCCGATTTGTTTGTGCTTGGCGCATTCAGCCATTCACGTCTTCGCGAAAGGGTCGCAGGCGGCGTGTTCAGATGCATGCTCGAGAACGCGAAAATACCGATGTTGCTGCAGCACTGATCGCTTGCCGACCTTGTCCTTGAATCAGTGCTGCAGGAAGACAGGAAGATCGGCATTCGCCATGACATGCCTGGTTGCACCGCCGAACACGCGTTCGCGGATGCGTGAATGCCCGTAAGCCCCCATCACCAGCAGATTCGCGCGCACTTCATGCGCCTTCTGAAGCAGGTTCTTGCCGGCTTCGTCGGCCGGCGCACTGGTGCAATGCAGCTTTGCGGCAATGCCGTGATGCATCAGGTAGGCGACGGGATCCGGCTCCATCACGCCGACCGGGTCGTCGTATGGTGTGCGCACTTCACCGTTGACCAGGATTACCTCCTTGGCGAGCTGAATCAGGGGCAGAGCGCTATGCAGGGCGCGTGTTGCTTCAAAACTGCCGTTCCAGCCAATCACGATGCGATCGAAAGACACGGTGTCGTCCCACTCCGGTGGCAACACGAGGCAGGGGATCCGACTGCTCAACATGCCTTCGCCGAGGATATCGGAAACATGCGCCGCATCGACCATGTCGCGCTCGATCACAGCCAGGTCATGCCACGCGCCGAGCGTTCGCAGCGTGGGCGCAATCGCCGTATGAGTCACGACCCATGAGATGTGATGCACGCCAAGCTCCCTGGCGAAGGCGCGAAACGCGACAGACTCATCCGGATGCACATACTCCATATCATCAAGCAAGCTCATCGCTGCGGGATCGCACTCATTGGCGCGCAGTTCACGCAGGCTATCGGGTACGTGACAGCCAGTGACATTGGCATTCCACTGCGTCGCGAGATCGACGGCGGTCAACAATGCGGAACTCCATGGACCGGTGGATGTAACCAGGGCGAGAATGTCGTGGAATTGCGACGCCGATGGGTTCGCCTCGTGTGACTTGGCAACGGACGTCTTGTAAGGCTCGTCGACGAGCATGTGAGATCTCCAGCTGATGCATGCATGTGCTGCCACAGGGCCCGCGAATAAAGTACCTATGACTGATCTTCCGGATACGGCTCGCGCTTGAAGCCAAATTCCTCGCTGGCTCGCGCATCGGCGCGTTGTAGACCACATCGATCGAAAGCATCTCCAAGTGCGGCCGACGTCTGTTTGGCAATGGAAACCAAGGTGGAAGACCCGGCAGCCTGGCAGGGAGCCCGTTGCTGTGGGCTCTGCACATACCTTTTATCGAGCCGGTGCCTGCGCGCACTTGACGGTGGTCAAGTGAAGCAGGGATTGCGCCTGCGCAGCCCGCACATCGGCTGTGTCGACAACGGTTGACCAGGATCAAGACGAATGCCACGCGCCTGGAAGAGTGTTGGCGCACTGAATCCATCTGCGGTGCACCGTCATGCTCGAGATACTCGTCAACATCGAAGAAATGCGCGATGACAATCCTGTACTGCAAACCGGCCTGGCGCTGGCGAGCCGCCATGATGCCTATGCGACGGGACTGAACATCGTCGAGGTATTTCCCTCGACCATGGCCATGGCCGAAGTCATCGCCGTATTGGAGATAGAGGAAAAAGAAGCCAGGCAACGCGATACCTGGTGGGTGAACCAATGCCGCGAACATGGCGTCCAGGGCGGCTGGGAGGTGATCCGCGGTGTCTACGTGCCGATCCTGGCGCGGCGCTCATGCATGGCGGATATCACGGTAAGCCGTCTGCCGAATCCCGAAGCCGGCTATCCCACCGGCATGGACTATGTGACGCGGGTATTGCTCACGGCAGCCTCCCCGATGTTGCTGGTCCCACCGAAATGGGATGGGAGCTTCCGGCAGGAGAGGGTTCTGGTGGCATGGAACAGCACGCAAGAGTGCATGCGCGCGGTGCGTGCCGCCTTGCCGTTTCTGCGCAAGGCAGAAATGGTATGCCTCATCGATGGCGCCAGCGACGAACTGCCTGGCATCACGCCACCACCGCTGCCGGTACGTGACTGGCTCACGCGGCAAGGCGTTACCGTGCATTTGGTAAGGCAGTTTCCGGCGACCACCAGCGCAGGTGAGGCGTTGCTCGATCAGGCGCATGGCATGCGGGCAGACCTGCTGGTGATGGGCGCATGGGGTCACTCGCGGATGAGCGAATGGGTACTGGGCGGCACGACGCGCCATGTACTCCAGCACGCCCCATTGCCGGTGCTGCTGGCGCATTGAGCCTGGCGAAGCATCAAGCGGAGATCGTGGCAACCAGCGCGCATGGCGCGGCAAGCGCCAACTCAGTCGAATGCCCGTTCCCCGGCGAGTGCATGCGAGGCGCGCTGCATCAGCTCGGCCAGCGCAGCCATAACATCGTCCAGGCACACGATGCCGCTCAACTGGCCATCCTCGTCCACGATTGGCACGCGTCGGATATTGCTGCCCAGCATCATGTCGATGAGTTCATCGATCGTCGCGTCCGCGCGACACGTCACCAGCGGCAGCGATTGAATATCGCGCAGTGCTTTTTCATCACCGCCGTTTTCAACGCTGCCTTCAGCCAGAAAGCGGATGGCCAGATCGCGGTCGGTCAAGATGCCGCTGGGTCGCGTGCCTGCCAGCGTGTTCTTCATCGCCACCACGCAGCCCACATCGTGCTGGCGCATGGTGCGGGCGGCTTCGTTGATAGTGGACGATTCGTTCAACTGGATGACGCGGGAAGTCCCGATATCGACGGCGCGCATGGTGATCTCCAGGCAGGGATGCACCGTCAATCCTGGGCCGGCCCGGCTTTGGCTGCCTTGATACGCATCAAGCATCTGTCGTGACGAACCGCCGTTACAAACCGTTACAAATCATTGCCGAGACGAAGCATGCTTGTTACGGGCCGGGCCTAGAGTCACCCCGTAGTCAACGGGGACTGCATCTCGAGGGCATGTGTCATGACAATGCAGGCAACAGACATCCGCACCACGCAGACAGCTAGCTCATACGCCCCCAAGGTCATGGCGGCCTCCGGCGGCGACCATGGCATCGACATCGAAGCGATTCGCGAACATGTTCAGGTGCGACGCTGCAAGCACGTCGCAGGACAGAGCATCTATCACGCCGGCCAGCCGTTCCATGCGATCTATCTGGTGCATGCCGGCTCCTACAAGATCTGCGAACTGGCCGACGATGGCCGTGAACAGGTTTCCGGTTTCCGCATGCGCGGCGACCTGATGGGTGTGGAATCCATTGGCCTGAAAGCCTATGCGAGCGACGTGATCGCCCTGGAAGGTAGCGAGGCGTGGGAACTGCCATATCCGGCTGTACTGCGCGCCTGCCTGCATGTGCCGGAACTGCACGCACACCTGACCTCGGCCCTGGCCGCGGAAATTCGCTGCGATCGTTCGTGGATGCTGATGTTTGGCACGCTGGCTGCGGAACGTCGGGTGGCTGCCTTCCTGCTTGACGTCGCTGCACGTTACGCACGCATGGGCTACAGCGCGAAGCACTTCATCTTGCGCATGAGCCGCATCGACATGGCCAGTTTCCTGGCTCTCAAGCATGAAACCGTCAGCCGTGCGCTGTCGCACCTGCATGACATGAGCTACATCGATGTGCAGCGTCGCGAAGTGCGCGTGCTGGACGTCAATGGTCTGCGTTCGATGGCCGGGATGAGCGCCGCGTTGAACTGAGCAGGGTCACGCGTCGCCGTCGCGATCGAGCACGCGGCGGATGGCGGCACCGAGCTGCTCGTGGCGATAGGGTTTGCGCAGCAATTCGAAGACACCGAAAGTACGGGTGTCGATGTCCATTGATGCGTATTCGTAGCCGGAAGTGAAAAGCACTGGAAGGTGCGGATGTCGCTCGCGTGCTTTCGCTGCCAGTTCGAAGCCCGTCATTTCGCCGCCGAGCACGATATCCGTAAAGAGCAGATCGATTTCCGGATGCTTCGCCAATTGTTCCAGCGCGGTGGCGGCATCGCTGGCTTCGAAAGGCTGATAGCCCAGCGTACGCAGGAAAGCGATGGCTACGCGCCGCACTCCCGATTCGTCTTCCACCACCATTACGGTCTCGTGACCACGGCGCGACATCGGGACCGATGGCTTTTCAGTACTGGTTGAAGCGGCAATGGGCAGATAAAGCTCGATACGCGTGCCGCGACCCACCTGACTCTCGATATTGAGATGTCCACCGGACTGCTTTACAAAGCCGTAAACCATGCTGAGGCCGAGGCCGCTGCCTTTGCCGACTTCCTTGGTGGTGAAGAATGGTTCCAGCACATGTGCCATGACTTTCGTCGACATGCCGGTACCGGTATCCGAGACAGCAAAAACGATGTAGCGACCCTGCGCCAGCCGCGAATCATCTTCGGGGTTCACGAGGTAATAAGCTGATCGCGCCGTGATCCCAAGGCGTCCACCATTTGGCATCGCATCGCGTGCATTGAGCGCGAGATTGATCAGTGCCGCTTCCAGTTCTCCCGGGTCGGCGTATACCTGAGGCACATCGCTGGGGCACTCGGCGGTCACCGTAATGCGTTCGCCCAGCGTGCGACCGAGCATCTCGCTCAGGTCGGCCAGCAATTGCACCGTGTCCACGGCGTGCGGCAACAGATGCTGACGACGGGAGAAGGCAAGCAGTTTGCGGGTAAGCGTCGCACCGCGCTCGACGGCGCGCGAAGCGCTTTCAAGGGTTTCACGTGTCGCTGAATCATCCGGCATATCGATTTCCAGCAACTGCAGGTTGCCGGAAATCACCGTTAGCAGGTTGTTGAAATCATGCGCGATGCCGCCGGTGAGCTGACCGAGTGCGTCCAGACGCTGCGAATGCGCCAGTTGCTCTTCGCTGTGTCCGCGCTGAATGGATGCGGCCAGGATGTTGGCGACCGATTGCAGAAAATTCAAGCGATCCCGATCGAAGTAACCCTTCTGACGCGCCAGTGCCAGCAACAGCCCAACGGGTCCGTGCCGATCGGGCAACAGCACGAGGGCGGCGTCCTGGTAATCATCGCTCAGGGCCGGGCATATGCTGCGAAGACTTTCGATGACGGCTGACTGAGCAGGTAGCCGCTCATCGACATCCGTCGACGCGCTGCCTGCCAGGGCCTGCAGCGCCGGATTCCCCGACAGGCTCTCCAGCACCGCTTGAGGCAGACCGATCGATGCGGGAACCTGCAGGCGGACATGGCGGGGGTCGGTCAGCATGATTGCCGCTGCGGGAATATCGAGGGTGGCGGCCACCGACCCTGGAATCTCGTCAATGGCTTTTTCGCGATGGGTGGCCTCGAGCAGACGCCGGCCCATCTGGACCATGGCGGCGTCATAACGGGCCCGTTGCAGGGCCTGGCGCGCACGTTGCGTTTCGGAAATATCGCGGATCGATGCTGCATACAGCGTTCCCGCCGATGCAACGACCGGGCTCAGGCCGATTTCCACCGGGAAAGATTGGCCATCGGCGCGTACGCCGGTCAACTCGTAGCCGGCGCCCATCGCGCGTTCACGTGGGTGGGACGTGTAATCGGCGCGATGGGCAATATGCGCCTGCCGCACCGTCGCCGGCAGCAGCGCTTCCACCTGCAAGCCGGCAAGCGCGCCCGCCGCATAGCCAAACAGGCGCTCTGCATGCGCATTGGTCAATACGATGACGCCTTGCCGATCGACCACGATCATCGCATCGGGGGCCGCCTCGAATAACGAGCGGAACAGATCGGCATCGGGGGCTTGCTTGCTGAACATGTCGCTGCCTATATCCGCCGGACCGTGGGCGAGAACAGGTAACCGGTGCCACGAATCGACTTGATCCGTTGCGGATGGGCGGGGTCGGGCTCGATCTTGCGGCGCAGGCGCCCGATCTGCACGTCGATCGCGCGGTCGAATGGCCCTGCATCGCGACCGTGGATATGCGTCATCAACTGGTCGCGACTCAGCACCTGATTGGAGTGTTCGACGAAAACCCGCAGCAAGGCGAATTCGCCGCTGGTCAGCGGAATGGGTTCGCCTTCCGGTCCGGACAAGCTGTGCGATTGCGGATCGAGCACCCAGCCATCAAACGACAGACGCAGGGGCTCGTCCGCCTTGACAGCAACCTTGGCTGGCAGCGCGGCTGCGCGGCGCAAGACGCTGCGCACGCGAGCCAGCAACTCGCGCAGGTCGAACGGCTTGGTGACGTAGTCGTCCGCACCGAGTTCCAGGCCCACGACGCGATCCACCGACTCGCCGCGCCCGGTCACGATGATCACCGGACCATGCCAGTGCTCGCGCAGATGGCGGGTCAGGCTGAAGCCGTCCTCGCCCGGCAAACCCAGATCGAGCATGACGATATCCACGGCTTCGCTGCCCAGAACGTGGCGCATTTGAACGCCGTCGCCGGCGATGCTGACGCGAAAGCCGTGGCTGCCGAAATAGCGGCTGAGGATCCGGGCAATCTCGGTATCGTCATCGACCACCAGCAGATGTGCCGGCACCATGGTGGATGACGCTGGACTGGACGATACAGCCATCTGAACCCCCGATCCGTGGTGGTGCCCGGTCAAGTGGAGCACCCTGGCCGGAGCATACGCCAGCGCGGGTTGGCTTTCAGTAACCGGCCGGCACGGCAGGCGAGGGCGAATGCGAATTCAGTTGATTTCGCTCAACCCGGGGCAAGGGCAGCTGCCTAGAGTCTGCCCATGGAAAACGCGGCCATCCAAGCCACCGCCCTGACCAAGTCGTTCGGCGAGGGCGCCGCCATGACACTGGCCGTGCGGGACGCCACGTTCGAGGCGCATTACGGCGAAATGCTTTTCATCGTCGGTCCGTCAGGCAGCGGCAAGACCACCTTGCTCAGCATGATCTCGGGCATCCTGCGGCCCAGCTCCGGTACCGTCGTGGTCAAGGGCGCCAACCTGTGGCAGCTCAGTGCCGACGATCTTGCCGAGTTCCGCCTTCGGACGATCGGCTTCGTTTTTCAGGACTTTCATCTGTTCCCCAAGCTCACCACGGCCGAGAACGTGGCGATTCCGCTGGTGCTGCGCCGGGACGACTGGAAAGCGTCGCTGAGCAAAGGCGAGCAGATGCTGGCCATTGTCGGCCTGAAGGATCGCGGGCAATTGCCGCCGGTCAAGCTGAGCGGTGGCGAGCAGCAGCGGGTCGCCATCGCCCGGGCGCTGGTCGGCGATCCGCAATTGCTGATCCTGGACGAGCCGACCGCGTCGCTCGATGGCGATACCGGCCGCATGATCGTGCAGTTCGTGCGCGAACACATACTCAATCCCACCCGCTGCGTCCTGATCGTCACCCATGACGCACGCATCCTGGACTTCGCCGACCGCGTCATGCACATGGAGGATGGACGCATCACGGCCGCGGTGGGAAAAACCCTGTGAGAAACCGCATCACTTTCCTGCTCGCCGCGCTGGGCGTGCTGGTGGCGATCGCCAGCGCCATCTTCTACGGCCGGAAGCAAGCGGCCCAGCCGCCCATGTTCAGTCCCGCCACCAATCCCTATGCGCATGGCATTTACGCCAACGGCATCGTGGAAAGCTTCCAGGGCAGCGGCGAGAACATCAATATCTATCCGGAGGTGTCCGGACGGATCACGCAGGTCTTGGTGCACGAAGGCGAGCATGTAGCCGCCGGGCAACCCTTGCTGGCGATCGACAACTCGGTGCAATTGGCTCTGGCCGAACAACAGAAGCATCAGGGCGAAGCGGCGCTTGCCAGTCTGCAGGAACTGCAGGCGCAACCGCGCAGGGAAACGCTGGCGGTCGCCGCCGCGCAGGTCGCGCAGGCCAAGGCCAGCGAAAAGACGGCCAGCGATGCCTTCGAGAAGCAGCGTCAATCCTATGCGATCGACCCGCGTTCGGTCAGCAGGGACACGTTCGACAACGCCAGGAATGCACTGGAAGTCGCCAAGGCCAATCTCGGACTCGCGCGTCGTCAATACGAACTGATCAGGGCCGGTGCGTGGAGCTACGACATCCGCAATCAGCAGATGCAATACAACGCCCTGGAGAAGGCGTATCAAGCCTCCAATGCGCTGCTGCAGAAATACACGGTACGTGCGTCGGCTGACGGCATCGTGCTGGCCATGGATGCAGCCCCTGGCAGCTATGTGTCGGCGCAAGGCGCATACGACGCCTACACCCAGGGTTACGACCCGATCATCGTGATGGGCGGTCCGCAGGATTATCTGTCCGTGCGCTGCTTCATCGACGAAATCCTCATCGACCGCCTGCCGCCGCTCGCGCATATGAAGGCGCAGATGTCGGTACGCGGCACCCACCTGAAAATCCCACTCGAATTCGTGCGCATGCAGCCGTACGTGACGCCCAAGATCGAGCTTTCGAACCAGCGCCTGGAACGCGTGGATCTGCGCGTGCTGCCGATCATCTTCCGTTTCAGAAAACCCGCCGATACGGCCATCTATCCAGGGCAACTGGTCGATGTCTACGTCGCTGAAAAATAGCCTTGCGGCCTCGGGTCTGGCTCTGCTGCTGGGCGCCTGCGCGGTCGGGCCGGACTTCACGAAACCGTCCGCGCCGGCCAGCGCACGTTACCTGCCGCGCGGTGACCTGCCGGGGACCGTGACGGCGATCGGGCAGACCCAGCGTTTTGATCTGTCGCAGTCGGCCGCCGCGGATTGGTGGCATCTGTTCGGCTCACCCGAACTCGATCGATGGGTCAACACGGCCATTGCCGGCAATCCAAGCGTGCAATCGGCCCAGGCAAGCCTGCGGGAAAGCCAGGACAACCTGCGCGCAGGACAAGGTATTTTCTTCCCTCAGCTGGGTTTGGGTGCCGCTGCCACGCGTGCTCGCACGTCTCCCGCCATGCTCGGCGCGCGCGGTGTCGGCGGCATCTTCAACCTCTTCACTCTCAGCGCCACGGTCAGCTACGCGCTGGATCTGTTCGGTGGCGAACGCAGGACCGTCGAGGGCCTGCATGCCGAAGTGGACATGCAGCGTTACACCATGGAAGGTACCTATCTGACCTTGACCGGCAATGTCGTGAATGCCGCGATCGCACGCCAGGCCTATGCCGACGAAGTCGACGTGATGCATGGCTTGGTATCCCTGCAGACGCAGCAACTCGATCTGGTCAATACACGCATACAGTCGGGTGCCGAGGTCTACAGCGACGTGCTCACCCTGCGCAGCGCGCGCGCATCGAACCTGGCGCAACTGGCATCGCTGGAGCTGAAACACGATCAGGCCGATCACCTGCTGCACACTTTGCTGGGGCAAAGCGCCGGCGAGTCGCAGCTTCCCGCCATTCGCTTCGAAGCGCTGCATCTGCCGCCCAGCTTGCCGGTCAGCCTGCCTTCCGATCTGGTGCAACAGCGGCCGGACATTCTTGCCGCCGAAGCCCGCTTGCATCAGGCCAGTGCCGCGATAGGCGTCGCCACGGCGGCGATGTTTCCGAGCATCACCTTGAGCGGTGATGGGGGATCGGCCGCCAATACCACCGGTGCACTCGGCAGCAGCCGGAGTCATTACCGGAGCGCGGTGACAGATGTCAGCACACCGGTTTTCCAGGGTGGCACGCGCTGGTACAACCGCAAGGCGGCGGTCGATGCCTACCAGAAATCGCTGCAGGACTATCGCGGCACCGTGCTCGCAGCATTCGAACAGGTCGCCGACGTGCTCAAGGCGCTGCAGCACGATGCGGAAGCCTTGCAGGCCAATGACGAGGCTGCGCGCGATGCAGCGCAAGCGCTGAGCCTGATCCAGGCCAACTATGCGGCTGGACTGGTGAACTATGTGAATGTGCTTGCCGCCGATGCCCAGTACCGGCAGAGCCGGATGGCATATGTGCAGGCGCTGGCCCAGCGCTATCAGGACACCGTCGCACTTTATGTGGCGCTGGGCGGCGGCTGGTGGAAAGCGCCGCATGCCACGCAACCGGGCAGGGCGCAGCCGTGAAATACGCAGGCATCTTCAAGCTGGCCTACAAGCTGCTGGTCAACGATCGCGGCAGGTTTTCGGCCTTGCTGCTCGGCATTACCTTTTCGGCGTTCCTGATGGTGATGATGACGTCGCTTTTCGCCGGCATCCTGTCGCGCTCAGCTTCCACGGTGACCAATGTGGGGGCTTCGATGTGGGTCATGGATCCCGCCGTGCAGACGGTTGCCAGCAGCATTCCCATGCCCGGTTACGTGCTCGACGCGGTGCGCAGCATCGACGGCGTGCGCTATGCCGTGCCGCTTTACTCCGGTGGCGCCCTGGTCAAGTTGCGCGATGGCAAGTATCGGGCCGTGAGTGTGATGGGGCTGGACGACACCAGCCTGGTCGGTCGACCCCGGCTGGAACAGGGCAATATCGAAGACATCTATGCCGACAACGGCTTTATCGTGGTCGACGATGCCGAGTACGGCAAGTTGGGCAGCCCGGCGCTGGGGCAGGAATTCGAGCTCAACGACAATCGCGGTGTGGTGGTCGGTATCGCCAGGGTGAATTCCTTCGGCCTGTTCGGCATACCGACGCTCTACACGACCTATAGCCGCGCCATCGAATACATCCCCGGTACGCGTTTCACGATTTCCTACATCCTGGTCGAGCCGAAGAGTCCTGGCGATATTCCCGAGATCAAGAAGCAGGTCGCGAAGCTGGGCTATCTGGCGCTGACCAGGAACGATTTCGACCAGCGGATCGCGAACTTCTACAAGTATCAGACCGGCGTCGGCACCAACATCATGCTGATGACCGCGATCAGCTTCATCGTCGGCCTGTCGATCTCGGCGCAGACCTTCTACGCCTTCGTGCTGGAAAACCTGGACAAGTTCGGCGCACTGAAGGCAATCGGCGCGAAAGGCTACGAACTGACCTACATGATCCTGTTCCAGGTGACCTTTACCAGCATTACCGGTTATGGCCTGGGCGTCGGACTGTGCACCTTGCTGATCACGGTGGCCAAGGCCCGTCTGCCCGACTATGCGGCACTGATCACCCTGGGCAACCTCGGGCTGGCGCTGGGCATGGTGGTGCTGATTGCCGCGGTGTCGAGCTATATCAGCATCCGCAAGGTGCTGAAGGTCGAGCCGTTCGATGTCTTCCGCGGTTAAAGCCTCATGGCATCCGCTTGACCCTGGTCAACAAGAGCGCCTCCTGCCGATGGCATCGTCCACCCATCGCGATGGAGTGTGACGTGACTTATCTCAAAATCCCCGCTGCCATGACGCTGGATCCGCCCGTGCACGCTCTGCAGGCAAGGTGGACGGCCTCGCTGTCGGTGGAGTCGCTGTATCTGGCGTTTGCCGACTGGCTGCTGCACCTGATGCGCTCGCCCGGCAAGCGGATGGATCTCTTGCAACTGGGGCTGGAGCAGGCGCAGCAGCTGCATGCCTATCTGGTGTCGTGCGCGCACAGTGGTCCGGGCGAAGTGTCGCTGTGTGCGTTGCCGCCGGCGAACGACCGGCGTTTTACCGAAGCCGAATGGCGGCAATGGCCATTCAACTGGCTGCATCAGTCCTTCCTGCTGCAACAGCAGTGGTGGCATGAAGCGGTCAGGGATGTGCGGGGCGTCTCGCATCATCACCAGGACGTGATGGACTTCGTGATGCGCCAATGGCTGGACGTGGCATCGCCGGGCAATTTCCTCGCGACGAATCCGGTCGTGCTCAAACGCACCGCCCAGGAGGGTGGCCGCAACCTGGTGCGCGGCACGTTGAATTGGCTGGACGACGTGATGCGTCAGACAATCGGGCTACCGGAAGCCGGCGGTCCATTCGTGGTGGGGCGTGACGTCGCCGCGACGCCGGGCCAGGTCGTTCTGCGCAATGCCCTGATCGAGCTGATCCAGTACGCACCGGCAACGGAGAACGTGCGCCCGGAGCCGATCCTGATCGTGCCGGCATGGATCATGAAGTACTACGTCCTCGACCTGTCGCCGCACAATTCGCTGATCCGTTACCTGGTTGGCCAGGGCTATACGGTATTTTGCATCTCGTGGAAGAACCCCGATCGTTCGGATGCCCATCTGTCGATGGACGACTATCTGAACCTCGGCATCCATGCCGCGCTTGATGTAATCGGCCGCATCGTGCCGAGGCAGAACGTGCATGCCACCGGCTATTGCCTGGGCGGCACGCTGTTGTCGATTGCCGCGGCGGCGATGGCGCGTGATGGCGACCAGCGGCTGGCATCGCTGACCTTGCTGGCGGCGCAGACCGATTTCAGGGAACCCGGCGAACTGTCGCTGTTCATCGACGAAAGCGAAATCGCCTTGCTGGAAGACCAGATGGGGCAGGCCGGTTATCTCACCGCGAAGCAGATGGCCGGCGCCTTCCAGATGTTGCGTTCCTACGACCTGCTGTGGTCGCGCATGACCAACGACTATCTGCTTGGCCAGCGTCGCGACGGCAACGACCTGATGGCCTGGAACGCCGACAGCACGCGCCTGCCGGCCACCATGCATGCGCAATACCTGCGCCATCTGTATCTCGACAACGATCTCAGCGAGGGGCGTTACCAGGTGGATGGCAAGCCGGTGGAATTGAAGGACATCGCCGTACCGGTATTCTGCGTCGCCACCGAAACCGATCACGTGGCACCGTGGCATTCGGTTTACAAAGTCCATCATCTGTTCACCGACGAAGTGACCTTCGTGCTGACCGGTGGCGGCCATAACGCCGGCATTGTCAGCGAGCCCGGCCATCCAAGGCGCAGCTATCGCACGCTGGTGCGCCAGCGCGAGGCACCCACGCTGGCGGCGGAAACCTGGCTGTCGCAGGCTCAGCACAACGAAGGTTCGTGGTGGCCGGCCTGGACGCAATGGCTGAATGCACATTCCTGTCCGCCGCAGTCGCCGCCGCGCATGGGACTGTCGGGCCGTCGCGAGAAAACCCTGCCGCCGGCGCCCGGACATTACGTCATGCAGAAATAGGCCTTTGGTTGCCCGCGCATGCCGCGCAGGCGTTCCGGTCATGCCGAATCAGAGGCATGACGTTCATCGCAAGGACGCGCAACTCTACGAGGAAGCTGTCATGAGTACCCCAAACCAAATTCCGTTTGAACTATACAAAGCCAATGTGCAATTTGCGCTGCGCACCAACAAGTTGCTGAAAGAATGCGGTCGGCGCTGGCTTGATACGCTCGATCAGGAGGTCGACGAAAGCATTTCCGAATCACAGCAGGAGATCGACAAGCTGTCGGTCGGCGAGGACTGGCAGTCGCTGGCATCGATTCCCGGTGAAACCCTTCTGCGCCGGATGCAGCAGGAAGTCGGCGATACACAGGAGATCGCGCAGACTGCCGTCACCAATCAGGCCAAGTTCCTCACCGGTCTGCAGGATGCCCTGCTGATCTGGCAGCACGAAACCAGCAAGGCACTTGGCGGTACGGAAGGAGCCACATCATTCAACACATCGTTGAACGATTTTTTCAAGATATTCAACAACGCGGCCACTGGGGGCACGGGCCATGGCCACTAGGCATGTGGCGCTGGTGACCGGTGGCATGGGCGGCATCGGCGAGGCGATTGCCAAAGTCTTGCACGATGCCGGCCATACCGTGCTGGTGACGCATTCGCCCTGCAATGATCATGTCGATGCGTGGCTGGAACATCAGACGTCGCTGGGATACCAGTACAAGGCTTACCCGGTGGATGTCGCCGACTTTGCCTCGTGCCAGGGCATGGCCGAGGCGATTGCCAGGGATGGCTACAAGGTGGACATCCTGGCCAACAACGCCGGCATCACCCGCGACGGGCGCTTTCTGAAGATGAGCAAGGACGATTGGGACGCCGTCATGCACACCAATCTCGATTCGATGTTCAACGTCACCAAGCAGTTCTGCGACGGCATGGTCGAGCAGGGCTGGGGGCGTATCGTCAATATCGGTTCGATCAACGGCACCAGGGGGCAGTTCGGCCAATGCAATTACGCGGCGACCAAGGCCGGCATTCATGGCTTTACCGAGTCGCTGGCGCTGGAAGTGGCACGACACGGTGTCACGGTGAACACGGTGTCGCCCGGCTATACCGCGACGCATATGGTGTCGGCGGTGCCCAGGGACGTGCTGGAGTCGAAGATCATTCCGCTGATCCCGGTGGGGCGACTGGGCCATCCGGAGGAAATCGCGGCTCTGGTGGGCTTTATCTGCAGCGATTCGGCGGCGTTCATGACCGGCAGCAATGTCGCGATGAATGGCGGTCAACACATGTACTGAAAACCGCGTTATCGCATGACCGTCGGCAAGCCCATCGAACCCGAACCGCAGACCCGGAGACCGGCTTGGCCTTGCCTGCATCTTCGCCATCGATATCCACGTTCCAAGGATATCGATCCATCGAGTATCGGTGGTCGACAGTCACTTCGATGGCGGCATGTCTCGCAGCGCATCCGCCGTGTGGGAGGCGATCATCGCTTCCTCATCGGTGGGAACGATGCCCACCGGCACGCGGCTGTTCGGGGTGCTGATCCATGCGGCATGGCGGCTATTGGCCTCCGCGTCGCACTCGATCCCCAGCCAGCCGAGCCTGGCGCAGACGGCAGCGCGTATCGGCGCCGCGTGCTCGCCGATGCCGGCGCTGAAGACCAGCGCATCGATGCCGCCGAGGGTGGCTATCAGCGCACCGGCTTCCCGCGCAATGCGGAACACGAAAAGATCGATCGCTTCACGCGCACCGGCATCGTCACTGGCCAGCAGCGTGCGCATGTCGCTGCTGATGCCGGATACGCCCAACAGCCCGCTGTCGTGATACAGCAGGTGTTCGACCTCGGCCGCGGAGAGACCGTGGGCCTGTTGCAGATAGAGCACCGCACCGGGATCCAGATTGCCACAGCGCGTGCCCATCACCAGTCCATCGAGCGTACTGAAGCCCATCGTGGTGTCGACGCTTTGACCGTTGTGCATGGCGCACAGACTGGCCCCGTTGCCCAGATGCGCTGCGATCACCCGGCCGGCCGCCAATTCTGGAGCCTGCTCATGCAAACGGCTGGCGATATATTCGTAGGAAAGCCCGTGGAATCCATAGCGCCGCATGCCCTCAGCCGCGTACTTGCGAGGCAACGCCAGCCGTGCCGCGTCCGCGGGCATGCCATGATGAAACGCGGTATCGAAGCAACCCACTTGCGGCAGCTCCGGTCGCAGTTGCGCCATCGCCCGCGCCGCCGCGAGGTTGTGCGGTTGATGCAGAGAGGCGAGTGGCGTCAGCTTCGCCAGATCGGCCATTACCTGCGCATCCAGATGTACCGGGCGGACGTAGCCGCTGCCGCCGTGGACGATGCGATGCCCGACCGCGCATAGCGCCTCCTGCCCCAGATGCGAGGTAACCCAGGCGAGCAGCGGCGTGAGCAAGGCCTCGTGCTCCAGTGTGGCACCCGATGGCCAGCGGTATTCATTCAACACGGTGCCATCCGTGGCCTTTGCGATGAAGTGCGGCGCGACGCCAATGCCTTCGATCTGGCCGTGCGATACCCGCTGCAGTGCTGCACCGGAGTCGAGCTCATGGAGCGCAAACTTGATGCTGGAGGAACCCGCGTTGAGCGTGAGTATCGCCTTGGGCATCGTTCAGTGCTCCGCTGCAGCGGGCGTGCCGGCATTTGCCCGGATGACGAGTACCGCCACCGCGCAGGACGCGATGCGTGCGCGCGGCGCATCGGCGCGGCTGGTTAGGATGATGGGTACACGGGCACCCATCACCACGCCGGCGGCGTCAGCATCGGCCAGAAAGGTAAGTTGCTTGGCCAGCATGTTGCCCGATTCCAGGTCGGGCACCACCAGGATATCCGCGCTGCCGGCGACCGGCGAAACAATGCCCTTCTGGCGTGCCGCATCGATGTCGACCGCATTGTCGAACGCCAGCGGGCCATCGACGATACCGCCCTCGATCTGACCGCGCTCGGCCATCTTGCACAGCGCGGCCGCATCCACGGTCGAGGGTATCGCGGGATTGACGGTTTCCACCGCCGAAAGCACGGCCACTCGCGGCGTCTCGATGCCGAGGATCCGGGCCAGGTCGATGGCGTTCTGGATGATGTCGCGCTTGTCGGTCAATGACGGTGCGATGTTGATGGCGGCGTCGGTGACCAGCAGCAGACGCGCGTAATCGGGGACATCCATCACGTAGATATGGCTGAGCCGGCGAGCCGTGCGCAATCCGGAATCAGCGGCGACCACCGCGTGCATCAGTTCGTCGGTATGCAGGGCGCCTTTCATCAGCAACCTGGCCTCACCGCTGCGAACCAGGGCCACCGCCTGCATCGCCGCGGCATGACTGTGCGGTGTATCGACCAGGCGATAGCCGCCGATCTCCAGGCCGGCACGCTGGGCGGCTGCGCGGATTTTCGTTGCGGGGCCAATCAGGATCGGCACGATGAGTCCCGCCTTTGCCGCCTCGATCGCAGCAACCAGTGATGTCTCATCGCAGGGATGGGCAACGGCGGTGGGCACGGGGATGCCACCGGTTGCGCGCGCGATCAGCGCATGGAAGCGTTGATGATCGATGACGCGAATGTCCGGCAACGCCTCGCACGCAAGGCAGATCTTCTCGACAGGCGCCTGTACGACGGCGGTGCCGAGTATCACGTCCTGGCCATGCTGGTTGCTGCAGCGGCAGTCGAACGTGATGCGATGCGTTGCCGGATCCTTTTCCCTGGCGACGACGCTGACGGTGATCGTGTCACCCAGGCCGACGGGCGCGAGGAAGCGCAGATCCTGCGAAAGGTAGATCGTGCCAGGCCCAGGCAACTCGGTGCCGAGCACCGTGGAGACCAGCGCACCACCCCACATGCCATGGGCTATCACATGGTGAAACATGTCTGTGCGGGCGTAGGCAGGGTCCATCTGGGCCGGGTTCGCGTCGCCCGACATCGCCGCGAACAATTCGATGTCTCGCTGCGTGAGCGTGCGCTTCAGGCTGGCGCTGTCGCCGATGGCAATCTCGTCGAAAGTGCGATTCTGGACAGGCGTCTGCACCTGGGACGGCGATGCATTCATCGATGAGTAGCCTCCACCCTGGAAGGGTTCCATTCTCGGAGGTCGTTGAGGCTGGGCTGTTGATCGACATCAACAATGGAAACCAGCAGGCGATCGAGGGCCACATCGACGAACCGCTTCAACGTGCTGCACCAGGAAATCAGATGGCTGGACAACGCCACGCGCAAGGGGGTCGGCTGGTGCAAGGCGAGGGTGGCCACGTCACGCATGCCATGGTGTCTTGCCTGACCACGGCGGTGAGAACGCTGATATGACCTCGACTTGACGGACGTCAACAGGCACACGCCGTGCGGTTGCGATAGTGCATTGGCGGCCTTTGGGCTGAACCTGAGCATCCCCGTGGATGGAAGCTGCCATGCCAGACTCGACGACCCGTACAGTAGCCCTTGAAGACCTGTTCGAACCGGCCCTGCTGGGGCTGTATTGCCTGAAGAATCGCATCGTGATGGCGCCGCTCACGCGCAGCCGCGCCACCGAGGACGGCGTGCCGACGCCGCTGATGGCAACGTATTATGCGCAGCGCGCATCGGCGGGGCTGATCATTACCGAAGGCGTGAACGTTTCGCCGCAGGGCAGGGGTTACGCCTTCACGCCCGGCCTCTATGACCATGATCAGCTCGTCGGGTGGAGTGCGATCGTCGATACGGTGCACGCCCAGGGTGGGCGCATTTTCCCGCAGCTGTGGCATGTGGGGCGCATATCCCATCCCTCGCTGCAACCGGATCATGCATTGCCGGTAGCTCCCTCGGCCATCCGCCCGAATGTGTCTGCCTATACGGCAAGCGGCTACCAGCCCTGCGTCACGCCGCGTGCCCTGGCTATTACCGAGATCGCCGAGATCATCGAGCAATATCGCCAGGCGGCACGTCATGCCCTGCTGGCCGGCTTTGACGGCGTGGAGATCCATGCCGCCAATGGCTACCTGCTGGAGCAGTTTCTGCGCGACGGCAGCAATGAACGCAACGATGAGTATGGCGGATCGATCGAACACCGCGCGCGTTTGTTGTTGGAGGTCACCGATGCTGTCGCCACCGTGTTCGGCAGTTCGCATGTCGGTGTGCGCCTGTCGCCACTCGGCACCGCCAATGACAGCGCGCTGGACAGCAACCCGGCTGCAACCTATGCCTATGTCGTGGGCAAGCTGAGCGCTTCCCGCGTCGGCTACATCCACGTGATCGAAGGATCGCCGCAAGGCCCACGCGATGTGCCAGGCGGCTTCGACCTGCAACTGCTGCGACATCTGTTCAGAGGCACTTATATCGCCAACAACGGTTACGACCTGAAGATGGCATTGGACGCGCGTCACCGCGATCGCGCGGACTTCATCGCTTTCGGGCGGGCGTTCATCGCCAATCCGGATCTGGTGGATCGGCTCAGGACGGGAGCGCCGTTGAACGTTCCGGATCGAGCCACGTTCTTTGGCGGCGGCGCCAAGGGCTATACGGACTACCCGTTTCTGTCGGCGACCGAAACCAGTCACTGATTGGGGAATTACCGCTTCGGACTTGGTTGGTTGCGTCGCAGCGATGAATGGAGCCCAGTTGGGGTGGCCAGGCATCAACCAACCAGCATCGATCAACAACCAACGGCCGATGTTCAGAACGAGGACCTGCCCATGCACGCCATGGTACTCAGCGAGGTCGGCAAGCCACTGACGCTCCAGACACTGCCCGATCCACCACCGGGCAACGATGAGATACGGCTGCGGGTGGAAGCCTGTGGCGTATGCCGCACGGATCTGCACGTCGTCGATGGCGAGTTGCCCGATATCGTGACGCCGTTGATCCCGGGGCACGAGTGCGTCGGCATTGTCGAGGCGCTGGGCCCCGGTGTTTCCGGACTGAAACCGGGGGAACGGGTCGGTGTTCCCTGGCTGGGCGGCACCTGCCATCACTGCGAGTACTGCATCGAAGGTCGCGAGAACTTGTGTGACACGCCCGAGTTCACCGGTTACACACGGCCGGGCGGATTCGCCAGCCATATCATTGCACGCGCGGATTACTGCATATCGCTGCCCAGCGATGCCGATCCCGTCGCCATCGCCCCGTTGTTGTGCGCCGGTCTGATCGGCTGGCGTTGCCTGGTGAAGACAGGGCAGGCGAAGCGGATCGGGCTCTACGGGTTTGGCGCGGCAGCGCACATCATCACCCAGATCGCCTGTCGGCAGCAGCGCCGGGTCTACGCCTTTACGCGGGCCGGCGATGTCACGGCACAGACCTTTGCGCACTCGCTCGGTGCCGTATGGGCCGGCTCTTCCGACGAACTGCCACCCGAGCCACTGGATGCGGCGATCCTGTTCGCGCCGGTAGGCGAGCTGGTTCCGCAGGCGCTGCGTGCCGTGAAGAAAGGCGGCAGAGTCGTGTGCGGCGGCATCCACATGTCCGATATCCCATCGTTCCCGTACCGCTGGCTGTGGGAGGAGCGCGAAGTGGTTTCCGTTGCCAATCTGACGCGCGCCGATGCGCATGATTTTTTCGCGGCAACGGAATGCACAGATATTAAGACCACCACGCACATCTATTCGCTGGAACAGGCCAACCAGGCCCTGGATGATCTGCGCGCGGGGCGCTTGAGTGGCGCAGCGGTGCTCAAGCCGTAATTCGGGAGTGGCCCCAGCCGGCTAATTCGCCTAGGCATGCAGGGCCGGTTCGCCTGCAAGCCCATGTGCCGGCCAGCGCCACGAAGCTATCTCGGGCATGTCTTCGCCATGCTCGCTGATATAGAGCTTGTGTCGCTCCATGATCGCCCAGTAACGCTCGGTGGCATTTTCTACATAAGCGCGGAAGCGACGCACGCGCGTGATGGCATCCAGCGATAGCTGATAACGATCGAGATTGTTCAGCACCACCATGTCGAACGGCGTGGTCGTGGTGCCCTCGTCCTTGTAGCCGCGCACATGGATGTTGTCGTGATTGCGCCGGCGATAAGTCAGCTTGTGAATCAGCGAGGGATAGCCATGGAAGGCGAAAATCACCGGTCTGTCGGTGGTGAACAGCGCGTCGAAATCAGGGTCCGACAACCCATGCGGATGCTCGGATTGCGGCTGCAGCACCATCAGGTCCACGACGTTGACCACGCGGATCCGGATGTTCGGAATGAAGCCGCGCAGCAGGGTCACGGCGGCCAGGCATTCAAGCGTCGGCACATCGCCCGCGCAGGCCATCACGACATCCGGGTCGCCGCCATCGTTACTCGCCCATTCCCAGATGCTGGCGCCGGCGGCGCAGTGCTTCGCGGCAGCATCGATGTCCAGCCACTGCCATTCCGGTTGCTTGCCGGCCACGATCAGGTTGATGTAGTCGCGGCTGCGCAGGCAATGATCGGCTACCGACAGCAGGCAGTTGGCGTCGGGTGGCAGGTAGATGCGCACGACTTCCGATTTCTTGTTCGCCACGATATCGAGGAAGCCGGGATCCTGGTGCGAAGTGCCGTTATGGTCCTGCCGCCAGACGTGCGAGGTGAGCAGGTAATTCAATGACGCCACCGGCGTACGCCAGGGGATATGGCGCGCGACCTTCAACCACTTGGCGTGCTGGTTGAACATCGAGTCGATGATGTGAATGAACGCTTCGTAGCAGGAAAAGAAACCATGGCGGCCGCTGAGCAGGTAGGCTTCCAGCCAACCCTCGCATAGATGCTCGCTCAATACTTCCATGACACGGCCATCGGCGCTTAGATGGTCATCGACGGGTTCGATATTGGCCATCCATTCCTTGCCTGTAACTTCAAACACCGCGTCCAATCGGTTGGACGCGGTCTCGTCCGGCCCGAACACGCGGAAATTCCGGCTGTCCAGGTTGAGGCGCATGACTTCGCGCAGAAAACCGCCGAGCACGCGTGTCGACTCGGCCTCGACGGATCCCGGCGCGCTGATGGCCACGGCATGATCGCGAAAGTGCGGCATCAGCAACGGCTTCAGCAGTTCCCCGCCGTTGGCGTGCGGATTGGAGCCCATGCGGCGATGCCCGGTCGGAGCGAGTGCGGCCAGCTCATGGCGGAACTGTCCGGTGTCGTCGAAGAGCTCTTCCGATCGATAACTCTTCATCCAGGCTTCGAGCTGCGCGACATGCTCGGCTTTGTCGAACTGCGCGATCGGCACCTGATGCGCGCGCCAGGTACCTTCGACCGGCAGGCCGTCGACGGTCCTGGGGCCGGTCCAGCCTTTCGGTGTGCGGAAGATCAGCATCGGCCAGCGCGGACGTTCGACTGCAGACGTTTCGCTTTTCGCACGTGCAACCTGCTGAATGCTCAGGATCCTGGTGAGGATCACATCGAGCGTGGCGGCAAGATCCTGATGAACCGTGGCCGGGTCGCTGCCTTCGACGACAAAGGGCTCATAGCCATAGCCCCGGAACAGGTCCACCAGTTCCTCACGGCTGATGCGCGCAAGAATGGTCGGATTCGCGATCTTGAAACCGTTCAGATGCAGAATCGGCAACACTGCACCATCGCGCGCCGGATTCAGAAACTTGTTCGAATGCCAGCTGGTCGCCAACGCTCCGGTTTCCGCCTCGCCGTCACCCACCACGCAGGTGACGATCAGATCCGGATTGTCGAACGCTGCGCCGAATGCATGTGCCAACGAGTAGCCCAGTTCGCCGCCTTCATGGATCGAACCGGGGGTATCCGGAGAAACATGACTGGGCACGCCGTACGGCCAGGAAAATTGGCGGAACAAGCGACGCATGCCGTCGCGGTTGCGCTCGATCGCCGGGTAGCGTTCGGTATACGAGCCTTCCAGATAGGTCTGCGCCACCAGTCCCGGTCCGCCATGGCCCGGGCCGGTGATGAAGATCATGTTCAGATTGTTTTGTTTGATCAGCCGGTTCGCATGCACGTACAGCATGTTCAGGCCCGGCGTGGTGCCCCAATGACCGAGCAGACGCGGCTTGATGTGCTCGCGCTTCAGCGGTTCTTTCAGCAGCGGGTTGTCGCGCAGATAGATCTGGCCGACGGACAGGTAATTGGCAGCGCGCCAATACGCATCCATCTTCTGCAGCTGCTGGGGCGACAAGGGCTTTTGCATGGGACTTCCGGGTGAATGGACGGCATGGTCACCACCACGCGTCACTGATGACCTCATCGTTACGCAAACGGGGAGGGTGGGCTTGATCTGCATCAAGGGAATGCGGACTTGTCACCCCGGTTGCCGGACGACGGATAGGCAACACAGGCCCGGTCGTCAGCTCGCGCTGGCCATGGTCGCCTTGAGCCGCGTGCGAAGTTCCTTCAAGGGCAGCGCATTGAGTACATCCTTGCATTCCAGCCAGCCACGTCGTGCCTGGCCGACGCCAAAGCGCAAGGCGTCGTAGCCGTTCGGGTCATGCGAATCGCTGGAAATCGCCAGCTGCACGCCGCCATCCCTGGCCATTCGACAGCCGATGTCATTCAGGTCGAGGCGATCGGGATGCGCGTTCAATTCCAGGAAGCACCTGCGCTCGCGGGCATGTCGGATGAGTCGTTCCAGATCGACCTCATAGGCCTCGCGTTCGCCGATCAGGCGTCCGGTCGGGTGCGCCAGGATGCTGAAGCAGGGCTGGTCCATCGCGCGCATGATCCGCTCGGTCTGGCGGGTGCGCGACAGCTTGAAGTGACTGTGGACGGCGCCGACCACCAGATCGAGCCGGCGCAGCACGGATGCGGGGAGATCGAGCGTGCCGTCTTCCAGGATTTCGATCTCGATGCCTTTCAGCACCACGATGCCCCTGGATGTTTCATTGAAGCGATCGATCAGGTCGATCTGCCGCGCCAGCCGTTCCGCATCGAGTCCATGGGCGATGTTGAGCCGTCGGGAATGATCGGTGATGGCGACATAGGCAAGGCCTGCCTTGCGGGCGGCGCCCACCATGTCGGCGAGGCTGGCATGCCCATCGGAGGCGTCGGTATGCACATGCAGATCGCCGCGCAGATCGGTGCGCTCGATCAGCACCGGAAGCTGGTGTTGCCGGGCGGATTCGATCTCGCCGCGATTCTCGCGCAGCTCCGGGGGAATCGGCGGCAAGCCGAGCGTTGCATAGACTGACGGCTCGGTGTTTCCCGCAATGCGGTGTTCACCGCGGTAAACACCGTACTCGTTGATTTTCAGGCCTTCGGTCTGGGCGATGCGTCGCAACGCGACGTTGTGCGCTTTCGAGCCGGTGAAATACACCATTGCCGCACCGAATGATTCCGGCTTGACCACGCGCAAATCGATTTGCAGACCGCTTTTCAATACGACACTGGAACGAGTCGGTCCTTGCGACAGTACGCGTGCCACCTCCGGGTAGGTGAGGAAACGACGCGTGACGGCAGCGCTTTGCTCGGCGGAAACCAGGATGTCCAGATCGCCGACGGTTTCCTGCTGACGGCGGTAGCTGCCGGCGACATCCAGCGAGGCGATGCCTTTGGATTCGCGCAAATACTGTGCTATCGCCTCCGCCTGCTGGGTAGCGACCGAAAGCTTCCATCGATGTCCGCTGGCCAGATAGGAAGACGCGGCCTGCAACATGTCGGCTTCGGTACGTGGACCGAAACCCTTCATCGCGCTCAGGCGACCGGCGCGCGCCGCGCCCACCAGTTGGCGCGGCGTGGTGACGCCAGCCTCATGGAACAGCCGGCTCGCTCGCCTCGGACCGATGCCGGGGATGCGCAACAATTCACGCAGCCCTCGAGGATGCGCCTGGCGCAAGTCCTTGAGCTGAGCACAGGAGCCGGTATGCACGATCTCGTCGATTTTTTCCGCGAGGTCTTCGCCGATACCGGGAAGTTCGGCATAGGCATTTTTTCCGTCGGCTGAGTCGGCCAGCGGCTTGGGCCAGGAGCCGACCGTGCGTGCGGCATTCCGATAGGCGCGAATGCGGAACGGATTGGCCTGGTCAAGTTCCAGCCAGTCGGCGATTTCATCGAAAATCGCGCCGATGCTGGCATTGGTTGCGCTCATTCGCAGACTCAGGCCGGCAGGTACGTGCGAAGCTCGGTGGGGGAGAGGGCAAGCAGGTCGCTGCCGACCTCGGCCGTGACGCATTCCAGCGTCTGATCATCGAGCCGGTCGCGCAGCACGCCAAGGAATCGCGGCGGCGCTATCAACACGAGGTGCTCGTACTGGTTCTCCATGCGCCCATGCCGAATGGCATCGCGCAGCAGGTCGGCAAATTGCATCGCATGCTTCTTCCGCAGCGAGGTATGCGGTTCGATGGCATGGTGCGCCGAGTTCGCGCTTTCCTGAGTGCGCCCCAGTCGTCCATGCTCGGCATGCTGCCCCGGAGAGCGGCCATTGGGGTTGGTATAGCACGCGATCTCCGTCAGGTTCCCGCCTTTCTTGGCTATCTCGAACAGGCGTGCCTTGGCGGCATCGGCGACCAGTAACCAGGTCTTCGACATGTTGGCGTTCTCCAGTTGACCATGACGACCGCTGTTGCTCGAAGCACTTGGCGGCATCGGTGCAGCTCGACCCGTTTTCATGGGGCGGCGACATGCTAGAAGCCTATGACTCTGGCGAACGCGCACCTTGACGCCGGTCAACAAACGACTACGGGTTCATCGATTCGAAACGCTGGTCCAGTTCGGCCCGGGAAGCGTTGATAAAGCCTTCGGTCATGCCGTAGGCGATTTCAAACCTGTCGTCTTCCAGCTGTTTCATGACGGACCCCACAAAGGTGGCGGCGCTCAAACCAGCTTTGAAATGGCCCCGTTTGGCCCGTCCCAGCGGATTGAGTTCCGTGTCGACGGCCGGTGGCACGATCTCGAATACCTTGATACCGATCGACGACAACTGCTTGCGGATGGCCATCGAGTACGCATGCAGGCCGGCCTTGCTTGCGCTGTAGACAGGCATGCGTGCAGACGGCACGAAACCAAGGCCCGACGACACGTTGACGATGGCGGCCTGCTTGTTTTCTGCAAGCAGCGGGATGAACAGGCCGCACAGGACAATGGCAGCTTCCAGATTGGTCCGGATTTCGTTTTCACCATTCTGGAAGTCGTCGATGCCATGGGTGAAATCGATATCGCGCTGGATGCCCGCGTTGTTCACCAGGATATTCAGGCCGTGAAACCGATCCGTTATCCAGTCGACCATGTTCCGGCGACTTTCCTCGTCGGATACGTCACAGACCCAGGTGTGCAGTGAAGGATGCCGCGTGCGTGCATCGAGCAGGCGCTCGGCGGCGCGTGCACAAATGATGACCTGATTGCTTGCGGCGAGAAAAGCCTCGGCCAGTGCGTAACCGATTCCTGAGGATCCGCCTGTAATCAGCACGGTATTTCCGGAGAGATTCATGACCGATCCACCTGGCTAGATGTTTCCGGGGTACCCGATCGACTGGGCGAACAACACCCGCTGCTCTTCCCGCAATCCCAGCCGCAGCGAGAGACCGGTCCTGTCGCAATTGTGGAACCATGCGGCCAGTCCAGCGGCGGCACAGAACAGGTAGACGTTTCCGGCAATCATGCCGGTGTCGACGTAGTAATAGGACTTCTGCGTCTCGGGATACTGCAAGCCGGGTTCGCGGAAGCCGGTGGTGTGGCTAAGCCGGTGGATATCGGCGACATAGATCAATTGAACCGGAACATCGGCATTCACGCCGCGCTGGCCGGGCGTCATGGCGCCGCTGCGAAAATCGCCGGTGGCGATCGGAACCAGAACGTGCTCAATCGCCTTGTACAAATAGGCGCCATCGCATGTGGCGACATAGATATCGACTTCTTGGGAATTGCTGGCGGAGGCAGCTGTCCTGCCGACCATGCCAAACGGCCCGTCGCTGCGATTCACGCCGCAGGCGGCCCACAGCAGATCTGACAAGGTTTGCGTGGGCAACGGCGCCGAACTGATCTGGCGCGTGGTGCGGCGAAGCTCCAGCGCCGTGATGACGGAAGTGTCGTGGCGCTCGCGTAGTGGCTGGGGAAGTTCGATCGTCCATGGCAGCCGGGTGTGTGGTGATGCATGGGTCATGAGGTCATACCGCCCTTGTGGTCAATGGCGCCAGACACGCCACGGCGATCGTGTGCACCTGGCCGTTGCGACCGTAGGCAGACCATGGCCCAGCGCCATTGAGAGCGAATTGACGTGCATCAAGCTTGTGTGCAGATCGTTCGCTGGAATGTGCCGCAGGGTTGATCTGGATCAACACCTGGACATGCTTCATTTCTACAGTGGCGGTGCATCGATGGCGATCTTCCGTTATCGCATCGACCTGCATTCGCCAGTCGCATAACCGTTTGTGCAATATTCGAGGAAAAGCCCATGAAAACTGATCGTCAACTTCAAGAAGACATCCTGAACGAACTCGACTGGGAGCCATCGGTGGACGCCAGTCGCATCGGCGTCGAGGTATCGGGAGGGGTGGCTACCTTGTCGGGCCACGTCGACAGCTATACGCAGAAATGGGCCGCCGAGCGCGCAGCACAGCGTGTCGCTGGCATCAAGAGCGTCGCGGTGGAGCTGGACGTGGTCTTGCCTGGGCCGCATCAACGCAACGATACGGAAATTGCCGTGGCCGCCACGAATGCCATCGATTGGAACGTCTCGATTCCGAAGGATACGATCAAGCTTGTCGTCGAAAATGGCTGGATCACGCTTTCCGGCGAAGTCGAATGGGCTTTCATCCGAAACGCCGCAGAAGCCAGTGTTCGCCACTTGTATGGCGTCAAGGGTGTAGTCAACAAGATCATCATGCACCCACGTGTCGAGCCACGCGGCGTCAAAAGCAAGATCGAGGCGGCACTGTATCGTCGCGCGCATCTCGATGCCACCGCCATCAAGGTCGGTGTGGAGAAGGGAACGGTGACCTTGACGGGTGAGGTCGATTCGCTGGCCGAGCGCAATACGGTCGAATGGGCGGCATGGAGCGCGCCGGGCGTACAGAAGGTTGTCGATAACTTGATTGTCGCCTAGCAGGCAGCGCGATCTCTGCCGAGGTAGAAGAGGTCGCATCAACGCGGCCTCTTTTTTTTCGAATTCGAACGCGGCCGGCGAATGGATTCAGATCAGGAGGACGCCGGCTATCCGTGATTCAGGTGACTTAAGTCAATACGCTCCACCGCCTTCTGCGTAGGTTGATGAGCCAGGGGATGAGCAAGGGTTCGATTCGCGGGCTATTTGTGGCCGCATGCACTCATCTAAGGAGAAACCAACCATGTATTCCTATCGCCGTTTTGCCTATGTCTCGCTTGGCGTGGCGTTCATCGCCCTGAGCAGCTGCACGGGTTATGTGAAGAAAGCCGATTTCGATTCGACGGTCAGCGAACTGCGCGCCAACGACCAGAAGCAGCAACAGGAGATCGACAATCTTTCGCAGCAGATGCAGCAGCGCTTCGCCGCCTACGACGCCAAGATCGCCCAGATGGACGGGCGTGTCCGCGTCGACGCCATTTCGCATTTCGCTTTCAATGATGCGACCTTGCGCGACGAGGACAAGCCGCTGCTGGATGATTTTGCGAAAATCGTCTCGGCGCATTACCCGCAGGCGCTGGTGACAGTAGAAGGCTTTGCTGACGCCGCAGGTAGCAGGAGCTATAACGCCCGACTGGGGCATGCGCGTGCCGAAGCCGTGCGCAACTACCTCGTGAAGAACGGCGGACTGGCTGCCGACAAGATACGTGCGGTCAGCTATGGCAAGGCGGAAAGCCGCCAGGTCCTCAAGGGCAAGTGGGGTGAGGGTGCCGAGTCGAATCGCCGCGTGACACTGGTGGTCGACTTCGCTGGCTCGCCGGCAGCGCCGTAGATTGCGTGGCTCTGGGAGTCGATGACTATGGCGCAATGGCAGACCGACCGCTTCCGTGACCGGACCGACGCCGGGCAGCAATTGGCGGATGCACTGTCCCCGCTGCGCGGTCAGCATCCGTTGATACTGGCCATCCCGCGGGGTGGAGTACCGATCGGCAGGATCGTTGCCGATCGGTTGGATGGCGAGCTGGATATCGTGCTGGTGCGGAAACTCGGTGCGCCAGGCAATCCGGAATATGCGATCGGTGCCGTCGATGAGACCGGGACAATCCTTCGAGCCGATGACACGTATTTTTCCGATGTGGATGACAGCTATATCGAGCGCGAAGCTGCCGAACAGTTGGCCATTATCCGGGCCCGGAGACAGAGCTACGGCCTTGGTCATCCGCCGATCGATCCGGCCGGACGCATCGTGGTCGTCGTTGACGATGGATTGGCGACGGGGGCCACGATGCGGGCAGCACTGCTGTCAGTGCGCGCGCGCAAGCCGGCGCGGCTGATTTGCGCCATTCCCGTGGCATCGCCGCGCGGCCTGGTATCCATAGCGGACGTGGTGGATGACCTCGTCTATCTATCCGCGCCCGAACACTTTCGAGCGGTCGGGCAGTTCTACGTGCAATTTCCCGCGGTCGATGACAGCGAGGTCGTGAGCCTGTTGATGCGGACTCCATCCGGATCGTCCACGTCGGCGCTCTCCGAAGATATACAGATTCCCGCTGATGGCTTGCTGCTTGATGGCAACTTGCAGGTTCCGAAGGGTGCCAGCGGCCTGGTCATTTTTACGCATGGCAGCGGAAGCAACCGCCATAGCCCGCGCAATCGCCAGGTGGCTCAGGCCATGCACGCGAAGGGCCTGGCAACCTTGCTGTTCGATTTGCTGAGCGAAGATGAGGCCAGGGACATATCCGCGCGTTTCGACATCCCCAGACTCACCGCACGGCTTGACGCCGCCGCCCAATGGGCCATGCATCATCCACGGACGCGGGCGTTGCCCATCGGCTTGTTCGGCGCCAGCACGGGAGCGGCAGCCGCCCTGGTGCTTGCCGCACGTTATCCGATGGTAATCAAGGCCGTCGTGTCACGAGGTGGCCGACCCGATCTTGCGGGTCATGGAGCGCTTGCACGAGTGAAGGCGCCCACCTTGCTCATCGTCGGCGGTGCGGATCGCGAAGTCATTGCATTGAACCGTTCCGCTTTGTCGATACTCCCATGCCACGCAGAAATGCTGCTGGTTCCGAATGCCACGCACTTGTTTGAAGAGGAGGGCGCCATGGAACGGGTAGCAGCACTTGCCACAAGCTGGTTCGCGCAATGGCTGCAGAATCAAAACCATAGTGTCACGGCCGGCATACGCTGAAGCCATGAAGAATTTTCTGAATCATGCGCACGACCTTGACCTGGATCAAACGCGACCCGTTTCAGCTTCATAAGATTGTCAATGATCCCTACTTGCCGGGTGGCACGCAGGGGGCTCAACTCAGCGACATTGAATCATCTGTATGGAGGATATGTTCATGGTAAACCTTACCCGTTGGAGTCCCTTCAAGACACTTTCACGGTTCGAGCAAGGCGCTCCTTTTGACGACTTCTTCCGGACTCTCGCCTTGCGTCCCCAGTGGTCCGAGCTGGAGACGCCGGATGTGCGCATCGACGTTACCGAAAACGATGGAGCCTATCGCGTCAAGGCGGAAATGCCGGGCGTGGACAAGAACGACATCGATGTCTCGATCAGCGGCAACCAGGTCGCCATCAGCGCCGAGGTGAAGCGTGAGAGCAAGAAAAAGGACGACGAGCGCGATATCTGCACGGAGCGCTATTACGGACAGGTCTATCGCTCATTCAGCCTTCCCGATGAGGTGGACAACGACAAGGCTACGGCCCGTTACGAAGGCGGTGTGCTTACCCTGGATCTTCCCAAGAAAGGGAACGGTAGTGCCCGCAAATTGACGATCAGCTGATCGTTTCCCACGCTGTCCGCTGCTCGGTGATGCCGGCGGAGGGCAGTGTGGGATTGTGTCAGTCACGCGACAACGCCGATGCCGAAATTTTCCCACACTGCGCTGGATGTCATCCGCAACGAAGCCATTCGATTGGATGGCGACGTGCGTGATTACGATGCACTGCTCGATGACATCGGAGAGCGGAGCTTTGTGCTGCTGGGCGAGGCCACCCATGGCACCCAGGAGTTCTATCGGATGCGTGCCGACCTGACGCTACGCCTGATTGCCGAAAAGGGATTCGATGCGATCGCCGTGGAAGCGGATTGGCCTGATGCCTATCGCCTGAACCGGTTCGTGCGCGGCGAAGGACACGATCAGGCTGCGCGATCCGCATTCGACGATTTCCAGCGTTTCCCGCGATGGATGTGGCGCAATGAAGAGGTTCTGCGCTTTGTCGAGCGGCTTCGCGACATCAACATGACGCGGCAGGTCAAGGAACGCGTCGGCTTTTACGGTCTCGACATGTACAGCATGTATCGATCGGCGAACGCCGTTGTCGACTATCTTTCAACGGTGGACGAGGAGCAGGCGGCCATCGCCAAGGAACAATACGCCGCGCTAGACCATGTTCGCGATCCGCAGCGCTATGGGTATGAGGCGGTGCTGGGCCTTCGCCCGGATTGCCGTGAGGCGGTACGGCAACGATTGCTGGATCTGTGGACCTTGGCGCCGGAATATCCGGCCGCTGATGGCCGGGGCGCCATGGATGCGTATTTCTTCGCCGAGCGCAACGCCCAGGTCGTGGCCAGCGCCGAAAGCTATTACCGCGCCATGTTCGGATCGAGGGCAGCGAGCTGGAATGTCCGCGACGAACACATGGTGCAAACCCTGTTTGCCCTGCAAGAACACCTGCGCGCACTCGGCAATGCCGGCAAGGTGGTGGTGTGGGCGCACAACTCCCATCTCGGCGATGCGCGCGCCACGGAAATGTCCCGCGCCGGGGAATGGAACGTCGGGCAACTGGTGCGCGAGAGGGTGGGTGCCAACGCAGCGTGGCTGGTCGGCTTCACGACCTGTACCGGCACGGTGACGGCGGCCTATGAATGGGACGGCGAGGCTGAATGCCGTCAGGTACGCGAAGCGAGACAGGACAGCTACGAGGGCTTGTTTCATCGCACGAGGCTTGACCGCTTCTACCTGCCGATGCAGGGTGAAGCAGCGCATGTATTGCGCGACCCTCTGCTTGAGCGAGCCATCGGCGTGCTGTACCGCGCGGATACCGAGTACGAAAGCCACTATTTCATGGCGTCGATCGCCGCACAGTTTGACGCGGTGTTCCATCTGGATGAGACCACTGCAGTCGAACCGCTGGACGCAGCAGCGACACGGCTTGAAATGCAGCCTGTGTAATGGGCTTCAAGCGTGGGGACTCAGTGGCGTATCAGCACCGGGATCGTGGTTTTCTCCAGAATTTCCTTGGTGGCCCCACCCAATACCCATTCACGGAGCCTGGTATGGCCATAGCCCCCCATCACCAGCAGATCGGCGTGAAAATCACCTGCGGCATGCAGTAAATCCGTACCGATCCCTTCGCCGCGATCGGGCAGCGCATGAGGCTCTGCAACGACACCGTGACGTTGCAAATAGCTCACCAGGTCAAATCCGGGCAGCCATTGATCCATGAGGGAAGATTGATTTCCACCCCGGTTGAGAATGACGACCTTCCATGCGCGGACCAGTATCGGCAGGGCGGCGTGCACGGCTCTCAACGCTTCGGCCGAACCGTTCCAGGCAATCGCTATGCGATTGAGCGTCGGTGACTTGCCCTGCGTCTCCGGCACGATCAGGCAAGGCACACCGCCGCATCCCAGCATGATGTCGGCAATAGCCGACGCCGTACCCCAGGCCGATCCGGATGTACGCCCAAGCACCAGCAAATCGTGCCAGTTTCCGATCAGCTTCATGCTATGCGGTATATCGCCATCGGCAACTTGCCAGAAAGCGTCGATGAGACCGAACTCGCGCGCGAACGCAAGGAACGAGGACTCAGCGGCGTAAGCGTCATCCATGAGCTTGCGCGCCTCCTCGATCGATTCCATCACGAGGCCCGGTGCGTCGTACACGGACATCGTGGCGTCGGGCGATGGGCAGACGCAGACACCCGTCACGCTCGCGCCGAAGGCCGCTGCCAGACGGATCGCGTATTCCACATGCGGGAACCAGGACTTGAAGCTTTCGGAGTAGACGGCGATGTCTTTCATGGCGCATTTCCGGTTTGACATGACGGTGGTGCAGCGTTGGCCTGTTCATCGGAGATCTCGAATGGTGCGGGCCTTTTTCCCGGCTCTTTGCCGCATTCGGGTTCGGCGGCCTCGGATCTGGAAACTGGACAGATATTTACTACGCCGCTTGACCGCGCTTATTGATGTGGCTCAAGAAGCGTGGCCAGGCCGTACCTGGATGGCCATCGTCGCCAATTCGCGCTGAGCAGCTCGCCCATCGATATGATCTGCGGGCGATGTCCGCTACCCAAAGCGGTCACTGTGCGATTTGACAGACAAACCTTCGGCCCGCAACACGCATCTGGGGGATTCATGTTCAACCAACGTTTTCTTGTGGCTTACAGCGGAGTACTGACAGTCGTTTTCGCATTCACCGTGCTTGCAGGTTTCACAAAAAAACCAGTGACCAAACTGGGCGAAATTGACGTGCAACGAATCAATGTGCGCGAGCCGGACGGCACCCTGAGATTGGTGATATCCGACAGTGCGCGACTTCCCGGCGTTATCGTCAAAGGAAAGGAGCAGCCCAAGGTTGACCGACCGCAGGCGGGCATGATCTTTTTCAACGATGAAGGGTCAGAAAACGGCGGCCTGATCTTTGGCGGCAAGCGTGATGCGCACGGCGACGTGATCGACTCCGGCGGCAGCCTTTCCTTCGATCGCTACAACGCCAATCAGGTCGTGCAACTGCTGGGGGTAGACGATAAGGACAACAGCATGGCCGGCCTGGCCGTTTCCGATAGCCAGGAGAATTCAGGCGGCCACCGTCGTGCCTGGGTGGGCCGCACAGCCGATGGCTCTGCGACACTCGCTCTCATGGACGCGCTGGGCAACAAGCGGGTCTTGCTGAAGGTGCCGGCGAACGGGGAAGCTGAAATGGACTTTCTCGACAAGGACGGGAAAGTCATCAAGGTTTTCCGGGGCGAGGACGGTGGGCACTCGAAGCGTTGAATGGTCAACGTCCACCTTGGCCGGGCGGCATCGTGCTTTTCGGGTCGCCAGCCATATCCCGCCACGAGTTCAAGCCTCGATCTGCCAGGACGTCTCGGCTCAAGCGCGCAGCTGCTCATTTGAAGACACCCTGACTCGCTGGCTGTCTTTCAGGTCTTCGAAATCCTTTGCCGGCAGATCGGCCGGAGTACGTGCCACGATGCGTACTCCGGCACCCGACAACCCGGTGCGCACGATTTCCAGGAAATATCATCATGGATCCGAAGATCGAGAACCTGCTGCAACGTATCCGTGCACTCGAAGACGAGCTGGAAGTGCAAATGGCGCTTGCACACGCCGAGTTGGGGATGCATCTCGAGAATGGCAGGATCGAGTTCGAGGAGGCTGTGCGGCGGCGGCATCGCGCGATAAAGAAGAACCTCCTGCGCTATATCGTCGGAGCAAAGCCTCTGGTCCTGCTGACGGCTCCGGTGATCTATTCGCTCATCGTGCCGTTCGTGCTGCTTGACCTGTTCACCACGATCTATCAGCACGCGTGCTTTCCGGTCTATGGGATCCCCAGGGTGAAGCGCAAGGACTATGTGATCTTCGATCGCCGCTATCTTGGCTATCTCAATCTCATCGAGAAGATCAATTGCGCCTACTGCTCCTATGCGAATGGCGTGGTCGCCTACGTGCGCGAAGTCGGTTCGCGCACCGAGCAGTACTGGTGCCCGATCAAGCACGCGCGCAGATTGCTGGGCGCGCACCCGCGCTATGCCCATTTCGTCGCTTACGGTGATGCCCAAGGCTATCGGGACGAGTTCGACGCGTTGCGCACCGAGGTACGCAAGACGCACGACCAATGAAATGCTCGCCGAGCACCGACTGGTATGCATGCGCACAAGTGTGCGCGTGCACGTACTGCTCCGAGTGACTTCTTCAGCGGCGACCCACGTCGTCAAGCGCCTTCGTCGCGCCCTTCACTGAGATACGCGATCTCTTGACGAGGCCAAAGATCCCGGGGAATCGCACTTTTCCGGAAAGCGGGTGTTGCAGTACGTGTCCGAAGCGCCTTTCTACACGAGCACGGGATACGTTATCGGCTCGTCGATCCATCGCTGCACGGCAGCACGCAGATGCTGTTGTGCGCTTGCCGATGCAACCGTACGCTTGCCTGCTTCTACGGTCGCATGGCGATGAAGATGGACTGGCATGTTGGCACTCAGGCCCCGCGCTCTTCGTTGTGCATCCTGTGATGTGGCATTCCTCGGATGCGAAGTGCCAGGGGATGGGTTCAGCGCGTCGGCGACATTGTTCGCGAACAGGGCAAGTTTCGGCTGTGATGTGATTGCTGTCAGTTGCCTGTGCCGGATTCCGAATTCAGAGGCCTCGTCGATGAGCTCCGCCGCAATGTTCCGCGCACGTGCATCAGTACGCCATGGCTCGGAAGTCTGGACGGTTGCGTCGCGTTCGCGGCCAAGTTGCAACGATCCGCGCAAGCAGCCCTGCGCAAGTGAGCGCGCGATGGTGGCGGCCTGCGCGCGCGCAGCCACACTGTCGTAGTCCAGCCCAAACAACGCCAGTGCGTCGGCGAGACCGATCACTCCTATGCGAAAGCCGGCAGTAACGGGTAGCTTGTCTCCCAGCAGCACGACCGCGTTGTCCAGGGCGCGCACTGCCAGCGCTGCCGCGTTCTCGAATCCGGCCACATCGAATTCCGGGTTCGATTTCAATGGAACGTGAATGAAGGCGGCGGCGTTCAACACCGCTGCAAGCCCATCGCTTGCCCACGAGTGCGACCCCGTCCCCGCAGTAGCGAGAATGCGCTCATCCAGCAGCAGACGCCATGCACGAAAGGCATCAGTGAACCGCTCCTTCCAGATGGCTGCATCAGCGGGCTCGATGGAGGTTAATGCCGTCGCTACACGATCCCAGGTCGCGTTGACCGTAAGATCGCGCAATGCGCCATGCTCGCGCCAGCGAAACCACGCATCCCAGGTATCGACCGCAATGGGGTCGATAAACGGCGAATCGCTGAGATTCGAGAGGCCTGCAGACAGGGAGTCATGGCTTTTCACAGACGCAGTATCCCGACTGCGTCTGGACCGATCTTGAGATAAATCAACTCGGCATTACCGCCGAACGCTTTCGCAGCTTGATGGCGACCCGCTTGCTTTCCGTGTTACCAGGAACCCTGACCCAGCCCGGTTTCCGGGTTTACACGATGCAGCAACTGATGCTGTACTTCGTCTGCGCACCAGCACCCGTGCCGGCGCGGAAATGTACAGACCTATGCAAGATGGACTCTTGGCAAGGCTTGGCCCTTTTCCAGCTCAAGACCCCATGCCTTTGAATGATCCAGCCGACCATCCAGCGCTTCGCGAACGACGGCAAGGAGTTCCTCGCGGCGGTAGGGCTTGCGCAGCAAGTCGAATGCGCTCGCGTCTCCATCACCATCGTCAGCCGCCGCACCCTCATAGCCGGAGGTGAGCCATATCGGCAGCTCCGGACGCAGGCGCCGGACTTCGTGTGCGAGTTCCACGCCGTTCATGCCATGGCTGAGTACAACATCCGAAAACATGAGTGCTATCGAAGGCTCTGTGGCGATCAGTTCAAGTGCCGTCACGGCGTTTTCGGCAACGTATACGGCGTAGCCGGCTGCTCCTAGAAACGCGACCGCAATGCCACGCACGTCGGGTTCGTCTTCGACGACAAGGATGGTGTCTCGACCGCTCGATTCTGGCTTCGTTGCTGGATGCGCTGGTTTCTCGACCGCTGCTGTTGCCACTGGTAGACACAATTCGATCACCGTCCCGTATCCGAGCTGACTGTCGGCAGAAACGTGCCCGCCGGACTGCCTGGCGAATCCATAGACCATGCTCAAGCCCAAACCCGTACCCTTGCCGATTTCCTTGGTCGTGTAGAACGGTTCGAATGCGCGCTCAAGCACTTCCGGCGCCATGCCAAGTCCCGTATCACGAACGGTGAAGATGACATAGTCACCAGGCACCAATTGGCTATCCGCGCTGAGATGTCTGTGCTGGCGCATGTCGGCGGCGATGCTCAAGCGACCACCTCGGGGCATCGCGTCGCGTGAGTTCAGCGCCAGGTTGAGCAAGGCGGCTTCGAGCTGCCCCGGATCTGCGTACACGCGCGGGATATCGTCCGCACAGGCGATTTCCAGTTCGATGGTTTCTCCCAGCGTGCGCTTGAGCATCATGCCGAGTTCGCTGAACAGGCGTTTCGGGTCACACGCGCTGGGTGAAAGGTGCTGGCGTCGGGCGAATGCGAGCAGTTTGCGGGTCAGGTCTGCTCCACGACCGACCGCACTCAACGCATTGCCGATCATTGTTTGCGCTTCGGTTCGATCTGCCGTTCGGTCCGCCAGGGTGCACTCGAGAATTTCCAGATTGCCGGAAATTACCGTCAGCAGGTTATTGAAATCGTGCGCGATTCCTCCGGTCAGTTGGCCGATGGCTTCCAGGCGTTGCGTATGCGCCAGCTGTTCTTCCATGCGAATGCGCTGCATCGCCGCACCCAGCAGGTTCGCGCTCGTCTGCAGGAAATAGACGGCATCGTGATCAAAGCAGCGGCGCTCGTGCGAGAGCACCAGCACTATTCCTGCAGCCTCGTCGCCATCGATCAGAGGGATCGACACGAAACTTCCGAATCCAGCATCTTTGAACGTCTTTGCATCGCCCGACACAACGCCGGAGCTGTCTTCGACAATGATGGGCTGGTCTCCGGTATCTGTCTTGTCGTATGACGCCAACAGGGCGATGGATGATGGCAAGATGATATCGAGCAGCTTCGCCGGGAGACCAAACTCTGCGATGACTTGCAGTGTCCGGCTGCGTGCGTCGTTGCACATGATCGCAACGGTCGGGACACTCAGAGCATCCGCGATGAGCCAAGGGATATGTTTCACTGCCATGTCCAGGTTCGGAGCGGACGTGGAGAGACGCCCAATCTGCATAACGAACGAATCGAGGCGTGCCCGGGCCAGTGCCTGGCGTGTGCGATAGGTTTCCGATACATCGCGGATCGATGCCACGAAAATTTGACCATCGGGCGTTTGGAGGGGGCTGAGCGCGATTTCGACGGGAAATTCTTCGCCGTTTCGTTTGAGTGCGGACAATTCCTGGTCGATGCCCATCGGACGCACACGTGGATTGTCGGCGAACTTGATGCGGTGGTTCTCATGGTCTGCGCGCGCACGCGAGGGCACAAGAATTTCGATCGGGGCGCCAATCAATTCATCGTCTGCATAACCGAAAAGTTGAACGGCTTGTTGATTGGCGTGCACGATGCGACCTGCATGATCGATGGCGATCATGGCGTCGGGGGCGGCATCGAACAACTCGCGAAACATGGTGGACCTGTCTGCTGACGGTTGCGTCGCCCACGAGCAATCCCCCCTCGGCAGGCGACAGAGTTAAGTCGTTCCCTCTTTGAGCTTGAGCACGAATGATTCACGGCTCATCGCCAAGGTCGCACGCTCCCTGACGCCTGAGTACTAGGAAAAACCCTAGTCAACAGTCCTGAGATGGATCCTGACCAGAAATCATTCCGTGATTGACCGCGAACTGGATCATCGCGGCTGAGGTCTTCAACCCGAGACTTGCCATGATCCGGTACTTGTGGAATTCGACGGTCTTTGGAACCAGATTCAGGAGCACGGCGATCTCGCGGACGGTGTGACCTTCTGCCACCAATTGCAATACCTGGCGCTGGCGCACAGTAAGCTTGAACAGCAGGTGTGCGCTGGCGCGGTTGGCGAACGGCTTGCCGCGCATCGGACCACGACCGCCGACAAGTGGTGAAACGTAAGTACCACCGCGCAGCACGGTCCTCAGCGCCTGAAGCAGCTCGACCGCCGCGGCGTGCTTGGCCACGAAGCCATCGGCACCGGCCGCAAGCGCCTCGGCCAGATACATGCGGTCCGCGTACATCGTGAGGCAAATCGCGGCAATCTGCGGAAACTCCCGCTTGATCTCACGAATCGCATCGATGCCATTGCGCATAGGCATCGAGATATCAGCGATGACAAAGTCCGGGCGCAGCGTACGCGCGATCTCGATCAGCGCCTGTCCATCAGCCACCACCGCAACGATCTCGTATTCGGATTCGAGCAGCCGGCGCAAGCCATCGGTAACGATCGCATGGTCGTCCGCAAGCACTCCGCGGGGAAGCATGCGCAGGTCCGGAAAAGGCATCGCCACTCGTCTTGCGGTGCGAGTCGCGGCTGGCGGCGATAGGATCCGTTTCATGGGCACTCTGCAGCCGATGCGTCGAGACAGAGTAAGCTTCTCGCCAGGTTATATTGTTAATTTCCGGGCTGACGAGACACATGCCAAGCAAACCTCGGAGTGCATCCAGTTTGGCGCGCACAGCGCGTGTACAGGGTTCTCTGGTGGCGAAGTCGCGCAAAGCCGCGTCTTTGCGCGCGCCGGATGCGGCATCTTTTGCGGTCGTCGGCATCGGCGCCTCGGCCGGCGGCCTTGCGGCGATTTCCGAGTTGCTCCAGGCATTGCCGCCGCAACCCGGGATGGCCTTTATCGTCATCTCGCATATGGATCCGAAAAGCCCAAGCGTTCTCGATATCCTGCTTGCACAGAAAACTCAGATGCCGGTGCGACTGGCTCGTAACGGCGACGGCATCGAACCGAACCACGTCTATGTCGGTCCGCCGGGCAAACAACTTACGGTTCGCGGCGGCAAGTTGCGCAGCACCGCGGGTGGTGCCCATGGCCAGAAGCCAACCACCATCGACCGTTTCTTTGCCAGCCTCGCTACCGAATGCCACGTCGCCGCGCGCGGTGTCGTGCTGTCGGGCACCGGCAGCGACGGCACCGAAGGGTTGCAGCAGATTCGCATCGAGGGCGGTGTCACCTTCGCGCAGGAACCCCGAAGCGCCCAGTTCGACAGCATGCCTGCCAACGCCATTGCCGCCGGTTGTGCCGATTTTGTGCTGGCGCCGGCTGACATCGCCCGTCAACTGCTGAAGACAGGCCATTTGCCACGGAATATCCGGTCGCCGGAGTCTCCGGAACACGTTGCCAGGGCAGCAAAGACGGATCGCTTCGCCGCGATCATCGGCATTCTTTCGAAAACTGCCGGCGTGGATTTCAGCCAGTACAAGGAAAGCACGCTGCGACGGCGCGTCGCCCGGCGCATGGCGCTCGAAGGATTCGCCAGCGAGGCTGCCTATCTGGACCATCTGCACGAGCACCGCGACGAGGCACTCAACCTCTACGCGGACATGCTGATCCATGTCAGTGGTTTCTTCCGGAATCCGCAGGCATTTCGTGCCCTGGACCGCAAGGTACTCGCACCGCTCGCACTCCGGACGGATGGAACCAAGCCGATCCGCGTGTGGGTCCCCGGTTGTGCGGGCGGCGAAGAGGTTTACTCCATCGGCATGCTGCTGCTTGAGCGTCTGGGCCGAAGCGCCACCCAGCGGCGTGTACAGTTGTTCGGTAGCGACATCAGCGAGTCGAACATCAACCTGGCCCGCGCTGGCTGCTTTCCCGAGCAGATTTCTTCGGTTGTTTCAGCGGCACGACTCAAGCGCTTTTTCGACAAGGTACCGGGCGGCTACAAGGTGCGTCAGGAGCTGCGCGAGCTATGTGTGTTTGCGTGCCAGGAAGTGGCCAGTGACCCGCCTTATTCAAACCTCGATCTCATCAGCTGCCGCAACCTGCTGATTTATTTCTCGCGACCGCTGCAGGAGCGCGTCGTCGGAATCTTTCACTACGCACTCAAGCCCGGCGGCGCCCTGTTCCTGGGCCAGTCGGAATCGCTTGCCACCTTCTCCGCACCGTTCGCCCTGCTCGACAAGGAGCATCACATCTATATGCGCAAGCCGGTGAAAGTCCTGCCCGTGTTGCACGCGCCGCGCGAAAAAGTTGCACCGCCGTTGCGGCCACCGCCTTCTGCCGGCGCGGTCACGCTGCATTTGCGCCATGATATCGATCGCGTGCTGCTGGGTCGCTATGCCCCGCCGGGTTTCTACGTCGACGACGATCTGCGGATAATCGAATTCGTCGGTGATGTCAGTCCTTACCTGAAGCTAAGTTCGGGGCAGGCGTACCTGCAACTTGATCGAATGCTGCCTGCCGCGATGGCGTTGGAAATCCGCTCGGCGATGCGTGCGACACGCAAGTCACGGCGGCCGGCAACGCGCGAAACCGACTGGATCGCACCGGATGGCAAGGCACGCAGCGTGGCTATTGTCGTCATGCGCATTCCGTCGGTAAGCGATGGCAGTGGCGGCTACCTTGTCCTGTTTGAACGCGCCACGGCGGCCAAGCCTGTCGCGAGTGCATCACCGACCTCGGGAACCGGGCAAAAGGCCCACGGTGAACTGGGTCGAGTGAACCGGCAACTGGTGGCGACGCGCAAACAACTGCAGACCGTGCTTGAAGAGCAGCAGCGTTCGTCGGAGGAGCTACGCAGCCTGAATGAAGAGGCGATGTCGAGCAATGAAGAACTGCAGAGCAGCAACGAGGAGTTGCAGACTGCGAAGGAGGAACTGCAATCGACCAACGAAGAACTGTCCACGGTCAACGAAGAATTGCAGAACCGCAACCAGCAGCTCGATCAGCTCTCGACCGAGCTGAGCACTCTGATCGCCGGCGTCAACATCCCGATCGTCCATCTTGACCGTGAACACGAGGTGCGTCGCTTCAGTCCGGCGGCGCAGGCAGCGTTCAATCTGATTCCCACCGACGTCGGTCGCAAGTTCAGCCAGATCAAGCCGTCGATGAAGCTGCCTGACCTCGATCCGCTGATCTCCGCGGCCATCGAGCGCGGCACGGTCGAGGAACGCGAAGTCCAGGACGGGTCCGGACGCTGGCACTCGCTTCGGGTGCGCCCGTTTCCGTCCCTGGCAGGGCGCCGCGACGGCGCGCTGATCGCCCTGGTCGACATCGACGCGAGCAAACGCAACATCGCCGCGATCGTGGAAACGATGAGCGAACCGCTGCTGGTGCTCGATCGCAGATTCCATGTGCTCGCCGCAAACCCCGCGTTCTACCGCACATTCCAGGTTACCGAGTCCGAGATACGCGATGTGTGCCTGTTCGATCTGGGCAGCCGGCAATGGGACGTGCCAGAACTGCGTCGCGTGCTGGAGAAAGTGTTGCCCAGGCACCGGCGCTTCGAGAACCTCCGGATCGAACACATATTGCCACTCATTGGCCGCAAGGTATTCCGCCTCAATGGCCAGCAGATTGTCGACGAGGGCATTGGCACCCGGAACACCCTGATCACGTTCCGCGACGTGACCGAGGAGGAAGCCATCGGTGAACGCTTGCGCGACGCGCGCGAACAGGAAGACCAGCACATCGCGCACGAGCTTCACGATCTTTCCAGCGAGGGTCTTGCCGGCCTCAGCATCGAGCTTGCACGCCTCGCACAAAGCATGACCGCCGCACCCGTCGAAGTGACTCGCGGTTTGGGAGTCTTGCAAGCGAAAGTGCAGGAGCTCGTGGGGAGCATCCACGACCTGGCTCGCCGCATTCATCCGAGCGTGCTTGCCGACCTGGGCCTGGAGAAGGCACTGCTCGGAGAATGCAAGGCTTTCGAGGACCGCCACGCGCTGCCGGTCGACTTCCGCAGTAGCGGATCGGCGAGCCAACTGTCCGCGTCGGTGGCGCTATGCGTTTATCGTGTGCTGCAAGAGGCGCTGCGCAATATTGCGCGTCATGCCCAGGTCGGGCGTATTGGCAAGTCTGGCCGGATCAGGGTAAGGCTCGTCGTGAAGATGCAGGAGCTTACGCTCACCGTGCAAGACAACGGTGTGGGTTTCGACATGGACAAAGCGCTCGCCAAAGGGGGGCTGGGCCTCACTGGCATGTCGGATCGGGTGGCAAGTGTGAATGGAAGACTTGCCGTCGAGTCAGCAGCAGGGAAGGGCACGACGGTCAAAGTAGTGATCCCGCTTGGGAAGGCTCCGATACATCCGCCACGCGTGGTGCCCAGGAAACGAGTGCGAGCTGCGTCGGTTCAGCCATCACGGAAGCGGTCACACACGTAACGCTGACTTCTCATCGCGTCCCCGGAATGAGGTTCAAAACGATGGCATGCCCGCCAGAGGAGTCCGAGTATCGATAGGCCATTTTCCAGGAAATTGCCTACCATCGACATGCCAAGCAGGTAGCGGGCCGTCCCTGCGTAGTGCGCTTCGCCTGTTTCCCCACGGATCATTGGCCAATCCGTTGCCAGGCAGTTGTCTCGACCAAGCCATGTCAATGCCACCAGATCGACTTGCTGGTCCTCCGGCAAATCGTCGATGAACGAATGAAGTTCCTGCAGTCCAACCGCAACGGGATATTCGTTTTCCTGCTCGCGAAGTTTGTCGATGATGAAGTAGACGGTATCGATCGGGATCGACAATACCCGCCTTGGCTTGCTCAGCGATGGCTTGGCAGCGGGTTGGGTCATATGGCTCTCCCGATTCAGCCGGCTGAGTCTGTCCATGCTTGCGGGTAACCGATTGTCTGGACGAAGGTGACAAATTGCTTGTCATCCAGTTTCAGGGCTTGCGCCAGTTTCTTCGGGTCGAACGCGCCACGAAACACCGTACCCAGACCTTCGGATGCGCAGAACAGGTAGACATTCTGTCCGATGAAAGCGGCATCGACCGAGGCGAACAATCGTCGGTCCTCGGCGATCACGTCGTGCATGCGTTCGCCGTGCGCCACATAGATAAGCTCGACGGGAGCTTCGCTGACAAAATCCTGCAATCCGGTCAGCGCCCGTATATCCGTTGCGAGGCAAGGCAGCAACTCATGCTGTCCCGGGGCATAGATCCATACGCCATCGGCCATCGCCACATACACATCGATGACCATGACATGCCGCCAGTAGGGTGCGGTTCGATCACCCGTTTCCGAACGATTGATGCCGAACGCCGCCCACAACAGTTCCGACAGCAATCTGACAGGCAGCGCACGGTTGTCGTATTCACGCGTTGAATGCCGCAGCCGCAGTGCATCGATCAGCGGCAATCCGCCATGCGTGCGCACCGGCGGCAGTACGCGGGCCTGCAACGATGACAATGTCGAATCCGGAGTTGGGGCGCCTGCACCAGCGATTACCGCGCTTTTGTGCTGCTTGAATGCCATGACCGCGACTCCCTCGGTGCTTTTGCCGCGCCTGGGATCGGCCGGCTCAGATTTTTTGGAAAGGGAAGAGATATTTACTGCGCCGCATGGCGATGCTTATTGACATGGCTCAATAATCCAGGCGGGAAGTGCCTCAGCCAGCTCCAGGCACGGCCTGTTCACAGCGCCATCCTTCGGCGGCACTTGATCTGCATCAACGCGGGCTCGTCGTTTGTGGCCACATTCGACGGTGGCTGGCTCGTGCCAACTTGTCGAAATCGGCTGGCCGGAGCGGCTTGCACGTGCAATAAGACAAGATGACGCCGGCACCCGACACAGGCAGCGCAGTCAAGACCTTTCATGACGCCGTGAGGCTGATTGGCACGCGACGTTTCGGTGTTTTCTGGGTCACGACTTTGATGTCGAACATCGGCTTCTGGGCGCAGCAGGTGGCCCAGCCGTGGCTGCTTCTGGGCATCGGCGCGTCACCCTTCCTGGTGGGGCTGGATGCCTGCGCGATGGATGCTCCGGTCCTGCTGCTGACATTGCCTGGGGGCATTCTGGCCGACGAGGCGGATCGACGCCGGGTGATTGCGTTGTTTCAGTCGATCCAGATGCTGTCCGCTACATCGCTGGTCGCACTTCTGTGGTTCGGCACTATCCGGATCTGGATGGTGATTGCCATCTCGCTCGTCATCGGCATTACCGATGCGCTCTCCATGCCGTCGTTCCAGTCCATCGTGCCGTCCATCGTCGCGTCGGAAGAGGTCAGTACCGGGCTTGCGCTGAATTCGACCCAGTTCAATCTGTCGCGCATTCTCGGGCCCGCATTCGCCGGGGTCCTGATGACCAGCATCGGCCTGATTGGCTGCTACACCGTCAATGCGGCCTCCTATCTGCCTTTCATCTTCGTGGCGTTGTGGGTGCTCCCGCGGCATGACCGTGCTGTATTCACCAGAAGCGCCTTCGACGTTCCCCACTTGTTCAAGGGGCTTCGTCATATCGTGCAGGATCAGGAGATACGTGAAGCGCTGCGGACGGTGCTGATAACCAGCGTTTTATGCGGACCGGTGGCGACGTTCTGTCCGGTGCTGGTAAAAATGGCCTTGCATGGCAACGCGGTGCTGTTCAGCACATCCATCGGTGCCTTCGGTGTCGGTGGACTGTGCGGTGCGACCGGCTCGCTGCTGGTGGGCCGCAGCAGTAATCGACGGCGAATTGCCATGGTATTCACCGCCATCTTTGGTGCCATCGTCACCGCGTGTGCGCTCAACCCATGGCCCTGGACGCTACCGGTACTGATGATGCTGGCTGGACTGTGCATGAGCATCAGCAATACTTCCGCCAACACCTGTTTGTTGACTACCGTGCAGAATGACATGCGCGGGCAGGCAGTGAGTCTTTTCATGATGGCCGTGCGCGGCGGTGCCTCACTGGGAAGCCTGGCGACAGGCATGTCGGTCGACCTGTTCGGAGTAAGAGCCGCGCTGTTCATCAACGGCGTGCTTGCCATCGCGCTCGTACTCATTCTGGGCAGGAAACTCCCGAAGATCGCCGCGCCGGCCCTAAGCGTCGACCATCTGCGCGCCGCTGATGATGCAGCCGGCCCCGGTAAGGCAGCCTTCCCTTGATGAAGGTCAAGTCGGACGCCCTCGATGCGGCGTACACATCCTGAGGAACACCGCCATTGCCGGCCCGGCCATCCATGTCCGCTCAAACCACAGGGTTCGAAACGTTTCCCCGGCCGCGCCTTGAAGCGGACCACTTGCGCCGGCTCGGCATCGACACCGGGCATGAGCATGTCGTGTATCTCAACAAGGATTCGCCGATTTGCCGCAGCGAGGGGTTTGGTGCGCACTCCCGTCTTGAACTGCGCGTGGGCACGCAACGGGTGCTGGCGACGCTGAATATCGTGCAGGATGGATTGCTCGGCGTGGACGAGGCCGGACTGTCCGAGTCGGCCTGGCTCTCCCTGCGGCCTGGAGCCCACGAGCGCGTGATCATCGCTCACCCGCCCAGCGTGGACTCGCTGGCTTCGGTGCGGGCGAAGATCTATGGCAAGGAGCTCGATGAGGCCGCACTGCACGGAATCATCCGGGACATCGTCGGCAATCGGTATTCCGCCATCGAAATGGCCGCGTTCATCACCGCTGCCGGCGGCGATCGCCTGAACCTGGAAGAAGTCATCGCGCTGACGAAGGCCATGGTGCAGGCCGGCACACAACTGCATTGGCGGCAGCCGCTGGTGGTCGACAAGCACTGCATCGGCGGGCTCGCCGGCAACCGCACTACGCCCATCGTCGTGGCGATAGCGGCGGAACTGGGGCTCACGATACCCAAGACGTCTTCGCGTGCGATTACCTCGGCGGCAGGCACTGCCGATACGATGGCGATGCTCGCGCCCGTCGATCTGGACGAAGCACAGATACGCCGCGTCGTGGAAACCTGCGGAGGCTGCATCGCCTGGGGCGGCGGCATGAACCTGGCTCCCGCCGACGACATGCTGATCCGCATCGAGCGGGCACTGGACGTCGACAGTGCCGGACAGCTGGTTGCGTCCGTGCTGTCGAAGAAGATAGCCGCCGGCTCAACCCACGTGGTGATCGATGTACCGGTCGGGCCGACCGCCAAAGTGCGCGATCAAGCGGAAGCAGAGTCGCTGGCCACGTTGCTGCGACAGGTGGCGAGCGCGTTCGGCCTGCAGCTGCGTGTGTTGATCAGCGACGGCACACAACCGATAGGGCGGGGCATCGGACCGGCTCTGGAGGCGCACGACGTCCTGGCGGTGCTGCGCAACGAACCGCACGCTCCGGCCGATCTGCGTGCACATGCCTTGGCTATCGCCGCCGCCGTATTGGAGCTTGGCGGTGTTGCAGGCGCCGATTCATCGCTGGCGATGGCGACAAACTGCCTGGAGTCGGGCAGGGCGTGGCAGCGCTTCCAATCCATCTGCATTGCGCAGGGTGGTATGCGAACGCCGGGAATAGCCGCCTATCAACAAGCTGTTCCGGCAGCGCAGTCAGGACGCGTGGCGGCGATCGACAACCGTCGCCTGTCCCGCGTCGCCAAGCTGGCCGGTGCGCCCGCCGCGCCACTGGCCGGGCTGACGCTCGATGCGCATATCGGTGAAACGGTGGTGGCCGGGCAACCACTTTTCACGCTCCACGCGCAAAGTCCCGGCGAGCTGGCTTACGCCATGGAATACGTCTCCCGCCATCCCTGCATCGTCTGCATCGAGGAATCCGCATGAACACCCTTTATGGGACCAAGCTCTATGCGATGCCCGGCAACGAGGCCTTTGCCGAATTGCTGTCGCTGCATACGGGTTATCAACGCCTGCATCTGTTGCTGCACCAGTTCCCGGATGGCGAGACGCTGGTACAAATGGCGGCACCGACCCCGGCTGGCGACGCCGTGATCGTATGCACGCTGGATCACCCGGATGCCAAAGTGCTGCCGCTGATGATGGCGGCGGCGACCGCGCGCGAACTGGGTGCCGCGCGCGTCGGCCTGGTTGCGCCTTATCTGGCCTACATGCGCCAGGACGCGCGCTTCCATCCCGGCGAAGCCATTTCCGCCAAAATTTTCGGTGATTGGCTGGGTCGCACCTTCGACTGGCTGGTCACGGTGGACCCGCACATGCATCGTCACGCGACGCTTGCCGAGGTGTATCCGCGCGCTTCGCACGTCGTGCATGCGGCAGCGCAACTGGCCGTCTGGATCGATGCCCATGTGGCCATGCCGCTGATCATCGGACCGGATTCTGAAAGTGCGCAGTGGGTGACCGCCGTGTCCAACCTGTTGTGCGCACCGAGCGTGGTGGCGCGCAAGGAACGTCATGGCGATCGCGATGTGGAAATCCTCCTGCCGGAGATCGACAAATGGCAGGACCACACACCGGTCCTGCTCGACGATATCGTCGCCAGCGGCTCGACCATGGTTCAGACGCTGCGCAGGCTGCATGGACGAACATCCCTGCCGCCGGTCTGCGTGGCACTGCATGGCCTGTTCGCCGAGGGTTCGCTCGAAAATTTGCGGGCCGAAGGCGCCGGGCTGATTGTCACCAGCAACAGTGTCATCAACGCTGCATCGCAGATCGATATCAGCAAGCCCGTCGCCGAAGCGGTGGTCAGCCTGTGCGCGACTCGCCCGGCCGATGAAGGCAGCGTGATGCCGGCATGAGCAAGACGCACCGACCGGGAAGGGCACCTGCACGCTGGCATCAGCATGCCCGGCGCATGCCGCGGCTTCTGCACGCTACTCGTAGCGCAAGGCTTCGATCGGATTGAGGCGTGCGGCTTTTTGCGCCGGGTAGTAACCGAAGAAGATGCCGACGGCCGCCGAGAATACGAAGCCGCCGAGCACCGCGGTGGGAGACAGCAAGGTCGGCCAGTGGGCCACGACCGAGATCAGTTCCGAAATCGTGATGCCCGCGACGATGCCGGCGCAGCCTCCGGTGACGCTGAGAAACACGGCTTCGACCAGAAACTGCAGCAGCACATGCAGGCGCCGGGCGCCAACGGCCATGCGCAGGCCGATCTCGCGCGTCCGCTCGGTGACCGACACCAGCAGGATGTTCATGATGCCGATACCTCCGACGACCAGCGAGATGGAGGCCACGGTGGCCAGCAGCAGGGCCATGACGTGGCTGCTGCTCTCGGCGGTCTGCTGGATCTGGCTCAGGTTGCGCACGGCGAAATCGTTGGTGCCGCCCGGATGAATGTGGTGCCGGCGGATCAGCGTCGCCGTTACCTGGCCAAGCGCATCCTTTAGAAGCGCCTGGTTGGTCGCCTGGACATAGATCTGGTTGACATAACCCGTGAGGCGCGGCGTGACCGCATAGGGGTTTGTCGGCGGCGGAAAATAGGGATTCCCTGAGCCGGCTGTGGAGTTGGGTGCGGCTACGCCAAGGACTTTTCGTTCTGCCGTGGCGAACGGAATCATCAGCACATCATCCTGATCCTGACCGTAGGAAGTCTGACCCTTTGCGGCGAGAAGGCCGACCACGCGTACCGGCACGCCCTTTACCAGGATCATGGCGCCCACAGGATTCTCGACATCACTGAACAACTGGCGGCGGACAGTCGCACCAAGTAGCGTCACCATGGCCGCAGCATCTTGTTCGCTCGGATTGAATGCGCGCCCGGAGGCGATTTTCCAGTTCGTCACCGATGGATAATCGGCAGAAACACCCTGGATACTGGTGCTCCAGTTTTTATCGCCATACTGGATCTGGCCGACCTGCCGAATCAGGTAGGCGACCGTGCCGACGGCGGCATCTTCGCGTCGGATCGCCATGACATCGGATACCGTGAGCGTCGATGCGCTGCCAAAGCCCGCACGCACGCCATTGGCGGTGACCGCGCCCGGCACGACCACCAACAGGTTCGTGCCCAGGCTCTCGATCTGTTTTTTCACGGCCTCGTTGGCACCCTGGCCAACCGCCACCATCGTGATCAGGGCGGCCACGCCGATAAAGACGCCAAGCATGGTGAGCGCCGAGCGCAGCCGGTTGCGCCAGATCGCCTGCGCCGCCGCGGCGACAATCATGCGGGCGAAGCCGGTGCTCCATAGCGTGCCACTGGCCGAACCGGCCCGGGCGATGGCATCACGGGCGGGTATCAGGCCGACGGGTTCGGTCTCTCCGGCCACGCGGTGGGTGGGCTGGTCGGAGACAATCCGGCCATCGCGCATCGTGATGATCCGATCGGTATAGCCGGCGAGGTCCGCTTCGTGCGTTACCACCACGACGGTGACGCCGCGCTCACGGTTGAGCGTGCGCAGCGTCTGCATGATCTCGTGCGACGAGCGCGTGTCGAGATTGCCGGTTGGTTCGTCGGCCAGCAGCAGGCCTGGCTCATTGATCAGCGCCCGCGCGATGGCCACCCGTTGCTGCTGGCCACCCGACAATTGGCCGGGGCTGTTGCGCTCCCGTTCGCCCAGGCCAAGGTCATGCAGCATCTGCTGCGCGCGGGCCATGCGCTCGGCATGTTTTGCAGCTCCTGCGCCAGCGTAGAACAGCGGCAAGGCGACGTTCTCGACCGCGCTGGTGCGCGGCAGCAGGTTGAAGCTCTGGAACACGAAGCCGATGCGATCGCCTCGAATCTGCGCGAGTGCTGATTCGTCGAGCCCGGCGACATCGACACCTTCGAACAGATAACGCCCGCAGGTCGGCTGGTCCAGGCAACCGAGCAGGTTCATCAACGTCGACTTGCCCGAGCCAGAAGCACCCACGATGGCGATGAACTCGCCCCGGTTGATGTTCAGGGAGACATCGTCGAGTGCGCGCACCTCGGTGTCGCCTGCGTGGTAGATGCGACTGACATGCTGCACGGCGATGACGGACTCGGCCATGGTCGCGGAGGCGTCCATCACGGGTTGAAACGCAACGGTGAGCCGGCAGGGGCAGGGGATGGGCCGCGCTGCTCGCCGACAATGATCGCGTCATCGGGCTTGAGGTCGCCGCCCAGCACTTCAGTAAAGCTGTCGTCGTCGAGACCGAGTACGACCCGGACGGGCACAGGATGTCCATTGACCAGCTTCCATACACGCTGTGGCTTTTCCGTGCCGCTTTCTTCGACAGCCGCGGATGGCGGCAGGTTGCTGGGTACGAAGCGCAATGCCTGGTCGGGGACCCGCAACACATGCGTCCGCGCGTCGGTCACGATGTGTGCCGTCGCGGTCATGCCGGGCTTGAGCAGCAGCGCGGTATTGTCGGTGCCAAGCACCACATCGTAGGTGACGACGTTCTGCACCGTTTGCGGCGCCTGCCGCACTTGCACCACCGAGGCCACGAACGTCCGGTTCGGAAAGCTTTCCACGCTGAAGCTGGCCTTGTTGCCTTCCTTGACTGAGCCGATATCGCTTTCGCTGACATTGGTATCCACCTGCATCCGGGTCAGGTCGGTCGCAATCAGGAACAGCGTCGGTGTCTGGAAGCTCGCCGCCACGGTCTGGCCGATGGTGACGTTGCGGGAAACCACCGTGCCGTCGACGGGAGAGGTGATGTCGGTGTAGCCGAGATTGATTTCGGCGGTGTGCAGCGACGCTTCGCGGGCGGCAATCGCCGCGCGATCCAGGGTGACCTGTGCACTGGCTTCGTCGAGCGCGCTGCGGGCAGCGTCAAGGGCATCCTTCGAGATATAGCCCAGCTTCACGAGCGGGACATCGCGCGCGTAGGTGACGTGCGCATAGGTCAGCCCGGCCTGGTCCTTGATCAGCTGTGCCTTGGCATTGGCCAGCTCGGCACCGGCCGTATCCACGGCGGCCTGATACGGGCGTGGATCGATCTTCGCGCAGACCTGGCCTTTCCTCACTCGCGTGTTGAAATCGCAATGGAGCTCCCGAATGACGCCGGAGACATACGAGCCGACGATGATGGTCAGGACGGGATTGACGCTGCCCGTGGCGGTGACGACCCGGGTGACCGAACCCGTCGAGACGGGCACGGTGACGTAACTCACGGCGGGCGATGGCAAGAGCATCCGGTAGGCAAGGCCGGCAGCCAATGCGAGCAAGGCACACACCGCTACAACGAGCCAGCGGCGACGGTGCTTCGACGACGTCGCGACGGCCGATGGCGTATTTGTCGTTCCGCCTTGACCCGCCGGCTGCCTGGGAGAACCGCTGTCCATGGGATTGCTCGACCTCCAAGACTATGGACGCAACATTTCTCCTTTAAGCGCATGGTGTTCTTGATCTGCGTCAGTTGGCCGCCGTTCTCGTATCCGGACCGATTTGAAAGACCCACCGGAACTCGCCCTGATCAGGCCGCGGCGTGTCATGGCATCAGTTGACCAGGATCAATTGCATCGACGACTGGTGCGCTTAGTGTTCAGTGCGGCGCAACATGCAGCTAATGCGTGCTGCGCCAGGACACCCAACCATCGAGGAGAATTCAAATGATTCGTCATGGCGCCATGATGCTGGCTGTTGCAACCCTCGGGCTTGCTGCGCTGCCTTCGTACCCTGTGCATGCGCAGGCCGCGGACCTCGGCTGCACTATGAAGTTTTCGTTGACTGAATGGTCCGTGATCTACAAGAGCGCTCAAGGTAAAGGCGTGATCACCTGCACGAATGGCACATCAAAGAATGTGACCATTTCCGCTGTGGGTGCAGGCGCCACCGTAGGCAGGTTCAAGATCGATGACGGCACCGGAAAGTTCACGCATTTGCGCACGATCGATGATGCAATGGGCAGCTATGTGGCAGGGCAGGTGGACATCGGGCTCATCAAGTCAGGCGCGGCCCAGCTGTTGACCAAGGGCAAGGTTTCACTGGCGTTGGCCGGTGCTGGCGAGGGCATCAATCTGGGCGTGGATTTGAGCAAATTCACGATCAAGGCGGCAAAGTAGCCATCACTTCGGGCGAGCGAAAGTTTCAGCCAGATCCTCTTTGGACCTGACCTCGTTTGCCCTTGAAGGTCCTCTCTGTCGCAAGCGGCAAAGATGATCGATATGGGGTTCGGCGCCCTCATGGACGACGGCTGGAAATCCGGCGCACATTTTTCGGTTTGGGCAGCTTGCCCTGTCGCCGCCTGGCGTTGCCGATGGACAGGTTGCGCCACGCTGACCTGCAACGCCCGGCATGGAGGGCTGCCATGAAGGTCGGGGGAACGCCATTCGCGACCGACGTGATTCTCCCATCCCACGGTGCACGTCGCAGAAGTTTGACCCATGCGTTGGCTTTGAAGAAGCCGGGTGCGCGCGGCTCCTTGGCAAGCTGGCAGGGTCGCTGTCCGGCGGATCGCAACGGCTTGCTGGCACGCTGGTTCGGCCGTTCCGCATCGCCATCGACCTTGACGCTCTAGGGCAATATCGAAGCACATGAAAGCGTGTTGAGCTTCAACACCGTGCAGTCCCGGATCGTGGAATTGCCTTTCGATGAAGGGCAGTGGGTCAGAAAGGGCACCTTGATCGCACGTCGGCGGCGAGCACCTTCTGCGCTGCCAGCAGGTTGCTGTCGGCAGCCGCCAGGGTGCGCTCCTGCGTGGCGACGTTTTCCCGTGTATGCCTGTTCAAATTCTGTGGCCGGCCTTTTGATCCTGTGCAAGACCAGCCAAATCCGGTGGCGGAGCGCCGCTGCTCGCGGATGCGGACGCGATATCGGCCGCATTGTCGTCGGAAGTTTCGTTCTTCCTTTCGGCATCCTCGACAATTTTCGCCAGGCGCTCGCCGGAAATGGTTTCGTCATGCATCAATACGCTGGCGGCGGTTTCAAGCGCACCCAGTTCCCGGGTGAGGATGGCGCGTGCCCTCAGGAATGCGGTGTCGATCAATTCGCGCACGGCCTTGTCGATGGCAGCGGCGGTCTGCTCGCCATATGTGCGCGGCGCCCACGCGTCGGCTGGCGTACCAGGCAGGATCGGTGTGTTGTTGCCATAGCTGACCTGACCCAACTCCGGCACCATGCCGTACAGAAGCACCATGCTGCGCGCGATGGCGGTCGCCTTGGCGAGGTCGTCGGCGGCGCCGGTGGAAATCTCGCCAAGCGCCAGCAATTCACCTGCCCGCCCGCCCAGCAGTACCGTCATCTTGTCGGCCAGTTCGGCGCGCGACATCAGGAAGCGGTCTTCGGTGGGGCGTTGAATGGTGTAGCCGAGCGCGGTGACGCCGCGCGGCACGATCGAGACCTTCTGCACCTTGGCGCCGGGCAGGGCAAGTGCGACCAGCGCATGGCCCAGTTCGTGGTACGCCACGGCGCGGCGTTCCGCGGCGTTCAAGACCCGGCTCTTTTTTTCCAGGCCGGCGATGATGCGTTCGATTGCTTCGGTCAGGTCGCGGCTTTGGACCGAGCTGGCGCTCCGCCGTGTGGCCAGCAAAGCCGCTTCGTTGACCAGGTTGGCCAGATCGGCACCGGTAAAGCCGATGGTGAGCGCGGCGATATCGGCCAGTACAACTGCCGGATCGAGCTTCACCTTGCGCGTGTGGATGGCGAGTATCGCCAGGCGGCCGGATTTGTCCGGGCGATCGACCAGGATCTGGCGATCGAAGCGCCCGGCCCTGAGCAGGGCTGGATCAAGGATTTCCGGTCGGTTGGTGGCAGCCAGCAGCACCACGCCGCTACTGACGTCAAAACCGTCGAGCTCGGTCAGCAGCTGGTTGAGCGTCTGCTCTTTTTCGTCCAGGCCACCGCTGATCGGCGCGGCGCCGCGCGCACGTCCCAGCGCGTCCAGCTCGTCGATGAAAATGATGCAGGGCGCCTGCGCGCGTGCCTGCTCGAACAGGTCGCGCACGCGCGCGGCGCCGACGCCGACGAACAGCTCCACGAATTCCGAGCCGCTGATGGAAAAGAACGGAACGCCCGCTTCGCCCGCGACGGCACGCGCCAGCAGGGTCTTGCCGGTGCCGGGCGGCCCGACCAGCAGGATGCCCTTGGGGATATGCGCACCCAGTCGGCCGTAATCCTGCGGATTCTTGAGAAACAGGATGACTTCCTTGAGCTCTTCCTTCGCCTCATCCACGCCAGCTACGTCGGCGAAGCTCGTATGGATCGAACGCTCCATGAAGATCTTGGCCTTGTTGCGCCCGATCGCCAGCATGCTGTGTTCGCCGCGACCTTCCAGGACACGTTGCGACACAAGCATCCACAGCATGGCGATGCCGACAAAAGGAAAGATCCACCTCAGGATGTTTTCCAGCAGGCCCGGCGGTGTTTCCTGATGAAAATTCACCCTGGCGGCGGCCAGCTCCCGGGCGATATCCGGGGCGACGCGCACCGTGCTGAAGTAGCGCGTCCGGCCGCTCTTGTCGGGCGTGCGGTAGCTTCCTTCCAGCGAAGTCTCCGACACGGTGACATCCGCGATTTCGCCTGCTTTCAGCGCACTCTCGAACTGGCTGTAGGAAATGGCCTGAAACTGATTGCGCGTGGCGAGATCATTTTCGATGGCGATGATTGCCGCGACCATCAGCAGCGCATACCAGATCCATTTCCTGTAGAGCGATGGAGGGTTCGTTGCCATGGTCGGAGCACCGGGTACAAAGGCATGGAGGATCGCGGCGATGCATGGTGATGGCAGCTCATCCCCTAGATGCGCAGTTCGTGCTCCCGTGCCTGCTCATCGGTGATGGCCGCATTCATTTCGTGCAGGAGCACGCCCAGGGCCAGATAGACATCATCTGCGGTCACCATGCCTGCCAGCACGCCGTGTGCGTTGACCACCGGCAATCGGCGGATCGCCTTCGTGCGCATGACGGAAATGATCTCGAGCAGATAGTGATCCTCGCCGCAGGTCAATGCGGGAGAAGTCATGATGTCGCCGACGGTAAGCGTGGCTGCCGGGACGTCGGCGGCGACTACGCTCATCACGATGTCCCGGTCGGTCACGATGCCGACCGGGATGCGTTCGCCGTTGGGTTGTTTGATAACCACCAGCGCGCCTGCATGGCTCTTGCGCATGAGTTTGGCCGCGTCTGTTACCGATGCGCTTGCATGGATGCAGACGACGTCGAGAGTGCAAATATCGGATGCGCGCATGTCTGTCTGCTCCCTCGCTGATCGGTCGGCGACCTTGTTCGAAAGGGCGCTGCGGGACGGGTATCTAGAATCGCTCCACAAACTCAGCCGAGGCGTCCAGCAATATGGCGGCGCCGGCGGCGAACATGCGGATCCGGTTGGCGGCGTTGGCATCGACGACCCCCAGTTCGAGGTTGCAGACGGCTGGTATCGGCTCGGGCGCGTCGTCGACGCTTTCCAGTGCGCTGCAAGCGCATTGGGCATCGGCCACGGGCAGTGCTTCGATGCATTCGACTCCCGCCATGCCGTGCAGCATGTTCATCAGTGTTTCGGTGCGTCCTTCGTCGCCGAGCAGGCGGATTCGTACGGTATTCATGGCGTCACGCATGCAGTGGGTTGACCTTGGCTCATTTGGCGACCTGCAGCGGGCGCGGATATTGACGGAGATCAAATCGATCAAAGTCTTTGGCCATTGAGCGGACCCGCGAGCGCAGGATCCCCGACCTCGACCAGTTTGCCGACGGTTGCTTCCTTTCAGGCTTGGGGGAAGGGCGAAACATCGCTCATGCGGCGGCGGGCATCTCCGGACGCGCCTCGCCTGCGTCGGGTTCGCCGCAATGCTCGAGGATGGACGCGCGGGTTGCGTCCGCCAGCCGCAACGCTTCGCTCCAGGGATCGGCCGCCTTGTCGGGGTATGCCGCCGCGGCGATCGTGACAGTGACGGTGCCCGGCTGCGGCAGCCATTCATCGTCGCGAAGGATGCTGCGCGTTCCCTTCAAGGCTACGGGCACGACGGGCATGTCTGCTGCAACGGCCGCGACAAACGCGCCCAGACGGAAATGCACCAGGCCCGGCATGTGCCGGAAGGTGCCTTCCGGAAAGAACAGGACATCGCGGGTACTGGCTCGCACCTGCTGTACGGCTTGCGTATTCGTATGCGGATCGGATCGCGCCACGAACATCACGCCGAGACGGTGCAATGCCCAGCCCAGCACGGGCGTCGTGGCCAACTCCTGTTTCACCACGAAGGTTGCCGGCCTTGGCAGGGCGCACATCAACGCCAGCGCATCGACATAGCTGGCGTGGTTGCATACGAACACGCAAGGGCGGTTGGGTGGCGCTTCGAGCAGTTTCACCCGGATCCGGATGCCGGTCGCCACAGCCAGCATCCGCAGCAGCTGGCGCGACACGCTCCAACGCGTTGCATGAGACAAGGGCAACGCCATGCACAGCAGTGCCGGGACGGCCGCGATGCCGAGAACAAGCCACGCGTACGCCGCGTAGGCCAGCGTGCCGGCACGACGGGCCGCGCGCAGCAGCCGATCGCGCTGGGAGCGGGCCGCCACCGTCAACAGACGCCACCGGTCGGGCGTATCCAGGCGGCCGGTTTCGAACGCGGACCGGCATGCCGAACGGCGCAATTTCCCGCTCGACGTTTTCAATATCGTACCGGGCGCCGCCAGCACGACCTCGTCGGCTGGCGCCCCCGCGCACGCCTGCACCGCCGCGTTGACGGCCTGCTGCAATGCCTGGCGTTGCGCGGGATCCGTCGCGCGGGTTTCGGCAACGACGACCAGGCGCTCGGTGCCCTGACTGTGGGTGCCGAATGCGGCCACGCGGCCGCGCCGTATGCCCGGTACTTCGCCTACTGCCTGCTCGATGACTTGCGGATGCAGGTGCTGGCCGGCGCGGATGATCACGTCTTTCACGCGGCCGGTGAGGTACAGCTCGCCTTCCGAAAGGAAACCCAGATCACCGCTATCCCGCCAGACGTCGTGGAGAAGCTGCCGGGTAAGCGATGGGTTACGGAAATAGCCGGCGCTGGCGGAAGGGCCTTGAAACTGGATGCGCCCTTGCTGGCCATCGGGCAAGGCGTGGTCGTATTCGTCGACGATGCGCAGCTCGTGCTCGGGCAAGGGCGCTCCGCAGGACACGAATCGCAGCGATGGCTCGCCGGGGTCGTCGGTGGCGACGGCGTCGCCGTGGCGAAGGAAACGATCCTGCCGAACGCGCAGCACGCGGACGCCGCGCCCGGGCGGCGGGAAGGTGAGACCCAGGCTGTTCTCGGCCAGGCCATACACCGGAAGCAGCGCGCCCGGCGATAAGCCGAAGCGGGCGAAGCGCGCGATGAAGCGCTCCAGGGTTTCCGGAAACACCGGCTCCGCGCCGCAAAAACAGATGCGCAGGCAGCGAAGGTCCAGGTCGCTGAGCATGTTTTCCTCGACCCGGTGCAGGCACAGTTCGTAGGCGAAGTTCGGTGCCGCCGACAAGGTGGCCCGGAAGCGGTGGATGGCACGCAGCCATTGCTCCGGGTGCAGCAGGAATGATTGCGGTGGCATCAGTATCAGCGGGATGCCGAAATACAGGCTGCCCAGCCATGCACCGATCAGGCCCATGTCGTGATAGAGCGGCAGCCAGCTGACGAAGGTGTCCTTTGCCGATGCATCGACCTGACGGCCCATGATGCGGATGTTGGCGAGCAGGTTGTGATGAGTGAGCATCACGCCCTTCGGGTCGGCGGTGCTGCCCGAGGTGTATTGCAACATGGCCAGGTCATCGCCACGGCGCGATACCGGTTCGGGTTGCGCATGCGCCTCCCGCAACGAGGCGACCGTCAGCAGGCGTTCCACGCTGCCGGCGAGCGCGCCGATCGCATGGCGATGCTCGAAAAGGGCGGGCGCCACCAGCATCAGGCGCGCGCCGCAGTTGCGCAGAATGCCGGTCTGGCGGCGCCAGTATTCGCCCAGTTCGCTGGGCCGCAGCGGTGGATACAACGGCACCGGCACGCCGCCGGCCAGCATGACCCCGAAGAAGGCGATCAACAGGTCGGGATGGGTCGGAAACATCAATGCCACCGGATCGCCGGCACGCAAGCCGGCTTGCTGCAGGCCATAGGCCGTTTCGCTCGCCGCCGCATGCAATTCGGCGTAACTCAGTTCGACGCCATCGCCGTCGCCACCGGCAAAATGCACATGCATGCGGTCCGGGTGCCGTTGCGCGTGCCATGCCAGTACCTCCGGAAGCGTGTTGACGCCGTCGGGCGTTGCCAGAGGCTCCTGCCGCGCCGATGCGAGTGCGGTGTCCACGTCGATGAAAGCCGTCCGGGCGGATGAGGCGGCAAGCGCACGCAACAGATCGGCGGGTGTCTGCGCCTCCAGGGCAAGTCGTTCGGGGATCGAGACGTGCAGGCGCTTTTCCAGGCGCGCAAGCAATTCCATGCGCGAGAGGCTGTCCAGGCCCAGGTCGCGGTCCAGTCGCGCATCGGTCCTTACGACAGGCGGGTGCGTTTCCTGCGGGCGCAATTCATGCAGCAGCCCGGCGATCTCTTCGGACACGATACGGCTTTGTGAAAGCGGCGCCTCATTCATCGCGGTCTCGCTGAAGGGATCGAGCGCGGGAGCGCTCGCCGGCCACAACGCAATGAATAGAGCGCTGCGCCGATCTGCGTATTGACCTGGCTCAACTGAGTGGTCTGGGCAGGTCTGCCCTGCGCGAAGGAACTGGGCGGATATGCAGCCCCGTCGATCCGGTTCAGCCCAGTGTTACCAGGGACTATCCTTGATGCCCAGACGATACGAGAGCTGATTCACGGCGATATCGCCCACGAACGTCATTGCGGCGATGGCGGCCACATCCGCCACGCCAAGACCGGCGCAGGTTCCAGTCAGTGCCAGTGCGCCAAGCAAGAAGTCGAGTTGGTCGAAGGGGATCCATCGCGCACCCGGACGGATGTGCAGCATGCGCTTGACGAGGCTCTTGAGTGCATCGCCCAGCATCGCACCGCCGCCCAGGCCAAGACCAAGCAACAGCCAATGCTGGTAGTCGACCAATGACCATGGTGCATGGACTCCGTATTGCACTGCGGTCACCAGCACGCCCGTGGCAACTCCTGCCAGAAAGCCGAGCACGGTCTTGTGGCTGCCGAGAAGGCGCTCGTGGATAGGGCGATTCCAGCCGCGCCAGTACCGGGTGAAGGGCGGCGCCATGTTGGCGCAGTAGGCGGGTAGCATGAAGTAGACGAGTTGCAGCAGACGAGTGCATAGGTCACTCATGAAGCCGTGCTCCGGGCCTGTTCACCGTGTTGTCCGCTACGCAGGTGTGGCATCGTCAGCGGAACGCATGAATCGCCGCTTGGCCATTTCGACCAGCAGCAGGTAAGTCGCCGTGGCTGCGATCAGGAACACGAAGAAGACAGGCGGCAGCAGCACGAAGCCAAGATCGGTCGCCATCGGCGTCGCGGGAAGAATGACGCCGATCGCGACAGCCAGCAGCACACTGACGATCAATGCCTTGCCTGGCCGGCTTCGCAACGGATTGCCTGCAGTGCGTATGACGAACAGCACGAGCGTCTGGGTGGCGAGCGACTCGATGAACCAGCCGGTGTGAAATGCCGCTTCCGACGCATGCAGCCAGTGGAGCAGGACATAGAAGGTGAGGAAGTCATAGAGCGAACTGATCGGTCCGATGCCGAGCATGAAGCGACGGATGAGGGCGACACTCCAGCGGCGTGGTCGGCGCAGTTGCGCGCTGTCCACATTGTCTGTCGGTATGGTGGTCTGCGCCATGTCGTACAGGAAATTGTTCAGCAGGATCTGTGTCGGCAGCATGGGCAGGAATGGCAGGAACAAGGCACCCGCCGCCATGCTGAACATGTTGCCGAAGTTCGAGCTCGTGCCCATGAGCAGGTACTTCATGACATTCGTGAAAGCCCTTCGCCCTTCGATGACACCGGCATGCAGTGCCTTCAGGTCGCGCTCGCGCAGCACGATATCCGCCGCCTCCCTGGCGACGTCCACGGCGCTGGCGACTGAAATGCCCACATCGGCGGCATGCAGGGATGGCGCATCGTTGATGCCGTCCCCCAGAAAACCGACCACGCAATTGCGTGCCTTGAGCGCCAGCACGATGCGATGCTTCTGCGCCGGGTTGACTCGCGCGAAGATGCTGGTCCGCTCGGCCAGGATGCCGAGTGCGGTTTCCCCGAGGCCCTCGATCTCCGCGCCGGTGACCAACCGGCTGACGTCGATGCCGACCTGCGCGCAGACATGACGCGCCACGCGCTCGTTGTCTCCGGTCAGGATCTTCACCGTTATGCCGTCTTCGGCCAGCGCGCGCAGACATTCGGCTACGCCGGGGATCACCGGATCGGCGAACAGCACGAACCCGGCCAGCGTCAGGTCGGCCTCATCGCTGGTCGCATAGCGTTCCTGCGATGGAACGTTGCGATAGGCCACGGCAAGCACGCGCAATCCCTGTTCGCCAAATGCCTCATGGGTACGCATGCAGCGTTCCAGGGATGCGGCGTCGATCCGTTGTACAAGACCATCCACCTCATACTGCGTGCACAAGGTGATCACCGACTCCGGCGCGCCCTTGACGATCAGCAGCCGTTCGTCGTCGTGCCCGACGACCACGGATAGCCGGCGCCGCTCGAAATCGAAGGGAATCTCGTCCAGCTTGCGGTACTCGCTCACCGCAGGCGTCTGGCAATTCAGTATCGCTGCGTCGAGCGGACTGCGGATGCCGGTCTCGAACGAGGCATTCAGATAAGCCAGCAGGTGCGGTCGTTCCGACGCGCCGCCGAACGGATCGACCGACGAAGCCAGCGATGTCTCGCTGCTGGTCAGCGTGCCGGTCTTGTCGCTCAGAAGCACCGTCATGCTGCCGAAGTCCTCGATGGCGGCGAGATGCTTGACGATGACCCGCTGGCGCGCCATGCGCACGGCTCCGCGCGCCAGGGTGACCGTGGTGATCATCGGCATGAACTCGGGCGTGAGGCCGACCGCCAGAGCCAGCGCGAACAACATGGTCTGCAGCGGCGGCCGATGCATGGCGATGCCAATGAGCAGCACCGCGAGCAGCAGGAACACCATCGTGTACATGATCAGCCGGGAAAAATCACTCAGCCCGCGCTCGAATTCGGTGGGCGGGGGACGCTCGGCCAACGCCTCGGCGACGTCGCCAAAAGCCGTATGGCGGCCAGTGGCAAAGACGCGTGCAGTTGCCGTACCGGCGACTACCGATGTGCCGAGAAAAACCAGATGCCGCGCATCGACGCTTTGATCCAGGCCCTCTGGTCCATTGGCCACCTCCTTTTCCACGGGCATCGACTCGCCAGTGAGCGCCGCTTGCAGCACATGCAGGTCGCGCGCGGTTATCAGGCGCGCATCAGCCGGTACCCGGTCTCCCGCAGCCAGACGAATCAGGTCGCCTGGCACCAGGTCACGGCGGAGCCGCTCCTGCCAGCGGCCATCACGACAGACCGTGGCCATCGGCGCAATCTCGTCGCGCAGACGATTGGCCGCACGCTGGGAGCGATAGCTCAGCGCGAAGTTGAGAGTGACGCTGAGAATCACCATGGCTGCGATGATGGTGGCACCGACGATATCCCCGAGGAATCCGGAGACGCCGGCCGCCAGCAACAAGATGACCACCAGTGGATTGGTGAACAGCAGGAGCAGGGCGGCAATGGGACCGCCATGGCCGACGGCGCGTGCTTCGTTCGGCCCATATTGAGCCCGACGATCTTGAGCTTCACGTTCCGACAATCCATCGGCATGACCTGCAGGCACGCCTGACGGAGCTTCTGCCGGATCAGCGGTCAAAATTCGCGGAGTGGCGACGGATACATCGGCTTCTTCATGCATGGTGCCTGCCACGCTAAGCAAGAAGCGCTGCTGGCGTGTTGATCCTCATCAACATGACGTGACTACTTGGCAGCGCCAGTTACTGGCGGGGCCGACGTCTCCCCCAATCTGAGTAGCACGAAGCTTTGGAGTCCGATTCCATGAGCTGAGGAGATCGGACGTGAAAAAGCGTTTTTCGGAAGAACAGCTCATTGACTTCCAGCGCATCTCTTGTGAGCTGGAGCGGATACATCTACTGCGCGAGCAGACCACGCTGGAGGCATTTGGAGCACTTCAACTCAGCCACGTCAGCTTGGCAGAGTTGCTGCTCTCGGAATTCCCGGATCGCCGGCGGGAAGCCCATTGGATGGCGCAGCACCACCGTGCATTTTCCGGTCGAACCGCCTATCAGGTTCTTGCCGAGAGAGATGAGGGTGCGGTGCGGGACGAACTAGAACGCACGGGGCACCTTGTATTGCTCACGGAGCCAAGTACGGTGCGTAGCGGCATCTACTCAAAGCGCGCAGCTGCGGCAAAGCACGCCAGACAGCGAACGTACGTGTCGGCGCTCTTAAGATGCCGGCCTATACTCAGCTACCTTTCCACGTGATCACGAGCCATGTCCAGACCAGCTCCTCCCATTCGCGTTCTGGTGGTTGATGACCATCCCCTCATGCGGGAGGGAATCACCGGCGTTGTAAATAGCCAGCCTGACATGGTCATAGTAGGCGAGGCCAGCGATGGCCGAGAAGCAGTTGAACGCTTCCGGGAACTTCGACCGGATGTGACCCTGATGGACCTGCAGATGCCTGGCGTTGACGGTCTTGAGGCGATTGGGATCTTGCGCAAGGAATTTGCGAACGCGGTCATCCTTGTGCTGACTACCTACAAGGGCGATGTTCAGGCGCTTCGTGCCATCAAGGCAGGCGCGCGCGGATACTTGCTCAAAGGCACGATGCGAAAAGAACTGGTCGATACCATCCGCAGTGTCTCGGCCGGGCATCGTTACATCATTCCAGAGGTGGCCAGCGAAATCGCCGCACATCTCATCGAGGACGCTCTGACGGAGCGCGAGACTGTCGTGTTGTCGTGTGTGGCGGCTGGTAACTCCAACAAGCTTGTTGCGCAGTCTTTGAGTATTACCGAAGAGACAGTCAAGGCTCACATGAAGAACATCATGGCCAAGCTTGCTGCGCGCGATCGCACCCACGCGGTTGCGATCGCCATGCGACGCGGCATTATCACCCTGTAGGCATCACGCTTGCCCATGCGTTCGTCCTCGCGATGCTCGGGGAGCGAAGCCGGGGTCGGTTGCCATATCAACGGGAAGTGTCATCAAACTCACCGCTTAAACACTGGAGGGGTCGTGCTGAGCAGCATGCATGTTTTGCTGCAAGCTTGTGAGAATCGGCAAGCGGACCGAGATGCCCATGGCTACTCTCACGAGAGGCCATCACTCAGGACACGCACCATGACCATCATGACGTCTAACCGCCAGCTCGTGCTTGATGCGTTCGATACGCTATTCAATCGGCGCGACTACTCGGCGGCCGAACGGCTGTGGTCACCCAGCTATCAGCAACACAGCGCCCACATTCCTCCCGGTCGTGACGGCCTGTTTGATCTCATCCGAGCTGCACCTGCTGCGCTGCGATATGAGGCAGGGCGTGTGCTCGCCGAAGACGACGTCGTCATGGTTCACGGTCACTATTCGAACACAGGACTGCCAGCTGACTGGATCGTGGTCGACATCGTGCGAGTGGCCAACGGTCAGCTTGTTGAACACTGGGACGTCATCCAGGACGAGGCGACCCGGGCGACGTCCAAAAGCGGTCTCCCCATGTTCGGAATGCATTTCCCCGGAGAGCGGTAAGGGTGCCAGGATGCCGGCGAGAGGTGGACATTCCCCTGGTGGCGTAGTGGGGTCTTGCTGTGCATGCAGCATGGACCCTTGGCTCCAGACGTTATGGCGTTGCCGATCAAGGTTTGAGAAGGCTCATCCATGGTGCGTAAGCGCTGCGCGCGCGTTTGGTACAGCGCGCGGCGGTCCGTGACAGACACGCCAACTATCTGAACGTGACAGCCCCTGGTGCACCAAGCTCCCCGATATGAGGGATGCATATCGCCCCACCTGAGGCATGTGCCATTTCGACAGGCGACCTAGCATTGTTTTGCGGCGCGACACGGACGCCGCGAGACATGCGAGGGCAACGCGATGACGATCAGTCTCAACAGCGCAGTGACAGATGACCTGCGCCAGCTTCTCCTCCCGATGGCGCTCACGCAATGCGAAGGCCGAACCATCGTTTCGTTCTCCAGCCGAAGCAGAATCCGCGCCGACGGCGAGGGAGCATCGCGGCCGCCTCATGTTCATTTGGGCGAGGTAGGGCTGCACGCACTGGCGACGGCTGGCCAGTGGGCACGCGGATTGAACGAGACACATCGTGATTTCGTTTCCCGCTTCGGCGCGCTGGAGTGGGCCTGGTCGCGCAAGGCGGGAACGGGAGCTATCGTGCACGGCGCACTCGCGGGCTGGCAATTGCACAAAGCACTGCAGATGCTGGGTGAACGCCTTGATCTCTCTATCGAGCTGGATGAGATCGCTCTCAGCTGCCGGGTATCGCGCGCGCACTTCGCCAAAGCCTTTCGACGCTCGATGGGTATCCCCCCGTATCGCTGGCGGCTCGAACTCCGTCTGGCCATGGCGCGTCGTGCATTGATCGAAACCGTTGAGCCGCTGACCCGGATTGCGCAGCTGCTTGGCTTCCAACAGATGACTCATTTCTCCCACGCATTCGTTCGCGCGACCGGAATGAGTCCGCGCCAATGGCGCAGGACCTTTCAGTCGACCAATTGGGCCAGTGCTCAAAGCGGAAACGAAGCGCCATTGCAGCATGTGCAAATGGATTTCGGTGACGATCTTTTCGTCCACCTTGAACTGCTCCACTCGCCCGACGACCTCATCGTCGATGCGATCCGGACGCTACTTGCTGCGGCACTGCGAGAGGAGGGCTGCCTGGATGGCTCCGCCGAGGTTCTGGTCGAGGCCCTGCATCTCTGCAGCGGGCAGGCCCGTCTTGCCGGAAAGCCGCGCAAGGCCACCCGTGGACAGCTTGCCGACTGGCAGGTGGCTCTGGCCCGCGAGCTGCTATCCACGACGTCGGAAGACGCAAGCATTGCTGTGGTTGCGGCGGCATGTGGAACTTCGCCCGGATATTTCTCCAAAGCGTTTCGCGCAACGCTCGGTATGTGCCCGAGGCGCTGGCAGGCGCACGCCCGCGTCGAACGTGCCAAGGCGCTGCTCGAAAGCAGTACACGGATGATGATTGATATCGCCGGGGAATGTGGTTTTACCGAGCAGAGCCACTTCAATCACACCTTCACGCGTCTCGTGGGCTGCAACCCAGGCACGTGGCGCATTCTGCATCAGCAGGCCGACGCGAGTTAGGCACAGCGTGAATACACTCAGGTGCATCAGCACAGTGAATACACTCAGGTGCATCGGCACAATTTTACCGGGAGATCGACGATGCCACTGGTACGCATTGACCTGATTGAAGGACGTACACGGGAACAAGTCAGGCTGATTGCCGACCTGGTTCATGAGGCTGTGGTGTTTGCCTTTCGTGTGCCCTCGGACGATCGCTACCAGATCATCACCGAGCATCGACAAGAGAATGTCGTCGTGCTCGACACCGGTCTGGATATCGCTCGCTCGCCGGCGTTGGTGATTCTAAGCGTGCTCTCGCGCCCGCGCAGCGAGCTTGAAAAGGTCAACTTCTATCAACGCGTGTGCGAGCTGCTCCATGCGCAACTTGACACAAACCCCGGAGACCTGGTGATCAACATCACCACGAACAGCGATGCCGATTGGAGCTTTGGCCACGGTCGCGCGCAGTTCCTGACCGGCGAACTCAACGGCGGTGCCGTCCGCCCCTTACCGGAGACAGAAAATGGCTGAGACCAAAAACCAGTCCAGTGCCCGTGCCCAGCACAACCGCGAGGTGGTTGAAGCCTTTTACAGCGGCGGAATGCGCGGCGATCTTTCTGGCATTAAAGACAAGTTGCACGTCGACTTTGTTTGCAGTGCGCCCAACTACCTGCCCTGGGGTGGTGATTCCCTGGGCAGGGACGCGTACCTCAACATAGTCATTCCACAGGTGGCGCGCTTCCTCGATTTCGGGCCCTTTTCCTACGACAGCCTGACCGTCGAAGGAGACCATGCTGTTGCCCTGATCAATGTCGGTATCAAAGGCACCCAAGGGCGCATCAAGATTTCAGAACACTGGGATTTTCATGAAGGTCTGGCCACTCGTATCTGGGTTGCCTACTACGAGCCCAAAGTCCTGATGGACGCCATCGCGCAAAGCGATGCTCTAGCCTGAGAGGGGAGGCCCTGCGTTGCGCAGGGCCCCGTCAGCGACTCAGATAAAATCGGCGTCGAGCACGATCCGGTAGTTCGCCTTGCCGGCTTCCATGTGGGCAATGGCATCGTTTACGCGACTCATGCGGAAGTGTTCCACGCGCGGTGCGATGTGGTGGCGAGCTGCAAAGCGCAACATGGCATCCATCGAACTGCGCGAGCCACCTGGCGACGAGGATACGGATGCTTGCGGAATCAACAGGTCCATCACCTGGACAGGAATGGGTTCGCTGATGATGCCGACAAAATGCAGTCGGCCACGCGGTGACAGAAGCTCGAGCACCCGATGCCAGTCAAGCGGCACGGCCACCGTCACGATGATGAGGTCAAGCTTGCCTTTCAGGTATGCCCACGCGTCAGGATTGCGGCTGTCGACTACATCGGTGGCGCCAAGGCCAATAATCTCTTCGTATTTCGATTTCGTCGACGAAAAGGCCGTGACGCTGCTACCCCAAGCGCGACAGAACTGCAGCGCGAGATGTCCCAGGCCTCCGATGCCAAACACCCCGACGTGATCGACCGGGCGAAGGCCAAATTCCATCAGGGGAGAAAACACGGTGATGCCCGCGCAAAAGAGCGGGCCGGCGTCGGCGGCCGATAGACCCTCGGGGACAGGCACGGTCCACAGCCAGTGCGCGCGGACATGCGTGGCAAACCCACCGTGGTGGCCGATGATGGTTCCCTTCAGCCGGGTGCACAGCTGCGGCGCGCCACTGATGCACGGGTCGCAATACTGACAGCTCTCCTTGTTCCAACCCACGCCCACCGTTTGTCCGACGGCCAGCCCCTTGGCGGCAGCGACGGCCCCCACCTGGGTGATGCGGCCGGTGATTTCATGTCCGGGCACAAGCGGGAACGTTACGAAACCGGGTTCATTGGCGATGAATGCCAAATCGGTGTGGCAGAGGCCGCAGTTGTCTACTTGGACTTCCACTTCCTCTATGCCCAAAGGGCCCAATTCGTATTCAAAAGGTTCGAGTGCGGCACCAGCTTTCATGGCGGCCCATGCTTTGACAATGGTCATGACTAACTCCCGATGAGGAGACTCACTATCGCGCGGCTGGCGCTGCGGTGATTGCGCCGATTCGATCCGGTTGCGACAAATGATCATGCGATGATTTGGAACGACCGCCGAGATGTCGTGTCCTCATGGGATTGACGAAACAGTTGTCGTTAACAGGCGATTTGCAAACGCACGACGGCCAGGGACAGCAAGCGAAATCGTTGAGCCTTGGCCTGGGAATGTTTCAATGGACAATCGGCCGCCCAGACGTTGCGCGCGATCGCGCATGCTCCTGAATTCGGCGCGCGCACGCCCATCCTCATCAAGTCTGCCTTTGTCTGTGCCACAGCCATTGTCGGAAACGGATAGCACCAGGCCCCGGCGTCGATAGACCACCGTCACCTCCAATTGCGTCGGCGAAGGGTGCCGCGCGGCATAGTTCAGTACTTCACGGACGATGGACAGGCATTCCTCGGCGATCAACGAGTGCAGCAGATGTGGTTCACCGCGCACGAAGAGCTTGAAGTCAAAACCATATAGAGCCGCCATTTGGTTGCCGAGCTCCTCAAGGGCATCAGCCAGATCGCTTACGGCCTCGGCTGGCGCGCGCAGCTCGGCGACGCGGTCACGACCCTCGATAATGACGTGATCGGCAAGATCGAGCGCTTCCTCAAAGAAGAAGCGGGACGGCTCGCCGCGAGGCAGACGTTCGGTGGCCACCTGAAAGCGCAGCACGAGAGCCTGGATGGACTGCAGCAGGGTGTCGTGCAACTCGCGGGCGATACGCTCGCGCTCCAGGTGTCGATCTTCCAGTCGGATCCGCAGTTGTCCAGTAATCCGGCGTACGCGAAGACGCAGGACAACCAAGACAAGGCCAATGCAGGCAAGGATGGATGCAACTGCGAACCACCAGGTCTGGTAGATGGCACTGGCGATGGTGAACGTCAGGCTCGCGCCCTGGTTGTTCCACAGCCCGTCTTCATTGGCAGCAATCACCTGAAAACGGTAGCTGCCCGGTTTCATATTGGTGTAGAACGCTTCCCTGAGTTTGCCGGCTTCCTGCCACGTCGTATCAATCCCATCGAGGCGATATCGAAAGCGTACGCGTCCCGGCACCGAGAGGCTGGCGGCGGTAAAGGCGATATGTACGCGTTGGGTCAGCTTCGGCAGCGTCACTCCCTGAACAGGATCAAATAGGTTTTCATCGGCTTGGATATATCGAATCGAAACCGGAGGCTTGATCGGGTTGGTGTGGACGTTGCGCGGGTCAATGAACGCCAGTCCCTTATTGGTCTCAATCCAGACTCGCCCTGCGCTGTCTATCTGCAAGGTATTCGTGGGTTGCGCCTGGACGGCGATGCCGGGAAGGCCGTCATGAGAATCGAACAGGCGATATTCCGGAATGTAGCTGGCATCTTTGAACGTGTGGCGAAGCTCTTTCGGGGAGATGCGAACAAGGCCTTCGTTGGTGTTGAGCCACACCCAGGTGCGATCACGCGCAGTCCCCGAAACGCCCGAAAGCGGCAGGCTGCCCAAAAAGGCAACGCTGTGGAACGAGCCCGATATATTCCAGCTCACGCCTGATTCGCCGCCGGCCAGGACGTCGTTGTCGCGCACGTCAAGACTCAGCACGGCGCCGAGTCGTTGCCCGTCTCGAGTGGAGAACATCCTCCGCGTCCTGCCATCAAACGAAACGATGCGATCGCCGGTCAACCCTAGCCACAACTTGCCTGCGGGCCCCGTAGCCATGGATGCGACATCGCCGGCATTCGGTACCCCAGGATCCCAACGCTGCCAATGGCCCTGGGTGAAATGAAAGATTCCCTCAAGATTGAAGTTCTCCCACAAGCCACCTGCGCCATCGGTAGTCTTGGCTGTGCCGGTGGCTCGCCCCAGCCCGGGTGGCAGCGGCAAGGACGTGGTCTTGCCGTCGCTCCTGCGGTACATGCCGTTACTCCGGTTGAACCAGAGCGCACCGGATGGATCCGCGTAGAGATTCGAGAGGGTAGTGGGGAATTCCTCGTCGCGCATCAGGTGGTCGTTGTCCCAGTGAAACAGTGTGGTGTTGCTGATAACCCAGGGAACCCCGTTCTTGTCGACGGATACGTCGGATATGTAACGTCCAGGCGCAGGCAATGCGCCCATGACAACGATGCTCGCTGCACGAAAGCTGTCCAGACCAAAATTGGTCCCCACCCATACGTTGTGCTCGACGTCTTCAAACAAGGCCCCGCCTGCTTCCGACGTCATCCCGGTGTTCGCATTGAACCGGGCCGACAGGTCACTCTCGACGAGAGGGTGACCGTCGGCGACAGACGAGGGGTGCTCGATCAGGAAGATGCCGCCGCGTATGGGGTCCGTACCCCAGAGTCGGCCCAGGTGATCGAACAGGAGTCGGACAGACTCGACGTGTGCCAAGTTAGGTGATGGCCGCTCTTCATCAATATTCGTGTGGTCGACCGACAAGCCGGGCAAGGCACGTGTACCGTGATTGCGATCAGAGAGCCAAAAGGTGCCATCAGGAGATTGCGCCATCTGACTGTCATTGACGATTTCGACATCCGTCTGGACAAAATGGTGGGTACCTTTGGGCAGCACGTAAACGTGGTCGCGCCCCGTGACCCACAGGTTGCCCTCAGGGTCGAGCAGTACGCCGCCCGCGTGCTTGCCGTGGAAGCCCCAATCGTCCCCGATGATTGTCCAGCGGTTCGACGAGAAGCGCGCTAAGCCACCTTCCAGGGATGCCCACACGGCGCCGGAAGCCTCGACAGCAAACGACGATACCCATCCACCGGGCAGTCCATCGGCGGTGGTAAAGCTTTCAACCTGACCATTCTTGATGCGCGAGATACCGCCGGCGAAATACCCCACCCAAAAGTTGCCGTTTGGTTCAAGTGTCAGCGCGGTGAGATTGCTGGCGGGCAGGTTATGTCCGGCATGGTCGACGAATCGTTCGAAACGGACACCGTCAAAGCGATATAGACCGCCGCCCGTGCCCAGCCACAGATATCCGTCAGGGGACTGGGTCATTGCCCAGATGTCGGCCGGCGCACCATCCGCTGCGCTATACGCGGTGTGCTGGAGTGCAGGGGGCGAGTGCGCCCTGGCGAGCGAGCCCAGGGCGAGAGTCAACATCACCAGTGTCCAGCTGGCGACGGAATATTTGATGGTGCATTGAATCTGAGGCCGGCGCGCGTACGTCATGACTGAAGTTTGCGTGGCACAGGGGGCCGGATCATTGACGAATTCGTTCAAACAGCATCATTCGAGCGTCGCGTGCATTTACTGCGCGCACTGTATCGCGCGTGGAACAACAGTAAGGAACGACGGGTTCAATGACGCCCCCACCAGCGATCCTTCGCCATGGCTTTATTCCCTCTCAGCCACCTCGGCCTTCAGCGCTGCAATCAGGCAAATGTGTCCAGCCAGCGCAAGCGCCGAACGCCTGTGCGTGGCTAGCATGTACTCGCTACCAGCGCCGCAACGCCGGTTCCGCGAAAACTCGTCGTGCGCGTTGCACATGGCTGAGCCTCCGGGCCCTCGACTCGTTCGAATACCAAATTTCAAGAGGCAAGACGATGTCCATCGATACCTACCGTGCTGTTCAGGCCGTAAGGCGCGTTTGCGAATAGTTCTGACGACGAGGCCCTGACTGCGCACGCATTGCGGATACAGATTCCGTTCTATCCGGACTTGCGACGGCCTTTCGATCCGTATGAGCGGTGACCACCTAATGGCCTAAGCAAACGGCAGCGTGCCGCTTGGACTGTCTTCCACCGAGGCAACTTTCATGTCAAAGAAACTGTTCAAACCCATTTCCATCGGCCCGTACACGCTGGATCACCGTGTCGTCATGGCACCGCTGACCCGCATGCGTTCTGAGCAGCCGGGTGACGTGCCGGGTGACCTGATGCTTGAGTACTATCGTCAGCGTGCATCAAAGGGTGGCTACATCGTCTCCGAGGCGACTGTGGTGGCCAGCAATGGCGGCGGCTACCTGGGCTCGCCAGGCATTTATTCCGACGCGCAGATTCCTGGCTGGAAGCGCATTACCGATGCCGTGCATACAGCCGGGGGCCGCATCTTCCTACAGCTGTTCCACGCAGGCCGCCAGTCGCATTTTGATATGCAGCCGGATGGCGGTGCACCCGTGGCGCCGTCGGAAGTGGAATATGAAGGCGTGGCTTACACCCTCAACGGCTGGGTGCCGAGCTCACCGCACCGTGCCATGACCGAGGCCGAGGTCATCGACATGGTCGAGGTGTTCCGGGTTGCTGCTGAGCGGGGCATGAAAGCCGGGTTTGACGGCGTGGAAGTTCACGGAGCCAATGGCTACCTGATTGACCAGTTCCTTCAGGATGGTTCGAACAAGCGGACCGACAGCTTTGGCGGCACGATTGCCAAGCGTTCCAAGTTCCTTCTCGACATCGTCCACGCGGTAGCTTCCGTGTGGGGTTATGACCGGGTGGCCGTTCGCCTCGGTCCAAGCGGTACCTTCGGCGACATGAAAGACAGCAATCCGACGGCGCTGTTTGGGTATGTGGCGGATGAACTGGACAAACTAGGCCTTGCCTATCTCCATCTCATCGAGCCGCGCGTCAACGGCAACGCCATTGACGAGTCGAAGGATCAAAATCCGCTGGCCGCTCGCATGATTCGTCAGCACTACCACGGTCCGATCATTGCTGCCGGTGGCTTCACACCCGAATCGGCCGAGGCCATCCTTGAGGAGGGCAGCGCGGATCTGGTGGCCTTTGGCCGCGACTTCATCTCCAATCCCGACCTGCCCGTGCGTATCGCCAGGAACTATCCGCTTACTGACTACGACCGTGACACGTTTTACGGCGGTACCGAGGTTGGCTATACCGACTATCCGGCCCATGTCGAGTCTTCCGCCGCGGCTTGATCCAGTGTTGGACTCATGAGCCGGCGGATTGCTTGACCGGAATCTCGCCAGCTCAAGTCACCGCCGGCATCGTTGCTCAATGCAGTGGTGCCGGCGCTCGGCGCACCGGTGCAACCTGCGTTGCGTTTTTTTCACAGACCTGGAGGCGGGATTTCATTGGATAGTCTGAGTTCGCTGACGACCTTTGTGCACGCCGCTGAGACGCGCAGCTTTACGCAGGCCGGCCGGATGCTTGGCCTGTCATCATCGGCGATCGGCAAGACGATTGCCCGTCTCGAACTGCATCTGGGCGTGCGACTTTTCCATCGGAGCACGCGCAGCATTACGCTGACTCCTGAAGGAGAGGTTTTCCTGGAGACGTGTCGACGGGTTTTGCTGGAGATTGGCACGGTCGAGCGCGAGCTCGCCGGCAATCGCATCACTCCGAAGGGACGGCTCAGGCTCAGCCTTCCGATTCTCGGTGACGTGTTCGCTCCAGTGCTGATCGGGTTCATGGCGATGTATCCCGAAATCGAACTCGATGTCGATTTCAGCGATCGGCTGGTGGACATCGTCAGCGACGGGTTTGACGTGGCCATACGCTCCGGTGAGGGCGTTGACTCACGGTTGATGTCGCGTCGACTCGGGGTCTACCACCTGGTTCTGGTGGCATCTCCAGATTACCTGCGCCGGTCCGGCGTACCGCAAGAGCCAGCCGATCTGCTTGGACATACGTGTATTCACCACCGTTATCCGGAGACCGGCAAGCTCGAGCGCTGGCCACTGCAGCAGCCGGACAAGGGGCCCGAGCTTGCCTTTCCCGTTGCGGCCGCACTGAGCACGCTCGAACCTATGGTGCGGATGGCTGAACTGGGTGCGGGAATCGTCTGCACGCCAGACTTCACGGTTGAACGCCAAATCAATGAAGGATCACTGGTCCGCGTCCTCGAAGACTACCTGGAACACCAGAATGTCTTTCGGGCCGTATGGCCCTCAAGCCGGCTTATCGCACCACGCCTGCGGGTATTTCTCGATTATCTCACCAGTCATTTTTTCGTCGATGAAACACCCATACGTGCAGCAGGGTCAGGGCCGCGCATTGTCCCTTGAACGTTCGTGTTGCTTGAATCCACCGGGGAATGTTTGGCCAGCATCGCAAGACCTGTTCGTGGGTGCGCTGATGCGCGCCATCGAAGGCGCGGACCTCCGCAGGCACTGTCGGTAGAAAGATGCCGATCGCCGGGTTGTCTCAGTCAGATACTCCGACTACTCAAGCGCGAAGTTACTGGTCCGAGCGACGCTGGTCTTCCGTAACAGCCACTCCTGATGGCATGTCGCCCCAACCGCCGCCGAGCGCGCGGATGAGGTTTACGGTAGAAACAGCCTGGATACCCGTCAGCCTGTTCGCCTGCTGCTGTGCCTGGAGTACGGTGCGCTCGGCGTCTATGACGTCCAGGTAGGTAGCAGCACCTTCCTTGTATTGAGTCTTCGAAATGGCTTCCGCTCGCTCAGACGCCTTCACCGCATCCGCCTGCGTTTGAGTTTGTGCCTCAAGGATCCGCAAATCGGAGAGGCGGTCTTCGACTTCCTGGAAGGCAGTCAGGACTTGCTGGCGATACTTGGCCGTACTCTCTTCCAGCACAGCGTGAGTACGCTGTACGCCGCCTTTTCGCCGCCCCCCATCGAACAGAGGGAGAGTCAAAGCAGCGCCGGCCAGCGGGCCAAGCAGAAAGACCTCACTTGAGGCTTTGAACAGGTTCGAAAGCGTTCCAGCTTCGTAGCCGCCGTTTGCGTCGAGTGCAAGCGACGGAAAGTAAGCTGCGCGTGCGACTCCGATGCGGGCATTCGCAGCCGCAACCGCGCGTTCCGACGCGGCAATGTCAGGGCGCCGCTCAAGCAGTGTTGAAGGCATTCCTGGCGGAATATGGATGCGGAGGGGCTCAATGGGCGAAGAAGCCAGCAGAAATTTTGCCGGTGTCTGGCCAATCAACACGGCGAGGCTATGCTCCCCGACGGCCCTGGCTCGCTCCGCCGTCATTTGATCAGACCTTGCTGTGGCAAGGTCGGCCCGGGATCTGGCGACGTCGAGATCCGAGATATCACCTGCATCGAAACGTTGTTGAACAAGATTGAGGGTTTCGACTCGAAGATCCACGCCGGTTCGATACACCTGGATCTCGGCATCAAGCTCTCGAAGATTGAAGTAGTTCTGCGCAACATCGGCTTGAAGGGTCAACTGTACAGAGCGGAACAGTGCCCTGGCCTCATCCGATTCTGCCTTCTCCGCATTGAGTTCACTGGTTGCCCGGCCGAAGAGATCAACTTCATAGGACGCTGTCGCCTGGGCGCGCCACAGCGTCTGTGGCGTGACGCTTGTGCCATCCGGTTCCATCAGCGATGCAGGTGAGACCTTTGATCGGGTTGGGCCAAATCTCGCCCCTATCGTGGGTAGCAGGTCGGAGCGTGCAGTGAGCTGAGAAGCTCGCGCCTCGTTTACACGAGCCATGGCTGCCTTGAGATTTTGATTGGCGTTCAGCGCTTGTTCTTCGAGCGTATTGAGTTGCGGATCATTGAAAACAGTCCACCACTGCCCACGAGGCATCTGATCCGATGGCCTGGCTGTGGTCCATGGCGTTTCATCGCTATCCGCCTTGATGGATCCACCTGAGGTGCCGCCTGCCTCCTTGAATACGAGAGGCAGGATGGTGCCCGGACGTGTGTACTTCGGGGCCAGGGAACAGCCTGCGAAGAGCAGGGAAGAGAGCACCAGCGGCATCCCCGCGCGGGTCCATGAAAATGACTTTCTCATGCCTGTTCTCCGTCCGGACATTCGTCACCGACACAGGTGATATGAAGCGTCGAACCATGTCGATTCTCGATGTGCTCTGTCCTCATGAGTTTGCGGAGCAGTACATAGAACACGGGTGTCAGAAGAAGGCCGAACAGGGTGACGCCCAGCATGCCGAAGAACACTGCGATGCCCATCGCGTGGCGCATCTCGGAGCCCGCGCCGCCCGAGAGGACCAAAGGCACAACACCCGTGATGAAGGCGAGCGAAGTCATCAGGATCGGACGCAGTCGCAGACGACTTGCTTCAATGGCGGCGTCCACGATCGAGCGCCCCTGCATCTCGAGCTCTCGGGCAAATTCGACGATCAGGATCGCGTTCTTCGCCGAAAGCCCAACCAGGACCATCAATCCAATCTGGGTGAATATGTTGTTGTCGCCGTTTGTAAGCCATACGCCAAGGAGCGCGGACAGGATGCTCATTGGAACGATCAGGATGATGGCAATGGGAAGGGTCAGGCTCTCGTACAGCGCTGCAAGCACCAGAAAAACGAGCAACACGCTGATCGGGAAGATGTATAGCCCTGAGTTGCCAGCCAGGATCTGCTGGTAGTTCAGATCCGTCCATTCGAACTTCACACCACGGGGCAAAGTCGATGCCGCAATATTCTCGATAGCGGCCTGCGCCTGGCCAGACGAATAGCCCGGTGCGGGAGCGCCGTTGACATCAGCTGCGGTGAATCCGTTGTAGCGAACAGCGCTGTCCGGTCCAAAGGTGGGCGTAACCCTTACAAGCGTCGACAACGGTACCATCTCACCGCGTACATTTCGGGTCTTCAGATACCCGATGGCATCCGAGTTGGCCCTGTACGGCGCGTCGGCCTGCACTCGAACCTGGTAAACACGACCAAACCGGTTGAAGTCGTTGACATAGTAGGAGCCCAGATACACCTGCATGGTCTGGAACACGTCGGCGATCGGCACCCCGAGTTGCTTCGCCTTGACCCGATCGAGATCGATATTTAGTTGAGGTACGTTGATCTGGTAATTGGAGAAGCTCGGCCCAAGCGACGGCTCTTGCGACGCGCGCTTGAGAAAAGCGCCCAACGCACCGTCCAGCCCGGCGTATCCCAGCGATCCGCGGTCTTCAAGCTGAAGCTTGAACCCTCCTAACGACCCGAGACCGAGAACCGGCGGTGGCGGAAAGACCGCGATGAAAGCACCCTTGATCGACGAGAGTCGTTTATTGAGCTCGGCAGCGATACCCACGCCGTCAGGTGAGGAAGAATTTCGGTCTTTGAAGAGCGTCTCACCGAAGAAGATGACGGCAGAGCTCGACGAGTTGGTAAATCCGTTGATCGATAGACCAGGAAACTGCACCGCTGTGATAACGCCGGGAGTCTTGAGCGCGATGTCACCCACTTTCCGCACAATCTCCTCTGTGCGATCCAGCGACGCGCCGTTGGGCAATTGAATGATGGCAATCAGATACTGCTTGTCTTGCATCGGAACGAATCCACTCGGCACCACTCGCGCCACGAGCACCGTGATGCCCAGTAGCAGGGCGTAGACACCCAGCAGAACGCTCTTGTGGTTCACCAGCTTGCCAACGCCATGGCTGTAGTCTCTGGCGGCACGGTGAAAGACGCGATTGAAGAGCCCGAAGAATCCGCCGAACACTCGATCCATCTGTTGCGTGAACCAGTCCCTCGGCGCGTCATGACTGCGTAGAAGCAGGGCGGAAAGAGCTGGCGAGAGGGTAAGCGAGTTGAAAGCGGAGATGACGGCAGAAATGGCAATGGTCATCGCGAATTGCTTGTAGAACTGCCCCGTAAGGCCGGACATGAACGCGAGTGGGACGAACACGGCAATCAGAGTTAAAGCAATTGCGATGATCGGGCCGCTCACCTCCTGCATGGCCTGATAGGTCGCTTCTCGGGGGGACAGTCCATTGCCTATGTTTCTCTCGACGTTCTCGACCACTACGATGGCATCGTCCACGACGATACCGATGGCCAGCACCATCCCGAAAAGCGAAAGCGCATTGATGGTGAAGCCGAATGCCAGCATGAGAGAGAACGTGCCGACAATCGATACAGGCACCGCTATCAACGGGATGATTGATGCGCGCCAAGTCTGGAGAAAAAGAATAACCACGAGTACGACGAGAGCAACAGCTTCAAGCAAGGTGTGGATGACGGCTTCAACACTCGCCCTGACGAACTGGGTCGGATCGTAGACGATGTCGTAGTCGACACCTTCGGGCATATCCGCCTTCAATTCCTTCATGGCTTCCCGGACATGCTTTGAGATATCGAGCGAGTTGGCACCCGGCAACTCGAAGACCGCCATGGCCAATGCCGGCTGATTGTTGAGCAGGGATCGGCGCGCGTATTCCGCGGCGCCCATTTCGACTCGCGCGACGTCCCTGAGCCGGGTAACTGCGCCATCAGGCGAAGCCTTGAGTACGATGTCTTCGAATTCTTCAACGGTCTGCAGCCGGCCCTGTGCGTTGATATTGAGCTGAAGCAGCGTGCCTGGAGCTGCTGGCGAGGATCCAACCTGGCCCGCTGCGACTTGAAGGTTCTGGTCGCGAATCGCCTGGACGACGTCTGTCGCGGTCATTCCTTTGGCTGAAACCTTTTGAGGGTCGAGCCAGACGCGCATCGCGTAGTCACCATTGCCCCACAACGTCAGCTGGCCTACGCCCGGGATGCGCTCGATCCGGTCTCGGACATTGATTACCGCGTAATTGCGAAGGTAATTGAGGTCGTAGCGATGATTCGGAGAGGTGAGATGCACCACCATCGTGAGAGTCGGCGATGCCTTGACGGTGGTGACGCCGAGTCGCTGTACATCTTCGGGTAACCGGGGCAAGGCCTGATTGACCCTGTTTTGCACCAGCTGCTGCGCAAGGTCGGGGTCGGTACCGAGCTTGAATGTCACCGTGGTAGTCAGCGTGCCGTCGCTGTTCGCCTGCGACTGCATGTAGAGCATGTTTTCCACGCCGTTGATCTGTTCTTCAATGGGAGAAGCCACTGTCTCGGCGATGACCTTTGGGTTCGCGCCGGGATATTGGGCACTCACCACCACCGAGGGCGGAACGACAGCCGGATACTCGGAGACAGGCAGGTTGAACATGGATATGACACCAGCCAGCAGGATGATGGTTGACAGCACTCCCGCAAAGATTGGTCGGTCGATGAAGAACCTGGAGATGTTCATGAAGAGATTCGCCTTGGATAGGGTAGCTGGCGCCCATTGAGCTATTGAGATGCGGCGATTGCGTGATCCGATTTGGGATTGCTGACCATGGCGACGATGTTTGCCTTGACCAGCGTCCCTGGTTGGGCCCGTTGAAGCCCGTTGACCACGATCTTTTCACCTCTCTTGACGCCGCTGGTGATCACCCGCAGATCTCCGAACAGCGCTCCGGTGGAAACTTCGCGGTACTGAACCTTCCCTTGCTCGTCGACGATGAGAACAAACCTCTTGTCTTGATCTGTGCCAATGGCAGCGTCGCTTACCAGCGCCGCTTCATGGAACGTATCGCCGATGACTTTCACTCGTGCGAAGAGGCCGGGAACAAGGTCGCCATCGGCATTTTCGAAACGTGCGCGCACACGGATGGTCCCGGAGCCCGTATTCAGTTGGTTGTCGACTGAATCGACGACGCCTTTCCGGGCGTAATCTCTGTCGTTTGCAAGACCGAGATAGACCGATTGCCCGGTGCCTTGGTTATCGATCAGAAAATTCAGGTAGGTCTGTTCGTCAACGTCAAACGATGCGTAAATCGGGGACACCGAAACGACCGTGGTCAGTACGGGTGCCCCGGCCCCCGGAAAAACAATGTTGCCGACTGTTACCTCAGCTCGGGAAACGCGACCAGAGATGGGCGCGACAATATTCGTGTATCCGAGGTCCACTCGCGCCAACTCCAGTGCGGCGGAGGCGGCGGCGAGATTGGCGCTGGCTTCATGCGCAGCGTTTTGCGCGAGGTCATAGTCTCGTTTCGAGATGGCGTTGCCAGCAAGCAGTCGTTCGGCACGTACAGCGTCGGCAGTAGCGTAGGAGCGATGCGCTTTGGCTAGCGAAACCTGAGCCGCCGCCCGGTCAACTTCAGCGCCATACACGCGAGGATCAATCGTGAAGAGGTGGTCACCCTTCTTGACCAGCTGTCCATCGTGAAAGTGGACCGCAGTAATTGCCCCTGAAACCTGTGGGCGTATTTCGGCCTGATCGATCGCCTGAAGCCGACCCGAGTAGGTTTCAAAATCCGTGACGTGACGAGTGATGACCGTCGCGACGTCTACCTCGGTGAACGGTGGTGTGCCGGCCGAATGGGCGATTTTGGGGCTTCCACCAGCGAAGACCATTGCCAGGCCGATGGCAAGAGCCACCACGAGCGTGGTACCCGGTATGGCTTTCTTGGCAAGATCTTGGCGTGTCATGGTGATACCTGCTTCGTCTTCAATGAGAGGACAGGAAGGAATGGTGAGTTGGAATTTGAATCGTGTGAGCTCTTGGTTGTTTGCCGGAACGGGTTGTTCGGGTTCGCGCCGCTGAGGGATTGATTCCACGCTAGGCTGCGCCGCCCATGTCCTCATTGATTGGTCGTTTTCGGTAAACGTGCCAATTCCAATGACTCCTGTTGGAGATAGTGATCGGCAAGCGCGGGAATGCTTTAGACGGCCATCACTCGTATTGAATGGCGTTCGAGCCAGCGAGCCTCATTTGCCAGACAAAGGCGCGAAGTCTCGGATGCCTTGGCGGCGCTGCTTTCGGCAGCGATTGCCTCAGAACTAGCGGATGCTCCGCACTGATGTCTCGCCATCGCGGGCAACTGCTTTCCTTGATCACCACAATCTGGGCAAGGCGAAAGGGCGATGCCACGGCTGCGCCGGGCTAGCTTTTGACAAGCTGCAACCACAACGACCAAGACCGTGTCAGCGTTCCGCCTAATACTGAAATCGTTGCGTGATGGGTGCGCAACTGAATGCCAGACAGCGCTGGCTGCCTTTCCTGGACGCCGCAATGACCCTTACTCGAATTCAAGTCCGACACATCCTTGTCTTGCTCGGTGGCACTTTGCTGTTTTGCCTGTGCCTGCCGGCAGTGTCTGCCGCACCGCAGATTCGAAAACAGGCACCCGGATTCTTCCACATGATGATCGGTTCGTACGAAATTACCGCACTGTCAGATGGGACCAAGGCCATTCCATGGAATACGTTGGCGCACAACGCAGCACCCGGCGAAGTTGAGGCGCTCACGAAGAAAGCGTTCCTCACCGAGCCTGTGGAGAATTCCAGCGCCGCCTATCTCGTCAACACTGGCAAAGTCCTGATCCTCATCGACACCGGTGCCGGGCAGATGTGGGATGCGACGCTGGGCAAGGTCGTGACCAATCTTCGCGCATCGGGGTACCGGCCCGATCAGGTCGATGAGGTGCTCATTACGCATCTGCACTTCGACCATGCCGGCGGCCTGGTCGACAACGGGCGTGCAGTGTTTCCGAATGCCACGATCTGGGTCGATAAAAAGGAGGTCGATTTCTGGCTCGGCAAAAAGGCGCGTACGAGCGCCCCGGATGCACTCAAGCCGTGGTTTGACAAGGCTGCCGCTGCGCTTGCGCCCTATCAGGCCGCAGGGCGCCTGAAGACGTTCTCGGGGGCCAAATCCTTTGCACCAGGGATATACGCCATCGAGACCTTTGGACACACACCCGGTGATGCGTCGTACGCCATCGAGAGCGACGGACAGAAGCTGGTGGTATGGGGAGACCTCGTGCACTTTGCCGCTGTGCAGTTTGCAGACCCTTCGGTGACCATCGCCTTTGACATCGACGAAAAGGGTAACGCGGAGCAGCGCAAGGCTGCCATGCATGATGCGGTCATCGGCGGCTATTACACCGCAAGCTCACACGTCTCGTTCCCGGGCATTGGCCACGTGGGAGCCGAAGGAGACCACTACGTTTTCGTACCGGTCAACTACATCACCATTTTCCCGCCACAGGTTGTTGCTGGCTCGTTGCCGAAACCGCGTTGAGCGGCTCCCATACCAAACACAGGACTTGTCATGAATGATTTGCTTGCATGGGCTGTGGAAGCTCACGGAGGTTTGCCACGCTGGAATGAATTTCGCCAGCTCAAGGCTGCATTGTCCATCGACGGGGCCATCTGGCATCTCAAGCAGGCATCGGGGCTGCTTCAGGGCAAGACGGTCGACATGGCAACTCATGAGCAACGCGTCACCATTGCACCGTTTGACGGTCGTGACGGGCGTGTGGTGTTTGAGGACGACCAGATGAGCTTTGAGACTGCCGGTGTGTTGTCCAGGGTCTTTGACGACCCGGTGTCGACCTTTGCAGGCCAGACACTGGAAACACCTTGGGATCTGGTGCACGTGGCGTACTTCGCTTCCGAGGCATTGTGGACTTACCTCACGAGTCCGTTTCTCTATACCTACCCCGGCTTTGCCACGCGGGAAATTGAACCGTGGCATGAAAACGGCGAAGAGTGGCGGCGACTCGAAGTGACGTTTCCGGACAACATTGCCTCACACACCAGAACACAGGTGACGCATTTCGGTCCGGACGGACTCATGCGTCGGCACGACTACACAGTAGACATTCTTGGCGGTGCGACGGGTGCGAACTACCCGGGCGACTACCGGAATTTTCAAGGGATCATGGTGCCGACGACACGTCGTATTTTTGCCTACGACGCAGACCTGAAAAAGGTTCCGGAACCCATGCTGGTATCCATTGATATCAGCCACGTTTCGTTTCGCTAAAGACGAAGGTCATGACGTCGGCGGAGACGCTGTCTCAGCCGGTCGTGCCTGGCGATCTTGCTTTGCCAGTACGCGCCGATATGGCGTGGTTTGATGAACATTGCCGCCAGAGGACTCCAAGATGACTGCTCTTGAATCGACTCCAGCCGGTACCGCGTGGCTTGATATTCTGCATCGTCCCGGCCTTGTGGAATTCGCTGGCGCATTTTCACCGGATGTAACGATCGACGCCTCGGTGCTCCCGTCCCCCTTGACCGGTCCGCACGACGTGCGGGCGTTTTTCGAGGCCACCAAGAAGATGTACACCACGGTCGGGTTCACCTTCGAGTCGACCGATGGCCCACGCACCTTTCTTGGATGGGACGGCCAATTTGCCGGGCATCAGGTGGCGGGCATCACGGTGCTGGAGCGTGATGCTGATGGTCGTATCTGTGCTATCCATCTTCATCACCGACCCTTTCCAGGCGTGCTGGCGTTCTCAGCCGAGCTTGGCCGTCTGCTGGAAGGCCAGCTTGATGCCGATCCGTTTTCCCGTTAAACGGGAACGTTCATTTCTTGTATCGCCCGCGGAGCGCATCACCGATCGGGGATGCGCTTTCTGCTCAATCTCCGGCTGACAAGAGGCTTTCACCACGGCCGGTCGCTCGCAGCAGTAGCAGCGACAACGCGACAAAAGCCGCGCCGACCAGTCCCATATTGGCCACGCCAACGGTACCAAGCGCAAGCGACCCCGAAGCCGCGCCGAGCGAAAAGCCCAGATACATGAACGAGGCATTGAGCGAAAGGGCAACCGGCGCAACCCGCAGGCCGCCCAGAGTGATGAGACGCGACTGTTGGGCTGGATAAAAAGCCCAGTGCGAAACTCCCCATAGCACTGTGGTGAGAATGACCGGAGCCAGCGCGTACGCAGGCGGCACGATGTGCGCAATGACACTGAGTAAAATAAATGACAGTGCACCCAGCGAAAGACAGGGGCCGACAACCCGGCGTGCGCTGAAGCGGTCAGCGCCCCATCCCCCGAGCAGAACGCCCGCACCGGCGGAGATGCCCCACACAAACAGGACAATACCAATGGCTGCTCCGCGCAGCATGGTTGCGCTTTGCAGATAGATGGCGAGGTAGGTGTAGACCGTGTAGGCACCAGTAGCCCAGAGGGTTGTTACGAGCAGGGCCATCAGCACTTCGGGCCGGGCAGCGACGCGAATGCGCTCAGCCAGGGTGGCCACCGGCAGGTTGGCACCCACGTCGCGGGCCAGGCCGTAGATCAATCCCAGCGTCGCGATGAAGGCAAGTAGCGCTACGCCCACGAACGTCATCCGCCAGCTGGCTACGCTGGCTACCCAGGTGCCCAGGGGCACACCGAGCGCAATGGCAACGGTGAGCCCGCCGTTGACCGCGCCGATCGCACGTCCACGCAGCGAGGGTGCGACCACCGAACCGGCCAGCGCGTTGGCACCAGGCACATACAGGCCTGCAGCGATGGCCAGCAACACGCGCGCAGCCATCAAGCTCCAGTAGCCGGCAGCGAACGCGGCCAGCAGGTTGAGCACGGCAAACGCGGCCAGCGAGCGAATGAGCAGGGCGCGGCGCGGAACCTTGCTGGTCAGCGCGGTCATTATTGGAGAGAACAGGGCATAGGCGAGTGCGAATACAGTCACCAACTGGCCTGCGCTCGCGGCGCTGACCGCGAGATCCTGGCTGATGCGCGGAAGGATGCCGGCAATCATGAAGCTCTCGGTGCCCACAGCAAAGGTGCCGAGGGCCAGCCAGTAAACAGGTGAGCCGCGAAGGCTGGGGGGTTGTCCGGCATGAGGGGTCATTGACAGGCCTGCAAGAGGTTGCGTACCAGGTTTCCGATGGGCCGGAACAGGGCGGTGCATGCGCACTGCCCTCGTCATGCGTCAGCCTTCGAGGAAGGCTTTGTTGAACTCCGTGACAAAGGCCATCTCGTTCGGGCCGGGCTGCGAGCGCAGGAACGGAGCTTGCCCCACCAGAATTTCATCGGCGTCTGTTGCAAGCTCAACCATGGCCTGCTCGATGAATGGGGCCAATGGCATGGCACGAGGTTCCTCACTGCTGTTGAGCAGATCGGTTTGAACCCATGGCGGAGCAATTTCCAGCACGCGCACGCCACTACCCTGCAACATGAAGCGCTGGGACATGGCAAACGAATGCATGGCGGCCTTGGTCGCTGAATAGATCGCCGTCGGCGCCAGCGGGACAAAGCCGAGCACTGAAGTGACGTAGATGACGGTCGCGTCCTTTTTGGTTTTCAGGTGTTCTATGAAACCGGACGTGACGCGGACGGGGCCGAGCAGATTGGTCGCCACAATGTCGCTCGCCTGACGGTCATCAAGTACCCCGGCGGCATTGTCGATTTGCATGATGCCGGCGTTGTTGATGACCACGTTGATATCGGGAAAGCGGTCGATGGCTTCGGTGACCGCCGCATGCACGCCTTCGGCGGTGCTGACATCAAGGATCACCGACTCCATTCCCGGGTTGGCGGCGGTGACCGCGTCGAGCAGCTCCTTGCGGCGGCTGGCAATGATGACCTGACTGCCAGCCTTGTGCAGCGATTCGGCCAAAGCACGCCCGATACCGGAAGCGCCTCCGGTGATGAAGATAGTGTTGCTGTCGAGTTTCATAACGTCCTCATTGAATGCAAAAAGCGAATGCGCAGGACTGGACGAACGCGCCTGGGTGATCAGGCGATCGCCAAAGGTGCCCGTCGTGCTGGACCTGAAATATGAGGAGGCAGGCGCGTATCAAAAAGGGTGCTTGAGGGCCGAACTGTGCGGCGTTGCATTCCGCAATGGAGGACGGGGTTTTCGTTGACATCTTTCGAGCGTCGTGAGCCGGACAGAATGGAATGTCATCGTGCTTATGCGTACGACTCGATACCCCATATCAGGTTTCCTCACCACTGACTGACCTTCGCCATGACTGCAATTGCAACCGACAACGTGTTGGACCGCCCGATCCGGGTCGGCCTCGTGGGATTCGGCAACTGGGCGTTGCACGGCCATGTGCGCGTCCTCGACCTGCTACCCGGCTATGAGCTGTCTGCCCTCTACAGCCAGCGTGCAAGTGCCGCCGCCGAAGGCGCGCAGAAGTACGGGTTCCGATATGTGGTCGATTCGCTCGATGTCCTGGTCAATCACCCGGAAGTCGACCTCGTCGTCGTGTTGACGACAGCACCGCAACACGAGGATGCCGTGCGAGCCGCCATTGCTGCTGGCAAGGATGTCTATTGCGAGTGGCCACTGACGATCAATGCGCGTCTTGCCCGCGAGCTTGCGGCCGCAGCCGATGCGAAAAGCGTGCGGCACGTGGTGGGCCTGCAGCGCCGCACCGCGCCACACAACCGTTATCTGCGCGACCTCATCAGCCAGGGCTTTGTGGGCAAGCTTCGCTCGGTGCGGATGCACGTGAGCATGAATTATTTCCAGGCTCTCCGCTCAAAGGCACTTCGCTGGACGGCACCCCCGGAGAATTTCTCCAGCGTCATTGCCATCTATGCAGGGCATTTCGTTGACATGCTGTTGTCGGCCGTGGGCTGGCCGCATGAGGTATCCGCCTTGCTGATCAACCAATTCGCCAACGTGACCATTCAGGATACGGGCGAGGTCATTCCGACCACGACACCCGACCAGTTGGTATTAACAGGGCGCCTTGCCAACGCCGCCGTGCTCACGGTGCACATCGAAGGTGGCAAACGGAATGGCTCGGGCGTCCAGATTGACATCACCGGCGACGCGGGAGATGTCCGCATCACCAACGCGTCGGCATTCGGCGGTGTCGGCGACGACTATCAAATGTCGGGCGCGCACGGCGACAATTTGCCCATGGCGAGTCTGCCAGTGCCCGAACACTACGACAGCCTGCCTCCGTCAGACCTTCCCTCGGCTGTTCTTGAGCTGGCGCATTTGTATACCGCGTTTGCCCATGATGTTGCACACGGTACCCACACCGCGCCGACCTTTGCCGACGCCGTACGCATGCACGATTTGATTGAGGCAGCGGAACACTCATCGGCGTACGGCGCGAGGGTTTGCACGGATGCGCCCACATCGGCAGGCTCCGCGACCTGACTGACCGATCGACGGGTGGCGGCAACCCGCTCAGCCGTCTGTTCGAGACCATGTGCTTGGAAGTCGGGGTTGCGGACCGGCAGTTCACACAGTTCGGCCATCTGGATGCCTTTAACCCGGAAAAGCCGCACGCATTTAAGGGACCAATATGGCCGAGCCGAACGGCGCCACGCTCAGAGGTTTTGCCAATGGACAACCAAACTGTTTCCACCCTGTTTTCAGGCGTCCAGCTTGGTCCCTATGAACTCAAGCACCGCGTGGTGCACGCGCCGACCACGCGTTTGCGTGCCGGGCCGGACGAGACCCCCAGCGACATGATGGTGGAGTACTACCGCCAGCGCGCATCCAAGGGGGGGCTCATCATCACCGAGTCGAGCCATCCGTCTTCTGACAGCCGAGGCTACTTTGGTGCGCCGGGCATCTACACCGATCGTCACGTGGAGGGTTGGGCGCGCATTGCTGACGCCGTCCACTTGAAGGGTGGACGCTTGTTCATGCAGATCTCCCATGATGGCCGTCAGTCACACAGCGATCTCAGCGAGGGTCGTCCGCCGATCGCTCCGTCCGTGGTCCCCTTTGAGGGACAGGCACTCACCCAGAATGGATGGGTACCGGTCTCCCCGCATCGCGCACTTGAGCTTCATGAAATTCCAGATCTGATTGATTCGTTCCGTATGGCAGCCGTGCGTGCAAAGGAGGCGGGGCTCGACGGTGTCGAGCTGCACGTGGCCAACGGCTATCTGATGGATGAATTCCTGCAAGATGGCACTAACAAGCGCAGTGACGCTTACGGCGGTACCGTGGCAAAGCGCGCCCGTCTGCCGCTCGAAGTTGTCGAAGCGTTTTCGTCTGTGTTTGGCGCGTCGCGAGTCGGCGTGCGTGTCTCGCCCAGTGGCCGTTGGGGTGGCATCTCCGACAGCAATCCGGAAGAGACGTTCGGCAACTTTGCCGAAAAGCTCAATGATTTCGGGCTTGCCTACCTGCACGTCATCGAGCCGCGCGTCATGGGCGTTGAAACTGTTGACGAGCATCAGCCTCCTGTCGCTTCACATTTTCTCCGTCAGGTGTTCAACGGTTCCATCATCTCCGCCGGCGGTTTTACGCAAGTAGGCGCTGACGCCATTCTCGAGGCGGGTGACGCAGACCTCGTGGCGTTCGGGCGGTTTTTCACATCCAACCCGGACCTGCCTGAGCGCCTGCGTCGCAACCTCCCGCTGACGCCCTATGTAAGGGACGCGTTTTGGGGAGGCACCGAACTGCACTACACGGACTTCGAGCCCTATCGGGAACAGGTCGCAGCGTAATGACAAAGGGCGCCCTACGGGGTGCCTCTTTTTTTTGCCCCTTCTATGAAATCACTTTTCGTGGGATGACGTGTATGCGGATGACGGCGCTTTTAGCCAAGTACGAGCATCGCGCGCAAGCCAGGACAACGTTCTGCTTGCAATCATCTGTGCATGCAAAGACCACCCCAGCGGGTGAACCATCCCATGCAGTGGAGGCGTCATGAAAGAAGACTTTAACTTTGGCAGCCGGGATGCGGCCATCCGCACTCAGACGTATTCCATAGTGCGTCGACTCAAAGGACTGCCCCATGCGCTGTTTGCCCTGTATTGGCGCGATGTGCACGGACCACTTTGTTCGCGACTGCCGGGTCTCGGGTTCTATGTGCAGCATCATTTTTCCACCGAGCGGACCGCACGACTGTGGCCTGTGGGCGATGGGGTGCGTCATTTTGGCATCGAGCTTGACGGCGCAGTGGAGATTGGATTCTCCACCGTCGACGAGGCCGCTCGCTTCATTGAATCGAGCCCGATCCTCTTCGGCGATGAGGTGAACGTCTTTGGCTGGGATGCCGCCTACAGTCTTCCAAACGGCTCAAGGACATTTGTTGATCAAGACCCCGATGGTCTGCCGAACGGGGTCGACCGTCTCTACAGGCTACACGTGTATTTCAGCGAGCACCCGAATGGACGGCTCGGACCGTGGTTGACGGAGTTCGCGACGCAACTGTCGGCGCAGCCGGAGGTAGTCAAATTGCGGCTCCATCTGCCCGAGCCATTCGACAATGCGCATCCGCAGCCGCCGTCGCCGGTGCCGCACGATGTCATCGACGACCTGCTTCGCATCGGCGTGATGGAAATCGGCTTTGCGTCTGCGCTGGACGCACGTCGCCTGTTCGAGAGCGACGTATTCGCATGCGCTGCTGCCAGTCAGGCCACGCATGTCCAGGCGGTTGCGGCTGTCCTGGTGACACACGTGTACACCTTCGTGCGCGATGGCAAACCGACGATGGCTGGTCTACGTGGCAGCAGCGTGGCGGAGGTCATTGCTTCCATCGGTGCGACAAACCATGCAAGTGAGCAAGTTCAGCGAATGTTTGTCCATGCATGAGTTTTTACGGGGTCGGGCAAACAGACGACCTGATGTTGTCAATCACAACCTTGAGGATATACACATGAAGAGCAAGCTGACTTTAGTCTTGGCCATGATGGTGGGCTCGGTGGCCGCATATGCAACGCCGCCTGCAGCGGGTGTCAAGAACGTGGTTCTTGTCCATGGCGCGTTCGCGGATGGCTCGGGCTGGAAACCGGTGGCTGCACTGCTCATGCACAAGGGCTACAACGTCTCCGTAGTGCAGGAGCCCGAGACTTCGTTTGCCGAAGACGTCAAGGCAACCCAGCGGGTCATCGACATGCAGACCGGACCGGTCGTGCTGGTCGGCCACAGCTACGGCGGTGCCATCATCACCGAAGCGGGCAACGATCCGAAGGTGGCGGCGCTTGTCTACATTGCTGCGCTCCAACCGGATACGGGTGAAGTGCCTGGCGCATTGCTCCAGAAAATGCCGGCTGCAGGCAAAGGTATCAAGCCAACCCCGGATGGGTTTCTGTATATCGATCCGGCATTGTTCGCCAACGATTTCGCGGCGGACCTGCCCAAGGAGCAAGCGGACTTCATGGCCCGCTCTCAAGTATTCGTCAACGGCGGTGCGCTCGGCCAGCCCATCACCAGCGCAGCCTGGAAGAACAGGCCGACCTGGGCGATGGTCGCGACTCAGGATCACTCGATCAATCCCGAACTCGAGCGCTGGATGTACAAGCGGTCAAACAGCCATGTCACCGAAGTCAAGGCATCGCATGCTGTCTATATTTCCCACCCGGCTGAAGTGGTCAAGCTCATCGAAGCAGCAGCCAAAGCACCGGCAAAGTAAGTAGCAGCCTGATATCGAAAAGGGCGCCTGAGGGCGCCCTTTTTTTTGATGAGTGCGTAGACAGCGCGATCCAGCGGATGTATGACATGCGCATTGCCTGGCCCCGTAGTGGGGATGGATGCCCATGGCCGGACAGTCAGCGTATAAAGTCTGGTGGATAAGGTGCTCCTCGGGTGCCACTCGGCGCGACCCGCGCAGCGACGACATCGAATATCCAGACGACGTCAGCAGAAGCGCGTCGATGCGAGTGGAGAGGTACGCATGAGGAGGCTGCGACACGCTATTGCGGCGGGAGGCTTCATGCTTGTCCTTGCGCTGACGGGGCAAACATTGGCTTTTACCGGACCTGACACGGGCATACCGCAATTGCAGCACACCTCGTGGGGCGCACTGCGCGGGGCTCCGGCAGACATCTGGGCGATGACCCAGGGCAAGGACGGGTATCTTTGGCTGGGCACAGGCTCGGGTCTTTATCGCTTTGACGGGGTAAGTTTTGAGCCGGCACAGCTGAGCAATGGCCAGCCCTTTCCCACCAGCAACATCACCGCGTTGACGATGGCCACGAACGGTGATTTGTGGATTGGTTACTACCAAGGCGGCCTGTCCCTTCTCCGCGCCGGTCATCTGATCGACTTTCCCCTCGGGCCCCACATGCCCCAAGGCTGGATTACAGCCATCGCCGTACAGCCTGACGGTATGGTGTGGGCGGCGTCCCAAGGCGGATTGTTGCGTTATGAAAAGGGCGTATGGACTGTTGCAGGGAGCGGCTGGGGATTTGAGCCGGGCGGTGCCGGTTGGGTGTTCCTCGATCCGGACGGCACACTGTGGGTGACGGGTGAAGGGCACCTGATGTTCCTGCGCAAGGGCGCCCATCGGTTTGAAACGACCAATGTGGAGACCTTCAGCACTTCGTTGCTCGCGCGCGCGCCCGATGGCACGTTGTGGTTGTCTGACAAAAATGTCGGCACTCGTGCACTGCCCGGACTGAACGTCCATCATCCTGTGGCTCCGCCAGCACGCTCGCTCAACACTGATCGCGTCATGGCCGACCGACTGATGTTTGACCGCCGCGGATGGCTGTGGGGTACCGACCCCCAAACGAATCATCTGACGTTTCTGTTGACGACCCCCGCAAACGAGGCGGATGGCGAATATCTGGCAATGAATCGACTAACCGCACGCTTCGACATCGCAATGGGCATGACTTCGAATGCGATGACGCCGTTGTTTCAGGATACGGAAGACACCGTTTGGGTCGGCACGAACCTGGGGCTGGACAGCCTTCGCCCGTCGAGCGTATTTGTCATCCCGAATATGACCACACCACAGCGACTGATCGAGCAGATGAGCTTCGGCAAGGGCGTGGCCTATCGGGCAGCCGGCAAGCAGATATACCGCATTGAAGACAGTCGGCTGGTGCCATATGTCGCCGTGCCGGACGATGTGCACCCCATCTATGTCGACCCCAGAGGAACTCTGTGGACCGGCGGGCGCAGCGCGGTTTGGCGATACGGCGATGGCCATCTGGTCCGCTTTGCCTACCCGACATTCATGGGTTCCGAAGAACTCCGCAAGATGACGACTGACGGTGCTGATGGTGTTTGGGTAAGCACGGCGGGGAGCGGATTACAACATCTGACCAACAAGGGTTGGCAGCAATCCGTGCCTGAAAGTCCACCTGATGGCGCTGTCGTTCTGGACACCAGCGAAGACGGGCTGGTTTGGGCAGGATACGTGGGTGGCGCGCTGATGAGCTTCAACGGCACAGGCAAAATACTCAACGTCAAACGCTACAAGACTTGCGTACGTCTGATCGCATCACTGAGTGTGGACGGTAGCGACCTGCTCGCCGGTGGTGACAGCGGCATGATCATGAAAGAAGGCAATGCCTTTATGTGCCTGCGAGCGTTGGGCTCCATGCCGCTCATCGGTGTCACCGGTATCGCGCGGTCCTCGAATGATATCTGGCTCAATACAAGCAAAGGGGTCATTCGCATATCGGCAGGCGATCTTCGCCACGCATTTCATGATCCTGCCTATCGACCGGATTTTCGCGTATTTGACTACCGTGACGGGTTGCCAGGTGTGGCGCTTCAACCCATTGGCCCAACCGCGGGCGTTGCTGACAATGGCAAGATCTGGTTTGAGACAAGCCTCGGTTTTGCCTGGATTGATCCCCTGCGTATCCACTCCAACTCAGTTGTGCCGCATGTTTTTATCCGCGCCATCGGCACCGACGCAGGCATGCTTCCTGCTACTGAAGGGTTGCGCTTGCCCGCACTCACGAACCGGGTGCACATGGAATTTACGACGACGAGCCTGGCCGTACCCGAGCGAGCGCGCTTTCGCTACTTTCTCGAAGGGGTCGACAGGCGTTGGCAAGACGCCGGTGATCGGCGTGAAGCGTTCTACACCAACATGGGGCCGGGGCGTTACCGCTTCAAAGTCATTGCCTCAAACGACGACGGCCTTTGGAACAAGGAAGGGGCTGTACTGGCATTCGAGATCGCTCCAGCCTGGTACCAGACCGTCTGGTTTGCCTTGTTGTGTGCGGTCGCTTGTGCGTTGACGGTCGCAGGCCTTGTGACTCTGCGCGTACGTCGCTATGGAGAGCGGGTTCGTGAGCGCCTTGAAACCCGGCATGCCGAGCGGGTGCGCATTGCCCGGGAACTGCATGACACATTGCTGCAGTCGATCCACGCACTGATATTGCGCTTTCAGTTGGCGACGGACAGTCTGCCAATCCAGGCCCCGAGCCGGCTGTTGCTTGAAAGCGCGCTTGCGCAGGCTGACTCGGTGATCGCCGAGGGGCGCGACCGGGTCAGCGAACTGCGCTCACCCGAACTGGAAGCAGGCGAGCTAACGAGCGCGCTGCGAGGGGCGGGAAGAGAACTCTCGGACCTATACGGCACGACTTTTGTTGCCACCGAGCGCGGACTCGTACGGCCCCTGGACCCAACGATCGTACGTGAGATATTTGCGATCACGCACGAGGCGCTCATCAATGCCTTTCGGCACGCGGAAGCCAACACCGTCGAGTGTGTTACTCAATTTACGCGATCAGCTCTCCTGATCAGCGTGACTGATGATGGTACGGGGCTTGATCCCAGCCGAACCGGACATGCTGATTCGAAAGGACATTTTGGAATCACGGGTATGCGCGAGCGCGCGGAACGGATTGGTGCCCGGTTTGAATTGACGTTTCGATGCGGAGAAGGAACGACGGTAGAGCTTCGCGTTGAAGCACGTGGTGCATATCTGCGCAGAAGGTTTTCGCGCGGACCGATAACGACGTGACATCGTCATGGGCCGCCTGGTGCATGAGCGACAACTTCGCCTTGTCGGCGGTACTGGTGAAGAGAGATTCGCAAGTCGCTGAGCGAGAGCAGAGCAGAGCAAGTGATTAAGGCGCGTTATCGCTGGTGGAACAAATTACGGCTGGATCGTCAATACGATCTTGCCGCGCTTGTGGGGCTTTCCTCCGAGCATTTCGTGGGCCAGACGCGCCTGTGATAAGGGTAGTACGTTTCCGACGTTGGGCTTGATGTCTCCCGAATCGAGCAATTCGGCGATCTGCATCAGGGTCGCGGTATCCACCGACACGTAGAAAAATGCACTGTGAATGCCTCTGCTTGCCGATCGTACCGGGTCGGGTGGAGAGACCGAAGATGCGACCACACCACCGCAGCGCACTATGTCCAATGATCGCTCCAGGCTATCGCCTCCCACGGTGTCGAGTACGACATCCACGTCCTTTGCCACGTCCTCGAAGCGTTCGGCATCCACATCGACGATCCGGTCCACGCCCAGCCGCTCGAGAAACGCCGTATCCGTATGCCGACAGGTTCCGATCAAGGTGGCACCGGCTTGCTTTGCGAACTGCACCGCGTAGGCGCCAACGTTGCCGGCGGCACCATGCACCAGCACGCGTTGGGCGCGATTGACCTTGCCGTAGATGTGTACCAGTTGCCACGCGGTGCAGGCGATGACGGGGACGGAGGCGGACTCAACATGGCTCAGGTGTCGTGGCTTGTGTGCCAGCATGCCGGCTTCCGCGACGGCGAATTCCGCGTAGGCGCCGATGAACAAGGCGTTGGTGGCGCCGTAGACGGCGTCGCCCGGAGAGAATCCGTCGACGCCTTCGGCAACGGCTTCCACCGTGCCCGAGATGTCGGAACCGAGGGTGAGTGGCAGCGGTTGCCCTAGCTTGCTTTGGCCGGCGCGCACCCACGCATCCCACGGTCCCACGCCTGCGGCGTGCACGCGAACGAGCACTTGCCCAGCGGCCGGCACGGGGCGCTGGATTTCCTCAATACGGATTGCATCTATGGCGCCGAACCGATGGACCCTGACTGCCGTCATATATGCGGGTTGATATGCGATAGATGTGTCGATGGACATGGGATCGTCTCGTTTGGATGGCTGTATCGGCGTTTTCAGCGGCCCTCGTTCCGATCACTTTCGTTGAGGTTGGAAGCTGTCTGGAGTCTGTAGCCAGGCCCGCAGACACGGCTTGCATAAACCTCTTTTGCATTGGACGTTTCGGTTCTCGTCGACGCTGAGTGCAGGGAGAACTTGCCGTGACAATTTTGAACCATGGACGGCAGCTTTGTGCCATACGCAACGATTGCGCCTGCAGGATGATCTGTTCCGGCGAAGAGAAGTTCGACGTGCATGTGGCCCGGATGCCATTCGCATTTATTCAGTATTGACAGAAACAGCCTAGGCAGATACATTGTGATCGTCATCGAGGAGACGATCATGAAAACCAAGGCAACCAGTGTCATATCGCAGCTTTCAACCGGCGAGCTCGGTTTCATGATCACCGGCGTGCGCAACGCCATCTGGAGTTCGATCGAACGCGAGCTGCAGCCGCTGGATATCAGCGCTGCCCAGTTTGTGGTCTTCAACACCATCGCCAAGGGCCGCGGGAGCACCATCGGGGACTTGTGCCGGGTGCTCGGCTACGACTCGGGTGCGATGACCCGGCTGCTGGACCGGATCGAGAAGAAGGGTCTGATACGCCGCGTGGCCAACCCGGATGACCGGCGCAGCTATCTGATCGAGTTGACCGAACAAAGCGCGGCGCTGGTGCCGAAGGCGCGACGCCAGGTACAAGCGGTTTTCGACGAGCTGCTGCAGGGCTTCGGCGAGCGCGAGGCGGTCGCGCTGAAGGCTTCGTTGGAAAAGATCCTGGAAAACGCCGCACGCGTCACCTGATCCTTTTGTACCGAAATATATCTGCCTAGGCTGTTTTATCAGACGAGACATTGAGGGTTGCCCGCATGTCGCTGCACGTACTCCCGAAACCCATTTCCCCGCTGCGGCTTGCGCTGTCGCTACTGGCGCTCTCGCTGGCCGGTTGCGCCAGCATGCGCGGCTTGCACACTCACGCGACGGCGATCGACCCAGATCAGGTGGAAGCCAGTCAGAGCCTGGCAAGCAGCAAGCTCTCTCGTGCCGCTTGGCCACAGGATACCTGGTGGACGAGCTTCGGTGATCCACAGCTCGACCGGATGATGGACGCTGCGCTGACCGGCCAGCCCGGCCTGCGCATCGCCGAAGCGCGCGTGCGACAGGCGCAGGCAGTGGCCGACGTGGTTGGTGCCTCGCTGTATCCGCAGGCCAACGCCAGCCTGCGCAGCACCCGCCAGCGTTTCAGCGAGGACGGCACAGTGCCGCCGCCGATCGCCGGTAGCTGGCAGACCATCAACGACCTGTCGCTCGGGGTAGGCTATGAGCTCGATTTCTGGGGCAAGAATCGTGCGGCGGTAGACGCTTCGCTCGATCGCGCCCATGCGGCCGAAGTGGATCTGCAGGCTGCGCAGCTGATGCTGACTACGGCGCTGGCTCGGACTTATCTGCGGCTGGACCTTGCCTATGCGCAACGCGACCTGGCGCAGGACACGCTGCAGCAGCGCGAGCAGACGCTGGAACTGATCCGCAAGCGCGTCGCCGCGCAAATCGACTCGCAACTGGAACTGACCCAGGCCGAAGCGGCCTTGCCGGCGACGCGCGAGCGCATCGCCGCGATCGGCGAATCCATCGCACTGATCGACAACCAGCTGGCCGCGTTGCAAGGGCAGGGGCCGGATGCGGGAGCGCGCATCGTGCGGCCGCGGCTGGCTAGCGTGGGTGAAGTGAGCTTGCCCAGCGACTTGCCGGCCGAGCTGATCGGCCGTCGCCCCGACGTGGTCGCCGATCGCTGGCGGGTCGAGGCGGCCAGTCAGGACATCAAGGTTGCAAAAGCCCAGTTCTATCCGAACATCAGCCTGAACGGCCTGGTCGGCTTGCAGAGCCTGGGCTTCGACAACTTCCTCGACGCCGGCAGCCGTGAGCTGGGCATCGGTCCGGCGATCTCGCTGCCGATCTTCGACGGCGGCCGCCTGCGCGGCAACCTCGGCGTGCACCAGGCCGGCTACGACGCGGCCGTGGAGCACTACAACGCCACCGTGATCGCCGCAGTGCACGACGTGGTCGACCAGCTGGTGTCGCTGCAATGGCTGCAACAACAGGTGCACGAACAGGACGAGGCCCTGCGGCTGACCGAGCATGCCTACGCACTGGCCCAGGCGCGCTATCGCAGCGGGCTGGCGAACTATCTGCAGGTATTGGCGGCCGAGGGCCAGGTGCTGGCGCAGAAGCAGCAGGTGATCCAGTCGCAGTCGCGCCAGCGCGAGTTGCGGCTGAACCTGATCCGCGCGCTCGGTGGCGGCTATCAGCCGGCGGCGGTTCCCGGCGACACCTCGATTGCCCACGCCCAACCCTACGGGAGCAAGTCATGAACACCGATGCAAATACGTCGCAAGCGAGCGTTTCGCCAACGCCGACACCACCGCCGCGCTCGCGTCTGGGCCAGTGGCTCGGCATGGCGGTGGTGGTGATCGCAGTGATCGGCATAGCCCTGTGGTGGCTGCTCGCCGGCCAGTACCGCGAGACTACCGAGGATGCCTACGTCGATGGCAACGTGGTGGCGGTGACGGCGCAGGTCACTGGTGTGGTTACTGCCATTGGCGCGGACGACACCGATTACGTGAAGGCTGGCAGCAACGTGGTGAAGCTCGACGACACCGACGCCAGGCTGGCGCTGGACCGTGCCGAGGCGCAACTGGCGCGCAGCGTGCGCATGGTGCGCGCGCAATACGCCAACGTGGGCCAGACCCGCGCCAACTTGGAATTGCGCGAGGTCGAGCTGTCCAAGGCGAAAGCCGACCTTGCACGCCGGCACGAACTGCTCGCCAGTGGTGCGATTTCCGGTGAGGAAGTGAAGCATGCCGAAGATGCGGTCCACGCTGCCACCGCCGCGCTCGGTGTGGCCACCCAGCAGGTGGCCGGCAGCAGCGCGCTGATCGGCCGTACCACGATCGCCACCAATCCCGACGTACTGGCTGCCGCTTCGCAGGTGCGCGATGCATGGATTGCCGTTTATCGCACCGACGTGCCCGCACCAGTCACCGGCATGGTGACGAAGCGCAACGTGCAACTCGGGCAGAAGATCAGTCCGGGTGTGTCGCTGATGTCGGTGGTGCCGCTGGATCACCTGTGGGTGAATGCGAACTTCAAGGAATCCCAGTTGCGGCATATCCGCATCGGCCAGAAAGTCGATTTGGTGGCGGACGTCTACGGCGGCGATGTGGTCTATCGCGGCACCGTGGTCGGCCAGGACGCCGGCACCGGCAGCGCGTTCTCCTTGCTGCCGGCGCAGAACGCCACCGGCAACTGGATCAAGGTGGTGCAGCGCGTGCCGATCCGCATCGCGCTGGACCCGCGGCAAGTGGCGAAGCATCCGTTGCAACTCGGCCTGTCGATGAAAGTCACGGTGGCGACCCGTCAGCGCGAGGGCAGCCGGTTGGTGACGGCCGGGGCACAGGAACACGGCTACAGCACGCAGGTATTCGCGCACGAGCTGGCCAGTGCCGACGCGGTGGTCAACAAGATCATCGCGGCCAATCAGTAGCCATCGGCGCGCCCGGAGATCATCGTCATGAATGCACGCACGCGGGAATGGTTGGTATGCGCCACGATTTTCGTGCTGACCGCGATCGAGTTCCTCCAATTGAGCATGGTCGCGTTCGGCGCCGGTCCGATCATGGGCGAGGTGAGCATCACGCCGGAGGACTTCAGCCTGATCGCGGCGGCCTATGCCAGCGTGGCGATCCTGGTGATCTCGATGCAACGCTGGTTGGTGACTCACCTGGGCGGTCGGCTGTACATCCAGTGCGCTACCGCGGTGTCGCTGCTCGGTGCGGTGCTGTGTGCGACCAGCCATGACTTTGCCTCGTTCCTGCTTGGCCGCTTCGTGATGGCGCTGGGGGGCGGCGCGCTGTTCACTTCGGCGCGCATGATCATCCACCACCGGCTGGCCGGGCCAAGGCGCTTCCTCGGCATCAAGTCGCTGGGTTATGCCTTGGCACTGTCGATCTCCGCCGGTCCGTGGCTGGCGGCACAGGCGGTGTCCGGCGACACCTGGTCGGCGATCTTCTGGCTGCTGGCCGGACTCGACGTGGTCGCCTTCGTGCTTGCCAGCTACAGCCTGAACAACGACCTGCGCGGTTACGAGGAAGGGCGCAGCGACTGGAATCCATGGCTGCAGGTGCTGCTGGTCGGCGGTAGCTTCGGACTGCTCTATTCGCTGCAACGCTTCTACTACGACTTCTACGGTGACGCGCTGTACGTGGTCGGTGTGCTGGTGGCGGCGGTGTTGGCACTGATCTTCTACGCCCGTCACCAGAGGCTGCATCGGCAGCCACTGCTGCACCTGGGCGCGATGCTGCACACCCGCTATATCGCCGGCATCATGCTGTTCCTGTTCGGCTACCTGATGCTGGGCTCGAACAACTACGTGATACCGGTGATGCTGCAGCGGACACTGGGCTATTCGTGGGCAACGGTAGGGCATTTCGAGGCAGTCGGCGCGCTGGCCGCAGCGGCGACCTTCATGGTCGTCATGAAGCTTGTGCCGAAGCATCCGTCACCGCGCAAGTTCTGGATCACGGGCTTCGTCGCGTTGGGGCTGTTCGGCATCATGCTGGCGCGGCTTGATCCCTCCGCCGACCCCTGGTGGCACGTGCTGCCCGCGCTGGCCTGTTACAACGTCTTCCTGCTGACGATGTTGCCGATCGCCGCGATGCAGACGTTTCGCCAGATGGAGAGCGACGAGACGCTGTTTTCCAATGCGCAGCAGGTGAAGAACATGCTTGGCCAGGCCGGCATCGCGCTGGGCATCTCGGTCGCCACGCTGGGTCAGCAGTGGCGCAGCACCGTGCATTACAACGTGCTCAACGCGCAGGTGACACCCGACAATCCGCTCTACCAGGCCACCGTCCACCATTTGCAGGATGCGCTGAGCGCCAGCGTCGGCCCGGCGCAGGCGGGCCGGATCGCGGTGGCGCGGGTGGCGCAGATGCTCGGCCAGCAGGCGGCCCTGCTGGCCAACATCGACCACTTCGAACTGATCGCCGCGCTCGCCTTACTGGGCATCGTGGTGACCCTGCTGCAGCGTGTGTTCCGGTGAGCGTTGCAAACGTCGTCGTCGATGGTCCGGAGTCCGCAGGCGGCGCCGGGCACGCGGGCCTGCGCGACTTGTTGCTGGCGGTGGAACGCCTGCACAAGGGCCTGCAGCAAGCCATCGAGGATCTGCTGCAGCCGCACGGCCTGTCGGTGTCGCAATGGCTGGTCATCTCAGGCATGGCCGAAGGCAACGGGCATACGCTGACCCATTTCGCCCAGCAACTGGATCGGGATGCCGGTTCGCTGTCGCGGGCGATCTACCTGCTCAGCCAGCGCGGCTTGTTGCGACCGCAACGCAACCCGCATGACCGACGCAGCAGCCGGCTATCGCTCACTGTCGAGGGCCAGTGCATCCACCAGGACGTGGCGCAGCGAATCACACGGCTGTTGCTCGCGCTGGATCCCGGCCAAGTCGAGGCAGGCCGTGCGCCCGTTTCCCCCGGCGCTCGATGATCTCGTCGCGCGTGTTGAAGTTTGCAGGCAACAGGCCGGCGACTGATTGGCCGCGCACCGCGCTGCCTGCGGTGATCCCGTGCATCCCGTTGCAAGTCGTGTCGACGAATCCTTGTGCGGGAATGGCAAGAAAGGCCTGGCGGCGGCGCTTTCATGCAAGCGGGCGGATGCGCGGAGTGGTTTGATGCGCCGTGTTTCCCGCGTCCTTGTTCAAACCTGCCCTGGGAGAGTCACCATGAAGACCTGCGGATCGTCAGCACTCAAGTTGCTTCCACTCGTCGCCGCGTTGTTTACCGGCAACGCCGTCGCCCAGGTGAGCTCGCCGCAGCCACCGTTGAAGTCCACGCCGACCCAGATGGTGGAGACGCTGCACAGCGTGTTTGGCGACCACCACGCGCGCGCCATCCACACCAAGGGCGTCATGCTGAGCGGCAGCTTCACCCCGTCGCCTGCGGCTGTGCAGATCTCCAGCGCGGTGCACCTGCAAGGCGCGAGCGTGCCGGTGATCGTGCGCTTCTCGAATTTCGTCGGCGTACCGGACGCGCCAGACAATGCGTCGATGTCCTCTCCACGCGGGCTGGCGATTCGTTTCACCTTGCCTGATGGCAGCAGCACCGACATCGTATCGCATTCGTTCAACGGCTTCCCCAGCCAGAATGCCGACCAATTTCGCGAGTTGCTTCAGGCCATCGCTGCCAGTGGCCCCAGCGCTGCCAAACCCACCGCACTGGACGGCTACCTGGCGACGCATCCGGCGGCCAAGAACTTCCTTACCGTGGTCAAACCCGATCCGGTCAGCTACGCCACGCTGCCGTATTACGGCGTCAATACGTTCAAATTCATCAACGCCCGCGGCAAGATCAGCTACGGTCGTTATCAGATCGTGCCGGTGGCAGCGGCGCAGTATCTGACCGATGCGCAGGCCAAGGCTGCCGCCCCCGAATATTTGTCCAGGGAAATCGGCGAGAGGGTGGCCAAGGCTCCGGTGCGCTTTCGTTTGATGCTTCAGCTTGCCGGCAAAAACGATCACATCGACGACCCATCCATCGCGTGGCCGGACTCGCGCCCGCAGATCGAGCTAGGCACGCTGTCCATCGATCACCTGGTGCCGGACAGCGTGGCGGCGGAAAAGAAGATCGTCTTCATGCCCAACAGCCTGCCCAAGGGCATCGAGGTGGAGGACCAAATGGTCAACTTCCGTTCGGCTGCCTATGGCGTGTCCTTCAGCGCCCGGCAGTAAGCCACCACAAACCCGCCATCTTTCACCTGCCTGTTGGAGCGCAGTCATGTCCTTTGCCCTGGTACCCGGCAACACCCTGATCACCGCCACGCCGGAGGAGGGCAGACAACTCGCCTTCAAGCTGGCCCGGCTGAGCATCAAGGCCACCCAGCCTGATGACGCCATCCGCGGCAAGCTGCGTGATATGTACGCGCAAGACCCGGCCATGCTGATGGCGGCAGGCCACACCGTGGCGCTCGAGTTCGCTACGATTGCTGCCGCCAACAACTATTGGCGCGCACTCCCGTGAAGGCGTTGCGTCAAGCCATAGACGATTGCCTTCATGCACCGCGGCGATCCGCGAGCGGAATGTCGGGAGGCAGCCTGCGTCACGACTGCGCGGTGTACTTTCGCGACCTGGCGGTGGCAGCGGTGATCTTTCTGCCGATCTGGGGCTTGCTCTATCTTCTGCGAGTGCTCGTCTCGCACTGAAGTTCGGCATCCGTCGTGTCCAACGTGCGAAGCCAGTCCTGAAATTGACGCATACGTGTGCGGGGCGCATCACCGATGCGCCCCGCACACGTGTCCGCGCAATCAGGCGGGCATCTTGCGAAAAGCGATGGAGAATCGATTCCAGCCGTTGATCGCCACCACCAGCAAGCTGAGGTCGGTGATCTCCTCGTCGGTGAAATGCGGCTGCACCGCCTGCCACACGTCGTCCGGCACGTGGTTGCTGCTGACCAAGGTCAGCGACTCCGTCCAAGCGAGTGCGGCGCGCTCGCGTTCGCTGAAGAACGGCGTTTCGCGCCAGGCGCTGATGGTGGCCAGGCGGCGATCGTCCTCGCCACCCTTGCGTGCGTCGGCGGTATGCATGTCCATGCAATAGGCGCAGCCGTTGATCTGCGACGCGCGCAGGCGCACCAGTTCAACCAGTCCCTTTTCCAGCGATGATTTTCCGATGCGCTGTTCCAGGCCGATCATGGCCTTGATCGCCTCCGGGCTGGACTTGTAGAAATCGAGACGCTGGCTCATGACGGTTCCTCCGGCAGTTGATGAGACTGGCCACTCTAGTGAGCGGCCGGTCACACGACTTGAACGTTTTTGCCTTCTCTTGCCTGTTCGCGGTCAACTGCGCCATCCGGCTCAACGAGCGACAAAGAGTCAACAACGCGCAAAAACGGACAATCCAGAGCCGATACGTCTGACTATCGTTGGCCTCGTCATCAGCGAAGAGGACGACGTGATGGGCGCGATACCTTCGATCAACCGGCCGGCGAAGCCCTCATTGCGGGCGATGCTTGTGGCGGCGTACCACGTCGATCCGTCCGACCAGCTGATTGCGCCGATCAGTGAAGAAAGCTACAGCACCGTATTCAGCCTGATCCCTGCCGCACTGGCCGTGCTTCGCGTGGCGGCCGAGATCGAGCCGGATCCAGCCGAAGCGATGCGCTGGTATCGGCAAACCCGTATTGCCGAGCTCGGCTACCTCACGGCGGCAGAGCTGGTGTCGCTCGGACGCACGGAGACGGTGATCGAATTCCTGAGTTCGGTACGTGACGGCCAGCGCGGCTGATGGCCATCACGTGTCGCGCAACCTCCACCGAAAGCCTTCCCGCGAGTACCCCATGCGCAAATCAACCATGAACTTCAGTGAAGTCGCCCGCGAGATTGCGCGGATAAATTCCGAGCGCGATCAGATCGTGCTGGAGGCCTTTTCCACGCTGGAATGCCGGCATGCGACGTTGGCCCAAACACTGCTCGACAACGTGGGCAACCGCCAGCGGGCGGCCTACTGGATGTGCACCCATCAGCGAGCCTTCGAGGGTCGCACCGCTTACGAGGTGCTCGCAGACGGCGACGAGGACCAGGTCTGGGAGCGAATTCCGGGAAATCCGGACAGCGAACCGATGGAGCGCCTGGGTCGGTCGCGCATGGCGTCCTGAAATCGCGGCGCCGACGACACGCGTAAACATTGAGCCATATATGGACGTCCATATGGCTCGAATGAAAGACGCGTGCAGGGTAGGTAAGAAGTACCCAAACGAGGGCATCACCCAGCCAGATTCCTGCTTACGATCGTTCTCGAACCTCGCGCTGACGCGAGCTGGCGGACACCTAGTCCGGGGACGGCAGACATGCTGCAGGGAATTTTCGGCGAACGTCTTGGACGCTCCTTTGATCTGGGCGATCCGCCCACGGTGCTGAGCTCCACGCCGGGTGGCCAAGCCCTGGCCGCCACCGAAATTCGCTTCGATCCCTCCGGCGAGGGTTGCAGGGCGCCGCTGGGCAACGATGATGGTTATCTGGTGGGATTGCAGTTTCGCGCCCTGCGCCGGCATGAGTTGTGGCTGGACGGCGCGCGGGTTCCGGTGCAACCCTTCGAGCGTGGATGCAGCTGCATCTACGACCTCAAGCGCGATCCCGTCGCGTGGCTTGGCGAACCAGTGCATTCGTTGAACTTCTACGTGCCGTGCAAAGCCCTGTCCGAACTCGCCGACGAATTGGGTCAGCCTGCCTGCAATGAGCTTCGTCAGGAACCGGGCCACTTTGTCGACGATACCGTGATCGACTGCCTTGGCCAGTGTCTGCTGCCGGCCTTGCATGGGGAGCAGCGGGGCAACCAGCTGTTCGTCGATCACGTACTGCTGGCGGTACGCCACCATCTGGCGTCAAGTTATGGCGGCATGCGCTCGGGGTGTCATGTCATCCAGGGTGGACTGGCGGCATGGCAGCAGCGCAAGGCCAAGGAGATGATGCGCGAGCACCTGGTCGGTGGTATTGCCCTGGTCGAACTGGCCCAGGCGTGTCGCTTGTCGACCAGCGCCTTCGTGCGTGCTTTCAGGAAGAGTCTCGGCATGCCGCCACACCAGTGGCTGTTGCAACGCCGTATCGACCGCGCCATGGAGCTGATGCGCGATCGTTCCATGCAGTTGGCGGACGTGGCGTTGTCTTCCGGCTTTGCCGATCAGAGTCACTTCACCCGCAGCTTCGGGCGCAGGATCGGTCGCAGTCCCGGCGCCTGGCGTCGCGATTGCGCTGCCTGACCAGCGCAGACGGATTCAGGAATCAATGAAGCCGCGGCGGATCGCAATCGTCACCGCGTGGGTCCGGTCCTCGGCATTGAGTTTGGCCATCAGGCTCTTCATGCGTGCCTTGACGGTGTCTTCGGAGATGTTCAGTGCCTCGGCGACCTCCCGATTGCTCTTGCCCTCGGCCACCAGTCGTAGCACGCCCAGTTCGCGCAGTGTCAGCGATTCCGAGCCCAGGTGATTGGCGATGTTCTGCGCGGCCTCGGCGGCCACCACGTGGCGCCCTGCGGCGGCGGCCCGCACCGCACGCAGGATCTCGTCGCGGCAGGCCGACTTGAGCAGGTAGGAGATCGCGCCCAGCTTCATCGCGCGGGTGACCCGCGCGTCACCGGGAAAGGTGGTCAACACCACCATCACCGCCTGCGGAAATTCGGCACGGATCGCCTGGATCGCTTCCAGCCCGTCGACGTTCGGCATCTGGAGATCAATAAGCGTCACGTCGGGTTGCAGGGCGCGGTAGCGCTCGATCGCCTCGGCACCATCGCTCGCCTCGCCGATCACCTCCATGTCGGCTTCCTGCGCGATGGCGGCGCGCAGGCCGTCGCGCATGACCGGATGATCGTCGGTGATGAGAACCCGAATGACGCCGTCGCTGCTACTCATGATGACGCCTCCGGCTTGAAGATGGCACCGGGCTGCATGATGGCCTTGTCCGCATCCGGACCACGGTGAGTCGGCACAATATCGGCTGTCGCCGGTCTTGGCTCAATACCCGAACGGGTAGTCGATGCGAATCTGTCGGCGAGGTCCCGCTCTGGCGCGGGCTGATTGTTGACGCGAAGTCTTTCCGCAGGCACACGGCTCAGCAATCGGAGGCCACGCGCCTCAGGGGATGCCACCTCTGCAGATGCGCATGGCGCGGCATGCAGCCGTGCGTGAGATGCAGGGAAAGGCAGGTGCCTGCGTTCTTCACACTTCGAAGATTCATCGTTGCCCCTATATGGGCAGCCCGCTCTCGCATCCCCACCAAGCCCCAGTGTCCAGGGCGTCGGCCTGCACGGAGAACGCGGTGACTGACGCCGCAGCCGTTGTCTCTCACGTACAGGAACAACCCGTCACGTGACCACCGTATGGTCAGCTCGATGTTGCTTGCGGCGGCATGCTCAAAAGCATTGCGCAAGCCTTCACGAATGATGTCGATGGCTTCCGCCGCGATTCCAGGCCGAAGAGTGAAAGGCTCACCCTCCTCGTTCACGGTGAAGCGCGCCGGATGCAATAAGGCGTAGTCTTCGCCGATCGCTCGCAAGCTCGCGACGAAGCTGGTCTCCGTATCCGGCCGGCGCAGCCCGACGATGCGGTCGCGGCCGTCGATCAGCATGACGCGCATGCGTTCGGCCGCTTCCCTCATCTCCTGGCGCAGCCGCAACTCGAACGATTCGTCTGCTGCCCAGGTCTGCAGCCGCAACTGCAGGCCCTGGATACCCTGCAGGAGCGTGTCATGCAGATCACGAGCTATGCGTGTGCGCTCCGCGGCCCGGATGCGCTCATGCACGCTCGCGCGATGGAGATGTGCCAGGTACGCAACCCATAGTGCGGCCAGCGCCCAGCCGCCGCACAACAGGCCGAAGGACCAACTGCGGCAGTAGACAGGCGCAGCACGAAGAACGGCTACCGCATGGTGCGAGCACCGCAACCCGGCGGCGAACGCGCCACGGGCTGCACAGAGCAACATTATCCCGAAGATGTAGGCAGCACACGGGTATTTGGACGGCATCGAACCTGGCGGGACCATAGAATGGTCGCGCGATTGCAGCTTCCGGATTGATGGAGCGTCCTTCATCGTTGCGGCGCGCATGAGTACTCCCCTGGGCTATGCGTAACATGCGCTGATGTTCGGATCGTTCAAGCCGGTCGTCTGTGCGGATCTTGCCCATCCGTATGCTCGGGTTGCGGTTACCCGGCATCACGGAGAAGGGGGGGGAGCTTCGCTATGACGATTTGCGGAATTCGCTGGGGGTGACACCCGTAAATATGCGGAACGCACGCGTGAAATTCGTCTGGCTGGAGAATTGGCAGGCGAGTGCGATGTCGCAGAGCGCGCGGTTACCCGCGGCAAGCAACACTTTGGCGTGATTTAGCCTCAACACGCTCAGATATCGGTGTGGAGGTACCCCGGTCCTGTCCCGGAAAGTCCTGGCGAAATGGAACGGGCTGAGACAAGCAACAGCTGCCAGATCGTTCAGGCCGATAGGCTGTTCCAGATGAGCCATCATGTAATCAATCACCCGCCGCATGCGCGGATCGGTAAGATCACGGCCACCCGCTGTCGGCGAAGGTTTGATTGCGCCTGACGAGCATGAGTAGCGCTGAGCGAGCCTCGCAGCAATACACAGCCCCAGAGACTCCGCAAGCACCCTGCCGCTCGATGTGGGGTTTCGTATTTCCGACACGAGTGAAACACCCATCTGGAAAATCAAATCGTCGCGCCCGTCCGCCACGTAATCGAGCGATTGCTCTGTGAGCGCTGATCCGCCAAGTTCGTCGCCGAGCCCGGCAAAGCTCTCATGTGACAGATAGATGTGGACGATGTCCGACAACGGAGCAGAGATCCTGGTGGCTTCTTCCGCGATGCCGCTTGGACTAATCCAGATGGTCCCCGAATTAACCGGGGCGTTCTGACGCAGACCATTGGCCTCACGCGAAACGACGGCGCCCGGGATCTTGCGAAGTGCGAGGGTGACCTCGGTCTGCGCTGAGGTATAGGGCTCCAACTCGCATGCCGGATGGGCCCGAAGCTCGGCTCCGATCCCCTGCCAGCCAAGTGCCTCGGATGAGGTTACGAGTGCGGCCACCGGAAACTTTTGTCGACCATGGTCAAAAAGATTCATTTAGGCACCCCGGCGTGAGCCATCGCATACCCGCGCATACCATTCCAAACAAGATCCCACAGAAAAAGCTGCCTGGCGAGGGCGCTGATGCTACGCCGAACGAGAATCCTGATGCTGATCTCGGGACTTGGCGCCCAGTGCAGGCTGGCACAAAGGTCCACGGCGTGATCGTTGACCACAACTGCAACGATGGTCGGTGATCGAGCTGACGCGGTGACGACCTTGGGAGCAATGTCGGCCTGCGGCCAGCGGCGCCGACGTTCCTGCTCATCAGAGCCGATCGCGGGTACTGTTGCCGTGTCTCGCGATGCAGGTTCCGCGCGCAATATCGGCCGTTGCCCGTCGGGGCTCAATACCCGAAAGGGTAGTCGGCCAGGATCTGCCAACGACGATGGCGCTTGAAACAGGCCACGGGGCATGGCGCAGCAGAATCGCGCTGATGACGGTCCGGATGTGACGGCAGGTGCCGGGAACAGGTGACGGGTGATCAAGAAAGTACAAGTCGCGCCAGCCCGGGCGCAGGATATGATCGCGCAAGACTGTGCCATCCAAGGGTATTCCCCCGCGGGTGTCGGCAATCCGGAATCTTGCTTCCATGCCTCCATCGCGCGCGCACCCCTTCAGCCGGCAACGTTTCCGACGCTTTCGATGTATCGCTTGCATGGCGCTCGCGCTGGCCATGCTGGCGACGGCTTCGCTACGCGCATTCGCGGCGGCGGAGACGCTGGGCAGTTTCCAGCACACGAGCAACCGCGCGGCGGAGGGCGCGCCGGGCTACATCTCCCGGCTCGCGCAGACGACCGATGGATTCCTGTGGATGGCCGGGCCCAAGGAGCTGGTGCGTTTCGACGGCGTGCAGTTCACGCCGTTCAAGCCGGTGCCGGGCGAGCATTTGCTGGAGGCGCGGTCGGAGTACCGGCCCCGGCCGAATCTTTGACCAGGGTTCCTCAACAGGCTGGTTTCTTCTTTTGTTTCTGCAGCAAGGGCGTCAAGCGGCGTCTGCTCGGCGAATGAACTTATCGGGGTTGGGGGATGCGTATGACTTCACTCAAGAGCGGCAACCCTGGAATTTCTGGCCTGGCAAGAATGTTGGCCGTGCTGCTGGCTTCGTGTTTCAGCATCCTGACAGTGGCCGGTACTCCAGCCGCGCGCTCATGGGCGCTCGGTCATTATCGGCACCGCAGCTGGACTGCACAGGACGGTGCGCCGTCGAACGTCACCGATATCGCGCAGACCAGCGATGGCTATCTCTGGTTCGCCTCGTCGGGCGGCCTCTACCGGTTCGATGGCGAGCGCTTCGAGCTGTTCAAGCCCCGCGGCGAGACGCAACTGCTGGATACCAATGTCTACAAGCTCTACGCACCCCGGAGCGGTGGCCTTTGGGTGGGCTACGTGTTGGGCGGGGCGAGCCTCATCCAGCAGGGTGTGGTTCGCAACTACACCATCAAGGACGGTTTCTACAGCGGCACGTCAGGTGGCTTTGCCGAAGATTCGCACGGCAAGCTCTGGGCCGCGGTCACGGAGCCGGTGGCGTTCCGCCTGGATGGCGATCGTTGGAAGATGATCCGTAAAGGGGAGCTCGGAATCGACGGCAAGCATCAGATCTATGCCGTGCTGGTTGATGACCTGGGGACCTTGTGGCTGTCGGGCAAGGACGCCCTCTACTACATGCAGCGGGACGCAACACGGTTCTCGAGGCTGCCCGTTCCCGCGGGAGCCGTGCAAGCATTGGCCCAGGGCCCGGAGCACTCCCTGTGGCTGCAGTACGGCAGTGATGGCGTGACCCGTCGGCTGCTTTACGGTGACGGCAAGCCCGTCGTATCTGATCAAGGCTATGGTTCGGAAATGGGCTTGCCCTACCTCAGTGGGCACGGCTTGTGGTTCACCATGTCGGGACACGGCGTCGGGCATGTGGCTTCGCCACACGACTGGCTCGACACAGCCGTTCCCGATCCAGCGCTGATCGAGCGTTTCGACAAGGCGGATGGGTTGAGTTCTGATGTGGTGAACCGCTTTTTCGAAGATGCCGAAGGCGATGTCTGGGTCGGGACTTCAGCCGGGATCGATCGCTTCAGCCCGGTCAATCTGGTACTTGCACCACGCACGCAAGCGCTCGACCAGGCCGCCCTCATTCCGGGAGCGGATGGCAGCATGTGGGCATCCTCGCTGGGCCATGCGACGCTGTTGCTGGATGGCAGCCAGCCTCACGGCGTGAACATTCCCAACCTCACCATGTCCGGTTTTCGCGATACCCAGGGCAACACCTGGTTCGGTTCACTCGACGGAATACGCAAACTGGACGCGCAGGGCCGTCTGACCAAGGTGGCGGATTCGCCGCGTCCGGGTGAGAACGTCGCCATTGCCGCACTGGCGCGCCAGCCGGACGGCAGCCTGCTCGCCGCGATGGCGGCGCTGGGCGATCCGACCTATCGCTACGCGAATGGAAAGTGGGGCAAATTCGGCAATCGCCCAGCCCCGTTCTCGTTGCTTGCCGATGAGGACGGTGCAGTGTGGCAGGCCTACCATTCCGGTGAGGTGGAGCGCACGTACGCGGGTCAATCCCACGTGTTCATCCCCGGTCTCGGTGCGTTGTCGGTCGTGATGCGAGCGCGCGGAACGGTGTGGGTAGCCGGTCAGCAGGGCGTGGCATGGCTGGCCGGCAAGGCCTTTCATCCGCTGGCATTTGCGGGGAGCCTGGCACCAACAGGTGTGTCCGGCCTAGTGAGTGCCGGCGATGGCAGCCTCTGGTTGCATGCGACGCAAGGGGTGATGCAAGTGACGGCGAGCGAGCTCGATGCCGCCTTTGCACATCCCGGGCACGCCGTCAGCTATCGCCTGTTCGACCGCTCCGATGGTGTGCCGGGGCCACCCACCGCCGTCCCACCCATCTACTCGGTTGCGGCCGGAACGGATGGGCGACTCTGGTTTTCCACGACTGGCGGCGTGGTCTGGATCGACCCCAGGGCCGTGTTCGTCAATCAACGGGTTCCACCCGTGCAAGTGCAGGCGATCTCAGCCGACGGCAATGCCTACGTGCCCGGCCCGCCGGTGACACTGCCGGCGCATACCGGCAACCTCTCGTTGCGATTCGCCGCGCTCAGTTACGTGGCGCCGGAACGGGTGCACTTTCGTTATCGCCTGAGCGGGGTCGATCAGGCCTGGCGCGAGGCCGATGGCGCGCGCGAGACGACCTATACCAACCTGGATCCAGGGAATTACACCTTCCAGGTGATGGCGTCGAACAACGATGGGATCTGGAACACCACAGGCGCGGTCCAGGCAATTACCGTATTGGCAGGACCTACGCAAACCTGGTGGTTTCGCCTGTTATGCGCGGTGCTTGTCGCAGCAGTACTCATTGCGCTGCATTTCTGGCGTCTGAAGCGCGTAGAGAAGTGGGCGCGACTGCAGACGACCGCTACGCTGCGTGAGCGGGAACGCATTGCACGCGACCTGCACGACACCTTGCTGCAAGGCGTGCAGGGCCTGCAGTTGCGACTGCAGACCTGGGCGGCGAGCCCCAAACTGGAACCGGCCCATCGACAGGAGATGACCGATGTCGCGATACGCGCACGTGACATGCTGATCGATGGCCGCGATCGCATCCTGGCGCTGCGCGGCCTGGATGCATCGAACGATCTCGCCGGCGACCTGCGTGCCAGCGCGCTCGATTACACGACGCTGTATCGCGCGGGTTTTGCCCTCACCGAGGAAGGCGCGCCGCGGCCGCTGGTCCCCGAGGTGGCGCAGGAAATTCTCGATATCACCCGCGAGGGATTGCGCAACGCCTTCGTGCACGCCAATGCAAGCTCGGTCGCGTTGTGCATGCAATGGCGGCGCGACGGGCTGCATGTTCTGGTCCGCGATGACGGGGACGGCATCGATGAAACCGTGCTGCGTGACGGTGGCCGTGCCGGGCACTGGGGTTTGCAGGGCATGCGCGAACGGGCGGACAAAATCGGTGCGCGATTGGTACTGCGTCGGGGCGACGAGAATGGCACCGAAGTGTCGCTGGTAGTGCCGGCACGCGCGGCGTACGCATCGGCGCGGTTGTGGTGGCGCTTGCGCGGGATTCGGCAGGCAGGCCCGGATCAAGCGCCGGATTGACGTAGCTGCGTTGCCAGCAAAGGGCGCATGCGATCGAGCACTTCCTCGGCGGCGAGGGCATCGGCGAAATGTGCCAGACAGCGTCCCTCCGCATCGAGCAGGTAGGCGATGGCGGTGTGCGGCACGCGGTAGCCGTTGGGTTCATCCGGATCGCTGACACGACGGGCAAACACGCGGAAGGCGGCCTTGGCCTGGTCGATCTGCGCGTCGTCGCCGGTCAGGCCAAGGAAAGCCGGGTAGGGCTGAAGGTAGTCGCGCATCACCTCGGGCGTATCGCGTGCGGGGTCCACGCTGATGTAGATGCCACGAACCGGCCAGCCTTCGCCGGCCAGTTGGTCGAGCACGCCGGCGTAGCGGGCCAGCGAACGCGGGCAGACCACGCGGCAATGGGTGAAGCCGAACAGCACCAGCGTGTGCTCGTCGCGAAATACCTGTTCGGTCACCGTGCGGTTGAAATGGTCGATGAGCGAAAACTCACCGCAGCCAGGCATTGCGTTGACCATCCCTGATTCCGATCTCATGGGCTGGGCGCCGCGGTGGCGTCGTGCTCGAAAATCATCTGCATGATTTGCACCCGTTGGCCCGACCAGTGCAGCTCAAGTCCACAATCGGTCGGCTGCAGTGAAACCGGACCGGTGCATTTCAGCGTGGTGTCATCGCCATGCGCCACCTGCTCGACATCGAACATCAGGCGCCAGGGTCCGCGTCCAGTGATGCGGCCGAGGGCGATCCATGCTTCGGATGCCGGTTGGTCGGAACGCGCCTGGAGGGCAAACAGCAGTGATTGCGTGGCGCGATCGAAGCGGGCTCGCAGTACATCCATGCCAGAACCGACAGCTACAATCGCCGGCTCGCGAAAATGCCCGTCGCTCCACGGCGCCTCATAGACGCCGCGCAGTCCGTCGCGCACATTGAGTCGCGCATAGCCCAGCAACACGTTGCCGGTCATCGGCTCGACCAGGGTACGGTATCCATCAGCGTCCGCGGTGCGGTCGTTTCGCGGGTAGTAGAGCCCGCCGTCGCGCCACTGCGGTGCCATGTGGCGATCGGCATGCTGCAGCAGGCCGCGCAGGGTTTCTTCGTCACCCATTTCCGACGCCCATGCTGCCACCCAGCCGAAGTCGGAATCGTCGTTGAGCACGGTGTGGCCCTTCACCGGCGGGCGCGGCGCGGATTTGACCGAGAGCGTTCCGTCCGGCTGCTGCAACAGCAGATCGGCCAGTTGCTGCGGGTAGTTGGCGCGCACGAAATCGCCGTTCCACATGTTCATCAGCGCGCCGCACCATGCGTCCACCCACGGCGCCTGCGCCGCGTTGGGACGAACAGCGTGGGTGTCTTCGGACAACATCACGTGATAGTGGCCGTTGTCGCCGATGCGGCCGAATTGCGCCCAGGCTTGCTCGTAGCCGCGCGTCACCTCTTCGGCGCGACTGCCGCCGGTGAGCAGGTCGTGCATGCGGAAGCCGAGGATCGCCGGCTGGTTGCAGATCTGGAAGATGCAGTTCGGTTCGCACGCCACGCCGAGATAGCCGCTCTCGACCATCTTCCAGTACAGGTGTTCGTTGAGCGTGTTCTGGTCGTACGCGAAGCGGTGACCGTCGCCGCCCCAGAAGTACGACCAGTGTTCGAAGGTGATCGCGCCGGGTCGTGCGTAACGGTCATCGTCGAACAGCACGTTGTAGAGCAGTACCAGCGACTGCACGTAGGCGCTGTACATGATGTTGTCGCGCGCTACCGGATCCCATTCCTCGTGGTAGCGCTCGCTGAGGTGCGAGTTGAAGATGCTGCCGCCGCGGCTGACGTCGCGCCAGTACAGCCACACTTCGGGCAGCAGCAGTTTGCCGATGATCCGCTCGAAGATCGGCTTGAACACGCCCGGCGCCGCGGGCAGGCGATGCACGTGGGTGATGGCCAGGGCATAGGCCATGTAGGCCAGCTGGAAGCGATAGGCGCCGAAGTCATCCTGCCCGGTAGCCATGCCCTGCATCAGCGACCAGTCGTTGGCTGGCAGCAGCGACAGATTATCGAAGTGGCGCAGGTGTCCGATCTGTTCCGGCGTCAGCCGGTCGGCCGTGGCGGCAGGGCTCGACGTGTCGCGCACCGGTTCAGCGCTCCATTTCCAGCACCGCCTTGATGACCTTGCCGGAAAGCTGGTCGGCCACGGCCTGCTCGATCTGTTCGAATGGATAGAAGCTGATCAGCCGGTCAAACGGGAATCGTCCCTGCTGGTACAGCTCGATCAGTTGCGGAACGAAAACCTCGGAGATCGCGTTGCCCTCGATGTAGCCCTGCACGGATTGTCCGGCCAGCAGGAAGGTCAGCCAGGGCAATTCCAACTGTCTTCCGGCTACCGACGGCACCGCCACCAAGGCGATGTGTCCGAGTATCGCCAGGCCGCCGATGGCGGCGCCAATCAGCGCGTTCACGCCCGCAGCATCCACGATCGCGTCAACGCCACGCGGTGCGATGGCACGAATCGCCTCGCCCAGATTGTCCACCTGCCGGGTGTTGATGACATGCGTGGCGCCGAGTTCGCGCGCAGTGTCGAGTCGCGCATCTACCTGATCGATCACGATCATGGTGGTGCAGCCGCAGACCCGCGCCGCCATGATCGCAGCCAGCCCGACCGGGCCCATGCCGATCACCGCGATCGACGAGCCGGCCTTGGGCCGGATGCCGTTCATGACGGTGCCCGCGCCAGTCTGGATGCCACAGCCGAGCGGGCCGAGCAGCTGGAGGGGCACGTCCTCGCGGACCTTGATCGTGCTGCGTTCGTTGACCACCGCGTAGTGCGCGAACGAGGACTGGCCAAAGAACCCCAGTCGCGCGCTGCCGCCCTTTTCGCGCGTGGCGTGAGGGCCGTGCGGGTCGGTCTGGAAGTTGAGCGCGAGGAAATTGTCGCAGTACATCGGCTCGCCGCTGAGGCAGTGGGGGCAGGTGCCGTCGAAGGCTGGCGCCAGCACCACATGGTCGCCCGGCGCGACCTTGGTCACGTTGCGTCCCACCTGCTCGACGATGCCCGCGCCCTCGTGACCGAACACGGTGGGGAAGGGCGCGTCGATCAGTCCGTCCTTGCTGGCCAGATCGGTATGGCACAAACCCACGCCGACGATGCGTACCAGCACTTCGTCATCGCCCGGCTCGGGCAGCTCGACGTATTCGAGCTGGAATGGTTGCTTCACGGCTTCGACGACAGCAGCCAGGGTTTTCATCGTTGATGTACCTCTGAAGAAGTTTCTGTAAGAGAGCACTCAAGCCGACGCGAGCGCGATCATCACGGCCGCGGCGATCGCCACGGCGTCTTCCAGCAGTGCCGCCGGGACATCGTTGTGGAAGGCTCGGGCCAGCGCGCGTCGCGCCCGGTGGCCAGCCCAGGTGCCGATGGCGGCGCCGATGGCACCGACGATCAGGCCGGGCCACAGCGTGCCTTGGCTGGCGGTGAGCGTGGCGCCTGCCCATGCGCCGGTCAGCAGCCGTGTGCCGAATTGCATCGGGATCATGCGGCTGGGCGTCCTGGGCAATTTGTCGTTGACCAGTTCGCCCAGTGCAGCCAGCACCAGGATCCATGGCGTGAGGGCGTAACCCATGAAGGCCAGCGGGGTGCCCTGCAGTGGCAGCCAGCCCATGCGTGCGGCACAGCTCAATACCGCCAAGGGGGTCATCGCGCGCAGGCCGGCGACCATGCCGATCAGCAGCGCCAGAACATCAATCCACATGTGTGCATTCCTCAAACAGTTGACGGAGCAGGCGTGGTGAAGTCGATCAGCCGCGCAGCTTGATGGCCGTGCGCGCCACCAGTTCGCCCTGGTGGCGGGCGCCTTCCAGCTCGATCGCGCTGGGCTGGCGCGAGCCGTCACCGCCGGCGATCGTGGTGGCGCCGTAGGGCGCGCCGCCGACGATCTCATCGAGCGTCATCTGACCCTGGTGGCTGTAGGGCAGGCCGACGATGGTCATGCCGAAATGCAGCAGGTTGGCGATGATCGAGAACAGCGTCATTTCCTGGCCGCCGTGCTGGGTGGCCGACGACGAGAAAGCGGCGCCGACCTTGCCATTCAACGCACCACGTGCCCACAGCCCGCCGGCCTGATCCAGGAACGTCGCCATCTGCGCGGAGATGCGACCGAAGCGGGTGCCGGTACCGACGATGATGGCATCGTAGTTTTCCAGCTCGGCAATGGCTGCCACCGGTGCTGTCTGGTCGAGCTTGAAGTGAGCGCTCCTGGCGATCTCCTCGGGCACCGTTTCCGGGACCCGACGGATATCCGCCGTGGCGCCACCTCGACGCACGCCTTCGGCAACAGCCTGCGCCATCGTCTCGATATGGCCGTACGCCGAATAGTAGAGAACCAGAACCTTGGCCATGTGACGTCTCCGCTTTGGGCCCGGGGATCACGCTGATCGGCAGGGCGATGTCGGGGACAGATTCTGGGCAGCCAGTGCGGCGGTTTCTTGGACGTTCGTGGCGGTGCTTGTTCAATCACTGCGCAGCGAATGCCGTTTGGCGGAACCTGCAGTGGCGGCACGAACGTACGGCAACTCGAGACGCGCATGGCACGCGCTCGGCAACCACCCGGCGGGTTGATCAAATCGGCCAAGGCAAAGCGAGTTCCTTCAATAGATCCAGTGGTGCGCCGCGCAAGCTCCGTGCTGTCGTGCGCCGCGCGATCACCATGAGATGAGGAGCACCGTGATGACGTCATCTGCAAGCCTGTCTCGAATCGCCCGGCGTGCACTGTTGACTGCGCCGATCTGCATCATGGCGGCGACCGGGAGTGTCCGGGCCAGTGATTTGCCGTCGATCAACCTGGGTCTGACGTCCTATCTCGATGGCGTGTTGCCGTCCGGCCCGGGTTTCTATTATCAGAACTACATCGAGTACTACTCGGCAAGCCGAATCAACGACGGGCTTGGCCGCCGGCTGCCGCTGCCGCGACAAAGCCTGAGCCTGCTGGCTGACGTAAACCAGATCACCTACTACATGCCGCAGCAGATCGGCCCGGGCCGGCTGGCCTTCGACCTGGTCGTGCCCACCGTGGTCTCGGCCTCGGTGCATGACGGCGTGGGCGGCGCTGTTCTGCGCTCGCAGACGGGCATCGGCGACATTCTTTTTGCACCCATCTATCAGTTCAACCCCATCACCTTCCGCAACGGCTGGCAACTGTCGCAGAGCTTTGAATTCGACATCCTCGCGCCTACCGGGGAATACAACGCGTCCACGGCGGTCAATCCAGGCAAGAATGCCTGGGCGCTCGATCCGTTCTGGTCCGCCACCTTGTCGCTCTCGAAAAAAGTCAGCGTCTCCACCCGCATTCATTATCTCTACAACTTCAAGAACAGTGATCCACCGCACTCGCTGGGTCCCGACGCGCGCACGTTGCAAGCCGGACAAGCCTTCCACCTGAATCTCGCGGTTTCCTATGCCATCACGCCAAAGTTCGGTGTTGGCATCAATGCGTACTACCTGACGCAATTGACCGATTCGCGTGTAAACGGCAGCGACGTATCCGGCCGAAGGGAGCGGGTTCTCGGGGTGGGCCCCGGCGCGTTGTGGCTGCTTGATCGTGACAACTTCCTCTTCTTCAATGCCTACGCTGAATCGCATGTCCGCAACCGGCCCAAGGGCAATGAGTTCCTGCTGCGATTCGTCCATCATTTTTGAGCCGTGGCGGCATCCGGAAACGCGAAGCCTCTGGCCGTGCGCGCCGCCAGTTGATCTGGCGGCTGGGCGATCTTCCGCTCGAGGATCCTGGGCTGCCGCGAGCGCAGATCGCCGGTGATCGAGGCGCATGGCATGACCCCGGAGGTGCGGTGCGGGGCGGGTCGAAGCCGCCGGGCAAGCGGGCCGTGCGATCTGCCGGAATGATCAAGCCGCGGCATGATTGGAAAAGAATCGGAGAGCGCGACGAGCCAGGATGGCATGGCAAGAGCCGCCGCTGGGCATGGCCAAGCGGAACGTCCCAATTCTGTCGAGGAGCATTCCCATGAACGCACGTCCGCTGATTCCGCCCTTCATGCTGGTCGCTCTGCTTGCTGCCGGTGCAGCGGTGGGGGCATCCGTGAAGCCCGTCGAGCACGAGACGGTGGTGCCGGCCTTTTCCCACGCATTGCCCAACGTGCCAGGCAAGACCATCACCGCAGCGGTGGTGACCTACAAGCCCGGCGGCAAGTCGATACCCCATCGGCACGGTTCGGCCTTCGTGGTCGCCTATGTGCTCAGTGGCGCGATCCGCAGCCAACTCGAAGGCGGCGAGGCGAAGGTCTACCACGCCGGCGAAAGCTGGACCGAGGCGCCGGGTGCGCATCACCTGGTCAGCGACAACGCCAGCAAGACGAAACCGGCCTCGTTGCTGGCGATCTTCATCGTCGACAGCGGCGACAGGAAACTGGTGACCTACGATCAACCCTGAACAGCGTGTCAGTCCCGCATCGTTTCTGCAGGAGCGCATCGGGTGCGCGAGCCCTTGCCAGGCTCCCCCACTCCCCGGCGCACGCGGTGCGCTCCTGCAATCCACCGGCACATGGCGAGGACCACGCCATGGCGGCGCTTGAACAAGCACGGCTGGCTGGCTCCACTCGTCGCGCCGACCCTGGTTTTTTCTCCTCCTGCGGGCAGGGAGTCATGCAGGTGAGGGGGTGGCGTCGGTCGGGAGCGAAGATCAAGAGCGACCCCACCCCAACCCTCCGCTGCGATGCAGGGGAGGGAGACAGGCTTTCATCGTGGACTGCATCTCGTCGATGGTGGTGCGTCCATTGGCAGGGCAGCAGTGTAGATTCACGCATCAGCCACTGCAGCGCAGGAGAATTCCATGCATATCGATCTCGGCAAACGCCACGCCATCGTCACCGGTTCGACTGCCGGCATCGGCCTGGCGATCGCCCGCGGCCTTGCTGCCGCGGGCGCGCACGTCGTGGTTACCGGGCGCACCCAGGCCCGCGTGGATGAGGCGCTTGCCGCCATCGCCCGGGAGGTCGCCGGTGCCCGGCTGAGTGGCGTGGCCAGCGATCTCGGCACGCGCGAGGGCGCGCAGCAACTGATCGCCGCGGTGCCGCAGACCGACATCCTGATCAACAACCTGGGCATCTTCGAACCGAAGGCGTTCTTCGACATTCCCGACGAGGACTGGCTGCGCTTTTTCGAGGTCAACGTGCTGAGCGGCGTGCGGCTGGCGCGCCACTACGCGCAGGGCATGGCGCAGCGCGGCTGGGGCCGGGTGCAGTTCGTGTCCAGCGAATCGGCGGTGCAGATTCCCGCCGAGATGGTCCACTACGGCGTGACCAAGACAGCCCAGCTGGCCGTGTCGCGCGGCTTGGCCGAGACGCTGGCCGGCACCGGCGTCACCGTCAACGCGATCCTGCCCGGGCCGACACGCTCGGAAGGCGTTGGCGACTTCTTCGGCAAGATTGCGGCGGAGCAGGGTGTGCCGCTGGCCCAGGTCGAACGGGATTTCATCGCCACCCATCGGCCATCGTCGCTGATCAAGCGGCTGGCCACGGTCGACGAGGTAGCCAACCTCGCCGTTTACCTTGCCTCGGAGCAGGCCTCGGCGACCACCGGTGCGGCGATGCGCGTGGATGGTGGCGTGGTCCGCTCGGTGATTTGATCAGCCGATGCTGCCGGCCTGCGCATGGCCTCAGGACGACGCGTGCATGACGGCCTCCGCCGGTGCTCCCCACTGGCTCTGCAGATCGATGTCCAGCGTGACTTCGGCGTTGAGCAGTCGACTGAGCGGGCATTTGGCCTTGGCCATTGCGGCCAGCCTGCGAAACACGAGTGGGTCGGCATCGGGGACCACGGCGTGGAGGCTCAGGTGGACCGAGGTGATGGCGAAGTTGGCGAATTGCTGTTCCAGGATCACCGTCGCCGAGGTCTGCAATTCGGTCGCGGTGAGGCGTGCTTCGGCCAGCACCATCGACAGCACCATGTTGAAGCAGCCCGCGTGGGCGGCCGCCAGCAGTTCTTCCGGATTGCTGCCGACATGGCGATCGAAACGGCTGGCCACGCTGTAGTAGTGGTCGTCCAGCGCGCCACTTTCGGTGGACAGGCTGCCGCGGCCCTCGGGAAAGCCGCCGTACCACAGGGCCGAGCCACGTCGTTCGATTTTCACGCGGGGAACCTCACAAGGTTGTGCCTGGTAACGCACGCGACGTCAGTGCCACTGGCAGAGAAGTCGATCTGGACAGGGCTTCTGCACAGGCGCGTGCAGGTACGGCATGAATCGTGACCCAGCCAGTGCGCGCAGCGGAGCCGTTGGGTGTGTATCGCTCCGTTTGCAATGACGATCAGAAGGGATACTGGGAGGGGGTGTGCTGGATCGACACCCAATGCTCGGAGGTGAACGCGTCGATCATGCCCTTGCTGCCGAAGCGGCCGATGCCGGAGTTTCTGTCGCCACCGAACGGCAGTGCGGGCATGTCGATGGCGGTGACGTCGTTGACGTGGCTCATGCCGGCGCGGATCTGCCGGGCGAACTGTTCACCGCGATAGGTGTTGCCGGTGAGTACCGCACTGGTGAGGCCGTAGTCGGTGTCGTTGGCCATCCGCAGCGCGTCGGCTTCGTCCTTAGCGCGCAGCACCGGGGCAACCGGGCCGAAGATCTCGTTCTGGGCCAGCGCCATGCTCTGGGTGACATCAGTGAACACGTGCGGGCCGAGCAACAGCCGTTCCGCCGGCCGGCCCAGGTGCAACTGCGCACCGTCCGTACGCGCCTGAGCGATCATGCCCGTGATGCGGTCCAGCTGACGCTGGCTGATGATCGGGCCGATCACCGTATCGACCTGGTTCGGGTCACCGACCTTCAACGAGCTGGCGTAGGCGACATAGGCCTCGACGAAGGCATCGTGGAGACTGTCCAGCACGATGATGCGATTGGTGGCTATGCACATCTGGCCCTGGTGCAGAAACTTGGCGACGATGGCGGTGTGCACGGCCTGCTCGAGGTCGGCGTCGTCCAGCACCACCAGCGGTGCATTGCCGCCCAGTTCCAGCATGGCTTTCTTCAGGTTGGTTGCGGTCACCGCCATCTGCCCGATGTGGCGACCCACCTTGGTGGATCCGGTGAACGAGACCACGCGCGACGCCGGGTGCTGCACGAACGCGTCACCGATGTCACCCGGCTCGCCCACGATCACGCTGAACAGGCCGGGTGGAAGCCCGGCTTCTTCCAGAATGCGCGCGATCAGCAAGCCGCCGGTGACCGGCGTCTCGGCCGCCGGCTTCACCACCACCGCGTTGCCCAGCGCCAGCGCGGGCAGGATGGAGCGGGTGCTCAGATGCAGCGGCCAGTTCCACGGGCTGATCACCGCCACGACGCCGACCGGGCGCCGGTAGATGCGGTTTTCCTTCCCGGGATAATCGCCGGCGACGATGCGTCCTTCGAGACGTGTGGGCAGGGTGGCGGATTCCAGCATCGCTGCGTGCGCCACCCACCACTCGATTTCGGCCTTGCCGCGGGTACTGCCCGATTCGCGGATCAGCCAGTCAACGATCTCCTCGTGCCGTTGCTCCATCACCGTGGCCGCACTGCGAAACACCGCGGCGCGCTGGGAAGGCAACGCCTGTGCCCAGGCGTCCTGGGCCGCGGCAGCTCCGCGAAACGCTTCGTCGACATCGCTGGCATCGGCCTTGCCGAAGCGGGCGATGACCTCGCCGCTGTACGGGTTTTGCACGTCCAGGCTGGAACCGGCGCAACCGTTACGCCAGCGACCGGCGATGAACTGCGCTTCAAACGCATAGCGCTTCGAGGTGTCTGATCGGGAGACTGCGGTATCCATGACTGCGTCCTGTCGGGCTGGAAGGGAGCACCAGACGCGGCACAACGGCGCCGCGAGCATGGCTGCAGCGTAGGACGCAAAATCGCTGGAGGCTTGATGCTTCCTGCCGCCGTTTGGACGATCGCGCAGGGATGATTCGATGGTGCCTGACGTTGCCGTGCGCCAACCCGGATCCACTGCTGCACTGGTCCATGCTTGCGGCGTGCGCTGTCGTCAGTGTTGCGCCACGATCATTCAGCAGGCACGTGCAATGGCCTCAAGGATCACCTCGGTGAATTCCCGTGGACGGGAGAGGAAAGGCACATGGCTTGCACCAATCTCTCGCACCTCGGCACGCATGCGCGAGGCCATTCGATGCTGCACGGCAGGAAGTATGATCCGGTCCTGTGTGGCTACCACGTACCAGGCCGGCAGTTCGCGCCATGCAGGCTGATCGATGACTTCTTCCAGCGCATCGCGATGGATCGGCGCATCCACCGCAGCCAGCACATTGGCCTGGATAAGCGGGAGATCGTGGGCCAGGTAATACGAGAACCCGGCCCGCTCGAAATGGATGTAACCGGCTGCATCGGAGCGGGTACGCGGCAATCGCCCCAGCTCCGGATCACATGCCCGCAGCGAGCGTACCGACTCGCCCCGATCCGGTGCGAGTCCGGCTACATAGACCAGGGCGGCCACGTTGCCGGTGGTTGCGGCCTGGGTGATTACGGTGCCACCCCAGCCATGGCCCACAAGAATGACCCGGCCGGATTGTGCGGTCAGCACACGTTGTAACACCGCCACATCCCCGGCCAGTGACTGCAGGGGGTTGCTCACCGCCAGCACGTTCACACCGTGGGCCTGCAGGCGCGACATAACCTCGTTCCAGGACGACCCGTCAAACCAGGCGTCGTGGACGAGGACCACCAGCGGTAGCTTTTTCTTATCCAGCGCTGCGACGCGGTTCGCCGCCCTGGAGATCGTCATGACTGCTTCCTGTGCTCCGTCGGAAGGCCAGACTGCAGGGCCGACAGGGGAACCGCCTTGCACGAACTTGCCCTCCTTGGTGAAATCCTGCGGCGACCCAAGCGTCGCGCGATCAGGTTGGCACGCAGCGACCACAGTTTCGCTGGTGGTTGGCACGGAGAGGCGATTTCTGGCTTTCAGCGGGAGTGATCATCGGTCACGGGGACAGCTTTCATGAGGGCATCTCGATGATCAATGCAGCGATGGTCGTAACGAACGGCGATGTCGAAAGTCGTACCACGTCGAAACGGCGCGATCGCGCGGCGCGGCGCTGGCTGTGCCACGTGTCGGTGCGCGTCTCGCATTCCTTTCCGCTGCTGGCAGCAGGTCTGCTGGCGACGCTTCAGCAGGTACCCGGTTATGACGTGGCGCTGGCCGACGAGCCGTCGTCGACGCCACCGGCGACCAGCGCGGGCGTCCATGTGCTGATCACCGACCGCCACAGCGATCTCCACTATCCGGGTCGCCGATTCGCCGGAGCCGCGGGCGGCGGCCTGCCGCGCCCCCGGGTGATTCTGCTCACCCACGAGCCGCCACCGGCCGGGTTCCAAAATGCGCAGGCAGGAGGTGTCGATGTCTGCCTGCCGATGGACTGCCGCACCGATGACCTGCTTGCCGCAGTGCGCCAGCTCGGCCACTCGGCGCTGGGTCCGCTGGCCACGCCGGGGGGCCAAGGCCCGTTGTTCGAGCGGCCGGCGCGTGGCGGGTTGGCTCCAAGCGTGCTGCGCACGGTCCGCAGCTATATCGAGGACCACCTGACAGAAGGCGCCGATCTGGACTCTCTGGCGCGGATCGCGGGCGTGTCCTGCTGCCACTTCTCGCGTGCGTTCAAACGAAGCACGGGCATGCCGGCGCATCACTACCTCATCACGCGCAGGATCTCGGCAGCGATTGCCCTGATCAGGGAAACCGATCGCGCGCTGTCTGACATCTCGCTGGAAGTGGGCTTCGCGGACCAGAGCCACTTTTCCCGCACCTTCGTCCAGCTGACCGGTCTCACGCCGGGCGACTTCCGCCATCGCTCGCGTTGACGGCTGCAGCAGGCTCGCTGCCGAACAACGGCGAGGCGTATTGCCGATGGCGGTAGCGCAGGATTAGAGTGCCGAGGTATTCCCTGCCGCCCGTCGGTACGGAGCCTCGCATGAAACGAGCATTCAGCCTTTGTCGCAAGTGGCCGCCGCCGCATGCCATGTGCGGAATGGCTTGCCCGTGAACGTGCGGACCGTACCGGAGATTCTTAGCTGGTCGACCGGGGACGTCTCGGCCGGACAGCGTCTGGCGTTCTATTCCGATGTCATCAGTTCAGCGATTGATCCGATGGTGGTGGCGCGTGCAGTAACCGGCCCGTTCAAGGGTGAGATCACAGCCGCCGGGCTGGGTCCACTTACCTTGGTGCATGGGGTAAGCACGGCGCACGATTGCGTGCGCGGCGTCGAGCACGTGGCACTCAGCACGTCGCGACAGTTTCATCTCATCGTCAATCGCCAATCGAGCTGGAACCTGCACCATCGCGATTGGGTTCACGTAGGTCGCGGCGATGCGGTGCTGCTGGACTCGAGCCTGGGGCACTACCTGAACTTCGTGCAGGCCTTTGATAACGTGCATCTGGTTCTACCCGAAGCATGGCTTGGCCAATGGCTGCCTGATCCTGCAGCATTCGTCGGTCGACCACTGCCGAGTGATGCAATTTGGGCCCGCGCCTTGACGGCCTTCGTCGCGCAGCTCACCCCGGAAGACTTGCAGCACGGGGCGCTGCCAATCAATCTAATAGTAGATCACGTCGGCGCCTTGCTGGCGCTGTGCGCCAATCAGATGAGCGGCGAGGGAAGGCCGCCGGCGTTAAGGCAACGGCAGCTTTGTGATCTGGTGAGGGAGGCTATCGTGCAGCGATGCACCGAATGCTCGCTCGGAGCGCTCGAGATTGCTTTGGCGCTAGGTATCTCCGTGCGCACGCTGCATCGCACGCTGGCGGCATGCGAGCAGACGTTTGGAGGTTTGCTGATGAGTGCACGCGTGGCGCTGGCCACACGCATGCTCGAGTCACCGCTGATGGCACGTTTGACCATTTCGGAAATCGGCCGCCGTGCCGGCTTCTCCGACCCATCGCACTTTGCCCGGGTATTCCGGCGGCACAGCGGGATCACGCCTGCCCAGATGCGCCACGGACAGATATAAACGCCGGTCGCTGGCAACGCGCTTCTGGCGCCGGGCGATAAGGTCAAGTTATCGCGTGTACCATGCCTACTTTGCCATTTTCCGGGAAATCGTTTCAATTTCACTTGACCTGCGTGGCATTAAATTAGCTTGAGGTCGCCAATAAGGGTGGGCAATAGCTCCGACACAGTGGGATGAATCGGTACGGCCCATTTCAGCGTGTCAAAAGGCTGATCGGCGCTCATCAAATCAAGCAGGCCATGAATTGCTTCGTCACCGCCCACGCCTAGAATCGCGGCGCCAAGGATGCGCCTCGTATCAGCGTCAGCGACCACTTTCATGAAGCCTTGAGTTTCCCCGCGCTCAACAGCACGGCCGACACGTGTCATGGGGCGTTTGGACATCAGCAGTCGCTTGCCGCTGGCACGTGCCTGCGCATCAGTCGCGCCAACCCGTCCTAATGGCGGGTCGGTAAACAGCGCGTAGCCGGGAATGCGCGATGAAACACGCCGCTGTTCACCATCGAGCAGGTTCGCGGCAATGATTTCAAAATCGTTGTAGGCCGTATGCGTGAAGGCCCCTCGGCCGTTGCAGTCGCCCATGGCCCAGATGCCTGGTACGTTCGTGGCGAGCATATCGTCAACGACGATGTAACCATGTTGGTCGGTTTTGACACCGGCATGCTCTAGTCCAAGATCGTCTGTATTCGGGTAGCGGCCCACCGCCAGTAGCACATGACTGGCGACGACTTCTCTATCGCCGGAGGTGCAATCGACTTTTACTATCGAGCCTTCGGCACTCGACGCAAATGCAATACATTCAGCGTCTGTGCGTACGACAACGCCTTCAGCCTCAAGAATGCTTCGGAGCGTTTCCGAGACGTCTTCATCTTCACGGGCAATCAACCGCGACTGACGTTCCACTACCGTGACATTGCTGCCAAAGCGGCGAAACATTTGTGCGTACTCAAGGCCGATGTAGCTTCCGCCGATCACAGCGAGATGTCGGGGAAGCTCGGAAAGCTGGAGTATCGACGTATTCGTGAGATAGTTGACATCGTCGATACCAGGCATGTCTTCTGGTATTCGCGCACGGCCGCCAACGTTGACGAAAATGCGTGGCGCGGTGATGGCTTCGCCGTTGACCAACAGTGTATCGGAACGTTCGAAGCGGGCATGTCCACGCAATACGGTGAGGTGTTCCATGCCGTTGAGCCAAGCTTCCACGTTGCCGCGGGATGTCTCTGTCACCTTGTGCGCCCGGCCCATGACGCGCGGGAGATCGATGCTAACGCCATCATTTAACACGACACCATAATCCGCAGCGCGCCGCGCCTGATGCGCAACGCGCGCACTGGCAACCAGGGTCTTGGTGGGCATGCAACCGGTATTGACGCAGGTGCCGCCGAAGAAATGACGCTCCACCAGCGCCACCGTCAGCCCAGCAGCCGTCAGGCGGCCGGCCAGAGGCGGCCCGGCTTGCCCGGCGCCGATGACGATTGCATCAAAAGCGCGAGTCATGGCTGAACCCGGGACAGGTTGGATCTATGGCTCATACACCACCTCTCGTCGCGAGTTTTGCAACTGATTCGCGCCGTTGATCACGCCCCTCGACCGACCCACTGAGCGCGCCAAGCGGGGGCTGCGAACGGATCGGCGAAGTATTGGGTCTCGCGCGCCACCTTTCCATCCCGAAACTCCATGATGCTCACGGTGTAGGCGGGCTTGTCCTCATAGGTAATCACATACTCGGTAACCCAGAGATCGCCCGCGCCTACGATACGCCGCACAACGAACCCCGACGGCTTGCCTGGGTGATGGCTACGCAACGATTGAAGGTTATGTCGACCGTGAATGATTTCGCCCGACTGTGGGTACTCGCAAACGGCGTCTTCGCGATAGATCTCATGCTCGGCAATTTGATCACCTGCAGCAGATGCAGCCCAATGCCGAGCAAGAGCCATCTGGATGTCCTGCATTTCTATCATAGGCCTCCATCAAACTTGTGTGCTTACGCCACTAACACATGGTCGCACCTAGCATCTGATTGAAGCGGCGTGCCATGCGCCGATCGACTTGGAGGCACGATACGTTGCGCGTTGCCTAACTGGCATACAAGTGCCTGTGCCGGATTCCGTACAATCGTGAGGTGCCCACCGATGTCCCGTTAGTTGGAAACGGCAACGCTAGTACTGCTGTGTCTATGTCTGGCTATGCGCACGCGAACTACCATCTGCGGAGAAGATGTGACGCCGTCCTGAACCTCGTCGACGCCGAAGTTAAAGAATGATTAGGGCCGGTTATCGGGGGTAGGGGGAGTCCATCACGGCCCAATGCATCCGACGTAGGTATGGCCGGAAGGGGGCGAGGTGGCACGTACAAGCCAGACCACCACCACGTCCACCACTTGCCTCGCACCGTTAGTGCTAATCGCAGTTCTCGGGAGGAGAACAAGCATTTGCCTTCCGGGTGGCTTCCGGGGAGGCGTCAGGATTCCTACATTCATCCCATCGAACGATTCTTGAGAGATTGCGATGAATGAGCTGGAACGCTTCACCTCCCTGTTCAATCAACAGGTCCTGCACACCTTGGCTACCCTCGAAACGGTGCCTCTGCCCCTCTGGCAAGCCGTGCCTGCCGATTCCGACACCAACTACCTTGGTGCCCGTGTCAACCGGATAACCATCGAAGCTCTGATCAAGCACCTGTGCCAGGCAGAACAGCACTGGACCAAGTCCCTCGCCACGATCCAGCACGGCCAGATGATGGGGCCGCCTGCCGGCGAGAGCCCTCCGCAGGACTTGAAGCCCGGCCTGGAGCTGCTGAGCCAATACCGGGTAGTCCACAGGTTCAATCTCAATCGTGTCCTGGCACTGGGTTCCGAAGACCCGAAGACCGAACTCTCTTTCGCCGGGCGACGGTTCACGGTGATGGGTTTCCTGTGGGCCATGTATGGCCACCACAGCTACCACTTTGGACAGATCGACCTGCTGCTTCGCCAGCAGGGCCATATGCCTCCCAAGTTCCTCGAATATCCGGAACGCACGCGGGTGATTGCATGACTCCGTCGATGACTAGTGCTGAGCCGACGCTGCTCAAAGACATCGGCGACAACTACCTGGAACTTGTCGGTCAGATGCCTACGAGGCTTACGGACAGACTCCGACTGGCGCAAGCCACCGGCAGGGAAGCTGCCATCCATGCGATTGAGCAAATGCGCGAGGAACTTTTGCACCGGAATCCGCTCGATCGTCGAACACAGCAACTGGTCCACTTTGGAATGCTCGTCGCCGTGAGGGCACCCGACGCCGCGCGGCTTCACGCCGCAGGTGCCATAAAGGCGGGGGCAACGCTGTCGGATCTGCAGGGGGTCGCCGAGACGGCCGCCGTCGTCGCCGGCATGCCGGGCTTCAGCCTGGCGGCTGAAGTCATCGCTGAGGTGGCGCTGGCTGGCGGCGCACCTGAGCAGCGGGCCGATCACCACACCGGATAGACGCCTGGATGAAAACTGGCCACATGGTCGTCCCAGCTCTCCGTAAACGTGCCAGTTTCAAGTGATGTGCAAAGGGCCACTTCTACAGCCTTGCCAGGCCCCCGATCGACGGTGATGATTCGATTCGAGCCCGGCGTCGAATCTGCGTGCACACCCGGGGTGCGTGGAGTGAGGGCGAATGAGCCGCCTGGATGAAATCCTGACCTTCGTCGAGGTTGTCGAATCCGGAAGCCTCAGCAAGGCTGCCGCGCGCATGGGCATCGCCAAATCCGCGGTGAGTCGTCGGCTTCGCAACCTCGAAGACCGTCTGAAGGCCCAACTGGTGGTGCGCTCCACCGCGGGCCTCAGCCTGACCGACATCGGCCGAACTTTCCATGCGCGAGCCCAGCAGATCCTGACGGACCTCGACCAGGCCGAACTGACCGTGACGGACGCCAGTGCGGAACTCTTTGGCACCATTCGGCTGACGGCGCCAGTGACTTTCACGACCTTGCGCTTGATGCCCTTGCTCAACGAGTTCGCAAAGCACCACCCGGATCTGGCGTTCGACCTTTACCTGTCGGATCAGGTGGAAGACATCGTGAGTGAGGGCTTCGATCTGGCGATCCGGCTTGGCCAACTGGACGATTCCAGCCTGGTTGCACGCCGACTGGCTCCGCTGACTCGCATCGCCTGCGCGGCACCGTCGTATCTCGCCAGGAAGGGCACGCCACGGCACCCGGAAGAGTTGGTGGATCACGATGGCCTGGTCTCCAGCAACGTTCCCGAGTCGCTTTACTGGTCTTTTCGATTGGAGGGCGGCCAGTTTTACCGCGCCAAGCCAATTTCCCGACTTCGGGCGAACAACGCTGAATGCATCGTCGAGGCGGCAGTGGCGGGATTGGGGATCGCGGCGGTCCCCACTTTTGCCACCGACGCGGCGCTGGCGAGCGGGCTGCTCGTGCCGATCCTGTCCGACTATCCCCTCCTGAGCTCTGGGGTCCACGCCGTGTACAGGCAGAACCGGCACCTGTCACACCGCGTCCGAGTGTTGATCGATTTCCTCACCGAAGGACTGGCCGCCTTTCCTTGACCTTCACCTATAAGGTGGATTTCGCTGGGGCCGATTAGTTAGTGTTATCGGGGTAGGACACTGGGTCAGCTAGCCCGATGCCTACTGCGGCAATCTGGCCAAGTGCAGCAACACGCCAGCCAAACTTTTCAAGTCATGCGCATTGTGTGCCAACACTCGTCTCAGGTTGTGCGCAGAACCTCCACGCAGATAGGCAAGCCAGGCGGCCGGAGCTTCCGAACCCGGCAAATCGTCTTCCCGCACCACGCCGAGCAGTTCGCGCTCGGCAGTGACCAGGCGGCAGTTTTCCCACAGGCCTTTCCAGCGTCGACGCACGGGATGGAGCAAATCCAAATGACCGAGCCCGAACAATGGATCCGGCAATCGTGCCAGGCGGTAGCGCGTCTTCAGCAGGGGTGAGTCGTAGCACTTGCCGTTGTAGCTGACGAGCACCGTATCCGGTTGCAGCCACTGCGCGAAAGTACGCAGCATCGCCGTTTCAGCCCCCATCGTGGTTGTCGTCAGCTGGCGCAGACGAAAGCGGCCATCAGCCAGCCAGTCCCCGGCACCGATCATCCACGCGCGCGCGCCGGTGCCTCCAGCCAGGCCAGTTGTTTCGGTGTCGAAGTGCAGCAGCCGGCTATGGGCGACGGGTTCCTCCCACCGCGCGAATGCGGTGTCGATGAGGGGGGTAGGGCGTCCCCAGTCCACAATCACTTCGGTAAGAAACAGTCCGGGCGCGATTTCCGTCCCTGGCACAAATCGGTCGCTCGATGAGGCTCGTTGGGCGACAACCTGCATGCGCGAGCGTCCCTGAATCAAGCGAAGTACATCTGGCGCAAGGGTGGGCTTCGGTGGAGTCGCCGCAGACGGTTGGCCAGACTGGGTCCGCAGTTGGCGCAATCGCGCCGCCAAGGCGCTCATAGGGCCACCAACAGCGCCAGCACGCGCAGCGCCAAGGCCTTCGGCGTCGTGGCTGCGTCTTCATCGGCGGCCAGCACCGGCCCAACGCAGCCGGGACAGCCACCGCGACAATCGCATCGTTCGATGAGGGTCACCGATTGCGCCACCAGATCCTCGCGCAGATTGAACAAGGGTTCGCTCTGGCCGATCCCGCCGGGAAAGGCATCGTAGAGATAGACCGTCGGGGTAAACGGTGCGTCAGCCGTCATAGCGGCGGGCTGGCAGTCGGTACCGCGGACCTGTCCGCGACCCGTGATGTCGGCACTGACAAACCATGCGCCGTCCCCGCTGCCCACGGACTTTTGCAGATCGCGTGCTTCGGCCATCACGGCGACTGTCGCCACGATGTGGAGTGCGTAGGCCGCTCCAAGGAAACCATCGAGCGCCTGCTGTCGTTGCTCGAACGCCGCATCCAGCACCGCCTGTGGGAGCTGCCACCACACGGCCGTGGTGTGTAATTCCTGATCGGGCAGGTTGACCGGACCGTAGCCGATGTTCTCGTGTGAGTAGAAACGGATCTTCTTGTAGCCGGGCACGCGGCGCACGACATGCACTTCTCCGTGGTGCGCCTGCCCACATCCGGCATTGGACGTGTCGAAGCAATCAAGCACCTTGAGTTTCGTGTAGTCGATCGCGTCGGTGTAGTAGTCCACGTGGGTGCGCGTGACGTAGGCCTTGCGACCTTCCCAGTCGAGCCGCTCCACCTGATAGGGCACGGACTGGATCATGTGGATGGCACCTTCGTAGAGCGTTACCGGTGCGGCGGTGTAGTCGACTTCCGCGATGATCGTCTGGCGTCCGTTGGTGCGATCGACCACCACGAAGTTGCCATCGGCCACCGAACGCAACGACACGGCGATGGCCGGGTAGCTGTCGGCGATCCATTCCCAGCGATCGCCTTCGCGATGCAGCACACCTTCTTCACCCAGCACGTCGAGCCAGGGCGTGGCGACTTCGGTGCCGAACATCTCGTCGCCGATGAAAGGCAGCTCGAAGGCAGCACAGCGAATGTGGTCGAGCAGGATCAGCGGCTGGTCGGGCTGGATGCGGGCGTGCTCCGGCGGTGCGCCCTGGAAAAACTCCGGGTGTCGCACGAGGTATTGATCGAGCGGATCAGAGCTGGCCACCAGCACCCCCAGCGCCGATTGCTGCCGACGACCGGCGCGGCCGAAGCGCTGCCAGGTGGCGGCGACGGAGCCGGGATACCCGTTGAGCACGACGACATCGAGGCTGCCGATGTCCACGCCCAGCTCCAGGGCCGACGTGCTCACGATCCCGTCGATGCTGCCGGCGCGCATCTCGCGCTCCGCCGCACGCCGCTCCTTCGGCAGGTAGCCACCGCGGTAGGCGCGGATACGTGCGGGCTTGCGCGGATCGCCGTCGAACACATCCTTCAGATACTTGGTCAGCACTTCGACCATGGTGCGCGACTGCGCGAACACCAACGTCTTCATCCCCGACTTGATCGCCAGGCGTGCGATGCGGTTGGTCTGCGACCGCGCCGAGGCGCGCAGGTCGAGATCGGCATTCACCACCGGCGGGTTCCACAGCAGCACGTGCTTGTCGCCGGTCGGTGCGCCGCTTTCCGTGATCGCCGTGACGGCATCCTCGATCAGGGCTTCGGCGTGCTCCTTCGGGTTCCCGATCGTGGCGGAGCAGAGAATGAACTGCGGTGTCACGCCATAGAACGCGCACACTCGCTTGAGCCGGCGGATGACGTTGGCCACGTGCGAGCCGAACACACCGCGGTAGGTGTGCACCTCGTCGATCACCACGTAGCGCAGGTTTTCGAAGAACTGCGCCCACTTGGTGTGATGCGGCAGGATCGCCTGGTGCAGCATGTCCGGGTTGCTGACCACGATGTCGCCATGCAACCGGATCGCCTGGCGTGCGTCGCCGGGCGTGTCGCCGTCGAAGGTGAAAGCTTTGACACCAAGATCGCCAGCTTGGTTGAGCTCCAGCAACTCGGCAACCTGATCCTGCGCCAGCGCTTTCGTGGGAAACAGATACAGCGCCTTGGCGTGCTGTGTCATCGCCGCGGTGATGACGGGCAACGTGTAGCAAAGCGATTTGCCCGAAGCGGTGGGCGTGACGATGGCGACATGGGCACCGCATTGTGTCGCCGCCCACGCCTCAGCTTGGTGGCTGTACAGCCGGTCGATGCCACGCGAGCGCAAGGCGTGTGCGAGCGCGGGTGGCAGGTCGTCGGGTAATGGAGCGAATGACCCTTCACGGCCGGGCACCACGAACGCGCCGGTGATCCTCGCCGCGTACCGCTTCGTGAGGCGCTGCGCCAGCGTGCGGCCGTCGTTCGGGTCGCGCAGGACCAGTTCATCGGAAGCGTAGCGATCGGGAAGAGCGTTCATGCGGAGGCCTGGGCGGGTGACGTGGGCAGTGAATCGCGGAGCCATCTCATCCCGTGAGATAGCTTCGGTGGACGCTTGGGCTGAAGTCGCCTTCGAAGCCGTGTGCGATGGCCGCGCTAAACCCTTGATCTGTCTCAGGTGGTTCTGCGGGGCCTTTTTTCACCTTTCATTTTCACCTAAATAGGTGAAACTATGCGAACCATGACCATCCAGATCACCCAGCGCCAATCGAACGTCCTCGCTTTCATCCGCGCCCGGATTGAGCGGGATGGGCAATCGCCCACGTTGGAAGAGATCGGTGAAGCCCTGGGGATCGGCAATGTCAGCGCGGTGCTCAAGCACGTCCGCTCGCTCGAAGCGAAAGGCCGGCTGACGATCGAACCCAACCGCGCCCGCAGCATTCGCCTTGTGCGCGAGTCCGACCCCATGGATGCCGACACGCTCGATCTACCCCTGATCGGCCGCATCGCGGCCGGCGAACCCTTGTTTTCGGAATCACGGGTCGATCGCAGCCTGCGCGTGTCGCGCTCGCTGTTCCGGTTGCAGCCGGACTACCTGGTGAAAGTGGTCGGCGATTCGATGCGCGACGAAGGGATCCTCGATGGGGATCTGGTGGCGGTGCACGCCACGCCCGTGGCCCGTCATGGTCAGGTGGTCGCCGCACGTGTGCGCGGCAACGAATTCACCATCAAGCGGCTACATTGGAAGGACGACGTGATCCGGCTGATGCCGAACAGTCCGGGCTTCAAACCGATCGACGTGGATCCCACCGAAGACTTCGCGATCGAAGGTCTGTTTGCGGGCCTGTTGCGGGGCAGCTGATGAACGCTGTAGTCCCGCTGTCCACGTTGCTCGATGCACGTCAGGTCTGGCGCGGTCGTGCCTCCGAGGTGCCGGTCGGTGAGCAGCCCACCGGGTGGCACGCACTCGATGCCGTGCTGCCCGCAGGTGGTTGGCCCAAGGCTGCGCTGTCCGAAATCCTGCTGCCCGTCGATGGCGTGGGCGAACTTCGCCTCGTTCTGCCCACGCTCGCACGATTGACCCAAGGTCAGCGCCACGTGGTGATCGTGTCACCACCGTATGCGCCATGTGTCGCTGGCTGGCGTCAGCACGGCGTCGACATGCGCCGGGTGGAAATCGTGGCTGCCGCCGAGAAGGATGTGCTCTGGGCGACCGAGCAGTGCCTGCGCTCGGGAAGCTGCGCTGCCGTGCTGGCGTGGCCGCATCACGCCGACGATCGCGCCTTGCGCCGCCTGCAGGTCGCCGCGGTGACGGGGCAGGCCCTCGCTCTCGTGTTCCGCGATCGCTCCCACCTTTCGAACGCCTCGCCTGCTGCGCTGCGGCTGGAACTGGAGGCACCGCCACGTCCGCAGATCTGGGTGCGCAAATGCCGAGGCGGGGCCGTGTCCGCCCAAGCCATTCCCTTGCCGCGTTCTGTCCATTGATGGCGCTCAGACATGTTATGGGCCTGCATCAACCTGCCAAGTCTGGCGCTGGATGGGATTCTCCGACGCCGTCCCACGGAGGGGCCGTTGGTGCTCGTCGACGGGCCGGTCAACGCACGCACGATCGTTTCGGCAAATGAAACCGCCCGAGCGGCAGGTTTGCATGTCGGACAACGACTGAGCGCTGCGCAAGCGCTGTTGTCGCACTTCGAAGCGGTTCCGTATGACCGTGAGTCGGTGGGACGGTGGCACCGGTTCCTGGCCGCCGTGGCCTACCGATACAGCTCCGAGGTCAGCCTGCTGCCGCATGCGGTCGTGCTGGAGGTCAGCAAGAGCATGGGCCTGTTCGGGCCGTGGCCACGGCTTGAATCCATGTTACGGGCGGACTTCACCGACCTGGGATTTCGTCATCGCATGGCGGCCGCGCCGACGGCTAACGCCGCGCATGTGCTGACGACGGTGTCCGACGGGCAAGCGGTGCTGTCAGTAGACACGTTGCGCAATGCCCTGCAGCGGGTGCCGATCGCGAAGAGCCAATTACCCGCGAATGCCATCGCAGCGTTGCCGAGCATGGGCATTCGCACGCTGGGTCAAGTGCTGGCATTGCCGCGCGATGGATTGCGTCGACGCTTCGGCGCGGAATTATTGGCGTCACTGGATCGCCTGACCGGTGACCTGCCGTCGGGTTTGGCGTTGTATCGCCCGCCGGACACGTTCGATCTGCGCATCGAGTTGCTCCACGAGGTCGAGAACCAATCCGCGCTGATCTTCCCCGTGCGGCGCATGGTCGATGACTTGGCCGCGTATCTCGCCGGTCGCGATGGTGGGGTGCAGCGCTTCCTGCTACGCCTGGAGCACCGCGAGGGACGTTTCACCGATGTGCCGGTGGGCCTGCTGACGCCGGAACGTGACGGCGCCCTGTTGTTCGAGTTCGCGCGCGGTCGACTGGAGCACGTGACGCTGCCTGAGCCGGTGCTGGCGTTGCGCCTGAGCGCCCGCGATCTGCCGGCGTTCGTGCCCGCGGGCCGCGACCTGTTCGACGAGCGGCCGGCGAATGCCCTGCCGATCGAGCAGCTGCGCGAGCGACTGCGCGCGCGGCTGGGCGATGGCGCGGTCTATCGGCTGGGCAGCACGCAGGATCCCCGGCCAGAACGTGCACAGCGCGAAGCCACGCATGACGAAGTGCCGATCGAGCCGCACCCACGTCCCACCTGGCTGCTTCCACGTCCCATCCCCTTGCGCGGTGGTAACCCGATCATCCTGGCCGGTCCGGAGCGTGTGGAAACGGGCTGGTGGGATGGCGGTGAAGTCTGCCGCGACTACTACGTCATCGAGACTTCCTTGGGGCAGGAGGCCTGGGCGTTCTGCGCGCCCGACGAACAGACCGGCTGGATGATCCACGGGTGGTTCGCATGACGGCCTACGCGGAGCTCCACTGCCTGTCGAACTTCTCCTTCGGCCGCGGCGCATCCAGTGCACGTGAACTGTTCGAGCGTGCGAAGACGTGTGGCTATGCCGCGCTGGCGATCACCGACGAATGCTCACTCGCCGGCATCGTCCGTGCGCTGGAAGCCTCCCGTGAAACGGGCGTGCCGTTGATCGTGGGTTCGGAAATCCAGCTCGACGATGGCCCGAAGATCGTCGTGCTGTGCGAAACGAAGGAAGGCTATACGTCACTGTGCAGTCTGATCACCACGGGACGACGCGCTTCCGGGAAAGGCACCTATCGCCTGACGCGTGCCGACGTGGCCACCGGCTTGCCGGGCACGCTGGCCCTGTGGGTACCTGACCTGGTGGTCGACATGGCGCACGGTCGCTGGGTGCGGCAGACGTTCAGCGATCGCGCCTGGCTGGCCGTCGAGCTGCATCGCGGACCGAACGATGCGCGGCGGGTGCGTGAACTGGAAGCGATCGGTCGCGAGGTCGGCCTGCCGCTGGTGGCGGCAGGCGACGTGCACATGCACATCCGGCGGCGGCTGGCTCTGCAGCACACGCTCACCGCGATCCGGCACCGCGTGCCGATTGCCGAAGCGGGCGGTTTGATCGCGCGCAATGGCGAACGGCATCTGCGCCGCCGCCACGTGCTCGCCAAGCTCTACCCCGAAGCCTTGCTCGACGAGAGCGCACGGATCGCCGCGCGCTGCACCTTCACGCTCGACCAGCTGCGTTACCGCTATCCGGCCGAGCTCGTGCCGGAAGGCCACACGCCCAGCAGCTGGTTGCGTCTGCTGACCGAAGAGGGAGCGCGTTGGCGCTGGCCCGAAGGCGTGCCGGAGAAAGTGCACCAGCAGATCGAGCACGAGCTGGGACTGATCGAAGCGCTGCACTTCGAGCCCTATTTCCTGACCGTGCACGACATCGTGCATTTTGCGCGCAGCCAGGGAATCCTGTGCCAGGGCCGAGGCTCGGCGGCGAATTCCTCGGTGTGCTTCGCGCTCGGCGTGACCGAGGTCGACCCGATGAAGATGAGCCTGCTGGTCGAGCGGTTCATCTCCAAGGAGCGCAACGAGCCGCCGGACATCGACATCGACTTCGAGCACGAGCGCCGCGAAGAGGTCATCCAGTACATCTATCGCAAGTACGGGCGCGAGCGCGCCGCGCTGGCGGCCACGGTCATCTGTTACCGCGGCAAGAGCGCCGTGCGGGACGTGGCCAAGGCCATGGCCTTGCCGCTGGATCAGGTCGATCAGCTGAGCCAGGTGTTCGCCTGGTGGGACGGCGACGAACCACTCGCCGAGCGATTGCGCGAGCGGGGATTCGACCCCGAGAGTGCAGTCATCCGGCGCATCATCAAACTGACAGCCGAGATCCTCGACATGCCGCGCCACTTGTCGCAGCACGTCGGCGGGTTCGTGATCGCCGATTCGCCTCTGAGCGAGTTAGTGCCGGTGGAAAACGCCGCGATGCCCGATCGCACGATCATCCAGTGGGACAAGGATGACCTCGACACGATGAACCTGTTGAAGGTCGATTGCCTGGCCCTGGGCATGCTTACATGCGTGCAGAAATGCTTGAACATGCTGCGCGACCAGCGGGGGAAGAATTACTCGATGGCCACGCTACCATCGGAAGATCCCGCCACTTACGCCATGATCCAGCGCGCGGATACGGTCGGTGTATTTCAGATCGAGAGTAGGGCGCAGATGGCCATGCTGCCGCGGCATCGACCGAAGAACTTCTTCGATCTGGTGGTGCAAGTCGCGATCGTTCGGCCCGGCCCCATCCAGGGCGACATGGTGCACCCGTATCTGCGGCGCCGCAGAGGCGAGGAGCCTGTCGACTATCCGTCGCAAGAGTTGAAGGAAGTGTTCGAACGCACGCTGGGTGTGCCGCTGTTTCAGGAACAAGTGATGAAACTGGCCATGGTTGCCGCCGGGTATACCGCCGGAGAAGCGGATGGGCTGCGGCGTGACATGGCCGCATGGAAGCGGCGGGGCGGACTGGAGAAGCATCGCGAACGCATCCTCACCGGCATGACCAATCGAGGCTACACCACCGCCTTTGCCGAGAAGCTGTTCGAGCAGATCAAGGGTTTCGGATCGTATGGGTTCCCCGAATCACACGCGGCCAGTTTCGCCGGTATCGTCTATGCAAGCTGCTGGCTGAAGTGCCACGAGCCCGCGGTCTTCGCCTGCGCGCTGTTGAACAGCCAGCCCATGGGCTTCTATTCGCCGAGTCAGATCGTGCAAGACGCCAGGCGTCACGACATCGACGTTTTTCCTATCGACGTGCAGTGCAGCGATTGGGACAACACGCTGATCACCCGGGAAGAGGAACCTCCGGCGATCCAGCTTGGCCTGCGCCAGGTGCGCGGGTTCAGCGAAGAAGCCGCACGACGGATCATGGCCGCCCGCGCACAACACCCGTTCGCCGACATCGCGGATCTCTGCGCACGAGCGGCCGTGGACAAACACCATCAGGAGCTGTTGGCGCAGGCCAGCGCGTTGCGGGGTTTGTCGCGGCATAGGCACCATGCACACTGGGAGATCGCCGGCGTCGAAAAGCAGCTGCCGCTGTTCGGCAACGTCAGCCCGGCAGAGATCGAAGTGAAATTGCCGAAGCCGACGCAGGCCGAGGACACGCTGGCGGATTACGCGCGCACGGGCCTGACGTTGGGCGTGCACCCCATGGCGCAGATCAGGGACCGCTTGCGCGCTGCCCGATGCACCGACTCACGAACGCTGCACAAACGACCCCACAACAGCTATGCGCGTGTTGCCGGGATCGTCACGATGCGTCAGCGGCCACAGACGGCCAGCGGAGTCACGTTCCTGACGATGGAAGACGAACACGGTCTGGTCAACGTCGTCGTCTGGCGTGATGTTGCCGAAACACATAGACGGGTGCTGCTTGAATCAGAACTGCTTGGAATCGATGGACGATGGGAAGCGGTCGATGGCGTGTGCCATCTGATCGCCAGTCGGCTGCTCGACATGAGCGAGCTGCTCGGAGGGCTAAATGTGCGGTCGAGAGATTTCCATTGAGGCATCCCCCTACGGGCGAGCCACCCCGACGGCTTCCCGCTTGAACTCGTCGCTGAACTTTCTTCGCTTGAACATGACACTCCTTTTTGACGATGATCGGTCTTCTTGGAAGTGTCCGCGTTAATGGGATAGAACCCCCGTCGCTTGTGCGGTCGCGTGCTTACGATTGCACCCAAATGCGAGGCGCGACGGTTGCGGCGCGAGGTTGCGTGCCTCCATGGTGACGTACTCGGCGAGCGTGCCATCGCGATGCCAGTCCGACAGGCCAACGACCCGCTGGCCGATGGAGAGCCCGGTGGTCCCGTAGCCGAGGGCGGTGACCACGCCGGCCAGCTCATGGCCGAGGATCGCCGGCGTCCGTTCACGGAAGGCCCGGTCGACCCAGGTCGAGGGCCACTCCAGTTTGGTGTTGACGAATCCCACCGCGTGAACCTCAACGACGACATCATTGATCGACGCCTGCAGCTGAGGCCGATCCAGCAGTTTCATTCCTGCCGTACCTGCCGCCGGGTCCGTAACCACGATCGCTTTCATGGGGAGTACTCCTCGATATGGGTGGGTTCTGAATTACAGGTCAGCACTGCCGCCGACGCGCTGGTGACCGCCGGCGAGCCGCCGACAGTCGAGAAGATTCGGGCGCGACTCGGCACGGGCTCGCCCAATACCGTGACCCGCATGTTGAACACATGGCGCGGCGCGCTCGCCACGCGACTGAGCCAGGTACTCGCGTTGCCCGCCGTACCGGCGGACGTGGGGCAGGCGTTTACCGAGGTCTGGCGCCTGGCCATGGCGCAGGCCGCCCTTATGCAAGAGCAGAATGCCCTGCTGGCCACTTAATTGTCGCTCACGCAGGAACGCAAGCTCTGGGACATCGCGATTGCCGAAGCTCAGGCGCAAGCGCGGAGCGCGGATCAGGCCCGCGAGGTGGCTGAAACGCGGCTGGCGGATATCCAACGTCTCGTCGAGCAACAGGCCGGCGATGCGCACAAAAGTAGCCTGGCGGCCGAGCGTGACGCTCAAGCGCTGCATCTCTGAACCGTCGAAGATCGGGCGCACACCGAAGTCGATCGAGCTCGGGAAGAAACCAAAACCCTGCAGGCGACGCTGCGCCAGAAGGAACGGTAGACATCAACTATCGCGTCGCGACTAGAAGCTGCTGTGAGTTCAGTACGCGCGGCAGAATACCTGGCCACCGAACAAGGGGCTCGCGCCAAGACTTTGGAGCAACAGTTGGCCCGGATGGATGGTGTACCCGCAGCATTGCTGGCGGCTCAGCAGTCCCTACAAGCGGCCCTACAACGCGAAACGATGCTGCAAGCCAAACTGGAACATCTGATCACGAGCACAAAGGTCCAACCCGCAGTCAGGAAACGAAAATCCCGCAAGGCATCAGGCGCAGCCTAGGTTTCGTTACCAGCAGATCCGTTGCAAAAAAGATGACATGGTTACCTGGGTGACACGGTAAAGCGGCATGACAGGGTTAGTTGGTCAGATGACACGATTAACTGGGGTGACGACACATGCCAACGACGATCAGGCCTATTACGCAATTTTACATAATATACATTATGCGAAATTATGGATTGATCATCTCTTGAGACTGCACCGATGCGCGGTCGGTGCCCTTTCAGCGGCCGAAGATGATTTCCTTGCCTTCGTGGTCGCGATCCCAGCCGCGCAGTTGATCGCGGATGTGGGCGATGCGCTGGCGACCGAGGGCGTTGCGCTCTTCGTCGAGGACCTGGCCATCCAGCAGTTCGGCAAGGCGCTGCGCGGTGGGCAGCATCGCGTCCCAGGCATCCAGCGCCGGCAATGGCGCCGGCAAGGTCATGAAGAAACTCACGCCGGGCGTGCGCAAGGCATCCAGACGGGCCAGATCGAAGTTGCCGGGCTTGAGCATGTTGGCGACGCTGAAGATGGGCCCAAGCTCACGCTTGCCGTCGACCAGGCGGTGGTAGATGCCCATGTCGCCGAATTCGAGGCCAGCCTTCTCGGCAGCCACGACCAGATCCGGGCCATTGAAGTGCCCTCCTTCGCGCGCCACCACGAACAGCGTGACGATGCGTTCGACCGGCAGTTGTGCCGGTCGTCGACCTAGATCCGAGCGTGGCGGTGTGCCGGCGGTAGCGGTCGTTGCCGCAGGTGCCGGTGCCGGTGGAGCCGCTGCGGGAATGTTCTTCTGTGGTGCGGGCTCGCTGGTCGAACTGGGTGCACGCAAGGCGTCGATGATCGAGGAAACGTGGTCCGCCAGCTTGGGTTGCGGCTTGCTGGTCTTGGTCACGACGGGAGCTGATGTCTGCGCACGTTCGCCCGAAAGCGTGGCGCCCAGGCGTTCAAGTTCTTCGCGCAGGCCCACTTCGAGTTCGCCCTGCTGAGGCTTTGCGTCGCCGGCCAGGGGATCGTCGAGGGCCGAGTCGAACGCACTGAACGACGGCTCTTCGTCAGCAGCCTGTTCGCCCAGCGTGGGTTCGCGGCGTTCGCCGCCATGTTGAGTGGGCACGATGCGACGTTTGCCCTGCTCTTTCTTCGGCTGACCGAACAGCCAGATCAGCGCCAGTACGATCAGGCCGACAATCAGCAGCGGAATGCCGACGGCGGGGTTCCAGGCAAGGGCGAGCACGGGTTGCAGCGTCATCATGGGTTCCTCAGGCAGCTCCTGCCAGTTTAGCCGCTTCCGCCAGATCCACCTGCACCAGTCGCGATACGCCCGCCTCGCGCATGGTCACGCCGCACAACTGGGTGGCCGCTTCCATGGTGGCCTTGTTGTGGCTGATGAAGATGAACTGCACCTTCTCGCTCATCTCGCGAACCAGGCTGGAGAAGCGTCCGACGTTCGCCTCGTCCAGCGGCGCGTCCACCTCGTCGAGCAGACAGAACGGCGCGGGGTTGAGGCCGAAGATCGCGAACACCAGGGCCACGGCAGTCAACGCCTTCTCGCCACCGGACAGCAAGGTGATGTTGGATACGCGCTTGCCCGGTGGCCGCGCCATGATCGACACGCCGGTATTGAGCAGGTCGTCGCCGGTCAATTCAAGATAGGCGTGGCCGCCGCCGAACAGGCGCGGGAACAGTTCCTGCACGCCGGCGTTGACCTTGTCGAAAGTTTCCTTGAAGCGCTGGCGGGTCTCGCGATCGATCTTCTTGATCGCGCCTTCGAGCGTTTCCATCGCGCTGACCAGATCGGCGAGCTGATTGTCGAGATAGGTCTTGCGCTCGCTCTGTTCGGCGTGTTCCTGGATCGCAGCGAGATTGACCGGCTCGATGCGGGCGATTTTCTGTCCGATATCGCCAAGCTGCTGGCGCCACTGGTTGGCGTCGATGTCTTCGGCCAGTTCGGCCAGCAAGGTTTCCAGTTCAAGGCCTGACGCGGTGATCGCTTCGGCCAACTGTTCGGCACGCAGATGCAGTGCCTGTGCGGCGAGGCGCTTCGCGGAGAGGCTTTCGCGCAATGCCGAGAGGCCCTGTTCTGCCAGATGACGTTGTTGCTCCAGCTTGCGGAATTCGACGTCGCAGTCTTCCAGGGCACGGCGTGCTTCCACCAACTGCTTGTCGACCAATAGGCGCTGATCGAGATAGGTCTGCCGCTCGGCCTCGAGTTCGGCGATCGGATCGGAACCAGCCGCTAGCTGCTCGGCGATTTCAGTGCGACGCGATTCGATCTGGCGCAACTGGGCATCCATGCGACCCAGCGCCTGCTCCAGCGAGGCCAGCGAGGAGCGTTTGGATTCCAGGGCCAGCGCCAGCGAGTGCGACTGGTCGGCGGCTTCGCGCGCATTCATGCGCGCTTCCTCGCGCGCTTCGAGCAAGACGCGGCGCTCGTTCTCCAGTTCGCGGCGCTGGTCTTCGAGGTCGCCCATCAGACCGACCGATTCATCCAGGCGCGCACGCGCCTCACGGGTCTGACCCTGCAGTTCATCGAGCTGGGTAGCCAGATCGTTCAACTCGCCGGTGACTTTCTCGGCGCGGGCGCGGGCGGTTTCCAGCTTGCCGCGATGGCTCTGCAGCTGACCGGCCAGCTCGGACTGGCGACGATGCGCGGCGTACAGCTCACGTTGGGCGTCGTCGCGGGCACGCTCGGCTTCGAACTTGCTGGTGCGCAAGGTATCCAGACGTTCGCTGGATTCTTCCAGTTGCGCTTCCAGTATGGCGATCTGCTCGGCCAGCAGGCGGATCTCGCGTTCGCGCGCCAGCACGCCGACCTGACTGCCCTGCGCCCGGCGCACGCGCGCCCAACCAGGGCCCAGCCACTCGCCGCTGCGCGTGATCACCGACTGGTACGGCGCCAGCGCGGACAATGACGCCACGCGTTGGTGCGCCTCGTCGAGCGATTCGGCAGTCAGCACGTGGCCGAGGATCGTCAGCGCCGCGGCAGGCCCGCGCACATGTGCGGCCAGCGTGCCGGCGGTGTTGGCGCCGCCGTCGGCGGAATCGAGCAGCGCGACGTCGGCATTCTCGAGCGCATGGAATTCGGCGGCGAGCGCATGCGATCCCTCCACCAGCACGCTGTCGATGAAACCGCTCAGCGCCGTTTCCACCGCGGTTTCCCAGCCGGCTTCGACCTGCAGCGCTTCGCCGAGGCGACGCGACTTGTCCAGCCCGAGTCGGGCTAGCCAGCCGCTGGCGGCGCTTTCCTCCTGACCGAGCGCGGCGTGCTGCAGCGCTTCCAGCGAGGCCTGCCGACCACGTGCGGTCTGCAACTGCTGGCGCGCCTCGTTCAGTGCCGACTGCACCTGGCGTTCCTCGTCCTGCACTTTCTCGTGGCTGGACTTGTGCTGGTCGAGCAGGCTGCCGAGCGTTTCGACGCGTTCGCGCTGGGTATCGTGCTCGTTGTGCAGCTGTTCGCCGGCAGAGTCCAGCGCAGCCACGTCGGTGGCTTTCTGTTCCGCTTCCAGCGCCTCACGGCGCCGGGACAGGTCGATCGCCTGACGATCCAGATAGTTGAGTTTGGTGCGCTCCACCTCAGCCGCGCGATTGGATTCGCCGGCGTTGCGGGTGTGGCTGTCCCAGCGTTGCTGCCAGTCGGCCAGTTTGGCCTCGGTGCTGCGCTGTGCCTCGGCGGTGTCGTCCTGCATCTGCTGCAGGGCTTCGAGCTTCGGTTCGCCCTCGGCCAGTGCCATGCGCAGCGTTTCGATTTGCTCGCGGTCGGTGGCGATGTGCGCGGCCAGCTCGGCATGCTCGCGCTCGGCATCGCCGTGGGCGCGCTGCAACCGATCGGCATTCTCGCGGTTATGCCGAACCTGCTGCTCGACGCGGGCAATCTCGGCGCCGACCTTGTAGACGTCGCCCTGCACCGAATTCAGATGCTCGCTGGCGTCGGTATGGCGCTCGCGCACACTTTCCAGCTGTGCCTCGATCTGGCGCTGGCCGGCCAGCTGTTTCTCGATCTCGATTTCGGCGGCGGACAGGCCCGCGCCTTCGCCGTCGTGCTGGCTCTTCAGGCCGCGGTATTCCAGTGCGCGCAGCTCGGCTTCCTTGCGCGTCTGCTCTTCCTTCAGCGCCTTCCAGCGCTCGGCGGCACGCGCCTGGCGATTGAGGTGTTCGAGCTGCTTGTCGACTTCGTCGCGCACGTCGCGCACGCGGTCGAGGTTTTCGCGGGTGGCCTTGATACGGCTCTCGGTTTCCTTGCGGCGCTCCTTGTACTTGGATATCCCGGCGGCCTCTTCCAGATGCATGCGCAGCTCTTCCGGATGCGCGTCGATGATCTGGCTGATCATGCCCTGCTCGATGATCGAGTAGCTGCGCGGACCCAGGCCGGTGCCAAGGAACAGATCAGTGATATCGCGCCGGCGGCAGCGCGCGCCATTGAGGTAATAGGCGGACTGGCCGTCGCGGGTGACCTGGCGCTTCACCGATATCTCGGCGTACTGGCCGTATTCGCCCTGAATGGAGCCGTCGGCGTTGTCGAAGATCAGCTCGACCGTGGCCTGCCCCACCGGCTTGCGCGAGTTGGAGCCGGAGAAGATCACGTCGGTCAGCGAATCGCCGCGCAAGCGGCTGGCCGCGCTCTCGCCCATCACCCAGCGGATCGCATCGATGATGTTGGATTTGCCGCAGCCGTTCGGGCCGACCACGCCGATCATGTTGCTCGGCAGATGCAGGGTGGTCGGGTCCACGAAGGACTTGAAACCGGCGAGTTTGATCGTGCTCAGGCGCATGCGGTCATCAGTAGGTCAGTCAGGTAACGCCCGTTGGTCGGGCGACAGGGCACTGTGCCAAACGCGGCGCGGCGCCGCAATGCGGTTCAATATAAAGTTTCACTTCAATATTGAATCATAAATGCATGTTATTAATTGTTATTTATCTTGAATGGCGTCGATCGACAGCGCATGGATGCCGTTATCCATCAGCCCATCGAGCGCCGCATAGACCATCCGGTGGCGCTTGATCGGCAGCTGGCCCGCAAATGCGGCGCTGACGATCCGTACATGGAAATGGCCCTTGCCCTCCCCCGCATGGCCGGCGTGCTTGTGACCTTCGTCGAGCACTTCCAGCTCAGTCGGCGCGAAAGCCGCCTGCAGGCGCTCGCGGATCTGCTCGATGACGGGCTGCACTCCCATCACGGCACCCGCTTCACGGCAGCACTTTGCGGAACGGCTTGACCGCGGTCTCGCGATACACGCCGGCGGCGATATAGGGATCAGCCGCCGCCCAGCTTTGTGCCTCGGCCAGCGAGGCGAACTCCGCCACGATCAGGCTGCCCGTGAAACCGGCCGGGCCGGGATCTTCTGCATCGATCGCCGGAAAGGGACCGGCCAGCAGCATGCGACCTTCGTCCTGCAACTGCTGCAGGCGGGCCACATGTGCCGGACGCACTGACTTGCGCGCTTCCAGTGATTCGGGGTTGTCGGTGCCGATGATGGCGTACCACATGGTTCAAGCCTCCGGGCGCATATAGGGGAACAGCAACACGTCGCGGATCGACGCCGAATCGGTCAGCAGCATTACCAGCCGGTCGATGCCGATGCCGAGGCCGCCGGTGGGCGGCAGGCCCACTTCCAGCGCGCGGATGTAGTCGGCATCGAAGTGCATCGCTTCGTCGTCGCCAGCGTCCTTCGCATCGACCTGAGCCTGGAAGCGTGCGGCCTGGTCTTCCGGGTCGTTCAACTCGGAAAAGCCATTGGCGATTTCCTTGCCGTTGACGAACAGCTCGAAACGATCGGTGATGCCCTTGTCGGTATCGCTCTCGCGGGCCAGCGGCGACACCTCGACCGGATGCTGAGTGATGAAGGTCGGCTGGACCAGGGTGTGTTCGACCGTCTTCTCGAAGATTTCCAGCAGCAGCTTGCCCCAGCCGTAGCCAGGCTTGACCTGCGCACCGAGCCGCTTGGCGTGCGCCGCCATCGCCTCACGATCGCGCAATTCTTCGCGGCGGATCTCCGGATTCAGCTCCAGCACCGCGTCCTCCATGCTCCAGCGACGGAACGCCGGGCCGACATCGATATCGGCGCCGTCCCAATGCAGCTGGGTGCTGCCGATCACCGCCTTCGCCGTATCGCGGATCACGCCCTCGGTGAGATCCATGATCTCGGTGTAGGTGGCGTACGCCTGATACAGCTCAAGCATGGTGAACTCGGGGTTGTGTCGGGTCGACACGCCTTCGTTGCGGAAGTTTCGGTTGATCTCGTAGACGCGGTCGAAGCCGCCGACGACCAGGCGCTTGAGGTAAAGCTCCGGTGCCACGCGCAGGTACAGATCCATGTCCAGCGCGTTGTGATGGGTCACGAACGGTCGCGCGGTGGCGCCGCCGGGGATGACGTGCATCATTGGCGTTTCCACTTCCATGAAGCGGCGGCTCGGCGCTTCCAGCCACTGGCGCATGAAGCCGATGATCTTGGAGCGCTGCATGAAGGTGCGGCGCGCTTCCTCGGTGACGATCAGGTCGACGTAACGCTGGCGATAACGCTGCTCCACGTCAGCCAGGCCGTGGAACTTGTCCGGCAATGGACGCAGGCTCTTGGTCAGCAGGCGCAGGCCATCGACGCGCATCGACAGTTCGCCGGTCTTGGTACGCATCAGGACGCCTTCGGCGCCCACGATGTCGCCGACATCCCAGCCTTTGAACGCCTCGTAGGTTTCACCCAGCGTGCCCTGGTGGATGAACAGCTGGATGCGGCCGCTGAAATCCTGCAACTGCACGAAGCTGACCTTGCCCTGCACGCGCTTGAGCACGATGCGCCCGGCCATCTTCACGCGACGTGCCGCTGCATCGATCACTTCGGCCGTCTGCACGTCCTTGTCGGCGAACTCGACCTGCAGGTCGCCAGCGAAGCTGTCGACCTTGAAGTCGTTCGGGAACGCAATGCCCTGCCCGCGCAGCGCCGTCAGTTTCTCGCGACGCTCGGCGATCAGCTTGTTCTCGTCGATGGGCAGGGTGTCGATCGATTCACTCATGGGGATTCCGTTACTGCCGCGCTCGCGCCGAGCGGCGGACGCTTCTTAGTTTTATGGTTGGATTGCAAACAACATGGGGATCTTCGGAACGTCGCCGCCCGTCAATCGTCCTTGTGAAATACGTGCTTGACCGCGTGCCGGGTCGCATTCCAGCCGTCGCGCGCGCCGTGTCCGACGGCGATGCCGGCCTTCTTCGCGCCGTGCCCGATGCCGAGGCCGGCCTCCTTCCCGGCATGACCGACCTTGACGGCGACGTGCTTGGTCGCGTGGCCGACATCGCGAGCACCGTTGGCCACGCCGTGGCCGACAGCCTTGGCGTCCTGCTTGACACCCGAGCTCTCCTGAGCGACAGCCGTGCCGTTGAACGTCCCAAGTGCGGCGAATGCGACAAGGATTCCGCAGATCTTCTTGCTGTTCATGACGGGGCTCCAGGCAGGTGATCGGGCTGATTCAACGGGTCAGTACTTACGCATCGATGCGTTTCGAACCCGCTTCGAGGCCGGATTTCAGGCTGGCTTCGATGAACTCGTCGAGGTCGCCATCCAGCACCTTCTGCGTGTCGGTGCGTTCAATGCCGGTACGCAGATCCTTGATGCGGCTCTGGTCGAGCACGTAGTTGCGGATCTGGCTGCCCCAGCCGATATCGGACTTGGTCGCCTCCAGCGCATCGCGTTCGACATTGCGCTTCTGCACTTCCAGTTCGTACAGCTTCGCGGCCAGCATCTTCATCGCGGTGTCGCGGTTCGCGTGCTGGCTGCGGCCGGTCTGGCAGGCCACGACCGTGTTGGTCGGGATATGCGTGATGCGCACCGCCGATTCGGTCTTGTTGACGTGCTGGCCACCGGCACCGGACGAGCGGTACACATCGGTGCGCAGGTCGGCCGGGTTGATCTCGATGTCGATGTCGTCGTCGACTTCCGGCGACACGAACACCGAGGTGAAGCTGGTATGCCGGCGGTTGTCCGAATCGAACGGGCTCTTGCGCACCAGCCGGTGCACGCCGATCTCGGTCTTCAGCCAGCCGTAGGCATAGTCGCCTTCGACCCGGAACGTGGCGGACTTGATGCCGGCCACGTCGCCGCCGCTGACCTCCATCAGTTCGGTCTTCCAGCCGCGCGACTCGCACCAGCGCAGGTACATGCGCAGCAGCATCTCGGCCCAGTCCTGCGCCTCGGTACCGCCGGCGCCGGCCTGGATGTCGACAAACGCGTTGGTCGCGTCCATCTTGCCGGAGAACATGCGCTGGAATTCCAGCTTGCCGACCTGCGCCTCGAGCCTGGCAAGATCGCTGACGACCGAGCTGGCGGTGTCCTCGTCATCATCGGCGACCGCCATCTCCAGCAGCTCGCTGGCGTCGGTCAAACTCGCGGTCAGCGTGTCAATGCCATTGACGATGGTATGCAGGCGGGCGCGCTCGCGGCCCAGCTCCTGCGCGCGCGCCGGATCGTCCCAGACGTTCGGGTTCTCCAGTTCGCGGCTTACTTCTTCCAGACGTTCGCTTTTTGTAGCGTAGTCAAAGATACCCCCTAAGCGACTCGACGCGGCCCCGAAGGTCGCCGATCTGCGCAAGGATGGGATTGGTCTCGATCATGTGATGGCGGTCCAGAATGCAAGCGCACAAGAATACCAGAGGAGACGCCGCCTTCGTTGTACAACGCACTGCAACCACACTCGCCATACCCGCTTCCGAACGGAGCTCGCCATGCCGATCGACCGTCGAAAGTTCCTGAAACTGGGGGGCATGGCCACCTTGGGTGGTGCCCTGCCGGGACTGTTGCAAGCCGATGATGTGTCTAGTGATGTGGCGGCGATGCGGGCGTCCGGACCGCATGGCAATGCCGACTACGCGCTGCGCATCGGCCGGAGCCTGGTGGAGCTGGCGCCCGATCACATCGTTTCCACCCGCACCTACAACGACCGGTTTTCCGGGCCGCTGCTACGGCTGAAGCAAGGCCGGCCGGTGGTGGTGGTGGACATCCACAACGACACCGACACGCCGGAGCAACTGCACTGGCACGGACAGTTCCTGTCCGCCGCGGTGGATGGCGCTGCCGAAGAAGGGACCCCGTACATTCCGGCTTACGGCATGCGCCGGATCGCCTTCACGCCCGGGCCGGCGGGGCTGCGCTTCTATCACACGCATCTGCGCGCCGGTGCCAATCTCGACCTTGGCCAGTACAGCGGCCTGGTCGGGCCCCTGTACATCGAGCCGCAGCAAGAGTCCGGCGCCTGGGACCGCGAGGTGTTCCTGACGCTGAAGGAGTTCGATCCGTTCTTCAGCAAGGGCGGCGACATGGCGATGGATTTCCTGCGACCGGGCGAACGCAACCCGGCCTTGCAGCAACGTGGCGAAATGACCATGAAAGCCTCGCTGGCCCGTGGCATGTCGCACGGATACGAAGTCGGCTACCAGTCGTTCTCGATCAACGGTCGCATGCTCGGCCACGGCGAGCCTGTCCGCGTGCGCGCCGGCGAGCGCGTGTTGCTGCACATCGTCAACGCCAGCGCCACCGAGATCCGCAGCCTCGCCCTGCCCGGTCACACGTTCACGGTGGTGGCGCTGGACGGCAATCCGGTACCACATCCGGCAGCGGTGCCGGTGTTGTGGCTGGGCACCGCCGAGCGCATTTCAGCCATCGTCGAGATGACGCATCCGGGCGTGTGGATACTCGGCGACCTGGCCGATGACGATCGCGCCCGCGGCATGGGCGTCGTGGTCGAGTACGCCGGCCAGGGCGGCAAGCCGCAATGGATCAAGCCGCCGCCGTTCGAGTGGGACTATCGCCGCTTCGCCTCACCGGATGCGCCGCCGCCGGCCACTCCCGACGAGACCCTCGATCTGACCTTCGCCAAGCGCAACGCGGCCGTCCATGGCTTGAACCAGTGGACGATCAACGGCCAGCCGTTCGACATGCGCACGATGCAACCCACCTACCGACTGCAGTACGGCAAGCGCTACCGGCTGCGCATGCACAACGCCAGCGACGACATCCACCCGATGCACCTGCACCGACACAGCTTCGAGATCACCCGCATCGCCGGCCAGCCTGTCGCCGGCGTGATCAAGGACGTGGCGATGCTGGGCGGCTACCAGAGCATGGATGTCGATTTCACGGCCGAGCAGCGTGGGCTCTCGCTTTTCCACTGCCATATGCAGCTGCACATGGACTTCGGTTTGATGATGTTGTTCGATTGCGCATGAACCACGCAGCACGCACACCTGCACTGGCCACCTCCGGGTCCGCATGGGAGGTACTGGCCGTATTTCTCAAGCTGGGCATGTCCTCGTTCGGCGGACCGATCGCGCATCTGGGCTATTTCCATCGCGAGTTTGTCGAACGGCGCCGCTGGCTGGATGACGAACATTTCGGCCAGCTGCTAGCGTTGTGCCAGTTCCTGCCGGGACCGGCGAGCAGCCAGCTGGGGTTTTCCATCGGCCTGCTGCGGGCGGGCGGATGGGGCGGCCTCGCCGCTTTTGTCGGGTTCACGCTGCCCTCGGCGCTGCTGATGTTTGCCTTCGCCGTGTTGAGTACCCATCTGTACGGCGCGCCGGGTCAGGCGGCGATCCACGGACTGAAACTGGTAGCCGTGGCGGTGGTCGCCCATGGTCTGCTCGGCATGGTGCGCCGGCTCACGCCGGACGTACCGCGTCTGCTGCTCGCCGCGCTCGCCGCCCTGCTGATCATGATCGGCGGCAATGCATGGATGCAATTGATGGTGGTCGCCCTCGGTGCGGTGCTGGGTCCGTGGCTGTGCCGCACGGTAATGGCCCATCCGGGCGATCGTCTGGTTCTGCGGCATGGGCGTCATGGCGGCATCGCACTGCTGGCCGTGTTCGCCATCTTGCTGCTGCTCTCCCTGGCGCCCTGGCCTGGCGCGCCAGCATGGGCCCAGCTGACGGCTGGGTTCTACCGTGCCGGCGCGCTGGTATTCGGCGGTGGCCATGTGGTGCTGCCCCTGCTGAAGCAGACCGTGGTCGATCCGGGCTGGCTCGATGGCAACAGCTTCCTCGCCGGCTACGGTGCGGCCCAGGCGGTGCCCGGCCCGATGTTCAGCCTCGCGGCATTTCTCGGTGAACGCATCGGCGTCGGACATAGTGGCGCGCTTGGCGCCACGGTCTGCCTGCTCGCGATCTTTCTGCCGGGGCTGTTGCTGGTTTCCGCGGCGTTGCCGTTCTGGCAGGCGCTCGCCGCGCGGGATGATGCCGCGCGCGTGCTCGCCGGCGTCAACGCCGCCGTGGTCGGCCTGCTCGCCGCTGCGTTGTACAACCCGGTGTGGATCAGTGCCGTGGAACGCCCACTCGATATGGTCATCGCGCTGAGTGCCTTCGCCTTGCTCGCCTGGGCACGATGGCCGGCACTTGCCATCACCGGATGGTGCGTGGCGGCTTCGCTGCTCGCGGTACTGCTTTGAATACTCAGGCCAGCGCGTGGTCGTGCACTCCCTTGACCGCGCGGCCCGAAGGATCGACGGCGTTCGCAAATGCCGGGTCCCACGCCAGCGCTGCCGGCGACGAACAGGCGATCGACTTGCCGCCCGGAACGGTGGCCGCGCAGGCCTCCCCTGGAAAGTGCTGCTCGAAGATGCGCCGATAGAAATATGCCTCCTTGGTTGCCGGCGTATTGAACGGGTACCGTGCCGCGGCGGCGACGAATTCGCGATCGCTGATCGCCTGTTCCGCATGCGCCTTCAGGCCGTCGATCCAGCCGTAGCCGACACCATCGCTGAACTGCTCCTTCTGTCGCCACAGGATCGAATCCGGCAGCGCGCCGTCGAACGCCTCGCGCAGGACGGCCTTCTCGATGCGGCCCTGCCCGGCCATCTTGTGCTGCGCGTCCAGGCCCATCGCCACATCGATGAACTCCAGATCGAGGAACGGTACGCGCGCCTCCACACCCCAGGCCATCATCGCCTTGTTCGCGCGCAGGCAGTCGTAGCTATGCAATGCGTCGAGTTTGCGCACGGTCTCCTCGTGGAACGCCTCGGCCGACGGCGCCTTGTGGAAGTACAGGTAGCCGCCGAACAACTCGTCCGAGCCTTCGCCGGACAGCACCATCTTCACGCCCATCGCCTTGATACGTCGCGCCAGCAGGTACATCGGCGTGGCCGCGCGGATGGTGGTGACGTCGTAGGTCTCGATGTGCCGGATCACTTCGGGCAACGCATCCAGTCCTTCCCAGAACGTGTAGACAAAGCCGTGATGCACGGTGCCCAGTGCGTCCGCAGCGATCTGCGCGGCAGCCAGGTCCGGCGAGCCGTCCAGGCCGATCGCGAACGAATGCAGCCGCGGCCACCAGGCTTCGGTGCGATCGCCCTCCTCGATGCGATGACGCGCGAACTGCGCGGCACACGCGGCCACCAGGGAGGAATCCAGTCCTCCGGAAAGCAACACACCGTAAGGGACGTCCGTCATCAGCTGACGATGCACGGCCTGCTCGAAGGCCTGGCGCAAGGCTGGCGCCGTGACATCGTGGCCTTGCGTATACGCATAGTCACGCCATGGCTTCTGGTAGTAGCGGCGCAGCTCGCCATCGGTGCTGTCATACACATGACCGGGTGGAAACGGCGACACGTCCGCGCATACACCGACCAGCGCCTTCATTTCCGAGGCCACGCACAAGCGACCCTGCGCATCATGTCCCCAGTACAGCGGGCAGACCCCGATCGGATCGCGGGCGATCACGTAGCGTTGAGCTGCGCCATCCCACAGGGCAAACGCGAAGATGCCGTTGAGCTTGCCGACAAGATCAGCGAGGGAACCGTCTGCACCCAGCTCGCGATACAGCGCATTGATCACCTCGCAGTCCGAGCCAGTGGTGAAGTCATACGCGCTGGCGGCACGCAGCTCCTGGTGGTTGTAGATTTCGCCGTTCACCGCCAGCGCGAGTGCGCCATCGCGCGAACGCAAGGGCTGCGCACCGCTGGCAGGATCGACGATGGCCAGGCGCTCGTGCACCAGGATCACGCCCGCATCGACGAACACCCCGCTCCAGTCCGGCCCGCGATGACGCTGACGCTGCGACAGTTCCAGCGCCTGCCGGCGCAACGCAGCCAGGTCGTCGCCTGGTTGCAGATCGAATATCCCAAAGATCGAACACATCACCCTTCCCCTCGTCGTTGATGAAAATCGCTGCTTGGCCGAAAACTGCTCCTGCGTTTCCGGCATACGGGCCATCCATGGTCCTAAAACAAAAAAGGCCCGCTCTAGGCGGGCCTTTTTTGCGTATGTTTTGGAAACTTGAAGCTACGCGTCGGCCCGCCAGAAGTTGGCGTTATTGTTCGCGCGATTATTGTTGTTGCCGGCCACCACGAAACCCCGCGCGGAAGACGCGGCGAGGTTCTGGAAGCTGGTGGCGGCGGAATGCATGTGCCAACTTGAACAGATCAGCGACGCGATGGCAAGTGCAGGGCACGCCGGCGACATGCGCCGGTGAATCCGCTTTCTAGGCCGTCTGCTGATCAGCTATCCAATGCGTGGCTTCGGACAGCTCGGCACCATGGAACAGGCGAAACTGTGCAGGCACGGCAAAACTGAACGCCGTCGCGGCGGTACGCAGCCAACCCACGTCAGTGACCAGGGCGATACGTTCCCAGCTACTGAAATGGCGCATGCCCAGCTTGGCGTCGTCCCACATCGCACCGGGGTCGAAGCCGGTGAAATCCTCGGCAGTAACGTACAGCAGCCGCAACTTTCGATTGAGCGCGAACGCCGCCTCGACATCCGGCACGATGATGTTTTCGTAGTCGGCCGCGGTGACCTGGCCGTGGGCGCGGAAACCCAGCGTACCGGCGGGCAATCCTTCGATCTGTGCGATCACGAGCATTCTCCATGGGCGGGGTTGTCGCCAGCTTGGATCAGGCCACGTGAAAAACGTGCAAGTGGATCGGGTTGCCGAATCAGGCCGGTTCGATGTGCCGCAACAACAGGCGCGCTGTTTCGCGGCCTTGCCAGTCGTTGATGGTCAGCTCGTAGGCGGCGCGCAGATGCGGTGGCGGCGGCTGGCCGTGATACGCATTGAACATCACCGCGTCATGCACGCTGCCGTCGCGCGGGTCGCGCAGCTGCAGGCGCAGATGTCTCTCGCCCATCACTTTCCAGCTGGCACATTCGAACAGGTTGTCGAACAGCGGTTCGGGGAACGCCTGCCCCCACGGACCGGCATGACGCAGTTGCCGGGCCAGCGCCAGTGACGCGGCACCCGGCGGAAGTTCGCCATCGGTATACAGCACGGCCTGCAGGCGTTCGGCGTCGATCAGCTCCCGCGCGATCGCGTCGAACGCTGCCGCGAAACGCGGGTAGTCGCAGGTCTTCATGCTCAGTCCGGCCGCCATCGCGTGGCCGCCGAAGCGCTCGATCAGACCGGGCTGGCGCGCGTCGATCGCGGCCAGCGCATCGCGGATATGGAAGCCGGCGATCGAGCGCGCCGAGCCGCGCAGGTTGCCGGTGTCTTCCTCGCTGGCCGGTGCGAAGGCGATCACCGGGCGATGCAGCCGATCCTTCAGCTTGGACGCGACCAGTCCGACGATGCCGGCATGCCAGGACGGCTCGTACAGCGCCACGCCGATCGCGTCGATGTCGGTCATGCCGACCACCATCTGCTCGGCCTCGGCCACCATCGACGCCTGCAGGTCGCGTCGCTCCAGGTTGATCGCGCTGAGCTGCTCGGCACAACGGCGAGCCTGGGTCGCGTCGTCGGTGAGCAGACATTCCACGCCGAGCCGCATGTCTTCCAGTCGGCCCGCCGCATTCAGGCGCGGCCCGACAGTAAAGCCGAGATCGCTGGAGCACAGTGTCGCCACGCTGCGCTTGCCGGACTCGACCAGCGCGGTGATGCCGACACAGGCACGGCCGCTGCGGATGCGTTGCAATCCGGCCTCGACCAGCACGCGGTTGTTGAAATCCAGTGGCACCAGATCGGCCACCGTGCCCAGTGCGACCAGATCGAGCAGCACTGACAGATCCGGCTTTGCACCAGCGAATGCGTCCTGCTCATGCAACCGTGCACGCAGGGCCAGCAGCAGATAGAACATCACACCTACACCGGCCAGCATCTTGCTGGGGAATGGATCACCGACCAGATTCGGATTGACCATCGCATCGCACGCCGGCAACTGCTCGCCAGGCAGATGATGATCGGTGACGATCACCCGGATGCCGCGTGCTTTCGCCGCGGCCACGCCGGCCATGCTGGCCACGCCATTGTCGACGGTGATGATCAGTTGCGGCGTCGGCTGCAACGATGCGACCAGCGCGGGACTCAGCCCATAACCGTGGACGAAGCGATTGGGGATGGCATAGCTCACCCGTTTCGCGCCGAGCAAGCGCAGGCCACGCACGGCCACGGCGGTGCCGGTGGCACCGTCGCAGTCGTAGTCGCCGGCGATCAGGATGCTCCAGTCATCGCGGATCGCTTCGGCCAGCAGATCGACGGCCTGCGTCATGCCACCCAGCAGTTGCGGCGACAGCATCCGGGCGAGTCGGTGTTCAACCTCCGCTGGCGTCAAGACACCACGCGCGGCGTAAACCTGCTGCAATACCGGATGCACCGAAGCCGGCCAGCCGCTGGGCAAACCTTTGCTCTCACGCCGGCGCAACTGCAACATGCTCAACGCCCTGTTCCGCGCCAGATGCGCCAGCGATGCCACGGCTTGCGCTGCCAGCGTTCGGCGCTGGCGAAATGCAGCATGGTCGACTGGCGACTGAGTAACGATTGCAATGTCGGCCACCAGTGCGACGCGATATCGCTTGCTGGCAGGTCCTGCAGATCGATCAACCAACCCCGAGTGGCTGCGGCCACGCTTTCCGCCGTGCGCGCCAGCTGGGCTATGTCGGCGCGTCGGGTCAGTGCACGCAGCAGCAGGTCGTCGCTGATCACACCGCGTAGAGAGCTCTTCGGCGGTCCCGGCAGGCTGCCACCACCCCAAAGCCACAGGCTGTTGACCGGAGCCTGTCCGCGGATACGCCGTTCGGCATTCAAGGGATGTTGATGCAGCAACACCTGGATTTCATTGAGCAGCACGCGCCAGCGCCGCCCTTCCGCGCCTTGCGGCAGATGCTGCGAAAGGTCCTCGCCCAATGCCTGTTCCGGTGCCGCGAAGTCGGGCAGCGAGGTGTTGGCCGGCAGCTTCAGATGCCAGTGATCCGGCGTGGAAATTTCCAGCTGGATGCCGGCCTCGTCGAACACCGGTCGCAACGGCCCCGCGAATGCGTGCGCCTCGTCCATGCCCAGCTGCAACTGACCGCAGGCCAGCAAGCGCACGCCGTTCATGTCGGGCTGCACCCAGGCCGGATCAGCCGACAACCAGGTCGCATCGGCCGCATCGCCAGCGAGAAATTCGCGGGTGATCGCTGCTGCGGGCAAGCTGGCATCGATGCCCTGGAAATAGTCGCTGAGGCCGCCCAGGTAACCGGCATGGCCATCGCTCAACCGGTCAGCGCGAGCCAACCATTCGCGCAATGGATGACCCGGCTCGAAATGCGCCAGCGCAGGCAGCCACAGTTGCAATGATTGCTCCGGCTTTGCGCTCACCGCCATCCCCTACGCTTCCAGTTGTTCGTACAGTTCCAGCCACTCCGCTTCCAGTGCTTCCTTCTCGCGGCGCAATTCGGTCTGGCGCTGTCCCAGGCGCATCATTTCCTGGGTGGGACCGTTGTAGGTCGCCGGATCGGCCAACTGGACTTCCAGCGCCGCCAGTTCGGTGTCGATGGTGGCGTTGCGGGTTTCGATCCGCTTCACGCGCTGGCGCGAGGTCTTCTCGTTCTCGCGCTGGGCGGCCGCATTGCGGCGACGTTCTTCCGGCGTTTCCTCCGGCACGATCTTGACCATCGGCTTGGCTGCTGCACCAGCTTTCGCGGCTTTCTTGTTGGCCGTGCCGCGCGTGCGCAGCCATTTGGCGTAATCGTCCAGGTCGCCGTCGAAGCTTTCCACCACCCCGTCGGCGACGCGCCAGAAACTGTCGCAGACCATGCCGAGCAGATGGCGGTCATGCGAGACCAGCACAAGCGCACCGTCGAAGTCGGCCAGTGCGTCGGCCAGCGCCTCGCGCATGTCCAGGTCGAGATGGTTGGTCGGCTCATCGAGCAGCAACAGGTTCGGCTTGTCCCACGCGATCAGCGCCAGTGCCAGGCGCGCGCGCTCGCCACCGGAGAAACCGTCGACCGATTCGAACGCGCGGTCGCCGGCGAAATTCCAGGTACCGAGGAAATCGCGCATGACCTGAATCGTCGCGCCGGGCGCCTTGTCCTGCAGATGGTCGAGCGCGCTGGCGCCTTCGCGCAGACTCTCCACCGTGTGCTGGGCGAAATAGCCGATCTTCAGGTCCTTGTGCGCCTTGCGCTCGCCGCTGAACGGATCGAGGTCGCCGACCAGGGATTTGACCAGCGTCGATTTGCCAGCGCCGTTGGGGCCGAGCAGACCGATCCGCTCGCCTGCTTCAAGGCTGAAACGGACCTCACGCAGGATGATGTTGAGGCCGTCGCCCTCTGTCGTCGGATAGCCCGCCGTGATGTCTTCCAGCTGCAGCATCGAATCGGGCAGCCGCCCGGGCACCGGAAACTGGAAGCTGAAGGGACGTTCGGCGCGCACAGCCTCGGTGCCAGCCATCTTCTCCAGTCGTTTCATGCGCGACTGTGCTTGCTTGGCCTTGCTGGCCTTGGCTTTGAATCGATCGACGAACGACTGCAGATGTGCCCGCTCCGCCTGCGCGCGCTCATGCGAGATCTGCTGCTGGCGCAATTGCTCGGCACGCAGGCGTTCGAACGCGCTGTAGTTGCCGGTGTACAGGGTCGCCTTGCCGTCGTTGAGGTGCAGTGTGTGGGTGATCACGCCGTCGAGGAACTCGCGGTCATGCGAGATGATCAGCAAGGTGCCCTGGTAGCGGCGCAGCCACTCCTCCAGCCACAGCACGGCATCGAGATCGAGATGGTTGGTCGGCTCGTCAAGCAGCAGCAGGTCGGACGGACACATCAGCGCGCGCGCCAGGTTCAAGCGTCCGCGCCAGCCGCCGGAGAATTCCTTGACTGCGCGCTCGTGCGTCTCGGGTGGAAAGCCCAGACCGTGCAGCAACCGACCGGCGCGGGCGCGACCGTCATAACCGTTCAACTCCTCGATACGGTGATGTGCCTTGGCCATCGCCTCCATGTCGCCGTGCTCGCCGGCATCGGCCTCATCGCGCATCGCGGCAGCCAGTTCCTCGTCGCCGCCCAGCACGTAGTCGATCGCCGCGTCCGGCAGCGCCGGGGTTTCCTGCGCCACCGAAGCCAGCCGCAACTTGGCCGGCATGTCCAGTTCACCGGCATCGCTCTCCAGCTTGCCCTGCAAGGCAGCGAACAGGCTGGACTTGCCGCAGCCGTTGCGGCCGATCACGCCCAGTCGCCAGCCACTCTGGATCACCAGATCGATATCGGAAAGCAGCAGGCGAGTACCGCGGCGCAAGGCAAAATGTCGAAAGGAAATCATGGAAAACAGTATCCGAACCGGGCAAGCAATCGCTCGCAGCCGCCCATGATAGCGGTGATGGCGCTATTCTCGACGAACCAGCTGGTTATGTCCGCGCGTTGGTCGAATGCCGAACCCATCGCAATCAGCACAAACCGGCATGGCGTAGCATAGGCAGTTCTGCTACAACGACGCCGCATACAGCCTTGTATGGAGAGGGGAGCCATGGTCAAGTTCACACGCAGTTTGCCGATCATCGTCATGCTGGCCGCTACTGCCGGTTTTGCAATGCCACAGGCGGTCCAGGCGGCTCAGCACGGGGACAATCTGCTGATTCACCGCGTGCAGCAGGAAAACGGCATGAACCTGCCCAGCCGTGGCATGAGCATGAGCCAGGTTGAGCACAACTATGGCGCGCCGCAACGCAAGCTGTCGCCACGCGGTGGCGACAGCAAGAAGCACCCACAGATCAACCGCTGGGAGTACTCGAACTTCATCGTGTACTTCGAGCATGAGCACGTGATCCATGCCGTGCTCAACACGCCGGCCGGCAACAATACCAATCCAGCTGCCGTCAACTGACCATGCTTTTCAACGACGCGGCCCGTGGCAACACGGGCCGCGTTTTCATTGGCGCACATCCCTGTGCGCCACCCTCGCGGGCGCCCTTCGGGCGTGCAAAACGGCAGTCCTGCCGTTTTGTCATGGCGCATACCTCATCCCTGTTCGCCACCCTGGCGGACGCCCTGCGGGCGTGCAAGACGGCGGTCCTCCCGTTTTGTCGTCATGCTATCGCTTAAAATGCGCGACCTGGCGCCGGTGCAGGCGCCGCACTATTCGCACGAGAATCCTGTCATGACCGACCCCTCCTTGCGCCTGCCGGCGGAATGGGAACCGCAGGCCGCGGTACTGATTGCCTGGCCGCATGCCGACACTGACTGGGCCGAGCGCCTGGCCGCGGTGGAAACCACCTATGTGGCACTGGCAGCGGCTGTAACGCGATTCCAGCCACTGATCATCGTGGTGGCTGACGCCACCCTGCAGGCCCATGTCGAGGCCCAGCTGCGCAGCGTCAAGGTCGACCTCGCCCGCATCCGCTTCGTCGAGCTGCCGTACGACGACACCTGGCTGCGCGACTCCGGCCCGATCACCCTGAAAGCCAGCGATGCGAGCTTCCAGCTCACCGACTTCCGCTTCACCGGCTGGGGCGGCAAGTTCGGCGCCGAGCAGGACGATGCGCTGATCGCCGGGCTGGTCGAGGCCGGCGTATTCGGCCATGCCGCGCACAAGCGCATCGACTGGGCGCTGGAAGGCGGCGGCATCGAGAGCGATGGCGCAGGCACCGTACTCACCACCTGGCGCTGCCTGGTGCAGCGTCACCCCGAGCAGTCGCGCGAGGAGATGAGCGCGATCCTGCGCGGCAGCCTGCACGCTGCACGCGTGCTGTGGCTGGATTATGGCTATCTCGAAGGCGATGACACCGATGCGCACATCGACACGCTGGCGCGCTTCGCGCCGGGCGAACGCATCGTGTTCCAGGCCTGCGATGACGCCAGCGACCCGCATCACGACGAACTGCAGCGGATGGGTGCCGAACTGGCCGCGTTGCGCACCGTCGATGGCCGCCCATACGAGCTATACCCGTTGCCGTGGGCGAAACCCATTCTCGACGAAGGTCGCCGGCTCGCTGCCTCCTACGCGAACTACCTGATCGTCAACGGCGCCGTGCTGGTGCCGGCCTATGGCGACCCGGCCGATGACGAGGCCGCACGCATCATCGGCACTGCCCATCCCGGCCGCGAAATCGTACAGGTGCCATGCCGCCCGCTGATCTGGCAGAACGGCAGCCTGCACTGCATCACCATGCAGTTGCCGGCCGGTCTGGCCTGAGTTTTGTCGGCATCCGCTAAACTTCGCGGGTTGCCAATACGAACCATCAAGTCAGGACCAAAGCCGATGACCCGCAAGACCCTCAAGGTCGCCCTGCTGCAGGAAACCGACCGGGGCAGCCGCGATGCCAATCTCCATGCGATCGAGGCCGGCCTGCGTGAAGCCGCTGCAGCCGGCGTCGAGCTGGTGTTGCTGCAGGAGCTGCACAACGGTTCGTATTTCTGCCAGCACGAGTCGGTCGAGGTCTTCGATCAGGCCGAGACGATTCCCGGCCCCGGCACCGCGCGTATCGGCGGACTGGCCGAGGAGTTGAAGCTGGTGGTGGTTGCCTCGCTGTTCGAGAAGCGTGCCACCGGTCTATATCACAACACGGCAGTGGTGTTCGATCGCTCGGCCGCGATCGCCGGCAAGTACCGCAAGATGCACATCCCGGACGATCCGGCGTTCTACGAGAAATTCTACTTCACGCCGGGCGATCTCGGTTTCGAGCCGATCGACACCTCGGTCGGCCGGCTCGGCGTGCTGGTGTGCTGGGACCAGTGGTATCCGGAAGCCGCGCGCCTGATGGCACTGGCGGGCGCCGAACTGCTGCTCTACCCCACCGCGATCGGCTGGGATCCGAACGATGCGCAGGCCGAGAAGGATCGCCAGCGCGACGCCTGGATCACCGTGCAGCGTGGCCACGCGGTGGCCAACGGTCTGCCGCTGCTGTCATGCAACCGCACCGGCTACGAGGCCGATCCCTCTGCCGTCGGTGCCGGCATCCAGTTCTGGGGCTCCAGTTTTGTCGCCGGTCCGCAGGGCGAGTTCCTCGCACAGGCTGGCACCGACGCTCGCGAGCTGCTGCTGGCCGAGGTCGATCTGGCGCGCAGCGAGCATGTGCGGCGGATCTGGCCATTCCTGCGCGACCGCCGCATCGATGCCTATGCCGACCTGCTCCGGCGTTTTCGTGACTGACACCGCGTTGGTACACCACCGCGTAGCTTGTTCCGCATGGCTGGCGTCCCCATGCTTGGATTTCCCCTTGAGACCGGCCTGCTGATCGCATGAGTGTTCCCGAAACCGACCTTGCCCTGTTGCCTGCCTTGCAGGGCCAGCCGATCGAACGCGTGCAGCGTGACGGCGTGGAATATGTGCTGCTGGGCACCGCGCACGTCTCGCGCAGCAGCGTCGACGCCGTCGATGCACTGCTGGCACACGAGCATTTCGATGCGGTAGCAGTGGAGCTGTGCGACAGCCGCGCGCAGAGCATGCGCGATCCGGAAGCGTTCAAGCAGATGGATCTGTTCAAGGTGATCCGCCAGGGCAAGGCCGGCATGGTCGCCGCCAGCCTGGTACTGTCGACGTTCCAGAAGCGCTTGGCCGACCAGTCCGGCCTCCAGCCTGGTGCCGAGATGAAGGCGGCGATGGATGGCGCTGATCAGCGTGGTTTGCCGCTGTGGCTGATCGACCGCGAAGTCGGCACCACGCTCAAGCGTGCCTGGCACAGCGTCGGCTTCTGGCAGCGCTTCGGCCTGCTCGGCGGCCTGCTGGCCAGCGTGTTCGAGCGCGAGGAAATCGAGCAGAGCGAGATCGAGAAACTGAAACAGGGGGATCTGCTGGAGAGCGCTTTCAGCGAATTCGCCTCTGAGTCCAAGCCACTATATGAAAGCCTGATCGGCGAACGCGATACATTCATGGCCGCGCGCCTGCGCGAGGAAGCTGCACGCTCGGCTACGATCGAGCCGCGCCGCGTGCTGGTGGTGATCGGTGCCGGCCATCTCAAGGGTTTGAGCGCCCTGCTGCAGGAACAGAAGAGTGATCCTGCCACCACCGTCGCCGCACTGGCCACCACACCGCTGAAGGCCCGCTGGCCGAAGTGGCTGGCGGCAGCGTTGGTATTGCTGGTATTTGCGGCGATTGCCTATGCGTTCCATCGCAATACCGCGCTGGGTACCCAGGCACTGACGGCATGGGTGCTGTTCACCGGCGGCTTCGCCGCCCTCGGCGCACTGGCTGCCGGCGGTCATCCGCTCAGCATCCTCGCCGCCTTCATTGCCGCACCGATCAAGCCGTTCCGCCCCGGCATTCCTGCCGGTGGCATCAGCGCGATGGCCGAAGCCTGGGTGCGTCGCCCGCGCGTGGTCGACTTCGATACCTTGCGCGACGACATCGTGCACTGGAGCGGCTGGTGGAAGAACCGCGTCGCGCGCACCCTGCTGAACTTCTTCCTGGTCAGCGTGGGCACGATCATCGGCGAATACAGTGCCGGTATCCACATCTTCAAGAGCCTGATCTGATCCGCACCGTACGCTGAGCCGGAATCGGCGCGCATGCTACGATTCGCGCCGCATGCAGCCCTGTCTGCAACGCGCTCCGACATCCGGCCCGGATGGCGAAACTGGTATACGCAAGGGACTTAAAATCCCTCGGCCGCAAGGCTATGCGGGTTCGACCCCCGCTCCGGGCACCACGCACCATGCGTTACGCCAGTTGCGTTTCGCCAAAGCAGAATTTTCCGATTCGCAAATGAAGAGTGCGACGGACAATGCCGTCGCACTCCAGTGACAGACACTCGGGTGAGTGCGTCAGAACGATCAGGCGGCAGCGTCCTTCAACTTCTTCAGCGGACGGACCTTGACCTTGACCGAGGCCGGTTTGGCAGCGAACCACTGCTCTTCCTTGGTGAACGGGTTGATGCCTTTGCGCTTCGGCTTGGCCGGCACGCTGACAGCGGAAATCTTCAGCAGCCCGGGCAGCATGAAAGTACCAGCGCCCTTCTTGTGTACGGACCCGGCGACAGCGCCTTCCAGCGCGGCCAGTACAGCGCGCACGTCCTTCGCCAGCACGCCACTCGCCTCGACGATATGCGCCACCAGACCGGACTTGCTCAAGGCTTCCTTGATCGGCTTGGGAGCGGCAGGTGCCGCCTTCGCCTTGGATACCGTTTTGCTCTTGACTGCTGCCTTCTGCGTCTTTGCCATGGATTTCCCCGTCATCGATGAATGATTAAATGTTTGCATTGCCTCGCGGCAGGTTGAATGTAGGGGAATTTGGCGCTGTAGCCAACGGGTTTCAGCAGCAATAAGTGTTTCCTGATCGTCAAATCAAGCGCGCAGGATCAAACGATGCTGTTTGCCATGCGACGACGGCCATGCTTCGACGGTCATTCATGCGGATATGGAGCGCCCATGTGGCGAGCCGAACGCATGCCAACGCACGAATGAAGTCCGCGTCAGGTTCAAGGACACAGGCCACAAAAAACCCGCCAGCGGCGGGTGACATTTGCAACAAAAAAAAACCCGCCTGAAGCGGGTTTTTCGGGGCTGGATCGCAGCCTGTTGCGCAATGGAGGCCTAGGTCGGAATCGAACCGGCGTACGCGGCTTTGCAGGCCGCTGCATGACCACTCTGCCACCAGGCCATTGCTTGCTTGGCGCACCGCGATCGTGATGACCGTGGCTTGCCTCTAAAAAAACAAAACCCCGGTGAGCCGAGGCTTTGCACAAAACTGGAGCGGGAAACGAGACTCGAACTCGCGACCCCGACCTTGGCAAGGTCGTGCTCTACCAACTGAGCTATTCCCGCATCGGAGCCGCGAATCATAGCAGAACGAAGTCGTTTGTGAATAGCTGCGACGCCACGATCCGCACGTTTTTCTGCTGACTACCCTGACAGCTGGCGCACCGCTCAAACGACAAAGCCCCGAGCAAGTCGGGGCTTTGCATAAAACTGGAGCGGGAAACGAGACTCGAACTCGCGACCCCGACCTTGGCAAGGTCGTGCTCTACCAACTGAGCTATTCCCGCATTGGAGCCGCGCATTCTAATACGTGAATGCAGATCGTCAAGCCCGTATCGATCAGATGGAGATCGTGGCAATCATGCACCGTCTTTTCCGCTGGATGGCTGCGACGGCGTATCACCGCGCAGGATCGGCCACGCCGCACGCAGGTAGTACAGGCCCGACCAGATCGTGAGCACGCCGGCAATCACCAGCAAGGCCTCGCCGATGTGGTACAGGCGCAGCGCCGTAGCCTCCTTCTCGTGCTGCACGATCAGCACCACCAGCGCGACCATCTGCATCACGGTCTTGAGCTTGCCCACGAAGGCGACCTTGACCGCGGCGCGCATGCCGATTTCGGCCATCCATTCGCGCAACGCCGACACGCTGATCTCGCGCCCGACGATCACCGCCGCAGTCACTGCCATCACCACGCCGGACCAGCCGTTGCTGTGATGGGATTCGACCAGCAGGAACAGCGTCACCGCCACCATCAACTTGTCGGCGACCGGATCGAGAAACGCGCCGAACGCCGAGGTGAGATTCATCCGCCGCGCCAGGTAACCGTCCAGCCAGTCGGTGAACGCCGCCAGCACAAACACGATCGCGGCAGTGATGTTGTGGCCTGGAAATGGCAGATAGAACACCGCCACCATGACCGGCAGCAGCGCGACGCGAAACAGGGTCAGCCAGGTCGGCAGGTTGATGCGCATGGTTTGTTCCAGTGATTTGTCGCAGTTTCGCACGTCATCGCCTTGCTGCCGAGTAAAGACGAGCGCCAATGCTCAGCCGTGCAGGCTGGCGTAAATGCGTTCAGCCAGGCCACGATCGATGCCCTTGACCTGCATCAGCTCCTCGATGCCGGCGCTCTCCACGCCCTGCATGCCGCCAAATGCCTTGAGCAATGCCGAACGCCGACGCGCGCCGATACCGGGAACATCTTCCAGCACGCTGCGTTCACGCGCCTTCTCGCGCCGCTTGCGATGGCCGCTGATCGCGAAACGATGTGCCTCGTCGCGCACAGCGGCCACCAGATGCAAGGCGGGGGACGATGAGCCTGGATGCAGCTCGCGCCCGGGATTTCCTGATTCCAGCCGGGCAAGCACAAGCGTTTCCTCGCCCGCTCGCCGCCCGGGTCCCTTCGCCACGCCGACCACCTCGATGCCGCTGACGCCGAGTTCCTTCAGCACATCCAGCGCCTGCGCCACCTGCCCGCTGCCGCCGTCGATCAGCAGGATGTCCGGGCGCGCGCCCTCGCCTTCGGCGACCTTGCGGAAACGCCGGGTCAGCGCCTGGTGCATCGCGGCGTAATCGTCACCGGGCGTGATGCCGGTGATGTTGAAGCGTCGGTAGTGCGATCTCTCCGGGCCTTCCGGCCCGAACACCACGCACGATGCAACGGTCAGCTCGCCCATGGTGTGGCTGATGTCGAAACATTCGATCCGACGTGGCAGCGCCGTCAGCCCCAGCACTTTCTGCAGATCATCGAAACGCGTGCCCAGGGTCTGCCGACTGGCCAGACGGGCGGTCAGCGAAGCCTGCGCATTGCGCTCGGCCATCTGCAAAAATTGCGCGCGATCGCCGCGCACGCTGGATTTCAGTTCCACCGCACGACCGGCATTCTGGGTCAGCAGCTCGGCCAGGATCTGCTGGTCGGCCAGGGTTTCGCCGAGAATCAGTTCGCGCGGTACCGGCCGGTCCAGGTAGTACTGCGCGATGAACTGGGTCAGCACGTCGGCGGGCTCCGCGTCCAGCGGCAGGCGCGGGAAGAAGTCGCGCGTGCCGAGGCTGATGCCGTTGCGGAAGAACAGCACGCTGATACAGGCCATGCCCGCTTCGATGCGGCAGGCGATCACATCCATGTCGGCGCTGGCACCGTGCACGTGATGCTGTGCCTGCAACTGGCGCAGGGCGGCGACCTGATCGCGCAATTTGGCCGCGCGTTCGAACTGCAACGCCTTGCTGGCCTGCTCCATCGCCTCGGCCAGTTCATCGATCACGGCATTGCTGCGCCCTTCGAGAAACATCTCGGCGTGACGCACATCGCTGCGGTAATCGTCGACGCTGATCAGGCCCACGCACGGCGCGCTGCAGCGACCGATCTGGTACTGCAGGCAAGGCCGCGAACGGTTGCGGAAATAGCTGTCCTCGCACTGACGCACCTTGAACAGCTTCTGCATCAGGCTGAGGCTTTCGCGTACCGCGTACGTGCTTGGATACGGCCCGAAGTAGCGTCCCGGCAGGTTACGCGCGCCGCGGTGAAACGCCAGCCGCGGATAGTCCTCGCCTCCGGACAGGTAGATGTACGGGTAGCTTTTGTCGTCGCGCAACAGGATGTTGTAGCGCGGCTTGAGCGACTTGATCAGCTGCGATTCCAGCAGCAGCGCCTCGCCCTCGGTGCGCGTCACGGTGACCTCGACGCGGGCGATCTGCGCGACCATCGCGGCGATGCGCGGTTCCATCCGTGGTTTCAGGAAATAGCTGCCGACGCGCTTCTTGAGATTGCCGGCCTTGCCCACGTACAGCAAATCGCCCGCGGCATCGAAGTGACGATAGACCCCGGGCGAAGACGTGAGCGTGCGGACGAAGGCCTTGCCGTCGAAGGGTGGCGGTTGTGCGGGCTGCATGGAGGGATTCTAAACGGTGCGGATGACGATCCGACCGATGTGGAGGCTCAGTGCTGCGTGCGCAACCACTGCTCGGCACGTTCGAGGTCGGCCGGCGTGTCGATGCCGGGCGGAAACGGCTCCGGGGTCAGCCGCACCGCAATCGCATGGCCGTGTTCCAGCACGCGCAGTTGCTCCAGCGATTCGGTCTGCTCCAGCGGCGTGCGCGGCAGGCGGGCATAACGATCCAGAAATCCGGCCCGGTAGGCGTAGATGCCGATATGCCGCAGAAACGGCGAGCCGGACGGCAGCGCCTGCCGATCGACGGCAAACGCATCACGCGCCCATGGCAGCGGCGCCCGGCTGAAATACAGCGCCCGTCCATTGACGGTGCGCACCAGTTTCACCACGTTCGGATCAAACAACTCTTCGGCGTCGATGATCGGAGTGGCCAGGGTCGCCATCGGCGCGTCGTCGCCGGCCAGCGCCTGCGCCACGGCACGGATGCCGGCGGCCGGCGCAAACGGTTCGTCGCCCTGCAGGTTCACCACGATGCTGTCATCGGCCCAGCCGTAGTGCGCGGCGCATTCGGCCAGACGATCGCTGCCGGAGGCGTGATCGCTGCGGGTCATGCAGATTTGCACCCCTGCTTGCCCGGCCAGTGCATCGGCGATGCGCTGGTCGTCCACCGCCACCACTACTTGACGGGCGCCAGCCTGCAGCGCGCGCTGCGCCACCCGCACCACCATCGGCACACCGTCGATCTCTCGCAACGGCTTCGCCGGCAGGCGAGTCGAACCGTAACGGGCGGGAATGGCGACGATGAATGGGGGCACAGCGTTGGACATGGATAATCCTTCAACCAGGCGACAAGCGTGATCACAACGATACATGCACCCGCGCGGATGGGTCAGCCCGCATCCTGCAGCGCGAATCCGCAACCATTGGCCAGTTCGAGAAAACCGGGGAACGAGGTGGCGACGTGGCTGCAGTCGTTGATCCGTACCGGGCCGCTCGCGACCAGTCCCGCCACTGCAAAACTCATCGCGATGCGGTGATCGAGGTGGCTTTCCACGCTGCCGGTACCGAGCTTGCCGCCGTGGATGATCGCACCGTCCGCCGTTTCCTCGATCGCTGCACCGAGCGCACGCAGACCGGTGGCCATGGTCGCGATGCGATCGGATTCCTTCACCCGCAATTCGGCCGCGCCGCGAATGACCGTGCGGCCGCTGGCAGCGGCAGCCGCGATGAACAGCGCGGGAAACTCGTCGATCATGTCGGGCACCAGCGACTCGGGCAGCTCGACACCATGCAGCGGTGCGTGGCGCACCACCAGATCACCGACCGGCTCGCCGCCACTTTCGCATTGGTGCTCGATCGTGATGTCCGCGCCCATCAGCCGCAGCGCATGCAGCAGGCCCGTGCGGCGTGGATTCAGGCCAACCGCGGGCAGGCGCAGCTCGGACCCAGGCACGATGCTCGCGGCGACCAGGAAAAAGGCTGCCGAGGAGAAGTCGGCCGGCACGTCCACATCGGTGGCGTGCAGTGCATGCCCGCCTTGCAGTTTCGCGCGGCCCGGCTCGAACGCGATCGGCCAGCCGAACGCGGCCAGCATGCGCTCGGTGTAGTCGCGGGTCGGGTGCGGCTCGATGATCTCGGTATCGCCGATGCCATACAGGCCGGCCAGCAACAGGGCGGACTTCACCTGCGCACTGGCGACCGGCAGTTCGTAACGGATGCCGTGCAGCGGCTGTCCACCATGCACTTGCAGCGGCGGCAGGCCATCACGTGTGTCGATGCGCGCACCCATCAAGGCCAGTGGATCGGTCACACGCCGCATCGGCCGTTTCGACAGCGAAGCGTCGCCGATCAGCGTGCTGTCGAACGCCTGCCCGGCCAGCAAGCCCGTCAGCAGGCGCATGCCGGTGCCGGCGTTGCCGCAATCCAATGGCGACGATGAACCACGCAGGCCATGCAGGCCGACGCCATGCACCACGCGTTCGCCTGCCGATGGTGTATCGATGCGTACGCCGAGCTGTGCCAGCACGGCGGCGGTGGCGCGGGTGTCCTCGCCTTCGAGGAAGCCGCGGATGCGAGACTCGCCTTCGGCGATTGCAGCCAGCATCAGGGCGCGATGCGATACCGACTTGTCACCGGGTACGCGCACGCTGCCGTGCAGAGGCTGGCCCGGTTGGCTGCTCCAGTCGAGACGATTCAACCCATTGTCTCCATGTGACTCAAGGCAACGCGACCGGGTAGGAACCCAGCACGCGTATCGTTGCCGCCGACTCGCCAATGTCACGCACGGCGGCCTGCAACGCATCGCCGTCGATATGACCGGAGACGTCGATGAAGAACGCGTACTGCCACTTGCCGGTATGCGCCGGCCGCGACTCGATCCGGTTCAGGCTGATGCCGTGCTTGGCGAACGGGCTGAGCACGTCGTACAGCGCGCCGGGCTTGTCGTTGACGGTGATCAGCAGCGAGGTGCGGTCGTTGCCCGACGGCGGAAACAGCGAACGACCGATCACCAGGAAACGGGTGGTGTTGTCGGCGCGATCCTCGATACCCTGGGCCACGATCTTGAGGCCGTAGACCTTGCCAGCGGTTTCACCGGCGATCGCTGCCGCGTCGTCAGCATGCCGGGCCAGACGCGCGGCTTCGGCATTGCTGCCGACTGCAATGCATTCGACGCCCGGCAGGTTGATGCGCAGCCAGGTCTTGCACTGCTGCAGTGACTGCGCATGCGCGTAGACACGCTTGACGTCTTCCAGCTTGCCGGCCTGCGAATGCAGGCACTGGTGCACGCGCAATTCCACTTCGCCGCAGATGGTGGCTTCCGAAGTGAGAAACATGTCCAGGGTGACCTGGATCATGCCCTGCCCCGAATTCTCCACCGGCACCACGCCGAAATCGGCATGGCCGGCGGCGACTTCCTGGAACACTTCCTCGATGCTGCCAAGCGGCAGGCCGTAGGCGGCATGGCCGAAATGCTTGCGCACGGCCTGCTCGCTGAACGTGCCCTCCGGCCCGAGGAAGCCGATCTTCAGCGGGTCTTCCTGCGCCAGGCACGACGACATGATCTCGCGGAACAGGCGCACCATCTCGGTATCGGACAGCGGGCCGTTATTGCGATCCACCACCATGCGCAGCACGTGGGCCTCGCGTTCGGGACGGTAATAATCGATCGCCGAAAGCCCGGTGCCCTTCACCTTCGCCACCGTCTGCGCGTGGTTCGCGCGCTCGGAAATCAGCTGCTGGATCTGCCGGTCGATGCTGTCGATGCGCTCGCGCATTTCGCTCAGCGGTGTTTTTTCGTCGGTCATGCTTTAGCCGCCTGGAAGTAAAGAAGTCCAAATCATGGACAGGCATCATGCCCGATGACGACGCCTATGGCCAATCAGCCGTGCCGCCGTGCAAAGTCCTGCATGAATGCTGTCAGCACCTGTACGGCTTCCAGCGACACCGCGTTGTACAGCGATGCACGCATGCCACCCACCGCCTTGTGCCCTTTCAGCGCGATCAGGCCGGCGGCTTCGGACTCCTTCAGGAACGTCGTATCGAGTGCAGCATCGTGCAGGGTGAACGGCACGTTCATGCGTGAACGCGCAGACGGCTCGACCGGACTGCGGTAGTAACCGCCCGAACCGTCGATGACCTGGTACAGCAACTCGGCCTTGGCGCGATTGCGCTCGCCGATCACGGCGACGCCGCCCTGCTGCTGCAGCCACTGGAAGGTCAGCCCGGCCAGATACCAGCCCCAGGTGTTCGGTGTGTTGAGCATCGAATCGTTCGCCGCGTGCTCGGCATAGCGGAAAATCTTTGCCATCGGCCGGCCGGCCCGTTGCAGCAGGTCGCGCCGGATGATCATCACTACCAGGCCGGATGGCCCGATGTTCTTCTGCGCACCGGCGTAGATCAGCCCGAAGCGCGAGACATCCAGCGGCTCGGACAGGATGTTCGATGACATGTCCGCCACCAGCGGCACCGCGCCCACGTCGGGGATGTCATGGAATTCCACGCCGTGGATCGTCTCGTTCGGCGTGTAGTGCACATACGCGGCCTGCGGATCGAGTTGCCAGCTTTCGCGTGCCGGCAGCTTCAGATAGTGGTCGGCCTCACCGCTGGCGGCCACGTTCACGCGGCGCAGATACGATGCTGCTTCGCTGACCGCCTTCGCGCTCCAGTGGCCGCTGACGATGTAGTCGGCGCTGTCGCCTGCACCAGCCAGATTCATCGGGATCTGCGCGAAGTGCTGGGTGGCGCCGCCCTGCAGGAAAAGCACGGTGTAATCGGCGGGAATCGCCAGCAGTGAGCGCAGATCGGCTTCGGCCTGTGCGGCCATCTCGATGAAGCGCTTGCCGCGATGGGACTGCTCCATCACCGAGGCGCCGCTGCCGTTCCAGTCCAGCATCTCGCGCTGGGCCCGTTCAAGTACCG